>ERZ827512.44-NODE-44-length-193373-cov-6.094937_pt1 | contig 193373 bp, 164 predicted proteins | sample MGYA00519916_ERZ827512 | MGnify/ENA primary metagenome ERZ827512 (study PRJEB31778, sample SAMEA3449335) | human gut metagenome | biome: human gut; feature: human-associated habitat; material: faeces | place: United Kingdom | collected 2010/2012 ...
GTCTTGGTTCCCACCGGGAACCAATTCAATACCGCGCCCCTGCTTCGCAGCCCTCGGAGGGGAAGCCAAGGAGGATAGTTCGCGGCAGGATGTTTAACAGTCCGCGCTTTGACCTGTCCGCGTTGTGCGGCCTGTACTGAATCCTCCCCACTGATTCCCCATGCGGTTGTGGTGTCGCCACCTTAAGCGGGGGTCAAGGGGGCACCCCTTGCAGCTCTTTCTTTTTTCCCGTTTTTCTTTCTCCGGAGAAAGAAAAACGGACAGGCTCCGACGCTGTCGGAAAATCTCTGTTGCAAAAACAAAATCCGACTGACAAACGGGCTGACGGTGACTCAGTCATAAAATCTCCGTCACCAAGCCCACCCCCCGCAACAAAAAACAAGAAAGCGTAACCACAATGGACATGAAACTTGACTATTCCGACATTCATTTCAAAAACGACGGCAGGCTGAAGCTGCTGATAATCGTCGGCACGCGGCCGGAGATTATCCGGCTTTCGGCGGTGATAACAAAGTGCCGGGAGTATTTCGACTGCCTGCTTGCGCACACGGGGCAGAATTACGACTACAACCTCAACGGCATATTTTTCCGCGACCTTAAGCTCGGAGAGCCGGAGGTGTACATGAACGCCGTCGGGGACGATCTCGGGGCGACGGTCGGAAACATCATAAACTGCTCATACAAGTTGATGGCGCAGATAAAGCCGGACGCTGTGCTTATCCTCGGTGACACGAACTCCTGCCTGTCTGCTATCCCGGCAAAGCGGCTGCATATTCCGATCTTCCACATGGAAGCCGGCAACCGCTGCAAGGACGAGTGCCTTCCGGAGGAAACAAACCGCCGGATCGTCGATATAATCTCCGACGTCAATATGGCATATTCCGAGCACGCGCGGCGGTATCTTGCCGAGTGCGGTCTGCCGAAGGAGCGCACATATGTCACCGGTTCCCCGATGGCGGAGGTGCTTCACGCGAACCTTCCCGACATCGAAAAGAGCGACATTCTCTCCCGCCTCGGGCTTGAGCGCGGAAGGTACATCCTTCTCTCGGCTCACCGCGAGGAGAACATCGACACCGAAAAGAACTTTGAAAGTCTGTTCGGCGCGATAAACCGCATGGCGGAGAAATACGATATGCCGGTGCTTTATTCCTGCCACCCGAGAAGCAGAAAAAGGCTTGAGACAAGCGGCTTTGCGCTTGATCCCCGTGTGATACGTCACGAGCCTCTCGGTTTTCATGACTACAACAATCTTCAGATGAACGCCTTCGCGGTGGTTTCCGACAGCGGAACGCTTCCGGAGGAATCGAGCTTTTTCACCTCTGTCGGAAAGCCCTTCCCGGCGGTCTGCATACGGACATCGACCGAGCGTCCGGAGGCTCTTGACAAGGGCTGCTTCGTTCTTGCCGGGATCGACGGCGATTCGCTGCTTCAGGCGGTCGACACGGCTGTTGAGATGAACCGAAACGGTGATTACGGCATTCCCGTACCGGACTATGTCGAGGAAAACGTCTCGGTCAAGGTGGTAAAGCTCATTCAGTCATACACCCGCGTGGTTGACCGGATGGTTTGGAGGAAGTATTGATTAGAAAAACCGGGCGCTGCCCGGACCCGCCAAGGGACTTCTTGAAAGAAGTCCCTTGGAACCTCAAGAACTTTTGAAAAAAAGATGTTTTTGATAGGGTGAGATATATATTTCTCATTTTTTACCCGGTGATTGTCCGGGTTGACTATTGTGACCGCGAAAATCGCCCGTGCGACGTGTTTTTTCGCTTTTTTCGCCTCTTGAAAATGTGATGAAAATATGGTACACTGTTAACAGTGATAACCTTATGGGCAGACGTGCGGAAGCCGGTTTGTCCAGACGAACGAAGAAAGGGTCTGACATGAACAGAAATATAAAACCCAAAACACTTAAACTGGTTCAGATGGCAATTTTGATAGCCATAATGCTGATTTTCTCATTTACCAATATCGGATTTATAAAAATCGGTGTAATCGAATTCACGCTTATGGTACTGCCTGTTGCCGTTGGAGCAATGGTTTGCGGACCGGTGTGCGGAGCAATTCTTGGTGGTGTGTTCGGTATTACGAGTTTCATTCAATGCTTTGGAATGTCCACTTTCGGAACATTTTTGTTCAGTCTGAATCCGTGGCTGACTCTTGTTACCTGTCTTGTACCGCGTGTACTGTGCGGGTGGTTGTCCGGCTTGATTTTTAAGGCGATTAACAAAATTGATAAAACCAAAATGGTTTCATATTTTGTCGGCGGGTTGTCTACTGCTTTGCTTAATACGCTATTTTTCATGGGCTGTATTGTGTTGTTCTTTTGGAAAAATGCTTCGTTTGTTGCGGCAATGAATGAATCAAAAGTTGCAACGGATACTGTCTGGGCATTCCTTGTCGGGTTTGTGGGAATAAACGGAGTTGTTGAAGCCGCGGTGAATTTTGTTGTTGCCGCAGCTGCTTCAAAGGCGATAGTGAAGATGAATGAAAAGACAATAATCTGATTTTCAGGCTGCCGTTCGGGCAGCCTGTTGCATCTGTTTTGAAGTTTTGAGGGAAAGTCGAAATGAAATTCAAAGATTACCTCACCGGAATGAAGCTGAGCATTACGGTATTTGTGGGATATTTTTCGGTCAGCTTCGGGTTCGGGGCGCTTGCGGTCACGAAGGGGCTTACTGCGCTTCAGTCGGTGCTTATTTCGATAACGACGCTTGCCGGGGCGGGGCAGTTTGCCGGGCTTGCGGTGATATCAGCCGGCGCGCCGCTTATCGACATGGTGATAACACAGCTTGTCATAAACAGCCGGTATTCGCTTATGAGTCTTGCGCTGAGCCAGAAGATGGGTGACAGGATCGGTTTCTTTCCGCGGCTGTTCATTGCCTTCCACAACACCGACGAGATATTTGCTCTGGCGATGGAGTACGACAAGCCGCTCACCGTGCCGTTTCTGATGGGACTGGGGATACTTCCGATAGCCGGATGGACGTTGGGGACGCTTTTCGGGGCGGTTGCGGGAACTTTTCTGCCGCAGTCGGTGCGGACGGCGCTCGGAGTGGCGCTTTACGGTATGTTCGTGGCTATCGTTGTCCCGCAGGCGAAAAAGAGTCATCCGCTGCTTGCAGCGTCGCTTATTTCGGTGGGACTTGCCTGTGCCTTCAGGTGGGTGCCGTATCTGAAAAACGTGACGGAGGGCATAGCGGTCGTTATCTGTGCGGTCATCGCCTCGGCGGTCTGCGCGGTTCTGTTCCCGATATCGGAGGAGGCTGAAAAGGCATGAAGATATACATTTACATAATCCTTATGGCGGTGACGACGTATCTGCTCCGCGTTCTGCCGCTCACGGTCATCCGGGGGAAGATAAAGAGCCGGTTTTTAAGCTCGTTTCTGTATTATATCCCCTGCGCCTGCCTTGCCGCAATGACATTTCCGGCGATACTCGGAGCGACCGGGTCGATAATCAGCGCGGCGGTCGGATTCGGTGTGGCGTTTCTGCTTGCTTATCTCGAAAAGAGCCTTGTGGTGGTTGCCGCAAGCAGCTGTGCGGCGGTTTTTGTCTGCGAGAGGATAATCGAAGCGCTTCCGGGAATCATGGGGGGCTGACATGGACAAACGGCTTGTTACCCTCGGGAAATCCGCGTCGGCGGAGCTTGTTGAGAAAAAATCGGTTTTCATCGGCTATGCCTCTCCGGTTTCGGACGAGGCGGAGGCGCTTGATTTCGTTGCGAAAATAAAGAAAAAGCACGCCGATGCGCGGCACAATGTTTATGCGTATATGCTGAACGAGGGCGCGTGCGCGAGGTATTCCGACGACGGCGAGCCTCAGGGCACGGCGGGGATACCGGTGCTTGACATTATCAGAAAAGGCGGTTTTTCCGACGCGGTCATTGTCGTCACAAGGTATTTCGGCGGGATTCTTCTCGGCGCAGGCGGGCTTGTCAGAGCCTATTCAGCGGCGGCTAAGCTGGCGGTTGACGCGGCGGGGATAGTTGTTTACGATGTTTTCAGGGTGTTCACGCTGAAATGCTCGTATCAGGATTACGGAAAGCTGTCGCCGCTTCTTGCGTCCGGGTGCATTATTCAGGACGGGATAGATTTTGCCGGGAACGTGACGCTTTCTCTTGCGATCCCGGAGGAGGATTATTCCGCTTTTGTGTCGTCCTGCGCCGAGATCACTGCCGGAAGAGCCGTTTTGAAGGATAACGGAACGAGGCGGGACAGAAAGGCTCAGCGCGGAACCGGAAAGCCTTCCTGATGCTGCCCGGAAATCTATAACCATGCCCTTTTCTTGAACCGCAGCCCTTATATGGTAATTGTGCGCTCTCAAAAAGAGGAGTATTTTCGGTTTTTGCGTATATTAATGTTGTTATTTGTATGCGCGGGAGGGCGGTTATGACGGTCTGTGAGTTGATTTACGAAAGAGAGCGGAATACCCTTTCGGAATTCGCTTTTCTCACCGAGAACACGAGGGGACGCGATTATCCGATAAACAAATGCGACCTCCGCGGAGAGTTTCAGCGCGACAGGGACAGGATCATTCATTCGAAATCCTTCCGGCGGCTGATGCACAAGACGCAGGTCTTTCTTTCGCCGGAGGCTGACCATTACCGGACGCGGCTCACCCACACGCTTGAGGTAAGTCAGGTCGCACGGACGATTGCGCGCGCTCTGCGGCTGAACGAGGATCTTGCGGAGGCTGTTGCGCTGGGGCATGATCTCGGTCACACGCCGTTCGGTCACGCGGGGGAGCGGGTGCTGAGAAAGTGCTACGATCCCTCGTTTGCCCATTACAATCAGAGCATACGGGTGGTGGAAAAGCTCGAAAAGCTCAACCTGACCTATGAGGTGCGGGACGGGATACTTCACCATACGACCGGCGGTGCATCGACTCTTGAGGGTCGGGTGATTCTTGAAGCCGACCATATTGCATACATAAATCACGATATCGACGATGCCTGCCGTGCCGGGATCCTCCGTCCGGAGGATATCCCTGCCGACCTGCGCGAGGGGCTCGGCAACACGCACGGCGACCGTATAAACACGATGGTCACAAGCATAATCCGCGCGAGCGAGGGGAAGAATGATATAATCATGGAGCCCGACGTCCGGGAAATGACCGACAGGCTTCACTCCTTCCTTTTTGAAAACGTCTACAAAAACCCGATAGCAAAGGGCGAGGAGGGCAAAGCGGAGGCGATGCTTGAGATGCTGTTTGACTATTTCGGGAATCACCCGGAAAAGCTGCCGCAGGAATACCGCGCGGTGGCTGAGGAGGAATCGGTCGGAAGAGCGGTGTGCGATTATATTTCCTGCATGACCGACAGGTATGCGATAAATCTTTACAAACAGCTCTTTATTCCCGATCCGTGGAGGGGCTGAGCGAAGGGATGTGAGAGGATTTGATCTCTCCGCAGATAATTGAAGAACTCAAGTACAGAAACGACATCGAGGATGTTATTTCCGGCTATGTGACGCTCAAGCGCGTGGGGTCGAATCTTGTCGGGCTGTGTCCTTTCCACAGCGAAAGGTCGCCTTCGTTCACCGTTTTCACCGGGACGCGGTCGTTTTACTGCTTCGGATGCGGGGCGGGGGGCGATGTCATCAGCTTCGTCATGCGGGCGGAGAACCTTGACTATATGGATGCTCTCCGGTATCTTGCAAAGCGCGCCGGAATAGAGCTTCCCGACGACGGCACGGGTCAGACCGGGGGAGTGAGCCGCGAGAGAATACTTGCCATGAACCGCGAGGCGGCGAAGTTTTTTTTCTCGGAGCTCGGAAAAAGTCCGGTGGCTCAGGAGTATATCGCAAAGCGCGGGCTTTCGTCGGCACTTGTGCGGCATTTCGGAATCGGATATGCTCCCGACGACTGGCAGGCGCTTGCAAAGCATCTGTCCTCGGTCGGGTTCACGAAAGAGGAGATGAGCGCCGGGTTCCTCTGCTCGGTCAGCAAAAGGAACGGTAATTCATACGACATTTTCAGGAACCGGATCATGTTTCCGGTCATCGATGTCAGAGGCGACATCATCGCCTTCGGCGGAAGGACGATAGGAAAGAATCCGGAGGAGCCGAAGTACATAAATTCGTCGGACACTCCGGTGTTCAACAAGCGGCGGAATCTGTTTGCGCTCAATTTCGCAAAGAATTCCTGCGCGGAGCAGATAATACTCTGCGAGGGGTATATGGACGTCGTGTCGCTTCACGGCGCGGGGTTCACCAATGCCGTTGCCTCCTGCGGAACGGCGCTTACAGCGGATCAGGCGCGGCTGATGAGGAAATACTCAAAGTCGGCGATAATCTCCTATGATGCCGACGAGGCGGGGCAGAGAGCGGCGGACAAGGCGTTTGCCCTTCTCGGCGAGGCGGGGCTTGAGGCACGGCTGCTCAAGGTCGAGGACGCAAAGGACCCCGATGAATATATCAGAAAGTTCGGTAAGGACGGCTTTTCAAGACTGCTTTCGAGAAGCCGGAGCCGGTTTGATTTCAAGTTCTCCTCCATCCTTGCGGCGAACGACGTGAATACCCCCGACGGTCGGATCAAGGCGGCGGGGCAGGCGGCGGAGGTCATCGCCGGGATATGGTCGGAGGTCGAGCGCGACGTGTATACGCGTCAGGTCTGCGGGAAGCTGGGGCTTTCCTACGACGGGATGAAGAACGATGTTGCGCGGTTGATTGCAAAACGGAATAAAAAAGAGAAGGCGGAGCGCAATTCCGCGGTCATCAGAGAGGCTGAGGGCTTCGGCGACCGCGTCAATCCCGACAGGATCAAAAACGTCGGTGCGGCGGGAGCTGAGGATACCATTATCGGAATTCTTGCGATGTATCCGGAGCTGATACCGCAGACGGCGGAGAAAACCGGGCTTGCTCCCGACGATTTCGTCACCGATTTCAACCGCAGGGTGTATGAAAAGATGCTTTCGCTCGGCAAAGGGTTCGATATCGGGCTTCTCGGCGAGGATTTTTCGGCTGACGAGGTGTCGAGGGTCATAAAGTACACGGTTTCCCGTCAGGGGCTTACCGACAACGGCATGAAGGTCGTTGCACAGTGCGTTGAAAAGCTGAAAAAGAGCCGCGAAAAAGAGGGACTGTCGCTTGAGGACCTGATCGCGAAAAAGAGACAGAGGGATAAGCAGTGAGAGGGGCGAGTTGCTGCGGCAACACCTCATCCGTCGGCTTCGCCGACACCTTCCCCTCAAGGGGAAGGCAATTATAATTGTTTCTTCTTTCCCCTCTTTCTTCTCAAGAAAGAGGCGGGGTTTGGGGCAGAGCCCCATATAATATAAATTCAATTCCACTCAAAGAAAGGCGCCGCGGGATGCGGCACGGGTGTTCAGATGAACGGAGAGAAAAAATTCGAGGTGCACGATCTCATTGAGAGGGGAAAGGCGAAGGGGTCGCTTTCCAACAGTGAGATAATGGAGGCTATCGAGGACATTGATTACGATATAGAGCAGATAGAAAAGCTCTATGATACGCTTGAGGGAATGGGTATCGAGATAACGGGCTATCTTGACACGCCGGAATTCGAGCAGATCGAGAACGATGTCGAGAGATACGAGAGTGCCGAGGACATGGAGCGTATGCTGGCACAGGAAGGGCTGGCGATCGACGACCCGGTCAGGATGTACCTCAAGGAGATCGGCACGGTGCCGCTGCTTGACTCGGACAGAGAGCTTCTGCTTGCCGAGAGAATGAACCACGGTGACAAGGAAGCGAAGGACGAGCTTGTCAAGGCTAACCTGAGGCTTGTCGTCAGCATCGCGAAGAGGTATGTCGGAAAGGGGATGTTCTTCCTTGACCTGATTCAGGAGGGCAACCTCGGGCTGATGAAGGCGGTGGACAAGTTTGACTACCGCAAGGGCTACAAATTCTCCACCTACGCCACATGGTGGATAAGACAGGCGATTACGCGTGCGATTGCCGATCAGGCAAGGACGATCAGAATCCCGGTACACATGGTTGAGACGATACACAAGGTATCGCGCATTCAGCGTCAGCTGCTTCAGGAGAACGGAAGGGAGCCCACCGTGGAGGAGGTTGCCGAGCAGATGAACATGAGCGCGGACAAGGTCCGCGAGATCATGAAGATATCACAGGATCCCGTCTCGCTTGAAATGCCTATCGGAGAGGAGGAGGACAGCCACCTCGGAGATTTCATAGAGGACGACACAACACCCGCTCCGGCTGATGCGGCGGCACAGAGACTTCTTCACGAGCAGCTGAACGAGGTGCTTCACACGCTGACACCGAGAGAGGAGCAGGTGCTGAAGCTCCGCTTCGGGCTTATGGACGGCAGGCCGCGCACTCTTGAGGAGGTCGGAAAGGAATTTCACATCACAAGGGAGCGTATCCGTCAGATCGAGGCGAAAGCGCTTCGCAAACTGCGCCATCCGAGCCGCTCAAAGAGACTTAAGGACTATCTTGACTGATTTTCCTTTGTAGTAATGCTCCGGAAATGAGGAGCTGAATTTGTGCAGGATGACATTTTGATTGTGACATATCACCAAAAACAGAATCTGATTTTTGTGCATAAATCACAACCGGAGCCCATGGTACATTCCGCACCGGAAAAAACAGATGCATTCGGGCAACAAAATCTTCTTGACTTATTCACGGTTATGTAGTAAAATATAGTTTGTCATATTATACAGACACGGGGCTTTGCGCCCGTTTTCAGGAGGAACCAATGAAAAAGAAACTGTTATGCTTTCTTCTTGCGGTCACCTGCGTCCTTCCCTTTGCTCTGACGGGATGCGGCGGCGGCGATGACACGACAGACACCGGCACGAAGCCGATGACGCTCAATATTTACGGAATTACGGGCGAGTCCACCACCGAAGAGGCGATACTCAAGGTTCAGGAAAAGATGAACGAGTATACCGAGGGTAAATTCAACACCCATATCGTGCTTCATCTCTATCCCGAGTCGGAGTATTATTCCGTACTTGACGCGAAGTTTGCCGAGATCAAGAAGATCAAGGCAGAGGAAGAGGCGGAGGCAAGGCGCAAGAAGGCTGAACAGAATGCACTCAAGCAGAACGGTCAGACTCAGAAAGCCGACGGCACCACTGCCGAGACCGCTGCCGACACATATGAGGATCACGGAGTCACAAAGACCGTTTATCCCGATGAAAAGACCACCCAGCTTGATATTTTCATGGTTCAGGGCGCGGCTAATCTCAACAAATACAAGGATGCGGGCTATGTCAGCGCGCTCAGCGATTCGCTTGCCAACACCTCCAAGATACTGACCCGTTATATCTCGGCGTCGCTTCTTGCCACGGCTACTCTTGACGGCACCGGAAATTCCGCCGGAATGGTTGACAAGGGAACCGTCTACGGAATCCCGAACAATTATGTAAGCGGCGAATACACCTACCTGCTTATAAACCGGGAGCTTGCGGCGAAGTATTATTATTCCGCGGCTGATGTCGGGACTCTTCCGACCCTTGCGAACTATCTTGATGACGTTTCAAAGAACGACAAGGATTACATCACCCTTTACAATGCTCCCACACTTGCGGTGGCTTATCTTACCGATACTCCCTCGCTTATCGGCGGAGTTGTTTCCAATGCCACAAACGGGTTCTCCAGAATCATTCCGAAGGATATGCTCAGCATTCCCGGCTTCCAGAACTACTGGCAGAATGTCTATAACTTCAGAAAGGCCGGCTACATAACCGACGGCGATTACTACGCAATGCCTGTTGACGGGGAAGGCAACCCGAAAAAGGTCGCGGCGGCGTTCATCAAGGGAAATGCCGCTCTTCCTGCCGATTACGAGAAGGATTATTTCGTGATCAATTACGCGAACCCCATGATGCCGGCAGGCGAGCGCCCCGGAACAATGTTCTGCGTCGGCACCTACACAAGCAATGTTGACAGATGCATGGAGATCATCACCGCGCTTCAGACGGTTCCGTCGTTCAGAAACACCTTCCAGTACGGCGTTGAGAACGTCAACTATACCTATGACGAGTATACCGGCATGATCACATACATGAATGACACCTATTCGATGGATCCTGCCGATACCGGAAACCTCTTTATTCTCACTCCGAATACCGGAATGAGCGAAACTGTGCTCAAACTGGCGGAGAATGATTGGGCTCTCGGAAAGCAGCAGCTCCGCGACACCGTCACAAGCCCATATGCAATGTTTGATTTCAGGGTCGTTACCGAGAAGAACTACAAGACCACCTCTCCCACGTACCTGAAGAATTATGCCGCCGCTCTTGCGGCTGCCAAGGAGGAGCAGGGCAAGGGCTTTGACGAGAGCAAGTTCGTGTATGACGAGCCGTATTCCGGAACCTATACCGATGTTATTCTCAGCGAGCTTGTCAAACTCAGCGAAGAGTATATGAAGAAGATCGAGGCCTTTGAGGAGTACACCGACGAGTCCGGCGATACCGTTACGATAAAGGACTACATCAAGCAGCTCCGCAAGGAGTTTGAGGCAAACGAGTACTATCAGCTCTTTACCGATGCAAAGAATGAGGATTCGCCTTATTCGCAGTACAACGCATGGTACACGAAGGCAGGACCTCAGTCCTCGATGTGATATGCATTGATTGAATAAAGCCAACCTTCTTTTCCCGAACGGAAGAGAGGGTTGGCTTTTGTTATGCTCAGAGCTTCTGATTCTTTCTGAATTCTCTCGGTGAGGTGCCGTAACGGCTGTGAAAGACCTTTGTGAAATAGAATTCATCGGAATAGCCGAGGGAGAAGGCAATTTCGCTCACCGGCATTTCCGGACGCTGTACAAGCAGCTCGGCGGCGCGGGTCATTTTTGCGTCGCGCTGATAGGAGTAGGGGGTACAGCCGTAGAGCGACAGGAATGCCGACCGCAGCTTCTTTTCCGGAACAGAGAAGCGCGCGGCGAGGTCGGCGGGGGAGAAAAACGTGTCGGTGCGGCTTCTGAGAAATGCGGCACAGCGTTTTGCGGCAAAATCCTCCGGGGAGCCTCTTCCGGCACATTCGGAGAGGCGGGTCAGCATAAGGCTTGTGAGGAGCGAGAGCTTTATGTCCTTTACCGGTGATATGCCCCAGAAGGTGTCGAGTATTTCGCGGAACAGCGAGCGTATATCCGGGTCGCTCCCGCATTTCACAAGCGGCGGGATGGCAACGGTCCCTGATGCTCCGGGGATTCTGTCCGGGGTGAAGCTGTCGTTTTCTGCAGTGGTGAGGTGAAGGGCGTAGAGCTTTGTGCCGGGGGTGCACATTTTTTCACCGTAATGGATTATTCCGGCGCAGAGAAAGAGAACGTCGTTTTCGGTCATGGTATACGGAATGCCGTCCTCGTATATCTCCATGCTTCCGCCGAGACAGTAGAGTATGACGTGGACGTTCATGATCCGTTTGGGGTGAATAAGTCCGTCGGGGTGGTTGTTGCGGGTGGCTATATGTATTTCTCTTGCCGCTTCGGGGTCGATGTGGATCACTGTGTGCCGTCACCGTCCTTTTTTTGTTCTATGCAGAGTCCGTCGGTGACATTTCCGACCGGAAAGCCTTTTTTGTAGATGTCTCTGTAGGACTGCGCCGGAGCGTTTTCGCCGAGCAGAAGCCTTTTCCGGTATTCTCTCGGAGAGACGCCGGTGTATTTGCCGAAGGTTTTTGTGAACCACAGCTCGTCTCTGTATCCGACAGCGGCGGCGATCTCCTTTATCAGCATATCCGGCGATTCCTTCATCAGGGAAATTGCGTGGTTCATTTTTGCCCGACGCTGGAATTCGGCAGGAGTGCAGCCGTAGACGGCGGCGAATTCACTGCGGAGCTTTTTCTCGGGGACGTTCAGCTTTTCCGCAATTTCTCCGGGAGTCAGGGACTGATCGATGTGGGAGCGGATATAGACGGCGCAGGCACTGACCGTGCTGCCGTCGGGGGTTGTGTCGGCATATTCCGAGAGCCTTATCACAAGGAGCCCCGCAAGCGCGTGCAGCTTTGCGTCCCTCACGGCAGGGTCACCGTAGAAAGCCTCCGGGATCGCCTCGGCAAGCTGCTTTATCCCTCTGTGCTCGCCGCAGTGGATGATTTCCGGTATTGCCACTGTCAGATCCGGAAGAGCCGGTGTTTCCGCGTCGGGAGACAGGAATACCGAAACGGTTTCGCCTGTCCCGGTGACGCTTCCGGAACGAAGAGCGACAGTGAGAACGTCGTTCTCGCCGAGGCTGATCCTTCTTCCGCCGCATATAATTTCCGCGCCGTCGCCGGTACAGAGTATCACGGCGATACAGGGGCAGTGTATCTCCTCTGAAACCGTTCCGGCGGAGGTAAACAGGACGTTCCTTTTCTGAGAAGGGTCGAGGTGAAGCATTTTTCCGCTCCTTTCCGGGGTATGCCGTATTTGCGGAATACCGAAATGACTCTGACCATATTATACAGGTATTTAACCATAATGTCTATGTACACGGTGTAAATTTCTTGTTATAATTAACTTGTAAATGCGGTACAACGACACAATACTTATCTGTTTTCGCCATTCTTCCGGGAACGGCGCAAAACGCAACGAGCAGAAAATACAGGTTTGGGAGATGTAATGATGAAATCAGCCGGGAGATTTGCGGCGGTGCTTCTTGCACTTTTGCCGCTGCTTGCATCCTGCGGCGGCGGGGGAAAACCGGAGCCTCCGGACAGCGGGACACATCCTGAGACAACCGAGGGTATAGTTATTGCCGGTGAGGGCGACGTGCTTTTCACGGTGGTAAGACCGATGAACGCGAATGAGGACGAGAAAAAGGGTGCCGAGGCTGTTGCGGCGGTGCTCGGGCAGTTCGCCGGAGTCACCGTAAGGGTCAGCGACGACTATCTTCTTCACGGAGAGGAGCCGGAAGCGAACGAAATACTTATCGGTGCGACAAACCGTAGGGAGACTGCCGATGTCATGGCGGAGCTTCCGGAAAACGGCTATGCGGTGACGGTCAGGAACGGAAAGACCGTTATCTGCGGCAGGAGTGCCAATCTTGTCGGACTGGCGGCGGACTACTTTATTGATACGGTTCTGGGATACGACACGGTTTCGGGGGGATTCAGAGTGAAGACGGAAAAGCTGACGGTGCCGAAGGGGCTGAATTATATTTCGGAGTGGTCATCCCCGCTTACCGGGTATACGATTGTATATCCCTATAAAAAGTACAACGGCAGGGAATTCGTCGCGGCGAAGCTGCTGCGCGACAGGATTGAGCAGACGACGGGGCTCAGGCTGACGGTGACGGACGATTATGAGGAGAATGAAAAGGAGATCCTGATCGGAAGGACAAGGCGTGCGGAGTCCGGGCAGGTTTATTCGGGTCTTTCCTCCGGCGGCGGGTACGGACGGATCGGCAGCAGGATCGTGATATTCGGTGCGACCGACTATACGGTCGATGCGGCGTGCGATTATTTTGTAAACACCGTTCTCGGCTACGACAGTGTGACGGGGCAGAGAAGCGGCAAGCCGGACTTTTCGCCGGTTGAGAGTGAGAAGATAAGCTATATTGACGGCGGTGAAAAGACGGCTGAGCGGCTGTACAACAATATCGTTATTGACGGGACGTGGCCGCCGAGAGACGTTGATCTTGCGGACAGCCCGGTCATTGACATTCCGTATCTCAGATCGGAAAAGGACGGCGGAACGCATCCCGGCACGGTTGACATCAGCGTCGGGAGACAGCTTTTTGTTGACAGCTTTCTTGTCGGGAAAACAAACCTCAAGACCACATATCATCAGGCGGTGCCGGACAAAAATCCGCTGATAACCGCGGAGGACGGACTGCTATGTCTGTCGCACGGAGGTATGGCTTACGACGAAAAAGCCGGGGTCGTGCGGATGTGGTTCCTGATGTTCGGGAAAACGCGGTTTCTGCGGTGCATGGAGAGCCGGGACGGGATTACATGGGTGAAAGCCGGAGATTCAGAGGCGCTTGACAGTGACGCAAGCTATGTGACTGTCATCGAAAACCCGAAGCCTTCGCCTGACGGGAGCGACAGGTATGTCATGCTTGTCCGCCGGAGCGACAATTCCTTCGGGTGGGAGAAGCACTATGAGACGGCGAGATATGCCTCTCAGCTGTACTGCTCCTCCGACGGGATGAAATGGAAGTATGTTTCCGAGGCCGGACTGTGCGGCGACGCAACGACACTTTCCTACAACAGGTTCCGGAACAAGTGGGTGTTCTGTCTGCGTGATTATTCGCACTTTTCAAAAAATGTGAAGCGTGCGGTGCGGTATTACGAGTGTTCCGATATCCTGAAGAACGGAAAATTCGGGATGTGGCAGGCGGTTGAATGGCAGAGGACCGACAATCTCGACAAACCCGACCCCGCGATCGGGTGTGAGCCGGAGTTTTACAATCTCTGCACGGTTTCATATGAAAGCATTCAGCTCGGCGCATTCCAGTACTGGCTGGGACCGACGAACGAGGAGATAAACAAGACCGGGCTGCCGAAGATAACGGACATTCAGCTCGGGTATTCCCGCGACGGGTTCCATTTCTCGCGTCCCGAAAGGGAGGTGCCGGCGATTGCCTGCTCGCGAAAAGAAGGAACATGGGATTACGGCTATCTGCACAGTGTTTCGTCGCTTCTTCTGACGACCGACGACGAGCTGTGGTTCTATTATTCAGGCTACCGCGGCGGGGAAAAGCAGGATTACGCGCCGGCACCGGAGTATTCCTTCCCGTCGATAGGCAGGGCGGTCATGAGGCGCGACGGTTTTGCATCGCTTGACGGAAGCGGCGAGGTGACGACCTGCAGGCTCACGGTGAAGGGCGGAAAATATCTGTTTATCAACGCGAAGGCCGATTCGCTGAAAGCCGAGCTTATCGGCAGTGACGGAAAGGTGATTCCCGGTTATTCCGCCGACGACTGCGTTCCCTTTTCGGGGGATTCCTGCAGGGCTATGCTGAAATGGAAGGGCGGGGATGATCTTTCCTTCCTTGACGGGAGCGAATTCAGCATACGTTTCATAACCGGGAATGCGGAGTTCTACTCCTTCTGGCTCTCGTCCGGCACCGACGGCGATTCGGGCGGATATTACGGTGCGGGGCTTATCGGGTGATGCTCCCGCCGGCACCTTCCCGCGGCGCAGAAAAGCCTTTTGAAGCGGTATTTCCTGTGCCCTCGGAAAAAACTCTGAAACTCTGAAAAAAACAGCCGGGATCAGGGGTTCCGGTGACTGAATCAATAATTCAAGAAAGGAATCAGAAAATGAAAAAGAAAATTGCAGCTCTTCTTGCCATGCTGATGATGGCGGCGGCAGCGGTATCGTGCGCCGGCGGCGGAGGAAAACCGTCGGGCGGTACGGGAAAGGAGCCCGGATCGTCGGGCGGCGGAACCGGAAGCAGCGGGGAGTCCACATCCTCAATTGACGTACTTGAGCCGGGCGACTACAATAACGCGGATTTCACGGTCATGTACCGCGACATAAACGGCTCCAAGGGCTGGGGCGAATGGGGCGTTTATACCGAATCCGATGACGGCACGGTCATAGCCTCGGCGGTTTACAGAAGAAACGCAGAGCTTGAAGATACCTGGAAGATAAAGCTGAAATACAACCATGTCAACGACACGGGTGTCTGGAAGACGGATTTCTACAATCAGATGAATGACTCGTATCTGTCGGGCGACACGATCTGCGATCTTTGCATCCCCGGAGTAATGGATGCCAGCAGTCTTGTTTATTTCGGCTTTTTCACCGACCTGAACACGCTTGACGAGATCAATTTCGACAGAAGCTGGTGGCGTTCGAACATCAATGCAAGCCTTACGCTTGCCGGGAAGCAGTATATGGCTATCCACGATCTGCTGCTCAACGATGTGCGTGACACCTTTGCCATCTACTTCAACAAGGAGGTCATGGACAACAACGAAATCGCATATCCCTATGACCTTGTTTATGACGGCAAGTGGACGCTTGACGTTTTCGGCAAGATGATAATGGGCTTCGGGGGAGAGATTGACGGCGACAACGAGGTCACCATTGCCGACCGCTTCGGTCTTATCACCTCGATAAACGACGTGTTCTTTGTCGGCTCCGGGATCGTCGGTGCATCGCTTGATCCCGAAACGGGGCTTCCGGTAATCACGCAGTTCTCGGAAAAGATTGCCGGCATTTACGACTGGCTCAACAAGCTGCAGACGACAAATCCCTACGACGTGTGGAACTACATGGCGCGCGGGGACGGGCATATGCAGGAGCTTTTCGACAAAAAGTCGCTGTTCCTCAACCGTTCCGTGAATATGCTCCAGTTCTTCACTTCGACCTACGAATCCCCGATAGGCGTGCTTCCCGTGCCGAAATACGATGAGGCTCAGAGGCACTACATCTCCCGCGCCGGCTGGAACGGCACGACCGTTCTTACGATTCCCGAAAACGCAAAGAACAAGAAAATGTCCGCCGACATTATCGAGGCATACGGAATGCTGTCACAGAAGTATCTCCGCCCCGCATTCTATGAGAAGATGCTCGGTGCAAGATACATAGACGACCTTGTAAACGACAGAAAAATGCTTGATCTTGTCATTGCCGGAGAGGTTATGGACATCGACACGGTTTATCAGTTCGGCGGACCGCTTCTCATGAAGTTTGCGCACAACGCATACACGGGAGGCACGGCGGCAAGCTCCTACGAGACGTACAGAAGCAAGGCTCAGGCGGAGCTTGACAAAATGCTTGCGAATCTGAAAAAACAATAAAACGGCATACACGGAAAACCAGAAAGGAGAAAGGAAAAAATGAACGGCAGGAAGATATTATCGGCTTTCCTGACATTTTCGGTCGCGGTTTCTTCCCTTGTGCTTATGTCAGCCCCGGTCGGCGCAAGCTACGATGACGGCGAGCTTATCTATTCCGAAAATTTCGACGGAAAGAGAACAGAGGACATTGACTACGGCAGACAGTGGTATACGGGAGAGGAGAATTTCATCGGATATGAAGTGTCGGAGAACTCTCTCCATGTCACAGCGACAAAGGAAAACGCCCGCATCAGTTATCTTGAGATAGTGCCTGCGGGAGTGTTTGCCGGTCAGAAGAAGTATACCGTCACGCTTGACATCATGCCTATCGGACTCGGATCCGCCCCGAAGAGCTTTGCAATGGGCGTTGCGATACACTCGGCATTTCCGGCAGATGCGTCAAAGACAAACGATTACGATTCGTACATTTTCCGGGACTATAACGCAGACGGCAGGCTGACCTTCTCACGCTATCTCCGGAAGGACGGGAAATCCGTATCCGCCAAGGATATAACCGCAAAAGGAGCGGCGGGAGAATACGGAAGCTGGTACCGGATAAAGCTGGAGATCGACGGCAGCAATGTCAGCGCGTACTTCAACGGAAGTGAAACGCCGGTCTCGTTTGACAACTCGTATGACAACAAAAGCCCGCTCTGCCTTGTTTCGCTCGGGGCTGCGGAATACCGCGTGGACAATATCGAGGTCAGAGCCGGCATAGGTGCGGTGCCGCTTTCGCCGGTAGTTCCGGGGACGTATGCGGACGGTGACATCATTTATGAGGAAAAATTCGACGGAAAGACCACAGGGGACATAAAATACAGCAGAAAGTGGTATACGGGCGCTTCAAACCGCCTTTCCTACGGCGTTACCGACGGTATTCTTACCGTTAAGAGTGACACCGATAAAACCGGTGACATCAGCTATCTTGAGATCGTCCCTGCGGAGCTTCTGGGCGACAGGACGGCATACACCGTTACGATGGATATAAGGCCGGTCGGTCTCGGGGCTGTACCAAAGAGCTACGGCTGCGGAATTGCCCTTCACTCGGCGTTCCCCGGAGACAGAAACCTCACGAACACCTACGATTCCTTTATTTTCCGAGACTATAACGGCGACGGTATGCTGACATTCTCCCGGTTCAGGCGGGATGCCGGCAAGCTTGCAGCCATGAAGGATATCACCGAAAAGAACGGAGCGGGCGGTTACGGAGAATGGTATTCCGTCAGGCTTGAGGTCAACGGCAAAACCGTTACGGCTTACTTCAACGGAAGCGAAACTCCCGTTGTAATAAGCGATTCCTACGAAAACAAAAGCCCGGTCTGCCTCGTTTCGGTCGGGGCATCGGAGTTCTCGGTTGACAATATCAGAATCTGGGCGGGTGCCGGTGTTGAGCCGAATAATCCCGATCCCGATCCCGATCCTGATCCCGATCCTGATCCCGATCCAGACCCCGATCCTGATCCCGATCCAGACCCCAATCCTGACCCCGATCCTGATCCCAAACCGGAAAAGCCCAAGGGATACAGAAAAGGCGACACGATCTACAGAGAGAATTTTGACGGAAGCACGGAGATAAAGCTCGGCACCGACTGGTTCACCGGAAGCACGAACCCTCTGCGTTACAGTGCTGACGGCGGCGTACTGCACGTACGCAATGCGATAGTCAATGCGCAGATAAACTTCCTTGAGCTTGTCAGCAGTGAAAGGCTGAAGGGACTTACCGATTACACGATAGAGCTTGATTTCAGACCCGAAAAGGTCGATTCAAAGTCATACGGAGTCGGTCTTGCCGTACATCCCGCGTTTCCCGCTGATCCCGGGGCGAAAAGAACCTATGACGAGATAGTATTCCGTGACTACAATGCCGACGGTACGCTTTCGGTCGGCAGATTCAGACGGGAAAACGGAAAAGCGGCGGAGGGCTCGAACACCAGACTCCGTCCCGATATTCCGGACGGCTTCGGGAAATGGTACAGACTGAAGCTTGAGGTGTCGGGAAGCAGGCTGAAAATGTGGCTCGACGGCGAGCTGATACTTGACGTTTCCGATTCAACGGTCACAAACGGTCCGATCTGCCTTGTTTCGGTCGGAAGCGGAGAGTTTTCCGTTGACAACGTACATATAAGAGCCGGTGTCGGGCTCAATCCGGCAACAGGCGACGGAATCTGCGCTGCGGCTGTTGTCCCTGCGGTGCTTGCCGTGACATTCGCGGCGGTATCTCTCGGAAAGAGACGCAGACGCCTGAACAGAGTATAACTGAAAGAAGAGGTGGAACCGATGAAAAAATCAAGAGCAGCGGCGATTCTTCTTGCGCTTGCGCTGATACCCTCTGCGGTCTGCGCGGTGCCCGTTTCGGCGGCGGAAGACGTGATTTATTCGGAGAATTTCGACGGGAAAAGTACTGCCGACATAAAGTACGACCTCAGTCACTATCATGCTATCCCGGAGAGCGACGGAAAGCAGTGCCTTGACTATGAGGTAAAGGACGGCGTTCTGCACGTATTCAACAAAGAGGAAAACACCCAGATCAATTTCCTCCCGCTTGTCGGAAGCGATCTTCTTGCCGGAAGAGACGGATACGTAATCGAGCTTGACATGAAGCCCGTGAAGGTCGATGCGGCTTCCTACGGAGTCGGCATTGCGCTTCACCCCGGATTCCCGGCTGAGGGCGTCGAGCCGAACAAGGACAACATGAGGTCATATGACGAGTATGTGTTCAGAGATTACAACATGGACGGCGTGCTTTCGTTCGGACGGTACAGAAGGGAATCCGGCAAGGCGGGGGGCGGCAGTGTAAACCGCATTATCGATGACATATCCTCCGGATTCGGCGAGTGGTATAAGATAAAGCTCGTTGTCAGGGGCGAAAATGTCGACGTGTATTTCGGTGATGCCGAAAAGCCGGTCATGAATGTGGTCAATACATACAGTGACAAGGGCGCGATATGCCTCGTTTCGGTCGGAAGCGGAGAGTTTTATGCCGACAACATAAAGATCACCGCCGCCGAACCGATGACTACCGTGCCGGTAACGTCGGAACCGGTTACCACAGTACCGAAGGGAACCGAGCCGACAGTTACGACAGAGCCTTCCGGAACGGGTTCCGATACTCTGAACAGACCCGGATCATCCGACACCCGTATGCCTGACACGTCAGGAACCGAAACCGGAGAGAACGGCGGTTTCCCGATCGTTCCGGTCATAGCCGCCGGATGTGCGGTAATAGCGGCGGCGGTTATTCTGCCGATCGTACTGAAGAAAAAGAAGACTGAATAAAGGACAGGACAATATGAAAGCAAAACTGACCGTCAATCCGCATTATACGGTCGCAAGACCCGACAGGATGCTGTTCGGCTCGTTTATCGAGCATATCGGCAGGGCGGTGTACAGCGGCATTTACGAGCCGGGACATCCTGAGGCCGACGAATACGGCTTCAGAAAGGACGTTGCCGCGCTGATAAAGGACATCGGCGTCACCGGGATAAGATATCCGGGAGGAAATTTCGTATCCGGCTACAACTGGGAGGACGGAATCGGCGACCGGGCTTCAAGACCGAGGATGACCGACCTTGCGTGGAAGTCGATAGAGACTAATGAGGTCGGCACCGATGAGTTTTTAAGCTATTGCCGCAGGATCGGGTGCGAGCCGATAATGGCTGTGAATCTCGGAACCGGCGGGATAAAGGAGGCGCGGGCGATCGTTGAATACTGCAACCTTCCCGGGGGAACGAAGTACAGCGATCTGCGGCGGAAAAACGGTTATCCCGAGCCGCACGGCGTGAAGTACTGGTGTCTCGGCAACGAGATGGACGGAGAATGGCAGATCGGGCACAAGACCGCGGCGGAGTACGGGCGGCTTGCTCACGAGACGGCAAAGACCATGCGTCTTGTCGATCCGGACATAAAGCTTGTTGCCTGCGGGAGCTCGTCGGGTGTGGCAAGGACCTTTCCTATGTGGGAAAATACCGTGCTTGACGAGTGCTACGGACAGGTCGATTACATTTCGATGCACCAGTACTTCTCGAATGCCTGCCGCGATACCGCATCGTTTATTGCGTCGGGATGCGTCATAGACAGGTACATAAACGAGGTTATCAGCGCCTGCGATTATGTCAAAGCCAAGAAGCGCTCGAACAAGACGATGATGCTGTCGTTTGACGAATACAACGTGTGGTATCACTCAAGGGGCGAGAAGTATGAGCGCTTTACGGTGGCTCCGCCGATACTTGAAGACCGGTACAACGTTGAGGACGCTGTCTGTGTCGGCGGGATCCTGATATCGCTGCTGAGGCACTGCGACAGGGTAAAGATCGGCTGTCTTGCCCAGCTTGTCAACGTCATAGCACCGATAATGACGGTGAGAGGCGGCGGCGTGTGGAAGCAGACGATATACTATCCGTTCCGCAGCTTTGCGGGGCTTAAGGATTCGACGGTGCTCCACACGCTTTGCGAGTCGGATACCTGCAGCTGCGCAAAATTCGGGGAGATCCCCGCGCTTGACAGCGTTACGGCGCTGCGGGACGACGGAACGGCTGTGATATTCGCGGTAAACAGAAGCACCGATCAGCCGCTTGAGCTTGATCTGTCGCTTGAATTCTGCGGGTACGGAAAAGCGTCCCACACCGCGATATACGGCGATCCCGAGGAGGGCAATTCTCCGGAGAAGCCGGATTGCGTGACGGAGATGTTTGTTTCGGACAATCCTGTCTGCGACGGCAGGGCAAGGATAACCCTTAAGCCGCTTTCGTGGAACGTTATTGAACTCTCATAAAATAATTAAGGTGTTAAAAAAACGGCCCGGTTCTTTTAACACCTTATGTTTATTTATTTTATCTCTGAATTTTTGCGCTTCCGTCTCCGCTCATGATGCGGAGGGTCTCCTCCTCGGTGGTGAGGTTGAAGTCGCCGTCTATTGTGTGCTTAAGGCACTCTGCGGCGACGGCGAAATTGACGCAGTATTCTGCCGTGCAGCCGCGCGAGAGGGTATAGATAAGTCCTGCGCCGAAGCTGTCGCCACCGCCAACTCTGTCGGCAATTTCGGTGAGGTCGTATTTTCTTGCCCTGACAAGGCGGTCGGTGCTTTTTTCGTAGAGTATTCCGGAGATGATGTTATGCGAGGCGGATAGGCTCTGTCTTGTGGTATAGGCGACGTGTGAACAGCCGTATTCCGATACTATTCTGCGGGAGAGGTCGAGGTAGGCTTCGTCGGATTCCGGCTCAGAGCCGTCGCCGGGCTTTATTCCGAGGACGTCGAATGCCTGATCCATGTTTGTTATCATAACGTCGGTATAGCGGCTGACCTTTGTCATTACACGGCGCGCGTCCTCCTTGCTCCAGAGGCGCGAGCGGTAATTGAGGTCGCAGCTGACGGTCAGCCCGAGCTTTTTTGCCGCAATGACCGAGTCGAGCGTCATTGTCGCGGCATTTTCCGAGAGCGCCGGAGTGATGCCGGTGCAGTGATACCAGCCTGCGCCGTCAAATATCCTGTTCCAGTTGAATTCCGACGGGTCAGCCGCGGCGATCGCGGAGTTTTCCCTGTCGTATATAACGCTTGCCGGCCGGTGGCAGACGCCCTTTTCGTAGAAATAGATTCCGAGACGCCTGCCGCCGGTTACGATATCCGAGGTGTCAACGCCGTAGCGTCTTACCTGATTGCGTGCAGCCTGTCCGAGCTGACCCTCCGGGAGCTTTGTGACGAAGGAAGCGTCACAGCCGTAAAGTGCAAGCGCAACGGCAACGTTTGCCTCGGCACCGGCGTATGAGACCGTGAAAAGGTCGGTGTTCAGTATTCTTGTGTTGTCGGGGACTGTAAGGCGGAGCATTATTTCTCCGAAGGTCACGTATTTCATGCTTTGTTTTCTCCTTCTTCTGTCTGCGGGATCATGTGCGACAGCTTGCTTATTATCTGTCTCAGGCGGCAGACGGTGGTGACGGGCTTTCCGGCGAGGATATCCTCTTCGGTTACCGTTGCCATCAGGATCTCGCGGGCTGACATACTGTAATCGCGGGTTTTGCTGTAATGTGCGCCGCGCTCTCTGTCGTAGACGATATATATCTTTCCGTCATGGAAGGCGGCGTCGGGATATGAGACCTCGGGGCGTCCGTCGAGCCTCAGAAAGCCCTCGTAGGTCGCGCCGTCGTCGCGGGATATCATGGCGGTCAGGTTATTTCTGCCGCGGTATTTGTAGTGGTTGACAAGCAGGATATTGCCGGAGGGCAGACGTCTTATAAAGAATCTTGAGCAGGGACCGCCGAGGCGGCTGTCGGTGTCACGGCTCCATGTCCTGCCTCCGTCGGAGGAGGTGCATTCGGCAATACCGTAGAATGTGCGTATGAATACCGAAATATCGCCGTTCTTTTTCTGAAGGAACATATGCTCGTCGAACTGTTTGTTCTCGGCATCGGCTGCTCCGAGCACCTCATATGTCTTTCCCATGTCGCGGCTGGCGACGCAGAGGGATGCGGTTTTTTTGCCCTTCTCTCCGGGGCATTCCGGGAAAAGTCCGTATTTCCAGACGGCGCAGGGAAATATCCATGTCCCGTCGGCAAGCACGGTCGGCTTGTTCAGCATGACCTCTCCGGGAATGGTTCCTGTTCCGCTCCATGAGAGGATATCGGCATCCGGGTCGGCGCAGACGGCATATTCTATGTGTGTGTCCGGCATGACACCCCAGAAGAAGCGCAGCTTTCCGTCCGGGGATATCCACAGGCACGGGTCGAATGCCCGCGCGGATTCTCCGACATCGACGGCGGCTATCGGTTCGCTCCAGCTGTTTCCGCCGTCGTCGCTCTTTATAAGCACCGCATAGTTGCCCATTGTTTCGGTGTCCATGCCGCTGTAAAAGGTGCAGAACATCCGACCCTTCGGGGTTACTTCAATTCCGGGGATTCCCTGCCATCTGCGGTTTGCGGTACTGTATTTTTCAAGCAGGGAAGGGTCGGTTATCAGCATTTTGCCGCGCCTCCGTTTGCCGCGCGGAGGTATTCTTCCGCAAGCGCGGTGATTTCGTCAAGCCTTCCCGCCTTCACAAGGTCGTTTCTTGAAAGGTTCGAGCCGATCCCGACAGCCGCAGCACCTGCCGAGAGAAAATCGGCGATGTTTCCGGTGTTTATTCCTCCGGTGGGTATGAGCGGGATGTGCGGGAGCGGGGCGCGCAGAGCCTTTATGAACTTCAGCCCGAGGGTATCTGAGGGGAATACCTTGACAAAGTCGGCGCCGGCGCGGTATGCGGAAACGACCTCTGTCGGGGTCATTGCGCCGGGGATCGACACCCTTCCGCACTCTTTTGTATAGCGTATCACGTCCGGATCGGTGTTCGGGGAGATGATGAACTCCGCTCCGGCACCTATGGCGATTCGCGCGTAATCCATGTCGAGGACGGTTCCCGCGCCGATAAGCATTTTTCCGGCGAATTTATCGCGCAGGACGGATATCGTCTTTGCGGTCTCTTCTGCCGGGATGGTGCCTGCAGGGTCGAAGGTTATCTCGGTGAGCCGTATCCCGCCTTTATAAAGTGCCTCACAGAGTGCCTCCGCGTCTTTTGCGCCGAGGTGACGGATTATGGCGATGATTTTTTCCTCTTTGATTTTTGCGGTGATCTCGTTTTTCATGATATTCTCCTGTATTTATTATTTGTCAGTACAGATTGTTCCCGATATAGCCGTTTATGTGAGATATGGCAAGTGCGGCTTCGGTAAGCTTCCGGATAACGTCGGTTACGTGTTCCCTGCGGAAATTGCTTTCGAGCATTGTAACGCTTATTGCGGCGACGGCGTTTCCGTCTGCGTCGCGTACCGGGGCGGCGACACAGCGGAGAAATTTGTTGTCCTCGCCGTTGTCGATCGCATAGCCGCGCTCTCTTGTCTTTTCAAGCTCCACCATGATTGACGGCAGGTCACAGAGTGTGTTTTCGGTGTGCCTTTCCGGATTTTTGCCTATTGCGGCAATTGCGCGCTCCTCCGGATATGCCGCAAGGAGTGCTTTTCCGAGCCCGGTGCAGTGCATGCCGTTCTGGGAGCCGACGTTCAGGCTTGAGCGTATCGGCGCACTGCTTTCGGCTTTGTCAAGGTAGACTATCTTTCCGTCAGCCTCAACGGCAAGATAGCAGGTCTCTCCGGTCGCGTCGGAGAGGTTACGCAGGATCGGATGAGCCGAATTGAAAAGACCGTCGCGCCGGATAAATGCCATTCCTGTGCGATAGGCTGAGATTCCGATGCGGTAGGCTTTTCCGTACGGTGAGACTGTTGTGATGTAGCCCCGCTCGGAGAGGATGTTCACGATATCGAAAACACTGCTTTTCGGTATCGAAAGCTCTTTCCCTATCTCGCTTGCGGTGAGCGGCGTTTCGGAGGAGGCTATCAGCCCGAGGATATCGAGCACCCTTTTTGCCGAGTTGTTCACGCGTTTTTCTGCCTTTCTTTTTTTATTCCGTATATGCGGACTAGTTCCGGAATATGCGGCAAAATTTATCGGACTGCCGTCCGGAACACCTTTATTGTATGAAAAAACCGGGCGGTTGTCAATGAAGGCGGCGCTGGATTTACATATTGTTAACATTTTGCCGCCGGTCATATCTTTGCGTGCGGGCGAATATAATCCGGATAGAATCTGATAAAAAGGGGATACTGAAATGAAAAGAAAAGCAACATTTGTTTCGGTTCTGCTTGCCGCGGTGCTGCTGTTTCTCCTGCCGACCGGAATATCCGCGGAAAATAATGCCGGACGGTCAGCGGCTGACAGCACCGCGCTTTACGGCGAGGCGAAGAGCGTTATTCTTATTGAGGCGGCGACGGGGAGGGTGCTTTATGAGCATGAAGCCGATGTCCGTCTTCCGCCTGCATCGGTCACGAAGGTGATGACGCTCCTGCTTATCGCCGAGGAGATTGACAGGGGGACGATGAAGCTGACCGATACCGTTCAGGTCAGCGACAATGCCTCACACATGGGCGGTTCTCAGGTCTATCTGAAGGCGGGCGAGGAAATGAGCGTGGAGGATCTTCTGAAATCGGTGATAATTGCCTCTGCGAACGACGCGGCGACCGCGCTTGCCGAGCAGGCGGCGGGGAGCGTTGAGGAATTCGTCATACGCATGAATCAGCGCGCGAAGGAGCTTGGAATGGAGAATACCGTTTTCGAGAATCCGACCGGGCTTGACGACAGCACCGTTGACCACAAAACGACTGCTCGTGACATCGCGATAATGTCGCGGGAGCTGATGAAGCATGAGTTCATTCTGAACTACACGACGATATGGATGGACACGATACGGAACGGAGCGTTCGGGCTGACGAACACCAACCGGCTGATACGCTTTTACAGCGGCGCAAACGGGCTTAAAACCGGCTCTACTCATCAGGCGGGCTTCTGTATCAGCGCGGCGGCAAAACGCGACGGGATGCAGCTTATTGCGGTCATAATGGGCGCTCCGAACCGCGACAGCCGGAATGTGACGGCAAAGAGACTGCTTGACTACGGGTTTGCCAATTACCGCTACGTTTTCCGCGAGGCGGGCGATTCCGGCGAAATGAAGGTTCTCGGCGGTGTTTCGGACAATGTGAAGCTGACACACGGTGAGTTCGGCACGGTTCTTGAAAAAGGAGAAGCCGCGAACGGGATAGAGGAGGTCGTCAATCTTCCCGAAAGCATTGACGCTCCGGTGAAAGCCGGGGATATTGTCGGCACCATCGATTACAAAGCCGGAGACACCGTTATCGGCAGTGTTGATATCATGGCGGCGGAGAACGTGGCGCGGATCGGCTTCGGGGGACTGCTTGCAAGGATGTTCGGGTGCTTTTGCGTGAAGGGGTGAAATCAGAATCGATAATAGTTCGTTATTTATTTTTTACAATCAATTTTAACTGATATTTTTATATACATCCATACAGCACATTGACCGATTGGTTATTGTGCTGTATAATTATATATGGATATATCTAATTGGCATTATCAGTACGAATAATGTTAAAAAATAAATAGGAAGGTCGAAAATAAATGGAAAGCAACGAAATCAAATGTCCAAATTGTGGAGTAATTTTTAAAGTTGACGAGTCATACTATGCAGCTATCGTCAGACAGGTGCATGACAAAGAGTTCAATGAAGAGCTTGAAAAAAGGATCAGGGAATTGCAGGAATCATCAGAAAGCAAAAATAAACTGCAAATCACTCAATTGGAAAAGATGCACACAGATGAATTGGCGGATATTTCAAGAAAATTAAGTGAAAAAGACAATACCATTAACGACCTCGAAGGTCAGATCAAAAGGAAAAATTCCGAAAAGGATATTGCGGTCATCAAGGCTTTGGAAGAGGCGAGAGAAAAACAGAATAAGGAATTGGCTGACCGGAACAGGAAGATCGCAGAGCTTGAAACCAAATTAGAAGGGAAGGACAGCGAAAAGGAACTTGAGATTTCAAAGCTGAGAGCGGAATTTGAAGGGCAGCTTAAGAGTAAAGACAGTGAGAAGGAGCTTGCCGTTTCCAATGCAGTATCCGGCAAAGAGGCTGAAATAATTAAATTGAGGGGCGAGATTGAGGCTAACGCCAGTAAAAAAGAAATTGAAATTCAGAATGCGGTCAGCAAAAAAGATATTGAGATTTCAGAAAAAGTTAGGACAATTACAGAGCTTGAAGGAAAGCTTGCCAACAAGGATAATGAAATTGCTCTTAAAGAAAAAAGCATTACGGAAAAATATGTCCTTGAACTGAAATTAAAGGATGACCAGATTAATCAGCTGAGAGATTTTCGTGCCAAACAGTCAACAAAAATGATCGGAGAAAGTTTGGAGCAGCACTGCCAATATATCTTTAACAAAAACAGAGCCATGGCGTTTCCAAAGGCATACTTTGAGAAAGATAATGACATAAGAACAGGAAGCAAAGGAGACTTCATTTTCCGCGAGAATACGGAAGATAATATCGAATTGCTTTCAATCATGTTTGAAATGAAAAATGAAAGCGAAACAACGGCTACCAAGCACAAAAATGAGGACTTTTTCAAGGAGCTTGATAAGGACAGACATGAAAAAAACTGCGAATACGCAGTGCTTGTGTCGCTTCTCGAACCTGAAAACGATTTGTACAACGACGGAATTGTTGATGTATCATATAAATATCCGAAAATGTATGTTGTAAGGCCGCAGTTTTTCCTTGCAATCATATCTTTTCTCAGAAATGCAGCATTATCATCACTTGAATATCGCCGAAAATATGAAAAAATCAGCAGTCAGCAAATCGACGTAAATAATTTCGAAAAAGAAATGAATGATTTCAAAAAAGGCTTCGGGCAGAATTTCAAGTGGGCAAAAGACAGATTTGATGAGGCAATTGAAGAGATAGACAAATCAATAATTCATCTTAATAAAATCAAACAGGCACTTACAACCTCATGCACGCAGTTACAGCGTGCAAATGACAAGGTTGAAGATCTCAGCATCAAAAAACTCACACAAAATGCTCCGTCTGTAAGAAAAATGTTTGATGAAGCGAGACTCGGAGAACCGGTCATACATGAAGCCGAGGCAGAGGAAAAATAAGAGTCCGCTAATAATTCAGACGAAATGCGTACATACTTAATTCCGGGCAACACCCGAAATCTCACCGAAAGGCAAAAAACGCATGATAATAAAAAAGCTTGCCGCGGCGGTTATTGCGGCGGCGGTGATGTCGATGTTTGCCGGCTGTGTTGACGGCGGAAACGTCGGGGGCGGCACGACTGGCGACAACATCAACCATCCTCCGGCAGAGGCGACCGACGGCGGGGACGCAACAGCCGACGTTCAGGTCCCCGACAACGGGAACGGCGGAAACCTCAACGGCAGCGGTCACTGAAAAATCAATATGGAAAATACGCGGTGCTTTTCCGGAATCGGGAGGGGTGCCGCGTGTTTTTTGTCTGCTGAGCGGCGGAGTGAGACTATGTTGTCAGACGCGTAAAGCAACATTATGCGAAGTATCCGTTTTTCCGCGGTGTCGGGAAGGCGATTTCCGGGATAATGGAGGAAAAGGACGGGCGGCTGTTTCTTCCTCTTTCGTCGTCGCCGGAGATATTTGACGACACAAGGAGGTCATATCTTCAGCCGAATTCAAATTTCGACCTTGCGCTGATACGGTATCTGTTCGGAACTCTTGCCGGATATGCGGAAATCCTCGGTGAAAGCGCGGAGCAGTATGAGCTGATCCTCTCAAAGCTCGACGGAATTGCTGTTGACGGGGACGGTGTGGTTATGCTGGACAGAACGCAGAGGCTGAACGAAACGCACAGGCATTTTTCGCATCTTATGTGTATGTACCCGCTTCACCTGATAAATTATGATACCGATGAGCACAGGCAGATATATGAGCAGACGATAAGCGATCTTGAGAGACTCGGAACCGGGTTGTGGACGGGATTCTCCTTTGCGATGTCAGCGCAGATCTATGCAATGGCAAAGCACGGGAATGCGGCATATGAAAGACTGCGTCAGTTCTGCGTCGGGTTCGTCGGCGAAAACGGGTTCCACCTGAACGGCGATTTCAGGCATTACGGTTACACGCAGTTTCATTACCGTCCGTTTACACTGGAGGGGCTGTTCGGCTTCTGCGATGCGCTTCACGAAATGCTGCTGCAGGACCATACCGGGAGTATCGAGCTGTTCCCTGCGATACCGGAGGAATGGAGAAACCGCACCGTTTCGTTTGAAAAGCTGCGGTCGCGCGGCGGGCTGACGGTATCGGCGAAAGCCCGTAATTCGGAGATAACCGGACTTAGCATAACATCGCCCGAACCGCGGGAGATTGTTGTGAACGGGAGAGCATACTGCCTGAAAAATGGCGAAAACGTGCTGATCTGAGGTCAGCCGTTTATACCCCGGCGTTCCGGAATTAATCTTGACAAACCCCGGAAATACGGTTATAATTATATTTCGGTACACGCGGTGCGTGTAGGCTCCCGAAGTCGGGCAATAGATATAAAATCGGTTATTCGGAAAAAGGGGAAAGAAATGAAAAAAACAGTTCTCAGAAAATATGCCGCGCTTATAGTGAAAAAGGGCGCAAACATTGTCAGGGGTCAGGATGTCATGGTCTTTGCCGACCTTGACCAGCCGGAGTTCGTCCGCATGGTCGTTGAGGAGGCATACCGTGCAGGAGCTGCGAAGGTCTCTGTCGAATGGTCATACCAGCCGCTTGAAAAGCTGAACATACAGAAGCGCTCTCAGACGGTGCTTTCAAGGCTTGAAAAATGGGAGGTAGAAAAGTGGGAGTACAGAGCGGACAGGCTTCCGGCTGTGATCTACCTTGAATCCTCCGACCCCGACGGGCTTGCCGGCATCAATCAGAGCAAATATGCAAAGGCAATGCAGGCGCGGATGAAGATAATCAAGCCGATCCGCGACAGAATGGAAAACAAGTATCAGTGGGTCATCGCCGCCGTTCCGGGCAAGGCATGGGCAAAGAAGGTCTTTCCGGAAGAGCGTCCCGCAAGAGCTATCGAGCATCTCTGGGAGGTCATTCTCAAGGCTTCCCGCGCCGACGGAGACGATCCGGTACGCGCATGGGACGGGCATAACGCTGACCTGTCTAAGCGTTGCGAATATCTCAATTCCCTCGGGCTTGAGTCGCTTGAGATAAAGTCGTCGAACGGGACTGACGTGAAGATCGGTCTTATTCCCGACGCGCTGTTTATGGGCGGCGCCGAGGCGGCTATGGGAAGCGGCATTGTGTTCAACCCGAACATTCCGAGCGAAGAGGTGTTTGTTTCCCCGAAAAAAGGCTCTGCCGAGGGAACCGTTTACTCCTCCAAGCCCTTCTCCTACCGCGGGCAGCTTATTGAGCATTTCTGCGTGAAGTTCGAGAACGGCAGGGCGGTTTCGGTTGAAGCGGGAGACGAACGTCAGACCGAAATACTCCGTCAGATGATCGCAATGGACGAGGGCGCATCGTTCCTCGGAGAGGTTGCGCTTGTTCCGTACACCTCGCCGATAAGAGAGACCGGAATTCTCTTCTTCAACACGCTGTTCGACGAGAACGCCGCCTGCCACCTTGCGCTGGGACGCGGATTCTCAAACTGCCTGCGCGACTACGAAAAATACAGCCTTGAGGAGACAAAGGAGAAGGGGATCAACGACTCCGTTATCCACGAGGACTTCATGATAGGCACCGCAGACACCTCGATCGTCGGCGTTAAGAAGAACGGCGAGAGGGTTCAGATATTCAAGGACGGAGAGTGGGCTTTCTGATGTCCTGAACCGCCGGAAATAACGGTATAACCGTTGCGGGAGGCATGGCAGCTGCTTTGTCTCCCGCAAATTGTCAAAAATTACAGGAGCATTCCGACAAGGTCGGAGAAAAGGTACGTACAAGAGATGAAAGCGGGATTTCTGACTCTCGGATGCAGGGTCAATCAGTATGAGACGGAGGCGCTTGCCGAGGAGCTTTTCAGGATAGGTTTTGAAAGAGGCGATTTCGGCGGGAAGTGCGACATTTACATAATCAACACCTGCGCCGTGACCGAGGAGAGCGTCAGAAAGTCGCGTCAGATGGTGAGACGGGCGATAAAAAACAATCCCGACGCATTTGTCGGGGTGATGGGGTGTGCGTCACAGCTTGACGGAGAAGCGTTTGCCGCGATTCCGGGAGTTTCGTTTGTCTGCGGGACGAGGAACCGTGCCGAGATACTCCGTGCCGCAGAGATGTTTTTCAAGAGCGGGAGACCGGAGACGTGCGTCCTTGACATTGTTCCTCCGGAGGGGGAGCTTACAAAGACCTCTGCCGTCAGCTTTGAGCGGGCGCGGGCTTATGTCAAGATCGAGGACGGGTGCAACGGAAGATGCAGCTACTGCGTCATTCCGTCGCTCCGCGGAGGTATTGTGAAGCGCGATGAGGGTGAGATTCTTGACGAGGTTAAGGTCATTGCCGCAAACGGCTGTCACGAGGTGGTTCTGACCGGGATCGAGACAGCCGGCTACGGCTCCGGGCTGTCCGGGCTTATTCGGAAGATTGACGCGATACCCGGAATCGGGCGCATCAGGATGGGCTCGCTTGAGCCGTCGTTCATGAAGCCGGAGTTTGTTGATGAGATTGCCGGGGTGCGGTCGCTCTGTCATCATTTTCACATATCGGTTCAGAACGGCTCCGACAGGATTCTTGCGCTTATGCGGAGAAAATACAATACGGTGATAATGGAGCGCAGCATTGCGTACATCCGCGAAAAAATGCCCGATGTTAATTTTTCCGCCGACGTTATCGTCGGTTTTCCCGGTGAGACGGAAGAGGATTTTGAAAAGACCTGCCGGTTTGTGAAGCGCGTCGGATTCCTGCATCTGCATATTTTCACCTACTCAAAGCGTCCCGGCACCGAGGCGGCGGAGATGGACGGACAGATTCCGGAAAAAGTCAAGAACGAGCGGCTTCACCGTCTTGAAGCAATTGCCGCCGGGGAGAAAAGCCGCATCCTTTCCGGGATGATAAGCTCCGGGAAGCCGGTTGAAATTCTTGCCGAAACGTCGTCCGGAGGCTGCACTGTCGGTCACACCGGGAATTTTGTCGAGTGCCGGATTTTCGGTGAGCATCCCGCGGGAACGATCATTTCCGGTATACCTTTTGGGATTGCCAATGGGGTGGTTGAGATAAGACAGGGGACGTGAGCAGACGCGGGCGCTGCCCGAACCCGCAAAGAACCTTCTTGAAAGAAGGTTCTTTGAACTCCAAGAACTTTTGACAAAATGATAATTAAAAAGCGGCTCTCTTCACATGGAGGTGAAGGGAGCCGGTCATGTTTGTCAGTCGAAGCGGGATTTATGGGAATTTGCGGCGTTGTCGCGCTTTATGCGGGCGACGGTGCGGCGGTAGATTTTGATTTTCGCGGCTCTTGCCAGGAAAAGGGCGAGATAGACAGCGAGATAAACGATGGTGAGCCACATCGGAACGCCCATGAATACCGGCGGGATTATCAGCATTCCGATAGGTATCAGGAGGTATCCGACGGAATTATACGGGGCATACAGGATATCGTCCGGTATGAACCAGAGGAGGGACGGCAGGTATGATGCGACAAATCCGAAAACCGCGGCAATGCTTTCGTAAACAAAGCCCTTTGCGAATTCTGTGGTTTCGTGGGTGACGGAGTTTATGTAGTTCTGACGCACCGCATGAGCGATACCGAAGCAGAGCCCCGCCATTGCGATGGAGAAGAGCAGGGAAAAAACGGTTTTGCCGAGCTTTATATATCCCCCGGCGGTTTTGTCGGGGTCGAATTTCGGTTTATCGAATTTCAGCAGCTTTGCGCCCGCCCTCTGTACTGCCTGACCGCAAAGAAAGAGTGCTGAGGCAAGTACAGCCGCGCCGAATATCCATACGTATTTCATTGCTCCGAGAAAATAACCCGCAAAGGCACCGTAAGCGGCAGGGGTCAGCATTGTGCAGAGCATTGCAGACAGTATCTTGCAATCGGCGGAGTAATCGTAATCGGGTACTCTGTTTTCTGTGTTCATAGTTGTTCCTTTCACCGCAAATCAGGGAGTGTTCAGAAATTGTTTTCAGATTATTTGCCTTTTCGGGCAAATAAATCAATGTCCCATCAATTATTATACTATAAGATAGAGATAAAGTCAAGGAATTGAAAGGGGAAAAACAGCAATGGAAGTAAACGAGAGTAATTTCAAAGAATTCACCGGGGAAAAGGACAGACTTGTTGTCCTTGATTTCTGGGCTGAATGGTGCGGACCGTGCCGTATGCTTGCGCCGGTGCTTGAGGAGATCGGGACGGAGTACCCGGAGGTCGCCTTCGGCAAGGTGAACGTTGACGAGGAAGCCGGTCTTGCGCAGATGTTCGGAATAGTGTCCATCCCGACGCTTGTTTTCATGAAGAACGGCAAAATTATAAAGAAGTCGGTGGGGTATCTTGATGCCGACGGGCTTCGTGCCGTGCTTGACGGGCTAATCTGACGGTGCGCGGCGTATGAAGGTCAGACTGAATGAGAACGAGGAGATCGTCCGGACGGTGAAGGAGGGGCTTAAAGCCAAAGGCGGCTACTGCCCCTGCCGTGTGGGAAAAAGCGAGGACATAAAATGCCCCTGTCTTGAATTCCGCAGCCAGATAGCCGATCCCGATTTCGAGGGCTACTGTCACTGTATGCTCTATTACAAGGAAAAATGAAGAACCGCCGTCCTGCGGAATTTCCGTGGGACGGCGGATTTTTGTCGTTTGTTTCGCGCTTAACCGTTTGTCAGTCGCCGTACTCAACCACCATCTGGCGGTAGTCGAGCGGGGTGAAGCCGTATGAGGCGTAGAGCGCGGCAGCTCTTTTGTTGTCCGGCTCGGTCTCAAGACGCAGGCGCGCGGCTTTGCCGGAGTATATTTCGAGAAAGAAGTCGAGAAAGCTCTTTCCGAGCCCCTTCCCGCGGTATTTTTCCCTGACATAGAACTCGTCAAGCCAGACGGTAAGCCCGCCGGCTTCCTGAGAGAAGCTCTTTGCGATGAGCGCATAGCCTGCCGGTTCGCCATCGCATTCGATTATGAAGCACTCGGCATAGCAGTCGGAGCGCATAAGCTCGTCAAAGGTTTTGTCGATATGGCTCTCCGGAATGCTGTGAAGCACCGCCGGGGAGGAGTAGAATTCGCTGATGAGGGTTTTATAAAGCTCTCTGTCAGAGCGGGCGAGGGTTCTTATCATGATATGTTCCTTTCGTGCGGGGGTATTTTCGTGTCCGGTCAGTTTCTGATGACAAACTCCCTGTCGATCCCCGCGCCGTAGCGGATGGTGGATATCCTTCCCGTGGGGGGATCGATGATGACCGCATCGACTGCCGACTCCGACGGGGTTCCGGAAATGCGGGGATAGATTCCGCCGCCGTTGTCGATGTTTGCGTCGCAGGTTATTTCATAGGCAAGATTTCCCGTCGGGGTGACGAAGAAATCGTCAACGTGTCCGTGACCGCAGAGGGTCATTATGACTCTGCCGCGTGCGGTGGAGAAATCGAACCCGGTTCCGGCGGCGGTGACCTTTTCCCGGCGGTTATATGCCTCGATCATCTCTCCGAAAACATACGAGCCGTCATATGACCATGCAAGCTCCTTATAGACGGGAGTATGACCGACGACTATTGCCGAACGGCGCGCCGGTATTGCAAGAAGGGCGGAGGCGAACCATTTAATCTGTTCCTCCGACGGGCAGACATAGCTTCCCCAGCTTCCGTCGGGGTTCACGATGCGCTCGTGAATCTCGTTTGTGTCTATGACGATAAAGACGGTCTTTGTCTTTTCGCGGGAGAGCGTATAGTAGGTTGTGTCGGGCTTTCTGTCGGAATCGCGGTGTGACAGCGGGAAAATCTCGCGCAGGACGTCGTCCTCCGGGGCTATGAAGCCGGTTTCCGAGAGTTCGAACTCCTTGCCCTCCATGTCGTGGTTCCCGCGGACGATATACGGCTTTGCAAATCCGTATGCCCGGTTGAAGTACCTGACGTCCTCGTACATCATGTCGTTGTCCACCCATCCGCTGACCGTGTCGCCTCCGTAGATTACGTCCTTTACCCCGGTGTTCTCAAGGATGGAGCGTATCACCGGTACGGAGGACATACTGTTCTGTCTTATATGCGCATCGGAGAAGAACACGAATGCCTGCGGAAGGACCATTTCCGACATTATCTTATTGACCCTGCGGTTCTTCTCTTCGACCGTTTCCGCAAAATACGGCGGGAGCGTTTTTCCTGCATCCTCCGGCGGAAGCCTGTCGTTTACCGGGCGGTACCTCCATTCCGGTTCTCCGTCAGCCTCGGCTTTTTCTCGTAGCTCTTTGTTTGTCATGCTGTTCCTCCGATATTATCGATAGACATATATGATACCACTGACGGTCGGTTTTTTCAAGGGCTTTTTGCCCGGAATTCACGTTCATTTCGCCAAAAACAGCGAGAAACCGCCGCATATCACGCCAAACCGGCAAAATTGACAGAATGGTAACAGTTTATTATTATTTCGGAACCTAAAGAAGCGATATAATACCGTATTGATTTTTACATCAACCTTTGTAGTCATCGGGAAAATATTGATTGATGATTATTTGTTCCGATTTGCTGCCGTTGCCGAAATTACCCGTTTTACCTTTTGCCGCAATCATGCCAAAGAGAACAGCAAAAGAGAGAACAAATACCGCAAAAAATAACCTTGTAAAACGTTTCATGAATTATCTCCTTTTTGATTTGTTGATTTTCTGAATTCTTCAATTGGATTCGTCTGTTAACAAAATAACGCAAATGAGTCGATAAAAACAATTTTAGGTTATTATATCCAACTATATCATATCAGCAACATATCAATTTGTTAATAATGATTACAATATTTTTTGAATTGTTGATTATTTGTACGGAATTTTTTCGGGGACGGGAACGCGGCCTTCGCTGACAAAGCTGTCGGGGGTGCCGAAAAACTCAAAATGAGTTATCAACGCCCCCGATTGATATATTACGTTTTCCGCTTGCTTCTCAAATCAGCCGCCGACAACAAATTCACGGTCAATTCCGGCGCCGTATCTGATGGAAACGGCTTTTGAAGTCGCGCGATCGATAATGATAACATCAAGCGCAGATTCCGAAGTTGTTCCGGCAACCCTTTTGTATATGCTTCCGCCGTTGTCGATGTTTGAATCATCATTTATCTCGTATACATAGTTACCTGTGGGCGAGATAAAGATATCATCCGTGTGACCGTGACCGCTGAGGGTCATTATTACTTTTCCCTGAGCAGACGCGAAATCAAACTTGGTTGAGCCGATCATAACGGTGCTGCGGCTGTTGTATGCCTCAATGATATCTCTGAACGGTTGTGAACCGGTGAAGTGCCAAACAAGCTCCTTATATACCGGGGTATGACCCAAAACAATGACAGAGTGATGAGGGGGAGTTGCAAACAGCGATTCCGCAAACCAACGAAGCTGCTTTTCGCTGGGATAAACATTGCTTCCCCAGCTTCCGTCGGGATTCACCACCCGCTCGTGCACTTCGGTCGTGTCGATGACCAGAAAGTAAATATTGTGCTCGTGACGCGAAAACGAATAGTATGTTGCGCCGGGTATGATTTCCACATCATCGTGGAACTTCGGAAACAGCTCACGAAGCACATCGCCGTGAGGAGCGATATATCCTTCTTCAGAGAGCTCAAACGGCTTTCCTTCCATATCGTGATTTCCACGAACGATATAAGGCTCGGCAAATTCATATGCCCGGTTGAAGTACCTGACGTCCTCGTACATCATGTCGTTGTCCACCCAGCCGCTGACAGTATCGCCGCCGTAGATGACGTCCTTCACATTGGTGTTTTCCAGAATCGAGCGGATTATCGGAACCGAAGACATGGTGTTTTGTCTAATATGTGCATCCGAAAAGAAGACAAATGACATGGGAGAAACCATTTCCGACATGATGCGGTTGACTTTATCGTTCTTCTCCTTGACCATTTCGGTGAAATATGAGGGAAGAGTCTTCCAGGTCTCTTCGGACGGCAGCTTGTCATTGACAGGTTTGTACATCCACTCGGGTTTTCCCTCTGCTTCCGCTTGTTTTCTGAGCTCGTAATTAGTCATGTCGGTAACTCTCGGTTTCGTGCTAACGAAAACGTCCTTTCTCATGTTTAATCTATCCCTGTTGGGCGGTATAGCTATTACGTACAGTAGAAGTATATCACTGATTGTATGATTTTTCAATGAGATAATCGCCAAATAATCTTTGATTTTAGACAAATTCAGATAAACCCGAATTCGAAGTATTGATTCGAATTCGCCGCATAATTGACAAAATGGTTACAATTTATTATCATTTCAGTGACTAAAAGAGCGTTATAATTATCCATATTATTGTTTTGCAAAGGGATCCTCAGGATGCAGTCTCCACTTTCAGTCGGCATAGATATAGGCTCAACAACAGCCAAAATAGTCATAACCGAAAACGGGAAACCGATATACGGGCGCTACGAGCGCCATCTCTCGCGGGTGCGCGATAAGCTCATCGGGCTTGTAACCGATGCTTCGGAGGTGATCGGCGAAAGGGAATTTACCGTTGCGGTCTCCGGCTCTGCGGGAATGGGCTTTGCGCAGGCGGCGGGGGTGCAGTTTGTTCAGGAGGTCTTTGCTACCGCGGAGGTCGTGAAGCGTCTTGAGCCGGACACGTCATGCGTCATAGAGCTTGGCGGCGAGGACGCAAAGGTGATATTCTTTGACGGAGGCAGGGACGAGCGGATGAACGGTACCTGCGCCGGCGGCACGGGAGCGTTTATCGACCAGATGGCGGTGCTTCTCGGCATGACCGTAAACGAAATGGACGATATCAGCCTTGAGGCGAAAAGACTCTATCCCATTGCGTCGCGGTGCGGGGTGTTTGCAAAGACCGACATTCAGCCGCTCCTCAATCAGGGGGCGGCAAAGGCGGACGTTGCCGCAAGCATATATCAGGCGGTAGTCAACCAGACGGTTGCGGGGCTTGCTCAGGGGCGGAAGATCGGCGGGAAGGTGCTTTTTCTCGGCGGTCCGCTGTATTACTGCAAGGGACTGCGCATAAGGTTCAAGGAAACTCTTGAGCTGGACGATGAACACGCGCTTTTTCCGGAATACGGCCGTCATGCCGTTGCTCTCGGAGCGGCTATGTGCGGAAACGGCAGCTTTACCTGCGAAAGCCTGCTTGAAAGACTGAAAAACTGCCGGGATATAAAGACCGGACGCCGTCTGCCGCCGCTGTTCCGGGACGAGGAGGAATACAGGGCTTTCCGCGCCCGCCACGACAGGGACACGGTAAGGACAGCCGACATCGGCACTTACACCGGCGACGCATGGCTCGGCATTGACTGCGGAAGCACCACCACAAAGCTGACGCTCATCTCGGCAGACAGGGAGATACTTTATTCCTATTACAGCTCCAATCTCGGCAACCCGGTCGGCATTGTCAGAGGAGAGCTTGAGAAGATATATGCCCTGTGCGGAGACAGGATAAAAATCCGGGGCGCGGCTTCCACCGGCTACGGAGAGGCGCTTATAAAGAATGCTTTTTCGCTTGATGCCGGGGTGGTCGAGACTATCGCGCACTATACCGCCGCCGCGTATTTCAGACCGGATGTTGACTTTATTCTCGACATCGGCGGGCAGGACATAAAGTGCTTCAGGATAAAGAACGGCGCGATCGACTCGATCATGCTGAACGAGGCGTGTTCCTCCGGGTGCGGGTCGTTCATCGAGACGTTTGCCCGTTCGATGGGCTGTTCCGTTTCGGACTTTGCCGCGGAGGGGCTGACGGCAAAGGCTCCGGTCAACCTCGGCACAAGATGCACGGTGTTCATGAATTCCTCCGTCAAGCAGTCGCAGAAGGAGGGCGCGACCGTCGGCGACATTTCCGCAGGACTTTCGGTCAGCGTGGTGAAAAATGCGCTCTATAAGGTCATCCGCACGCGCTCGCCTGAGGAGCTTGGCAGGAATATCGTCGTTCAGGGCGGAACTTTTCTCAACGATGCCGTTCTCCGCGCGTTTGAGCTTGAGATAGGTACCGACGTGATAAGACCGTCGGTCGCCGGGCTTATGGGTGCATACGGTGCGGCGCTTTATGCAATGAGGTTCACGGAGAGCCGCATCATCACTCCGGAGGGGCTTGAAAGCTTTGTACATACCTCAAAGACCGCGACCTGTCACGGCTGCGGGAACAACTGCCGGCTCACCGTCAACATTTTCGACAACGGGAGGCGGTTCATATCCGGCAATCAGTGCGAGAGAGGACTCGGAACAGGAGCTGAGCCGGAGAAGATCCCCGACCTCTACCGGTTCAAGCAGGATTTCATCCGCGGGCTTAAGCCTGTGAAGGGCAGGCGCGGAAGGGTCGGGCTGCCGCTTGCCCTCGGAATGTACGAGCTTGCGCCGCTGTGGCACGCGATTTTTACCTCGCTCGGATTTTCGGCGGAGTTTTCCGGGCTGTCAACGCGCGCGACATATGAGAGGGGTCAGCTGACTATTCCGTCCGACACCGCCTGCTATCCGGCAAAGCTGATGCACGGGCATATGGAGGAGCTTATCGGAAAGTGCCCGGACTTCATATTCTCGCCGTGCTTAAGCTACAATATCGACGAAAAAGTCTCTGACAACAGCTATAACTGTCCGATAGTCGCCTATTATCCGGAGCTTCTGCGTGCAAATATGGACGACCTGAAAAAGGTGCGCTTCCTGTCGCCGTTTCTCAACGTGAACAAGCCGTCGGTGCTTGCGAAAGAATTGCTTGAATGCCTGAATGCCGATGGCTGGAACATCACGCGCCGCGAGATGAAGAACGCGGTCAATGCCGGATTTACCGCATATCACGGCTACATGGCTGCGCTGAGGGCAGAGGGCGACCGTGCGCTTGAGTACGCAAGGAAAAACGGGAAGAGGATAATGATCCTTGCCGGCAGACCGTATCATGCCGACCCGGAGATAAACCACGGGATCGACAAGCTGGCACTTTCGCTCGGCTTCGTTGTCGTAAGCGAGGACAGCGTTTCGGATCTTGCGCCGCTTCCGCCGCTCCGCGTCCTCAATCAGTGGACGTATCACTCCCGGCTGTACCGCGCCGCGCTTTATGCCGCGGAGCATCCCGATACCGAGCTTGTCCAGCTTGTCTCCTTCGGCTGCGGGATCGACGCCATCACGACCGACGAGGTGCGCTCGATCCTTGAATCGCGCGGGAAGCTGTATACCCAGATAAAGATCGACGAGATCACGAACCTCGGAGCCGTCAGAATAAGACTGCGCAGTCTTATCGGCGCGCTTGAGAAACGTGAGGGGAAGGAATAAAAAACGACAGTGCGCACCCCTGATATCGGTGCGCACTGTTTTTGTTCTGCTCCGGGCGTTTATTTTATTTAAGTCTCCTCACCGGCTCCTTCGGAATGACACCGTGGCGGTAGGCGAAGAGGACCTTCATGACGTCGCCGCGGGATTCGTCGGAGAAGATCATGTGCCGCTCCTCGATCCCGGCTTTGTCGAGACGGTCGGTCTGGTCAGCCATGTAGAGGGGGACGCTGTTGTAGAGAATATCGCGGGAATCCTCCGGAAGAACCGGGAAAACCGCGCCTCTCGTGTCGCGCAGGGAAGCCTTTCCGACCGGCTTTTCAAGAAGCATAAGCGGATACCTGCCGTAGGTTATCGCACCCTTCAGGGTGCTGCCGTCAAAATAAATGTCGCGTATCTGCGGAAGGGTAAGCTCCGCCGAGAGTATCAGGCTTTCAAGCCCGCCGAGAGAGGCAAAAAACTCCGCGGAGAAGGCGTTGAAAACATTGAACCTGTGGTCGCCGTGCGGGATAAGGCCGAACTCCGATGCGATGTTCAGCTGTCCGACGTTGCAAATCATGATGTGCCGCGCACCTTTTTTTACAGCGGTCTCAAGCCTTCCTTTCACCGCGTCAAGCTCGCTGTCGAAGATGACCGGCGGCAGAAGAACTCCGTCGGCGATGCTTTCGTATTTTGAAAGCGGCAGATAGACGTGCGTAAGATCATGGCTGTCGGGTATCTGCGAAGCCGAGCGGAATCTTGCCGTGGTTATCGGCTTTTCTGCCGGCTTTTTTTTCGGGAACGGCAGCTTTTCCGGAAGAGCGGCAGGTGCTGTATCGATAACCGCCTGACAATCCGGCTTTTTTGATGCGTGGAACGAACCGGCGGAGCGGCTGTCGGAAATGTCTTTTCCGGAACGGACGCCGAGCATATCGCCGCTTATTCTCCCGGTGAAATATCCGTCGGTGAAGCCTCCACGTGAGAAGAGGCGGGAAAGTTCATTCATCTCGTCGCGGGTCGCATTTCTGCCTTCGTCAAGCAGACGGCGGTATATCTTTGTCACCCCGTAAACATATGCCGGACTTTTCATCCTGCCTTCTATCTTGAGCGAGCGTACTCCGGACGAGATAAGCTCCGGAATGTGACCGGCAAGGCACATATCCTTAAGGCTGAGCGGATAGCCGCCGTTGTAGCTCATGCGGCAGGGCTGCGCGCACTCTCCGCGGTTGCCGCTTCTGCCGCCGAGCATCGCCGACATAAGGCACTGCCCGGAGCAGCTGACGCATATCGCGCCGTGAACGAACAGCTCGACCTCGGCGGGCGAACCGGAACAGAGGGACTTTATATTGTCAAATGAAAGCTCCCTTGCCGCGACAACGCGCGAAAATCCCGAACCGTACAGGAGTTTTGCGCCCTCGGTGCTGTGGACAGTCATCTGCGTGCTTGCGTGCAGCTCGGTCCCGGGGAGGTATTTCTTTATCAGCACCGCAAGTCCCGGATCGGCGACTATCAGCGCGTCGGCTCCGGCGCGGCGCAGAAAATCCGCATATTCGAGAGCGCTTTTCAGTTCGCGGTCGTAAATCTGTGTGTTGAGCGTCACATATGCCCTGATTCCTTTTGCATGGCAGAACGAGACCGCGGCGGCAAGCCCGTCTCTGTCGAAATTCTTTGCATTCATACGGGCATTGAGCATGGTCCCGCCGAAATAGACGGCGTCCGCACCGCCTTCTGCTGCCGCCTCAAGCGCCTCGCGCGAGCCGCAGGGGGAAAGAAGCTCCGGAAGGTCTTTTTTCATTTGCCGCTTTTTATCGCATCAAGCTCCGCCTGCAGCTTCAGCGAGGAATCAAGATAATCGAGCGCACAGACTGCAAGCGCAGCACCCTTGGAGCATTTGCCCTTGTTGATAGTCATATCGGCTATCCTTCTGTCGAGAAGACGGACAAGACTGTTGATATATTCTTCGTCATCCTCGCTGACAATTGAAAGGGAAATACCTGCAACGGTTATATCGTACTTCTGTTTCATGATTTTTTTCCTCCTTTTTTTCGTAAAACCCGTCATGCGGCTTGAAATCAGCGGGGTTTTGTTATATAATAATCCGTAGGCGGGAAAAGCATATGCCCGCAACATTATTATACAACATTTTCTGCCGCTTTTCAAGGCGAAAACGGCGGTTTTGCGGTATTTTGAAAAATTTAACGGGAGGATTACCGACATTGAACCCTGAAGAGCTTGCCGGGCTTGCTGTGTCGCGGCTGAAAATGACATATCCCGACACTGCCTGCGCGCTGAAATACGGAGGCGACCCGTGGAGACTGCTTGTAATGGCGCGGCTCTCGGCTCAGTGCACCGACAAACGGGTCAACACCGTCAGCGAGGAGCTTTTCCGCGTTTATCCCGACGTTTACGCGATGGCTGATGCGCCGGTATCGGGGATAGAGAATATCGTCCGACCGTGCGGGCTGTATCACATGAAAGCCTCCGACATAAAAAAGATGTCGCAGATGCTGATAACCGGTTTCGGCGGGAAGGTACCGTATGATATGGACAGCCTTCTGTCCCTTCCCGGCGTCGGGCGGAAGATAGCCAACCTCATGCGGGGCGACGTTTTCGGTCTGCCTGCGGTCGTAACCGATACCCACTGCATCAGGATATGCGGCAGGCTGGGCTTTTACCCGGAATCGCTGAAGGAGCCGTATAAGATCGAAAAGATACTTGCCGCGCTGATACCGCCGGAGGAACAGTCGGATTTCTGTCACAGACTGGTCGATTTCGGCAGGGATACCTGCTGCGCAAGGTCGCCCCGGTGCGGAGAGTGCCGGCTTTCGGACATCTGTGCCCGCTTTGCGGCTGATAAAACCAATGAATCAAAAGAACAAGGAATCTGAAAATGAAAGAAATACTTCTCTGTAAATACGGTGAGCTCACCCTTAAAGGACTCAACCGCGGATATTTTGAAAAGCTGCTTTACCGCGACATGAAAAAGCGTCTTGAAAAAGCCGGCAATTTCTCGGTGACATACATACAGAGCACCGTTTACGTAGAGCCGCTTGACGACGATGCCGATATAGAAGAGGCATTCAGGCTCTGCCGGAAGATATTCGGAATAACCACCGTTGCCCGCGCCGTTGAGACCGAAAAGGACATTGAGGCGATAAAAGCAACCGCAAAAAGCTACATTCCCGCTTTCCTGCGCGGCAAGGCGACCTTCAGGGCTGACGCGAGGCGCAGTGACAAGCGTTTCCCGATGACCTCTCCGCAGATCGCCGCCGAGGTCGGGGGCGCGATACTTGAGGTGATGCCGGAGCTTAAGGTTGACCTCCGCGCGCCCGAGATAACCGTCATGACCGAGATACGCGAGAACAAGGCATATATCCATGCAGGCGCTTTCCCCGGCGCGGGAGGAATGCCGACGGGATCCAGCGGAAAGGCTCTGCTCCTGCTTTCCGGCGGGATAGACAGCCCGGTCGCCGGGTTCATGATCGCAAAACGCGGCGTTACCGTCGAGGCGGTACACTTTGAAAGCTATCCTTACACCTCCGAGCAGGCGCGCGACAAGGTGATCGAGCTCGCCCGCGAGGTGTCGGAATACTGCGGGAAGATAAAGGTACACATCATTTCCCTGACTCACCTTCAGGAGGTCCTCCGTGACAGCTGTGCCGAGGAGTATTTCACCCTGCTTCTGCGCCGCTCCATGATGCGCCTTGCCGAAAGAACGGCGGAGGCCTGCTATGCGTCGGCTATTATCACCGGCGAAAGCCTTGCCCAGGTGGCAAGCCAGACGATGCAGGCACTCTGCGTTACCGACTCGGTCGTTAACCGTCCGATCTTCCGCCCGTGCATCGGCATGGACAAGGAGGAGATCATTGCAATCGCCCGCAGGATAGGTACATTCGAGACGTCGATACTTCCGTTCGAGGACTGCTGCACTGTCTTCACTCCCCGCCATCCAAAGACCCGTCCGGAGCTTGAAAAGGTCATCGAGCAGGAAAAGAGATACGACTGCAAGGCTCTTGAGGACGAGGCTTTCGCGTCGATGTACACGGTAGAGGCAGAGGCGTGAGAAAAAGATGCCTGACAAATAGTTGACTTATGAGGTCATAATCTCCCCTTGACGTGCGCTTTGGGCTGTATTATAATGGTAACAGATTATGCCCGCAGAAGCGGGAACACAAATATGAATTTTCAGGAGGAAGCCATGAAAAACGAAACTTTGCTCCCTGTCGGAGTGAGAAGAGACGGATCCTACTACACAAGAGTGCTCTGGGCTGATGTTACAGAGAACGACCCGACCTTCTGGGTCAACAACCTGATAAACGACGATCTTGAGCGCAACGGAGGAACCTGGGGTGCAAACTCCGAAACCACGGCGAACTGCGTCCTCGACTTCTTCGGCGAGACGCAGAAAGTGAAGAAGATCTCGGTTTACAAGAACGTCGGGATCACGATAAGCATCCTTGAGGAGCTTGCAAAGTACATAACGGTCTATTCCTCCGTGACCGACGAGCCGCTTAAGCTCCGCCGCAAGGAGGACAGAATAGACGATGTCGAGTGGACGGAGGTCTGCCGTTTCGATATCGTAATGGAAGAGGGCTGGCAGAGCATCGTGCTCCCCGAAGCCGTTGAAGCAAAGTACATCCGTGTCGAGCTTAAGGAGAACTTCTGCCGTCACGACGAGTCCTTCATCCCGTGGATTGAGACCAGCGAGATAAAGCTGTATCCGGAAGGATAAGAAAAAAGTCCGCAGGAGAGCAGACGTAAATAAGAGCAATATGAAAAGCCGCAGTGTATTCCGGGCTGCCGGAGTACACTGCGGTATTTTTTATCTCAGCATATACCCCTTCCCGCGGACTGCGACGATGAATTTTGCATCGAAGCGTTCGTCGAGCTTTTTGCGGATATATCTGATATAAACGTCAACGACGTTTGTTTCGCCGGTGAATTCAAAGCCCCAGACGTCGCGGATGGCGTCCTCACGTGAGACGGGGCTGCCGCGGCGGCTGTCAAGGTAGAGAAGAAGGCTGCGCTCACGCGAGGTAAGGTCGATGATTTCGCCGCGGCAGACTACCTCGCCTGTCGTGCGGTTTATCTCAAGGTCGTTCCCGAAGCCCTTCAGCTTCTGCGCTTCGGCTTTGCCCTTTTCGGCGGCAACGGAGATCAGATCGCAGAATCTTTCGGTATCGACCGGTCTTTCGATAAGCACGATGCCCGACGGAAGCCGCCCGATGCACTCGTTTGCAAGGACGGTGACCGTCACTCCGGCGCGGTTGAACTGCTCTGTTGCCTTTGCTGCCTCGTCAGCCCCGACGGTGCCGTAAACCGCAACGACCGCCGCGGGAAGCCCGTCCTCGCGCTTTTCCGTTGTCTGGAAGCCGTGAGCCGAAAGCTCAAGCGATATCATCCTTGCGTATTCCTTCTCCCGGTCAGTGCTGCCGGAGATGATAAGAATGGGTTTCATGCGTATCAGCCTTTCTTCTGATGGTCAGAAGGTCAGAATTGCCTCTGTTCCCACCGTACCGTCGGGGAAGACCGTGCGGAAATAATATCCGCTTTCGGTTTCTGACGAAAAAACATCGAATTCGGTTCCGAGTCTTGCCTCGACCCGGTAGTTTATCGAAAAACCCGTCGCTCTTTTTCCGCGCATATCGGGGAGAAGGTCGCAGAACACCGCCGCATATCTTGTGTTGTTGAGGTGCAGGTTCTCGTCGCAGTCGCTGTAAACGACCTTATGTCTGCCGAGAAGCGCAAGCGGCGGTTCGGAGGGTATCCTGAACCGCAGGGGCGACGATACTTCAAGTGACCTTCCGTCGGTTCCGAAGCCGAGCTTTATCTCATCGGCGCGGAGCGGCTTTCTTGTCGGGATATCGATCACTCCCCACAGCGCCGTCATTCTTGCCGCAGGCTCATCTCCGAGATAAAGCACGCTGTTCCGCGCAAACCCGTATCCGTGCGCCTCCGTCAGCCATGTTTCGACGCTTACTGTGTCCTGCGCTCTCAGCGGAAGCATTATGTCAAGCGCGCACCGGCTGAGGACAAACGCTTTTCCCTCTGCACGCAGCTGCGGCATTGTCGGTCCGTATTCCTCATGCTGGAGGTTTGCTGTCTCCTGAATATACTGCATCACTGCCGTGACGCTTGCATTTCCGTTTATGTCGGTCCCGTGTGAGTCAACTCTGTATTTGTATGTATAGGTCATGGTTATTCCTTATAGAAAGAAGAAGATACGTCTTCCTTCTTTGAAAGAAGGAAGCGAAGGACGTACTGAAAAAAGACTGATTTTTTTGTCAGTGCGTGTTTTTCTTCCAAAAAGCACTTTGCAGAAACGCAAAGTGCTTTTTATGGATTTACAGGTTACATCTTGTTGTCGGAACCGAGAACATCGACGATCTTGTGAGCGACCATCTTCTTGACCTCGTCTCTGCCGACCTTAAGGTACTCTCTGGGGTCAAAGACAGAGGGATTGTTTGCGAGGACGCGTCTGATACCTGCCGTCATGGCAAGGCGTATATCGGAGTCGATGTTGATCTTGCAGACCGCCATCTTTGCGGCACGGCGGAGCTCATCCTCGGGGATACCGATTGCATCGGGCATCTTGCCGCCAAGACGGTTGATCTCAGCAACAGCCGCCTGAGCGACGGAGGAGGCACCGTGGAGAACGATCGGGAATCCGGGAAGTCTCTTTTCGACCTCTTCAAGGATATCGAAGCGGAGGGGCGGAGGAACGAGAACGCCGTCCTTATTTCTTGTGCACTGTTCGGGAGTGAACTTGTAAGCACCGTGACTGGTACCGATGGCGATCGCGAGGGAGTCGACACCGGTGCGGGTGACGAACTCTTCGACCTCCTCGGGTCTTGTATAGGAGGAGTCGGCGGCGGAGACCTTTACGTCATCCTCGACGCCGGCAAGACGGCCAAGCTCGCCCTCGACGACAACACCGTGGGCGTGAGCGTACTCGACGACCTTCTTTGTGACGGCGATATTGTCCTCGAAGGAGTGGTGGGAACCGTCGATCATGACGGAGGTGAATCCGCCGTCGATGCAGGACTTGCAGATCTCAAAATCAGCGCCGTGATCAAGGTGAAGCGCCATGTCAACACCGGTATCCTCGACAGCCGCACGGGCGAGAGCCATAAGGTAAGCGTGCTTTGCATACTTTCTTGCGCCTGCGGATACCTGGAGAATGACGGGGGAGTTCTTTTCCTGAGCCGCCTCGGTGATTGCCTGAATGATCTCCATGTTGTTTATGTTGAAGGCGCCGATTGCGTAGCCTCCCTCATAAGCTTTTCTGAACATTTCTTTTGTTGTAACGAGAGCCATAATAACGTCCTTTCGTGAAGTGGATTCTCATACCACTATTTTATAGCATACGGGCGGAAAAATCAACGCTATTTTATTAACAAATTCAGCTTTACCGTTCGGAATCGCACTTTTCCTCGGTTTTTTCGTTCTGTGAGCGTTCCTCCAGCTTATTTAAGATAAGCTCGCAGACGATTCTTGAGATATAACCCGAAACGGCAAGGCGAAGAGCCACCGAGGAGAGCGCCGAATCGTCGTCCGGAAGGGAATCCCCGACGCTTCTTGCCGTTTCCGCGACAAGATGCTGAAAACCGTTGAAGTAGTCCTCAATACTGCCGTCCGCGATGTCGGATTTCAGAAGAAGCCCGGTATCCTTTACCGACAGGGTCTGCTTCAGGCGCGCGATCATCAGCAGGCAGGCAAGATGCTCGCGGGAGTATTTCTTGTCGTTTGCGCGGGGAAGAAGCCCGTCCTTTATATAATTGTTTATCATCGCCGGGGATATCTTGTCGTTTTCCCGCGCCGAAAAGCTGCTGCGCGAAAGATATTCTATGACCTGATCCATATAAAGGTCGATGTCGGGAAGCCGGTCGTATGTCAGTGAGGTCTGGTCAATAAGCCCGTTTATAAGTGATTTTATCTGATCCATATGAAGCATCCTTTGCGGTTTATTGTCGGACAGTATCCGCTATCGGATATTTTATCACATACCGGACGATTTGTAAATAGGAATTAAGAAAATAATCATACAAAATTCAGAAAACCGGTATTGACATTTGCAATATTACATGATATAATATCAAATATCAAGAGACAAAATAACAGCCCGCAAATACCGACAATTTCCGGATACCGTCGGAACGGAAAGGATAAAATATCATGAAACTCTGTTTTTTTGGCGACTCCATAGGTAAAGGCATCGTTTACGACAAGGAAAGAGGCAGATACGTGCCGACCGAAAACTCATTTGTCCGTCTTGTCGGTGAAGAGGAAAAGATCGATATCGAGAATTTCTCGCGCTTCGGCTGTACCGTGACCCGCGGAGAACAGATAGTCGAGCGCAATGTGCCGGAGATAAAAAGCTCCGATTACGTGGTCCTTGAATTCGGCGGCAACGACAGCGATTACAACTGGAAGAAGATAGCCGACGATCCCGATGCCGAACACAGCCCGAACACACCGCTTTCGGTTTTTGTCGAGACATACAAAAAGGTCATAGGCGAGATAAAGAAGCTCGGAAAGATACCGGTCATCCTTAACCTTCCGCCGGTCGATGCGAGAAAGTATTTCAGGTGGGTAAGCAACGGCGTTAACGGCGACAACATTATGAAGTGGCTCGGCGGCGACGAGATATATATTTACCGCTGGCACGAAATGTACAATGCGGCGATCTGCGACCTGTCGAACTCCATGAAGATACCCATGATCGACATAAGAAGCGCGTTCCTTGTGAAGCGCGATTATTCCGATTACCTCTGCGAGGACGGAATCCATCCGAACGAGCGCGGACACAAGCTGATAAAGGATACACTTGTCGACGCGATAAAGGCTGTCCTTCCCGGACGCACGGCGGCGGATGTCAACGGATGAGAAAAATCCCCGGTGAAAGCACATTTTTGAATCCGGTTCCCAAAAATGGATTAATAACTTTTTTCGGAAATTTCGCAAAATCATATTGACAAACAGCCGATTGTGTAATATAATAAATCGGTTGAACAAAGGCGTTCGTCTGAGACACCGTAACTGTCTCCTGACGGGCGCTTTGTCTTTTGTCAAATCAGGCGGAGGGTCTGCCGTCAACAATAAAGTGACCAAAAACGGGAAAGGATAAGCGGGTCTCCCCGCAGAGCGAAAAGATGAACAGCAAGGAAACCAAGTACATTTTCGTCACCGGAGGCGTTGTATCGGGGCTCGGGAAGGGCATTACTGCGGCTTCTCTCGGCCGTCTGCTCAAGTGCCGCGGACTGAAGGTCGCGTCGCAGAAGCTCGACCCCTACATAAACGTCGATCCCGGCACGATGAGCCCCTATCAGCACGGAGAGGTATACGTCACGGAGGACGGAGCCGAGACTGACCTTGACCTCGGTCACTACGAGCGCTTCATCGACGAGGATCTTAACAAATACTCCAATCTGACGACCGGAAAGGTCTACTGGAATGTTCTCAACAAGGAGCGCCGCGGCGAGTTCCTCGGCTCTACGGTTCAGGTCATTCCGCATATCACGAACGAGATAAAGGAGTTCGTCTACAACGTCGGAAAGAAATCCGGTGCCGATGTTGTCATCACCGAGATCGGCGGCACCATAGGAGACATAGAGTCCCAGCCGTTCATAGAGGCGGTCAGACAGATATCGCTTGAGGTCGGACGCGAGAATTCGCTCTTTATCCACGTCACCCTCGTCCCGTTCCTCCGCGGTTCGGACGAGCATAAGTCAAAGCCGACACAGCACTCCGTCAAGGAGCTTCAGGGAATGGGCATCAACCCTGACATTATCATTCTCCGATGTGACGAACCGCTTGAGGAAGCGATATTCCGCAAAATATCGATGTTCTGCAACGTCAAGCCCGACTGCGTCATTGAAAATATAACCCTGCCGGTGCTTTATGAGGCGCCGATAATGCTCGAAAAGAGCAATTTCTCGTCCGTCGTCTGCCGCGAGCTGGGGATTTATGCACCCGCGCCGGATCTTACCGAATGGAACACCATGCTTGAAAAGATCCACAACCGTCCGAAGGAGGTCACAATAGGCCTTGTCGGAAAGTACGTCCGGCTTCACGACGCATACCTTTCCGTCGCCGAGGCACTCCGACATGCCGGCTATGAGTACGGGACAAGGGTCGATATACGGTGGATCGACAGCGAGACGATTACCGACGGAAACGTCGCGGAGGTGCTTAAGGACTGCGGCGGCATAATCGTCCCCGGAGGCTTCGGAAGCCGCGGCATCGAGGGCATGATATCCACCGCAAAGTACGCGCGCGAGAACAATGTCCCCTACCTCGGAATCTGCCTCGGAATGCAGATCGCCGTTATCGAGTTTGCAAGACACGTCTGCGGCTATGCCGACGCAAACTCCGGCGAGTTCAACCCCGATTCGGCGCACAAGGTCATCGATTTTCTTCCCGACCAGAGCGACAGCGTCAATAAGGGAGGCACGCTCCGCCTCGGCGCATACCCCTGCAAGGTCAGACCCGGCACGGAAATGTACAGGTGCTATAAGTCCGAGCACATTTTCGAGCGCCATCGTCACCGTTATGAGTTCAACAACGATTTTCGCTCGGCTCTTTCGGAAAAGGGTCTTGTGATCAGCGGAACCTCCCCCGACGAGTATATCGTCGAGACGGTCGAGCTTCCCGGAAAGCACTTCTTCGTCGGAGTCCAGTTCCATCCGGAATTCAAGAGCCGCCCGAATAAGCCGCATCCGCTCTTTCTCGGACTTGTGGGCGCAGCCGTTGAGGAAAAATATCCCGAAGAGACATAACTGTCACATATAACGCAAAAACGTCTTCCGCACACCCGGAGGACGTTTTTTATCAGCAGAAAATTTTCGGTACGCTTCTTTGCTTCTGTTCTTCAGCAGTAAATCCCTTGCGGGATTAACTGCGCAAGAAAGAAGACGTTCCAAAAATAATAAGCCGTTCCCCTTATACCCCGCCCGTGCGCACTCCGCGTGCTTCCGACCTTCCGAAAGGGTCTTTTCTGAATACTGTCGGCGGGACTCCGACGCGGGAGGAGAACACACGCGAAAAATAAAGCTGATCGGAAAATCCGCACTTTGAGGCTATCTCCGATACCGGAAGCTCGGAGTACTGAAGCAGCTCCTTCGCAATGTCTATCCGGCGTGAGACGGTGTACTCGTTCACCGTCACCCCGCAGTCGCGGCGGAAGCACTTCATGAGCGTTGAGCGGCTGCAGCTGAAGGCGGAGCAGATGATATCGACGGTCAGCTTTTTTCCGATGTTGCGGTTGATGTATCCGACGGCGGACGCAGCAAGGTCGCGCGCGTTCTGAGGCGCAAAGCCGTCGGTCAGCCGGTCGGCACAGAGGGATATTATGTCTGCAAGCGCAAGCATTTTTTCGCGGGGAACGGAGGAAAGCGACGATACGGCTTTTTCAAGCTCAGGCCGGTCGGAAACGTAAGGCAGAGCCTCCGATATAACAGCGGCATCGGTGCCGGGAAGCCCGTCCTTGACCTGTCCCATCATGAGATACCCGGAAAGCACGCCGTTTTTGTACAGCGGGCAGGCGGCTTCGCACAGCCCGAAGCGGCACCGGTAAATGTATATCTTCCCGGAATGGCGCGCTCTTTCAAAAGCGTCGGCGTCGGTGTAAACACACTGCATTTTTGCCTTCGGATTCTCCTGCACAAGCCTGCAGAAGGGGCTTATTTCCTCCGGATAAGCCGAGATCTCCGAAAAGTCGGTTCCGTGGAGCGACACCCTGAATCCCGAGACAAGGTGCAGGTCACGGAGAATCGTCCTTATGTCTTTTATATCAGCCATTTCAGACCTCCTGAATGTAAAATCGTATAAAATACCCGATTATCCATATCATTATACTATTTTGCATTGAAAAAATCAAGGGGAGATGATATCATAAACGTAAGAAATAATCTGAAAAGTGCCGGGCAGAACAGCTTCCGGCGCAGAGGAAACGCCTATGAGAAAATACAGGATCGGAGTTGACCTCGGAGGAACGAATATTGCCGCCGGGATCGTTGACGAAGAATTTTCGATCGTGAAAAAAGCCTCGGTAAAGACCGATGTTGCCGGCGGTGCGAAAAAAATATGCCGCGATATTGACTCCCTCTGCCGCAGTGTCTGCGCGGAGGCGGGAATACCGTATGAGGAAGCGATAGCCGCTGTCGGAGTCGGCTCTCCGGGGATAATCCGGGACGGGGTCGTTATAAATGCCGACAATCTGCGCTTTTCCGGTGTTCCGCTTGCCGCCATGCTTGAAAAGCTGACCGAAAAGCCGGTTTCTCTCAGGAACGACGGAAATGCCGCGGCTTACGGCGAATTCGCTGCCGGGTGCGGAAAGGGTCACTCCTCGCTTGTGGCGATAACCCTCGGCACCGGAGTCGGCGGCGGCATAATCATAAACGGGAAGATCATAGAGGGCTCCGGCGGCGGTGCGGGAGAGTTGGGTCACACAGTCATCCGTGCCGGAGGAAGAAAATGCGTCTGCGGAAAAACCGGCTGTCTTGAGGCCTACTGCTCCGCAACGGCGCTGATAAAATCCACCGTCCGCGCGATGCAGAACAATCCCGACAGCCTTATATGGCAGGTATCGAGAAGCACATCGCTTGTCAGCGGCAGAACGGCATTCGATGCCATGCGCCTCGGCGACCCGATCGCATCGGGTATTGTGGCGGCATTTGTCTCCGACCTTGCCGTCGGTGTGTCGAACGTCATAAATCTCCTTCAGCCGGAGGTCGTCTGCATCGGCGGCGGCATCTCGCGCGAGGGTGACACGCTCATCTCGCCGCTCACCGATGCGGTGATCCCCATGCTCTGCGCACCGCTTGCGACAAAGATACTCCCCGCCGCCCTCGGAAACGATGCCGGAATAATCGGCGCCGCGGCGGAATGAAGGGGAAAACGGCTTCTTTCTTTGAAAGAAAGAAGCAAAGAAGCAACAAAAAATTATGGAGTTGTTCCGTGCAGATCCAAAGCGCAGAAGCGGAAAAAACAATTACGGAACAGTTCCGGCTGCAATAAAAATAAGCTCCGGTCTGACGGAGAAAGGAAAAAACGAAATGAAGATCAATGTTTGCCCCACATACGAAGAAATGAGCCGCCGCGCGGCGGATATAATCACCTCTCAGGTCACGCTCAAGCCCGACTCGGTCCTCGGGCTTGCGACCGGCTCCACTCCGCTCGGAATGTATGCGGAGCTTGTGAAGCGTTACAACGGGCGTCTTATCTCTTTCCGCGACGTAAAGACCGTGAATCTTGACGAATACTGCGGACTTACCCCGGATAACGACCAGAGCTACTCTTATTTCATGCACAAGAACCTTTTTGACAAAATCGACATCAGGGAGGAAAATGTTCACCTCCCCGACGGAACAAATCCCGACGCGGAGGCTGAGACCGCCCGGTATGACAGGCTTATTGAGTCCCTCGGCGGCATCGACGTACAGCTTCTCGGCATCGGTGTTGACGGTCACATCGGCTTCAACGAGCCGGACGACAGCTTTTCTACCGGAACCGTGAAGATAAAGCTGACCGAAAGCACGATCGAGGCAAACTCCCGCTTCTTCGCATCCGAGGCTGACGTGCCGCGCTACGCGTATTCAATGGGCTGCAGGGCGATCCTCAACGCAAAGAAGATACTGTTTATCGCAAACGGCGCAAACAAGGCGGAGATCGTTGAAAAGGCATTCTTCGGAGAGGTCACTCCGGAGGTCCCCGCATCGATCCTTCAGCTTGTGTCCGACAAGGTCTATGTCTATCTTGACGCGGAGGCGGCAGCGGAGATCGTATCAAAGCATCCCGATGCCGTTACAGTGCTGTGAATTGTCTTAAAATCAGAAACGCTCTCGTTTTCGACAACCGAAAGCGCGGTTTTTTCCGCGGCGGCTTTACCGTCTCCGGAGGCAGATTCACCGATCTGCGTGAGCCGGAGAACGGAACCGACATGGACGGCGCAATGATAATCCCCGGACTTGTCGATGTCCACACTCACGGACGCGGCGGGTACGACTTCGTCTCGGCAACCGTGCCGCAGATGAAGGAAATGAAGCGGCTCTACGCCGAAAAGGGCGTTACTGCCGTCGTTCCGACGATAGCGTCCGATACTCTTGACAATATGCTCTCGGCGGTGTCGAGGGTGAGGGAATCCGGATTCCGCGCGGTTCATATCGAGGGCAGATACCTCAACCTGAAGCGCCGCGGCGCGCACAGAGAGGATCTTTTGGCGCCGCTCTCGTCAGCAGAGGTCGCGCAGTTCCGCGAAAGGGCGGGGAATATGCGCCTGCATTTCACCGCGGCGTTTGAACTTGATGCCGACGGCAGCTTTCTTGACGCAATAAGAAGCAGCGGAGCGACAGCCGGTCTCGGTCATACCGATGCCGATTACGGAACGGCAATGAAGCTGGCGGAAAACGGCGTACGTTCCTTCACACACCTGTTCAATGCCATGCCGCCTGTCCACCACCGTGCGGGCGGAGCGGCAGCGGCGGGGCTGCTTTCCGATGCGTATACAGAGCTTATCTGCGACGGCTTTCATGTCTCGCCAGAGATGATATCCCTTGCCGGTCGTGTCAAATCTCCGGAAAGAGTCGTTCTTATCACCGACTCGATGGAGGGCACCGGCTGTCCCGACGGCGATTACTCGATAGCCGGAAATCCGGTGATACTCCGCGGCGGCAGGGCATATACTGCAGACGGAGCGATAGCCGGAAGCACGCTTGACCTTATCGACGGAGTGCGGAATTACTCGGAATTCAGGAACATACCCTTTGCCGGGGCGGTTCCCTGCGCGACCTCAAATCCCGCCGATATGATCGGATTTTCCGACACCGGAAGGATAGAACCCGGCTTCCGCGCGGATTTTGTCGTCCTTAACCCGGATTTCTCGGTCAGGGAAGTATATATCTCCGGAAACAGAATATGAAATAATGCTCCTCCGATTTTTCGGGGGAGCTTTTTCGGTGCGGATTACGTGCAGGAAAGAAAACCGGAGTCACACCGTTCGGCATGACCCCGGAAAAAATATTTTTTAAGTACCCGGCATAAGGATAAGGGGATTACTCCTCTTCAGGCTCCTCTTCCTCGCCGTCTTCTGCCAGCTCGCAGCCTTCGCAGTCGTCTTCGTCGCACTCGTCGCAGTAGCAGTAATCCTCGTCGTCATCATCGTCCCATGCCTCATAGTAGTCGGCTTCGAGATTTCCGAGGTCGTAATCAAGCTCGTCGAGATAATCCTCGAGATGCTCTGTCTCGGAGGTGAGTCCGGCGACCTCGGCTGCCATTTCGTCAAGGGTGTCGATGATCGCCGCAAGGAGTTTTCCCTCGGGTTTGTTTCTGTCGATGGACAGACCCTCAAGAAGCCCCTTGAGGTATGCGGTTTTCTCGGTGATTTTCATGATTGAATCCTCCTTAAGAAACTTTTTTCGGAGATGTACCGACGCTTATGCGCGCGAAATATACTCTCCGGTACGGGTGTCGATGCGGATCACGGTGCCGATATCGATGAAAAGCGGAACCTTGATGGTTGCGCCTGTCTCGAGGGTTGCCGGCTTTGTGGTTCCGGTTGCGGTGTCGCCCTTGAAGCCCGGCTCGGTGTCGGTTACTTCAAGCTCGACGAACATCGGGGGCTCGACAGAGAATACGTTGCCCTTGAAGGAGACGACCTTGCAGATCATGTTCTCCTTGACGAAACGGAAAGCGTCGCCCAGCTTGTTTGCGTCAAGCGGGATCTGCTCGTAGGTTTCGGGATCCATGAAGTAGTAGAGCTCGCCGTCGTTGTAAAGGTACTCCATGTCCTTACGCTCGACATAAGCGTTTTCGAATTTGTCAGTGGGGCTGAAAGTTGTTTCAATGACAGCTCCGGTAATAACGTTCTTGAGCTTGGTGCGTACGAATGCGGCGCCTTTTCCCGGCTTTACGTGCTGGAATTCGATTACCTGCATTACGTTACCGTCCATTTCAAATGTCAGGCCGTTTCTGAAATCTCCGGCTGTTACCATATAAGTGTTCCTCCAAAATATACTGAAAACAGAATTAATGTCTTACACTATATTTTAACCTATATCGCGCGTTTTTGCAATAGCTTTTCAGGATTTTTTTCAAAAAAAGCCGCAAAAATGCGTCCGGAAGCCGGAACAGCTGTTTACATCTGCTTTTTTATCCTCTCAAGAGCCCCTTTTTCAAGCCGGGAGACCTGCGCCTGAGAAATTCCGATCTCGGCGGCTATCTCCATCTGCGTCCTGCCGCGGAAGAAGCGGAGAGAGAGGATCTTTTTCTCTCTTTCGTTCAGATTCTTCATCGCCTCGCGGAGAGCGATGTTCTCAAGCCATGCGTCCTCGCCTCCGGAATTGTCACTCAGCTGATCCATGACGTAGACCTGATCGCTCCCGTCGCCGTATACCGGGTCGTAAAGCGACACCGGCGCCGTTATCGCCTCAAGCGCAGAAACTATCTCCTCCGCGGTGTGCGGGTCGCCCTTTTCGGTCATGTATTCCGAGATCTGCGCCGGGGTCGGCTCGTTTGCCAGTCTGTGCGACAGCTCCTCCTTCGCCTGAAGCGCGTGACAGGCAAGGTCGCGCACCGACCGGCTGACTCTTATCGCATTGTTGTCGCGCAGATAACGTTTTATTTCACCAATTATCATCGGGATAAGTGTGCCGTGTGGAAACCGGAGCGGAGCAAAGCATTTCCGGGATGTGAACATCAGGATGTATGCGGATTTTTCTCTGTCAGCCGTCAAACCGCCCTGTTTGCTCTTGCAATCTGACCGCCGATATGATATAATAATATGTAAAAAACAGGGCAGGTCGGGGCGGTTTTGCTCCCGTGCCTCATCTGAAAGGGAAAAATATATGGCAGACAACAGAATACTTGCGTCGGTGAACGGCATAAACATAACAGCCGCCGACGTTCAGGGCGCGATCATGGGAATGGGACAGAGGGGTCAGAGCCTCATGAACCCGCAGGGCGAGAAGATGGTGCTTGAGCAGCTCATCAACCGTGCGCTGCTTCTTGCGGCGGCAAGAAAGGATCTTATCGAGTTCGACCCGGAATTCAAGGCACAGCTTGCGGCGGTTAAGGACGAGCTTATGACCAAGTTCGAGATAAACCGCGCAATAAAGGACGTAAAGATCACCGATGCGGAGGTGAAGGAATATTTCGACGCTCACCCCGAGCAGTTTGACCGCGGCGCAACGGTCAATGCCAGCCACATCCTTGTTGACAGCGAGGACAAGGCGAACGGGATAAAGGCTCAGCTTGAAAACGGTGAGGTCACGTTTGAAGAGGCGGCAAAGCGTTACAGCACCTGCCCGTCAAAGGAAAACGGCGGCAACCTCGGCGAGTTCGGCAAGGGTCAGATGGTGAAGGAGTTCGAGGACGCGGCATTCGCGCTTGAGCCCGGAAAGGTATCCGACCCGGTAAAGACGCAGTTCGGCTATCACATAATCAAGGTTCTGTCAAAGTCCGACAGCTCCGCGCTCACCTTTGACGAGGTGAAGGATCAGCTGAAGGAAGAGCTTCTTGCCGAGAAACAGAGAAAGGCATACGAAAGCCGCATAAATCAGCTGAAGATACTTTTCCCGGTTGACAGATTCTGAGCTGGGTGAAAAAAGTGAACAGCAACAGTGAAAAACTGATCGGTACCTACCGGGAGCTCGGTGTATCCGAGAGGGTATACCGCCTCGGGGAGGAGGTACTTGCGTCTCTCGGGGAGCGCTTCCGCGAAATCGACAGAATATCCGAAATGAATCAGTGCAAGGTGCTTCACGCGATGCAGAAGAACCGCGTGAACGCCACGCATTTTGCCGCCACGACCGGATACGGCTACGACGATGGCGGCAGGGATACGCTTGAGAAGGTCTACGCCGACGTGTTCCATACCGAGGCGGCGCTTGTCCGTCCGCAGATAACCTGCGGGACTCATGCGCTGACAGTTGCGCTGTCTGCGAATCTGCTTCCGGGGGACGAGCTGCTTTCTCCGGCAGGCGGACCGTATGACACGCTTGAGGAGGTCATCGGAATAAGGGAATCGCCCTGCTCGCTTAAAGAGTACGGCGTCAGCTACAGGCAGGTCGATCTGCTCCCCGACGGTACGTTTGACTATGAAAAAATAAGAAAAGCGATAAACGAAAAAACAAAGCTGGTGACAATCCAGCGCTCTAAGGGCTACAAGACCCGCCCGACCTTCTCTGTCAGGCAGATCGGGGAGCTTATCTCGTTCGTTAAGAGCATAAAGCCGTCGCTTACCGTTATGGTCGATAACTGCTACGGCGAATTCGTTGAGGAAACAGAGCCTTCCGACGTCGGAGCCGACATGACGGTCGGTTCGCTTATAAAGAACCCGGGCGGCGGGCTTGCGCCTGTCGGAGGGTATATCGTCGGCACCGAAAAGTGCGTCTCAAGGTGCGCTTACCGTCTTTCCGCTCCCGGTCTGGGGCAGGAGGTCGGGGCTAACCTCGGTATCATGCCGGCATTCTATCAGGGCTTCTTTCTTGCTCCGACGGTGACCGCCTCGGCGCTGAAGGGCGCGGTATTTGCGGCGAATGTATATGAGCGCCTCGGCTTCCGTGTTGTTCCGACGGGAAGCGAGGACCGGCACGACATAATTCAGGCGGTCGAGCTCGGCTCAAAAGAGGGAATGCTTGCCTTCTGCCGGGGCATTCAGGCGGCGGCTCCGGTTGACAGCTATGTCACCCCCGAACCGTGGGCAATGCCGGGCTACGACAGCGAGGTCATCATGGCAGCCGGCGCGTTCGTTCAGGGCTCGTCGATAGAGCTTTCCGCCGACGGACCGATAAGAGAGCCCTACGCCGTGTTTTTCCAGGGCGGGCTCACGTGGTATCACGCAAAGCTCGGCATTCTCATGTCGGTGCAGAAAATGTATGACGCGGGGCTGATAAAGCTCTGATATCCCGTCACCCTTTCGGTTTTATCCGCTAAACTGATATTAAATATATCGGTGCGGAGGAAGAATCAGTATGGAAAAAACGTCTTCTTTTACGGGAAGGGTGATAATGATAGACAGCGCAGAGGATCTGAAACAGCTCTGCCGCCGGATGCTGTGCTCTGGCTTTGACGGTGACGTCACGGTCCTGCGCGGATGCGGTCGGTGGTTCATGATAATGAGCGAGATCCCGCTTTACGCCTGTGATTACGGCGACCCGCTTGACGGCAATGCGGGGCTTTATGCCGTAGAGTACGGAAAGCTGATCTGCGGGAAAAGCGGTCTTGCCCGGCTTGCCGGAGAGTGAGGCTCCGGAACTGAAAGGAAAAAAGCAATGACTTGGGAAGAACTTGAAAACAAATGCCGCGGATGCACAGCCTGCCCGCTCTCCGCAACCCGCACGAACGTTGTGTTCGGCTGCGGCGACCGGAGGGCTGAGCTTATGTTCATAGGAGAGGCTCCCGGCGAGAGCGAGGACCTTTCCGGCACGCCCTTTGTGGGACGCGCGGGAAAGCTGTTCGACAAATATCTTGAGGCGGTGGGGATACCGCGCGACAGCGTTTACATAGCGAATATGCTGAAATGCCGCCCGCCTAAGAACCGCGACCCGCTTCCGGAGGAACAGGATCTCTGTATTGAGTATCTTAAGAATCAGATATCGCTGATATCCCCGAAGCTGATCGTCTGCCTCGGCAGGATATCGGCAATGCGGCTGATAAAACCGGATTTCAGGATAACACGGGAGCACGGGATGTGGTTTCCCGGCGACGGGTATGAGATCTCGGCGGTGTTCCATCCCTCACTTCTTCTGCGCGACCCGCGTAAGAAGGAGGATATGCTTACCGATATGAAGGCAGTCAGAAAAAAGCTCGATGCGGTGAAAGGAAAATGACCTCCGGCAAATGAAACTTGACATCACGACTCTTTTCGACTCCGCGCTGATAATGTTCATCCCGGTGCTTGCCGGGATCGCCGCAGCAAGGCTCGGTTATTTTAAGGACGGCTTTTCAAAAAAGCTGTCGGCATTCGTGCTGAACATTGCCCAGCCGTTCATGCTCGTTACCTCAATGCTCGGGCTTGAGTATTCGGAGGAAAATCTTCGCTCTGGGCTGGTTGTTCTGCTTGCCGCGGTGATCGTTCATGCCGCGGCTGCGCTTGCCGCACTGCTTTCCACCTGCCGGATAAGAGATCAGAAGGTAAGGCGTGTTTCGGAATTCTGTATGATATTCTCAAACTGCGGCTTCTTCGGATTCCCGCTTCTGAAGGCGGTATACGGAGACATCGGCGTTTTCTGGGGCGGGTTCTATGTGACGGTGTTCAATATCGTCATGTGGACATACGGTGTTTTCATCCTCAGCCGCGCCAACAGGGAGATGAAGATAAAGATCACGAAGATCTTCATCAACAACGGCTCCGTCCCCTGCATTCTGGGCTTTATCCTCTACATACTCCGCTTCCGGTTCTATCAGCCGGTGTATCACAGCATGGATCTTATCGGAAGCACCTGCACGCCGCTTTCCATGATAATCATCGGCGGGATGATTGCCGAAATACCGGTAAAGCGGCTGATATCCGAACCGCACGTGTATTACACGTCGTTCATACATCTCGTTGTGCTTCCGGTGGTGTCGGGACTTGTACTGAAGCTGTTCGGATTCCCGCGCGAGATCGCAATATTCGGTGCGCTCATGATGTCGCTCCCCAGTGCCGCGGCATCGGCGATGTTTGCCGAAAGCTACGACATCCGTCCCGACCTTGCCGCGCAGACGGTGGGAATATCGACGCTTCTGTCGGTCGGGACAGTGCCGCTTATCATGCAGCTTGTCAACGTCCTTGTGTGACGTGAAGCAAAAAAATATCTTGAGATGAAGGAAAAAAAGAAAATGAACTTCACAGAAAAACTCGGTGGTCTTCTCCCTGACGGGATAGACTGCTTCCTCGTGACCTCGGAGCTTAATCAGCGTTACCTCACGGGGCTCAATTATACCGACGGATATGTAATAGTCTCCCGCGAAAAATCGTGGCTTCTTGCCGACTTCCGTTACATCGAGGTGGCAAAGAGATACGAGACGGATACCCTTGAGGTGGTTCAGCTTGAAAACCGCAAGGTCAACCTCGGAAACATTTTTGCCGACAACAAATTCAGCAAAGTCGGTTTTGAGAGCAACAATATGACCGTTGCAAGGCTGAACGGGCTGAAGGAAACCTTCCCGCTTGTGGATTTTGTCCCGGTCGGCGGAATTATCGAGAAAATGCGCGAGATCAAGACCCCGGAAGAGGTCGAGAACACCGTCAGGGCGCAGAGGATCGCCGAAAAGGCACTGGACAGGCTCCTTACCCTCATCACACCCGAGATGACCGAGATCGACGTTGCGCTTGAGCTGGAGTACGGGATGAGAAAATTCGGCGCGGAAAAGCCGGCGTTTGACACCATCGCGATATCCGGAACCGCAACCTCCATGCCTCACGGCGTGCCGAGAAACGTGAAGCTTGAAAAGGGCTTCCTCACAATGGATTTCGGCGCGCTTTACAACGGCTACTGCTCCGATATGACCCGCACGGTCGTTCTCGGAAGGGCGGACGCGGAGATGAGGCGTATGTATGACACCGTGCTTAAGGCTCAGTTTGCCGGACTTGATTACGTTGCCGCCGGAAAGACCGGTGCGTCCTGCGACAAGGTCGCCCGCGATGTTATCGACAACGCCGGATATAAGGGCTGTTTCGGACACTCCCTCGGTCACGGCGTCGGTATGTTCATACATGAGGAACCGCGTCTCAGCGCGACATTCGACAAGGAGCTTCCCGTCGGTGCTATTGTGACCGTCGAGCCGGGTATCTATGTAGAGGGCAAATACGGCGTCAGGATCGAGGACATGGTTTATCTCGCCGAATCCGGCCCCGTCAACCTCACAAACGCCAAAAAGGAGCTTATCGAGCTGTTCTGACGAACGAGGGGGAGGGGAACGGAGAGAAACGTCTTCTTTCTTTGAAAGAAAGAAGCAAAGAAGCGTAAATAAGAAGTACATTTGACCTCTCCGGACAGTTTTTGCGCAAGGCAGTACAAATGTACTCTCTTCTGCAAGTCGTTCTTTCTCCCCCGGCTCTTTTACCATGCCAAACTCCGGAATTCTGATACTGAACAAGCCACGCGGCTTCACTTCTCACGATGTCGTGGCAAAAATAAGAAAACTGTATTCGACAAAGCAGGTCGGACACACCGGGACTCTCGATCCGATGGCGGAGGGGGTTCTCTGCGTGCTTGTCGGCAGGGCGGTCAAGGCATCGGAGTATGCTGCGGAACACGGTAAAAGCTACAAAGCCGGGCTGAGGCTCGGAATCGTGACCGATACCGGGGACGTGACCGGAAACATACTGCGCAGGTGTACCGCTCTTCCGGATGCCGGGACGGTCATCGCGGCGGCTGATTCGTTCTGCGGAGACATAATGCAGATACCGCCGATGTACAGCGCGCTGAAGGTAGGCGGGGAGAAGCTCTGCGACCTTGCAAGGCGCGGTGTGACTGTCGAGCGTCAGGCGCGGAAGATATCGGTCTGTAAGATCGCCTGCACCCCGTCCGACCCGGAAAACGGGGAATATATCCTTGATGTTTCCTGCTCAAAGGGGACGTATATCCGCACGCTCTGCGAGGATATCGGCGAAAAGCTGGGCTGCGGGGCAACGATGTCGTCGCTTGTCAGAACCGGGTCAGGCGGATTTTCGCTGTCCGACGCGCATACCCTTGAAGAGCTTGAGGCAATGACTCCGGAGGAGCGTTACGGCATCCTCCGCGACACCGAGGAGCTGTTTTCCGGCTGTCCGGTCGTCCGTCTGCCGGATTTTTTCGCAAGGCTTGCGCTGTGCGGGAACGAGATATACCTGAAAAAAATCGGGCTTGACCTCCCGGTCGGTCAGCGCGTGCGGCTTTACGACAGCGGGTTCTTCTCGCTCGGCGAAGTCAGGGAATATCCGGACGGCGCGGCGATAAAGCCGATAAAAAAATTCAGGGAATGAAGGTGACAACCGTGACATCAAGACAGCGGCTGGCTGAAAATCTTCGTAATTACCGCAAAAAAGAAAAGATATCGCGCGAAGAGCTTGCTTTCCGCTGCGGGATCAGCGCAAGACAGCTCGCCGATATCGAGACCTGCAAGTGCAGCACGACGGTCGATACCGTTGACCGCCTGAGTGAGGGAACCGGGATCGATCCCTGCGAACTTTTGAAATAAAATTTCCCTTACGGCTGCAGCCGTAAGGGAAATTTTATTTCAGTTAAACATCGAGCACCCCGCCGCGCGGAAGTTGTCGATAAGCTCCCGACACTGCTTTTCGGTTATGCCGAAATAGGCGGCAAGGCACTTTATGCACATGAATTCCGTTGCTCCGCGGTTGACCAGCTTTCTGTGAAGCCCGATGTCATCCTTTGTGAGCGGAGCGTGGCAGGAGGTGCAGATGCGTTCCATTTATGCCCTGACGAACCTTCCTCTGAAGACCTTGCCGGCGTGACCGCTCAGCCTGAAATTGAAGTAGTCCTTTTCCGGTTCAAGCTGTTCGCCGGTCATTGTGTCGGTAAGCGCAAGAGCCAGTCCGGATTTCGGGTCAAGTCCCATGTTGTATGTCGAAACCGGTACGCAGCACTCCCCGTCCTCGAAATTGAAAACTCCGAGGGCATATTCATTGTTCGAAAGGTGTCTGAACCATGCGTGGACGTTGTTCCAGTTGTTGGTTCTGACCTCGTAGACCGGGCGGCACTCCTCGTCCTGATTGATGCGGATAAGCTCTCTGTTGGTGAGCAGAGCCTTAATCTGGGGCTCCATGTTTCTGACGTCACAGCCGATCATGAGCGGTGCGCCGAGCAGGCACCAGAGAGAGAACTGGGTTATGTAGTCGTTGAGGTCGCATCCGGTGTTTCCGACGTTGCCCTTTCCGAACATACCGACGGTGAGCATATCGATGTCGTTGAAGCATCCGGGAGCGGAATAGCAGAATTTGTCGATCTGGGAGAACGCAATGTCCGAGAAGGACTTGAAATTGTCGAAGATATCTCCGGTGGAGCGGAACATGGACGCGCCGGTGGAGCGTGCCCAGCCGTGAACGCCGTCAATACCCCAGTTGCAGGCGGAAAACAGAATTTCGCGTCCGCAGTTTTCAAGAGCAAGACCCATTCTGCGGTAGAGCAGCTCGCCGTTTGCCGTTTCGGGCTTGTAGCAGTAGTCGTACTTCAGAAAGTCACAGCCGTATTCCGCAAAGGTCACGGCATCGAGATATTCGTGGTCGAAGCTGCCCGGATAATCGGCGCAGGTGCGGACACCGGCGCAGGAATACATACCGAATTTGAGTCCCTTGGAATGGACATAGTCGCTGACCGCCTTCATTCCGTCGGGGAATTTTTTCTTGTCGGGGACGATCTTGTCGGTAACGGGATCGCGGTGTCTTTCCGACCAGCAGTCGTCGATGACGAGGTAGTTGTATCCGGCATCGAGAAGACCGTTATCTACCATCGCGTCGGCGGTCTCCTTTATCAGGGAAGCGTCGATGTTGTGACCGAAGGTGTTCCAGGTGTTATAGCCCATCGGGGGTTTCTGAACAAACATTTTATATGTTCTCCTTTTTTGATTGAAAGATCCGGTCAGCCGGAAAAATGCCTTGCCGGATGCCGTAATTCAATTATATTTGCATACGACGGCTTTGTCAATACAAGCCAACAATTTAACATTACGATATCACATTATGACAAGCCGGCGGCGAAAGCGAAAAAGCAAAAACCGCCCGCGGCATTTCTGCCGGGGCGGTCGCTATGATATTTACGACTTGTAATTCACGTTATCGTAGGGCGTGCCGATATAGCCGATCTTCGAGAAGTGTTCCGGGTTCGAGCGGATTATGAAGTCGATGCAGCTTTCGACCATTCTTGCGGTGAGAAGATATCCCGCCGGGTTCATGTGTCCGCTCATGAAGAAGTGCGACTTGAACTCGGCGTCGTATACCGGCGCGTACTTATACAGGTCGATGACATACGAACGGCTGAATACCTTTGTGAAATCGTAAAGAAGCGCGGCGTGAGCCTCTCTCCTCGGGTCGCCGCCGTCGCCGTATTTCGGCATTGACATGAAGAAGAAATATGAATCGGGGTTCATGTCCTTGATGCGCTTTACCAGCCTGCCGTAGTACGAGGCGAAGGTGTCCTTATAATTGCCGTTTTCATCGGGATTCATGTCGGAAACGGTTCCGATCTCCTGATTCAGCCCGAAAAGGTCATTTACACCGAGCGCAACAATGTAGCACCGGCAGAGCTTGTCGGTGTCCCAGAAGCCGTTTGCCTCGGCAAAGCTCTCGATGTATTCCTTGGCGGTCATGCCGCCTCTTGAGAAGTTGTAAACAGTTGCGCCGGTGTCGCGGGCGATGAACTGACCCCACGAAAATTCAAACATATCGTGGTATCCGACGCTGCCGTTTGCGTCAAGCGATTCGAATTCGCCGGACGAAAGGCTGTCGCCGATACAGCAGATGCTTCTGAAAATGCCGGTAAAGCCTCCGTCCGTTACCATTCTGTCAAGCGGCTTCTCGCCTGGGACGACAGAATAATATTCCTTCATGTTCATTTGTCTTTGTCCTCACATATTGATATTTCAACGCCGTTTACCTCAACGGTACCCTCGACGCGGATAACTATGAATTTCTGCCCGTCGATCACCCGTGTCTCAAGCAGTCCCGCCGCCTCGGGGGAGAGCTTTATCACGACATCGGGGGTCTTTACCTCAAGCTGTTTCGTGTCGATTATGTTGAACGGCGCGACCTCCGCGTGGCTGCCGAAGGTCTCGTCGAATTTTCCGGCAAAGCTCTCGATCTTTTCCTCCGCGACGTCGCAGCTGCGGAGAACGTCGCTGACGGTGCTTTTTGAAATGACAAGCGGATCGGGATCGCGGGATGCCCTGTGCTCCTCGATTATCTCTCCGATCTTCTCCTGAACCGAGCAGACAACGTCATAGCTGCACTCGTCGGAGACTGAGTCGCGCAGGATGGTGCCGAAGCTCTCCTTCTGCTCGGCGGCGGGCATCGGCACCTCGGCTCTGAAAAGCGATTTAATCAGCTCGCCGTGGTTGTCGGTTGTGTTTCTTGTGTAGTAGAGCGTGTCGTAAATGTTGGCAGTCCTGCCGTCAAAGGCGGGGAAGAGAAAGCCGATCTCCGGTGCGGAGATCACCCAGTCGGGCGTGACGTTCCTGAACCGGTTTTCCGGCAGACAGTATCCAAGCGCCGCACGGGTCATTTTTACGGGGCAGATGCTGCACAGAATGTAGGAATAGACCGACTGCGATTCGTCCTTCCTTGCTCCGTCGGATGAGTACGAAGGAACGTCGTACGTATCTGCGGCGAGAAGTATCATGTAATTGCCCTCGATGACAAGGGATTCTCTGATTATTCCGATGATCCTTTCGACCGCCTCATCGTCGGAGAGAGAGGAATTCTTCAGCGCCGAGAGCAGGCGGTGCTCGTCGCTGTCAAGCACCTGCTCGTTCGTGAAGGAAATGTCAAGAAGGTTCTTTCCCACGGTGCCGGAAAGAGTCTTTTTGAGTATTGCGAATATCTCCTCGGTTTCCTCGGCGGACATAAGCGCCACCGACTGGTCAAAGCGGGAGATTATCTCTTTTTTCTCGTTGACATAGCACCCGCGGATGCGCGTGATGTTGCTCTTGTCAACGCGGAAGCGTTTTCTTATTTCGGATATTTCTTTTGCGTTCATGTGAACTCCTTTTCCCGGAGAAATTGAAAGAAGAACCGCCGCTGCTGACGCAGCGGCGGTTCTTCCGGGAGTCGGGACAGTCAGAACCGAAAACACATTGTCCGGCAGAGAAACAAGATTATTCCTGCTTTTTTCGATTCATGGCTTCCCGGTCTTCCGGGTTGGTGGACCTGGAGGGGCTCGAACCCTTGACCTCCGCGTTGCGAACGCGGCGCTCTCCCAACTGAGCTACAAGCCCGTTTACCCTGCTATTATAACTCACGCGGGCGGGTTTGTCAAGATGATTTTTTGATTTTTTCGTCTCTGCCGTCCGATTTTGCCGCCGGGGGAAAAAGATGATATGTAAATTTTTTGTGCCGGGCAAAAAAATGATATGCCGCGATTGAAATATTCCGGCAAATGTGATAGAATTAATAAGAGAAACATCTGCGGCATCCGCGGAAAAGAGCATATTTCGGGCAGCTGCCCGCGGAATCGGGCGAGGGAGGAGCTTTTTCATGGAAGAGACAACCGCCTTTACATGGTCATATTTCGTCAGTCAGATAAAATCGATCGGTATTCTTGATGTAATGGATATCCTTGTCGTCACGCTTCTTCTGTACCTTGTCTACACGTTCATACGCGACAGAAGGGCGGAAAAGCTGATACTCGGCGTCGGGCTTCTTCTGCTGATAATGATAATCAGCAACCTGCTGGGACTCAGTGCGATGAGCTTTATAATGACTAACCTCTTCCAGGTCGGATTTGTGGCGCTTGCCGTCGTGTTTCAGCCTGAACTCCGGTCGGTGCTTGAAAAGGTCGGGGGAGAGCCTATACGAAGCCTTAAGAGCATCGGAACCGCGGCAAAGGAGCAGGCAGGCGCCGTCTCGACCGGTATAAACGAGATCGCCCGCACGGCGGAGGAGCTTTCGGCTTCAAGAACCGGCGCACTGATCGTTCTCGAACGGACGACAAAGCTGGGAGATATAATCAAAGCCGGCGTCACGGTGAATGCCGATCTGAATAACTTCCTCCTCCGCAATATCTTCTATGAGGGCGCGCCGCTTCACGACGGGGCGGTGATCATCCGCGACTGGCGCATTGCCGCGGCGGGGTGTTTTCTGCCGCTTTCGCACAACGAGAACATCATAATGGATCTCGGTACCCGTCACCGTGCAGGGATCGGAATGAGCGAGGAGAGCGACGCCGTCGTTGTCATCGTATCGGAGGAGACCGGAAACATTTCCGTTGCCGTCGGCGGACAGCTGAAGCGCGGATTTACCTACAATTCGCTGAAAAGGGAGCTTGAAATGCTCTTCGGTGTATCTAACCAGAAGAATATATCAAAGATAATCCCCCACATAAAGAAGGAGCAGAAATGAAAGGAAACGCCGGAACGCAAGAAAAGAACACCGGGGGAGCGAATGATGAACTTTCGCAGGTCGGCAACCTCTCGGTAAAGCGGACAAGGACAGAGAAGATCCTTGCCTTCATAGCCTGCTTTATCGCGGCATTTTTCATATGGTACTATGCCGCCGACCATGATACCGCAATATTCGAAGAGTCGTTTTCGTCCGTCCCGGTCGAGATCGTCAACGGAAGCGGTTTTTCGGTGCTTTCGGGGAGCGGGGTCACGGTGGATGTCACGGTCTCCGGAAAGCGCAACGTGCTGAAAAAGCTGAAAAAACAGGATATCCGCGCATTTATCGATATGTCATCGGTCACGGCGGCGGGAAGATATAAATTCGATCTCCAGTATGAGCTTCCGAACGGGGTCACGCTTGCCAAATCGTCCTCCGATTCGGTATCGGTCTACTGCGACAATACCTCGACAGTCACCGTCCCGGTAAAGGTCGAGCTAAAAAATTACCGGTTCGAGCACGGCTATGAGATCGGGACAGACGATATAACCACCGATGTTTCCGGAGTGATAGTTACCGGCCCCGAGTCGGTTGTTTCGACTGTCGAAGCCGCTCTTCTGAAGATAGATTTTGAATACAGCGTCATGACAAACAGCGTCACGTACAAGGGCGGGATAATCCTTGTGAATAAAGACGGCACTGAGGTGACAAATGCCTTTATAAAGACCAACATAACCGATGTGACCGCCAATATCCCCGTCTACAAATACCGTGACGTACCGATTACGGTGAAATACCGCTACGGATATTTCAACTCCGAAAACGTGACCGTCAAAGCAGAGCCTGCGACAGTCAGGGTCAGGGGAGAGGCGGATGCCGTCGATGCGGTCACTCTTGAATTCGAGCTTGATGAGAAAAAGACAGATTCCGACACTTCATATACGATGAGCATATCTCTGCCGGACGGCGTAAAGAACGTTGATTCGGTAAAGACCGCTGTCGTGTCGGTGGAGCTGCGCGGAATTTCGACGAAAAACATCAGCGTGTACAATATCAGCGTCACGAATCCCGACGGACTGACTTATGAGCCGGTCACGGGACCGATAAACATTCAGGTGCGCGGCGATTCCGTGCTTCTCGGAAGGCTGTCGCCGGTGCACGTGACGGCGGTCGTTGATCTGTCCTTCAGCGGAGAGGTCAGCGGGACGGTAATGGTTCCGGTCTCCTTCATTTTCTCAGCCCCGTTTGAGGGAAAGGTGTACGAGGTCGGTACATATTCCGTGTCGGTCAGGATAGGAGCCTCTGACTGACGGACAGACTGTTTTGCGGAAACTCCGACATAATCCGATATTTTTCATCTCATCCCGCCCGCAAAAAGGACGGGATGGGAATCATATTTTTACCGAAAGACAAGAATCATAATGCAGATAACAGTAAGGGATCTCCGCGCGCCGCTTTCTGCGCACGACGGAGAGATATTGGAGCAGGCCGCTGTCCGGCTTGCTCCGCTGCTTGATAAAAAGGACATAAAGGAGAGGTACATTTTCCGCCGCTCCGTCGATACAAGGCACAAAACCGTAACCGTGGTGTGCTCCGTTGCGGTCGTCACCGATAAGGTCATTCCGGCGGAAAAGCTCGCCGCGCTCGGCTGTGCGGTGCTTGACGAGGGCGACCCTACGGACGGACTTGTTCCTGGCGGCGAAATATCAGACGGCAGACCGGTCATCGTCGGCTTCGGCCCCTGCGGTATGTTCGCGGCACTTATCCTTGCCGAGATGGGATACCGTCCGATAGTCATCGAGCGAGGAGACCATGTCCTTGCAAGGGCGGCAAAGGTGCGGCATTTCCTTTCGACAGGGGAGCTTGATACCGAAACAAACATTCAGTTCGGCGCCGGAGGCGCGGGAACCTTTTCCGACGGAAAGCTGGTCACGCGGATAAACGACCGCAGGTGCCGGTATGTCCTTGAAAGATTTGCGCAGTTCGGCGCTCCGCGTGAGATACTGATGAACGCAAAGCCGCACATCGGAACCGACAGGCTTCTCGGTGTGGTTGCCGGGATAGATTCGAGAATATGTGAGCTCGGCGGGGAGATACGGTACAACACAAAGCTGACCGGAATATCGGTTTCCGGCGGGAAAGCGGCTGCCGCAGTAACCGATTCCGGAGAGATAAAGTGCGGACAGCTGATCCTTGCTACCGGACACAGCGCGCGCGATACCTATGCATATCTTATGAACAGCGGTTTTGCTGTCGTGCCGAAGCCTTTTTCGGTCGGCGTCAGAATCGAGCATCTGAGAAAGGACATCGAGAGGGCGATATTCCGCGGCGAAGCCGGAAATCCGAAGCTCGGTCATGCCGAATACGCGCTTTCAAAGCGTGTCGGAAGCGAGTGTGTGTACACATTCTGTATGTGTCCCGGAGGCGAGGTCATCGCGGCGGCTTCCGAGGAGGGCGGCGTTGTCACAAACGGAATGAGCCGTTTCCGCCGCGACGGAGTCAACTCAAACGCCGCGATTGCGGTGTCGGTCGCTCCCGACGACCCGATCGGGTTTCAGAGAAGACTTGAAAGAGCCGCATTTGAAACGGGAGGCGGCGGTTACGCGGCACCCGTGCAGACGGTCGGGGATTTTCTTTCCGGAAAGCACGGCACCGAGCCTTCGCGGATAAGACCGACATACATGAACGGAAACGTAAAGACCGCAGACCTTGCCGCGCTGTTCCCGGAGAACATAACGAAAATGCTGAAGCTCGGGATAAAATCCTTCGATGCAAATATAGCCGGATTTTCGGTGCCGGACGCGGTGCTGACCGGTGTCGAGACAAGAACCTCCGCTCCCGTCAGAGTGCTGAGGGGCGAAAACATGACGGCTGTCGGATATGACAACATCTACCCCTGCGGAGAGGGCGCGGGCTATGCCGGCGGGATAACCTCTGCGGCGGTTGACGGGATAAAATGCGCCGAAACGGTAATTTCAAGATTCAGACCCTGTGAAGACAGGTGAGGCAATGATAAAGAACAGAAAATGGAACGTCGGGGACAGGGACACCGACAGGGAAGCGGCTGAGAAGATCGCCGCGGCTCTCGGAATCGAATATATAACGGCAAAGCTCCTCTGCGCACGCGGTTACAGGACTCCGGAGGAGGCAAATTCCTTTATCCGGCTTGAGACCGAGCTGTTCCCCGATCCGTTTCTCATGAAGGATATGGATCTTGCGACGGACAGGATACTTTCCGCGATAAATAACGGCGAAAAAATGACCGTTTACGGCGATTACGACGTTGACGGCGTTACCTCCACCGCGCTTCTGCGGCTCTGGCTTACCGAAAACGGCGGAGATGCGGACTATTACATCCCCAGCCGCGCGGGCGAGGGGTACGGAGTCAACCGCGAGGCTGTCGGAAAGCTGGCGGAGCGCGGCACAAAGCTGATAATCACGGTCGATACCGGAATAACCGCTGTTTCCGAGACGGAATATGCAAAGGAGCTCGGATGCGATGTTGTCATAACCGACCATCATGAGTGCCACGGTCCTCTTCCGTCTGCCTGCGCGGTGGTCAATCCGAAAAGGAGCGACTGTTCTTATCCTTTCAAAGAGCTTGCCGGAGTCGGCGTTGCCTTCAAGCTGGTGACCGCGCTTGAATATACAAAGCGCAGAAGAGCCGGGCAGGATACCGACGGTTTCCTTCAGAGTATATGCAGAAAATACATCGACCTTGCCGCGATTGGCACCGTTGCCGACGTGATGCCGCTGAGGGAAGAGAACCGGCTGATAGTCAGCATGGGGCTTTCGTACATGAACCGCTCGGCAAGACCCGGCGTCAGGGCGATAATCGATGCGGCGGACGGCGGAAAGGGGCGGCAGAAAAAGGCGGCGACCTCGTCGCTCATCGGCTATACCGTTGCGCCGAGGATAAATGCCGCGGGAAGAATGGGAAGCGCGTCGCTTGCGGCGGAGCTGTTCTTCACGCAGTCGGAGACCCGCGCGGCGGAGATCGCCGAAGAGCTGTGTGCCGTGAACCGGCAGAGGCAGCTTGAGGAAAACCGCATCATCGGAGAGATACGCGAAAGGATCACCGCCGACCCGTCGATAGGAGAGGACAGGGTCATCGTCCTTGCCGACGACAGCTGGCATCACGGCGTCATCGGGATCGTCGCGTCGCGGGTAACGGAAAAATACAGCCGCCCGTCGGTACTTATTTCCTTCGAGGGCGGCACCGGAAAGGGCTCCGGACGGAGCGTGAGGGGGCTGAATCTTGTCGATGCTCTCGGCTGCTGCTCTGATCTGCTTCTTAAATACGGCGGGCATGAGCTTGCCGCGGGGCTTTCGATCGAGCGCGAAAAGCTGCCGGAATTCCGGAAGAGAATAAACGAATATGCCGCGGAGCATCTTGCCGCGGACGATCTTGTCACCGATATCGACATCGACACCGAGCTTTTCCCGTCGGAGGCGACCCTGAAGCAGGCGGAGGAGCTTTCGCTTCTTGAGCCGTTCGGAGCGTCGAATCCGGTCCCGGTGTTCCTCATGCGCGGTCTTTCGGTGGTAAGCGCCGTTCCGATAGGGGACGGAAAGCACACAAAGCTGACGCTTGAGCGCGACGGGATAAAATTCAGTGCCGTCCGCTTCGGCGCAACGGTTGACGAAACGGGGTTTGCCGCCGGAGATACGGCGGATGTGGTTTTCAACCTCAGCGTGAACGAGTTCATGGGAAACCGTTCGGTGCAGCTTCTCGTCCGTGACTGCCGTATGTCGGAGGACGAGGAGAACGGAAAGAAAGCCGCCGTTTCGGAGTATGAAGCGGCAATGCGGGGAGAGGAGTGGGCGTGCCGCGGCAACATCCCCGGAAGAGAAGATTTTGTCGGGATATATCTCAGGCTGAAACGCGCCTTCCCCGGCGGAAAGGGAATTATCTGTCTCAATACCTTCCTCGGTGAGCTTAATGCCACGCCGTCCCAGTCGGGGCCGACGGGATATGTGAAGCTGCGTCTGGCTCTTGCGATACTTGACGAGGGCGGGGTAATAACGCTTGAATACACCGACACGTCGCGTCCGGGAGCCGAGCTTGCGGGCGTTACGCTGAACAATCCGAAAAAAAAGGCGGAACTTGAAAAGACATGTTTATACAGACAACTGACGAATCCGGCAAGGACATCTATGCCGGTATAGATAAGCTGCTTCTCACACTTGAAAAGACCGGGAAGCACTATGATATCGAGAAAATCAAGAAGGCGTATCTTTACGCGAAGGAGCTTCATGCCGGGCAGTACCGGTGCAGCGGGGAGGAATATATCAGTCATCCGGTCGCCGTTGCCGAGATAGTTGCGGGGCTTGAGCTTGATACCGATTCGATATGCGCCGCGCTTCTTCACGATACCGTCGAGGACTGCGTCGGAAAGACCGACCTGCCGACTATCAGAAAAGAATTCGGAGATGACGTCGCCTCCCTTGTCGACGGGCTGACCAAAATGGTACAGATCCCGTTCGAGGACAAGGAGGAGCAGCACATCGAGAACCTCCGCAAGATGTTTCTTGCCATGTCGAAGGACGTAAGGGTCATTTTCATAAAGCTCAGCGACAGGCTCCACAATATGCGCACCCTCGGTGTCAAGAAGGATGCAAAGCGCAGGATGACCGCGCTTGAAACGATGCAGGTCTTTGCGCCGCTTGCTCACCGTCTCGGTATGCAGAGGATGAAGCAGGAGCTTGAAAATCTCTCTCTTGAATACCTTGATCCCATCGGATACGAGGAAATACGGAAGGATATCGAGAAGCGCTACGGCGAAAGCCGCGATTTCATCGAAAAGGCGCGTGCTCAGGTCGCGGACAAGCTGACCGAGGCGGGGATAAACTTCATTCTTGAAGGACGCGTGAAATCGGTATACAGCATATACCGGAAAATGTATCAGCAGAACAAGAGCTTTGATGAGATATTCGACTTCTACGCTCTCCGGGTCATCGTGAATACCGAGGAGGAGTGTTATGTCGTCCTCGGACTCATACACGAGATGTTCAGCATGATCCCCGGACGGTTCAAGGATTATATCTCCACGCCGAAGCCGAATATGTACCGCTCGCTCCATACCACCGTAATGGGCAGGAACGCGATACCGTTCGAGGTGCAGATAAGGACATGGGAAATGCACCAGATAGCCGAATACGGTGTCGCCGCTCACTGGAAATACAAATCCGGCGAGGAGAGCAGGGAGGATATCGACAGAAAGCTCAGCTGGATCGCAAAGCTCATAGAAACGGAAGACGACACGCGCGACCCGGAGGAATTTCTTCAGGCTCTCAAGATCGACATAATGCACGACGAGGTCTTTGTCTTCACCCCTAAGGGCGACATAATCACCCTTCCGCAGGGTGCGACCGTCATCGATTTTGCCTATGCCATACACTCCGCAGTGGGGAACAAGATGGTCGGCGCGAAGATAAACGGAATGATAGTCCCGATAGACCGGGCACCGCAGAATGGTGAGATCGTCGAGATAATCACCTCGTCCGCTTCAAAGGGACCCTCCCGTGACTGGATGAAGATAGTCAGAACCGGTGAGGCGCGCAACAAGATACGCCAGTGGTTCAAGAAGGAGCGCAGGACCGAGAACATAGCCGTCGGAAAATCCGATGTCGACCGCGAATTCAGAAGATACGGCAGACCGTTTACCGAGGCGCAGAAGACCGAGATCCTTACAAACGTCAGCAGACGTCTCGGCATGACCGACCCGGATGACCTGTTCAATACGATAGGCTACGGCGGAATCACGGTTCAGAAGATCTCCGCAAAGCTTCGCGACGAGTTTGACCGCGTGGTCAAACCGGAGGAAGAGGCTCTTCCCCAGACCGCAGAGCAGGTGGTTACCCAGAAGAGAAAGAAGTCAAGCGGCGGGGTCGTGATCGACGGAGTCGAGGGGCTTGCCGTAAAGTTCGCAAAATGCTGCAACCCTCTCCCCGGCGACCCGGTCATCGGCTTCATTACAAAGGGATACGGGATATCTATACACAAGCAGGACTGCCCGAACGTCATTTCCGGGCTGAACAATCCGATATATGCCAACCGCTGGCTGAATGCAAGATGGGAGACTGCCGTTTCCGCGTCGAACGAGTTCGAGGCGCAGATCAGGATAGTCGCCCAGCCGGATATCAGGCTCATTGCCGATATCACGATGGCTCTTGCCGACATGAAGGTCTCGCTGCTCGGCATAACGACAAGAAACCGCGACGACTGTACGATCGTCGAGCTTGCCGTGACCTGCCGTAATCTTGACCATTTCAGATCGATAATGTCGAGGCTCCGCTCGGTTCCCAAGGTCGAAAGCGTGAGCAGGGGGTACACGGCATGAGAGCGGTCGTACAGAGAGTGTCGGGGGCGTCGGTCGCCGTCTCCGGAGAGACTGTCGGGAAATGCGGAAGAGGGTTTCTCATCCTTCTCGGGGTGTCAAAGGGAGATACCGAAGCCGATGCCGATGTTCTTGCCGCAAAGCTGTCAAAGCTCCGCGTTTTTGAGGACGGAAACGGGAAGATGAATCTTTCGCTTTCCGACATCGGCGGGGAGCTGCTGATAATATCGAATTTCACGCTTTATGCCGACTGCCGTCACGGCAACCGTCCGGATTTTCTTATGGCGGAAGCTCCGGCGGAGGCAAATCGGCTGTATGAATATTTCACCGACAGAATGAAAATTCTGTCCGGCTGTCCGACAGAAACGGGAGTTTTCGGCGCGGATATGAAGGTGTTGATAGAAAACGACGGTCCGGTGACGCTTGTCATCGACAGCCCGGAGCTTATGAAGAAAAAGGGCGGTGCCGGATGAAGCTGAATATAAACGGCGACGTCAACCGCACCTTCTGTCAGAACCTGTGCCTGATATTCTTTCCCGGCGCAAAATTCCCGGAAAACGAGCCGGAGAACAGCGGACTGCCGGAGGTTTACATTGACGTGCATGAGGAGAACGGCATTATCGTCGCTGACGCCGTTATTGTCTCCGGAGGGACAAGAACCGCAGGACACGGCAGTGCGCGTATATGCGATTATGTAAGCCGTGACAGGGCGGTCAAGACTTCGGTGGGAAGCGCCGTGCTTGAAGCCGGAGGAAAACTGAACGGCACGCTTCCCCCGTGGGGCATTCTCACCGGGGTAAGGCCTGCGAAGATCGCCGCGGAAATGAGGAAGAGAGGGCTTGACAGAGAGGGCATTGTTCCGGCTCTTATGTCAGAGTTCATGGTAAGAGAGGACAAGGCGCGCCTTCTTGCTGACGTCAACGCGACTGAGGAGAAGGCGGTATCCCTTGCCGCGCGCGATACCTGTTCGCTTTATATCTCGATACCGTTCTGCCCGACAAGGTGCGCATACTGCTCGTTTGTCTCATATGCGACTCCCGCGTATCTTGCAACGCTTCCGGATTACCTCGATGTGCTGTGTCAGGACATAGAACGCGTCTGCCGGGAGATAAAAGAAAGCGGAGAGCGGCTTCTTACCGTCTATATCGGCGGAGGTACGCCAACCGTTCTTGACGGAAAGCAGCTTGACAGGCTGCTCTCTGTCGTCAGAAAAAGCATCGGAGACACAAGGCTGCTTGAATTCACCGTTGAGGCGGGTCGTCCCGATACCGTCACGGCGGAGAAATTCGATGTGATGCTCTCTCACGGCGTTGACAGAACGAGCATAAATCCGCAGATCCTTGACGACGGAGTGCTTGAGCTGATAGGCAGGCGGCACACTGTCGCGGATTTTTACCGTGCATACGAAACCGCAAGAAGGTCCGGCATCGCGTGCATCAACACCGACCTTATCGCCGGGCTTCCCGGATCCGATGCCGCCATGTTTGCGGATACCGTTGACAGGATAATCGAGCTTGCACCGGAGAACGTCACGGTTCACACATACTGTGTCAAGCGCGCCGCGGAATTCACGGAAAAGGCGGCGGTTGAGGGCGACCGTCTCGGGATCTATTCCTATTCCGGCGGCGACACGTCGGAGTGCGTCGATTATTCGCAGAAGGCGCTGTATGCCGAGGGATACCTGCCGTATTATCTTTACCGCCAGAAGAACGCTCAGGGAAACCTTGAAAACGTCGGCTTCTCAAAGCCGGGTCATGAGGGACTTTATAACATTTTCATCATGGAAGAGCTTCAGAATATCCGCGCGGTCGGTGCCGGCGCCGTGACAAAGCTCGTCGGCGGCGAAAAAGAGAAGATTAAAAGAATATTCGAGCCGAAATACACATACGAATATCTGAAAGAACATGGGAAAAGGGAATGAAAGCGGCGTTGTACCGGCAGTCTCTTCATGCTTGTTTAAATTCATAACTTCATTCAAATATTTTTCAGTTCAAAAGTTCTTGAAGTTCCAAGAAACTTCTTTCAAGAAGTTTCTTGGCGGGTCCGGGCAGAGCCCGCATTCCTCCCATGAAAGGTGATGTTTTATGATAATACCGATGGAATATATTGATTACCGGCTTCCGGACGACAATGCAAAGACGCTGTTTGCCGCAACCTGCGAGATGGGCTTCAGGAGAAGCGTGAATTCGGCGGCGGACGCGGTGCTGAACCGGCCGGGGCTGAGATTCATTGCGCTTGCAGGTCCTACCTGCTCCGGAAAGACAACGACGGCGGGAATACTTGCCGATAAGCTGTCGGACGCGGGCAGAACCGTCCGTTCCGTATCGATCGACGACTTTTTTCTTGACCGTGAGGTCCTTGTTGCCGAGGCGGAGAAAAACGGGACTGCCGTTGACCTTGATTCGGCGAAGGCGATCGACATTGACGGTCTTTCCCGCTTTGTTGACTGCATAGAGAACGGTCTGCCCGGAAAAATGCCGGTCTTCGATTTCGGAACCGGCAGACGCTCCGGATACCGGGATTTTGCTCCGTCGGATAACGACATCTTCATTTTCGAGGGAATACAGGCTGTGTACCCGGAGGTGGTGTCGCTTTTCCCCGGACAGCATCTGCTCAGGATATTCATCAGCGTCACCGACGGGATAGATTCTCCCTTCGGGAACTGGCTCCCGCGCGAGATACGCCTCCTGCGCCGCCTTGTCCGCGACAGCCGGTTCAGAAACACCGATGCCGAGACAACGTTTGCCCACTGGGACGGCGTTGCGGCGAACGAGATCAGAAATATCGAGCCGTATCGCGACGGCTGTGACATAAAGCTCGATTCCGGCATGGCATACGAGCTTCCGGTGCTGAAAGACCCCGCGATCACGCTGCTGAGAACTGTGGAGCCGTCGTCACGGCATTATATCCGGGCAAGAATGCTTGCCGAGAAGCTGGGCGGTTTTCCCGATATGAGCGAGGATTTTGTTCCGAAGGACTCGGTTTTGCGGGAGTTTATCGGGTAAGGGAACTCCGGGCTCTGCCCGGACCCGCCAAAACCCTTCTTGAAAGAAGGGTTTTGGAATCCCAAGAACTTCTGTAAAAAAGGATCTGGAGATTTTGATACCGTGTTTTACAAACATAAGAGAAAGGCTTCCGGAGGATATCCGGAATGCGGTCAGGTAAGTGAAGGATAAAGAATCAAGAAGCAGGTCGAGATTTTTCGGAGGGGTCGTTGCGCTGACTCTCGGCAACCTGTTCGTAAAGGTCGTCGGTCTCGTTCTCAAGATACCGCTTCACGGCATTCTCGGCGATGCCGGGATGGTGTATTACAACAATGCCTACGACATATACGCGTGGCTGTTCACGATAGCAACCACCGGTCTGCCGACGGCGATATCGATGCTCATTTCAGAGGACAGGGTTCACGGCAATTTCAGAGAGATAAAAAAGATCTTCCGCGTGACTCTCGGACTTTTCATCATCATCGGGATACTGGGAAGCGCGATCATGTTCTTCGGTGCGCCGTTCTTTGAGAGAGCGTACAAAATCACCGACAGCCGCTTCTGTATGATGGCGGTCGCGCCGACGCTGTTCTTCATATGCGTGGCAAGCGCGCTGAGAGGCTATTTCCAGGGCTTTCAGCACATGGTTCCGACGGCGGTGTCGGAGGTCATCGAGGCGACGGGCAAGCTGGCTCTCGGACTTCTTTTCGCCGGGCACGCGGTGAAGCAGGGATATGCGCTCCATATAGTTGCCGCATATGCCGCTCTAGGGCTTACCGTCGGAGTTGCCTGCGGTATGATATATCTCATTGCGACTAAGCTGCTTTTCCGGCCGGAGACGTTTGAAGCGGCAGTTTCCGATTCCCCAGAAGACGTCGGAAGGGTGCGCGGAACAAAAAAGATCGCATTCACCCTTATGGCGATAGCGATACCGATAACGCTCAGCAGCTCGGTGCAGAGCTTTTCGGCGGTCATCGACGGCATGGTCCTCTCCAACCGGCTTCAGAGTGCCGGCTTCAGCGAGCAGGCAACCGCTGAGATGATCGGCAACTACAAAACGCTTGCATCTCCGCTCTGCAACCTTCCCCCGGCATTCATTGCCCCGGTCACGGCATCGATCATACCGCTCATGGCGGCGTCTATCGCGTCCGGAAATAAAAAGAAAACACGGCAGATAATGAACGGCGCGCTCATGCTGACTGCGATAATTGAGCTGCCGTGCGCCCTCGGAATGTCGGCGCTGTCGGAGCCGATTCTGAAGCTGCTTTTCGGCGATACGGCATCGTCGGAGACCGCAGCCCCGCTGCTTTCGCTGCTTTCGCTGGCGGTGTTCTTCGTCAGCCTGATATCCATGACGAGCGCGTTCCTTCAGGCTCACAAGTTCGAGCGGAAGCCGATAATCTCCATGCTGATCGGAGCGGTGGTAAAGCTGATCTCGATATACATTTTCGCCGCGATCCCGGAGATAAACATATATGCCTCGCCGATCTCGTCGTTCCTCGGCAGCTTCGCGATATCCGCGGCTAACCTGTACTTCATGAAAAAGCACATCGGATTTGTCCCGGATTTCGGAAAGATGCTGATACGCCCGTTCGCCTCCGCGCTGATATGCGCGCTGACCGCACTGCTCTCGTTCGGGTTCCTCCGCGGGATCGTCGGCAGGAATATCGCGCTGTTTGCCGCGATAGCAGTGGCTGTCGTCGTGTATTTCTTCGTGATCTTCCTCTTCCGCGCATTGACAAGAGAGGACGTCATGCTCCTCCCGAAGGGCGCAAAGCTCTGCTCGGTGCTTGAGAGAATGCATTTACTGAAAAAAGAAGAGTGGTAATACAAAACGGGTCGCCGTGAAAGCGATCCGTTTTGTGTTTATCTTATCTTCTCAAGAATTTTGAGAAATGCCCCGCACGCTGCATCAAACGCCGCATCCCGGCTTGGATAACGGTATATTGTTCCGACAACGCTGGTGTCGCCCTCGCGCTCAAGTCCGGAAAGCCCGGAGAACACCGTGAGGTGCGGCTCTATCGTGAACTCCCGTCCGCCGGCTGCGACATATTCCGAAACTATCTTTTCGACATTTCCGATGCCCTTTCCCGCCGGAACAACGCTTCCGTCGGCAAGGGCGTCCTTTATGTGGAGGTAGAGAATGCGGCTCTTCAGAAGCTCCCATGCCTTTTCCGTGTCCTGACCGCACTGTATGAAATTTGCCGGGTCGAATATCGCGTGCAGGCCGGGCAGGGCAGTGTACAGATCAAGGCACCTTTCCGCGCTGTCGCCGTATATCCCCTTTTCGTTCTCATGGCAGAGCAGTATCCCGCTCCCCTTTGCGATGTCAAGGAATTTTCCCAGCCGGTCAATGACCTCGTTCCGGTAGTCGCCGGGGTTTTTCCCGTGCGGGATGAAGAACGAGAAGAGCCTTATCTTCTCCGAACCGAGGATCGAGGCGATCTCAAGCGTGCGGCGGAATTTTTCGGTGTGCTCTTCAAAGCTGTCGGTCTCAATGTTTATTTTCCCAATCGGGGAGCCGACGGTTCTTGCCTTTATGCCGGCGGAATCAAGCTGTTTTTTCAGCTCCTTTGCCTCGGCGGCAGTATGGTCGGAAATGCTTTTTGCCCCGATATTGCGTATTTCAATGCCGTCAAGCCGGTTTCGCAGAAGCGCGGCTGTCTGACCCTCCAAAAGGTCGCTTGCCTCATCGGCAAAGGCATTGATCAAATATCTGTTTTTCATGAATTTTCCTCTTTCAGAATGATTCGAAAAGTGCTTTATGATCGATGCCGGCGATGAACAGCGCGGCATACGAGAAGGTGAGGTGGAAGAGTGAGGTGTTCCATTTAAGCTCTTTGCTCCATGCCTCAAAGGTGGTCGTTGCGCCCTCGCCGAGCATCCTGAGCCACATTCCGGGGTTCGTCAGCAGGCGTTTCAGAGTCTCGTCGCGTCCGGTCGCGGCAAGGCGCATCATTACTGGGAATGCCGAGAAAAGATGCAGGTTCTCAAATCCCCGATCCTCAAGTATTGCAAGGATATTTTCCTCCGACGCACGGTCGGGAGCCAGTCCGAGACCGAAGCAGAAGGCATTTGCCACGTAACTGCAGTGGGATGATTTCAGGGAATCGGTAAACAGCCTTCTTTCAGGGTCATAGAATGCCGCGGCAAAATGGTTCTTAAGGCTGTCGGTATCGCGGTAAAGCGGTTTCCCGAGGATCTCTGCCATTGTATTTACCGTCATGACCGCGCGGAGATAGTAGGCATTGATCACGCAGTGCGGCTCTGTGCATACCTTGCCCTCGCGGATATCAACGTCATAGCCGTCCTGAAAATTCTCCGGCCATTCGACTACGCACCACTTGTCAAGGTCACAAAGCAGCAGTTCCTTTTCATAGTCGCGCCGGTAGCAGTCAAGAAGCGATGCGGCAAAGGCATAATTCTTCTCAAGATAATCCCTGTCTCCGGTCAGCCTGAAATGCCACAGCATGAGATAGACCATGATCAGCGGATATTCGGCGATCTCCTGCATCATGGAACAGCACAGGCAGGTGACTGTTGTGTCGAGGAAGCGGGTGGTCTCTCTTGACGAATCGATGAGATACCGCACCATCGAATCGTCGCCGGTGAGTATCATCTGGGTGAGGGCGGTGTAACAGCCGTCGCCTACATAAAAGCCCTTTTCGCGGTCCATGCAGTCCTGAATGACCTCCTGCACCCCGTACTTAACCGAGTCGGTGCAGAGCTTCCATATGCGCAATATATCCGGATCCTCCGTAAATCGCGGCGTGACGGCAAGAGAAAAAGGGTAGTGACGTGCCGTCATGTAAATCCCGCTGACGGTACAACCCTCCGGAAGGATAAGCTCAGCATACCGGAAGGATTTGAAATCGAACCAGTCGAGGTTATCGTTTCCGCCGGAGAGGATCATATTTTCCTCATACCGGCAGTTGCAGCGCATTTCGTACCGGACGTTTCCGTCAGGGTCAAGCTCCTGACCGCAGCGTATGATGATCCTGTCCCCCCGGTGCCCGGATGCCGACAGGTTCAGATACCCGACCCTTGTCCCGCCGAAGTCGAGGAACAGCTTGCCGTTCCTCTGCTCTGATACCGCCGGAAGGATTTTTTCGAAAACCGGCATTCCGGTCGGCTGGGCAGTCATGACATAGTCTGTATGCTCTCTCAGCGATGCATTTTCCCATTGCGAATCGTCATATCCGGGAAACCAGAAGCCAACTGTCGGAGCCGAAGCGTCATAATCCTCTGCAAACTGGGTGTTATAGCCGATAATACCGGTGGGTGTGTATGCCGTGTGGATCGCCGTGCGGAATGTGGTGTCGCTTGAGACGGCAGTTTTGCCGTCGCATTCAAGATCAAGAAGCAGTCCGTGACGTTCATCGGCACTTACGCAGACGCGGTTGACAACGCCGTAATACAGGGTGTGGACGGCGACTGTGTTTTCGCCTTCCGACAGAAGATCGGTGACGTCAACGGTGTTGTAGCCGTAAGCCCACGGATATGCGGCTGTCGGACCCTCTGCCGCAAATCTGCCGTTTATATACAGCCGGTATCGGTCGTCGGCGGAGATATATACCGCAGCCCTTTCCGGTTTTGCTGTGAGGGTAAATTTTTTTCTGAAAAGTATGTGCTGATCCTGATCTTCACAGGGAAGATCGATCGGCTCGAGCTGTCTGTGAAAAACATTCAGCGGCGTTTTTGCGGCAAAGGTAGTGTTTGTTATCCATCTGCCGGAGAAGCTGTGTGTGTTCATGAAAAGACACTCCCGTTGTTTATGATTGTATTCAATATAATTATAGGGGTTTTCTTTTTGCAATTCAATTGTAAAATCCGTTTTCTTACATTGCGTTTCCGATACAAAAAAGAGCAGCCGCAATGCAGCCGCCCTGAATTATACTTTTTCAATATCAATCCGCGTGACTCGCCCGGTTATGTCGGTGCCGAGGAATATCGAAGCCGAGGAGCAGAACAATCCCGGATCGTCGCTGACGTAATAGCTGACGTTTCCGCTCTCTCCGGAGTCTCCGATGTCCCGCGCCAGCTTTTCCGCCGCCGCCGCTCCGGAGCTGATGAGGGTGACGCCGGGAAGAACGTCGGAAATCACATCGGCGATTATCGGATAATGGGTGCATCCGAGGATCAGGGTGTCGATCTTTCTGTCACGGAAGGTATGAAGGTAATGCTCGCAGGTCAGCCGGGTGATCTCGCAGCCGCGGCCGACAAATCCGCTCTCGACAAGAGGAACGAAAAGCGGGCAGTCCTGCGAAAACGTGACGATTTCCGGGTCATAACGCTTTACCGCGCGGTCGAAGGCTCCGGTTCTGACGGTTGCCGACGTGCCGATTATGCCGACCCTGCCGTTTTTCGTGGCTTTTGCCGCCGCCTCCGCCGCAGGCTCGACAACTCCGGTTATCGGGACGGGGAAGGACTCTTTCAGTCTGTCAAGCGCCGTCGTGCTGACGGTTCCGCAGGCGACGAGTATCGCTTTTACTCCCTTTGACATAAGGAAAGAGGCGTCCTGCATGGCATATTTTGTGATTATCCCGGCTGATTTCGTCCCGTAGGGAACCCGTCCGGTGTCGCCGAAATATATGATATCCTCGTCCGGAAGAAGCCGGTGAGCCTCTTTAAGCGCCGTCAGCCCGCCGAGACCGCTGTCGAAAATTCCTATCATAATTTATAATATCCGTTCTTTGCGTATTTTCGCCGAAGTCACATTTCGTCAAGCGTGAGAAGAAAGGAGCAGAGGAATTTCTCCCTGAAATAATCAAGCTCCGGGCTGTCGAATTTGTCGAGAGCCTCCTCCGTCGCACGCTTTGCCGAGAGAAATTCGCGGTTGCCGCTTGCCTCTTCCGTCAGGCATTTTATGTAGGCGCAGAGCTTGTCGGCGATTTTTACTATCCTTTCGCACTCAGCGTCATCAGGGGAGAGAAGGGAGGTGTATTCATCGCGCAGCTCCTCCGGGAGCTTTGATATCAATTTTTCGGCTGCCTGCTTCTCGATAAGTCCGTAGCCGCTGCGCATTTCCGGGCTGAAGTACTTTACCGGCGTCGGCATATCTCCGGTAAAGACCTCCGCCGCATCGTGATAGAGCGCGATGCAGACGATTTTTCCGATGTCGTAGTGCTTTCCGTACAGTCTGTTTCCGATGACCGCAAGCACGTGGGCAATTGCCGCGACCTGAGCCGAGTGTTCCGCAAGGCTCTCCGGCGTTGTGTTGCGCATAAGACCCCATCTTGTTATATATTTCTGCCTGAAAAGCAGTGAAAAGAAGCTGTTCATATCTTATTCCCCGTGTCGGTATGGTGTTACACAATTATACCACCGTATTGACCGTATGTCAACCGCAATTATCTTCGGGCGGATGTGCGGGAGATTTACTCCCCGGCAGGGAAATATTTGTGCAATGTGTATATGTGTAAAATTTCTGTTTCGGATTTTGTTCAGAACGACGGCAAATTCACAGCTTTTGCGACAGAAAGCAGTAAAAGGACAGGAAATCCCAAGGTAAAAACAAATTACTCTGCATTGTATAGTATGTGAATATATCGTTATCACTTGCTGAATTACTCTTGAATGATTTCAAACCGCGTAAATCAAAATTACCATAATGCAATAAGCGTTTCCGGGGAGCCTTTTCCGGGCGGTTTCGGATGGAAATGTGAAGAACAGGTGAACGCACATTGTAAAGCCATACAAAATCAGAAGAAATGCGAAAGATTCAATTTACTTTCTTGACAATTCGAAAAGAATGTGATATGATTATTGGGTATAAAAATTTATATGGGGATGTTATGCCTTTTTGACGGAATGCAGAATCGTCCCCGGGGATTCTCTACAATAAAAAGATATTTCTTATCCAGTCTTCTCAGGCGGAAGAAACGCGCGCTCCTCTCTGGTGCTTTCTTGCCTCCGGAAAATCGAGGATTGCTATAGGAACGGCTTGCGGTCGGTCGGTTCAGAGGAACAAACGGCTGTGAAAACCCCGCTCTTACGGAGAACTGCGATCTCCGGAGGCCACCGGGGCGTCCCCATTTAATCTTGCAGGAGGAAAAGATTAATGCAGAAGTCACCTTTCAGAAAACTTTTGGCTGGTCTCCTTGCTTCGCTGATGCTTGCCGGAACCTTGGCTGCGCTCCCCGCTTTTGCGGCTGAAGACGGCAAAGACTCTTCCGGTTCCGGAAACGGAAGCACCGGCACGACCGAGATAAAGTTCCATGACGACCTTGCCGGCGGCGACGCGGGCAACCCGTACAAGGAATATCTCGAGCGGCACAAGGCAGACAAGGCGGAAAAGGACATCGTGATCAGCGCAAAGGATTACGATGCCGCAAATACCACCGCCGATGTCGAGGTGCTTAAGGATTACGAGGGTGTGTCCGATGCGCTGTATATGCCGGCATCCGGGATAACGTCGTGGAAGATCGACGTTCCCTCCGACGCATACTATGCGATAAGGATCACATATTTCCCGGTAACCGAGCACAACGGCAAGGAAGTCACGACCTATACCACCATCGAGAGAACGCTCTTCATCGACGGAAGAATACCCTTTTCGGAGGCGAGCTACCTCTATTTCCCGAGGAACTGGGTGTACGAGGACTGCAAGCTTGACGAGAACGGGAACTACATATTCCCGACCGACAAGAGCGGCAACGATGTCCGTCCGATAAGATACGAGAAGCCCGAGTGGCAGACCTATTATCTCCGCGACTGGCTCGGCTATACGATGGATCCGTTCCAGTTCTACCTCAGCGCAGGTTCACACACCGTTTCCTTTGAAGCGGCGCGCGAGCCGATCGTTATATCGAAGATAGAGCTTTACCGCTATGACGAAGAACCCTCATACAAGGATTTCCTTGCGCAGAAGGAAAAAGAGGGAGTGAAGAAGATCGACAAGCTCGGCAGCGGTATAATCAAGATCCAGGCTGAATGTCCGACTCTTGTTTCCAATGCCTGCCTGTACCCGGTCAACGACAGAACCTCTTCTCTTACCGAGCCGCAGGACCCGCAGAAGATCCGCTTCAACATCGTGAACAGCACCACCGTCAACCAGTGGATGCAGTATAAGGTCACGGTGCCGGAGGAAGGTCTTTATACCATCGCGATCCGCTTCCGTCAGAACGACCTTATCGGTATGTTCACCTCGAGAAGGATCCTCATCAACAACGAGATTCAGTTCAGGGAAGCAAGCTCGATCCGTTTCAAGTACAATTCCGGCTGGCAGTCTACCGCGGCATCAAACGGTACCGAGAATTTCACCTTCTATTTCAAAAAGGGCGAGAACACCGTTACCTTTGAAACCGTCCTCGGAGACATGACCGACTACGTTTACCGTGTCGAGCAGCTTATAGACAGCCTCAACGCAGCCTATAAAGAAATGCTTCAGCTCACCGGACCTACGCCTGACGCCTACCGTGACTACGGCTTCAACCGCCTTGTTCCGGATGCTGTTCAGACGATCAGAAATTCTGCCGTTGAGCTTTACACCATCGCCGATGAGCTTAAGAACATTACCGGCGAACTCGGAGACCAGGTCGCAACGCTCAATACCATTGCGATCCTCTTCGAAACGATGGGCGACGACGAGTACGAGATCGCGCCGAACTTCGTTACCTTCAAAAACTATATCATAGCGCTCAGTAACTGGCTGTATGCGGCACTCAATCAGCCCCTCAAGATCGACTACTTCACGGTCCAGGGCGAAAAGGATCCGCTTCCCAAGGCGAAATCGAACTTCTTTGAATCCATCGGCTTTGAGATCAAGGCTTTCATCGGCAGCTTCTACATGGACTACACGACGGTGGACTTCAAGAGCGATGTCGAATTCAGCAAGGAAAATACGGTCGAGGCATGGATCACCTCCGCTCTCGGACGTGACGACGCGCTTATCACACGAAACCTTGTCGATACCTACTTCACTCCGGAGTCGGGAATCACAGTCAAGATGAAGGTCATCACCACCGGTCTTACCGAGGCGATCCTTGCGGGAATCGGTCCTGATATTGCAACGATGTCCTCTGTCGATACCATCACATGGGGTCTCCGTAACGCAGTTGAGGCACTTGACGAGATGGACGGCTTCGATGAGGTCATGACGTGGGTCGATGAGGCGGCGGTAACTCCGCTTCAGATGACAAACGCAAAGGGCGAGTTCCATACCTACGGTCTGCCCCAGACGCTTGACTTCTATATGATGTTCTACCGCGCCGACGTTCTTAAGGCGGCGGGAGTTGAGGTTCCCAAGACATGGCAGGATCTCAAGGACATTCTTCCCGCGCTTCAGACCTCCGACCTTGAGGTCGGTATGCCGGGTACCCTCATGGCAGGAACCGCGACAACATACGAGGTTCAGGCTCTTGAAGGACTTAAGATGTTCCTCTATCAGATGGGCGGTCAGCTCTACAACGACGGAGGATATTCCATCGCACTTGACGAAAATGTTGCCCTTGACGCTTTCGAGGACTATACCAATATGTTCTCGCAGTACAAGTGCTCCATCCAGTACGACCTCACCCGTTTCAGAACCGGTGAAATTCCGATCTACTTCGGATCGGCAGTCGGAACCTACAACACGCTGATGTCCTACTATGATATCCGCGGACTGTGGAAGATGGCTCCCCTCCTCGGCGTTGAAGGCGAGGACGGCGAGATAAACTGCACCGCTCCCGTTACCGTTACCGCTCTCGTTATCCCGAGAGGAGCAACCAACCCGAGCGCAACATGGGAATACATGAAGTGGACTGTCTCCCCCGAGACTCAGAGACGCATTGCAAGAGAAAGACTTGCGGTCAATGCAAACCCGACCACAAAGTACAACTCTCCGACAAAGGATGCTCTCCTCGGTCAGGCATGGACGGACGAGGAATACGCCGCGATGAAGGCTCAGACAGACAATCTTGTCGGTATCCGCGAGTATCCCGGCAACTACATCATCAAGACCTATGTCAACAGCGCATTCCTTCAGGCATACAATAATTCCTCAAATGCTTCAGACGAGCTTCTTGACAGAATTCTGTATATAAATAAGGAAATATCCCGTAAGCGCGAAGACTTCAAGATGGATTACTACGACGTTGCGACCGGCGAATATGTGCCCGGAAGGTACATAAACGAGCCGATCCTCGGCAAGTGACCGTTTTGCACATTACATCAAAAGGAGACAAATCAATATGACAAGCAACACAGCTCAAAAAGATGTACTGCCGCAGAACGAACAGCCTTATGTCAACAAGCCGATATCCAAGGGAAAATATATCCGCGTTCAGATGAAACGCAACTGGCAGGGATATGTCATGGTCGCTCCCTTCCTTATAATGTTCACCGCGTTCACGGTAGTCCCGGTCGTGCTTTCGATCCTTCTCAGCTTCACATCTTTCAATATGCTTGAGTTCCCCGAGTGGAAGGGACTTCAGAACTATGTTCAGCTCTTCCTCGCGGATGATCTCTTCATCACGGCGTTTTCGAATACCCTGATGTTTGCAATCACGACGGGCCCCGCGTCCTTCATCCTTTCATTCATCGTCGCATGGTTCATAAACGAGCTTTCGCCGAAAATGAGAGCGCTTGTAACCATCATATTCTATGCGCCTTCCATCGCAGGAACCGCGTATCTGGTCTTCGGTATCTTCTTCCAGGGCGATATCTATGGCTATGTAAACGGTTGGCTGCTCAGAATGGGTCTTATAACCCAGCCGATAGTCTTCTTCAAGGACACGAGGTATATTGTTCCGCTCTGTATCGTCGTTGCCCTCTGGACCTCTCTCGGTACAACGTTCCTTTCCAACATCGCAGGTCTTCAGGGAGTCGATCACTCGCTTTACGAGGCGGGTGCTATCGACGGTGTCAAGAACCGCTGGCAGGAGGCGTGGTATATCACCCTTCCCCAGATGCGTTCGATACTTCTCTTCGGTGCGGTCATGGCTATCACCCAGTCCTTCGGATTCGGCGGTATTGTTAATGCTCTCTGCGGAAATCCCTCGACAGACTATGTTGCATGGACATTGCAGCACCATCTGACAGAATACATGAACGTCCGTTTCGAGTACGGTTACGCCTCGGCAATCGCGGTCATGCTGTTCTTTATAATGATGGTATCCAACCTGCTCGTCCAGAAATTCCTCTCAAAGGTGGGACAGTGATATGGCAAAGAAGTTAAGAGTCAGAAACCACAGAGTTGTCCTCAACCGTTCAAAGGGAGGAGACGTCGGAATCACGGTACTGCTTTTCATCCTCGGAATCTTCATGTTCCTGCCGATGTGGTACCTGATAATCACGGCGCTGAAGCCGCTCGGAGAGAGAAACATAACTCCTCCGAACCTCTACGTCATCAAGCCGACAATGCAGAACTTCATCGACCTGTTCTCCAACATGAACAGCACATGGGTTCCGATCTCGAGATATATCTTCAATACGATAATCATCTCGGTCGCAGCTACCTTCGGGTGCCTTGTCCTCGGCTCGCTGACAGCATACGCACTTTCGAAAATCAAATTCCCGGGCAGAACCTGGATCTTTGCAGTGATCCGGTACTCGCTCATGATAAGCAGCACCGTCGCCGGAATCACGAACTTCTTCATCTTCGTGTGGCTCGGCTGGCTGAATACCTACTGGATCTCGATAGTTCCGGTGTGGGCTTCGACCCTCGGTCTGTACCTCATGAAGCAGTTCATCGACTCGAGCGTTTCGGATGAAATGATTGAAGCCGCACGTATAGACGGAGCCGGAGAGCTTCGGATATACTGGCAGATAGTCATGCCGCTTGTCAAGCCCGCATGGCTCACGCTTCTCGTCACCACGTTCCAGACCGTCTGGAACTCCGGAGCTTCCGTCTATGTCTGGAGTGAACAGCTGAAGACGTTCAACTCGGCAATCGCGACCATCAGTACCGTCAGTGCGGGCGCAAGCTCCGCCGGCTCGGTCGTCATGATGAGCGTGCCGATCATCATCTTCATTGTCAACCAGGCAAAGATTGTCGAGACGATGGGATCGTCCGGAATGAAGGATTAAGGAGGATGAAAATGAAAAATAAGTATGTAAGAATACTTGCCGTTTTGTCCTGCCTGCTCATGCTTCTTCCGGTTGTCGTTTCGGCGGCGTCCTATAAGACGTACACCTATTCGATAGACGGAGCGCAGCTCCTTTCCCCCGATGCCTACACACCGAACAGACAGATAGATTCAGTCGAAATGAATCTTCCCGTGACGGTGAACGACAAGGGCGAGCAGGTCCGCGAGACCCTCAACACACCGGATGACCTTGTTGTGGACAGCAAGGGCAATGTGTATATCGCAGATTCCTCAAACAACTGCATATACGCACTTGACAGCAACTTCAAATTCCGTTTCAAGATCACGTCCTTTGTTAACAGTCAGGGCGTTGACGATGCACTTTCCGGATGCAAAGGCTGCTTTGTCACCGACAAGTACATCTATGTTGCAGATACCAACAAGAACCGCATTGTCATCTTTGATCTTGAGGGCAAATATGTAAGGCACCTCGACGAGCCGGAGGCTGACATCTTCGAGGACAACGCGATATACAAGCCGATCGCGCTTGCAGTCGATGCAACCGAAAGACTTTATGTCGTTTCCTCCACCACCTATCAGGGAATCCTTTCCCTTGACAAGAACGGTGTCTTCCAGGCATACGTCGGTGCGCAGAAGGTCGCTTACAGTACATGGGATATCTTCTGGCGTCAGTTCCAGACGGCAAAGCAGAGAGCACTCTCCGTAAAGAACGTCCCGACTGAATACAACAATATTACGATCGACAGCACCGGGTTCATCTACGTCACGACATCGTCGATCGACGAGGGGAACCAGCAGAACGCGATATACAACAAATCCGGCGAATACGCTCCGGTCAAGAAGTACAACGCCGCGGGTAAGGACATCCTCGGCAGAAACGGCTTCTACGGCCCCGGCGGTGAAGTCTTGGTAAATTACAGCCCGATAAAGAGCGACATCACCGGTGCCTCCAAGATAATCGACGTCGCACTCGGACCGGCAGGCAGCTGGTCGATAATCGACGAGAAGCGCTCCAAGGTCTATACCTACGACCAGTACGGTCAGCTTCTGTTCATCTTCGGAGACAAGGGCTCGATGCTCGGAAACATTCAGAAGGTTTCCGCTATCGCTTATCAGGGAACAAACATACTGCTCCTTGACTCTACCTCAAAGACTATCACCCTTTACACAAGAACCGAATACGGCGACATCCTCATCAAGGCTCTTCAGAACGAAATCGACAGAAACTATGACGCCGCGGTAACTGACTATCAGGACATTCTTCAGAGAAACAGCAACTTCGACGCCGCCTATATCGGAATCGGTAAGGCTTACTACCGTCAGAGCAAGTATGCGGAAGCCATGAAGATGTTCGAAAGCGCATACGAGACTGCGAACTATTCAAACGCATTCAAGATGCAGCGTCAGCAGTGGGCTAACAAATACTTCATTGTCATCCCGATCGTCGTTGTCGTTATCCTTGTCGCCATTGTGAAGTTCTTCGGATACGCTCACAAGGTCAACAAGTCAGTCACGACATCAAGCGGGAAGAGAACCTTCAAGCAGGAGGTCATGTACGCTTTCCACGTGATATTCCACCCGTTCGACGGATTCTGGGATCTCAAGCATGAAAAGCGCGGCTCGGTGCGCGGAGCAGTATTCTACCTCGTTCTCGCGCTTATTGCGGTATGCTACAACTCGGTCGGAAAGGCTTATATTTTCAATCCGAGAGCAAGCTACTCAAGCATGTTTATGACCTGCATCTCGCTTCTTGTACCCGTCATCCTGTGGGTCATTGCCAACTGGTGTCTGACCACACTGTTCGACGGTGAAGGAAGCATCAGGGACATTTTCATCGCTACCTGCTATTCGCTGGTTCCGCTGATCCTCTTCATGATCCCGGCGACGGCACTGACAAATGTCTTTACTCTCAATGAAGCATCAATCTACAATATGCTTATTTCAATAGGCTGGGCGTGGGTAATGCTGCTGCTGTTCTTCGGAACAATGGTAACTCACGACTATTCGCTTCTTCGAAACGTTCTGACCTCAATTGGAACCATTGTCGGCATGGCATTCATCATGTTCTGCGGAGTGCTGTTCTCAACGCTTCTTGTCAAGATGGTCAACTTCATTTCGGGAATCGTCACGGAAATCACGTATCGAATGTAAACAGGATTGGAGAAAGATTAAATGTCCATGAAAAACAGATTTTTATCGGCACTTATGGTCATCTGTATGATATTCGGTACGCTCGCCTCGCTCTCCCTCTTCCCCGTATTTGCGGCGGACACTGCGGATAACAACGGCGGCGAAAAGGAAACTATCGATTATCTCAACGACGCATTCAAGTCGAAGGAGGATAAGCTGGCATCCATGACCCTGATGCTGACAAGGTACGGTTATGAGCTTTATTATGAGCCCTACACCGGCGAGGTCGGCGTCAAGAACACAAAGACCGGCGACATCCTTCTTACCAACCCCTATGATATAGGCAAGGCAGGCTCCGCGTCGACAGAAAACGTAAAGAACCAGCTCCTCTCCCAGATCATTATCAAGTATTCCAATACCGAGGGTAATGAGCTGACGATATACAGCTACGTCGAAGCTGCGAAAAGAGAGCAGATCAAGGTCAAGAAGATCAAGAACGGTATCAGAGTAGAGTATATAATGGGTAAGCAGGAGTCCAGACTTCTTGTTCCCCAGCGTATCGAAAAGTCCCGTTTCGAGGAAAAAATTCTTGCCAACATAACGGAAAAGAGCAAGCAGGACAAACTGAAGGCTTTCTACGTCGAGAAGAACCCGAACGAAGCGGGTATGACCGAAAAGATGAAGAAGGAGATGTACGCCACCTTCCCGATCACCGAGAAGTATGCGATCTATGTCTTCGACCCCAAGGCTTCCGACCGCGAAAAGACCCAGATGGAAGCGATCATCAAGCAGTTCTGCCCTGAGTACACTTATGAGGAGCTTGAATACGACCACACGCTTGTGGAGTACGAAAGCACCGACAAGAACCCTGTGCAGTTCCGTCTTGCACTTGAGTATTACCTTGACGAATCAGGTCTCTCGGTCAGACTTCCGGCAAACGGAATCAGATTCGACCAGAGTGCATACCAGCTTTCGTATATAAGGATACTCCCCTACATGGGCGCGGGCTCATCGGAATTCACCGGTTATACGATGATTCCCGACGGCTCCGGTGCGCTTGTCCGTTTTGAGGATATCCTCAAGACCGGCTCCCCCCGTGTTCTGTCCGGATCGCTTTACGGTGCGGATTACGCATACCATACGATCAAGGGTCAGAATCAGCAGGTCATGAGACTTCCGATCATCGGAGTCATCGAGGATACCGAATATGTCGTCGGAGGTGATACAACTCCCGACGAAACTACCGGAACCGGCACAACGGCTCCCGGAAGCTCCGACACAACGGCTGCAGCACCGACCTCCGACACCGGATCCGGTGACAGCAGCGTCGAAACAAGCGGCACGGAGACCGAGGCAGAGCCGGTGACTCCTCCCGCAGAGGTTAAAAAGTACGTAAGAAAGTCCGGATTCCTCGCAATTATCGAGGAGGGCGACTCTCTTGCAAGCATTACCACCGACCACGGCGGTAATGTTCAGCACAAGTACAATTCCGTGTACACGGAGTTCAACCCGAGACCGAAGGACTCATATAACCTTGCGTCCTCCATCTCCGTCGCAGGCGATGCAACCTGGACAGTCGTTTCCGACCGTAAGTATACCGGAAGCTACCGTATCAGATACATCATGCTCTCCGATCTGGGGTATGCCGCAAAGCATACAGACGAAAACATCGACGTCAGCTCGGCATTCGATACCAGCTACGTCGGAATGGCTCTTGCATACAGAAACGAGCTGATAAGATCCGGCGCTCTTACCAAAAAAGAGACAGACAAGAATCAGATCCCGCTTTACATCGAGACTCTCGGAGTCATGGATGTTCAGGATAAGTTCCTCTCTATCCCGGTCATGGTAAAGAAGCCGCTCACCACCTTCGAGGATATCAAGACCATTACAAACGAACTGGGCGAGGCGGGGATCACCAACCTTGTCTACAAGCTTACCGGTTATATCAACGGCGGTATGATCAACACCCTGCCGTCGAAGATCAAGGTCGAAAAGGCTGCCGGAAAGGCTGACGGGCTTAAGGATCTGCTCTCCTTCGCGGAAGAGAAGGGAATTGACGTATTCCTTGATGTTGATTTCTCGTATGCCAAGAAGGATAAGGCTTTCGACGGCTTCAACAGAAGAAAACAGGCTGTCAAGACCATCGATAACCGTTACACCCAGAAGCGCATTTACAGCGCAACTCTCCAGTACTTCACCGGAACCGGACTTCTTGCAGTGTCTCCGTCGGTGTTCTCCGACATCTTCGCTTCGGCGCAGAGTGACCTCACCAAGCTCGGTGTGAAGAACATTTCGCTCGGAACCATAGGCTCCGACCTCAACTCCGACTTTGACGAGGATGATCCTTACAACCGTGAGGACTCCAAGGAAAACGTCGTCAACACCCTCAGCAAGATAAGAGAAGCCGGATATTCCGTCATGATGGACTGCGGAAACGCATATGCGGTCAGGTACGCTCAGCACGTCCTCAAGGTCGCGCTTGACAGCAGCAACTTTACCTACGCAAGCGAATCCGTCCCGATGTTCGGACTTATCTACCACGGCTACCTTGATTTTGCCGGTTCGGCAACGAACATGGCGGGAGATATCCGTTACGAGACTCTTAAGATCCTCGAGAACGGCGCCAATCCCTACTTCATTCTCGTTTACCAGAACTCCGAGAAGCTCAAAGAGAATACAACTCTTTCCGAGTACTTCTCGATCTCCTATGCAAACTGGAAGGACGACCTCATCGCAACCTACGGCAAGCTGAACAATGCTCTCGGCAAGGTAATGAATGCATCCATCACCGGACATGAGTTCCTTATCGGCGAGCGCGTCCCGTCCGCCGACGAGATCGAAGCCGACAGGAAGGCTGAAGAACTCGCCAAGGAGGAGGAGGCAAAGGCTGAGGCTGAAAAGAAGGCTGAGGAAGAGAGAAAGAAGAAGCTTGAGGAACATCTCAACAACAAGAAGGGCGAAACAGCGGAAACGACCGAAACCGAGCCTGCCGATACTTCGGATATAGTTTCGACGGTCGAATCCGAACCTGTAACTCCCGATGAGCCGGATGAGCCCGACGAAGAAGACGAGTATGTGTATACCAAGTACACCGTCGATAACGGACTTATCGTGAAGGTCACCTTTGAAAACGGCTACTCGTTCGTTCTCAACTATAACGTATTCGACGTCACCGTTTCGGAGTATTCCGATACAGTGATAAGCTCTCTCGGATATATCGTCATCGATCCCGAGGGTAATGTGATCATCAACAGCGGAGAGGAGGCAACCAAATGACAGGCACTGTAAAACAGGCGGCTCCCAAGAAGAAGCCGACAAAGATAGTGTCGCTTGACAAGAAGAAGGCAAGAGCCGGCTGGCTTTTCGTCCTGCCCTTCGTGCTCGGCTTCATCATTATCTATCTCCCGGTCATTCTTGACTCCCTTAAGTACAGCTTCTGTGAGATCAAGATCCTGCAGGGCGGAGGCTTCGACCTTAAATTCGTCGGCTTCAAGAACTATCAGGAAGCCCTTGCCGGAGACCCTGACTTCGTTAAGGTTCTGATATCCGGACTCAAGCAGCTTCTGTTTGATATCCCGGCAATCGTTATCTTTTCGCTGTTCATGGCAGTACTGCTGAACAAGAAGATGTTCGGACGCGCCGCGTTCCGCGCAATCTTCTTCGTCCCGGTCATCCTTTCAACCGGTCTTATTGCAAACATAGACGCGAGCAATATTCTGAATTCCTATATGGAATCGACCGGGGGCATCGATGACGGCTCGGGAGCAAGCGGCGTTACCGAAATAGTCAGTATGGCTGATATTTCGTGGCTGTTCTCGAACATGGCTATCGGAACCGAGCTTATGACATACGTCGCCGGTATCGTCAACAACATCTACAACATCATAAACCGCTCCGGTGTTCAGATGCTGATATTCCTTGCGGGACTTCAGTCTGTCTCCCCGGCAATTTATGAATCCGCCTCGATAGACGGCGCAACCGGATGGGAGACCTTCTGGAAGATAACCTTCCCGATGGTCAGCCCGATGATACTTGTAAACACGGTTTACACGGTCATCGACTCCTTCACGGCTGAGTCAAATACGGTCATGAAGTACATCGAAGAAGTGTACAACAAGCCAGGCGGAAACGTCGTGGCAACGGCAATGTCGTGGATCTACTTCCTCATAGTTATCCTTTCGATCGCTATTGTGGCGGCAATCATTTCGGCATTCGTCTTCTACCAGAAACGTGATTAAGGAGGGATAATATGAACGCACAAACGACAGAAAACTCTCCGAGAATCAAAAAAGAGACCAAAAACAAGATCAGGGTCGATTTTGAAAGAACATCATTCTGGACGCGCTTCAGACTGAAGTTCCTCACCGGAAACGCAGTCGGCAAGGCTATATGGTGGCTGTTCAGACTCATCCTGCTCCTCGGTATCTCCTACGTCATACTCCAGCCGTTCTATTCGAAGATCGCTTCCTCGTTCATGAGCCGCGAAGACTTCGTTGATGTTACGGTCAAGCTGATTCCGAAGCACCCGACTCTTGATACCTATAAGGCGATAATCAGAGAATCGGGCTACCTCACCGCACTGCTCAATACAACGGTGCTGTCTGTATCCTGCGCACTTATACAGACCTTTATCTGTTCGCTTATCGGCTACGGATTTGCAAAGTATAAGTTCAAGGGCTCAAAGCTTCTGTTCGCTCTTGTCCTGCTGACGATGATCGTTCCTCACAAGACGCTTCATCTGTCGCTCTTCATGAAGTTCAGATACTTTGATATCGGATTCGGTGACTACGGAATACTGAGTCTCCTCGGCGGCGGCGTTTTTGAGAACTTCAGGCTTCTCAAAATCACCTCCCTGAACCTCAACAACTCCTACTGGCCGCTTATCCTTCTCTCGCTCGGAGGTCTCGGCTTCAAGAACGGTCTGTTCATATTCATGATGAGACAGTTCTTCAGGGGAGTTCCCGACGAGCTTGAAGAGTCGGCTTACATCGACGGCTACGGTCCGCTGAGAACCTTCTTCAGGATCATTGTTCCGATCTCCATACCGATGATGATAACGGTCTTCCTCTTCGCCTTCTCGTGGCAGTGGACGGATAACTTCTATACCACCACGTTCTTCACGACGACAGGTCCGAAGCTCCTTCCGAAGATCGTCATGATCCCGAAGTCGCTCGACACGAACTATGCAGGAAAATCCCTCTATGAGGCTGCGATCAGAAACACCTGCGGTCTTCTGATCCTGTTCCCGCTGATCATCGTGTACCTGTTCTGCCAGAGATATCTGGTACAGGGAATCGAACGTTCCGGTATCGTCGGATAATCATTCTCAAACAAAAACCTGCCTTCATATCGGAGGCAGGTTTTTTATCTTAGAACAAAGAGAGCAGGGGACAAAAAAGCCTCACGTCGGACAGATCCGAGGGGAGGCTTGAAAAAATTTCAGAGGTTTTTGTGTGTCTTTTTTATTCTCGATACGTCGCGGATCATTTTCAGGGTGTCTTTCACCGGATTGACCTTCGATTCAGACTCGTGGTGATTTATGACCCTTACCGGGAACTCCGAGACTGTTTTGCCGAGCTTGCCGGCGAGGATGAGGACCTCAAGGTCGAAAGCAAAGCCGTTTACGGTGCATCTGCCGAAAATGTCCTTTGCGGCGTTTCCGCGGAGACATTTAAGACCGCACTGGGAGTCGGAGTACTTAAAGCCGGCGACAAGCGATATCAGCTTTATGTAGGTCTTTGACATCAGCTTGCGGAGCGCCGTGTAGCCTTCATATCCGTCGGCACGGAGGTTTCTTGAGCCGATGACAAGATCAGAGCCGGTCTTTACAAGCTCGCTGTAAATGCCGTATACCGCGTCACAGCCGTATGCAAGGTCACAGTCGGTATAGACGACGGCATCGCCGAGAGAGTTCATGACACCCTCGCGCACCGCAGAGCCTTTGCCGCGGTTGTCAGGATAGCCAATGACCCGCACCTGCGGCAGGTTCAGCTCCGTGACCTTTTCGGCGCAGCTGTCACGGCTTCCGTCGTTTGAAAAGATTATTTCATAGTCCCCGTCGGGGAATTTACCGTCAAGGAAAGCCGACAGCGTCCTTGCGGTGTCAGCCGCGTGCTTCTCCTCGTTGTACATCGGGATTATGACCGAAAGTTTAAGTCCCATTAGTCTGCCTTTCCGGTTATTTTGAATCCTTTACCAGAACCGCGTGAACTGCAAGACGCCCGTCCTCGGAACGGTTGTTGCAGGTAGAGAGAGTCAGAATGCTGTCTCCGGCTCCGACCGTGAAGTCAGCCTTGTGTACCGAGTTGGCTGCAATGCGCTCGGCGAAGGAAACAAAGCTGTCCTCGTCGGGGAAATACGTGGTTATATAGGGATAATACTTGTCGGTTACATAGACCGAGAAAACCTTGTAGGTATATGCGCCGTCAAGCGTGTAGATTTTTATCTCGTTGTTGTTGCGGAAGAAATTTTCGTCAAGATAATTGTCGAGCGACTGGAACATGGAGCCGAGCGATGATGTACTCATGTGGTGACCGTAAAGGATCAGGTTGCGGTTGTCGGTCAGCTTCTTTTCGCAGCGGTAATCGGCGAAGATCGAGCCTGACATCAGCGATTTTCCGTCATATCCGTGGCGGAGATAGTATTCGTTGTTGTCGGTCTGCATTATCGGATAGTTGATCTTCGTGTTCTCAAGGATAATCCAGCCGTAAAGATCCGGATACTGTTCTTTGAAGGAATAGAGCTTGTTCTTTATCCTTTCGTACTCCGGATCGACGGGCGTCGGCTTTATAATACTGTCAAGATCGTCCTGTGACAGCTTTTTGCAGCTGTTGTAATCCGGTGATGCCGGGCTGACGGCGGACGGGAGCATGATATCCGCTCCGCCGTCTCCTTTGATTATGTCTCCGATCTGACCGTAGGAGTCGTTTGCCTTGCGGTAATGGATGAGAGACTTCACGATATACTGAAAGCTCCAGATCAGCACGGCACCGCAGACTATGAGAACGACCGTTCTCATGTGATCGAGCAGAAAATCGAGCGGGGATTTTCTGCGCTTTTCCTTCACGATGTCGTCAGCCGAAAGACCGAAGACCGAATCGGCAAATTCGGGATTTCCGTTATTCACTTTTTTCTCCGGATCGTTCATCTGCGGTGCTCCTTCCGGTTGAGATTTTCTGTTTATTTATTGAATGTGACCGTTGAGGGATCCCACATACCGGGAGCCTCGTAGCCGAGAAGATTGACAACGGTCGCCGCCATGCTTGACAGCCCGAGACCGGCGTTTTCCTTTATCGAGTAATCGCCGCCCGTCGTGTTGTCGTAGATGATGAAGGGAACCGGGTTGAGGGTGTGGCTGGTCTTTGCCTTGAGAGAGCCGTCCTTGCCGCGCTTGGGAGAATGTGTCTTCTTGTCAAGCTCGTACATTTCGTCGGCATTTCCGTGGTCGGCGGTGATGAGAGCGACGCCGTGAAGCTCGTCAATGACCTTGAGTATCCTTGCAAGCTGAAGGTCAAGCGCCTCCATGCTGCACTGGGTAGCCGCATAGTTTCCTGTATGACCGACCATGTCACCGTTCGGGAAGTTGCAGCGGAGGTAGGTGTATTTTCCGGAGCGCAGGGCTTCGATGAGCGCGTCGGTTATCTCTGCGCACTTCATCCACGGGCGCTGTTCAAAGGGAACAACGTCGGAGGGAATCTCGACGTAGGTTTCAAGCTCCTCGCTGAACTTTCCGCTCCTGTTTCCGTTCCAGAAGTAGGTAACGTGACCGAACTTTTGGGTTTCGGAGATGGCGTACTCGGTGATCCCGGTGTCGGTGAGGTATTCACTGAGTGTGTTCGTGATCTCCGGGGGATTGACGAGGTAGTTTTTCGGTATGTGGAGGTCGCCGTCGTACTCAAGCATTCCGGCATATACGATCTTCGGATATCTGACGCGGTCGAATTTGTCGAACTTCTCGTCGTCGAACGCTTTTGATATCTCGATCGAACGGTCGCCGCGGAAGTTGAAGAAAATGACGCTGTCGCCGTCGTTTACCGTCCCGACGGGCTTGCCGTTCTCCGCAATGACGAAGGGCGGGAGATCCTGGTCAATGGCTCCGGTCTCGGCACGGTAGGTCTTTACAGCCTCTGCCGCCGAAGCGAACTGTCTGCCCTCGCCGAGGACATGGGTCCTCCAGCCGTCGGCAACCATCTGCCAGTTTGCCTCGTATCTGTCCATAGTTATCTTCATTCTGCCGCCGCCGGAGGCGATCTTTATGTCAAAGCTGCCGTCGCGGAGGGAGGAGAGGAAGTCCTCGAACGGGTCGATGTAGTCAAGAGCCGAGGTCTCGCCGACGTCTCTGCCGTCAAGAAGTATGTGAACGCGGACGGTGTGAACGCCCTCTTTCTTTGCCTCGGTTATCATCGCCTTCAGGTGGTCGATGTGGGAGTGAACGTTTCCGTCGGAGAAAAGCCCGAGGAAGTGAAGAACGGAATTGTTGGTCTTAACGTTCCCGATGACCTTCTTCCATGTGTCGGAAGCAAACATCTTTCCGGTTTCGATCGACTGGGAGACGAGCTTTGCGCCCTGAGCAAAGACCTGACCGGAACCGAGAGCGTTGTGACCGACCTCGGAGTTGCCCATATCGTCATCGGAGGGAAGCCCGACGGCAGTGCCGTGAGCCTTGAGCGGTATATGCGGATATTTTGCCATAAGCATATCGAGGGTAGGGGTGTAAGCTGCCGCAACAGCATTTCCTTCGCCCGCGGGAGCTATGCCGACTCCGTCCATGACTATCGTGAGAAGCGGCCCCTTCACGCCGCCGAAATGAGGATTTTTCTTGAGAATCTTGTTCATTGTAACGTCCGTTTCTCCGGCGTTTTTTCTGTCTTGGGGAATCTTCAGCCTGCCGCGCGCCGGAACCACAGACCTTCCCTGTATAATACTTATTATAAACCGCAATTGTGAATAAAGAATGAGAATTCCGTGTTTTTTCAGATTTTTTTGCCGGCACGGAATAAAGTCCTGCGCAACAGTAAAATAAAAATGAAGAAAGCGCTCCGAAGAACGCTTTTTTAAGTGGAGCGGGTGATGGGAATCGAACCCACGCAGCCAGCTTGGAAGGCTGGAATTCTACCATTGAACAACACCCGCTTATTCAGTACTCGGATATTATATCACAGGGGCGGGGTTTTGTCAATAGTTTTTTGAAATTTTTCTGAAAAACAGAATTTGTCGGGCAGCCGCGATTATTCTGCTGATTCGATCAGCCAAATATACGGATCGCCGCCGATATATCCGTAATACACATTCAGGTACAGGTGCGCATTCAGGACGGCAATAGTCTTTTCGTTAGTAAAACAGTTGCCGAATTCGATTTGTTTTTCACCGTCCGAGAGGACAATGCGGTATCCGACATTGTTGTCACGATATTCTGAAATGCTCGATGACACAAGCAGGGAATCGCCGCGCATGACCTCATATTCTCCCCGCATCATCCGGCTCCGGAAGACTGTCAGCTCAACAGCGTTCGTGGCAAAAAATGAAAGAACAATTCCGATAACAATGCACGGTACCGCGTGATAAATGATCCGGTGCAGCCAATGCATTTTCCGGTATTCGTATTCTTTTATAGGGGCAATAATGCCGATATAAACAAGAAGTCCAAGCATTCCGGCAGAGGCGACCGAAAGCATAATGACCAGTGTTTTAGTGAATTCTGCATCAGAGTAAATTGTCATGATCTGTCTCCATCCCCCTCAAGCCACTTTCGCTCCGGGAAGAACAGATACCCCTTTTCGTCCCGTTCGACCCGCTTTCTGTCAAACCAGCTGCTTAAAAGCTCATTTGTTTCAATTATAGTCGTCGCGTCCGTCAGTGTCTCAAGTCCGGTTATCTCAGAGCCGGTATAGGTGTACTTCTCGTAATTGCAGGAGTACATTCTGCCGCATAGCTGACTGAAAAAGCAGTAGATATAAGGCTTCCCGTCCTTCGTTTCAAAGTATGACGCCCCGGTCATTATTCCGTTGTCGTCATATGATACGCCGAGCTGTTTGTCTCCGATATTCCGTATCAGTTCAAATGTGTGTCCCGTGTCTCCGAATGCGATGTCGTCATATATCGGCTCCTGGCATTTTCCCATAGTTCCGAAAAATTCAACCCCGATGAGCTTCTCACCGTTATCATAGTAGTATATCCAGTGAGGGCGTCTTTTCGGAGGATTCACGGTAAACCTTCCGCGGCTGCGTCTTGGGTAAATCAGGTAGTCCCGGATCGGCGAAGGGCAGAGTATCCCACGCGGGTAGAAATCACCGAAAAGCGCATATTTCACGGATTTCCGGTTGTTTTTCACGTTTGAAATCAGATCGTCACGGCATCCGGAACAGCCTTTGTTATACTCGTTCAGCTCCGCCATTATCTCAAGAATCTTCCGGTCGCTGTCTGAATCGGATGCGCTTTTCCTTATTCCGATCGCATTTTTCGTCTCCAGCGACACCGACAGCAAAGCCCGCATTGCGTTCTCAAACCTGTCGTGCGCTTCCGGGTTTTCACGCAGCTTCTTCACCGCATCATCCGCAATGGCAGTTATTGTGCGGACGTAGTTTTCAAGACCGGTTTCGTCCATATATGAACCTTCCTTCGCTTGCTGTTTTTCTGTATACACTGATATTATAACATATTTTTAAAAGCTGTCAATATACCCGGCAGGCCTTCCTGCGCAGGGGACATCAAAAATACTTTCTCGTCCGACGCAAATAAAAAATCCCGAAGCCGAAACTTCAGGATTTTTGGTGGGGACTACTGGAATCGAACCAGCGACCTTATGCATGTCAAGCATACACTCTAACCAGCTGAGCTAAACCCCCAACGCCTGAATATTATATCACACTCCCGGCAAAAAATCAAGACCTTTTTTCGGTTTTTCCGTATGTCACAAAAAAAGCTGCAGCTGCGCGTTTCTGATGTGCAAATTGCCGCATTCACGGATCAGAAATGAGACAGAGTTTCCGCGTCATCGGGCAATATTTAGAGAAAAAGTTGACAATCCTGTTTCTGAGTGCTATAATGAAAGCAATAAATTGTATCGGAGTCGGTCGGTTGTCATGAATAAAACATTTGCTCTCGTCCTGCGCACGGTTTCCGCGTCAGCGGCTTTGTGTATGTCCGTCATATACTGATGGATGATTTTTTACAGCGCAACATATATCAGCGCCCGGGTCGCCGAGGATGAAAACGGCGGCAGCGTAATTGTATCAGGCGGAAGAAAGCTCATATACACGACCCTCGGTCAGAATCTCCCTTTCATTGCCGGTGCCGTGATTGCCGCGGCGGCAGCGGTATGCGCGGTGGTAACGCTGGTACGTTTCAGAAAAAAGCGCTGCGCCGCGGTGCTTACCGCACTTACCGCCGCATTCATCGTGACAATGCTGTTTGTCAACACCGACATCGCGGAAATATACATCCTGAGATATGTTGTTCCCGGAACGGTGAGAAACATTGTCGATTCATCCGGACCGTACTCGTTCCGGTGGTTGAAATTCTGCCTGCCGGCAATGTCAGTGCTTTTTATGATCCCCACATTTTTTTCGGACAGGAGCGCTCCGGCATGTAACGTATGAACTCACGCTGTTCTTTCTTTTCAATTCTGCACACCGGACGACGCTTCTGTGCCTGAAATTCTATCCCGCAGTCTCTCCCGTCCTGTTCCCGATCCCTGCCGTCTTCGTTAAAAATGCTAAAAACTGAAATTTGACCGGAGCTAAAAACTCAGATTGAGCTTTTTAACTCCGGTTTTCCGCGTGAATCCCCCCGCGATATTGCATTTTGCGTCGGAAAGTGATATAATATTGTCATACGGGTTTTGCCGGGGCAACATGAAAGGAACTGACAAATGAAAATCATAATATCGGGGTGCGGAAAAATCGGCGGGACTATCCTTGCCAGTCTTGTGTCAGAGGGACACGATATCGTGGCGATCGATTCCGACAGCGCGGTCCTGACCGAGATAACCAATATACACGACGTCATGGGTGTCTGCGGAAATGGGGCCGACAGCGATATCCTTACCGAGGCGGGAGTTGCCGGAGCGGAGATGTTTGTCGCGGCGACCGGCTCGGACGAGATGAATATGCTGAGCTGTTTCCTTGCCAGACGGCTCGGGGCAAAGAATACGATAGCAAGGATTCGCTCGCCCGAGTACAACGACCGCAGCCTTGCCTTCGTACGGCGGGAGCTGGAGCTTTCGATGGCAATAAATCCGGAGCTTCTCGCTGCGCATGAGCTTTTCAATATTCTGAAATTCCCCTCTGCGGTCAAGATAGAGAAGTTTTCCGGGCGCGGCTTTGAGATGATAGAGCTGCGTCTGAAGCCCGATTCGGTGCTTGACGGAATGTCGCTCAGGAGCTTGCGCGAAAAATACGGCACGCGCGTTCTTATCTGCTGCGTACAGCGCGGGGACAGCGTTTACATCCCCGGCGGCGATTTCGTGCTGAAAAGCGGCGACAAGATCGACATAACCGCACCGCCTGCCGATATGCTGAAATTTTTCCGTTCCATCGGCGAATTCCAGAAGCAGGCGCGGAATGTCATGCTTCTCGGCGGAAGCCGTACGGCTTACTATCTTGCCGATATGCTCACCTCCGGCGGCGCATCGGTGAAGATAATCGAACGCGACGAAAAGACCTGCAGCGAGCTTTGCGAGGCACTCCCGAAGGCGGTCATAATCCACGGAGACGGCGCGGAGCAGGAGCTTCTCATGGAGGAGGGGCTGAAATCGCTTGACGCATTCATTGCGCTTACCGGCATGGACGAGGAAAACATCCTGATATCGATATTCGCGGCGGCGCAGAAGGTGCCGAAGGTGATATCAAAGGTCAACCGCGACGAGCTTGCCGCAATGGCGGAGCGCCTCGGGCTTGACTGCATAGTATCCCCAAAAAAGATAATCTCCGATGTCATTGTCCAGTATGCGCGGGCGCTGAAGAACTCGCTCGGAAGCAACATAGAGACACTGTATCAGCTCATGGACGGCAAGGCAGAGGCGCTTGAATTCAATGCCAAAGCCGACCCGAAGCTGACCGGGATACCGCTTAAGGAGCTGAATATCAAGAAAAACATCCTGATAGCCGGAATTCTCCGCTACCGTAAGACCGTTGTTCCGACAGGCGACGACATGATACTGCCCGACGACAGGGTGATTGTCGTTGCGGCTGACAGAAAGCTGTCGGACCTGTCCGATATTCTCAGGTGAGGCGCGGATATGAATCGCAGAATGATTTTTCATACCGTCGGGCTGATACTTGAGATAGAGGCGGCGCTGATGCTTCTTCCGGCTCTGACCTCGTTTATATACCGTGAGGGAGAGAGCCTTGCATTCTTTCTCTCCGCGGCGGCAGTGTTTGCCGTCGGACTTGCCCTGACGCTTTTCAGCAAGCCGGAAAACAGCGTAATTTACGCAAGGGAGGGGTTTGTGACCGTCGCGCTTGCGTGGATACTCATGTCGGCGGCGGGAGCGCTTCCGTTCGTCATAAGCCGTGAGATCCCGTCGTTCGTCGATGCCTTTTTCGAGACGGTCAGCGGATTTACGACCACCGGAGCCTCGGTGCTTGACGACGTTGAGGCACTGAGCCACGGTGCGCTTTTCTGGCGCAGCTTTACACACTGGATCGGCGGAATGGGCGTGCTTGTCTTTGTCATGGCAATATTCCCGTCGGATTCCGGGCGGTCGATACATATAATGCGCGCCGAAATGCCGGGACCCATCGTCGGCAAGATAGTGCCGAAAATCCGTGAAACGGCAAAGATACTGTACCTTATCTATATCGTCCTCACCGGTGTCGAGGTGATATTCCTGCTTGCCGGAGGAATGCCGCTTTTCGACAGCCTTATTCACGCCTTCGGCACCGCAGGAACCGGAGGATTCGGGATAAAATCCGACAGCATTGCCGGATACAGCCCGTATCTGCAGTGGGTCATCGCGATCTTCATGCTGATATTCGGCATAAACTTCAACCTGTTTTACCTTATCCTGATAGGCAGGCTGGGACAGGCGGTGAAGAGCCGTGAGCTGTGGTGCTACGGCGGTATTGTACTGTCCGCCGCAGTCATGATCGGCTTCAATATCTATCCGATATACAAAAACATCTCCGACTGCGCAAGGCTTTCGGTGTTTCAGGTCGCGTCGATAATGACGACTACAGGTTATTCTACCTGTGATTTCAATAAGTGGCCGGAGTTCTCAAAAGCAGTCCTGCTGCTTCTGATGTTCATCGGAGGCTGCGCCGGGTCAACGGCAGGCGGTCTTAAGGTGTCGCGCGTTATCCTTCTGTTCCGTATGATAAAGCGGGATATCCGCAGGATGCTTCACCCGCGTTCTGTCGGTGTCATAAAATTCGAGGGCAGCCGGATAGACGATGCAACGCTCAACAGCGTAAGCGTGTACTTTTCGGTCTACTGCCTTGCGTTTGCCGTCATATTCCTGCTGATCTCGCTTGAGCCGTTCGATTTTGAGACGGCATTTTCGGCGACCTCCGCCTGCTTCAACAATATAGGACCGGGGCTCGGAGCCGCAGGACCGATGTCGTCGTTCAATGTGTTCAGCGCGCCGTCAAAGGTGCTTCTGTCGGTGGCAATGCTCCTCGGAAGGCTTGAGATATTCCCGATATTCCTTGCCTTGTCCCCTTCCACATGGCTGAAAAACTGAATGAGAAAACAGCCGCTCACACCGGATACCCGGTAAGAGCGGCTGTTTGTCACATATGTCAGCCGAGTGCGGTTTTCAGATTTTCGTTGTTTCTTCTCATAAGCGACAGATAGGTTTCTCCCGCTTCCGCCTCGGCTTTCGAGACATTGCTGCAGGAGTGAAGCGTCAGTATCTCAGCACCCGTGGCGGCGCTTATGGTTTGTGCGATCCTGCCGGACGAAAGCTCCGTCATGAAAACGACAGGGATCTTTTCGTCCTTCACTGTCTTTATCAGCCCGGCGATCACCCCGGCCGAAACGTCGCTCTCATCCGAACACCCGGAATATGCGGCATGAAACTCAAGCCCGTACTCCTTCTCAAAATACAGAAACGGGAACCGGTCGGCAAGCACGACGGTTTTTCTTTTTGCCGATAAGACCGTCTCGCGGAACATGGAGTCAAGCCCCTCAAGCTCTTTTTTGTATGCTGCGGCATTTTTGCGGTAGACCTCCGCTCCGTCAGGGTCGGCGGATATGACGGCCTCGGCGATCTTTTCCGTCATTCTGACTGCGTTCGGCGGAGAAGTCCATATGTGCTCGTCGTATCCGTGCTCATGACCGTGTTCGTGTTCATGCCCGTCCTCCTCTTCGATCGGAGTGACGCTGTCGATAAGCGTGACTATCTTCATTCCCGACGTGTCGAGGGAGGACAACACGGTATCGACCCATGTGTCCGACTCGCCGCCGATGTATATGAAAACGTCGGCATTCTTTATTTTTATGATATCCGCCGGTGTCGGCTCATATGAGTGCGTCTCTTCTCCGGGACGGAGCAGATTTGTGACCTTTCCCCTGTCCCCGACAACAGCCCTTGCAAAGTCGTATACCGGGAATATCGTTGTGACAATGCTGAATCCGCCGTCGTCACCCGCATTCCCGCACCCGTGAAGGGCGGGGAGAAGCAGAAAAACGGCAAGCAGTATAAGCGCGGCTCTTTTCATCGTTTTATCCTCTTCGGTGAGATATTATGCCTATATTATACCCCCGGTCATGCCGGAAATCAAGACATGGGAGGCAAAAATATGAGAACCGTTATCATATTCGGTTCGGTTCACAAAATATTTTTTTTCGGAATAAAGTATTTGTTCATCATGACGGGAATATAAAAAAGTTCAAAGATTGTTAACCTTAAATCGGCTCCCCGGTGCTTGACAATTAAAATGAATGTCATTATAATGTTAGCATACTAACAATCAGGGAGGAGTCATGGAAGAAAAACGCCACATAGGAATTGCCGCGCGGTGTCTCAATCATGAGATCGGCAGAGCGGTAAGAGCGGTGATCTCGGAAGAGTTCGGCGACTCGGCGACCGGTGTTCAGAGCTGGATCGTGCGGTATCTTTACGATCACGGGGAAGAGGATGTCTTTCAGAAGGACCTTGAGAGTCAGTTTTCGGTCAGGCGCTCCACAATGACAACGATCCTTCAGCTCATGGAGAAAAACGGGTTGATAAAGAAGGAACCGGTCAGCCGCGACGCAAGGCTGAAAAAGCTGATCCTCACCCCGGCGGCGATTGAAATGCAGGACAGAATAAGGTTCGGTATCGACACCCTTGAGGCAAAAATGCGCGAGGGAATAAGCGACAAAGACCTTGACACCTTTTTTTCCGTCGCCGAAAAGATCAAGGAAAACCTGAACCGTTCCGAACAGTAACAAACATCAGCAGGGAAAGGAACAACATATGCTGAAAAGACTTGCAAAGTGCGTAAGGGAGTTCAAAAAACCGACTGTCCTTACGCTGATATTCATCATAGGTGAGGCGGTCATCGAATGTATCATACCGTTTGTCACGACACAAATGGTGAACCGGATACAGGCCGGAGCCGGGATATCCGAAATACTGAAGATAGGCGGGGTTCTTATACTTCTCGCCGTCCTGTCGCTGTGCTGCGGAGGACTTGCGGGCTTCACCTGCGCAAAGGCATCGTCCGGGTTCGCAAAGAACCTGAGAACCGACCTCTTTGAGAAGGTACAGACCTACTCCTTCGCAAATATCGACAAATTCTCCTCCTCGTCGCTTGTCACAAGGCTGACCACCGACGTCACAAACGTGCAGATGGCTTTCATGATGATAATCAGGATAGCCATACGCGCCCCCCTCATGTTCATATTCTCGATAATCATGGCTTACATAATGGGCGGCGCGCTTGCAACGTCGTTTGTGGTCATAATTCCGATACTTGCCGTCGGTCTGTATCTTATCAGCCGCAAGGCAATGCCGGCGTTCAGAAGCGTGTTCAGAAAATACGACCGCCTTAACGAGTCGATCGAGGAAAATGTCCGCGGAATGCGCGTCGTCAAGGGCTTTGCGCGTGAGGACTACGAGAAAAAGAAGTTCGGCACCGCCGCGGAGAACATAAGAGCCGACTTCACGAAGGCAGAGCGCATCGTCGCCCTGAACACCCCGCTCATGCAGATCTGCATGAACTTCAACATGGTGTTCGTCCTCCTTATCGGCTCGAAGCTGATAATCACGAATCATGGAACCACAATTCAGGTCGGACAGATATCCGGAATGCTTACCTACGGTATGCAGATCCTTATGTCGCTTATGATGGTGGCAATGATATACGTCATGCTCACCATGTCAGCCGAGTCGGCAAAGAGGATATATGAGGTCCTGAACGAGGAACCGACTCTCCGCCAGCCGGAAAACCCGGTCATGACCGTTCCCGACGGCTCGGTCGATTTCGACAACGTCAGCTTCAAGTATTCGCAGACGGCGGAGAATTTCGCGCTTTCCGACATAAACCTGCACATAAGGTCCGGAATGACAGTCGGCGTGCTCGGCGGCACCGGTTCAAGCAAATCCACGCTTGTCCAGCTTATCCCGCGCCTCTATGACGTGACGGAGGGAAGCGTCAGGGTCGGCGGCACCGATGTGCGCGATTATGATATAGAGACCCTCCGCGGCGCGGTCGCAATGGTGCTTCAGAAGAATCTGCTCTTCTCCGGCACGATAAAGGAAAACCTCCGCTGGGGCAGCGAAAACGCAACCGACGGGGAGCTTGTCGAGGCCTGCCGCCTTGCACAGGCAGACGATTTCGTGCGCTCCTTCCCGGACGGCTACGACACAAAGATAGAGCAGGGAGGCACAAACGTCTCCGGCGGTCAGAAACAGCGTCTCTGCATCGCCCGCGCGCTGCTCAAAAAGCCGAAGATACTCATCCTCGACGATTCGACAAGCGCGGTCGATACAAAGACCGATGCATTTATCAGAATGGGCTTTGCGAAATATATCCCCGACACAACGAAGATAATCATCGCACAGCGCGTTTCATCGGTTCAGGACGCCGACCTCATCATAGTGATGAACGGCGGCAGGATAGACGCAATGGGGACCCACGCAGAGCTGCTTGAAAACAGCCCTATCTACCGTGAGGTCTACGAACAGCAGACAAACGGAGGTGATGACGGTGAATAAACAGATGAACGGAAAACGCCCTCCGAACGGGGAAATGCCGGGCGGACGTCCTCCGAAGAGAAAGCTGAACAAAAACGTCCTCGGACGGCTTATGAAGGAGCTGTTCAGAAGCTACCCGGTGCTTGTTCCGCTGACAATGTTCTGCATACTCTTCTCGGCGGTCGTATCGTCGGTCCCGGCGATATTCATACAGAAGGTCATAAAGTCGATCGATTTCTGGTACAAAAGCGGCGACTGGGCATCGGCAAGGGCAGAGATCGTACCGATGGTGCTGACTCTGATAGGGCTTTATGTACTGTCGATAATCTCGATAACCACATATACACAGCTTATGGCGAAGATAACGCAGGGCTTTCTCTGCAAAATGCGCCGCAAGATGTTCGACGGAATGCAGGATCTTCCGATAAAGTACTTTGACACCCACAAGCACGGCGATATCATGAGCTACTACACAAACGATATCGACACTCTCCGTCAGCTTGTGTCCCAGTCGCTTCCAAGCCTTCTGCAGTCGAGCGCGATAATCCTGACTGTTCTCGGCATAATGCTGTGGTACAGCTTCTGGATGACGCTTGTCGTTGTCCTCGGTGTCGTTGCCATGTTCTTCGTCACGAAGAAGGTCGGCGGCGGCTCCGCAAGGTTCTTCATCCGCCAGCAGCAGGCTATCGGCAAGACCGAGGGCTTTGTGCAGGAGATGATGAACGGACAGAAGGTCATAAAGGTGTTCTGTCATGAAGAGCAGGCGAATGCCGACTTCGGGAAGATCAACGACGAGCTTTACGAGGACAGCTTCCGCGCACACGCATATGCCAACATCCTCGGACCGATAATCGGAAACATAGGCAACATTCTTTACGTCATCTGCGCGACAGCGGGCGGAGTTCTGCTCCTTTCCGGGGCAAAGAACCTCTCGGTTGCGGCGATTTTGACCGGAAATACGCTTATTTCGATCGATATCGTCGTTCCGTTCCTGAACATGACCAAGCAGTTTACCGGAAACGTCAACCAGTTCTCTCAGCAGATAAACTCCATAATCATGGGTCTTGCCGGTGCGGAGCGTATATTCGGCCTTATGGACGAAAAGCCCGAGACCGATGACGGCTATGTTACCCTTGTCAATGCCCGCGAGGACGGAAACGGCAATCTTACCGAATGTGCCGAAAAGACCGGTGAATGGGCATGGAAGCATCCGCACGGCGACGGTACCGTGACTTATACCCGGCTTAAGGGCGACGTTCGTATGTTCGATGTCGACTTTGAGTACGAGGAGGGCAAGCCGGTGCTTCACGACGTGACGGTATATGCCGAGCCGGGACAGAAGGTTGCATTCGTCGGAGCAACCGGAGCCGGAAAGACTACGATAACCAACCTGATAAACCGCTTCTATGACATTGCCGACGGAAAGATACGCTATGACGGCATCAATATCAACAAGATAAAGAAGGCCGATCTGCGCCGTTCTCTCGGGATAGTGCTTCAGGACACCAACCTCTTCACCGGGACCGTCATGGACAATATCCGCTACGGGAACCTTGAGGCGACCGACGAGGAGTGCATAAGGGCTGCAAAATTAGCCGGAGCCGACGATTTCATCACCCGTCTGCCGGAGGGCTACGGTACCGGGCTTACCAACAACGGCGCAAACCTCTCTCAGGGACAGCGCCAGCTGATAGCTATAGCGCGCGCCGCCGTTGCCGACCCGCCGGTCATGATCCTTGACGAGGCGACCTCCTCGATCGACACCAGGACAGAGGCGATCGTTCAGCGCGGCATGGATAAGCTGATGGAGGGACGGACGGTGTTCGTCATAGCCCACAGGCTCTCAACGGTCAGAAATTCCGACGTCATCATGGTTCTTGACCACGGAAGAATAATCGAGCGCGGCAATCACGAAAAGCTGATAGCCGAAAAGGGAACCTACTACCAGCTCTACACCGGAGCTTTCGAGCTTGAATAATTAAATAAATTGCCGGTCTGCAATTTTGCAGACCGGCTTGTTTTTTTTAGGGAACTTTTTGAAAAAAGTTCCCTAAGACCCTCAAAAACTTTTGTCAAAAGGGGGATTAACAATAGGCGAAGAATCGGTTACAGAGGGGGAGGCGTGCGCTAAAGGTCGGAAAAGTTTATGCGGGTGCCGTGAAGGAGGTCGGCGTCGGAGCCGTCGTGGGTGATGACGAGGAGGTTTTCCGGGGTGAGGCGGGAGCTTACAAGCTCCGCCGCTATATTTTTTGACGCCGGGTCAAGCCCCTTGAACGGCTCGTCAAGGATAACGGTATTCCCGCCGGAATTTTCATGAAAAAGCACTGCGCGGGCGAGGGAGACCCTCTGATTCATCCCTCCGGAAAGCTCGCAGGGCTTCTTTTTTATGTCGTCTGCCGTCAGTCCGAGGGAGAGAAGGAGCTTTTCAGCCTCTGCCTCACCGGAGCTGCCCTTTGCCGCGCAGGCAACGTTTTCAAGCGCGGAAAAAGCGGGGAAGAGCCTCGGTTCCTGAAACATGACGGTGACGTTTCCGGAAATTCCGCCGATATTTCCCGAATCCGGCTTCAGCAGTCCGGCGATTATCATTGCAAGCGTTGTTTTTCCGCACCCGGAGGCTCCGCTTAAGCATATGACCCCGCCGGGAAGCGTCGCCGTGAGGTCGTCAAGCACGGTCTTTCCGCCGAAGCGCTTGGTTATGCCGTTCAGTGTTATGCTCATCCGCCGATCCTTTCCCCGGTCAGCCTTTTGAGGAGTACCCGGAAGCATTTTTCCATAATGACGCTTAAAATTATGACTGTTGCCGTCCACGCGAAAAGGTCGGCGGTCTCAAGATATATCTTCGATTCGTAAAGCATATTTCCGACCGAGACTTTAGGGTGACAAAGCACCTCCGCGGCGATTCCGGACTTCCATGCAAGCCCGAGGGAGGTTATAAGTGCGGCGGCATACTGCGGCGCGACCGACGGCAGGTATACCATCTTAACGGTTTTCCGGAAGCCGAGACGGTAGGCTTTCGCCGCCTCAAGCAGGCTTTTGTCGGTATTTTCGATCGCAGCCTTAAGCGCGCCCCAGACTATCGGTGTGACCATCAGGAAGGAAATGAACGACGGTACGTTTGAAGCCTTCAGCCACACAAGCGCAAGGATGATGAACGACGCGACAGGGGTCGCACGTATCACCGTCCCGACCGGAGAAAAAAGCGAATCAAGCATCCGGCTGAACGACGTCATGACGGCAAGCAGCGTCCCTGTAACCGCTCCGGCGGCGAATCCGAGGGCAACGCGCAGGAGCGACATTCCGGCGGCGCGCCAGAAGGCTTCCGTCGATGCAAGCGTCACGAGATGCCGCAGTGTGACAAGCGGGGAGGGGAGAAGGACCTCTTTTCCGACCCTCAAAGAAACAAGCCCCCAGAGCGCCGTCCAGAAGACGGCGCTTATGAGAGCGGATATTATTTTTTTTGCCTTATCTCCTGTAGAAGATGCTTTCATCGGGAAGTGTTCCTCCGACCGATTTCGGGTCTGCGTCGAAGAGTACCTTGTAGAATACGTTGAGGACAGAAACCATCCTGTCGCCGTCGATGTAGACGATGTTGCAGTTCGGAACAGCCTTCTCCGCGATCGCGGCGGCGGGAACGATACCGAGCTCCGCGATCATGGCGGCGGCATCGGCAACATTGGAATTGACAAAATCAACGGAAGCCTTGTATTCGTCAAGGAAAGCGTTGACAAGCGCGCCGTGCTCCTCGATCGCCTTTTTGGAAACGACGACACAGCCCTGAACCGACTCGCCCTCGCTGACCTTTTTCCACTCCTCGGTGAGGTTGAGCGCGATTCTGAGGCTGCTGTTCTTGGTGAGAACAGTTGTTACATTGGGCTCAGGGAGCATTCCGAGAACCACCTCGCCGCTGACCATCAGCGCGGCAAGCTCGCTGTGCTCGGTCTTGTACTCGACCGTCACGTTCTCAAGACCGTTCTTTGAGAGGATATAGTTGAGGATATATTCGGGTGTGGAAGCCTTTCCGGTCGCGTAAACGGTCTTTCCGGCAAGGTCGGCAACGGAATTCACGGTGTTGCCGTTCTCGACGATGTAAAGCACGCCGAGAGTGTTTATCGCGGCGACAAGATATGCGCCGTTGGTTTTCTTGTTGATGACGGCGGCAAGGTTGACCGGCACTGCGGCGATGTCAAGCGATTCCGAAACAAGCGCGGCGGTGACGTCGGCGGGGTCGGAGCTTATCGTGAAATTGTATTTCTTTGCGTCCTTATCGTCGTTTATCATCTTTGCCATGCCCATTCCGGTCGGTCCCTTCAGGGTCGCGACTTTGAGGACATAGTCGTCGGGCGCGTCGGTGCCGGGGGCGGCAGTCGTACCCTCGCCGGACGAGCCGGAGGGGGTCGGTGTGGTATCGGTTGTGCCCTTTGTGCCGTTTCCCGCGGCATTGCAGCCGGAGAGAACTGCAAGCACCGTCAGGACTGCAAGCAGCAGGGCTGTTATCTTCTTTTTCATGTTTTTCATTCCTTTCTTCCGTGAGAGCGTCATATCAGTCTGCAAAGCGCGTCTCTGTCAAGCACCGCGATGCTTCTGCCGTTCTTTTCGATGAAACCGTTTCCGGTGAACCCGTCGATGATGCGGTAAAGCGACGCCCGCCCGATCCCGAGGAACGACGCAAGCTCCGTCATGCTGACCGGCTTGTCACTGTCCCGCTCGAGAAGGTATTTCGCAAGCTTCCTTTCGGCGCCGCCGGCTGAAAGCTCGGATATCCTTCTGTTGAGAAAGCGTATCCTGTCGGTGAGAAATCCGATGTACGACAGGGCGAATTCACCGTTTTCAGTGATGAGACGGCCGAGAACCTCCGACGGCACGAAGAAAATGACGGAATCCTTTTCCGCTGTGATCTCCGTGACGTACATTCCCTCCGCGCCGAACAGCGAAGCCGCGCCGAACACTCCTCCCGCGGGGATGCGGTTGAGGAGCACGCGGCTTCCGTTTCCGGGGCGGTATACCGAAAGGCATCCGTTGATTACGGCACCGAGAGCCTTTTTGTAGCTTGTGTCGGAGTAGATGCTCTCACCCGCGGTGTAGCTGACTTCAGCCGTCCGGCTGTCGCGGATGAGGGATGAGAGTTCCCCGTCGCCGAGGGTCGAAAACAGCTTCGATCTTTTCAGCACGGCGGCAATGCTTTTTTCGTCTGACATGATGAACTCCAAAGTGTCTCATATGAGACAGATATATTATAGCACAGCTTTTGATTTTGTCAAGAGGCAAACCGGATTTTGTTCGGTTTTTTTTGCTCCGTCCGGTCGGGAGCAAGGGAAAACCGGGGGACGACAGAATTATAAAACCGTGATATAATGCTTATGTCGAAAAAGACCGGAAATGACGGAACAAAGCCTCCGTTCCGTTCGTCAGAATACCCGATTGATCCCTTTTCCGGTGTTGACGAATGACGAAATATTCCGTTCGAGTATCAGAAGCAGGCGCTTTCTTGCCTCCGGCGTTACCCATGCGCAGTGCGGGGTTACGATGCAGTTTGCAAGCCCGGTGAGGGGGTTGTCACGCTCCGGCGGTTCTTTGCACATGACGTCGAGCGCCGCGCCGGAAAGTCTGCCGTCGGTCAGGGCTTCCGCGAGATCTGCTTCATTCACTACCGCGCCGCGCGAGGTGTTGATGAGATACGCGCCCCTCTTCATTTTCGCGATGAAGGCGGAGCTTACAAGCCCGCGTGTTTCGTCGGTGAGAGGGCAGTGGAGAGAGACGAAATCCGATTCGCAAAGAAGCGTTTCACTGTCGGTGTATTCGATGCCGTCGGAAATTCCCGGAACAGCCGAGCGGCGGTAGGCAAGCACCCGCATCCCGAAGGCGCGGCAGAGCTCTCCGAACCGCTTTCCGATGGCGCCGCAGCCGTAAACCCCGACGGTTTTTCCGGCAAGCTCCATGCAGGGTATCTTCTGATACGCGATGCCGGGGACTCCCGTCCAGCCGCCGTCGCGGACGATCTTGCGGAAGCCGCTCAGGTCGTTTGTGAGGGCGAGGAGGAGGGAGAAGGCGAGCTGGGCTACCGAGTCGGTCGAATAACCCGGCGCGTTGCAGACCTCAACGCCCCTTTCACGGCAGGCGCGGACGTCGATCATATCGTACCCGGTGCCGAGGGCGGTCACGAACTTTATGCTTTTGCAGGAATCGAGCAGAGCCGGGGTGATCTTCACACGGTTTGTCAGGACTATGTCGGTTCCGGAAAGTCTTTCTGCGACAAGCTCCGGAGGGGTGCTGTCGTACACGGAATATTCTCCGAAGCGTGAGAGGAAATCCCAACTCAGATCGCCCGGATTGACGGCAAAGCCGTCGAGAACTGTTGATCTCATGATTAAAACTCCTTGAGGCATGGCATTTACCGGAATATTTTATCACAGATCATTAAAAAAATCAATCTCAGCGCGCGGTTTTTATTATCTCCCGGGAAAGTGCGGAATATAATTAATCCGATTGCGGCAGAATTATCAGTGAGTATTTCCGCAGGGATGCTAATTTACACTTTATATACAGTATCCGCCTTGACATTTTGTTATGCCGGTGGTATCATATATCGACATTGATGTGTCATATAGTGTCGAAAGATATTGAAAGATACAGAAAACAAGAACACGGAAATTCAAGAGGTGTTATGATGAACATGAACGAATCCGGAAGCGGTGCCGACAGCAGCGGCATCAGACCGAAAAAGATAAGGATATGGTTCACTGCCATACTGCTTGTGCTTGTGATGCTTATCTGCGCGGCGGTTGCGGTGCTGATGCCGCTGTATCAGGCGTACAGAAAAAGCCACATGGACGTTCCGATAGTGACAAGGCCGGACGAGTCCTATACCCGACCGCCGGAACCCACCTTCGACCCCGATCCCACGGTTCCCGATGATACGGACGATACCGATCCTTCCGGCACGACCGAACCTCCCGTTACCGAGCCTGATGACACGGAGCCTGCGGATACCACTCACCCTCCGGTCAAGGTTCCCGGTATCTATAAGGTCGACAAGAAGGATCCGGATATTGAGAACATTCTCATTCTCGGAACCGACTCGCGCAATGTTCAGAAGGAGCGCGGGCGCAGCGACTCGATAATCGTTGCTTCGTTCAACAAGAGGACAAAGCAGGTCAAGCTGGTTTCCTTCCTCCGTGATACCTACATTCCGATTGAGGGACATGGTTGGAACCGGATAAATGCCGCATATGCGGTCGGCGGAGTTGCCCTCTGCGTGAACACGATAAACGACCTTTTCGGGCTGGATATACAGAAATTCGTGATAGTCAATTTCTCCGGCGCATCGACGTTTGTTGATGCCTGCGGCGGGGTTGACATGGCTCTTACGCAGAAGGAGATAAATTATCTTCTCAATCTGAAGGACGAATTCCCGCAGAACAGCGACGGTACCTATCATCTTGACGGCAAGGTCGCGCTTGACTATATGCGTATGCGCAAGATCGATTCCGATTTCGGGCGCACCGAGAGACAGAGAAAGACGATGATGGCGATATACAGTCAGGCAATGGCGAGAAAGGACGTCACACAGATGTACAATCTTGTCAGGGAAGGCTTCAACCTTGTAAAGACCAATCTGAAGCTGTCCGAGATGCTTGACCTTGCACAGAGCGTTATTTCGATGGGAAGCGAGCTCAATATCGGCTCGGAAAGCGTTCCGCCGAAAAGCACGAAAAAACTCATGTGGTCGAACAGGTATATCGACAGGAAGTCGGTTCTCTGGATCGAGAATCTTGATGATGCAAAGAAGTACGTTGTCGCCATGATATACGGAAACTGATATAACAAACAGCAGAGATCGGAGCCGGAAGGCAGGGATCTCTGCTGTTTTTATCAGTCTTTTCTTCGGCTTGCCTTTATCTTTGCCGCGATTTCAATGACTGCGGTAACTGCAAGGAAGGCGAAGGAGAGCCACACGATGAGGTCGCCGACGCAGGAATACGGCGTTCTTTCGGTGCTGAAGGTGACATCTGCGGCGACGTAACCGTCAACAAGCGGCTCAAGATATGTCTTTATTTCGCCCTTTGCCGAGATGACGGAGGAGATGCCGGTATTTGCGGCGCGTACGAAGCATCTGCCGCTTTCGACGGCGCGGAGGACGGCATGACCGTTGTGCTGATATACCGCTGCGGAATCGCGGTACCATGAGTCGTTTGTTGACAGTATCATCAGGTTTGCCCCGTCGCGGACTGAAGAGAGGGTCAGGGTCTCGTAGATGGAATCGAAGCAGACAAGCCCGCCTATCTTTCCGTGCTCTGTTTCAAACAGCTCCGACGAGGTGCCGGGGACAAGCGCGTCGCTGAACATATTCATTTCGGCGAGGAAGGGAAGAACGGCTTTTATCAGCCCCGGCATGGGGAGATATTCGCCGAAGGGGACAAGGTGACGCTTGCAGTATACGTTTTCGTCAACGCTTCCGTCGGGGTGAAAGAGGTAGATGGAGTTGTAGTTGTTCCCGTCCTTTGTATAGAACGCGCCGACGGCTATTGTTATTGATTTTTCCTTTGCAAGGCCTGAAATTATTCCGGCTGCATACGGGTTAAGGTTCAGGTAGGTCGTTATGACGGTCTCCGGCCAGACGACAAGCTCTGCCTGCTCTTCTTCAACCGCCCTTTCGGTCAGGGAGACATAGATGCGCAGGGAGTTTTCAAGAGAATCGTCCGCCCATTTGTCGCCGGAGGCAATATTGCCCTGAATGCACGCGGCTTTTACAGTGTCGCCGTTTTCTTTGTATACCGAGAGCCGGACGACGCCGAAAACGAAATTCACTGCCACAATTCCCGCGGCGACGGCGGCACAGTATCCCGGCTTTTTCTCTGCACGGAACTTCTTATATGACAGAGCGAGGAAGCCGTTTACCGTGACTATAAGAAATCCGGTGAAAAGCGAGCCGAGGAGCGAGGCACTCTGTATCGCGGGGAGAATTTTATATTGTGTTACGGCGAGCCTTGCCCACGGGACACCGAACCAGAACTGTGTCTGGAACCATTCCATCACGCACCAGAGGGCGGCGGCGATAAACGGTGCAAGAAGCGGCCTGTCCGAACGATACAGCTTACGGTAGAAGAACGGCACGAAGGCGGTTCCGATGCCCTGAAGCAGAGACAGACCGACCCACGCGGTGATTATCAGAAGGATGCTGACCCCGTTTGAAAAGCCGGCGAAATCGAGGGGGTAGAGGCAGGTGAACCAGTAATACACCGTGCCGTAGTAGCCGAGGGAGAAGACGAGACCGTGCCTGTATGCGGATTTTTTTCTTTCGGCTGCAAGAAACAGCGGAATGAGCGATATCCACGGCAGGAAAAACAGGTATTCGCAGATGAGCGGTATTGCCGTCAGGATGCCGGCGGCGAACACTGCGGCATATGACAGCCAGCCGCGCTTTTTTGTTTTTTCAGAGCCTTCCAAGCGTTTCACCACCGTTCATGAAGTCGCGGACGAACCATATTCCGTCAGGCGGGAGCTTAAAGGTTTTTCCGTTCAGGTACGAGAGCATATCCCCGCCGCCGAATGTGAGGGAATAAGAGCAGAGCGCCTGATATTTATAACCGGCGTGTCTGTCGTCGCGGTTGATGCCGTATTTTCCGTCTCCGAGGAGAGGGTGTCCGACCGACGACAGGTGAGCGCGTATCTGGTGCGTTCTCCCGGTGAAAAGCTCGACCTCAAGAAGCGAAAGCCCGTCCTTTTCGGCAAGCACCCGGTAGCCGGTCTTTATGTCCTTTGAGCCGGGGATGCGCTTCCGGTACACGGTTACTGTGTTTCTGTCGCTGTCCTTTGTGATGTAGCCGGTAAGGATATCCGATTTTTTCTCCATGCTTCCGTGGACGGCGCAGAGGTATTTTTTTGTCAGCCTGCGTTCTTTTATCAGGCGGTTCAGCTCGCGGAGAGCGGCGGCGTTCTTTGCGGCGATGACGATTCCGGAGGTGTTTCTGTCTATGCGGTTGCAGAGCGACGGTGCGAAGGACTGTTCCGACGACGGGTCGTATTCGCCCTTCTTATACAGGTACGCCTGTATCTGGGTTATCAGCGTGTTTGTGTCGTCTTTATCGTCGGAATGAACCTGAAGTCCGGCGGGCTTGTTGCAGAGGATGAGGTTTTCGTCCTCATAGACCACCGAAAAAGCCGGGGTGATGTGGCTGAGAAGTTTAGCCCGTGAGTCTGCTGCGCCGTCTCCGAAAAGCTCGTCCGGGAGGAAAAGCTGGACGGTGTCGCCCTCGCAGAGCATCTGATCAGGCTCGGCGCGCTTGCGGTTGACCTTTATCTTTTTGGTTCTTATTGATTTGTACATAAGCGACGGCGGCATGGCTTTTACCGCCTTTGACAGGAACTTGTCCAGCCGCTGTCCGGCGTCGTTTGTGCCGATCGTGAGAATTTTCATAAAACGTCCTTTTGCAGAACCGCCGCAGTTCCGTTTTCCGGAAGTGCGGCGGTATGGATTTCACGGATACGGGATATCAGCCTCTGTCGCGGAAGATCGGCTCTTCCTCCGGCTCTTCGTCCTCTTCTTCGCCGCGCTTCTTTGCGCCGACGTTGTCGCTGACGTAGTAGGGGTCGATCATGACCTCCTTTACCTTCGGGTATGCGGCGTAGATGCCCATGAAGCCGACGAGAGAGACGAGGATAAGCGTCGGCAGGATTATTCCGACCGGGAAGACGGTGATAAGCAGCCAGTAGTCGAAAAGCGCAACGGCTACCGCGCCGAGAAAGGCAACAATGTTCCGTCTGAATCCGAGTATTGCGAAAATGAAGGAATTTTTCAGTATCTTGTATATCGACAGGTCAAAGGTGACAAGCATAATATACATATAGTATCGCATCATCGTGTAGATCATTGCGACTATGACCATTACGCCGAGCATGAAGCCCATGACTGCCGAGATGCTTCCCGCGTAGAAGAAGAACAGGTCGTAGGCGATCACCAGAATAAAGAGCAGATCGATTATCCCGAGGAGCATACCCTGCTTCCAGTTGCGCTTTATCGAGTATTTTATGTCAGAGAAGAGCATCGACGGGTCGCCCTTCACGATATTTCTCATGACATAGGCGGTTGCGAGGTTGACGATGCCGAATGTCAGGAATACGAGAGCGGTGAGGCCGAAGAAAACATAGGTCGCGGTTGTCGGCAGGGATATTCTCGCCTGCGCGCCGTGGACGCCGAACAGAGCCGCGGATATCGGATTTGCGCCGCCTGCCGTCATTGCGCCGTAGAGCGGACCGAACATCGACGATGCGGGCGCGGTTGTGTTTACGTTGAGATTCTGGGTCAGGGCATACAGCCCGAAGAGTATCGGAAAATTGCCGAGGAAGGCAAAGACGTTCAGAGCGAACATCGTGTTGAAATTCCGCGAATAGAATTTGAAGAAATTCACGAAATTGCGCGGCTGGCGCGCCTCCTCCTTCGACAGTCCCTTTCCGCTTCCCTTGGGATTGAAGAATTCGTAGAGAAAGTGCCTTTTCTTTTTGTTATTCCGGTCTTTTTTGAGTTCAGCCAATTTATTTAACATCCTTTCATACCGGTCATGCCGGGAGGGGAAAATATACAGCGAAAAAATATATCGCGGTGCAGACCGCCGCCGTTATGACAGACAGCGACAGAAACGAGAAGAACACCGGTGCCGTCCCCTTTGCACGGAGTATCTCGGACGGATCGGGCGCGGCATAGCGCAGAGCGTTCCGGCAGAGTGCCGAGACGGTTCCGGCATAGGAGCATACCGCGGCGAAGGCAAGCAGGAACAGCAGCACCGCCGCGTGTGTGAACGGGTTCAGCCCGGAGGTGCAGTAGGATATCGCAAATATCCCGAGGCGCGCGCCGATGAGGAGAGATACCGTGATGCCGACCGCACAGGCGTAGAGCGTGAACGACGATATGAACAGTATCACAAGCGGGGTCAGAAATTCCGCTTCAAGCAGCAGCCATTCCCGGAAGGACAGCTGTTCCGATACAGTGCTGTTTATGCCGGGGACAGCCTCGAGGCCGTATGCGAATTTCAGTGCCGCCGCGACCGATGCCCCGACAAGAAAGACTGCGAGGCAGAGAAGAGAACATTTCAGGTATTTTTTCAAAAATCATCACCGGAATATATATATGACGGCGACGGGCGGCAGATACCGGGGTTATAAAAAATATTCTACCATACAATATTGAATAAATCAACCGCAGGACAAAATTTTTTCGCGTTTCTTTGCCGCTTTACACAAACCTTACATTCATTTTACCGTATGTGGGGTGCAGGAAACGGCGCGCGGTGGTACAATAGTCTCAGAAAAATGAAAGGGAGTAAACAGAAATGAAGAACACAATAAAGAAGATCGTATGTTTCGTGTCGGCGGGGCTTGCTGCGGCAGCCGCGTTCACCGGGTGCGGAGGAAAGAAGGCATTTGACGCTTCGAAGAACATCAGCGTCGTTGCACGTGAGGACGGAAGCGGAACAAAGTCGGCATTCATGGAGATCATAGGGCTGAAGGGCAAGGCGGACGTAAGCGGCGTTATCATTGCAACGGGAACCGCGGGCGTGCTTGCCGAGGTAAGGAGCAATCCTCTTGCGGTGGCTTACGAGAGCCTCGGCTACGTTACCGACGACGTAAAGATGCTTAAGGTTGACGGAGTTGAGCCGACTGTTGAGAATATAAAGAACGGCACATACAGGATCGCCCGTCCGCTGAATGTGGTGTATCAGGAAAAGACGGTTGCCGACGGCGTCTGCAAGGCATATCTTGAGTTCCTTCAGAGTGCCGATGCACAGAAGATAATCACCGAAAAGGGTTATGTTTCGACCAGGGACGGTGCGCAGGAATACAAGATCCAGTCGGGTCTTACCGGTAAGATCGGCATCTCCGGAAGCACCTCGCTTCAGCCGCTTATGATCGAGCTTGCAAAGAAGTTTGAGTCGCTTCAGTCCGGTGTTACGGTCTCTGTCTCCGGCGGCGGAAGCGGAACCGGCTACAAGAATGCAAAGGAAGGCGTCAGTGAGTTCGGTATGATCTCCGAGACCTTCAATTCCGAAAAAGCCGACAACTGCACCTCCTATGAGGTCGCAAAGGACGGCATCGCGGTGATCGTCAACAAGGCGAACACAAATGACAACATCGCGCTTGACACGCTCAAGAGCATCTACAACTGCGAAGCCGGTGATTCCGCGGTGACAAAGTGGGATCAGGTAAGCAAGTAACAACAATAATCAAAACGGGTATCTGAAATGAAATCGGTATACGGTCCTGTCAGGACAAAAGAAAATGCAATGAGAGCGGTCTTCCTGTTCTGCGCCGTGTTCTCGGTACTCGCACTTACCGCGATAACGGTATTCCTGCTTGCGGGCGGGGTACCGTTCATCGCGAAAACGGGGGTCGGCAGGTTCATTCTCGGAACCGACTGGCAGCCGCTTTCGGACAATCCGGTTTACGGGATCTTCCCGATGATAGTGACAACGCTTTACGTGACGGCGCTTTCGGTGGTGACGGGGCTCGGAACCGGGCTTCTCACTGCGGTGTGTCTTTACAGGTTCTGTCCGAAAAGTCTTGTCTTGCCGATACGCCAGATGATAAACCTGCTTGCCGGCATTCCGTCAGTCATTTTCGGACTTTTCGGAATGACGGTCATTGTGCCGTTCATACGCGATTATCTCTCACCGAACGGTGTCGGCTACGGAATCTTTTCGTCGTCGATAGTTCTCGGGATAATGGTTCTGCCGACGATCGTCAGCGTCAGCCTTGACGCCATGCAGGCGGTGCCGGAGAGCTATTACGAGGGCGCGCTTGCGCTCGGGGCGACAAAGGAGCAGGCTACATTCAGGATCATGCTCCCTGCCGCGAAGAGCGGGATACTTGCGGGCACGGTGCTGGCAATCGGACGTGCGGTCGGCGAGACCATGGCGGTGATAATGGTCATCGGAGGAAGCCCGGAGATGCCGAAAAGCCTGTTCCAGAGTGTAAGGACTCTTACCGCGAACATTGCGATGGGTGCGATGGAGCTTTCGGGAGATTCGCTTTCGGCGCTTATCGCGACGGGCGTTGTGCTGTTCGTGTTCACGCTGGTTCTGAACGTCAGCTTTGCGGCAATGAAAAGGGATAAAACCGAAAAGGTCGGAAAGAGGGGCGGAAAATGAACCGGGGCAACAAAGAATTTATAAAAAAGCTTGATTCCGAGTTCTTCGTGTTTCTGAGGATCCTCTGCGTTACGGCTGCCGGGCTTGCGGTCCTCAGTCTTGCTGCGGTGACGGTTTATGTGCTGATAAACGGTGTCGGGAAGCTGACTCCGGAGCTGCTTTTCGGGGATTACTCCGAAACACCGTCGATACTTCCTGCGTTTGTCGGTACGCTTGAGCTTATAATGGTATCGTGTCTGACCGCAATACCGATAGGTATCGGAAGCGCGATATTCCTCTCGGAATATACGGAGAAGAAGGGAAGGCTCGTAAAGATAATAAGGATAGCGACAGAGACGCTTGCCGGAATACCGAGCATTGTGTACGGGCTGTTCGGTTATCTTGTGTTTGTGGTTGCCCTCGGATGGGGGTACAGCATTGTCGGAGGCGGAATAACGCTTGCGGTCATGATACTTCCGGTCATCGTGCGGTCGGTGGAGGAGAGCCTGCTTGCCGTGCCGCAGTCGTACAGAGAGGGTTCGTATGCCCTCGGCGCCGGAAAGGTGAGGACGATATTCAGGGTAGTGCTTCCGTCGGCGGCGGACGGGATTGTTACCGCGGTGATACTTGCCGTCGGCAGGGTCGTTTCGGAGAGTGCGGTGCTTATACTGACGGTCGGAATGGTCGTCAACAAGCTGCCGGAGAGCCTTATGTCGCCGGGAACCAGCCTTGCGCTTGATATATATTTCTTCGCAAGCCACGGTTATCCCGATCAGGCGGCGGCGACGTCGGTGGTGCTGCTTGCGGTCATCGGTTTACTGAACCTGCTTGCCGCATGGCTCGGAAGAATGCTGAGAAAGTCAATGGGAGAAAGAAAATGAACGGTGCAAACGGATTTTCGGAAGGAAAAACAGACATCACTACGCGTGACTGCAATCTCTGGTACGGGGATTACCACGCACTTCACGATATAAACATCGAGATACCGGAAAAGAAGGTCACGGCTCTTATCGGACCGTCCGGATGCGGAAAATCGACGTTTCTCAAGATATTCAACCGGATGAACGACCTTGTCCCCGGCTGCCGCATAACCGGAGAATACCGCATCGGCGGGAGGGATATCTTTGCAAAGGATACCGACATCAATCTTCTGCGGAAGAACGTCGGAATGGTATTCCAGAAGCCGAACCCGTTCCCGATGAGCATATATGACAACATCGCCTTTGCTCCGAGGACCTTCGGGGTGAGGAAAAAGTCGGAGCTTGACGAGATAGTTGAGACCTCTCTCCGCCGTGCAAGCATCTGGGACGAGGTCAAGGACCGGCTGAAAAAGAGCGCGCTCGGTATTTCCGGCGGTCAGCAGCAGAGGCTCTGCATAGCCCGTGCGCTTGCGGCTTATCCGAGGGTTCTGCTTATGGACGAGCCGACCTCGGCTCTCGACCCGATATCGACGGGAAAGATCGAGGAGCTTGTGGACAGCCTGAAAAAAGACATAACGATCCTTATAGTCACGCACAATATGCAGCAGGCGACGAGAATTGCCGACATGACGGCGTTCTTCCTGCTCGGCGACCTTGTGGAGTACGGCGGGACGGACAGAATATTCTCCTGCCCGGCGGACAAGAGGACGGAAAACTATATTACCGGCAGATTCGGCTGACGGCTTGAAATTCGGGAGGGTTTATAGTATAATGAGTATCAGGAACAAATACGAAGAGGAGCTTAAGCGCGTTTTCGGAAAGCTGGTTGCAATGTGCCGCGCGACGGAGCAGGCGATCGACAGGTCGGTGACGGCTCTGCGCGACCGCAATGCCGCGCTTTCCCGCGAGGTGATGGAGGAGGACCGGAACATCGACAACATGGAGCGCGACATAGAGCAGGACTGTCTGAAAATCCTTCTGATGGAGCATCCGGTCGCAGGGGATTTCCGCGACGTTTCGGCGGCGCTGAAGATGATAACCGACCTTGAGAGGATCGCCGATCAGGCGGCGGATATTTCCGAAATTTCGCTTCAGTTCGGCGAGGACGAATTCATCAAGGAGCCGGAGCACATCCGGATGATGGCTACGCTTGCCATCGGGATGGTGAAGGATGGGGTCGACAGCTACATCAACCGCGATATCGAAACGGCAAAGTCACTTGACAGCCGCGACGACAGGGTCGATGAGCTGTTTGAGACGGTGAAATCCGATCTTATCGCGCTGATAAAGAAGGATCCGGCGAACGCGGATCAGGCTATACTCTTCATGATGATTGCAAAATATCTCGAACGCATAGGCGACCATGCCGTCAACATCGGCGAATGGGCGGAATATGCGGCAACGGGTCAGCACAAGCCCGGCTGAGATCCGGAAGGGGAGCATTATGAGCGACAGGAGACTTATTTACGCGGTTGACGACGAGCTTTCGATAAGGGAGGTCTACCGCTATGCGATCGGCGGGGCGGGATTTGACATTCAGTGCTTTGAGAACGGAGAGGGGCTTTTCACCGCGATAAATGCACAGCTGCCAGATCTTGTCCTGCTTGACATAATGCTTGACGGTGCCGACGGGTATGAGCTACTGTCCGCGCTGAGAAGAAACCCTCTGACCGCCGATATACCCGTCATAATGGTCTCGGCAAAGGGTGAGGAGATCGACAAGGTGCGGGGGCTTGACCTCGGTGCCGACGATTATCTGGCAAAGCCCTTCGGGGTGCTGGAGCTTATCGCGAGGATAAACGCGAAGCTGAGAAAAACAAAGCCGGACGGGGTACTGACATATGCGGATATTGTTATGGACGGGGATTCAAGGAGCGTAACTGTTGCCGGGAATCCGGTTTCGCTCACTCTTAAGGAATACAGCCTTCTGCGGCTGTTCCTTTCAAGTCCCGGAAAGGTTCTCGGAAGAGATCTGCTTCTCGACTCGGTGTGGGGAGTGAACTACGGCGAGACGAGGACGCTTGATATTCATATAGGGCAGCTGAGAAAGGAGCTTTCCGGTTCTGCGGCGTCGATACTTACGGTGCGCGGGGTCGGATATATGTTGAAATAATATGAAAAACCGGCTTATTCTGTTCAATGTAATAGTGACAGCCGCCGCACTGCTTGCATTTTTCGGGTTCGGGATCCTTGTGACCGAGAGCCAGTATTACCGGCAGGCGGAGGAGAAGATAGCAGATGTTGCCGAAATATACCGGATGTCGTACCGCGACGCCGACGAGACCGTGAAGATGAGCACCGGAAACATCCGCGTCACGGTGATAGGCAGTGACGGAAACGTTATTGCGGACAGCGAATCGGTCGATGTTTCCTCCCTCGGAAACCATCTTGACAGGGAGGAGATAAAGGCGGCGCTTGACGGTCAGCCGAAGGCGGTCAGACGGAAGAGCGACACCCTCGGTCGGTCGATGGTCTATTATGCCGTGAAGGCTGATACCGCCGACGGGTATGTTTTCATCCGCGTTTCGGTTCCGGTTGACAGCGTGAACGGATATGTCATCGGGAGTCTGCCGCTTATGATATATGTTCTGTGCGGCGCGCTTCTGTGTTCGCTTTTTGCAAGCGCTGCGGTGGGGAACAGTGTTCTGAAGCCTCTGCGCATGATCAATGCGAACCTGCGCGAGGTCAGAGACGGCACGTACAAGCCGGTCGTTCCCTCGACCAATGACGACGAGATCAACAATATGCTGATCGACATAAACGGCATCAGCGAAAAGCTGAGCGAAACGATAAAATCATCGAACGACGACAGGGAGCGCCTCGGGTATATCCTGAACAATGTCTCCGACGGCATTGCGGTGCTTGACCGGAGCGGAAACATCACGATGATGAATAAGAACGCTTCCGACGTGTTCAGGATCTCGGGTGCAGAGGGACAGAATTACCGCGTCCTGACGGCGGATCCGGGGCTGACCGATGCGATATCAGGATGCCTTTCCGACAATACCGACAGTGTTACGGAGTACAGTGACGACAGGGGAAGCACATACCTTGTCTCGGTGCGTTCGCTTGAGAGGGGCTTTGTGATAATCGTTCTCTCCGATATAACCGCCGTGAAAAACTCGGAGCATGAGAGAAGCGAATTCTTTGCAAACGCTTCTCACGAGCTGAAAACCCCGCTTACCGCGGTAAAGGGCTTCAACGACATGATCATGCTGAAGTCGTCTGACGATACCGTCCGCGATTTCTCCGCAAGGGTGGATCGCGAGGTCAACCGGATGATCGGGCTGATAAACGATATGCTTGATCTGTCGCGTCTTGAGGAGAACCGCAAGCCGGACAGGGTGCCGGTTGATTTACGGAATGTCGCCGATGAGGTCGCGGAAACGCTTATGCCGCTTGCATCGGAGAAGCACATTGATCTTACCGTAACCGGAAATGCGTCGGTCATGGCTGAAAAGGAGCACATGACGGAGCTTATAAAGAACCTTGCCGAGAACGGCATACGTTACAACAATGCCGGAGGCTCGGTCAGGGTAACACTTTCCGATACTGCCGACGGGGCGGTTATCGATGTCCGCGACAACGGTATCGGGATAGAGGAAAAGTACCAGAGCAGGCTGTTCGAGAGGTTTTACCGTGTCAGCAAATCACGCTCGCGGGAGACCGGCGGCACGGGGCTTGGGCTTGCAATTGTGAAGCACATCTGCGGCATTTACGGCGCGTCGGTTTCCCTGACCTCAAAACCGGGGGTCGGGACAGACGTAAGGGTAACGTTTGAAAAAAAGTAAATCTGCCGGTCATTACGGCAGACAGAAAAGAACCTTCCACGGTGCTGTCGCCAGGGAAGGTTCTTTGTTTATGTATCAGATAAGATCGGTATATCCCATAAGGAAGCTGTCAACCTCCGCGGCGGCTTCTCTGCCCTCGGAGACTGCCCAGACGACAAGTGACTGCCCCTTTCTCATGTCTCCTGCGGTAAAGACCTTCGGGACTGACGTCCGGTGGTTTCCTTCGGAGGCGGGAAGGTTTCCGCGCGCGTCTCTTTCAAGCCCGAACGCGGTGCAGACGCTTTCCGATGCGCCGGTGAAGCCTGCGGCGATTATAAGTAAACCGCAGTTATGCGTTTTTTCGGTTCCGGGGATCTCCTTCATGACGGTTCTGCCGGTGGCTTCGTCTCTTGCCGCCTCAAGCGATACCGTTATGACCGCGGAAAGCCTGCCGTCCTCGCCTGAGATCAGCTTTTTAACGGTTGTCTGATAGATCCTCGGGTCGGAGCCGAAGAGGGCGATTGCCTCCTCCTGACCGTAATCGGTCTTGCAGACCCTCGGCCACTGCGGCCACGGGTTGTTTTCCGACCGGGTGTCGGGGAGCTTCGGCATCATTTCAAGCTGGATGACCGATCTGCAGCCGTGGCGTATGCAGGTGCCGACGCAGTCGTTTCCGGTGTCGCCGCCGCCGACAATTATCACGTCTTTGCCCTTTGCCGATATGTGGTTCCCGTCCTCAAGCCCGCCGTCAAGCAGGGCTTTTGTTGTCGATTTCAGAAAATCCACGGCAAAATACACGCCGTCGGCATCGCGTCCCTCGACTTTAAGGTCGCGGGGAGTGCCGGAGCCGCAGCAGAGGACGACCGCATCGTATTCCGAGGTCAGTTCCTTTGCCTTTTCGCCGTCAACGCGGCATCCGGTGACAAAGCCGACGCCCTCGTCCTCCATCAGCTTTATCCGGCGGAGGACGATTTTCTTGTCGAGCTTCATGTTCGGGATTCCGTACATCAGAAGCCCGCCGGGGCGGTCGGAGCTTTCAAAAACCGTGACAGAGTGTCCGCGCCGGTTCAGCATATCGGCGCAGGCAAGTCCGGAGGGACCGGAGCCGACGACCGCAACGCGCTTTCCGGAGCGTATTTCCGGTATTCTCGGTTTTATAAGACCCTTTTCAAAGCCGTTTTCGATTATGTAAAGCTCGTTGTCGCGGATTGTGACCGGGTCGCCGTACAGCCCGCAGGAGCAGGCGGCTTCGCAGAGCGCGGGGCAGACCCGTCCGGTGAATTCCGGGAAGGATGAGGTTTTCAGCAGTCTTGCAAGCGCCTGTTCCGGGTTTTTCCGGAATATTTCGTCGTTCCACTCCGGAATGAGGTTGTGGAGCGGACATCCGGAGACTGCTCCGTTCAGCTTCATTGCCGACTGACAGAACGGAATGCCGCAGTTCATGCAGCGCGCACCCTGTCTTTCGCGCTCCTCCTGTGAGAGGCGCGGGTGAAACTCGTCGAAGCTCTTTATTCTTTCAAGCGGAGGGGCAGTGAGATTGTTCCTTCTGCCGTACTCCATGAATCCCGTCGGTTTTCCCATTTCAGTTGCCTCCCTTCTGCCCGGTGACGGCATAAAATGCGTCAAGCTCCGCTTCTTCGGGAGAGAGACCCTTTTCGGTGAACTGCGCGATTGCCGCAAGCATATTTCCGTAATCGACCGGCATTATCTTTTTGAAATCCGGCAGATATTTTCCGAAATCGGCAAGGATGCGTTTTCCTACCGCCGACCCGGTTGCACTTGTGTGCGCCTCTATCATTGCGCGAAGCTCATCGGCGTCGTGCTTTTCGGTCACCTCCGTCATGCTGACAAGCGATTTGTTCAGCCGCTGATAGAAATCGTGACCGGTGTCGAGAACGTAGGCGATACCGCCGCTCATTCCGGCGGCGAAATTCTTTCCTGTGGGACCGAGGACGACAACCCTGCCGCCGGTCATGTACTCGCACCCGTGGTCGCCGACACCTTCGACGACGGCAACGGCACCGGAGTTTCTGACGCAGAACCTCTCGCCCGCCATGCCGTTTATGTATGCCTGACCGGAGGTTGCGCCGTAAAGCGCGACGTTTCCGATGATTATGTTCTTTTCCGGCTCAAACCTGCTGCCCTTCGGGGGATATACTATCAGCTTTCCGCCGGAGAGCCCCTTCCCGAGGTAATCGTTGCTGTCGCCCTCAAGTCTTACCGTCACGCCCTTCGGGATGAACGCACCGAAGGACTGCCCGCCGCCTCCGCGGCAGTTCAGGGTAAACGTGTCATCGGCAAGCCTTCCGTGCCATTTTGCCGTTACCTCGGAGCCGAACAGGGTGCCGAGCGTGCGGTTCGTGCTTGAAACGTCAAGCGTCATCGAGTGCGGCTTGCCGGAGGCGATGTATTTTCTGAATTCCGGGATGATCTTTGCCATGTCAAGCGTCTTTTCAAGCCCGAAATCAAAGACGTTTTCGGGGTCGAAACGCTGTTTCCCGTCGGAGGGGACCTCGGAGAGTATCTGCGAAAGATCAACGGTTCCGGCGCGCTTTGTGTACTTCTTTTCCCGCACCTTCAGGTAATCGGTGTGACCGACAAGCTCCGAAACCGTGCGGACGCCGAGCTTTGCCATGATCTCTCTCAGCTCCTCGGCGATGAAGAGCATGAAATTCATGACGTATTCCGGCTTTCCGCAGAAGCGTTTTCTGAGCTCGGGATTCTGCGTCGCGATCCCTGCGGGGCAGGTGTCAAGGTTGCAGACGCGCATCATGAGACAGCCCATCGAGATCAGGGGAGCCGTCGCAAAGCCGAATTCCTCCGCGCCGAGCATTGCCGCGATGGCAACGTCACGACCGGTCATCAGCTTTCCGTCGGTCTCAAGTATGACGCGTGAGCGCAGACCGTTCTTTATCAGCGTCTTGTGCGCCTCGGCAAGTCCCAGCTCCCACGGAAGCCCGGCATGGTGTATCGAGCTCTGCGGCGCGGCGCCGGTTCCTCCGTCGTAGCCGGAGATGAGGACGACCTGCGCTCCCGCCTTTGCCACTCCTGCGGCAATCGTTCCGACTCCCGCCTCCGATACCAGCTTGACCGATATCCTTGCGCTGCGGTTTGCGTTTTTCAGGTCGTATATCAACTGTGCCAGATCCTCTATCGAGTAAATATCGTGGTGCGGCGGCGGGGAGATGAGCGACACACCGGGGGTGGAGCAGCGGGTCTTTGCGATCCACGGATAGACCTTCTTTCCCGGCAGATGACCGCCCTCACCCGGCTTTGCGCCCTGAGCCATTTTTATCTGGATTTCCTTTGCGCTGAGCAGGTATTCTTCCGTGACGCCGAAACGCCCGGAGGCGACCTGCTTTATCGCGCTGTTTTTCTCTGTCCCGAACCTTTCGGGATTTTCGCCGCCCTCGCCGGTGTTGGATTTGCCGCCGAGGCGGTTCATAGCTATTGCCATGCACTCATGCGCCTCTTCCGATATGGAGCCGTATGACATAGCACCTGTCTTGAAGCGCTTCACTATCTCCGATGCCGGCTCGACCTCGTCGGGGGATATCGGAGTCCGGTCTTCAAACCTGAAATCGATAAGCCCGCGGAGAGTGTGGGGCTTTCTTTCGTCATCGACCATGTCGGAATATTCCCTGAAGCGCTTATAGTCCCCGGTGCGGGTTGCCTCGCGGAGGGCGATAAGCGTTTCCGGGCTGTACATATGGTCTTCCTTGTCGGCGCCTGAGCGGAGCTTGTGTCTGCCGACGCTGTCAAGAGTTGTGTCGGTGCCGAGCCCGAGCGGGTCAAAGGCATGGCTGTGCCGCCATTCAACGCCCTCTCCGATCTCCTCAAGCCCGATGCCGCCGACAAGACTGACGGTGTTGGTGAAATACTTGTCGATGACGTCCTGTCTTATGCCGACAGCCTCGAATATCTGCGACGACTGGTACGACTGAACGGTCGAAACGCCCATTTTGGAGGCTATCTTCACGATTCCGTGAAGAACGGCGGAATTGTAGTCGTTTATAGCCGCGGTAGGGTCTTTGTCAAGCATTCCGCGGTCGATAAGCTCTTCTATGCACTCCTGTGCGAGATACGGATTGACCGCCCGTGCGCCGTAGCCGAGAAGCGCGGCAAACTGATGCACGTCGCGCGGCTCTCCGCTTTCAAGGACAAGCGAGACCGCCGTGCGCTTCTTTGTCCTGACAAGATACTGCTCCATTGCCGAAACGGCAAGGAGTGAGGGGATGGCGACGTGGTTCTCGTCCACTCCGCGGTCGGAGAGGATTATTATGTTTGCGCCGTTGCGGTATGCTCTGTCGCAGGCGACAAAAAGATGGTCAAGCGCGCGCTCAAGCGACGTGTTTTTGTAGTAGAGAAGCGAAACCGTCTCGCACCTGAAGCCGGGGCGGTTTATCGCCTTTATCTTCATTAAGTCAACCGACGTGAGTATCGGGTTGTGTATCTGAAGCACACGGCAGTTTGCCGCAGCCTCATCGAGCAGGTTTCCGTCGGAGCCTATGTAGACCGACGTGTCGGTCACGATCTCCTCGCGTATCGCGTCGATAGGCGGGTTTGTGACCTGCGCGAAAAGCTGCTTGAAATAGTTGAACAGCGGCTGGTGCTTTTCCGACAGAACGGCAAGCGGGATGTCGGTTCCCATCGACGATATCGGCTCCGAGCCGTTTTTCGCCATCGGAAGGATCGCGTCCTTTATGTCCTCGTATGTGTAACCAAAGACCTTGTAAAGCCTGTCGCGTTCGTCCTGTGAGTGGTTTTCGACCTTGTGATTGGGGATGGGAAGCTCCTTCAGTCTGACAAGGTTCATGTCAAGCCATTCGCCGTAGGGACGGCGGGCGGAATAGTATTCCTTGCACTCCTCATCCGGGATCAGCTTCTTTTTTACGGTATCGACAAGCAGCATCCTGCCGGGCTCAAGTCGGCTCTTCTTCACGATTTTCTCAGCCGGAATGTCGAGGACTCCGACCTCAGAGGACAGGATGAGCATATTGTCGTCGGTTATGTAATATCTTGACGGGCGCAGACCGTTTCTGTCAAGCACCGCGCCGAGGGTGTCGCCGTCGGAGAAAATGATAGCGGCGGGACCGTCCCACGGCTCCATCATGGTTGAATAGTAGTGGTAGAAATCGCGCTTTTCGCGGGTGATGTTCCGGTCGTTTCTCCACGGCTCCGGAATGGTTATCATAACGGCAAGCGGAAGCTCAAGCCCGTTCATGACAAGGAATTCAAGCGTGTTGTCAAGCATTGCCGAGTCGGAACCCGCAGTATTGACGACGGGAAGTATCTTGTCCATGTCCTCGTCGCTGAAAATGCGGCTCTTCATTGTCTCCTCGCGGGCAAGCATACGGTCAACGTTTCCGCGGATCGTGTTTATCTCGCCGTTGTGGAGGATGAAGCGGTTGGGGTGGGCGCGCTCCCAGCTCGGTGTCGTGTTTGTCGAGAAACGGGAATGAACGGCGGCAATGGCACAGGCATAATCCGGGTCGCGCAGGTCGGGATAGAACGCGCGGAGCTGACCGACAAGGAACATTCCCTTGTAGACAACGGTGCGCGACGAGAGCGACGAAACATAGGTGTTGTCGTTGCTCTGCTCGAACACCCGGCGGATAAGATACAGCCGTCTGTCAAAATCAAGTCCCCTGTTCACACCCTCCGGTCTGCCGAGAAAGCACTGCATTATATAGGGCATACATTCCCGTGCGCGTTTGCCGAGGATATCGCTCTCAACCGGTACATCGCGCCAGCCGAGGAAGGGAACACCCTCCTTTGCCGCGATTATTTCGAACATTTTCTTCGCCTGACCGCGCTTCAGCGTGTCCTGCGGGAAGAAGAACATTCCGACGCCGTAATCGCGTTCGCCGCCGATTCCGATCCCCAGCTCCGCCGCCGCCTTTGCGAAAAATGCGTGCGGTATCTGGGTGAGTATGCCGACTCCGTCGCCGGTCTCGCCGTCGGCGTCTTTTCCTGCGCGGTGCTCGAGCTTTTCAACTATCGAAAGCGCGCGGTCAACTGTTTCGCGGCTCTTTTTTCCGTCTATGCTGACAACGGCGCCGATACCGCAGGCATCATGTTCGGCATCTTCTGCGAAAAGTCTTTGTTTGGGTGTAACCATGACATGGATTCCTTTCCTGCGCCTGCAAATACCGGATGCGGTCTTTCTTACAGGCTGTCAAGCTCCTTCATCCACACTGCGAACGACGCGTCGGACGGCATACGCAGATCCCCGCGCGGGGAGAGCGTCACGGTTCCGACCTTCGGTCCGTCGGGCATACAGGAGCGTTTGAACTGCTGGATGAAGAAGCGTCTGACGAACGTTTTCAGCCAGTGAAGTATTGTATCGTCGGTATAAGCCCCGGCGTAGGCGTATTTTGCAAGTCTGAATATCTTTGCGGGAGACGAGCCGAAGCGCATCATGTGATACAGGAAGAAATCATGAAGCTCGTACGGCCCCACAAGATCCTCTGTTTTCTGGGCGATCTCACCGTTTTCCTTTGCCGGAAGAAGCTCCGGGGAGACGGGAGTATCAAGGATATCGTACAGCACCCCGGCAAGCGCCCCGCCGCTTTTTTCCGCCTCGTATCTCACGATATAGCGGACAAGCGTTTTCGGGACAGAGGTGTTAACGCCGTACATCGACATATGGTCGCCGTTGTAGGTCGCCCAGCCGAGGGCAAGCTCCGAAAGATCTCCCGTCCCGATGACGAGCCCGCCGGTCTTGTTGGCAATGTCCATCAGCACCTGAGTTCTCTCACGCGCCTGACAGTTTTCGTACGTCACGTCAAGAATGCTCTCGTCATGCCCGATGTCGGCAAAGTGCTGTCTTACCGCCGCCGTGATGTTTATCTCCGACACCGAGACGCCAAGCTCCTCGCAGAGCCTGACCGCATTCGATTTCGTGCGCTTTGTGGTGCCGAAGCAGGGCATTGTCACTGCCTTTATGTCGTGCCTGTCGCGGCCGAGAATGTCCATCGCGCGGACGGCGACAAGAAGGGCAAGAGTGCTGTCAAGCCCGCCGGAAATCCCGATGACGGCGGTTTTTGCCCGCGCGTGCTCAAGGCGCTTTTTCAGACCGTATGACTGGATTCTGAGTATCGCCCCGGCGCGCTCGTTTATCTGCGCGTCATGCGGCGGGACGAACGGGTTGCGGTCGAAATGCCGGGTCAGCTCGGTTTCACGTATCTCCTGCGGGAATATGACCTCATATCCTCCGGGGACAACGTCATAGGTGGTTATCCTGTGGCGCTCGTGCGTAAGGCGGGCGACGTCGATCTCGCTGACTATAAGACCGTTTTCCTCAAACGGGCGGTTTTCGGCAAGCAGAGTCCCGTTTTCCGCGATTATATGGTGGTTCGAGAACACCATATCCTGCGTCGATTCCGAAGGTGCCGCGTTGCTGTATACATATCCGCAGGCAAGCCGCGCCGAGGTCGAGGAGACGAGCAGCCGCCTGTAGCCCTCTTTTCCGATCACCTCATCAGAGGCGGAGGGGTTGCAGATTATGTTCGCACCGGAAGCGGTGAGCCTTTCGCACGGCGGGCAGGGAACCCACAGATCCTCGCATATTTCAATGCCGAAGCTGTAGTCCCGAAGTGCCTCGTGCCGGAATACGATCCCGTTTCCGAACGGAACGTTCTGACCGCAGAGCTTCACGGTGCGGACATCGTCTCCGAGAATCTTTCCGGACGAGAACTGGCGCGCCTCGTAAAATTCTCCGTAGCCCGGAATATATGTTTTCGGAACCAGCCCGAGGATCCTTCCGCCGTGTATGACCGCCGCGCAGTTGAACAGCTTTCCGAGGTAACGGAACGGAAGCCCCAGAACCGTTACCGGATAAGCCCCGGCAGTGTCGGCGCAGATCTTCTCAAGCGAAGGTTCAACCGAATCAAGAAGCGCATCGGAAAGGAACAGATCTCCGCAGGTGTACCCGGTCAGGCACAGCTCCGGAAGGACAAGAAGGTTTACACCGCTCCTGTCCGCTTCGGATATCCTTTCGGTTATGCGTCCGGCATTTGATGATGTGTCGGCAACGGTTATCCCTACCGAGCCTGCCGCGGTTTTAATAAAGCCCTGTTTCATGGTATTCAGATTTCCGCTTTTTCGCGGAAAAGTCCTTTCGTGCAAATATTACTTTAATATATATTATACACGCAGAACGCCGTCATTACAAGCCCCGTAACGGTCGTTTTTTGTCATTTTCCGCTGTCGCCGTAGTTTGAAAGCACGCGGGCAGACGGGTCTTTTACGTCACAGCCCCTCCAGCTTTTGTTCGGCATCCAGAAATCCGCGACCATTTCCGCCTGTCCGGGGTAATATTCCTCGAATATCTCGCGGTAAAGGAGCGATTCCTTTGTGAACGGACGGGCGAAATCATACTTTGCCGATTTTTTCTCAAAGTCGGCGTCAGAGTATACCCTTCCGGCATATTCCTTGAGATAATCGACCATAGAGTGCCCGACCGCATCGGAAAAAGCGGCTTTTTCGCGCATCAGAATGTCCTCCGGAAGAAGATCGCCGATGAAAGCGCGGCGGAGCAGGTATTTTCCCTTGCCGTAGCGGTTCATCTTCATCTCCGGGTCAATGCTCATGACGTATGACACAAAATCAAGGTCGCCGAACGGCACGCGCGCCTCAAGAGAGTTCGACGAAATGCACCTGTCGGCGCGGAGAACGTCGTACATATAAAGCTCGCGGATGCGCTTTTCGGCTTCCTTCTGGAATTCCTCCGCCGACGGCGCGAAATCCGTGTATTTGTAGCCGAAAAGCTCATCGGATATCTCCCCTGTCAGAAGGACCCGTATGTCTGTGTTTTCGTGGATGTACTTACAGACAAGATACATTCCCACCGACGCGCGGATCGTCGTTATATCGTATGTGCCGAGGACCGAGATGACCTTCGGAAGCGCCGCAATGACGTCGTCCTTCGAGATTATGACCTCCGTGTGGTCGCTTCCGATGTAGTCGGCGACCTCTTTCGCGTATTTCAGGTCGATAGCGTCGCCGCTCATGCCGATGGCAAAGGTCTTTATCGGCTTTTTCAGAAGCCGCGCCGATACCGCGCAGACAAGCGATGAGTCAAGCCCGCCGCTCAGCAGGAACCCGACCGGAGCATCCGCGTCAAGCCGTTTTTCGATCCCGGCAATCAGTTTGTTCTTTATGTTGAGACATACGGTGTCGATGTCGTCGTGAATATATGTCTCCGCCTTCGATATGTCCCGGTAGCGGATGAATTTTCCGCCGGCATAGTAATGTCCGGGAGGGAAGGGAATGACCTTTTTGCAAAGCGGAACAAGGTTCTTCGCCTCGCTTGCGAAGATTATCGCCCCGTCTGAGTCGTAGCCGCAGAACAGCGGACGGATCCCTATCGGATCGCGCGCGGCGATGAATTCCTTCTTTTCGCCGTCATAGATTATCATGGCAAATTCCGCGTCGAGCTTTTCAAACATCCCGACACCGTATTCACGGTAGAGCGGGAGAAGTATCTCGCAGTCGGAGTCGCCGGCAAAAACATAGCCCTTTTTTTCAAGCTCCTTTTTCACCGGTCTGAAGCCGTATATCTCGCCGTTGCAGACAAGACGGTCGCCGCCCAGCGCAAAAGGCTGCATCCCCTCCGGGGTAAGCCCCATTATCGCCAGACGCTGAAATCCCATAAAGCCCTTTTCAAGCGGAATGAACCGCATATCGTCGGGACCTCTCGACGTTGTTTTGAGAAAAGCCTCGCGAAGCTCCTTTTCCGGAATTGCTTTTCCGGAGTAACCGAATATCGAACACATAGTACAGTACCTCATCAATAAAATAACAGCGCACAGCTCACCCGGGAAACAGCTTTTGTTTCTCATAATAGGGCGAAGCTGTGCGCTCGCGGTACCACCTATTTTGGTTCTCACGGGAATCGGCGATTATCGCAATTCCTTTCCCTTTGACGGGGGAGTCCGGCTCTCTTACTTGCCTTGAAACGGCTTTCTGTTCGCTGCTCGGGAGTGTTCTTTCACGCGGTGGAGACCGAAGGGCTTTCAGCCGTGACCCTTCTCTCTGTCAGGCTCTTTTCCGCGGTACTTTTCTCCGTCAGTGCATTTTTTGATTTCTTGTAATTCCTTCAAATGCTTTTTCAAAAGTTTTTGGAGCGGAGTTGAGTGCAGCGCTCGACTGCGGTATCCAACCTCTTAATCCATTCTCTTTTGTTCAAAAGTTTTTGAAAATTCGAAGATGCGAAGCATCTTCAGAAACATTTTTTCAAAAAGTTTCTTAAGCGGGGTTTGGGGCAGCGCCCCAATATAATAATATATCTTATCTCACCCCGAAGAGCATATCTCCGTAGGTGGGAAACGGCCAGAATTCCTCTGCGGTAAGCGTCTCGCACTCGTCGCAGACAATGCGGAGCTCGTTCATCGCGGGAATTACCGTGTCCTTGCAGTACATGGCAAGTGCGGCATTGCCGGAGATAGTCCTGGCGCCGCAGACGGCAGCCTCCAGCTTCTTTATCTTTGCGAGTGCCGAGCTGTTGAGAGCCGAGAGCTTTGCAACAAGCTCGCACTCGACAGAGCTGTCGGCGGCGGCAACCGCCTCCTTCATAAGCACGGCAGTCTCCGCAAGGGATTTCACATAGCGTGAAACCGCCGGTATGATCTCCCTGCGCGCCATATCGACCATAGTCAGCGCCTCGATGTTTACCACCTTGCAGTAATTCTCAAGCATGATCTCGTGGCGCGACCGCATCTCGGCTTCCGAGAAGATTCTGTTGTCGGTGAACAGCTTTATGTTCTTTGCGTCAAGGAAATGGGCAAGCGCGTCGGGAGTTGTTCTGAGGTTGAGAAGCCCGCGCTTTTCAGCCTCGGTGACCCATGCGTCGTCGTAGCCGTTTCCGTTGAAGATTATGCGCTTGTGCTCTTTTATGGTGTCGCGAATCAGGTTGTGAAGCGCACTCTCAAAGTCCTCCGCGCCCTCAAGCACGTCGGCAAAGCCCTTAAGCTCCTCGGCAACCGCGGTGTTGAGCACCGTGTTCGCATCGGAGACCGACGCTGCGGAGCCGAGCATACGGAATTCAAACTTGTTTCCGGTAAAGGCGAAGGGAGAGGTCCTGTTTCTGTCGGTTGTGTCCTTCGGGAATTTCGGAAGGATGTGCACGCCGATACGGAGGATCTCCTTCTCCTTGCCGTCATATGCGCTCTCGCTCTCGATTGCCTCAAGAATGCCCTCAAGCTCATCGCCGATGAACATCGAAACAATTGCGGGCGGCGCCTCGTTTGCACCGAGACGGTGGTCGTTTCCGGCGGAAGCCACCGAAATGCGGAGCAGATCCTGATATTCGTCGACCGCCTTGATAACGGCACTCAGGAAGAGCAGGAACTGGGCGTTTTCGTACGGCGTTTCTCCCGGCTCAAGAAGGTTGACACCGGTGTCCGTCGAGATCGACCAGTTGTTGTGCTTGCCGCTTCCGTTGACCCCGGCAAAGGGCTTTTCGTGAAGCAGGCAGACAAGCCCGTGCTTCTTCGCAACGTTGCGGAGCACCTCCATCGTCAGCTGGTTGTGGTCGGCGGCAATGTTTGTCGTCGTGAAGATCGGTGCAAGCTCGTGCTGTGCCGGCGCAACCTCGTTGTGCTCGGTCTTTGCAAGAACCCCCAGCTTCCACAGCTCGTCGTTGACATCGCTCATGAATGCCGCAACACGGGGCTTTATCGAACCGAAATAGTGGTCGTCAAGCTCCTGACCCTTCGGAGATTTGGCACCGAAAAGGGTTCTGCCGGTGTATATCAGATCCTTGCGCCTGTCGAACAGTTCAACGGGAATAAGGAAATATTCCTGCTCCGCGCCGACCGTCGTCTTTACCGAGGTGACATCGTCGTTCCCGAACAGCCGGAGAACTCTCAGCGCCTGCTTGTTGATCCGCTCCATCGAACGCAGAAGCGGAGTCTTTTTGTCAAGCGCCTCGCCGCCGTAGGAGCAGAACGCCGTCGGTATGCAGAGCGTCTTGCCCTTTATGAAAGCATAGGACGATGGGTCCCACGCGGTATAGCCTCTTGCCTCGAATGTGGCGCGGAGACCGCCGGAGGGGAAGGAGGATGCATCGGGCTCGCCGCGCACAAGCTCTTTTCCGGAGAACTCCATTATGACCTTTCCGTCATCGGTGGGACTGATGAAGCTGTCGTGCTTCTCGGCGGTGATGCCGGTCATGGGCTGGAACCAGTGGGTGAAATGGGTCGCACCCTTTTCGATAGCCCAGTCCTTCATTGCGTTTGCCACAACATTTGCCACCTCAAGGTCGAGATGTTTTCCGTTTTTGATGGTGCGCTGCATTGCCCTGTAGGTTTCCTTCGGCAGCTTTTCCTTCATCGTCGTGTCGCCGAAGACGAGAGAGCCGAATTCTTCTGTTACACTGCTCATGAGTGAGTCCTCCTGAAATAAAAATAACGCCGGCGATCCCATGATCGCTGACGTCTTTGTCATTACGCTAACATTATATCCTCATGGGTTCAAAATGTCAAGGGGAAAAGTCAAAAAAACGCAATTTTCACGTTCTGCACCAAAACCGACAGCACTTTTTGCCCGTATTTGCGCATTTCAACAAAATATCCGGCGCGTTTCAGCCTTTGCTACATCTGATTATAATCCGCTGAAAAATCTGCGGAAAAAATCCCGCGGCAGGGCTTGACAAATCGGAAAAACGGTAGTATAATCCCGGTATCGGACAAAGAGGTCCACGGGAAGCCACCTTGCTCTTCCCGTGGATTTTTGCTTTTTCCGGTATACGCGACAACGGCGTCACGATCCCTGCAGCTCTGCGGGATGACACCGGTGCCGCGTTTTCTTTTATCCGTCGGCTTTCCGGCACGGAAAAATTTATTGAAAGAGGGTTACATTATGGACTCGACAGCACTTTGGTTCCTTATCGGCGCGGTACTTGTATTTTTCATGCAGTGCGGCTTTGCAATGGTGGAGACAGGCTTCACCAGGGCGAAAAACGCGGGGAACATCATCATGAAAAACCTGATGGACTTCTGTATAGGCACGATCGTATTCATGGCGCTCGGTGCGGGGCTTCTTCTCGGAGAGGACACCCTGTTCGGGCTGGTCGGAATCCCGAATTACGGCTACATTACGAACTTCGCCACATATGACTGGAGCTCCTTCGTCTTCAACCTCGTATTCTGCGCGACCACGGCAACAATAGTCTCGGGAGCAATGGCAGAGCGGACAAAATTCTCCGCATACTGCATTTATTCCGGAATAATCTCGCTTGTCGTATATCCGGTAGAGGCACACTGGCTCTGGGGCGGCGGCTGGCTGTCAAGGCTGGGATTCATAGATTATGCCGGATCGGCACTGATACACATGGTCGGCGGCATTTCGGCACTCATCGGCGCAATTATCCTCGGTCCGCGTCTCGGAAAATATGTGCGTGACGCAAAAGGCAGGGTGATAAAGGTAAACGCGATCCCCGGACATTCGATCCCTCTCGGCGCTCTCGGATGCTTCATTCTCTGGTTCTGCTGGTACGGCTTCAACGGCGCGGCGGCAAAATCGATCCCCGAGCTTGCACAGATCCTCGGCACGACAACGATAGCCCCGGCTGTCGCAACGGTTTCCTGTATGATATACACATGGATAAAGAACGGCAAGCCGGATGTTTCGATGTGCCTGAACGCTTCTCTCGCCGGACTTGTCGGTGTAACGGCGGGCTGCGCGAACGTTGACGCGATAGGCGCGGCAATAATCGGCGCGGTTTCCGGTATCATCGTGGTTCTCATCGTCGAACTCCTTGACCTGAAGCTCCATATAGACGACCCGGTCGGCGCGGTCGCGGTTCATATGGGCAACGGTATCTGGGGAACGATAGCCGCCGGACTTCTCTCCACAAACACCGCGAGCGCAGGTGTTGACGGCCCGATCTACGCGCTTATCCACGGTACGTCGTTTACCGCCGGACTTAAGGTACTCGGAGTGCAGCTCCTCGGAATGACCTGCATAGCGCTCTGGACAGCGGTGACGATGTTCATATTCTTCAAAATCATCGAAAAGACACACGGCCTGCGCGTCTCCCCGGAAGAGGAGATCGCCGGACTTGATTCGACCGAACACGGTATGCCGTCCGCATATGCCGATTTTGTCCCGTCAGTCGATCCGACCGTCGGATATGCCTATAAGGAGATCGCGGTCACAGGCACCGTTCCTCCCGCCGAGGCGGTTGAGGTAAAGACAGTCCCGGATTTCACCGATACGCCGGCTCCGTCAGGCATCACAAAGATAGAGATAATCTGCAGGGAGCGTATGCTTGAAAGCCTCAAGAACGCTATGACAGAGATCGGCATCACCGGAATGACCGTCAGCCACGTAATGGGCTGCGGCATACAGAAGGGCAAGCCGGAATACTACCGCGGAGTTGAGGTCGAGCCGAGCCTTCTTCCGAAGGTACAGGTCGATATCGTCGTAAGCACCGTTCCCGTCCGCGATGTCATAGAGACGGCAAAGAAGGTGCTTTACACCGGTCACATCGGCGACGGCAAGATATTTGTCTACCGTGTCGAGAACGCGGTAAAGGTGCGCACCGGAGAAGAGGGAGTTGCCGCTCTTCAGGATGTTGAGCAGTACTGAAAAATAACGGCTCTCAGCCGATAAACATAAAAGGAACACCGGGCTCCCGTACTGCGGGTCGGAAGCCCGGTGTTCCTTCGGTTTTCGGATTATTCCCCGACCGTACATACCCTTCCGTTGACGGTGACCGTGTCGGGGAGCAGACCGTCGTTCGTGCCGGTCGTGCGGAGAAAGAACGAGTAGGTGCGCTCTATGGCGACAAGCTCGGTTTTCCGGTTTCCGCCGGTCGGATATCCGCACCAGTACATACTTTTTTCAAACGGTTCAAACTGCGCGATATCCGCTCCGGCAGCCGTCTTTACCGGGTCGATCTCATGCGTGTCGCCGCCGTAAATGTGGGAATAGCTCTTTCCGCCGATGACGGCATAATTATCGGTGACTCTTACCGTCTTTTCTTTTTTGTACTTAGTGAGCGCCGCCTTTACTGCCTTGTCTTTCCCGGAGTATACCGAATCGGTGAAGGAATAAGCAACTCTCAGAAGAAGCTCAAGCGACTTTTCCGGCAGTGTTATCTCTCTCAGCGACGACAGCCCGGCAAAAGCGGTGCAGAAGCCTTCTCTTACGGGATATCCGGCAAGTATCTCTATCTTTTCAAGCGAAATGCACCCGTCAAAATCCACGGACGGCGCGTATTCAAACAGAGCCGTCTCGTCGCCGATCTCCGGAACGACGGCTTCCTTCAGCGAGGCGCATCCGGTGAACGATGCGGTGTATTTCCCGACGGAGCGCGGAAGATTGTTTATTTTCTGAAGAAACCGGCATCCCACGAACGCGCCGGTCATTTCGGCAACACCGTCACCGAGGGTCAGCTCCTCAATTGCCGTGCACCCGGAAAAAGCGGAATTCAGCACCGAAACGTTTTCGAGCCCGGTCACGGTCACAAGCGAAACACAGCCGGAGAACGCCGAATCAAGCCGCGTGACGCTTTCCGGTATGACGACGGACGACAGGGAGGTGCAGTTTTCAAAGGTCCTGTCAAGTGCCGCAATGCCGTTCTTTACCGACACGTTCACAAGAGAGGTGCACCCGGAAAAAGTCCCGGCGGCGCTTTTTGCTTTTTCACCGATCAATCCTCTTTCAAGCGAGGTGCAGCCCTCAAATGCCCGGTCGATGTATTCCGCATTGAAGCCGCCGGAAACGGTTTTAAGCGAGGTGCATCCGCGGAACGCGCCCTCCATCGATGTAACTCCCTTTCCGATGTATACGTAGCTCAGGTCGGCACAGGAGACGAATGCGCCGTCAATTACCCTGACCGAATCAGGTATGACGACCTTTTCAAGGTACAGAAAGCCCCGGAAGGCATTTTCGGCAATTCCCGTCACCGGTTTCCCGCCGATCTTTTCGGGAATCGAAAGAGCTTTTTCGATCCCGGAGTATCCGGTCAGGGTAAGCTCTCCGTCCTTTTCCTCGTATATGAATTTTTCAGGGTCGCTGTTGTGCAGGCTTTCCGGCTTATCCCCGGTTTCGCTGCCCTTTCCGCTCCCGCCGCAGGCAGAAACGAGAAGGCAGAGGAAAATGACAGCCGCCGCAATATATTTTTTCATTCTGGCATTCCTTCGGAATATCTTTTTCCGCTCTTGCGGATATATTCACCACAATATTATATATCCGTTCGCGGCATTTGTCAAGCAACAGGAAATCAAGGGTGTCAGACAACTCCTCCGAGTTACGTAACACCCTTGATTTCCGGCTATTTCCCGCCCTTTTTTCTGCCGAACCCGAAGAAGAACCGAAGAATCGGCGCAAGAAATCCGGGAGATTTTATCGCTATGACCTTCACTGCATAAAAACGCTCCTTCCGAAATGAATCTGTGGCTATCTGTCGCCGAGACATATGATCACCGCCGCCACAAGCAGTATCGCCTCCGTAAGTATCAGTATCCTCTCCGAAAAGAAGAAGGAGGCAAGGATACCGAGCCCGAATGCCGCGAACACAAGAAGTATCCGGTTTTTTCCGTCCCTGCCGGGCGGCAGTATCATTCTGCGCACTGTGTGTTTCCCCCGATTAAGAATGTTCTCAATCATATAATATGCAGAATTTCCGCTTCGGTTACCGAAAACCACCCGGTTTTTCCGTCTTTTTCGGTCAGGATCAGCGATTCCGGAATTTTTCCGTCCGCCGGAATGTCGGGAAGCGCGCATTTTCTCACGGCATTTATCACCGCACGCGCGCCTCCCGACAGAACATCGGCAGCTCCGGCTATCCTCCGCGCGATTCCGGGGGAGACCGAGGCTTTTATTCCGAACCCGGCAAGCGACCTCACCTGTCTGTCAAGCTCCCTTTCCGCGATCTTCTCCGCAGTGTCCCGGCTTATCGGGGAAAAGGCAAGGACAGCATCGGCGCGCTCCGATATTCCCGCCGGAAGCCGTGAGCCGCCCGGAGCTTTTCCGGATGCCGCACCGAATCCCGCCGTCAGCTGTGCGGCTTCGGTGCAGGCGATTATCACGACGGAATTTCCGAAATCGCACCGCCTGCCGGACGAATCGTCAAGAAATCCGCTCTCAAGTATCCTGCGGATAAGCGGGAAAACGTCCGGATGAGCGCACTCCGCACTGTCGAAAAGCACGACCGAGCGGGGACGGCTGAGGATCCTTCCGGTAAGCGCACCCTCGTCCCGGTAGCCGACATATCCGGGCGGCGAGCCGATGAGCTTTGAGACACAGTGGCTCTCGGAATATTCCGACATATCAAGCCGGATAAGCGCGTCGGAGCTTCCGAAAACCGCATCTGCCAATACCTCCGCAAGCCGTGTCTTTCCCGTGCCCGGCGCACCGAGAAAGACGAAGCTTCCGATCGGGCGGCTGCCGCTCCGGAATCCCATGAATGCCCGCCGTATCACCGGACATATCTCCGCAATGACACCGTCCTGACCGAATATCTCCGACGACAGCCTTGCCTCAAGCCCGGAGAATGCGCAGGCTCCGCTTCCGGCAGCCGGCATCCCGGTTTTCACCGCAACTGTTTCGGCAATGTCGTGTCCGTCAAGCTCCGGCGGAGGACCGTCCTTTGCCGACAGCCTTTTCCGCGCCGCCGCCTCGTCAAGAATGTCAATCGCCTTGTCGGGAAACCTTCTCTCCGGCAGGCACCGTGCCGAAAGCCTGACCGCCGCGCTTATCGCCTCGTCCGTGATGACCACGCGGTGATGCTCCTCGTATTTCCCGCGAAGTCCGGCAAGGATGCTTTCGGTTGCGTCCGCCGTCGGCTCGCAGACCCGGACCGGGGTGAACCGCCTCTCAAGCGCGGCATCGCGGCTGATGAATTTCCGGTACTCCGCATCGGTCGTCGCTCCTATCACCCGTATCCTTCCCCGCGAAAGAGCCGGCTTTATCATGTTCGCGGCATCGACAGCCCCCTCCGCGGAGCCGGCTCCGACGATAGTGTGAATCTCATCGATGAACAGTATTATGTCCGGATCGGCTGATGCCGCGTCAATGACGTTTTTCATCCTTTCCTCAAACTCGCCGCGGTATTTTGCGCCGGAGAGCATAAGCGGCAGATCAAGCGCGGCTATCCTCTTTGAAAGAAACCCGTCCGGAACACTGCCTTCCGCGATTTTTATTGCCAGCCCCTCCGCAATTGCCGTCTTTCCGACCCCCGGCTCTCCGATAAGACACGGATTGTTCTTCGTGCGGCGGGACAGAATGCGTATAACCGCCTCCGTCTCTCCGCCGCGCCCGAAAACCGGGTCAAGCTCCCCCCTCTCCGCCGCCGCGGAAAGATCGGTGCCGTATTTCAGAATGACGGACGGGAGCTTTTTCGCGGTTTTCGGTGCGCCGAGCTTTTCCGACACCGTGTTCGAGGCACAGATCATGTCGGCATATATGTCGGCAGAGGAAGCGTTCTGCGCCTTTATCAGCCTGACCGCCACGCATTCCGGCTCGTTGAGAATGGCGGTCAGGATATGCCCTGTCCCGATCGCGCCGCCCCGGTCCTTCATCGCGGCATATGCCGACATTTCGATGACCCTCCGCGTCCGCGGCGACATATCCGATGCCGAAACGTCGGAGCCCTTCCCGGAGCCTTCAAACGAGATTATCAGCTCCCGCGTTCTCTCCCGGCTGACCCCTCTCGCACAGAGCACCGACGCCGCAACGCTGTTCTTCCCGGATAACAGTCCGAGAAGCAGATGCTCTGTTCCGATGTACGAATGTCCTAATTTTCTCGCCTCTGCAAGCGCCGCCGAAAGGGCTTTTTCAGCCGACGGTGTGAAACGGTCTGTCATGCTGCACCTCTTGTAAAACCGTGTGGAATTGCGGGCATATGCCCCGGAGTCATTATTGCCGCAATTTCTCTCCGGTAAGCGCTTTCAGTGGTTGTATCCCACATATTTGTTGTAGGACCGGGCAAGCATATTCCAGGTCGTGGTGTCAATGTCCCCCGTCCCCTCAAGCCCGTGTATCAGCTGAAAGCGGCTTACCGCCTCCGCCGTGCCGCTGTCGAACAGATTCCCGTCGGATATTTCCTCAAGACAGTCATGCTCAATGCTCAGCGTCCGGAGCATCAGCTTGACGATGAGAACCGTGTCCCCACGGTCGCCCTCGGTGAGCATCCCGTCCCTGAGCGGGGCGGAAAACGGCGAGATCCCGACCGGAGCCGACATCCTTTCGCCAGCACTCCTCTCCTCCGAAAGCAGCTTCCGCCACGTTGTAAAGTCCACCCGGCCGGTAACGGTAAGCCCGTGCAGTCTCTGAAACCCGCGCACCGCCTCAGCCGTTTCCTCCCCGTATATCCCGTCGGGATTTACCCGCCTGACCTCCGGGTCGGTCTGCGACAGGTTGTATAATACCGTCTGAATCCTTCTGACCGAAGCCCGGTAGCCGGGTCGGTCGGTTTTTTCGCTGTTCATTCTGTCCCCCTCCTTCAGTCGATTATATATCCCGGATACTGATCCGGCTGAACTATGTTCCCGGAGGCTATCGCGTTGTAAAGCTCCGATATCGCGTCCCATGTGACAGAGTTCACCTTACCCGTGACTTCAAGCCCTGCAAGCTCCTGCACGGCTCTTACCGATGCCTCCGTTGCGGTGTCGAACGTCCCGTTTATCTCCGGCGCCGGAACGGTTCCGAACACCCCGGCTATCGAGGTAAGATACTCCTGAAGATATATCACATACCGGTTCGATATCCCGATGCTGAGGACATACCCCGGATACGGTCTTGCGGTATGCTCAAAGAGCGAATCTGGAAGCGAAAGTATCAGCGCGTTGTAAACGTCGAATATCCGCGCATAGGTCTTTTCGTTGATAACTCCCGTTACCGGAAGTCCGTATGTCCTCTGAAATCCGCGGACGGCATTCTCCGTCGCATCGCCGTACACGCCGTTCACGTCAAACGGCTCAATGGAATTTTCGTACTGGGCTATATAGTTCAGCATATACTGCGACACTCTCACCCCGTCTCCGGTCGAGCCGGGTGCAAGCTCGGACGGATATGCCCGCGGGATCTCGCTGTAGGTTATCCCCTCGGAGTTGAGATCGTTCAGACGCTTCACCGCCGCATATATCCTCTGAATGGCATACCACGTCGATTTTCCGACGACCCCGTCAACCGTCAGGTCGAAAATCGACTGGAATTCCTCAACCGCTTCCTTTGTCCCGATCCCGTAATACCCGTCGGGAGAGGGTATCTTCGGTATCGACGGATAGTTCACCGATATCCGGTTGAGCCGCAGCTGCACCGCAAGCACGTCGTTCCCCGTCGAGCCGAGCCGCAGAAGCCTTGATGGCGGGCTTGACATTATCCCGGAAACCGGCGCATCGACAACCACCTCGGTGTCGTCGCCGTAATAGTGCCTGATTATCTCCACAGAGTCGTACCCCTCCTCCGCAAGGTCGACCGAGCCCCACTGCGAAAGCCCGCCGCAGGTGACCGTCGTTCCGTTGCAGTACTGCGCAAAAAGCGGCTCTATCCTGTCGCGCTTCCGCAGATAGTCGTTGAATATCTCATCGACGATAAGCGAAATGGTGTCGAAATAGTTTCTGCCGTTTATAAACGACTGGTCGATCGCCGTTGAATTCGTTATATTGAAGCTGTACCCCCGCGAGCGGTAGTATTCGGTATACACCCGGTTGAGCGCAAAGGATATCTGCGCAAGGATGTTCGCCCTCAGCGCGCTTTCCGGCCATGTCGGATATATTTCGCTTGATGCCACGTTTTTTATGTAGTCGATGAACGGCACCGTCACGTTCTCCGCCTGCTGATCCGGCTCGCCGAGATGAACGGTGATCGTTTCGGGTATGTACGGAAGATTCGTAGGCATTGTCACTCCTCCTTAAAGTCCGTTGTCAGATCCGGCATCATTGAACCGCGTCAGTTCCGACGGCGGCACCGGTGCTCCGCCGGAAAGCGGCACAAGAAATACCTGCTGAACCGACGTTACCCCGTCGAATACCGGGACATTCGTGTTCACGACCGAATAGAACCCCGTCCTCCCGGTGTCGATCGTATAGTAGCTGCACACCGGCTCGTTCCCCGGCGACTGACTTTCCGACCGGGGCGGCGCCGGGAGCGAGATGACCTCGCTTGCCCCTCCGCTGTCGGTGAACATGACGGCAACGACGGTACTGTTTATCCCGTCGGAGGTGCTTACCGTTACCGACGCTCCCTCCACCGGAAGCGCACCGCCCGCCGTCCGGACGTTCACGGTTATGAATCCTTTTCCCTGTTCCTCCATATATCCTGCCTTTCCCGCCGCAGATGCCGGAAAACCGTGCCTGATACGGCTGTATCGCGGAAAAACCGCGTTTTCTTATTTTCAGATTATGCAGACCGGGAAAAACCGTGCGCGGCGGCATTTTACGTCGGCAAAATTTTCTTCCGCCGACGTATTCCGACCGCTTTTGCGGGAAAAACGGAGTAAAATCATATTGCAGATTTAAAATGCAGGAAAGGATGAAAGCAATGGACGGAAAAGAGACCGTGATAAGCTGCGGCAGGGTGAGCATAGAGCCGGATGAGGAGGGAAGCGTCATCTTCCGCCTGAAGGGAGAGCTTGACCATCACAGCGTGAAGGAGATACGCGAAACGATTGACGGGAAACTGATAGATTACCGCCCCCTGTCGGTGATCCTCGATCTTTCCGGCGTCACCTTCACCGATTCCGCAGGGCTGGGACTTATCCTCGGCAGGTATACAAGGATAAGCGGCTACGGCGGGAAAATGAAGCTGACCGGAGTGTCGGACGAATTCATGAAGATCCTGCGCCTCGCCGGAACAGACCGCTTTATCGAGGCGGAAAAACGAAAAAGGACGCAGACGGCAGTCTGACAACAGCCCCGGCACTCCGGGGTACATACGAATGACAGGCAACGGAAAAAAGAAAGGACAAAACCGAATGAAAAACAGCGTAACCAACATAATGAAGCTGAGCTTCCCGTCGGATTCGCGCAACGAGAGCTTCGCGCGGTACAGCGTCACCGCCTTCGCCGCCCAGCTTGACCCCGATACCGAGGAGCTTGCCGAGATAAGGACTGCAGTCTCGGAGGCAGTTACAAACTGCATAATCCACGGCTACCGCGGCGGACAGGGAAAAATTATCATAGAGACCCGCCTCTGCGCCGACCGTACGGTGAAAATAAAGATCAGCGACAGAGGCTGCGGCATAGAGGATATCGATCAGGCGATGCAGCCCCTCTTCACGACCGACAGAAGCGGCGAGAGGGGAGGGATGGGCTTTGCCATAATGGAGAGCTTCTGCGATAAGCTGAAGGTCGTCTCAAAGCCCGGCGCCGGAACCACCGTCACAATGACAAAGAAGCTGAAATGACGCGGGAAGAGAACGACCGTCTCCTGCGCCTTGCAAAGGACGGCGACAGTGAGGCGACGGAACGGCTCATCGAGGGCAATATGGGACTCTGCCGCAGCATTGCGATGCGCTTCCGTGACCGCGGAGCCGAGCTTGACGACCTTGTCCAGCTTGCGTCGATAGGAATGCTGAAGGCGGTGCGGAGCTTTGATTTTTCCTACAACACCGCCTTCTCTACCTATGCCGTCCCGCTGATAATCGGCGAGATAAGACGCTTTCTGCGCGACGACGGCGCGGTCAGGGTCGGAAGAAGCACAAAAAAACTCTCGGTTGACGCAATGCGCAGGCGCGAGGAATTCGTGAAGAAGCACGGCAGGGAGCCGAAAACCGGTGAGCTTGCGGAGCTCTGCGGCGTAAGCACCGACGAACTTGTCTTTGCCCTCGGAGCGGCAAACCCGATAAAATCACTTTCCGACCCCGTCGGGGACGACGACGGCATATCCTTCGGAGAGCTCATCTCCGACCCCGACGACGGCATAGGAAGGCTGACCGACCGCATCGCCCTGTCGGAAGCCGTAAAAAGCCTGCCGCCGGTGCAGAGAAAGCTGATTTACCTCCGCTACTGCCGCGATATGTCGCAGAGCGAAACGGGAAAGATACTCGGCATGACTCAGGTCAGGGTGTCAAGAGAGGAAAAGAAGATAATGGAGGCTCTTAAAAAGGTGCTTTAGCCGCATCTTCCGACGGTTTTGAGCGTTCGGTCGGATAATTGCGTTTTCTTTCCGATTATTTCAGCAATAATTTGCAGGCTGAATTTGAAAAAAATCATTGACAAATCCGAATCGGTTGTGTATAATGTATGGTGTGACATTTTGTAAAGATCAAGAGGTGTGCCATGCGCGTTGATATGACGCCGATCCTCAGCGGAAAAACGGACAGGCTCAGCTTTTCCTTCGATTGGAACGGTGCGGCTGAACTTTTTCCTGATACTGCATTTTCGGGTCCCGTCAGAGTCACGGGCTCGGTCGTCAACCGCTCCGGCTATATGCTTCTCACGCTTCAGGCGGAGGCGGAGTACGAAACCCGGTGCGCAAGGTGCCTTGAAAAGCTTCATCGGAAGATAACACTTGATCTTGAGAAAAATGCGGCTCTGAAAAACGATATCCGCGAAGACGACGACGACACCGTTCCTGTCGCCGATTCCGCGATAGAGCTTGACGGGCCTGCCGGGGAGCTGCTGTTCCTCGGGCTTCCGACAAGGGATCTTTGCAGAGAGGACTGCCGCGGACTCTGTCCGAAATGCGGCAAAAACCTCAACGAAGGCGACTGCGGCTGCGACAGAAAAGAGATCGACCCCCGCCTCGCCGTCCTGAAAAAATTCCTTGACACAGATCAATGAATATATAACCGATTGAAGGAGGTGCTTATAAATGGCAGTACCGAAGCATAAAACATCAAAGGCAAGACGCGACAAGAGACGCTCCAGCGTATGGAAGCTCGATATTCCCGGAATGACCAAATGCCCCAAGTGCGGAGAATATACCTTATCTCACAGAGTCTGCAAGGCATGCGGAACTTATGCCGGCAAGGAGATCGTTGCAGTCGAAAAGGACTGAAACGCCCACGTAATGCGATTTTGCAAGAATAGGCCCGCCGCTTAAGTGCGGAGGGCTTTATTTCCGTAATGCGGAGAATCACGGCGAAAGGAGAAACGGAAAATGGTACTTATAAAAGACGTCCTGACGGGCTCGCCCGCCGATATCGCGGGAGTAAAGCGCGGGGATTACCTTGTCCGTATCAACGGAAAGGACATAAACGACGTCCTCGATTACCGGTATTATATCACCGAACCGAGGGTGCGCCTGCTCATCCACCGCGGCCCCGAGCTTCTGGAAATACCGATAAAAAAGCCGAGATACAACGATATCGGGCTTGAGTTCGATACGTTTCTCATGGACGAAAAGCGCTCCTGCCGCAATAAGTGCATTTTCTGCTTCATCGACCAGCTCCCGCCGGGAATGAGAAAAACGCTTTACTTCAAGGACGACGACTCCCGCCTCTCCTTCCTGATGGGCAACTACATAACCCTGACCAACATGGACGAACACGATATCTCGCGCATCATCGAAATGAAGATGTCCCCGATGAATATCTCCGTCCATACCACAAACCCGAAGCTGCGCTGCGAAATGCTCAGCAACCGCTTTGCCGGCTCGTGCTACGACACGATGAAGCGCTTCGCCGCAGCCGGCATCGAAATGCACTGCCAGATCGTCCTCTGCCGCGGTGTCAACGACGGCGCGGAGCTTATGCGCACAATGCGCGATCTTGCGGCACTTTACCCGCAGGTCGACAGCGTGTCGATAGTCCCCGCCGGCATCACGAAATACCGCGAAAAGCTCTATCCGCTCACACCCTTCTCAAAGGAGGAGTGCCGCAACGTGATAGCGCAGGTCGAGGGCTTTGCCGAAGAGTGTCTGGCAAAATACGGCAGCCATATCTTCTTCTGCGCCGACGAAATGTATGTAAAGGGCGAGGCAAAATTCCCCGACGGCAGATATTACGAGGGCTACCCGCAGATTGAAAACGGCGTCGGAATGCTCCGCTCAATGGCTGACGAGTTCTGCGACGCAATGGAGGACATCGACGACCTTGATCCCCACCGCCCGAGAAGCTGTTCGATTGCCACCGGCGTCGCGGCATACGGCTTCATCTCCCTCCTTGTCGAGGAGATGAAAAAACGGTGCTATAACCTTGACTGCACCGTCTATGAGATCAAAAACGAGTTCTTCGGCGAGAATATAACCGTCGCCGGACTTGTGACCGCCGGGGATATCAGCAGACAGCTCCGCGGAAAGAACCTCGGCAGAGTCCTTTTCCTGCCGGATGTCATGCTGAGGCATGAAAAAGACCGTTTCCTTGACGACAGAACTCCCGCATGGCTCGAGGATAAGCTGGGCGTGAAGATCCATTTTGTCGCCTGCGACGGCTATGCCTTCGTTTCCGATATCCTGAAACTGTCCTGAATGGGGGAATGCAAATGAGTATACCGGTAGCAGCCATTGTCGGCAGACCAAATGTCGGCAAAAGCACGCTCTTCAATAAGCTGACCGGAAAGAGAATATCCATCGTGGAGGACACCCCCGGCGTCACACGCGACAGGATATATCACGAGGCGGAGTGGAGAGGCAGACGCATTATGCTCGTCGATACCGGCGGCATCGAGCCGAGAACCGACAGCATGATGCTTAAATACATGAGAAAACAGGCGGAGCTTGCAATAGAGACCGCCGACGTCATAATCTTCATGACCGACATAAACGTCGGAATGACGGACGACGACAGACAGATAGGCGCAATGCTCATGCGCAGCGGAAAGCCCGTCATCCTCGCCGTAAATAAGGTTGACAAAATAGGCGACCCGCCGGCGGAGTTCTACGAGTTCTATCAGCTCGGCTTCAGGGACGACCCGATAGCCCTCTCATCCCTTCACGGCAGCGGAAGCGGCGACCTGCTTGACAGAGTCCTCGAGCTTTGCCCGGAGGAGGAAGAGCAGGAGGGAGGCCTTGACGACGACGTGATCCGCGTAGCCGTCATCGGAAAGCCGAACGCCGGAAAAAGCTCGATAATAAACCGCATCCTCGGCTCCGACAGACTTATAGTTTCCGATGTCGCCGGAACAACGCGCGATGCCATCGACTCCGAGGTCGAAAACGAGTACGGAAAGTACGTTTTCATCGACACCGCCGGGATAAGACGACAGAGCAAGGTCGATGACCCGATAGAGAAATACAGCGTCCTCCGCGCAAAGCTGGCGGTGGACAGAGCCGACGTCTGCGTCATTATGATCGACGCGGAGCAGGGCATCACCGAGCAGGACGAAAGGATCGCCGGAATCGCCCACGAAGCCGGCAAGCCGTCGGTCATCTGCATAAACAAGTGGGACCTTATCGAAAAAGACAACGCAACGACAAAGGAATTCACCGAAAAGGTATATAAGGCGCTGTCCTATATGACCTATGCCCCGGTCATCTTCCTCTCTGCAAAGACGGGACAGAGGGTCGGAAAGCTGTTCGGACTCATCAATTCCTGCTGTGAGCAGTCGAAGATAAGGATCACGACCGGCACCCTGAACGACGTCCTCAACGACGCAACTGCAAGGGTCCAGCCCCCGTCCGACAAGGGAAGATATCTGAAGATATATTACATGACCCAGATCGGCATACAGCCTCCGACCTTCGTCATATTCTGCAACTCGGCGGAGCTGTTCCATTTTTCGTACAGAAGATATATCGAAAACTGCCTGCGCGAAACATTCGGTTTTAAGGGCACTCCGATAAAGCTGATAATCCGCGAACGCGGGGAGGAGCAGTAAATGGATGTAACATCCGTAGCAAACGCCGTTTCGGCGGCAGTGACAGACGCCGTCACCGAAAGCATCCCGGAGGGCTATGTAACCGTCAGAGAATTACTGTACAAGGGCTGGCTCGGACTTCTTGCCGAAAAGGGAGAGATCCCGCTGTGGCTGTGGATATCCGCAATAGTGTTCTGCGCGGTGCTCGGCTACCTTCTCGGAAGCATAAACTGCGCCGTCGTGATATCAAAGCTGAAATACGGCGACGATATCAGAAAGCACGGAAGCGGAAATGCCGGAGCCACAAATATGTCAAGGACATACGGAAAATCGGCAGGCATCGCAACGCTCCTCGGCGACGTACTGAAAACCGTTGCCGCAGTCTCGGTCGCAAGATTCCTCTGCGGCGACGTTATCGCATATATGACGGGAATGTTCTGCGCCCTCGGTCATGCCTTCCCGTGCTACTACGGCTTCCGCGGCGGCAAATGCGTTGCGGTTACCGCGGCAATGGCGCTTGCGCTTGATCCCGTCGTGTTCATAATCGCCTTCGCCGTGTTCGCTCTGGTGCTTGCCGGAACAAAATACGTGTCGCTGGCATCGATCTCCGCCGCGCTCATGTACCCGCTCGTCCTGAATAACCTGATGAAGATAAGGTACGGTCACGGCGACCTGAGGATAGTGTTTGCCCTTGCCGTCTGCGTGCTGATAATTTTCCTGCACAGAGAAAATATAAAGCGCCTGATTGACGGAAAAGAGAACAAATTCAGCTTCAAAAAGAACGGCGGGAAACGCAATTCGTCCGAAAAATAATTTTTTTTGGATTTTCTATTGCTTTTTCGGAAAGAGTATGATATACTAATCGAGTATGAGTTCTTTTTATCGAGATAATATAATTCGGATATATGGAGGTGTCTGTAATGGCTAAGTGTGATATCTGCGGAAAAGGCGTGGTCTTCGGTCACAACGTTTCTCACTCTAACCGCAAAACCAACAGAGCTTGGAAACCCAATGTAAGAACAGTCAGGGCTGTTGTCGGCGGAACCAACAAAACGATTCATGTGTGCTCCCGCTGCCTGCGCTCGGGAAAAGTGACAAGAGCATAACTCTTTGTCCGCAAAAGAGGCAATCTCGGATTTATGATGCGGCTCCCCCGCACGCTTGAATAAGGATAAAATCCTTAATTTGAATGTCAAAAACAATACTTACCGACAACCGCGTATCCGGCAAATGCACAGAGGGACTTCAGTCCCTCGGCTGTGCCGTGATACGCTTGCCTTCTTTTTGGGGGCTTCAGCCGCCGGTCTCGTCTCACCCGGATATGCTTTTCTTCCGGCTCAGAGACGGCAGGCTTGTCACAACACGCGAATATCATGACGCAAACCGCGTTTTTTTCGGGGCTCTTCCGGCGGAATTCTCCCTGACAGACGAAAAGCTCCGGCCGGAATACCCGTCTGACGTGCTTTTCGACGCGCTTTCCGTCGGCGGAACCGTCTACGGCAGGGAAGACAGCGTTTCGCGCCTCATCCTTGACGATGCCGACGGATTTGTCCCGGTAAAACAGGGGTATGCAAGGTGCTCCGTCGCCCTTCTTTCGGAAAACTGTGCCGTGACAGCCGATAAAGGGCTGTATAACGCGCTGTCGTCCCGCGGCTGCGACGTTCTTCTCATCCGCCCCGGTCATATCGCGCTCGACGGATATGATACCGGCTTCATCGGCGGCGCGGGAGGCTGCTTCGGTGACGGAATATACTGCTTTTTCGGAGATATTCTGTCCCACCCGGACGGCGCGGAGATAGTCGGATTCGCAAAAAAGCACAAAATAAAAGCCGTGTCGCTTTCGGACGAGCCTCTCAGCGATCACGGTGGGTTTATTGTTCTTTGAACACTTTGTTCAGTCGGCGTTTTCTTCTTCTGCGGGAGCGGCTTCGCCCTCTTCTTCAATACGCTTCACCTCGGCAAAGTACGCATCAAGAACCTCTTCCTCAAGCGCATGGCGGAAGTCGGAGTTTATCGGATGAACAATGTCGCGGAAGGTACCGTCGGGATTCTTTCTGCTGGGCATCACTATGAAATACTTGTCCCGGGTGTTGATGACCTTGATGTCGTGAAGAGCCAGCGCGTCGTCAAAAGTGACGGAGACAACAGCCTTCATGGGACCGTCGTTTGAGAAAACTTTTCTGATTTTGATGTCTGTGATCTGCATGGCAGCCTCCGATTAGGAATATTTACGGTAAACCGATGATATAATTATAGTGCTTCTTTGTGACAACACTTCAACCGTAAGGTTAGATTTTATTAAAATTATTTTGGACTTTTTGTGAAGTCCGGAAAACACCGATCCGATGTCGTTTCCGGACGGCGGGACAGGCTTTACTGCCCTCCCGGCTCAGATTTGAGGTAATTATGAACGCTGAAACAGTATCTGAAATAATGAAAAACGCTGCAAGGGTGCATTTCGTCGGAATCGGCGGGATAAGTATGTCGTCGCTTGCCGTGATAACGAAAAACATGGGCTATAACGTCTCCGGAAGCGACAGGACAGAGTCGGAAATAACCGACCGCCTCGCGTCAGAGGGTATAGACGTAAAATATTTCCACGCGGCTGAAAACGTAAACGGCGCTTCTCTCGTCGTCTATACCGCCGCCGTCCGTAAGGACAACCCGGAGCTTGCCGAAGCGGAGAGAGCCGGCATACCGCTCTGCTCCCGCGCCGATTACCTCGGCTGGCTGATGAGCGGCTGCCGCGAAAGGATCGGCATCGCCGGCACCCACGGCAAAAGCACCGTAACATCGATGATATCGGAGATATTCATGTCAGCCGGTCTTGACCCGACGGTCGTCAGCGGAGCAGAGCTTTCCGACATGGGCGGCGCATACCGCATCGGCGGAAAGGAATATTTCATTTTCGAGGCGTGCGAGTACTGCGATTCCTTCCTCTCCTTCTCCCCCACAACGGCGGTCATAACCAACATAGAGTACGACCACGCCGACTATTTCAAAAACATGGATCAGCTCCGCGAATCGTTCCTTAAATACTCAGGATACGCAAGAAGAACGATCTTCTGCGCCGACGATCCCGAATCCGCGGAGCTTATGAAAAAATGCCCCGGCGGCACCGTCTCCTTCGGACTCGGACAGAATGCCGATTACCGCGCCGATAACATAATGTACGACAGCTTCGGCTGCGCATGGTTCGATATCGTAAGATGCGGCACAAAGATCTGCTGCGTGAAGCTGATGGTCCCCGGACGGCACAATGTCCTCAATGCCGTAGCCGCCGCCGCCTGCGCATTCTCGTACGGGATCTCCCCGGAGGCGGTAAAGGAGGGGCTGTTCGGATTCAGAGGAGCCGCCCGCCGCTTTGAATACCTCGGAGAAACCGAAACCGGCGCGCTTGTCTATGACGATTATGCCCACCATCCGTCGGAGATAAAAGCCACCCTCTCCGCCGCAAAGGCAAGGGGAAGGCGCATCGTAACGGTGTTCCAGCCGCATACCTACAGCCGCACGGCAGGGCTCTGGGACGGCTTCGTCAATGCCTTCGGCGACAGCGACGTGACCCTCTTTGCCGATATTTACGCCGCCCGCGAAACGGATGACTGCGGAGTAAGCTCAAAAATGCTCGCCGATGCCGTCGGAGGAATATATCTTCCGTCGTTTGAAGCGATCGCCGACTGGCTGAAGAAAAACTGTACCGGAAACGACCTCATCATGATCCTCGGCGCCGGAAACATTATAAACCTCGGCGCAATGATCGTTGACGGAACGAAAAAATAAATACGGAAAAAGACGGTGTAAAATCTCGGAAAGAGTTTTTGCACCGCCTTTTTTGATTCATTTTATAAGCTCTTTAAGATCCACCGCACTGAGTATCCCGAAAACCACAACAGCAATGCAGCATAAAACATTCCCGGCATTAAGAATACTTCCGTCCCGGAAAATAATAACCGAAAAAAGCACCGCCCATGCCGTATACGTGATATTCAGCCCCATAGCCTTCGCCGCACCCAGCTTCGATATGGCTTTGTAGTAGCAAAGATACGATACCGTGGCAAAAAACGCAGCCCCTGCGACCGTAAGCAGTACCGGAACGTTTTCCTTCCCGAACAGCCTGAGAGTAAGCGGCACGCCTCCGATAACGGGAATTATCGCAAGCCCGTATATCGCCGCCGAAACCGTCTGACGTATCTGAAGCGCGTGCCGGCTTTTCAGTTCACCGCCGCGGAAGCATTTTGAAAGGATCACAGCCTCCGTCCCCCAGCCGAAGGCACACATGAATACTCCGCAAAGCCCCAGCCGTATGTCGGTTACCGCAAGCCCCGGCGAATAGCTCAGCGCAAATACCCCAAGAAGCGTGCAGAGCAGGAATATCCACTGATACCACCGTATCTTCTCCTTCAGAAAGAAGTGCGCAAGCAGACTCCCGATCGCGGGATATACCGCACTTGCCACCGCCCCGACCGAGGGGCCCATGTAATTCACCGCAAGCACATATCCCGTCATCCCGACAGGACCGCCGATAGCCGAGGCAAGGACCAGATACCTGAAATCCTTTGTCCTGACAGTCCCGAAAACCTCCCTCAGCTCTCCCCGTATTCCGTTGTATCCGCACATAAAAACGGCGGAGAACATATCGTGAATGAACGTGCTGATAAACGGCGCCAGAAACAGTGCCGTGCCGTCGGAGACAAAAGGCGCAGCCGAAAGCGCAATGCCGAGTATTACCGTCTCAAGAGCCCAGAAAATTCCCGCAAGAATCCCGAAGATCAACGCCGCTCTCCGATTATTTCAAAAATGTGCGAAACGTCGGAGATCCGCGCATCCGCCAGCTTCCCGGCCTCGGAGGACTTCCCGACGTAGATCATCCGCATCCCCGCATTGCGCGCGAATCCGATGTCGGTAAGCGTGTCTCCGACCATGGCGATCTCCCCGACAGGTATTCCCGATTTTCCGGCAAAATCAAGCGCACACCGCGGATCCGGCTTTGGCGGAACCACCCCGTCGTCGGCTATGACCTTCTCAAAAAGGTCTTCAATGTTCAGCTTCTCAAGGCAAATGTGCGTAACCTCCGGATTGTCGGTGGTGACGACCAGAAGCCGTATCCCGCGTTCCTTCAGCCGCTCAAGCACCCCGCGAAGCCCTGCGCAAACCGGCTTTACCGTTCCCGCACCGGCACTGTGCGAAAACGCGTCCCCGGTCATCCGCATCGCCTCCTCCTCCGAAAGCCGTATTCCGTGCTCCGACAGCACCCCGCGTATCTTCAGCCCCATTTCACCGTAGGTCCCCCGGCAAAGAAGCCCGTCCGGGTCTGTGGTGTCGCCGTGTACCCCAAGCGCACCGAGAACCTCCGTCAGCATATCATCCCCGGCACCGGCACGTGAGAGAATATCCTTCACCGCAGCCGCCGAGACCGGGATCCAGAACGCATCAAAATCAATCAAAGTGCCGTCCTTGTCAAATAATATGGCTTTTATATCCATCTGCTTTTCTCCGATCGTTATTTTTCGTGATCAGAGAATATTATACAGCTTTTTTGCGGGATTGCAAGAGCAAAAAGAAAAAAACCGGCTTCCGTCGGAAAAATCCGATGAAAGCCGGCTGAAAGCTCCGCCGCATCGCAGGCGCCGTGCCGCAACCCGCTTACCCGGTCAGACAGCCCTCACCTTCTGCATCCGCAGTTTCCGGACAGAAGATTGTCAGCTCCGTTTACGATACGGAAAATCGTCGAGGTAAGCCCGCAGGCGGCGGTTTTCAGAAGCCCGTTTCCCTGCCGGGGCTGTGTGCTTCCGCCGCACCCGCATCCGGAGCCTGAACCGGAACCGTTCTGCACCGGATTGCAGTTTCCGGAACCGGAGCATCCGCAGCGGTAACCGTCGGGTATAATGGCATCTCTGCCGCATCTTGAACACATATCCTTTTGCCTTCCTTTTTGCTTTTTCGGGCGGCGATCAATACCGCTCATTAAAGTATATTCCGAAAGCCCCGGAAAGTGACTCAGACCCGGTCGAGCTTAAGCACCCACCCCACCCGGATAAGCCCCGGATTGCTTTTCAGCGTCGGATATCTGTCGGAATTGAGCGCCACGATCCGCGCCACCGTAGTTTTGTGCTTCCTCGCGATCTTCGAAAGATTGTCTCTCCTCACCACGCGGTATTCGGTGTACGGGTCGGTCAGCTTGGCCACATCCCTCCTGAAATCAGCCATTGTCAGCCTGAATTTTCTCAGCCAGTGGTCAATGTCCGCATGATTCGACGCGTACCCCAGCTTCGCCGCCTCCCGGTGCGATATCACCGAAGAGGGCGAAAGCGAATACTCCCGGCAAAGCTCCGCGCACAGCTTCACAGCCTCGTTGTATACCGCCGTGAAATACTCCCTGTCGTCAAGCCCGTCCTCGCATATCTCAAACTGAATATGAGCGTGCGGCGCATAGTTGTATGATCCCTTTTTCCCGCGCCCGCACCCCCAGCAGCAGATGTCCGTCGGAAGCGTCTGCACGGTCCCGACACTCCCGTCAGCCAGCTTTCCGATGAAAAAGTGCGCACTCTTCTTCACCGAAGCACGGTTCCACGAATTTCCGTACCGGTTCACCCCCAGCTTCTCAAGCAGCGCAGCCCTGTCCGGATCGTCGTCGGAGGGCTGAACATACCTTTTCAGTGTCGGGTTGTCAGCCCCCGTAGAGTGAACGATTATCCCGGCAGGGACCATCCTCTCTGCGGCTCTGTAACTCCCGTTCCCGTAAAGAAAACACTTTTCAGCTTTCATCTTCACCGTCATCCTTCCCGTCATCTCCGCTCTCGTCGTCGGAAAGCGAAGCGTCATCGTCTTTCTCTCCCCCGGAGGCCTTCGGAGGAAGATTCATCACCGCGGCAAGTCCGGCGGCGACCGACGACACCGCAAGCCCGATAAGCACCGTTTTAAGCACTCCGAGATCGGTTATCCCCGACGTCGCACAGACAAGATTTGCCGCAATATATGCCCCCGCCGTCTGAACAAACGTCCGCAGGGCTCTTCTGAGCATTTCCTTCATTTTATAACTCCCTTTTCTGCGGCATAAGACCGGCAGAGATGCCCCGCCATGCCGCAGCCGGGGCATCCGCGGAGACATCACCGCAGTCAGTGCGGCTGCCCCCTACCTTCAAGCATATGATTTATCACCCGTATCTGTTCCTCCACGACCGGCATCCTCCGCGCAAAGTTGTTGTGCTCTCTGACCTCTCTCGTCAGCGCCGCGATCTTTTCCTCCGTCACCGCCTGCCTTTCGCGTATCGCCGCCTGTGTTTTCCGCGAGGAGAGAATACAGGTCACAATGTTCCCGGCAAGCGCGAATATTCCGGTCAGCAGTGCCGTAAATACCGCCTCCGTCATGTCCCGCTCACCGCCCAGCTGTGATATTTGAGATACCCGTCGTGAAGCGTCACCTCATAAACCGTGTCTGCCTGAATGTCAATGCTCCCGACAGTACCGGCAGGAAGCGTCAGAACCGTCGGAGTGCTTCCGGAGGTGAACCTGAACCGGTATTCGCTCACCTTCCCGCTCTCCCCTCCGATAAGCCGTATCTCAAGCGCAGCCATCTCCGGAAATACATAATAGCACCCCGGCGCCAGCAGCGGACTGACCGCCTCCGCAGTCATGGTATACTCCGGCACGGTGCCGAGCATTTCCGCCATCTCCCCGACAGAGGAGATCATCCCGCTCAGCTCGCTGACCGCCGAATCGACATATTCCTTTATAGCCCGGTTCTCAACGGGATTTTCGCTGTTGTCGGAAAGGGCAGAGTCAATGACCGCCCCGGCGCCCGATTCCCCCTGCGGGATCACAAAGTCAAATATGACCCGGCTCCCGTCCTGCGTCACGGTAACATCGGCAAGGCTCCCCGGAGCACCCGTCACGACCTGCCCCACCTCCGCATTTATGTCCTCTTTAAGGACCACCGCCTCCGCAAACGAAAAGCGGAAAGCGTTGTCGTTGAATTTCATGTTTTCCCCCTTTCAGCTTCCGAGCGGATACTTCTTCAGCACCGCGATCCGCCGGATCTCCGAGATGAATATCTTCCCCTCGCCGGAGACCAGCCGTATCTGTATCTCCGCCGGCACAGAAGCCGTGAATTTCAGTGATTCCGCCTCGCTCATCGTGAACGAAACCTCGTTCCCGGAAAGCGTAAGCGAATCCTTCGCCCTGTCAAGCACAACGCTGCCGTTCTGGGCAAAATAAATGTCGATATCCGTGTATGACGACACGTCGGCGGGAAGCGTGAATACAAATGTCGGTGTGCTTCCTCTCGTCATTCCGCATCCCCTCCGATCCTTGCCATCCGGTCAAGCCGCATCCTTCCGTAATCGGCGAATTCCGCGGCAATATAAGTGACTATGTCGCACAGCCCGCAAATGTCCGGCTCCCTCTCACCGAATATCCCGTCGACAGCCCCGTCGCCGAGTATACCGTCAATCGCCCGCTCAAGAAATTTCACCGTGACCGACGATCTCTTTCCGTCCTTCGTCAGTACCGAAAGCCTCACCGCCTCTTCGGCAAGCGCGACGAGCGTGTCCGACAGCCCGGACGTCGCATAAAGCCTGAATTCCTTTCCGTTGATGCACAGCGGAATGACGCAGTCAGGTATTTCAAGTCCTTTGGTATCAGCTGCTGTCATGTTGTTCCTCCTTCATTTGTCTTGCTTTTCACGGTCTCCCCGTGTACTTCAATATGGTGCAGCCTGCGGGTGCCGGAGCTCCTTTTCGTCACCGACACCGCGGTCATCGCATCCTCCGGCGGCACCGCAGCGTCGGAGAAGCCGTAAACAAATCTGTCGCCGGCACTCACCGTGAACGCATTCCCGGCACCGGCAAGCGGGGGAAAATCCCACGGCAGTACATAGACAAGCTCCCTTTTCCCGTATATCGGGATGTAAAGCACGGCAGTGTCCTCCCCGGTGTCCTTCCCGGTAAAAATGCACTTCACCCGCTCAATCACCCTGCGTGCGCAGGTCTCCCCGCTCCCGGTTTTAACAGTGTGCCAGAGCGTGACCGTGTCACGGAACGGCGATACGCTCATTCTTCATCACCCCCGTAAACACAACGGGACATATACCCGCCTTTTCTGAGGATTGCAAGCGTCATCCCCGAAACCGGTACGCCGCCAATCGAATAGCACCGCTTCTCGTTCGAAACATAAGGAGTCCCGATCGAATAATCGCCAAGCTTCTCGTCGATCCCGGAGGTGACCGCCGCCAGCCCGCTCAGCGCATCGCTCCCGCCCTGCGAGAACAGCGTTTCCGCCTCATAGGCAGCCGCCCTCCGTATGCTGTCGGTCACGGTGCTTACAGGCCGGGATACAAGAATGCCGATAATGTCCGTCGCCGCCGAGGCAAGCGCATCGAACTCGCTCTCCGGTATCAGGCTTCCGCCGAACCCGGAGACGTAATATTCGTAATTTATATAACTCTCCAAGCGTCACATCCTCCTCCTCGTAAAGCCGCTTTCTCCGGAGCCTCCAAAAGGAACCGCCTCAGACGGGGCAGAGAAGTACGGCTTTTCACACTTTTTTCCGGCAAATGCCGCGGGATCGTTCTCCCGCATTACGTCGATGGCGGCATAAATGTCGTTCCCCGCCTCAAATTCCTCCCTCAGCACCGCCGCGGCCGTCTCTCCGGCAAGAACCGAGGAAAATCCCGCGTCGTCAACCGCCCTTGCAATGACCGAGCCTATCAGACGGCTGTATTTCTCCTCACTCTCGGAAAGCCCGCCGTCAAGCTCCGAGATCCGCCTCTCAAGCTCCGGTATCCTCTCCTTAAGCGCATCGCACTGCTCCTCAAGCATATCGCACCTCTGCTTCATTGCCCCGATCCCCCGGCCGTACTCAGCCATAACGGCATCGACCGTATCCTTTTCCAGCCCGAGGCTTTCAAGAAATTCTCTTTTCATCCCTGTCATCCTTTCTGCTTTCGCCATACCATCTTTCGCGGAATACTTCCGGAGAGATTATCCCCGCCTTCACATCCTCGCGTTCGTTTTCCCTGTCGGTGACCGAGTCGGTAAGCACCCCGTCGCCGAACGAAATATCCGCCGTGACCCCGCCGTCAGCCAGCCCGTAAAGCTCCGCAAGACTGCCGCAGGCAAGAACCAGCCTCTCAAGCGCATTCCCGAGCGACCTCTGAATGTCGCAGACCGTCGAATATGTCCTCTGCCGCATCGACCGCACCTCGGTAGCCGTCCGCGCGATCTCCGACGGGTCGGAAAATGTCCCGCGCGCTATCCCGCAGGCATCCTCCACCGCCATGATTATCCGGTTCATCCCGTTTATGAACGACTTGTCTCTCAGCGCAGGCGAAAACGTCGAAAGCAGCTCCGCAGACGAACTGCACGCATCAAGCGCATTGCTGCGGTACAGCCGTTCCTTCCCCGGAGGAAGCTCCGGCTTCCCGTCACGCCCGGTCCTGAAGGCATCCTCGCTCGCGTCAACCGCAAGCTCACCGCCCTCAAATTCCCATAACAGCCGCCCGAACTGAAGGTCAGCCTGCTTGATAAGCCCCTCCGCGCGCCGGAATACCGGAACCCCAAGCGGCGAGGACGGTGAAAACGCATTTCCCAGCGGAATACCGAAATACGCAAACAGCGGAGCACCAAGTCCGGCAATGAATACATCGGGTGTTATCCCCGCCCAACCGTCAACAGAGGAAAGCGGGACCTCATCTCCGAGCCCGTATCCCCGGTCGGAGCGGTATGCCCGGTTTGTCACCATGTACCCTCCGCCGGCCCTTCTGTGAGTCTCGATCCTCGTGTAAAACTGCCCGCCGTCCCGGAAATAATAAAGAAACGCGCAGTCGGTGATCTCCCCCGCGCCGTCTGTCCCGAGCGGAATAAAATCAAACGGCAGAATGCACTCGCAGGACAGCGCCTTCCCGTCATACCCCGGCTTGAACATCACCCCGCCGGTCGCACAGGCATATTCGGTATATATCCTCAGCCGCGACAGAAACGGCGACAGCGCATTTTCAAGAAACCTTCCCGCGCGGCTTCTCTGAAACCCGCAGGAAAACTCGGTAAGCGTCAGCCGCGCCAGCTCCGACGATATCCCGGATGCCAGCTCCAGCCCGCATCCCCCGTTACCCAGCCACGGCGCCGCCCCGCGGTAAATGTCAAAGCTTGCGGCAGCAGCCCTCATCTCCTCCGGCGAAATTATCCCGCAGGGTATCACCGCAGAGTCCGGAACCGGCATACCCCTTCCGATAAGCCGGTGAAACGTGTCAATTATCTTCAATCTGAATCCTCCTGTTCTATACCTTCCTCCCCGCCGCAAAAAACAGCGGGGAGGCTTTCGATACCGCCGCACACCGGCGGCTCTTCATCAGGTCACATGTTCATGTGACCGCCTCAGGTGCCCGAGGCAGGCTTCACTACAAAGCTGATACCGTCGGAGCGGTTGTTGAGGATAAATACATCCTCAAAGCTCTCCTCATAGTAAACATACTTTCCGCCGGTCGAAGCCGAAGGCTCATCAAGGCAGGCAAACTCGTATGATACCGGAGTGATGACCGATTCCGGATGTATAAGAAGCATTTCGATCTGCTCCGCATTATTTGCCGGCTTCCATCCGTCGGTGAAGTCGTAAACCGTTTTCATAAGCGAGGACGGAACCTCAACGACCGAAACACCGTCAAGCACAGTCACCGTGCGGTTGACCTCCCCGCCGCAGTTTCTCACGTCAAGCGAACGGCTCACCGATGCCGATGACTTCAGCAGCTTCATAACCGCCGGTGTCACATAAAGCACCCTTCCGCATACCGGAACGCACTTATCGGTCATGTCCGCCATCATGTCGTCGAAGAGCGACAGTAAGTTGTCCGCCGTGACTTCTGTCTTGAGCGGCTGAAGACCGAGCGCTGTAAAGTCGCGGTAGATCTTGCTGACCGTGTATGCGTCCATTTCAGGGAACTTATGTTCGTTATTGAAAACCTGAGTGATGTTGCTTATCGACGCCGCATAGTCGGTCTGGTCAATGTCCTGCGGATGAATGAGCGTGCTCCACTTTCTCTGGTTGGTAAGCGGCTTTTCCTCCCACATATTCTCATAGTTTCTTCCGGGAGCGCTTATCGAGTCGCGGTCAACGTCGGTTCTTCCCGTGGTGTTGATCACCGGCAGTTCAATAGTCTTTCCGTTCCTGAAGCGGTATCTCCCGTTGTTCGGAGTCGCATAAAGCGCACCGAAATTGAGCGTGTAGGGAAAGGCCTGAGCCAGCCTGTCCGAGTATACCTTTGCATAATTGAGCTCTTCCATGTTTTGTTTTCTCCTTTTTGATAAAAAATATAGTTTTTTTGCCCGACAAGCCGCGGGCAGGGCATATATATAATCGCCGGCAGTTTTTACACCGCAGTAACGCCGCGGCACGCGATCTCCCGGACGGCGATATCGTATTATAATTCCGCGCATAAGCGCATATATTTATCTTGGCTGAGGCTGACTGTCGGGGTTTGATTTGGCAACAGAGATTTTCCGACATCGTCAGAGCCTATCCGTCTTGACCCCCGCTGAAGGTAGCGACACCACCACCGCATGAGGTATCAGCGGGAGGATGGGGGACAGGTCGCACAACGCGGACAGGTCAAAGCGCGGACTGTTAAACATTCTGCCGCGAACATTTTCTTTGGCTTCCCCTCGAGGGGAAGCTGTCAGCGTCAGCTGACTGATGAGGTGTAGCGCGAAGCGCGTTACAGAGAATAAAGTTACTTTTTCGCCGGTAAACGGTTCCGCAAGCGGAACCTACACCTCATCAGTCAGCTGACGCTGACAGCTTCCCCTCGGAGGGGAAGCCAAGGATAGTTCGCGGCAGGACGTTTAATAATCTGAACTCCGACCTGTCCGCGTTGTGCGGCCTGTACTGATCCTTCCCCCGCTCCCGCAAAAAAGAAAAGAACAATCACCCCACACATCACCTACAATCAACCCACATCCCGACAAATGAAATGTATCTTTTTTTTAAACACCATAAAATCCGGGGAGAAATTGTTGATTTTTTTTCGAAAAAGTATTATGATAGCTTATGTTGGCAACAATAAAAGTATGCGAGGCAAAAAAAGGAGAAGACATATATGACCAAGCAATTCAGAAAAATAGGAATACTGACCTCCGGAGGAGACGCACCGGGCATGAATGCCTGCGTCCGCGCCGTTACGAGGTACGCGATAAAGTGCGGTATTGAGGTTTACGGAATATACGAGGGCTACAAGGGTCTCATCGAGGGCAACATAAAGAAGTTCGCCCCCCACGATGTGGCAAACATAATCGAAAAGGGCGGAACGATCCTTTATTCCGCACGGTGCCCCGAATTCAAGGAAGAGCCGGGAATACTCAAGGCGGTCGGAGTCTGCCGTGAGTTCGGCATCGACGGGATCGTTGCCATCGGAGGCGACGGCACCTTCAGAGGCGCATCGGATCTCTGCCGCTACGGGATTTCCTGCATCGGCATTCCCGGCTCGATCGACAATGACATAACCTGCACCGACAACTCGATAGGCTTCGACACCGCAATGAACACCGTTGTCGAGGCGGTGGACAGACTCCGCGACACCTGCGAGTCCCACGCCCGCTGCAACGTTGTCGAGGTCATGGGAAGGAACGCGGGATACATCGCGCTTGAGACCGGAATTGCAGTCGGCGCGACCGCGGTCGTCATCAAGGAAGACCTGAATTACAGCGAGGAGGAGCTGCTGAACAAGATCCACGAGGGGCGCAAGGCCGGGAAGAGAAACTTCATCGTCATCGTTGCCGAGGGCGTTGAGAATTACTCCGAGAAGCTGGCAAAGACCATTCAGGAAAAGACCGGAGTCGAGACAAAATTCGCGCGGCTTGCCCACATCGTAAGGGGCGGCTCGCCGTCGCTTGCCGACCGGCTTCTTGCCGCAAGAATGGGCGTTGCCGCCGTTGATATGCTCATGGAGGGCATGGAGAACGTCTTTGTCTGCGAAAGAGACGGCAAGATGGTCCCCGCCGACATTCAGGAGGCCATCGTCATGGACAGGATGTACAAGAGCACCTTCACTCCGTCCGTCAAATACCCGGAGGAGGCTCTTAAGACTTATTCCCCCGAGAAGATAGAATACATGATGAACTTCTGCGTTATGCGTGAAAAGGAGATAAAAGAGCTTATCACCACCGCCGAGGACATCTCCAACTACTCGGTCTGAGACGCGGACAGTCAGTAAAACGAAAAAAACGAAAATTCATTCCGACAACGAAAGGACACGTTACAATGGCACAGAACGGCAGCGGATACGGCAGAGATAACGAACCGATAAGAAGATACCGGCGCAGATCGCGTCCTTCCGGGGCGCAGAGCGGGATAATCATCCTGCTCTCGGCGCTTGTTCTTGTCGGGGTTGTGGTTTTTATAATGTCAGCCACCGGCACGGGGCTTTTCCGGGACCCGACAGCATCGACCGGCAAGCCCGGACAGACCTCCGGCACAAAGGAAACCGTCCCCGGAACCGGGTCGGATGTACAGACGACCGAACCGCCGGTCACGACCGAACCGGACTCCGACCCCGGCGCGGTGAAGTACAGGTTCGTCGAGAAGGACTCCTCCGAATCCGGAGACGGTCTGCTGGTGCTTATCGATAAGGATCACATCTATAAATTCCCGAAGAATGTCACGCTCGGAAACATCTCCGACTCGATAAACCGGAAATTCTGCCAGCTCGGAACCGCGCACGTCTGGAAGCTCTCTGACGGCACCGAAAAGCGCGAGGAGCTTGCCCTCCGCCCGGAGGTTATCTCGGCACTCAATTCAATGATGGAGGCATACGTCGCCGCGACCGGCTTCGACAAGGCGATAATCACCGACGCATACCGCTCGTTCGATTTCCAGCAGGCGCTCAGCAGCAAAAGCTCCTCCGCCGCCGGACCGGGGTACAGCGACTATCATTCCGGAGCGACCTTCTATATAGAGGCGTACGTTGACGGCGGCATTTACAGCCTTTCAAGCCTCTCTCAGGCAAAATCGTCGTGGCTTAAGGAGCATATGGCAGAGTACGGGTTCATCGAAAGATCGCCCGCGGCAAAGAAGTCGGTGGTCGGCTATGCCATACCGTGGCAGCTCCGCTACGTCGGCGTTCCGCACGCGATGTATATGAAGGAAAACAACCTCTGTCTTGAGGAGTACCTGAATCTTCTTGCCGAAAAGCACACGTATTCCGGCGAACACCTTTCGGTGACGACACCCGGCGGCGTGTATGAGATATTCTGCGTCACCGCGACCGACGGAGGGATAATAAAGCTCCCGATCCCGGAAAACCGTGAATATACCGTTTCCGGTGACAACATGAACGGCTTCATCGTGACGGTGAAGGTCTCCGACACTCAGTAAAACCCTCAAAAAACAGATATCCCGCATCGGCAGAAGCCGATGCGGGATGTTTTTAATTTCAGGTGTTTCCGTTCAGATGATAGATGGCATAGACCTTCGAGCCGGGTATTTCGGGATCCTTATAGGGGTCGGCGATGGCGGACAGCGTGTTGAATTCGACGCCGCGCTTGTAGGTGCAGTGAACGACAAAGTCCTCTCCGCGGACTGTGCCGGCATAGATGGCGACATGAGCAAAACGGTAATCGGTGCTTGAGAAGAGAACAAGGTCGCCGGGAGCAAGAAGCGAACGGTCGACGTCCTTTGCCGAGGTACCGATCTTTGTGACCTTTCCGCGGCCTTCAAGCGTTCTGAATGCCAGATCCCACGTCAGGACGGCGCGGTAATGATATCCGCTGTTTATGTAGCCGTCGAACGCGTTCTGCATCCACGACATATCGACACCCTCCACGTTCGGGAGGTAATTAAGGTAGTAATAAGCGGTGAACGACGCGCAGATCAGCCCGCGTCTGTTGAATCTTTCAAAATCCGGGAGCTTTCCCGTCGCAGAGCCGGGGGAGGCAATTGTTTCGATGCCCTCAAGTCCGGTGGCGCCGTCCTCGTCGTATGTCACCTTGGAACGGTACTTTTCGGAATGCTCGAACGCGCCGTAAACACTGTAAAGGTCGCCTGCCGCGAGCTGTCCGTCGATGTCGTACCCGATACGTCTCATGGCGCGGATGACGGGGTTGTCGGTAAGCTCTGCGGGGAGGTTTTTGTCGAACACGATCTCCCGCGTCCCGCCGCAGACGGAGCAGGTGTATTTCTTCGTGCCCTCGCCGGTGTGGGGGTCAATTATCAGCCACTGACCTTCGTCCCATTTGTGGAAGAGGGGAAGCCCCTCGTCGCTCTCCTTGCACCAGATGCAGATGCGCGGCTTGTCGCAGGTCGCATCGGCATAATGGCATTTGACCTTTTTCAGGGTTCTTTTCTCTATTTTGCCGCAGACGGTGCATTTTCTGGTCTTTGACCCGGTCTTGCGGCAGGTCGCCTCAACTGTCACCCAGTCTCCGAACTTATGTCCGGCGGCGGGAGTGTACTTTCTGTAACCCGCCCCGCAGGAGGTGCAGGTAAAGACGGTGTATCCCTTTGCCGTGCAGGTCGCCTCAACCGTCTTTCCCTCGGCATAGCTGTGGACGTGCGGAGGGTCGGTTGTCACCGGCTCCGTCGTGACGGGTACTGTTGTCGCCGGGACGGTCGTTTGCGGCTCTGTCGTGTCCGGCACGGTTGTGTCGGGAAGAGGGGGCTCCGGCTCCGATGTTCCGGTTACGGAATCCGATGCCGCGGCGGTTGTCGTGCCGTCGGCAGTTCCGATGCCGCCTGACGTATGCCCTTCGCGCGCAGTCTTTCCGGTCATGCATCCGGAAAGCATGAGCAGGGCAAGGAGTACTGTCAGTGTGCGTCTGGTTTTTTTCATTATTGTTCTCCGTCATTTGGGGAATTCAGACCGGGAAGGCTCCGCCGCCGGGACGAAGCGGTCGATTATGCAATCACTCTATCATTATACCACCTTTTGCCCGACAAATAAAAACAAAATCCGACAAATTTATTAACATACTATTAAAATCTTCGCCGCCCCGTTCCCCGGCACCGTCATTTTGCACAGAAACACCCCCGTCGGTTTGTGAAAGGTGACGATTTCGCGCCGATGGGGCTGAATTTACATCATGGCTATTGATTTTCCCCGTCAAAGCGTTTACAATCTATATTATAATGAGATTCCTGCCCTCTGCCGAAGGAGAAAAACCAATGGAAAAACCGATTTCGCGATTGAAACGCATCGCGGCAATGCTTGTTGCCGCCGCACTTCTTACAGCAGTGTTTCCGCACATCCCCGCAATGGCGAACGACGACAGCTATGACCTGCCGTGGCTCTGGCCGGTGCCGGGGAGCTTCATGATAAACTGCCTTGATTACTACTATTCCGGAGGGATACACAATCAGGGGCAGTGCATCGACATCGGCGCGAACGGATATACCGGCGACGAGCGGCTTGACGTTGTCTCGGCAACGACGGGAACCGTTCTTTACATACAGTCGAAATACAACGAGACCACAAACCGCGGCTCCGGCTGGGGCAACTATGTCCTTGTCAGAAGCGGGAACATAAACATCGTCTATGCGCATCTCAGAACCGTATCCGTCGGCTACGGCGAGATAAAGGCGGGCGAGGTCATCGGAAAGATGGGCAACACCGGAAACTCAACCGGCGTCCACCTTCATCTTCAGGCATATCCGGTCGGAGGCAACTCCTCAAGCACTGAGATAATGGCGTTCGAGCAGTACCGCACGAATCCGCTGTATTATGAGCAGTTCCGGTTTCTCACCGGGCTTGCGGAAATGAGCGTAAAATACGGCGGATGGATAAAGACATACTACAAGACCGCGGCGGGAGCTTACTATAAATATTCCGGCGGGCTTGACATCGGGTTCGACACAGTCCCGGCGCAGGCGACCGTCAGCGTGATAAACACCTCCGGCGCGCCGGTGCGCTCGCTCCCGGTCCCGGACAACTCTTATATAACCGACACGGTTTCTTTCGGGAAGAAGGCGGGGATAAAGGGCTATCTCTTTGATGCCTACGGCACACTCTGGCTTGAGCTTTCCGACGGTTCGGGATGGATAAAGGGCGAGGACGTCGGATTCTACGACTATCTCTTCTCGGTTGAGACCGAAAACGCGGTGTATCCCGACGGGGAATACGGCTCGTCAAGAGAGCTTCCCTTCGGCGGCACGGTGAGCTCGCTCAATATTATAACCTCCTGCACGGTAACGGTGAAACAGGGCGGCAGCACCGTTGCGGCGGTGACGAAAGAGGTCGGGGACAGCAGTTTCCTGCTTTCGGATATAAAAGCGCTTATGACCGATCTGTCGCTTCCCGACGGGGAGTACGGTCTGTCTGTCACCTGCCTGCTAACGGCGACCTATCCCGGAGCCGACCCGATGACAGAGACCGAGGAGATCATATCCTCCCGGTTCACGATAAATTCCGAGATATCCGACAAGGTGCCTCCGGTGCTTGAGAGGATCGATGTTACCTCTCTTGATCCGTCCGGCATGACCGTGAAGTGCATCGCAGGCGACAACAAAGCAATGTTCCGGGTTGTTGTCGCCGTCACAGGCTCGGACGGCAGGGTCGTGAAGGAATACATCTGTACAGAGGACAACGGCGCATGGCACTGCGTTATTCCCGCATCGGAGATCGGCGGAGGCGGCAGCTATACCCTCACCGCAACGGCATATGACGCATACGGCAACACCGATTCCGCTACGAGAACCGTGAAGGTTCCGGAATCCGGGCTGAGCGAGGTGTGGAAGGCTCTTGATGCGCTGAAGATCAGGAGCGGCCCCGATGTTACCTACAAGCATATAGGTGCCATCAAAAAAGGCGAGAGCTTCACGATAACCGCCGCGCAGGCAGACGACAGCAAGTCGTATTTCTGGGCTGAGCATTCAAAGGGCTGGTCGCCCCTCGGCACTTGCGGCGGCAGTATGTATGCAAAATATGTGAGCGGCCATCTCTATACGGTCACCTTCGACATAAACGGCGGCACCGGCGAGGCTCCGGCGGCGATAGACAAGCGGTGGAACGAGGATGTGACGCTCCCCTCCGATATTCCGGTGAGGGAGGGCTACACCTTCCTCGGCTGGGCGCACTCGACAGAGGCGAAGGCCCCCGATTACAGGCCGGGCGACACCTATAAGGAAAATACGTCGGACGCTCTCTTTGCCGTGTGGGAGGACAAGATCCCGCCGGTGATATCGTCTGCCGATGTTTCGACGACCGGATGGACGAACAAGCCGGTCACCGTCACCGTCGCCGCCCCCGACAACGGCGGAAGGGTGTTTTACTCCTTCGACGGCGGCAAGACATGGCGTCCGGAGGGGAAGCTTGAGGTTCCGGAGAACACCGTTATCCCCGCGGGAGCGATCATTGTCCGCGATCAGTCCGGAAATACGGCGGCATGGGATAAGGAAATAAAGATCGTAAACATCGACCTCACCCCGCCCGATATGGGGAGCGCGAAAGCCGAGATAAAGACGTCGGGGAAGAGCGTCACCTTCACCTTCTACGGCATCACCGACAGTGACAGCGGAATCGCCTCCCATGAGATAGTATATTCGCAAAACCGCGATATGTCCGACCCGAAAACGCTTGCGGTTACCTCGGGAACCGCCGTCACGCTTGATAACGGCGTCTATTACTGGCTCCTCCGCGTGACCGACAAGGCGGGGAATGTGTCGGAAAAATCATTCGACCGCTTCCGCGTCGGCGAGACGGAAAGGCTGACCGCGCCGGCGGGGCTGAGGATCGACTCGACAAGCTCCGTCTCCACAGCCGTTTCGTGGGAAGCCGTGCCGGGAGCTGATTCCTACCGCATAAGCGTCAGCGAAGATCCCGCATTTGCCTCCGATATCACGGCGGTCTCGGAAGAGAATACGCATATCATCACCGACCTTACCGCAGGAAAGACATATTATGTAAGGGTTGCTGCGCTTTCCGACGACGGGATATATCTCCCGTCAGCATACTGCGCGGCGGTGTCGTTTGTGACGCTGAGCAACGACTGCACGCTTCACGGCTTTGTCTCAATGTCCGGTGCGGCGATAAATAATGAAGAAAAGACCGCGTCATGGGTCGCGCCTTATGCCGCAAAGACGGTCGATCTGACGGCGTCGGTACATCCCGGAGCAACGGTCGTCTACTCGTCGTCAGCCGACCTTTCGGTAGAGCTGAACGGCACTTCGGCTTATCCCTTCACCTCCGCGTCGGCGACCGTTTATATCGGCATCACGGCTGAGAACGGAGATACGGCAGTCTATACCGTGACAATTAAACGTGCTGCGGAAAAAGCGGCTCTTCCTGCGGTGGATTTCATCGCGGAGGATGCCGAGATAAATATCGGAGACGGCGCGCCGGAGTTTGCGCTGACGGCAGTTTCCCCTGACGGCGGAGTCATTTCGGTAACGTGGTTCATGACGGTGAACGGCGGCTCCCCCGTGAAGATCGGAGAGGGCTTCAGCGTCACTCCGGAGCTCCCGGTCGCCGGAGACTATGCCGTCTATGCCGTTGTCACCAACACCAACGACAAGTGCGCGGAAACGGTTGCGGCCTTCACCACCGACCGCGTGAGCGTCACGGTGAAAAAGCTGGTCTCTCCGATAACCGTGACCTGCTCCGGTTATACCTACAACGGAAATACGCCCTCCCCCGCCGTATCCGGTTATACGGGAGACGGAAAGATCACCTTCCGGTATTTCAGCGACAGCGGATGCGTAAAAGAGATCCCGGCTCCGACCGATGCCGGAACATATTACGTCCGTGCGGAGGCGGCGGAGACGGTTATGTACGCCCCGGTCGTCAGCGCTCCCGTGTCCTTCACCGTGGCAAGGGCGGAGAATAAGGCGATGCCGGAATATACCGTAAAGCAGCCGACCGTCCGCGATACGAACGGATATGTCACGATAACCTCGGCAGGCACCGAATACCGCGTGAACGGTCAGGACAAATGGACCGCCGCAGGCTCTTCTCCCATGGCGTTCAGAGGAGGGGACGAGGTCGAGATACGCATTGCCGGAACTGTAAATTACCTCCCCGGAGTCGCCGTGACCGTCGTCATAAAGGCTTATGAGGGCGCGACCGACATAGTTCCCGGCTCCACCGGTCTTTCGGTTGACGGAGAGTATCTGACAGTTGACGGCTCGAAGAACACCGCATCGGATATCCTTGACGGACTTGAAAACAGCGGCGGCGTCGTTATCCGCTCGGAGCAGGGAATAGTCATGAACGGCACCGACGACTACGTGGGAACCGGCGCGACAATTGCTGTTGAGGATGAGGACGGAAACGTTTATGTCTCCCTTACCGTGATAGTCCTCGGCGACATGGACGGCGACGGCATCGTCACCCGCGCGGATGCGGAGGCGATAATGCTGATATCAAACGGCATGGCACCGGCTGACGGGAAATTTGACCTTGTTGCCGGCGACCTTGACCGCGACGGAAAGCTGACCTCAAAGGACGCGTACCTTGCGCTTATGAGAAGCTGAAGGGCTTATTCATCCGGAATAATTAACAACAAAATTCGTCAGCCGCAGGAGCGGCTGACGAATTTAAATTATATGAATAATTCTCGTCGGAGGGGAATTCAGACCGGACGAACGGTCGGTCAATCCCGGCAGTTCTCCTTCCTCAGCACCTCGACAAACGCTCTGATCCTTGACAGAGCCTCCGAGATGTGCTTCAGCGAATAGGCATAGGAGATCCGCGCAAAGCCCTCGCCGCAGTCGCCGAAGGCGGTGCCGGGGACTATCGCGACCTTGCCCTCATAGAGCAGGCGCTCGCAGAATTTTTCGCTCGACAGCCCGAAAACGCCGATGTTCGGGAAAACATAGAACGCGCCCTCCGGCTCGAAGCAGGGGATACCCATCTTGCGCAGCCCGTCAACAAGGAAACGGCGGCGCATATCGTACTCTCCGGTCATCATTTCGATGTCGGGATCGCCGTTTTTAAGCGCCTCGGTCGCTGCGAACTGGCTGGTGGTCGGTGCGCACATTATCGCGAACTGGTGGAGCTTCAGCATCTGCTTTGTTATCGGAGCCGGGGCGGCGGTGTAGCCCATTCTCCAGCCGGTCATGGCATATGCCTTTGAGAAGCCGTTTACAACGACGGTTCTTTCGCGCATTCCGGGAAGGGAGGCTATCGAAACGTGCCGCCCGCCGGTGTAGGTCATTTCGGCATAAATCTCGTCCGAGAGGATCAGTATGTCGGTGTCGCGGATGACGTCGGCAATCGCCTCAAGCTCTTCCTTTTTCATTATCGCGCCGGTCGGGTTGTTCGGGAAGGGCATGACAAGCAGCTTTGTTCTGTCGGTTATCGCCGCGCGGAGCTTTTCCGGGGTCAGCCTGAAGCCGTCCTTTTCCTCCGTCACGACGGTGACGGGAACGCTGTCCGCCATTCTTGCAAGCGGCTCGTAGCAGACAAAGCACGGTGTGGGGATTATGACCTCGTCGCCGGGGTTGAGGATGGCGCGCATCGCGATGTCGATAGCCTCGCTTCCGCCGACGGTGACGATTATCTCCGACGGGTCGTATTCCAGCCCGAAGCGGCGGGAGAGATAGGCTGTGATCTCGTTTCTCATGACCTCAAGCCCGCTGTTTGAGGTGTAGTAGGTCTTGCCCTGCTCAAGGCTTTCGATCCCGGCCTCGCGTATGTGCCACGGGGTCACGAAATCGGGCTGTCCGACGGTCAGGGATATAACGTCGTCCATCCCGCCGAGCATATCAAAGAATTTGCGTATTCCGGAGGGCTTCAGCGCCTGAGCCCGCGCGGAAAGAAGTTCGGAGTAATCCCTCATCACATGAGACTCTCTCTTTCGTCTTTTTCGGGTGCCTTGTAGATAACTCCCTTGTCCTTGTACTTCTTGAGCACGAAGTGGGTCGCCGTCGAAACAACGTCCTCGATGGGAGCCAGCTTGTAGGCGACGAAGTAGGCGACCTCCTTCATGGTCCTGCCCTCGATCATCAGCATAAGGTCATAGCCGCCGGACATGAGGTGGACGCTCTGCACCTCGGGGTAGTTGTATATCTTCTCGGCGATCCTGTCAAAGCCGCGGTCGCGCTGAGGGGCGACCTTAAGCTCGATTATCGCGCTGACGTACTCGCGGTCGGTCTTGTCCCAGTCGATAAGCGCCTTGTAGCCGAGGATCACGCCCTCGCGCTCAAGCCTGTCAACGGTCTGCCTGACCTCGCTTACCTCCCGCCCGCACATGACGGCAAGCTGTTCCGCCGTCAGCCGTCCGTCCTTTTCAAGCAGCTGCAATATCTTTTCCATTACGGTTGTCTCCTTCTGAATCAAAAAATATCCGTTCCGGGATACGGTTATATCGTTACGTCTATTATACCACACTCGGCGCGTTTTGGGAACAGCAAAATCAAAGTTTTTTGCCTCCGGAGGAACATTTGCCGCTCATTTTCTGCCCGAAAGCCCCTGTTTTTGTCCAATCGTCATTTTTACTATTGATTTATACGACGAAAAATGATATAATATAACAGAATAGTTACCCCCGGCGCGGGTTTCCGGGGCACAGTATCCGAAAGGAACGGTCAGATGCAGACTGTCAATAAAAAACGGCGCATTTCGCTGTTTGCGATAGATTTTTCCTGCTTTGTTGCCGCATATACCGCGGCGGAGCTTGTTGCTGTCATTTTCGGCAAGGGCTCGTTCTCGGCAGGACATTATTTTACCTGTCTTTCAATCCTCTCCGCGCTTGTTTTCGGGATGCGGTTTGTCACCGGAGTGTATAAAAACGTTTGGAGATACGCAAACTCCCGGGCGTTTCTGTCAATGGTGCTTGCCGATGTCGTTGCCGGACTGCTTGCAGTCGGAGTGTTCGAGCTTATCAACATCAACCGCAGTCTTCTTTACAGCCTCTGTCAGGTGTTTATAATAACGGCGTCGTTTGATATCGTCACGCTGTTTCTGCGGTTCGTTTACCAGTCGTTCTTCGGCGGTATCTGCCGTGTGTCGCGTGACAACAACAAGATCGGAGTGGCGATTGCCGGAGCGGGCAAAACCGGGGTGTTTCTTGCTCAGGAACTTATGGCAAGCCGCCATGCGCACTATATGCCGGTCTGCTTCGTCGACATCGACTCCGAGAAGGTCGGAAACCGCATTCTCGGGCTTCCGGTATACAGCGAAAAGGAGATTGCCGAAAAGCTGAAGAACCTGCCGGTGCAGGAGATCTTCATCGCCCGTCCCAACATCACGGCGGCGGAGGCAATGAGGCTGAGTGACCTTTACTCGGCAACGGGATGCAAGGTCAAGATATACGATTTCCCGATGAACGACGTTGACGCTTCCGCGCGCGGCGGGAAGAAGGTCATACGCGAGATAAAGATAGAGGATCTGCTCTTCCGCAAGACGGTCAGCGTTGCCGACAGCGAAACGGGAGCGTTTTACCGCGGAAAGACCGTCATGGTCACCGGCTGCGGCTCCATCGGCAGCGAGCTGTGCCGGCAGATAGCCGCCTGCTCTCCGAAAAAGCTGGTCATCGTCGATATCTACGAAAACAACGCATACGATATCCAGCAGGAGCTTATCCTGAAATACGGAAGCTCTCTTGACCTTGCCGTCGAAATAGCCTCGGTGCGCGACGTTTGCAGGATGGAGGCGGTCTTTGCGCTCTACCGTCCGCAGATAGTCTTTCATGCCGCCGCTCACAAGCACGTTCCGCTTATGGAGCACAGCAGCTGCGAGGCGGTCAAGAACAATGTTTTCGGTACATACAACACGGCGGAGCTTGCCGAAAAGTACGGCGCCGAAAAATTCATCCTCATCTCCACCGACAAGGCGGTCAACCCGACAAACGTCATGGGTGCGACAAAGCGTCTGTGCGAAATGATCGTCCAGAGCCGCACGGACAGCAAAACCACCTTCTCCGCGGTAAGATTCGGAAACGTCCTCGGTTCAAACGGTTCGGTCATACCGCTCTTCCGTTCCCAGATCGAGGCGGGAGGTCCCGTGACCATCACCGACAAGCGGATAATCAGATATTTCATGACCATTCCGGAGGCCTCCCAGCTGGTCATGCAGACGGGAGCCATGGCAAAGCGGGGAGAGCTTTTCGTGCTGAACATGGGAGAGCCGGTAAGGATACTTGACCTCGCCGAGAGCCTTATCCGCCTTTCCGGGCTCAAGCCTTATGAGGACATCGAGATAAAAGAGATCGGTCTGCGCCCCGGAGAAAAGCTGTATGAGGAGCTTCTTATCGCCGGCGAGGACATGATAAAGACCGACAGCGACCGCATCTTCATCGAGAGGGATAAGCCGATAAGCCGCGAAGCGGTCTGCGAAAAGCTCGGCATCCTGAAAAATGCCCTTGAATCGGTGTGCGGCACCGCCGATCAGGCACCGGTCGTCGATGCGCTGAAAAAAGTCGTTCCGACATACCGCGACCCCGAAACAGTCAACAACTCGGCTGCCGCAGAGCGCGAGCTTGCCAGCCACTGCGGAGCAAACAATGAACCGACGGAGGAAAACGCAGGATGAACAACTTTCTGATTCTCGCCTTTCTCTTCTTTATCGGATGCACCGCCGGATGGGTGCTTGAGCTGTTCTACCGCCGCTTCGCGCCGACGAACAAGTCGCACAAGTGGATAAACCCCGGATTTCTGAACGGCCCCTACCTGCCGCTTTACGGCTTCGGGCTGTGCATAATGTTCATCCTCTCGGAGTGCGAGGGGTATCTGCACATTTCCGACACCGCACTCAGCAAGACCGTTACCGTGCTTATCATGGGCGCGGCAATGACGCTTATCGAATACATCGCCGGGCTTATATTCATAAAGGGAATGCACGTCAAGCTGTGGGATTACAGCAAGAGGTGGGGCAACATCGACGGCATAATCTGCCCGCTGTTCAGCCTTTTCTGGACGGTGCCGTGCGCGCTCTATCTCATGTTCATTCATCCCGGAGTGCGCGCCGCGCTTTCGTGGTTTGCAGACAATCTTGCCTTTTCGTTCGTGATAGGCTTCTTCTTCGGAGTTTTTTCGATCGATGTCGTGTGTTCGTTCCGCATCGTTTCAAAGATAAAAGCCGCCGCCGAGGAATATCACGTCCTTGTCCGGTACGAGGAATTCAAGGAGCATATCCGCGAATACGCCGAAGCAAGCCGCGAAAAATACGCCTTTCTCTTCGCCTTTTCATCAAAGCTCTCTATCCGCGAGCATATTAAATCCTATGCCGAAAACCTGAAAAAGCTGAGGTCGGAGAAAAAGGAGAAATAAGAGGTTTCCCGGACGCCGCCCGTGTGCCGCTCCCTTTCCGGAAAAGAAGGGGAGGATGATAAATGAATTTTGCCGTGTCTGCGGAACCGCCATGTCCGTTTGCCGCAGACAGAGCTCCGACAGACACCGAAAAATCAGAAAGGACCTGACCGAAAGATGAAAAAGATAACCGCAGGCCTTCTTGCCGCCGTCTGCATCCTTGCCCTTGTTTCCTGTTCCGCGGTAAAGCCGACCGATTCCCGCGTTGTACTGACGCTTGACGGCGAGAAGCTGTATTATGACTGTTTCCGTTACGTCGTTCTCAATTCCCGCGCCGACCTTGACCTCGGCGACGAGAATTACTGGAAGGATAATCCCGATGCCGCAGAGACCCTCCGCGAAAACGTGACCGAGGTTCTCCGCCGCAACCGCGCGATCGGGGAGCTTTGCAAGGAATACGGCATAAAGCTCACCTCTGCCGAGAAAAAAGAAATATCCGAATTCATAAAGAACGCGAAAGCCGCCTACGAGACCGGCGGCATGACCTTTGAGGAAGCCATCGCAAAGTCATATATGACCGAGTATTCGCTCAACTACGTTCAGCGCATTACCGCCCTGTGGCAGAAGCTGTACGACTACATGACCTCCGAGGCAAACGGCATAATCAAAGCCGGCGACGACGCTGTCAGAAAGGATATCCCCGTCAATTTCCGCCGCATCCGCTATGTGATGATATCCTGCGACGGCAATGACGACCGCGGGGAAAAGCTCGCGCTTGCCGAGACCGTCCGGGAAAAGGCGCTCTCCGGAGTGGATTTCGTCTCTCTCGTAAAGGAGTACGGCGAGGATCAGACAATGGCTCTCTCTCCCGACGACGGCTATTATTACACCGTCGGCGGAATTGTCAGAAAGGTAGAGGACGAGGCTGAAAAGCTCGATGAAAACGGCGGCATCTCCGGTGTCATCGATATGCAGAATGCTTTCTTCGTCATTCAGCGCCTCCCCCTCGATGATGATTACGTCGAAAAACATTTCGAGACCTTCCGCAAAAACTACGCCGCGCGTCTCTTCAACGAGATCCTCGACAAAAAAGCCGCTTCCGTCGTCATAAAAATAACCGACGAAGAAGCCTACAAGGAACTGCTGGGGTGAGAGGAGGGGAACGTCTTCTTTCTTTAAAAGAAAGAAGCAAAGAAGTGTACTGGGAAAAGAAAAAATTATTTGTCTGACATCGATATTCAGGAGCATTTATTAATTATTTTTTCAGTACGCTCTTCGCTTCCTTCTCTCAGAGAAGGAAGACGTTCCTCCCCACAAACCAAAACTAACTATATGGAAAAACAAACATTTATAGCGACCTGCCTGTTCGGGCTGGAGAAGCTTGTCGGAGAAGAGCTTGACGCGCTTGGGTGCACGCGGCTTGGGACGATCGACGGCAGGGTCAGATTTGAGGCGCCGGCAAGCGAGATACCGTGGCTGAATATTAATTTAAGATACGCGGAGCGGCTTCTCATCGAGGTCGGACGCTGTCCTGCGCCGGACTTTGACACCCTGTTTGAGGGAGTCCGGTCAATGCCGTGGGAGGATTACATCGGAAGGAACGATCAGTTCCCGGTAAAGGGTCACAGCATAAAAAGCCGGCTCGTCAGCCTTCCGGACTGCCAGAGGATAATCAAGAAAGCGGCGGCAAAGCGGCTTGGCGGTGCCTACGGACTTGAATACCTGCCGGAGACGGGGGTAAAGTATCAGATTGAATTCTTTATTTTCAAAGACGAAGCGTCGCTTATGATCGACACAAGCGGCGTGCCTCTCCATAAGCGCGGCTACCGTCCGGTCTCGACCGAAGCACCGCTGCGCGAGACTCTTGCCGCGGCAATGGCAAAGATAGCCCGCCCGCGGGAAAACGTCCTGTTCCGCGACCCGATGTGCGGTTCCGGAACGATAGCGATAGAGGCTGCGATGATAATGACCAACACCGCGCCGGGGATAAACCGTGGTTTCGCGGCGGAGGAATTTCCGTGGCTTGACGGAAAGCTGTGGGACGATGCCCGCGACCGCGCCCTTGACGCGATAGCCGAAACGGAATTCGAGGCATACGCATCCGACATATCCCCCGAAGCCGTGAAGATTGCTGCCGAAAACGTCAGGCGCGCAGGAATGGCAAAGCATATAAAGGTCTTTGCCGAGGACGCGCTGAAGATAAAAACCGAAGGCAGGCGCGGCACGATAGTCTGCAACCCGCCCTACGGTGAACGGCTTTCCACCGTAAAGGAGGCGGAGCAGCTCTACCGCGCGATGGGACGGCATTTTGCGACGCTTGACAGCTGGCAGATATACGTCCTGACCTCCGACGATTATTTCGAGAGGCTCTACGGCAGACGCGCCGACGCGGTCAGAAGGCTGTACAACGGCATGATAAGGTGCAATTACTATCAGTTTTTCAAAAATCGGCACTGAAGGGACAGCTGATTGATCCGGCGGTTTTCGCAGTTGCATACGAAAAATCCGCGCCGCTTCATTTAATCATCGCTTTTTTAAGGGGCTGTTAAAAAACTCAGGTCGAGTTTTTAACAGCCCCTTGATTATAGGTTTTTTTGCGGTGCCTGCTTTCTTTGCCGGAAAGAAAGGGAGCGAAAGAAGAACAGGAGGGTGACGGTCAGATCTTATACTCCTCGCAGGCCGGCACCGGGTATTCCGCGCAGAGCTTAAGAGTCTCGTCGTACGAACGGACGCCGTCGGAGGCGCTTGCCGAGAAGAGGGAGCAGGAGGCGACGCCGGTGGCGAAATACATGGCTTCCTTCATGCTCATGCCCTTGTATGCGCCGTAGAGCGCGCCGGAGCAGAAGGCATCGCCGGCGCCGGTCGTTGCCACGATGAGGGAGCGCGGGATGTCTATGCAATCCATGCGGATAAAGGTTCCGTCGGTGTCAAGACCGTAGCTGGCATCGCGCGCGTGGACGATTATCCAGTCCCGTACTCCGAGCTCGCGCAGTGCCCGGCATATCTTCGGCATATTTTCCTCGATGATGTGCCCGTTTTCGTCCGATGAGGGGATGCCGACGATCTTTCCGGCTTCCATTTCGTTGATGATGCAGTAATCGACGTACTTCAGCGCCGGGGCGACCACGGTGCGGTAGCGGTCGCTTTCCTCGCTGACGATGTCGATGGAGGTCTTTATGCCGTAGCTCTGAGCCTTGTGAAGGACCTCTCCCATCTTTGTGCCGTAAACCGGGTGGGGCTGGTCGAGGTTGTCGAGAAGGAGCATATATCCGACGTGCATGATGCTTCCGGTGACCTTGTCGAAGTCAAAATCGTCGATGCAGAGATCGGCATTTGAGCCGTAGAACTGGAAATATGCCCTTGTTCTGCGGACACTGTCGTACATAACGTCGGTGAAGGACGTTTCCCCGCGCTTCTGCAGTGCGGATACATCGATGTTGCTGAATTTTCCGAGCTTCTCGAAAATGAAATTTCCGCAGGTGTCGTCTCCGACGATGCCGAGAGCCTTCAGCGGTATTTCCGGGTCGATCCTTGCAAGGTCCTGGATGCAGTTGTTGACCAGTCCGCCGAGAGCCATTTCGTTCTTTCTTATGGGTGTGAGGTTGCAGGGACCGGGGTAGATGTCGATCTTCTTGAGGTTATCGACGATCATGCTTCCCGCGACTATTATTCCCTTGTCCATTGCTTTTCTGTTCATTTTTTTAAGCCTCCGGTAGTTCTGCCTGAATTAATTAACGTTATTATATCATATCCGGATGTAAAAGTAAACATTTTTCTGTAAATTTACACTTGATTTATTTCCCGCCGGAGGTTATAATATAATGGCACGGAGCAAAACTGCCCAATGGCTGCTTATTCGGTTAAGCTGACGCGGCAAAAATGGCCAAGCGGTGATATTATATGTGAATTACGGGTGTTAATTTCACATTTTCGCCGCGAAAGGAAGGTAAAAAGTGAAAAAAGCAATAATGTACGGAGCCGGGAATATCGGCAGGGGTTTTATAGGACAGCTTTTCAGCCAGTCCGGATATGAGGTGGCGTTCATCGACGTCAACATGACGGTGATAGACCGCCTTAATGCCGACCGCGAATACCCGGTATACATAACCGCCGGCGATCACTACGATATCTGCCCGGTAAAAAACGTCTGCGGTATCGACGGAAAGGACGTTCCCGCGATCGCGGAGGCAATGGCGGAAGCCGACGTAATGGCAACCGCCGTCGGGGTGAATATCCTGAAATTCATCGCCGCTCCCTTTGCCGCCGGGGTGAAGAGAAGGATGGAGAAGGGGATCGAAGCCCCGCTTAACGTCATAATCTGCGAGAACATGATAGGTGCCGACAGCTATTTTGCCGGGCTGGTGAAGCAGGATCTTGACGATGCGGAGAAGGCATATTTCGACAGCCACATCGCGCTTGTCGAGCCGTCGATCGGCAGAATGGTGCCGGCAACTCCGAAGGAGATAGCCGAAAAGAATCCTCTTGCCGTCTGCGTCGAGCCGTACTGCGAGCTGCCCGTCGATAAAGCGGCATTCAGGGGGGAGATCCCGCAGATAAAGAACATGGTGCCGTTTGCGCCGTTCGACTTCTATATCAGACGGAAGCTGTTCATGCACAACATGAGCCATGCTCTGGTTGCTTACCTCGGATACCGGAAGGGCTACACCTACATCTGGGAGGCGGTTGCCGACCCGGATATAAGGACGGACGCGATCCATGCCCTTTCCGAGTCGTCCTGTGCGCTCAGCGCGGAGTACGGCGTGCCGCTTAAGGATCTCATGTCATTCTCGGCGGAGCTTATCGACCGTTTCGGCAACAGACTCCTCGGCGACACCGTTGAGAGGGTCGGAAAGGACACAAAGCGCAAGTTGTCGGAGAACGACCGCCTTGTCGGCGCGGCAAACCTCTGCCTGAAGCACGGGCTGATCCCGAATTTCATCAGCAAGGGCATCGCCGCCGCGCTTGAATTCGCACCGGAGGGGGACGGAGCGTCAGAAGAGGTCGCCGCCTTCGCAAAGGAACACGGGGCTGCCGCCGCGCTTGAAAAATACGGAAACGTAAAGCCCGACAGCGTTATCATAAGACTTGTTGCAGGAAAATAATAATAAAATCTCCTGTGTGCCGACCGTTTTTGCGGTGCAGGCGCGCAGGAGATCTTTTTTTGCCGGCAGGATGAACTTTACTTCATCTCGTTCCGGTAATGGTTGATAAGACAGCCGTCAAGGATTATCTGCCTCTCCTCCGCGGTCATTGCGGGGATGGAAAGGGCGAGGGGAGAGTGTGTACCGTCGGGCTTTATCACCTCCGCCGTGATCTGATCTGCGGCAGATGTTACGGCTTTTCTTATTCCGCGGACAAGTATGTAGTCTCCGACCGCGAAATCCGGCTCGGACGGTGTTGCAAAGGGGATCATGCCCCAGTTGATAAGGTTGCTGCGATAGCGCTTTGTCGCGTATTCGAGGGCAATATTCGCGCTTCCGCCGAGGACGCGCTGACAGGATGCCGCCTGCTCTCTTGCCGAACCGTCGCCGGGCTTTCTTGCGTAGATAACGCTTCCGATCTGCGGAGCGGAGTCTTCTCCGGCAAGAGCCGAAACAACAGTCCTTACCGCTTCGGGAAGAGCCTCAGTGACCGTCTCCTTTGCCCTTGCAACATATCCGGGATCTTTTCTTGACAGCGCAAATTCCGCCAGCTTCAGCGGATTGGAGCGGTAGGACGAGGTCTCTCCCGACGGGATAAGCTCGTCTGTCGTCGTCACCGGGTCGGTGATGTATGAGCAGACCTTCATTATGATGTCGTCGCCGAGAGGCTCCATTGCCGGCCAGTCGGCGATGTTCGGACCGAAGCGGAGCTCTGCCGCCGGATCTGCCTTTCCGAAGCCGTAATAAACGCGGTTTCTGTATGCGGAATCGTCGTAAACGTATTCCGGCTCGGTGTAATCGACGTCAAGCTCGGTCGCCGCGGTGAGGATGCCTCCGTTTGCGGCGGTTGCGGCTATCGACCTCGCGTCCATAAGCGCGACATATGCCTGCTGACCGCTTCCGGGCTTTGAACCCTCGCGGTTGGGAAAGTTTCTTGTGGAGTGGCGGATGCTGAGACAGCCGTTCCCCGGAACGTCGCCCGCGCCGAAGCAGGGACCGCAAAATGCAGTCCTGATGACCGCTCCCGCGTCAAGAAGCCCGGCAGCAGTGCCGTCCTTTACAAGCTGGGTAAGCACCGGCTGGCTTGCGGGATAAACCGAGAGCGAAAAATCGCCGTTTCCGACCGAGCCGCCGGAGAGAATGTCGTTCACCGCCACGATATTGTCATAAATACCGCCGGCGCAGCCCGCGATAACGCCCTGATCGACGTGGATGTTGCCGTTTTTGTCGATCTTATCGTCGAAATTCAGCCCGAAGCGCGCAAAAACGCCGTGAGGGTCTTTTTTCAGCTCGCTTATTGTGACCGCGTTTCCGGGGTGGAAGGGGAGCGCGATCATCGGCTCGACCTTTGACAGGTCAACAGTCACCATTCCGTCGTAATACGCAACGTCGGCGGGCTTAAGCTCCCTGTAATCGTCCGGGCGGTTGTGGATCATGTAGTATTTTTCCGTTTCGCTGTCGGTGACCCATACCGACGAGAGACAGGTGGTCTCGGTGGTCATGACGTCGATGCCGTTGCGGAACTCTATCGGGAGGTTCTTCACGCCCTCGCCGACGAACTCAAGCACCTTGTTCCTGACAAATCCCGACTCAAACACCGCTCCGATGAGCGCGATTGCAACGTCGTGAGGTCCGACGCCCGGTTTCGGAGCACCGACAAGATTGACCGCGATGATCTCCGGCATCGGGATGTCATACGTGCGGCAGAGAAGCTGCTTCACAAGCTCCGGTCCGCCCTCGCCTATCGCCATCGTGCCGAGAGCGCCGTATCTCGTGTGGCTGTCGGAGCCTAAGATCATCCTTCCGCAGGCAGCCATGTTCTCGCGCATGAAGGAGTGGATCACCGCCTGATGCGCCGGGACGTATATTCCGCCGTACTTCTTCGCCGCGGAGAGCCCGAAAAGGTGGTCGTCCTCGTTTATCGTTCCGCCGACGGCGCAGAGGCTGTTGTGGCAGTTTGTAAGGACATATGGTATCGGGAAGCTCTCAAGCCCGCTTGCCCTTGCCGTCTGGATTATCCCGACGTAGGTTATGTCGTGCGATGCCAGAGCATCAAAGCGGATCTTCAGCCCGCTGTCGTTTCCCGACGTATTGTGGGAGGTGAGGATCGAGTAAGCAATGGTACCCTTTCTCGCCTCCTCCGCCGGGACATTGCAGGTGTCCTTCGGGGTGGTTCCGTTTATGAGGTAAACTCCGTGGTCTGTCAGTTTTATCATGGTTTTCTCCTTAGCGAAATAGCAAACGGCTGTCGCGCGCTTTTTCACGTTAGCACGCTAAAGCACTGATTGAAATCAAAAGCGCTCCGCAGAACAGAGCGCTCCGATAATCGGTTTACGGGCGGCTTCCCGCTTATGGAATCGCTGATTAATCCGGCAGCGCATCTCCGGCGCAGCTTTTCCCGCCTGATTCCGGTCGAAAAACCCGCCGTACGTCAGGTACTGCCGGTGTTTTTCGCTGTCGCATACGAAAAATCTGCACGGGATCCGCACACCTCATTAATCATCGCTTCCTTATGCGGAAGTTTCGGGAGCGGAGGTTTCGGTCTTGCTTTCCTCCGATGTTCCTTCGGTTCCCTTTGTCTCCCCGGTTCCGTCGCTCTTTGTGTCAACGGTGGTGACGGGGGCTTCTGTTGCGGTAAGCTGATCCTTGATATTTCCAAGGTCGGTGTCGTCCTGAATGACAAACGAAACAAGAACGAGGACAACAAAAACCACAGATATGACAGTCGTGAGCTTCGAAAGGATCTTATCTCTCGAGTTCCCCTTGTTCTTGCCGTAATATGTGTCGGACGCGCTTCCGGAAATTGTGCCGGAAAGCCCCTTGTCTTTTCCCGACTGAAGCAGAACCGCGACTACAAGGAAAAGAGCCGAGACTATAAGAATTATGCCGATAACGATATCCATTATAATATATCCTCCTGAATTCTGCTCCGCGGGCTGTCCGGCAGGCAGAGTAAGTGTAATATCAGAGCCTTTCTATTTTATCATACTTTTTCGGTAATTGCAAGAGTATTCCGGTATTTTTCAAAAAAATTTAATTTTTCGTCCGGCCCCATTGTGTGTGCTTCTGTTACGTGGGTTGTGAATCGGTTGTTTGCTGTGGGGTAATTTGGCGACAGAGATTATCCGACTGCGTCGTCGCCTATCCGTTTTTCTTTCTCCGGAGAAAGAAAAACTTAAAAAAAGAAAGAGCTGCAAGGGGGATGCCCCCTTGACCCCCGCTTAAGGTGGCGACACCACAACCGCATGGGGTATCAGCGGGGAGGATTCAGTACAGGCCGCACAACGCAGACAGGTCAAAGCGCGGACTGTTAAACGTCCTGCCGCGAATATCCTCCTTGGCTTCCCCTTGAGGGGAAGCTGTCAGCGTCAGCTGACTGATGAGGTATAGCGCATCAGCGCGTTACGAAGCATAAAGTAACTTTTTCGCCGGTAAACGGTTCCGCTACGCGCAACCTACACCTCATCCGTCGGCTTTCGCCGCCACCTGTCTCGCTGCGGCTCGTGTCAATAGCAGTTCCGCAAGCGGAACTGCGGGTCTTGGTTCCCACCGGGAACCAATTCAATACCGCGCCCCTGCTTCGCAGCCCTCAAGGGGAAGGCTGAACGAACGGCTTTTGCCCGAACACGGAAACTTTCTCCGCTGTGTACGTTGCCTCTGTCAGTTACCGCTCCCGGCTTGCCCGTTCCCCGGGGGGTCTCGGGGGGCGGAGCCGCATTGAGCCCCGGATTTTGATTTCATCTCTGTCCGCCGCAGCAATACGGGGCTCACTCGCGGCGCAGTCCCCTGAGCGGTCTTTCTTTTTCTGAGTTTTTCTTTCTCCGGAGAAAGAAAAACGGATTGGCGATAACGCAGTCACAAAATCTCTGTCACCAAATCAAAACCCAATAAAGATCCGCGCCGCTTCCCCCGCGCAGGGGAACTTACTTATTCAACCTCACCGGCAAAACAAGCAGCAGGAATTTCTTCCCCTCCTCCTTTTCCGCCGGCTCAATGGTCATGCCCATAAGCGGGGAAGTGAGCGATATCTTCACCGACTCGCTGTCGCAGACGCTGACAGCATCGTGAAGCAGGCGGCAGTTGAAACCGATCTCGATATTCTCGCCCTCATGCTCCACCGTGATCTCGTCGTTGACCCTTCCGGTGACCGACGACGACGAAACAGTCATACAGCCGTCGGTGATGTCGCAGATGACCGGGCTCTTGACCTGCCCCTGCTGACGCTCCTCCGTGACGAGAAGCGCGCGTCCCAGCGCACCCTCAAGCTCCTTTGTCCCGACCGTCGCAAAAATTTTCGGCGCTTTCGGGATAAACCTGTCGTAATCGACGTAAACCGCATCTATCAGACGGGTAAAAACAATGAATTTCCCGATGAAGAACATAATGTGCTTCCGCGCAACGTTTATCTTCATAAGCTCCTCGGAATCGTTCACAAAGCGCATAAGCTCGGTGACCGTCTTTCCGGGAAGAATTATGTTGAAATTCAGCTCGGCTGTAACACCGACGTTCTCTATCTCGCAGTCCATTCCGTAAACGGCAAGCCGGTTTCCGTCGCAGGATACCGCGGTGATCCTGTTGCCCTTCACGTCAAGGTCAAGTCCGTTAAGCTCCGGCCTCGGATTATTCACGGCTATCGCAAACTGTGTTTTAGCAATAAGATTCTTCAGATCGCAGTGCTTTATCGTGAACCCTCTGTCGCCGCGGAGCTCCGGCAGGTCGGGGAAGTCCTTTCCGGAAAGCGCCTGAAGCTCAAACTTTGCATTTCCCGACGAGATCATCGTGCGGTTGTTTCTCTCATCAACGGCAACTGTTATCTGCCCGTCCGGCATTGTCCTTACTATCTGGATAAACCGCGTGGCATTGATAACGGCGCAGCCCTCCTCTTCGACCGTGCATTCAAGAGAGGTCTTTATTCCTTTTTCAAGATCATATGCAACGATATCGCAGGACCCGTCCCCGGTCGTACGGAAGAGGATACCCTCTGTTGTTGCGATAGTGCTTTTTCCTGATGCAAAACCGGAGGTCGGGAGCGTTACCTCAAGTATCGCGTTTTTTTCGGCTGTGAATTTCATTTTTTGTCCTTTCGCTCTCCCCGCAGGGGGCGGGGAAGAGAAGTATAAAAGATATATTTATCGTAGCAGGAGCAGTAAGGGGTGTTGATACTGTGGAAAACCTGAAAAACAGGGATTTTCACGGTCAGAAAAGGGGTTTTCGGGGATATTTCCGGATTTGCTTTCTGTCGTTTGATGTTGAAAATCTGTGGACACAACAAAAGTTATCAACAGCCCGTCTGTTATGTGGAGAAATCTGTGGAAAAGTCGGGGCAATTTTGTTGACAGAGCGGTAAAGCACGGTGCTGTAAGGGTTCGCGGGGTGTGGAAAACTTTTTTTGCTTGGGGTTTTCAGGGGATTTTGATTTGGTGACAGAGATTTTGTGACTGCGTCAGAGCCTATCCGTTTTTCTTTCTCGGAGAAAGAAAAACTCAGAAAAAGAAAGACC
>ERZ827512.46-NODE-46-length-191794-cov-6.484977_pt1 | contig 191794 bp, 165 predicted proteins | sample MGYA00519916_ERZ827512 | MGnify/ENA primary metagenome ERZ827512 (study PRJEB31778, sample SAMEA3449335) | human gut metagenome | biome: human gut; feature: human-associated habitat; material: faeces | place: United Kingdom | collected 2010/2012 ...
GCAAAGCCGTTCTTTGCACGAGCAAAGAATGGCGTAAACTCCGGGCGACGCAGTCGGAAAATCTCTGTCACCAAATCAAAATCCGGCAGAAACAGTCTGACACATTTTTCCACAGCGCAAAAGAGGGACTAAAAGGAGACAAACGGAGGGAAAAAGAAGGGAAAAACCGGAGACGACAGAATGAAAAATCCATGCTATACTGTTACCGCACGCGATGAAATCCCGCGTTGGCACTGCGGGGCTGCAGGCAATTTATCCGCTTCAGGGCGAAATACATCCCTCCGTACAGTCCTGCCGAAAGCGTTATTCCGACGACTGCCGACAGGGCGGTTCCGGCTGGGATGAAAAGCAGTCGTCTCACGGCGAAAACCGAAACTCCGACCGACAGCGCCGACGATATCAGCGGGAACAGCGCAGTCCTTATCAGCCCGACCCGCATTCCGGTGACGGATGACAGGCGGCGGATGCTGAGGGCGAAATTGAATATCTCGCTAATGAAGATCACGGCGATATATCCGTCAAGACCGAGGAGCGGGACGAGGAGCCACACCGCGATGACGCTTATAAAAGCATCGGCGATATTGACCTTCATGGTGTATACCTGCTCTCCGATGCCCTTCAGCGCGGAATCGACGGCGGTGTCGAGGTACATGACCGGGATAAGCGGGGCAAGCACTCTTATGCACCTTCCCGCATAGGTGCTGCCGTATACCGCCATGCCGAGGTCATAGGAAAAGCCGAGGATCACCGCCGCCGCGCCGACCGAGAAGTACAGCACGGTCTTTACCGTTTTCTCTGCGGTGTCGCGGACGGTGTTCATGTCGCCGGTACCGTTTGCCTCGGCGAATTCCGGGATAAGCAGTCCGGTGAAGGAGTAGAGAAAGGATGCGGGGAACATGATTATCGGCATTGCCATCCCGCCGAGGACGCCGTATGCCGCCATTGCGTCGGCGTACTTTGCCCCGCTCTTCACAAGCCCCTTCGGGATGAGAATATGCTCTGCCGCGACAAGTCCGGAGCGCAGAAACGAGCTTACCGACACCGGAACGGTGACGGAGAGAATGCGCTTCATTATTCCGCTCCGGCTCTCACCTGAATGCCCGAGCCTTTTTCCGTCGATGCGGCAGAGGATGACGTGGATCAGGCAGGAAAATCCGTCGGCGGCAAGGGAACAGAGCAGGACGGCAAACAGGCAGTCGCGCGGGTCATTACCGATGCTCCCGGACAGGGCGAGGAGAGTGACCGATATTCTTGCCGCCTGTCCGAGAACCGTCACCGCCGCGTTTGCCGTCACCCGTCTTACCGCGGTGAAGTACCCCGCCATTGCCGACGAGAGTGCCTGAAGCGGCAGCCCCATGGCGAGAAGCCGCAGCAGAGCCGCCGCGTCGGAATTTCCGAGCCAGGAGACGGCGATGTATCCGGAAAGGGCAAACAGCAGCGCTCCCACCGCCGCAGACACGGTGAGGGCATATGCGGCCGCCTTTCCGACAGTCGCCCTTGCCCCGCCGGGGTCGCCCCTTCCGAGCTCCTCCGCGGCGATCCTTGATACCGCGAGGTTGACGCCTGCCGTTGACAGTGTAAGCGCAGGACCGTAGACCGAGCCGACGAGAGTCAGCAGTCCCGTACCCTCCGCCCCTGTCTTTCCGGTCACGCAGGCATTGAAGAAAACCCCGGCGCTCCGCAGGATCAGGGACACCGCGCTGAGTATAAGCCCGTCAAGGATGAATTTTCCGGTATTCTTCATTGTCCGTCCCCCGGTTTTGCGGTTTTCATTACATTCTATGCCGCGCGGCACCGGTTTAATGCCTGTTTGTCCCGAATTGACGGATGCCTTGCCGGATGATCGTTTTGTCATGTTTTTCTTTTGATTTTGCCATTGATTTTTCCCGACGGATATGTTACAATTCAGGAAAATGAATCTCTTGCGGGGGTTAATCATGATAAAGCATCTTCTTCCCGGAAGCGGGAACTTCTACAAAGCAAACCTTCACTGTCACACGACGATATCCGACGGGAGAAAAACTCCGGAGGAGGTCAGGCGGATATATAAGGAACAGGGCTATTCCGTCGTTGCCTTCACCGATCACGACGTATTCATCCCTCACCCGGAGCTGGCGGAGGAGGATTTCCTGCCGCTGAACGGCTTTGAGATCGAGATCAACGAGTGGAACAAGCCGTGGGAGCACACGAAATCCTGTCACCTCTGTTTCATTGCGCTTGATCCGGAGAATTACATTCATCCGCTCTGGCACAGGACCGACTATCTGTTTGCGAATGCGGTCAATTACCGCGACAGGGTGCAGTTTGACCCGGAAAAGCCGGATTTCTGCCGTTCGCACACTCCGGAGTGCGTGAATGCCGCGATAAAAACGGCGCGGGAATGCGGGTTCTTCGTGACATACAACCACCCGAGATGGTCGCTTGAGACGCTTGACGACTACGGGAAGTATGCCGGGATGAACGCGATGGAGATATACAATCACGGCTGTTATGCCGAGGGCTACGACGACTATGCACCGGCGGTATACGACGACATTCTCCGCGGCGGACAGAGGTGCTTCTGCCTCTCGACAGACGACAACCACAACTGGGTCGAGCCGCTCTCGCCGCACTGGGACTCGTTCGGCGGGTTTGTGATGATAAAGGCGGACAGGCTTGATTACAAAGAAATCACCTCTGCGCTTCTTGCCGGGAATTTCTACTCGTCAAGGGGACCGGAGATATACTCACTTACCTATGACACCGGGGCGCACACCGTTACCGTTGAGTGCAGCAATGCCGAAAAGATAATCTATACGCCCGGCACGAGAAGACAGCAGACCGCGCATGCCTGCGAATGCGGTGCGCAGTATCTGAACCGCGCGGTATTTGACGTAAAGCCGGATGAGTTGTATTTCCGCATTTCGGTATACGACACAAAGGGGCTTACCGCCGATACCAACGCTTACTTCATTGATATGCTCTGAGGTCCCGATTATGAAAAAAATCACACTCAACGGAAAATGGCACGGGTGCGGGTATGCTCCCGACGGGAAAACGCTTGATTTCGACGGCACCGTTCCCGGATGCGTTCACACCGATCTTGAAAAAGCCGGGATAATCCCGCCGCCGCTTGTCGGGTTCAACGCCGAGCAGTGTCAGTGGATAGAACAGTGGAGCTGGTATTACGAGCGCACCTTTGACTGTGCCGAGCCGGAGAGCGGGGCTTATCTTCTCTTCACCGGGCTTGACACTGTCTGCGACATATACCTGAACGGAGTCCGCATCGGAAGCGCGGACGATATGCACATTCCGCACCGGTTCCCGACCGGGAAGGCGCTGAAAAAGGGTGAAAACCTTCTCCGCGCCGTATTTTACCCGCCGGTCACGCTGACGCGGGCAAGACCCGACAGGGGGGCTGCGTTCACGGCTGAGCGGCTTTACACCCGGCGTATGCAGTGCACCTATTCATGGGACTGGGTCGGACGGTTTGTCACCTGCGGCATCTTCGGGGATGTCTCGCTTGTATTTCCCGGCACTGCCGACATTGACAATGTTTATGTATACACAAAGAGCATCGACGGCTTTTCGGCGCAGATCGGCTTTGTTATGAACTTCGCGGTGAACGGAGAAGGCGCTTATGCGGAATATGAAATTTCCGACCCTGACGGGGCGGTGATCTTCCGGAAGTCGCGCCCGATAGTCGGAAATTCGATCGCGGAGAAGGTCGATATTACCTCTCCCGCGCTGTGGTATCCGAACGGGTACGGCGAAAGCCCGCTTTACACTCTCGCTCTCACCGTGAAATCGCCGGACGGAAGCGTTTCCGACGGAAAAACCGTGAATTTCGGGATCAGGACGGTGAAGATCCTTGAGCTTCCCGACCTTCCGGGCAGTGAAAATTACAAAAAATGCCTTGAAGCGAAGAAAGCGCCGCACGTCAGCGGGAAGGACGCGTTCTGGGACAGAAACGACAGCTTTTCCGGCTTCATCGCAGTGATAAACGGTGTTGAGATCATGTGCAGGGGAGCGAACTATGTTCCCTGCGAGCCGTTCCCGTCGGCGGAGACGGACGAAAAGATAACCGACATCCTGAGCCTTGCCGCAGAAGCGGGGATGAACACCGTCCGGATATGGGGCGGCGGGATATTTGAGCGCGACCTGTTTTATGACGTATGCGACCGGCTCGGCATAATCGTGCTTCAGGACTTTCTCATGGCTTGCGGAAATTATCCGGAGGATGATGAGCTTTTCTGCGAAAGGCTTGCCGGGGAGGCTGAGCACGCTGCGGTGAGACTGCGCAATCACCCGTCGCTTGCGTGGTGGCAGGGCGACAACGAGAACGGAATGGACGCGGACGAGAGCATGACGGAGTACAAGGGCAGAAGAGCGGCGAACGAAATAATCGCCCCGGTTCTGAGAAGGCTTGACCCGTTCCGTGATTTTCTGCCGTCAAGCCCTTACGGAGGGACTCCGTTCGGCTCGGTGACTGTCGGGACGACGCACAACACAAACTATATCGGGCAGTGGTTCGACCATCTAAGGACAACGGAGCTTGACGACTACCGGGAGTTCTTCGACGGATTCCTCTCCCGCTTCTGCGCGGAGGAGCCTCACCTCGGGACGTCGTTCACATCGTCGCTGAAGAAATATATGTCGGACGGCGGGCTTTACGGAGCCGATGGGTTTGCCGAGTGGCGGTATCACACGAAAAACAATCCGTCGGAGTATTTCCGCACGTTTGAGATATACGATTACATGGCGGCATCGGCTGAAAAGCTGCTCGGAAAGGCTTCCGACGGCGAGCGGCTGGTAAACAAAATGCAGTATCTCGGCTACGAATGGGTGCGGGTCACGATGGAGCTGTACAGACGGAACAAGTTCTACTCTTCCGGGCTTATCTACTGGATGCTCGACGACTGCTGGACGGGGTCTGTCTGGTCGCTCATCGACTACTACAACCTCCCGAAGGCGGGCTGGTACGCGATGAAGCGCGCCTGCCGTCCGGTCATCTGCTCCGTGACCAAAAACGGCGGAAATTATGCCGTTTACGTCTGCAACGATTCGCTTTCCCCGGTATGCGGGGAAGCCGGTCTGTTCCTGCTTGACACGGAGAGCGGAGAGCGGCTTTTCGAAAAGAAGACTGCGTTCTCTGTCGGTGAAAACCGGTCGGAGAAGATTGCCCTTATCCCGGAGAGCGAAATACTGCCGCTTGTGACGGAAAAGACGCTTCTTGTCTGTGAGATATCCGGCGAGGGCTTCAGTGACCGTGCGCACTTCTTTGAGAAGCGCCCTCAGGACGTTGTTTTCCCGGAGTGCAGACCGGAGGTGACGGAGAGCGGCGACGGGTTTATGACCCTTCATGCGGAAAAGTACATTCACGCGGTGATGCTTGACGGCGATTTCATCTTTGACGACAACTGCTTCTCCATGCTCCCCGGAGAGACAAGGACGGTTAAATTCAGAAGGAGTGCATACTGTGCCTCGGAGGCTCCGACGGTCGGGACTGCTTATATAGGGTGAACTCAATACAAATCCGCTCCGGCGACGCCGGGCGGATTTGTTTTTATATGAAAAATTTACCGGTTGTGTGCGGCGGGGTCGGGCTGCATAACCGGCACTGCGGTGCGGCAATACTTTTTATCAGGAAACGGTGCGCGGCACTTTCCGGAAAGGGCGCTGTTTATGGCTTATATGCACGGAAACAAAGTTGAGATCTGCGGGGTGAACACCTCAAGGCTTGTAACCCTCGGCGAGGCGGAGAAAAAAGAGCTTCTTCTGAAAGCCAGAGGCGGAGATGCCGGGGCGAGGCAGAGGCTGATCGACGGCAACCTGCGGCTGGTCCTCAGCGTGATAAGGCGGTTCGGCAACCGGGGGGAGGATCCGGACGATCTTTTTCAGATAGGCTGCATCGGGCTTATCAAGGCGGTGGATAACTTCAATACCGGGCTTGATGTCAGGTTTTCCACCTATGCCGTGCCGATAAGTGTGCGGTGGGGAAAAGCCGAGACATAAAAAATTTGTCTGTCAAAAAACTCAGGTTGAGTTTTTTGACAGACACTTGTTTTTACTTCCCGTCAGGCGGCTCTGTTACTGCCGTCGGCTGGTCTCCGGGCTTTATCTCGGTCATGGTCAGCGGGTCGATCGGTTTGCCGTTCAGTTCAAGCTCGAAATGGAGGTGGGCATCGTCGGAGATCTCGATGAGTGCGCTCTCGCCGACTGTGCCGAGCTTCTGACCGGCGTAGACGGCTGCGCCTTCTTTTATCCCTTCGGCAAGGCTGTCAGACAGGTTGCGGTAGCAGGAGATCAGCCCGTCGCCGTGGTCGATTATGACCGTGTAGCCCATAAAGGGATCATAGCCGGCGGTCTTTACCGTTCCGTAGGCGCAGGAGACGACATCTGCACCGGCGGCGCATTCGATATCGATTCCGTTATGCACGCGGTAATCGTTCATCGTGAGTGAGAATACGGCGTTATCAAGGTCATGGCGCTTATAGACCGTACCCTCCGTCGGTGCCATCACCTTCAGCTTCGTCCAGTCCTTTGCCGGCGGGACATTGACCTGCGCGGGGTCGTCGGTCACGTTGCCTGCCGGTTCGGTGTCCTTTCCGACCGGTTCCTTTCCGGTGTCGCGCGGCTTCGGGGTGTCGGTTGTGGGCTTATCGGTCACGCTGTCGGTGATGACCGGCGGCTTTTCGTTCCGCTTTGAGCCTCCGAAAAAGGTATACATCGTCACGGCAAGCACAGTGACAGCCATAATTGTCAGGGCGATGTAAACCGCACGCCCGACGAGCGTTCTTTTCTGACTGTAATTCATGGGGATTCGTCCTTTCAGAATTTCATTTGGATTTGTCACCATTATTTTTGCCGGCGGCGCGGGTTTTATTCATTGAGAGGCGATATTCCGGCATTGCGGGAAAATATGTCTTTGCTGACGACTGTTTCCTTGACATCCGCACGTATGCGGTAGCATATCGTCAACCGCAGAGTGGTTGCGGGAGGCGGAAATTTCCGCTACAATGATATTGTAAGAATATTTTGATGCGGAGGACAACGGAATGAAAAAAGCATTTGCACTGATACTTGCCGCGGTTCTTCTCTGTACCGCGTCCTGCGGCGGTGGCGGTGGCTCTGCCGTGACCGACGGAACAACAACCGGGCAAAAAACAGAGTTGATAACCGAAACAACGGGAGGCGGCGACATGACCGAACCTATCTTCAACCCCGACGGCGGGGAAAATACGCTTTATCACATAATTCTGCTGGGGCAGTCGCTCTCCATGGGCTATTCGGCGACGGGAGAGGTGAAGCCGTGCAAATCGGAGCGTGCCTTCATGTTCCGGCAGGTGCGGACGCAGGACCTCGGCTACTGCCTCGGGATCAGCCGGGAGGAATATAATGCAGATCCGGAGAAATACGACAGTATGTTCTATGCCGGACTGAAGCCGCTTGCCGAGACCGGCGGCGACGGAAACCCGGACACCCGATGGGAGGATGCAAGCCGGAACGAGTACGAAACCCCGGCATCGGGCATCGTGTCCGGGCTTTACAATGCCTACCGACGGGCGGGATATGAAGACATTCCCTACCGCGTGCTTGTCTCGGCTCCCGGAATCGGCGGGACACCGATGTCGGATTTCGGAGCGGGAGGGAAAATATACCGGCGCACCGAAAAGGATATTGAAAACGGGAAGCGTCTTGCCGCGGAAAACGGGCTTGATTACCGCGTTCTTGCGTTTATCTGGATACAGGGAGAGGCGGAATCGTATCTGAGTGTTCCGGCCGTCGATTATGCAAAGGGGCTTGTCTCCACCCGTAAGCTGTATACGCGCCTTGCAAAAAAGGTGACCGGGCAGGAGGAGACGCCGGAGTTTGTCACCTATCAGACGGCAACGGTTGCCGTTTACAACCCGACCGCGAGGCAGATCGCCCCGCTCGGTCAGTTTGCGGCGGCATATGACGGCAAAAACGGGATCGCGCTGTCGGCACCCTGCTATCAGTTTGAACCGGCGGGGGACAACGTTCACCTGACCGGAATTTCGTCAAGAAATCTCGGAATACTGCTCGGGCAGACACTTTACGAAAGGACGCACGGTCAGTACCGCATTTTCGCGCCGGAAAAGGTCACGGTCTCCGGCAGGAAGGCAGAGATCACCTTCCCGTTCCGGGTGGCGATCGACCCGGATGCGCCTCTTGCCTCCTGCGATTTTTACACAGCCACAAGACAGTCGGGCTTTGTCTGCCGCGGAAAGGACGGCAAAGCGCTTGAATGCAGCGTTTCCCTTTCCGATGACGGATATACGCTGACGCTTGAATGTGACGGCGGCATTTCGGAGATATCCTACGGCTATGACCCGCACGCCGAAGCTGACCGTCAGTTCACCTGCGGCGGAAACATCTGTCTTGCCGATAAAATCACCGGATACGACGGCGAACTGGCGCACTTCATGCCGGTTCAGGACATTTACCGCTCATAAAGCCTTAATAAACACCCTCTCCGCGCAGACTGCGCGGAGAGGGTGTTTAATGCCTCCGGGCGGCAAAACCGTTCGGGTGAAGCATCTCCGGAGGACGGTATTTACTTAAGGCTCGCGGTATTCTCCCTGCTTTCGCAGTCTGGCGCGGCGGTATTCCTCCGCCGTACAGCCGGTTTCCCTGCGGAACACGCGGGAGAAATAGCTGATGTCAGAAAAGCCGAGAATTGCCGCTATTTCGGATACCGACAGGTTTCCCGATGCCAGCTGCTCGTAAGCGATATTCATCCGCAGTTTTGTTATGTACCGTCTCGGAGGAATGCCGTATCTGCCGATAAAGAGCCGTTTGAAATAGGAATAGCTTATCCCGCACAGCTCGTGAAGGTGCGAAACATCCACTCCGGAGGTCAGGCTGCGCTCTATCTCCGCCATTGCCGGAGCAAGAACATCCATCCGGTCGTTCGGATAGTACCTCTGCCCCTCCAGCTCCGCAAGTATCTCATACAGTATTCCCACGGAGCGGTGATACCAGCCGTTCTGCTTCAGTGTCCACGTCCGCCACAGGCGCAAAAACAGCTGTTCCGCTCCCGCGGAGAATTTCAGCTGAGAATGCAGCATTTCATCCGGCGCGCCGCAGGCATTGAATGTAACTATACAGTAATCTCCCGGCTCGATTATTTCGCTGACATATCTGTCTCCGTCTCCCGATTCCGGCATGAATCTGACCGAGCCGCCGGTCTCGGTGAAGGTTTCGTTTCTCCAGGTTATACGTCTCGTCCCCGAGACGATCATTATCAGCTCGCAGTAATTCCGCCGGCAGGTCCAGTCGCGCACGGCACCTGCCGGAAACGGCTTGTTCCCGAAAAGCACGCCGTTGATTTTTTCAATTCGCATTTCCTGAGGCAGCATCGTCGTCTCTCCCTTCTGTCATCAGAACAATTGTACAGCACGGGAAAACGGATGTCAAGAAAAACCGCGCGGTTTTGTGCTGAAAAGTGCAAACTGTGTCTGTTTGTGCATTTACTGACGGAGGGTATTGTGATATACTGCGCATACAGATACAAAAGGAGGCATGATCATGCTGTCTGAAGAAATACTTTCGCTTGCGGAATATATAAAAACCCGCGATCTCTACCCGCCGGTCGTAAAAACCGGATACCCGCCGGAGGACATTCTTCTCTCCGATCCCGGAAAAACCGCGGCGCGGCTCCGCAGATATATCCTTTCCCAGAACGTGAATACCGATACCATGATACGCTTCTGCGGGATATTCCGTTTTGACGGCACCGTCATGGCAGATGTGTTCCACCGCACGGGGCATCCGCGGTTTGAAGAGGTCTGCGGACAGTATTACGGCAAGCCGCAGGAGAATCTTGCAACGTTCGAGTGGCAGCATTCGACTGCGGATTTCCGAAAGCTCATTGACTGCGGCATATCGCAGTACATTTCGGAGATCGACCGCTCTCTTGCCGGGTGTGCCGATCCGGACAAAGCCGACTTTATCTGTGCAATGAGAGACACCTGCGAAACGATAATCGCATGGGCTCACAAATGTGCCGATGTCTGCGAAAAACTTGCCGGAACGGCTGACGGAACAAGAAAAAAGCGTCTGACGGAGGCTGCGGAGACGCTCCGCCGCGTTCCCGAATTTCCCGCAAGGAATTTCAGAGAGGGAGTGCAGGCCGTTTATCTGTGCTTTACCTTTCTTCCCGACTCGATCGGGCTTATTGACAGATACCTGCTCAGGCTGTACCGGAAGGACATATCCTCCGGTGCGCTGACCCGTGACGAGGCGGCGGATATGATCGCGGAGCTGTTCATACGGATCTGCGCCCACACTCCGCTACAGTCAAAATGGGCAGGGGACAAGGGAGGCGAGTCGCATTTCGCGATCGGCGGCACCCTTTCTGACGGCTCCGACGGGTTCAACGAGCTTTCGGAGCTGATAATCGACACCATGATGGCTCTGCCGCTCCCGCGTCCTCAGGTTTCTCTGCGTATAACCGGAACGACACCGCTCTCTGTCGTCCGCCGGGTGCTTGAATGCGCAGTGAACGACAGATATATGCGGTTTGCCCTTGTCGGTGACGCTCCGCGTCTCAGGGGACTTACCGAAGTGGCAAGAATACCGTGGGACGATGCCGTCAACTATACTATGGTCGGCTGCAACGAGCCGGCGCTCCGGGGCGAAATGTGGTTTGACGGCTGCAAGATGAACATTGCCCGGTCTCTTACAAACCTGCTTTATAAGCGCACCGACGACATCTGCTCGTGCAGGGATTTTGACAGCTTCTTTGCGCTCTGGGAAGAGGAGCTTGAGCATGATCTGAACCGCGTCATGTACTGGATCAACGGATTCGGGCGCGCGCGGGCAAAGGACAGAAACGTTCTCTCAAGCATATTCATAAACGGGTGCATTGAGTCGGGAAAATCCGTTACCGAGTGCGGGGGAAGACCGTCGGTTGCCGGAATAGATATGATCGGGCTTATCTGCGTCATCGATTCGCTCTCGATTGTGAAGCAGCTGGTCTTTGAGGAAAAAAAGACAACCCTGCGCGGTTTCATCGACATCATGAAGAACAACTGGGAAGGCGGCGACGGCGGGGAGCTGCGGCAATACATACTGAAAAAGGGCAGATTTTTCGGAAACAACGATGATCTGTCGGATGAGGTTGCGAGAAGGGTCACCGATGCGATCTTCAGGCACACCAAGGACAGAACCGACCTGTTCGGCAATCACTTCCTTATCGGTGCGATATCCGGCTACAATCCGCATCACGCGTGGTTCGGTGAAAAGACCGACGCCACCCCCGACGGCAGAAGAAGAGGCGACGCCTTCATGATCGGCATAGGTCAGTCTGACGGGAAGGACAGACGCGGGCTTACCGCACTGCTCTGCTCTGTCTCTCAGATGGATCCGCACGCGGTGATTACCGGGGCTTATGTCTGCAACGTGTATCTTGAAGAATCGCTTGTCAGGGACAGGGATAAATTCGATCTGACCTTACGCATTCTGTATCGGTATTTTATGGACGGCGGTGTTCATGTTCAGCTGAATTACGTATCAAAGGACGAGCTTCTGAAAGCAAAGGCGCATCCGGAGGATTACCCGTCTCTCCGCGTCAGAGTGACCGGTTTTTCCGGGCATTTCACAAACCTGCAGGAGGAAATGCAGGACGAAATAATCAAGAGGACGGTCATCGGAGGCAGATGAAGGGATCGGTATTTGACATTCAGCGCGCCTCGTACGTTGACGGTCCGGGGATAAGGACGACCGTGTTTCTGAAGGGCTGTCACATGAACTGCGCCTGGTGTCACAACCCGGAGGGGAAGAGGCGCGGGACGCAGCGTATGTACTTTGAATCAAAATGCCTTCACTGCGGGAAATGCGTCGGGGTATGCCGCAGCGGTGCGATATCGTTTGTTCCCTCGTCCGGTGCGCTCGGCTTTTCCCCCGGAAAATGCGTTCTCTGCGGGAGATGCGCGCTTATCTGCCCGCAGAACGCGATATCGCTCTGCGGATATGAGACGGATTCCGGAGAGATTCTCGACGAGGTGAAAAAAGACATCGGCTTCTATAATGACACCGGCGGCGGGGTGACGCTTTCGGGCGGCGAGTGTCTGGATCAGCCGGATTTTGCGGCAGAGATACTTGAAAAATGCAAAAAAGCCGGGATATCGACTGCGGTTGACACCGCCGGGGACGTGCCGTGGGAGAGCATTGAGAAGGTGCTTCCGTACACCGATCTGTTTCTTTACGACATCAAGTGTATCACTCCGTCGCTTCACAGGAAATTTACCGGTGTCGGGAATCAAAGAATCATGGAAAATTACCGCAGGCTGCTGTCTCTCGGCGTCGGGATCACCGTGCGCGTGCCGCTGATTGCCGGATTCAATGACAGTGACGCCGAATCGGGGAAAATCACCGCTTTTCTTCGTGAAAACCCGCCGGGAAGGGTCGAATTTCTTCCGTACCACGCGATGGGAGAAAACAAATACCGCGCACTCGGTCCCGGAGAACCGGAAAAGTTCTCCGCTCCGTCACAGGAGGTGATCGGAAAGCTGCAGGCTGCTGTAAAATCCTTATAAAACGTCCGTCCTGTGCCCGCTCCGCGCATTACTGCGCGGGGCGGGCGTTTACGTCGTCCGTCTCCCTCATTTAAAAGTTACATATCATACTTGAAATATGTAATAAAATCTGCTATACTCGTTGACAATAATAAAAAAGTACAGGATGACCGTGATGAAACTCACCGTAAAATTTGTCAGAAAACAGCTTGAGCTTCTCAAACCCTTCATAACCGGCTGTTCGCTTGCCGCTTCACGGGCGGGACAGGCGGCGATAGGGGAGCTTATCTCGATACCGCTCAGAAAAGAGGAGCGGTTTGAGAGGATTGCCTTCCCGGAATTCGAATGCGGGCTTGTCACGCCGAATACTGCCGCCGATCCCGACTGCGCGCTGATCTACATACACGGCGGCGGGTACACGGCGGGAAATCTTGACTATGCAAGGGGCTTTTCCTCTGTCCTTGCGGCGGAGACGGGACTGCGGGTGTTCTGCCCGGCTTACAGGCTGGCTCCGGAGGACAAATACCCGGCGGCGCTGAAGGACTGCCTTGCGCTTTACCGGTATGTGACCGAGACGCTTGAGATCCCGCCGTCAAAAACCGTGCTTGTCGGGGAATCGGCGGGCGGAGGGCTTATTTACAGCCTGTGTATCCAGCTTGAAAGAATGGGGAGAGATCTTCCCGCCGGGATCGTGGCGATATCCCCGTGGACAGACCTTACCGAATCGGGCGAATCGTATGAAAGGAACCGCGATATCGATCCGTCGATGACAAAGGAGCGGCTTGAATATTTTGCGCAGTGCTATGTCCCGGAGGGGACCGATCCGCGCGACCCGCTTATCTCTCCGGTGTTCGGAGATCTGCACGGAATGCCGCCGTCGCTTATTTTTTCCGGCGGGGACGAGGTCATGCTCGACGACGCATCCGCGCTTGACTCAAATCTGCAGCTTGCGGGCTGTGAAAGCCGGCATATAATAAGACCGGGAATGTGGCACGCCTATGTTGTCTACGGGCTTGACGAAACGCACGATGACATGGACGATATCTGCCGGTTCGTCAAAGAAAAACTCGGAATTTCCTGACAACGAAAGGAGTGAGTCGGTATGAAAAAAAATCTGCGCTGGCTCAAGCTCGACAACGCGGCTAAAATATATCCCGCGGCAAGAAGAAAATACTGGACCAACGTTTTCAGGATATCCGTGACCTTCCGCGACGACATCGATCCCGTGGTGCTTCAGAGCGCGCTTGACGTCACGGTGAAGCGCTTTCCCTCGGTCGCGGTCAGACTGCGCACCGGGGTGTTCTGGTATTATCTTGAGGAGATCCCGGAGGCTCCGCGGGTCATGAGCGAGGAGAGCTGCTCCCTCAACCGCATGACCTTCAGAAGCATAAGAAAATGCGCCATCCGGGTGCTTTACCATAAAAAACGGATGTCGGTCGAAATGTTCCACTCGGTCACCGACGGAAACGGCGGGCTTGTCTTTGCAAAGACCCTTGCCGCCGAGTATGCCCGCGAGAAATACGGCATCGATACCCCGAGCGGCGACGGCATCCTTGACCTGACCGAGGACGCGGCGGAATCGGAGCTTGAGGACAGCTTCGGAAGGTACGACGCACCGGTCAGCGCAAGCCGCAGGGAGGACAACTCCTACATGATGACCGGAACCCACGAGCCGGACGGCTTTCTGCACGTGACGACCGGGATAATCGACACTGCCTCTGCTCTTGAGCTTTCAAAAAAGTACGGCACGACGCTGACGGTGTTCCTTGCGGCGGTCATGATGAAGTGCATATACGATATTCAGAACGAGCGGGTAAGAAACCCGAAAAAGCGCGAGGCGGTGCGGATACTGATTCCGGTCAACCTGCGGAAGCTGTTTGAAAGCGACACCATGCGGAATTTCGCGTCGTATATCACGCCGGGGATCGACCCGAAGCTCGGCGAATACACCTTTGAGGAAATGGTGAGCGTCATTCACCACAGCATGGCGCTTGAACTCAACCCGAAGCGTATGTCGGCGAAATTCACCGCCAACGTCCGCTCGGAGCGGAAGGCGATCCTGCGCATAATGCCGCTGTTCATCAAGAATTTTGCGATGAAGATGGTATACAACCGCGTCGGGGAGCGGAAATCAAGCATATGTATGTCCAATCTCGGGCTTGTGACCCTGCCGGAGCCGCTGTCGGACTATGTGACAAGGATAGACTTCGTTCTCGGCGTTCAGGCAGATACTCCGTGCAACTGCGGCATATGCTCCTACGGCGGAAAGCTGTATATAAACTTTATCCGGAGCATCAGGGAGCCGGAGCTTGAGAGACGTTTCTTCACCTTCCTGCGAAGAGCGGGGCTTCACGTGCTTGTCGAGAGCAACCAAAGAGACGTCCGGTCGGGCTGACCGGAACAAAAATCCTTTCTGAAAGATGTGATCTGCAAATGTATTGTGTTAAATGCGGTGTCGAGCTTGCCGACAGCGAAAAAAAATGCCCTCTCTGCGGCACGGAGGTGATCTGTCCGGGAGAGGAAAATCGCGAGATCTCTCCCCCGCCGTACCCGCCGTATCCGGGTGCAGTCCGCGAGGGCGTGTCGAGAAACGGCGTGCTGTTCGTTCTGACGGTACTGTTCCTGCTTTCCTTCTGCCTCTGTCTTATCTGCGACATCAAGATAAACGGCGGCGTTGTGTGGTCGGGCTATGCCTCCGGAGGAATACTGCTCATATATGTTATGTCGGTGCTTCCGGTGTGGTTCCGCCGCCCGAATCCGGTCATATTCGTGCCGATTGATTTCGCCGCCATCGGGCTGTATCTTCTGTATATCAGCTGCGCGACCGGCGGGCACTGGTTCCTGTCGTTCGCCTTTCCGACGGTCGGATGCATCGGACTTATCGTGACGGCGGTCGTTGCGTTGACAAGGTACACCTCAGGCGGCGACCTGTTCATCTACGGCGGCGCAATGATCCTCCTCGGCGGGCTTTCCGTGCTTGTCGAATTCTTCATGAAGATAACCTTCGGGACACGTATGTTCGTGTGGTCGCTCTACCCTCTGTCTGCGTTCTTTATAATCGGCATGATGCTTATTGTCATCGGAATCTGCCGCCCGCTGAGGGAGTCGCTGAAAAAGAAGCTGTTTTTCTGAATACGGTGAAATGTCCCTGCATGGCAGATACGGACGCCTGAAAGGGTGTTAAAAAACTCATTCCGAGTTTTTTAACACCCTTTCTGTCATTACACCGGCAGCGTCCCTGTGCTTTCCTTCAGTTTTTCAGGCTGTGGATCGGCGCGGGGATTCTGCCGCCTCTTGCTATGAATTTTTCGGGGGAATAGCCGTTGACCGAGATGATGGGAGCATAGCCGAGCAGACCGCCGAAGCTGACGGTCTCGCCGACACCCTTGCCGTAAACGGGGATGACGCGGACAGCCGTGGTTTTGGTATTGGCAACGCCTATCGAGATCTCGTCGGCAATGATTCCGCAGATCGTTGCCTCGGAGGTGTCGCCGGGGATGGCGATCATATCAAGCCCGACCGAGCAGACAGCCGTCATTGCCTCCAGCTTTTCGATCGTCAGCGCACCCCTTGCCACAGCGTCTATCATTCCGGCATCCTCCGACACCGGGATAAACGCGCCGGAAAGCCCGCCGACAAACGACGAAGCCATGACGCCGCCCTTCTTGACCGCATCGTTGAGAAGCGCAAGCGCCGCCGTTGTTCCGGGCGCTCCGACCGACTCAAGCCCCATTCCCTCAAGGATGTGAGCCACCGAGTCGCCTATTGCCGGCGTCGGCGCAAGCGAAAGGTCAACTATGCCGAACGGTATGCCGAGACGCTGTGAAGCCTCGCAGGCAACGAGCTGACCCATTCTTGTGATCTTGAACGCGGTCTTTTTTATTATGTCGGCAAGCTCCGGGAAGGAGCAGTCGCCGGCTCTCTTTATCGCGCTTGAAACAACGCCGGGACCGGAAACGCCGACGTTTATTACCTTCTCCGGCTCACCGGAGCCGTGGAACGCGCCTGCCATGAAGGGGTTGTCCTCCGGCGCGTTTGCAAACACGACGAATTTTGCGCAGCCTATCGATTCCCTGTCCCTTGTGAGGTATGCGGATTCCTTGATTATTTTTCCGACGGCGGCGACAGCGTCCATGTTTATTCCCGCCTTTGTCGAGGCGACGTTTACCGACGAGCAGACAAGCTCCGTTTCGGCAAGCGCCTGCGGAATGACGCTCATAAGGCGCTCCGCTCCCTTTGTCATGCCCTTCTGGACGACCGCTCCGAAGCCGCCGACAAAGTTCACGCCGAGGTCGTGCGCCGCTCTGTCAAGGGTTTTTGCGACCTTAAGATACCCCTCAGCCGGGATATCCCCGCCGACGGAGGCTATCGGAGTGACGGAAATGCGCTTGTTGATTATCGGGATCCCGTAGGTCTTTTCTATATCACAGGCGGTCGGGACGAGCTTTTCCGCGCTCTTCATGAGTTTATCGTATATCTTCCCGCAGAGCCGGTCGGCATCATCGCTGACGCAGTCGTGGAGGGATATTCCCATCGTCACGGTCCTTATGTCGAGGTTCTCCTCGCGGATCATGTTTATTGTTTCAAGAATGTTGTTTATCTCAAGCATTATCCGCCCTCATATTCTGTGCATCGAGTTGAATATATCCTCGTGCATGGTGTGTATCTCAAGTCCCGCGCTATTTCCGACCTCGGTCATCCTGTCGACAAAGTCCCCGAACGGGATGGTTATCTTTGTGATATCAACTATCATTATCATCGCAAAGTATTCGCTCAGAACCGTCTGCGAAATGTCTATGATGTTCACTCCGCATTCCGCGCACGCGCAGCTCACCTTCGCGATTATGCCCATGCTGTCGCGTCCTGTTACCGATATTACAGCTTTCATATTAAACCTCCGGAAATATAATTTATTTATTTGGGGCGCCGCCCCAAACCCCGCCTCTTTCTTTAAAAGAAAGAGGGGAAAGAAGAAACTAAAAAAGAGTATTATATAAGCGGCAAAGATTATGTCTGTGGAAAAACAAGCGGATTTGCCCCGAATACCGAAACTTTTTCCGCTGTACACATCGCCCCTGTTGCTGCCGCTACCGGTCGCACCCGTTCCTTGGGGGGTCTCGGGGGGCGGAGACGCATTGAGTTCATTATGTCGCCGCCCCTTTCTGCGGCGACATAATGAATCTCATTTCGCGGCGCAGTCCCCTGAGCGGCCTTTCTTTTTCCCTCTTTTTCTTTCTCCGAGAAAGAAAAAGAGGTTATTGGCGACGACGCAGTCGCAAAATCTCTGTCAGTAAAACAAAACCCGACTGCAATCACCCCTCAAAATACTCCCTCGTTGCCCTTGCCGACCCGCGTGACAGGATACAGAGGCACACCGTATTCACCAGTGCCATAAGCGACACTGACATATCGGCGATCTCCCACACGAATCCGGGAGTGAATACTGCACCGGCAATTCCCGCCGCGCCGTATATGAGAGTATACGCGCGGCGGGCTTTTTCGCCTGCTCCGAGGCAGATAAGGCTCTCCTGCCCGTAAAACGACCAACATACGACCGACGCCAACGCATAGACCGCCGAGGATGCCGAGACAAACACGCCGCCGGGCAGTCCTATCATCGAATAAGCCTCTGCCGCAAGCGCCATTCCGTCAAGCTCCGGAATGCACGCGGGAAAAGCGATAAGCACCACGAATGCCGTCAGGGTGCAGAGCAGAACCGTATCGACGAACACCTCGAATATCCCGAAAACGCCCTGCTCCGCCGGCTTGCTTGATGCCGAGGAGTGAGCGAAAGCCGCCGTTCCGCACCCGGCTTCGTTCGACAGAACTCCCCTCGACGCTCCGAGCCTGACTGCGCGACTGATGAAAAAGCCGGCAAGTCCGCCTCCTGCCGCGCGGAATTCAAATGCCCCTCCGATTATCCGAGCCATGACCGACGGCAGCATCGCGCCGTTTCTGATAATTATCGCAAGCGACAGAATGACGTACCCTATCGACAGAACCGGGATCACGACCGCCGAAAAATCAGCGACCCGCTTCACTCCGCCGCCGAGAAGAATGACGGTAAGCGCGGCAAAGACCACCCCGGTCATGATTTTCGGAACGCCGAAGCTGACCCTCAGCGCCTCAGCCGCCGCAGAGCTCTGCACCGTGTTTCCGACGGTAAACGACGAAAACAGTATCAACCCGGCAAAGAACAGCGCAAGTCTGCGGCTCCCGATGCCCTTTTCCATGTAGTAAGGCGCACCGCCGTGACCGTTTTTGCGGTAGAGCATGGCGGTCGTGACCTCTGCATACTTGATGATCATGGCAAAAAACGCGCTGACCCACATCCAGAAAACAGAGCCGGCACCGCCCATCGCGATCGCCGACGCAACTCCGGCGATATTTCCCACTCCCAGCGTACCCGAAAGCGCGACGCACGCAGCGCGGAACGGCGATATTCCGTCGCCCCTTCTGCCGGAAAGCGCTTTTACCGTCCTTATCGGGTGACGGAGCGGAAATAACCGGAATCTCATAAGCAAAAATGTCCCGCAGACTGCCATAACACAGGGCAGTGCGGGTCCCAGTATCATCCGATTCACAAACGACAGCATTTTTCTTCCTCCGGTCAAAAAACTCTTGCATTGTCGGAAGATATGTGTTATAATACTCTCTGCCGACGGTACATTTTATTACCCGGAGGCTATATATATGCCGGTGTGTTGGAATTGGCAGACGAGGCGGACTCAAAATCCGCTGGTAGCAATACCGTGCGGGTTCGACCCCCGCCACCGGCACCAGAAACCGATAAATCCCGGACAGGCTTTTATCGGTTTTTTTGTCAGAACTTAAAATCGCGGTTCAACACAATACAATTCAGCTGATTTTGGGGGTAATAACATGAAAGCATTCGGAAGCCTTCCTGACGGTTACAGAGAAATCTGCTCCGTCGATCTCAAAAAAGACAAAAAAGCGGCTGTTTACGTCAATCTGCTGGCGATTGCAATAGCTGTGATCCTTGTCCTTCCGATGAATGCGGTCGTTCCCTTTTACCGGTCGCTCGTCTCTCAGACCGACATCAAAGACATATTGATAAAATACGTTGTCTTATTGGTGCTGATGGTGCTGTATGTTATCCTGCATGAGCTTGTTCACGGTGTCGCGATGAGAATCTGCGGGACAAAGAAGGTAAAATACGGCTTCAACGGGATGTATGCCTTCGCCGGAAGCGACGATTATTATGATAAAACGGCATATATATTCATAGCCCTTGCCCCGATCGTTCTCTGGGGAGTCGTCCTTGCGGTCGTCAATATCCTCGTTCCCGCAGAATGGTTCTGGGTCATTTATATCATTCAGGTACTCAACCTCTCCGGCGCCGCAGGAGATCTGTATGTAAGCGTAAAATTCTCGCGTCTGCCGCGCGATATCCTCGTGCAGGACTACGGCATCGGGATGGTCGTTTATTCCGGAAGCAATGCCGCAAAGTAACTTCATCATCAGAAACATCATCCCCCGGAAGCCGAAATTTCCGGGGGATGTTATTATAATCTGAATTTCAGGTTATTACGGTCTCAGTCCCATTCCGCCCTCAAGGGTGAGGGTCTCGCCGTTCATGTACTTGAAGTCCGGCGAAGCAAGCTGAACGCAGACTCTGCCGATCTCGGTCTCGGAGTCTCCGAAATGTCCTGCCGGCGGCATTTTGACGTTTGCCTTGAATGCCTCGGGATAGGCAGTGCTGAATTTTTCAAGCTGGCTTGTCCATGCGAGCGGGCAGACAACGTTCGTGTTGATGCCGTCCTTTGCCCATTCGGTGGCAGCGACTCTTGACAGACCGCGGATGCCCTCCTTTGCGGCGGCATATGCGCACTGTCCGTAGTTCCCGAACAGACCGGCGCCGGAAGCGAAGTTTATGATGCTTCCCTTTGTCTCCTTCAGATAGGGATAGCACGCCTTCATGTAATAGAACGCGGCATACAGACCTGAATACACGGCAAGGTCGAACTGCTCTGTCGTGTGATCCTGAATGGTGACGCCGGAAGCCGATGCCTGTGCGTTGTTTATAAGTACATCGATACGTCCGAACTCCTTAACAGCCGCTTCGACAACACCCTTTGCGGTGGCTTCGTTGTCTTTTCCGGCGGCGATTTCGGCGGCAACGGTCAGAACCCTTATTCCGTAATTCTTTTCAAGCTCTTCCTTTGCCCTCGCGAGCTTTGCCTCGTTTCTTCCGGTGATTACGAGGTTTGCGCCCTCTTTTGCGTATGCGGTCGCGATCCCGTAACCTATCGAACCGCACCTTCCGTCAGACAGTACGGCATAGCCGCCTCCTGTGATTATTGCGGTTTTTACTCATGACTGTTTCTCCTTTTTTCACGGTATGTAGAATGCTGATACCGGTTATACGGAACCGATTATACCACTTCCCGACGTTTTTTTCGACCGTATTCCGGTAAAATTCCGTCAGATAAGCCGAAAGCCGTTATACCGTGTCCAAAACCGCGCCGCCGGTTATCCGGTATCTCCCGGCTGTCACGGTGCCCTTGCCAAGGCGCAGCGTTATGACCCGGCAAGCCGCTTTGTCGGTCAGACCGCCGTCATCAGCAAGACGGCAGACAGCGTCGGTGCAGTCTCCGAAGGCGCGGAGGGTGATGTCAAACACCGTATCGGGCGACACGCACTGCACGGGTTCGGCAACCGGAATGATCGTTCCCGCCCTGACGTAAAGCGGCACTCCAGCAGTTTCCGTGTAATGCTCCCCGCCGGAACAGCGTTTCCCGTCAAAGAAGCCGTACCACTCGCCCTCCGGGAGCTTTACTGTCCGCCCTGTTTCACCGGGAGCTATCGGAGCGACGAGAATGTCGCCGAAAAGGTATTCGTCGGAGATATCGGCAGCATCGGGATAGTCGCAGACAAGCGCACGAACCGGCGGCTTTCCGTTTTTATGATAGTCACAGAACGCGGTATAGAGATACGGCAGGAAGCGCATACGGGTCTTGAATATCTCCCGGACGGCATCGGTCGCGTTTATGTCAAGCCACGGCATTTTGTCGAGATACCATGCATTCACAAGCGACTGAGCCGAAAATGCCGTCAGCTGAAGACGGCGTATAAGCTCGTCACTGCTTTCCGCGTGGCGCAGCTCCGGCGCCCAGAGAAGCCCGGAGAAGCCGGCATTGACCGTTCCGGTAAGAAAATCGCCGAAATCGTAAAGGTCGCTGTAAAGGACGAACGGATAGGCGGCGGCAAGCGCTCCCATGTTTCTGACCTCGGAAAGCGTTCTCTTTTCACCGAGAGCCTTCATTATCGTCCGGCAGTAGAGCGTGCCGAAAAGGTGGTGATACTGTTCCCCGTCCATTCCGGAAGGAAATGCGGCGCAGTCCGGGAATGACCAGCCGCCGGTGAAATCGCTTCCGTCGCACTCGTCCAGCTTGAATCCGGTTATCCCCTCATCGCAGAGTTCCTTATGATATCCCGCGAAGATGTCAGACGCTTCATCAAGCGAAAAATCCGGAACAAGTCCGTTCCAAACAAGATAATCTCCGGAATACGGCACAAGGCTGTCGTGTACAGGCGATGCGGGATTGACGAACGCGTGCTCCCAGAGGTTGACGTGAAAGCCCTGTCCGATCAGCTTTTTCAGCATTTCGCGATGGTGCGGGAATCTCTCGCTCCAGACATACGAGCAGGAATAGCTCCGCGACTGCCAGCCCGGCTCAAGCCCGAGAATATCGCACGGAAGAGCCAGCGAACGGAACTGCGCGGCGGTTTCCAGCACCTGATCCTCGCCGAACTGACCGCAGCAGCGGTAGAAATTGCCGAGTCCCCACATCGGAGGCATACATCCCCCGCCTGAGAGCATATTATACGCGGAAACGATATCGACTATCCGCTCTCCGCGGAAAAAGTATAAATCGGCTCCCTCCGCGACCGGAATTTCGATCGTCATCACCGATGACGCGGACGTGCGCGCGGCATAAAGCTCACCTGTGCTGTTCATTACCCGGCTTTCACCGTTTTCCGGTTCATTCGCGGCGGAGCCGGTGTTCAGCTCGCTTCCGCACTGGAAAACGGCGTTTCTTGCGGTATCGACGTACATTCCCCAGCCCTCATCGGTGACGAAAAACGGAACGGGAGCGTGCGAATCGCCGCTTGCAGAGCGCGGGTCGGCATTTACGCGGCAGGTTATCTTGTTTCCGCGGTGATTGAATGCCTTCAGCTGAAGCCCGAAGCCGTATATCCTTGCCGTCTGCGACAGCGGAAACACAATTCTGCATCCCCGGCGCGAGACCGAGAACTTTATTTCCGGTGCGTCTTTTGCCGATATCTCCCTCACCGGAACCTTCTGGGCGGGGGCAAACCGGGAGGGAACGAACTTCTCCGGGGTGCCGAGGGTCAGCTTATAAATCTCTGTTTTCATGGTTTCGATCCTTATCTTTTGTCTTTCCGGGAACCTCCGCGGCACTTTCCGACGCGGTTCTGCGGCTTCTGCGGTACTCACTCGGAGTCATTCCGAAATAATTCCTGAAGCTGCGGGTGAAAACGTGGATGGAGGAATAATTGAGTATCCTGCTTATCTGAGTGACCGTCTGTCCCTCGGTAAGCAGCTTGCAGGCAACGTTCATGCGGCACTTTGTGTGATAGTCGCCGAGGGTCTCGCCGGCAATTTTGCGGAAGCACTTTGTGATATACCGGTAATTGTAATTGAAAAGCGATTCAAGCTCGGTCAGCTTGCGTATTTCGCAGACATGGTGCATCAGGTACTGCTGTATCTGATAGGTCAGGATTGTCTCGCTTTTTATATTCGACGAATAAAACGTCTCCGGCTCCTTCCTGCCGGTTCGGATGAGAAGTATGAGGAATCTTTCAAGCGAAGCGGAGATGAATTCCCCCGACATGAAGTCGTCTGAGTTTATCTCGGTAAATATGTCGTAAAAAACATTGTTTTCGTCCTTCATCCTGAATATGCGCTCGTTCTTTCCGTCGAAAAGGCGGTGAAGCTCAGCAATTATCATGCTCCAGACCCGGTCACCGGGATCGGGCATGAAGCCGCAGAAAGCGTATCTCAGCGGATTTTCTCTGTCGGAGACGATGCTGTGGGTGTCTCCGGGGAAATTAACCGAACAGTCGCCGGGAGACAACACCGTCTCCGTGCCGTTTGTTACCGTTTTTCCCTTTCCCGAAAGAACGTAGGTCAGCTCATAGCACTGCTGACAGTGCGGAGAAACGACCGTTGTCGGACAGCAGTGCATCTCTCCGAGCTGATACACCGACAGCGCACCGCAGGTTTTCGGGTTGCCGAAAAAATTGTTTTCAAAATGATACCGGTTATACTGGTCGATCATAGAGAACGGTTCCTTTCGTTTCGTGACGCAAAGAATTACCAATCAGTTCTGCACGGAGTATCTGCCGGACGTTTTCAGTGTCATTTCTGTCTCCGCACTCACCATTATACTATATTATCGTATTTTTCGCAAGTGGATTTGTCTGATTTGATGAAAGTGATAAAAAAACGGAGAACAAATAACAAAACCGGGCACACCAGATGCCGGACACGTCCCTGTCATTTGACTATTATGAACAAAAAATTTAGCATTAATACTGCTCTTTTGCGCGGGCTATTGAAAAATCCGCGGAATCATGATATCTTTATTGTATCAAGATCTCACTCCGTCCGGAAGGAAAAGCAACATGAACACAAACAAATACACGATCGCCGTCATCGGATGCGGCAGGATTTCAAACAACGCGCACTTCCCCGCGCTTTCGGGGATGGACAATGTCCGTATAAAGTACGCCTGCGACCTTATCCCGGAAAAGGCAGAGGACAAGGTTGCCCGCTTCGGCGCGGAACAGGCGATAACCGATTATAAGACCGCTCTTGACGACCCGGAGGTGGAGGCTGTCTGGGTCCTCACACCGAACTATGCGCATTACACCGTTACAATGGATGCCCTTAAAGCCGGGAAGCACGTTTTCTGCGAAAAACCGATAACGGTAAACTACGACCTCTCCTGCAAAATGGCGAAAGAAGCGAAAAAACAGGGAAAGCTCCTCAACATCGGCGTGTGCAACCGCTATCACAAAACCGTCGAAATGCTTGAAGAAATGAACCGCCGCGGCGATTTCGGAAGGATATATCACGTTTACTGCTCGTTCCGCAGTCACCGCTCGATACCGGGGCTCGGCGGCGCGTTTACCGACAAATCGCAGTCGGGCGGCGGGGTGCTTATCGACTGGGGAATCCACTTCCTTGATCTTATTCTTTACATCCTCGGCGGTGCGACACTTAAGACCGTGACCTGCGACGCTTACAGCGAGATGGCAAAGGACATGAAGTCATATGTCTACCGCGGGATGTGGGCTGAGGAGACAAAGAACCTTGACGGTGTGAACGACGTTGAAGATTTCATCACCGGTCACATCCGCACCGACAAGGCAAGTATATCCTTCAACGGCGCATGGGCGCAGAACATAGAAAAGGACGAAATGTTCATCGACTTCCTCGGCGACGCGGCGGGAGTAAGGATGAATTACGGCGGGAGCTTTACCCTTTACACCGTGAAGGACGGAGAATTTGTTCAGATAACACCGGAATACGAAATTCCGGATATGTATGCCCGCGAGGACGCAGCGTTCCTTGAAGCCACCCGCACCGGAGAGCATACAAGAACGCACATCGACAACATCCTTGAAAGCGCAAAGCTCCTTGATTACCTCTACCGCTCGGCGGAGGAAAAGAAAGAGATCGGTTTTTAACGGAGGTTTACTGTGAAGATCGGATTTATAGACTACTATCTTGACGAATGGCACGCGAACAATTATCCCGAATGGATAAAGGAAGCATCGGGCGGCGAAATGACGGTCGGATACGCATTCGCCGAGACCGCCAGCCCCCACACCGGGGTCACGACGGAGGAATGGTGCTCCCGCACGGGAATAACGCAGGTCGGCTCGATCGAAGAGCTTGTGGAAAAGAGCGATGCGATCGTTGTTCTCTCCCCCGACAACTGCGAAAGGCACGAAATGCTGAGCAGGCTCCCACTGCTCTCCGGAAAGCCGGTGTACATAGACAAAACCTTTGCCCCAGACCTTGACACGGCAAAAAGGATATTCGCGCTTGCCGACGGAAACGGCACGCCCTGCTGTTCCACCTCGGCTCTCCGGTTCGCCGACGAGTACCGCGGCATCGACACGGAGAACATCACGGCGGCAAACTTCTGGGGACCGATGAATTTTGAGATTTATTCTGTCCATCAGCTTGAGCCGCTTGTCATGCTGATGAGGTGCCGCGCGGAATCGGTCATGATGATGACGGCGGAGAATTACTATCTGCTTGCTGTCCGGTTTGCCGACGGGCGGGTCGGAAGCATTTCCGGGTCGTATCCCGACGCTCCCTTTGCCGCACAGCTGACGGTGAAGGGCGGAAACCGGAACATAAACGTGACAAGCGACTTTTTTAAAAACTTCATAAAAGATCTTGTCACATTCTTCCGCGGCGGCGCACTTATGGCTCCGCATGACGAGACTCTTTCGGTCATGGCGATAAGAACGGCGGCGCTTGAGGCGATGAAAACACCGTTTGTGTGGGTTCCGGTTCCGGAAATCAGATAATATACAATGAAAATGTGAGGTAGAATCATGAAGCATTTTAAAAAAACCGTTTCCCTTGTCCTTGCACTTGCTTTTGCGGCGACCGCGGCAGCCTGTGCAGGCGGCGGAGGAGATAAGCCCGGCAATTCCAAGGGCACTCAGTCACAGCCGACCGGCGACAATGACCGCCTTAATGCAAACGACGGGATCGAAGCCGTTGATTTCAAGGGACTTCAGTACAAAATTTCGATAAGCGACAACCAGGAGTTCGAAATGTTCTCCGACGACACGACCGACACCGTTGACGCGGCGGTCTACGAGCGCAATATGCGGGTCGAGGACAAATATAAAATCGAGATCGTTCCGGTAATAACGACAGGCTACTCGTCAGGTGCGGGACAGCTCCTTCACGAGGAGGATATCAAAAAGTCGATAAGCACCGGCGACCACGCGTTCGACACGGTTCTCATGTGCGCATGGCGCGCCGGAACACTTATCGTTGACGGGTATTTCCGCGACTGGAACAATAACATTCCCGGTGTGAATTTCGCTCAGCCGTGGTGGAATTCACGCTGCAACAACGCATTTACGATCGACGGGAAGCTGTATGCCTCCGTCGGAGACATCTCGCTTACCACCCTTGCCCTTGCGCACTGCTACCTCTACAACAAGACGATGGGAGCGGACAAGAAGATCGACGACCTTTACACGGTAGTCCGGGACGGAAAGTGGACCATCGACTATGTGAAGCAGATAACAAAGGACATCTACACCGACATGAACAAGGACGGAAACCGCGGCACGGATGATGTTTACGGCTTCGCGTCCGGCGTTGTCACAAACCTTGATGCGTACCTTCCCTCCTTCGGCATATCTCTTGTCACCGCCGACAGCAGCGGGGATCTTACGATCGCCATTGACAAGGACCGCGCAAGAGTGCAGACCGCGCTTGAAAAGGTCTCTGACCTGTTCTACAACAGCGAAGGCTCGTACATCTCGATGGAGCACAGCGAATACAACGACCGCTTCAAAATGTTTGCCGAGGGGCGCGTGCTTCTCACCGACGCAACCGTCAACATCCTCTCAAGCTACTGCCGCGACATGAACGACTCCTACGGCGTTCTTCCCTACCCGAAGTTCAACGAGGAGCAGAAGGACTATTACAGCAACGCGCACGACAACTTCTCGGTTCTCTGCGTTGCAAACAATATCGAGAATGACGAGCTTGTCGGAAAGGTCACCGAAACGCTCTGCTGCGAGACCTACCGCACCGTCATCACCGCTTATTACGACACCGCGCTCAAGTCAAAATACACCGAGACGGACGATGACGAGGATATGCTCGACATGATCATGGAGGGCAGAAACTATGACCTTGCGGTGCTCTTCGCTCCGTCGCTTGACAGACTGTTCTATTTCTTCCGCGACGAGATCGCAGACAAATCGACAAGCGTTGCAGGCTCGCTTGACAGCCGCATAATGGGCTGGCGCGCCGCTCTCATGAGAATCGAGAAGATTTACGGAAACCTGTCGGCATAACGGCAGAATCATTACGGAGGCTTGAATGAAAAAAATGATGATATCGGTTCTCGGCGCCGGGCTTGCCGCACTGTTCCTTGCGGGATGCTCCGGCAACGGAAACACACAGACCGCCGGCTCTGCCGAAACCGGTGAACCCGAAAAGCCTGCATCAACAGGCGCAGGGACATATATCGTTTCAAACATGGAGGATCTTCTGGCACTTAAGCCGGCTGAGACAAAGGCGATAGTCATGATGAAGGGCTATTACTCCTCCGGTGACGGAGGCGGCGGAACCTTCTATTACGACGCGGCGGCAAGGAATCAGGACAACGGCGCGACCGTGATAAGAAGCGACAGTACCAAGGGACGCTTTGTCCGCGACTGTGAGGAGAATTACGTAAACGTCAAGTGGTTCGGTGCAAAGGGCGACGGCTCGACCGACGACACGGCGGCAATTCAGGCGGCGATCGACGCACTTCCGGGAGGCGGCGGTACCGTTTCCCTGCCCGGCGGGACATACAACATCTCATCGGCAATACGCATCGGCGACGGAAATGCGGGCGACAGGACCTCGTCAAAGAGCGGCATAAAATTCATCGGCTCAGGCGGCGGCTTTGCCTTTGCAACAAAGGCGGCTACCACAATCAACGCAATCGCCGACATGGACGAAATGCTTATCCTCCGCGGCCGGATCTCCGACTGTGAGATAGCCGGGATAAACCTTGCCGGAAACGGCAAGGCAAAGACCTGCCTTCTCCTCCATTCCTTCGCGGGGAGCTATTTCCACAACATCTGCGCGATGGGCTTCACCGAAACGGGAATAAAGATCCTCGGCGGATCGGCTCCGACCGGGAACTACAACATCACAAACCGCTTTGAATCCCTCGGCGCCTACTGCCTGTACGACAACACGACGGCACTTCTCATCGACGGCGACTATGCAAGCATCAACGACACATGGCTGACGGTCTTCACCGACTGCCGGTTCGACACGGCGCAGTCGAAGAATTCCGTTGCGGCACACTTCAAATTCGTTGACAGCATCTCGTTCTACCGCTGCCACTTCAATACCTACGACGACAGCTCGACCGGCGCGATCTTCGACGCACTCAACAACAACGATTTCCCCTGCGGAATGGCGTTTTACGACTGCTCGATGGTCTCTCATCAGGTGTGGGAGGACGAGAACCACAGGATGCGCAAGCAGTATTTCTACGGCTTCGGCACATATGACAACGAGCAGATACCGACAAACAGCAAACTCATCGGCTTCACCGATACCGGAATTCCCTTCAACATGGACGACCTCGCCGCCTATCTTGCCGCACAGAGCGGAGGAGCCGGCGGCAACGGCGAATACTCCCTTCCCCAGAGAGCCGGGCGCGTTGACACCGACGACGCAAACGGGCACGGAAACGGCACGCATATCAACCTGAAGGAAGGAAACACCGTCGCTGTGCTTGTCAATGCAAAAACACAGCTCACCGGCGGCTCGTTCTACCTCTCAAGCTACGGGAACAATACCGGAACCGTAACCTTTGACGTATATCGCTGGGACACCGACTACAAAACGACGCTGAAGGGCAGAAAGCTGGCGACCGATTCTGCCGTTGACTTCACCGACAACACAATATTCAATGCAGCCTTCGACGGGCTTGACACCGGGTACTACCTGATAGTCATAAACGGAACCTCTCCGGCAGACGACCACGGAGTTGCCGTCTGGATAAGAGGTCCTGTCCCGTCCTCGATCACCTTTGTAAACGGCGAACGCGTTGACGCAGGTCTTCGCGGTCAGTTTATAACGAAATAAATACACTTAAGGAGAAAAAACATGAAAAAGCATTCAATCCGCGCACTTATTCTCATTGCGGCAACGGTTCTTGCCCTTGCCTCCTGCAGCGGCGGCAACAAGCCCGCAGGCACGACAGACGGAAGCAAAACGACGACCGGAGCGCCGGCGCAGAGCACCGCAGGAACCGGAGAAGGCACAAAGGACGGCGGCACTGAAACCTCCGCCCCCGTAACGACCGAAGCACCGAAAAAGCTCGGAGCAAGCGGGCTTGAGGCAGTCAAGGGCACTGTTCCGACCTACATTGACGGTCCGCAGAACCACATCAATCTGAAAGAGGGCGACAGATACGGCATCGTTGCAAACTGCGATGCCCCCTTCAAGGCTCTGAACCTCTACACCGCAACCTATGACACCGACGCAAACGACAGAATCACCGTTAAGGTCTTCGCATTTGACACCGACTATGCAAAGAGCGTCTCCGGAACCGCGCTTGTCGATATGACTATCACCGGCTTCCCGAACGGCGGCTGGTATATGGTCACCTTCGAGTCTCCCCTTCCCGCAGGCGAGTACGTTATCGAGCTGACCGGAACCTCCGACGGCGACGACTACGGCGTTGCCATCTGGCATATGTACGGCTCTCCCTTCTTCCTCACCTGTAAGAACGGCGAGGAGCTTGAGGATTTCGGCATCTGGGCTCAGGTCATAGCCGAATAATATCATCCGTGAATCACCCCGCCTCGGGTGGGGAAAAAAATAAATCACAAGGAGATACAACATGAAAAGAACACTCGCAATCATCCTCACCGTCATGACGGTGATCGGAATGCTCGCACTTTCCGCCTCGGCGGCAAATATTGCGAACACATGGAAGGATCCCAAGCTGGACAACGAACGCTTTGACGGAAACGGCACTGCGGCAATCGCATACCGCTTCGCAACACAGGGTTCCGGAAAGCTCGTCGCGATAAATCCCTATCTTGCCGGCGAATCCGGGAAATTCGACCTTATCGTCTACAAGTGGGATAAAAACTATGGCAAGACCGTTTCCGGAACTCCGGTTCTTGAAATGAAGGAGATCGTCTTTGACAAGACAGACGCAAAGTGGACTACATTCGACGATCAGGACATCACGCTCACCACTCCCCTTCCCGCAGGCGAATATCTCTTCGTCATGACGAACTTCAAGGACACAAGCTGGGCGATCTGCAACTTCCTTTTCTCCGCAAACCCCGGCTTCAAAGTGTACAAAAACGGAGAGGCTGCCGAGAGATCCCTCTGGTGGCAGCTCGTCTTTGAGGATGAGGGCTGGTACAAGGACACTCCCCTTTCCGCCGATGTTGAAGACGGCGGAGACAACCCCGGCGGTGACAATCCCGGCGGAGACAACCCCGGCGGCGACAATCCCGGCACGTCCGACGCCGTGATTGCGGCATCGGCAGTGATCCTGCTTGCCGGCGCTGTCATCGTGTATGACAGAAAAAGAAGACACTGATATTCCGATCTTATAAAACAACAGCACCGCGGGGACCGTTTCCGGTCTTCCGCGGCGGCTGTGTTAAAGGCAATAATATGGACTGTTCTTCTCTTCCGCTCATCGGGGAGGCTGATATCGTTGTCTGCGGGGGCGGCACTGCCGGTGCTTTTGCGGCAATTGCGGCGGCTGACTCCGGGTGCCGTGTGCTTGTTGCCGAGCAGACCGGCTCTCTCGGAGGTGCGGCGGTAAACGGACTTGTCGTCCCGATGATGAACACCGGAATCCCGGGAAATCCGCAGTGCTCGTACATAAGCCGGAGACTTCACAATGAGCTTCTTGAATCCGGCGGCGCTGACGCCTCCGGGATGAACTTCGACCCGATACTGCTTGAGACGGCTCTGGAGCGTCTCTGCACGGACTCCGGAGTACGGATATGTTTCTATACCACTCTTGCGGATGCCGTCACAAAGGGCAATAAAATCAGTGAAATCGTGGTCGTGAACAAAAACGGACTCGGGCGCATCCGGGGGAAAATCTTCATCGACGCGACCGGCGACGGTGATCTTTCAATCCGGGCCGGTGCGGAGTACACGAAAGGCGACCCGCAGACCGGGAAAAACCAGGCGGTGTCGCTCCGCTATCTCGTCTCCGGCATCGACACGGAAAAATTCGGCATCTTCATCCGCGAAACCGTCATAAAAACCGGCGGCATCGGTGCGGACTGCGACGCAAACGGCAGAATATCCGTCGCCTGCTGCCCCGGAGACAGGTGGGCATTTGCCGGAACATTTGACGAGGCGCAGAAAAACGGCGACCTTACGGAGGACGACCGGATATACTGGCAAGGCTTCAGCGTATACGGCAGACGCGGCTGCATCGCCTTCAACAATCCCGAATTCTTCACCCATAACGACGGCACAGACTCCGATGACCTCACCTTCATCCGTCTTGCCGGAAAGCGGGCGATTCTGCGGCAGATGTCCTTTTACCGCAAATATCTGCCCGGCTTTGAAAATGCGTATATCTCCGACATTGCCCCGTCGGTCGGCGTGCGCGAGAGCCGGAACATCGTGACGGAATACGTCGTCACGGCAGAGGATCTGCTGTCAAAGCGCAAATTTCCCGACTGCATCTGCCGCTCTGCCTACCCGGTTGACATTCACGGAAAAACGCTGAACTTTTCCTCTGTCACACCCGCTGACGACGGAAAGCCGTGGTACGAGCTGCCCTTCCGCGCCCTTGCCGTAAAGGGGATCGACAACCTTCTTGTCGCAGGGCGCTGTCTCGGCGCGGATTTCACGGCTCAGAGCAGTATAAGAGTCCAGCACTCCGCCCGCGCCTCGGGAGAAGCCGCAGGTATCGGTGCGGCGCTTGCTCTTGAGCATAACACCGCGCCGCGCTTTGTAAACGGCGCAGATGTCCGTGCCGTCATGCTTGAAAGAGGCGCGGATTTCGGAGAAAAATAAAAAACGGCTCTGCACGTATCTGCCGCGTGCGGAGCCGTCTGTTTTTCATTTCACGTCCACGACCTCGGCGATCCCGTCCGTCACCCTGAACCTTATCTCGGCTCCGGCAAAAACGAAACCGTAGACCCTGTCCGGCTCGTTCTGATACGACGGGCGCGGGTCGGAGCGGAGGATCCCGAGGAGCGGTTCCCTTTTGTCCTCCGGTATAAGCGCGGCAAGCCTTTCCGGTATGACCGCATCAAGCCTGTCTCCTCCCGTTTTTCCGGCAAAACCGGAGGCGGCATCCGGATGGGAATCGGTAAACGGCAGGTACGGCTTTATGTCGTACACAGGCGTGCCGTCCATCATGTCCGCGCCCCCGATCTCAAGAATGACCCTTCCGTCCTTCCGGGAAATACCGGAAAGCCTTACGCAGCTCAGCCCCACCGGGTTCGGACGGAACGGAGAGCGCGTTGCGAAAACGCCTGTTCTTGTGTTCCCGCCGAGCCTCGGAGGGCGGACGGTCGGCGACCAGCTCTCACGCACCGCCGACGAAAAGCCCCAGACCACCCAGATGTGGGTATAGTCCTCAAGTCCGCGGAAAGCCTCGGCAACCGAATATTCCTTTTCAAACACTATACTGCTTTTCAGCCCCGGAATTATCCCGCTCTGCCGCGGCAGACCGAATTTCGTCGGGAAATCGCTTTTTACCGTTGCTATGACCTTCAGTTCCATGCTCACACCGCCGACCGCCGCGGATTGTTGACATTGCAGCGGTTTTCTGTTAAAATAATATTGTTTTCGGCAGACACTGCCGTTCATCGCCGTCCGACGGCGGATAAGGAGAAAAAATGCTTGAAATAAAACCGATCGAAGACAAAAACGAGCAGGAAACGCTCTGCCGTCTCTGCGGCATTGAGTACCGGGAGGAATTTTTCGCCTACAAGGCATATGAGGACGGAAAGCTGTTTGCCGCCGCTCAGTTCGACATATGCGGCGAATATGCCGTGATATACGGGATGAGTCAGGTGACCGGCAGCGCCGACGATTTTGAGGGGATGTTCATACTCGGCAGAGCCGTTCTGAATTTTCTTGACCTCTGCGGCGTGAAGGAGGCGGTTTACAGAGTCACCGATGAACACTCCGAAAAGCTGGCTAAGCTGGTCGGCTTCCGCAAGGTCGGAGAGGAGTACAGAATCTCTCTTGTCGGGCTGTTCACCTCGCCATGCTCCCACGGAAACGGGTACAAAGCCGGAAATGAAAGCTGACATGACACTTCCCGGATACGTGGCCGGCGTTATCCGGCGGCTGGAGGAAAACGGTCATTCCGCATATGCCGTCGGCGGGTGCGTCCGCGATATGCTTATGGGACGGGTTCCGCATGACTATGACGTCTGCACCGATGCGCTTCCGGAGCAGACAAAAAACGCCTTCCCCGACAGAACCACCATCGATACCGGAATAAAGCACGGCACGGTCACGGTGATATCTGACGGGCATCCGGTCGAGATCACGACCTTCCGCACCGAATCCGGCTATTCCGACGGCAGGCATCCCGACTCCGTCAGCTTTACCGCCTCGCTTGAGGGCGACCTGTCGCGCCGGGATTTCACCGTGAACGCAATGGCTTATTCCGGAAAAACCGGGCTTATCGACATTTCCGGCGGCAGAGACGATCTTGAAAACCGCATCATCCGCTGTGTCGGAGACCCGGAAAAGCGGTTTTCGGAGGATCATCTGAGAATTCTCCGGGCGATACGCTTCTCCGCGGTGCTCGGATACAATATCGAAGAAAGAACCTCGGCGGCGGTCATGAAGCTGAAGGACAGCCTTGTCACCGTGTCGCCGGAACGGATCGCCGCAGAGCTTGACAAGGCGGTCATGGGAATTAATTTCGGAAAGGTGCTGACGGAATATCCGGAGGTTTTCGCGGTATTCATCCCGGAGCTTGCACCCTGCATCGGATATAATCAGAACAATCCGCATCACATCCATGACCTGCTGACCCACACCGCAAAAGCCGTCGATGCCTGCCCGGATGACAGGATCGTCAGACTCGCCGCGCTGTTCCACGACCTCGGAAAGCCCTCAACCGTGACGGTCGGCAGTGACGGAGTGTCGCACTACATCGGACACGCAAGGGTCAGCACGGAAATGGCAGACGCGATAATGCACCGCCTGCGTTACGGCACCGCCGACATCCGCGCCGTCACGGAGCTTGTCAGATACCATGACGGCGTCATTGACGAGACCGAAAAAGCGGTGAAAAGGCGTCTGGCACAGTTCGGTGAGAAGCAGTTTTTCCGCCTTGTTGACCTGAAAAGAGCCGACAATGCCGCCCAGACCGCCGACCCGGATTTCAGACGTGACTGCGCAGAGCAGCTGAAAACAATAGCGCGCGACATCATAAGCCGCGAGGACTGCCTGTCGCTGAAAAACCTTTCGGTGAACGGCAGCGATCTCCTCGCTCTCGGGCTTTCCGGCAGGGACATCGGCACGGCGCTTGATTCCATGCTGAACGCCGTCATCGACGGAAATGTCGCAAACGAAAAAAGCCGGCTTATCGAATGGTATTTCGGAAAATAGGGTCAGGCTCTGTCTTTACGCCTCAAAATCGAGGCAAAGCCTCAGAGCGGTATAAGGACGGACAAAAGTGTCGGCAACCGCGCAGTGTATCGGATTCTTCGAATACCCCGCAAGCGCTTCTGCGGAGACAAATTCCGAATTCAGCATCATGTCCGCAGTTGACGACGGCAGTCCGGAAATCTCAAGCGTCAGCTTTTCAAGTCCGTCGATCTTCCCGACAAGACCTTCAAGCTCCCGCTTTGCGTTTTCCTTTATGCCTTTCACCTCTTCGGCAGAATAACCTTCTTTGAGCTTCCAGAGAATTATGTGTTTTACCATGACAGTATTCCTTTCGCCGCGGAATGCGGCATAAGATTTCGGCGCACAGCCTTCACGGCACAAGGTGCGGGGAAGCCTGCGGCATACTGATTATAACACACAATCGGCGCGTTGTCACCGGTTTTGACGGAATTTTTTTCGGGCAGCACATATAAAACCGATCTCAAACCGACGATGAGGCTGAAGCGGGGTGAAAAAGTCCGGAAAACGCTGTTCATAAATTGCTCCGACTGCCGGGGAGCCGGCTGCCGTTTCGCGGCAAGTTTACAAAAACGGCAGCAGGCAAAATTCATAATTATGTTATTGATTTACCCTGCCTTTCATGGTATAATAAACAGTCAGCTGCCGTATGCCAACTGCCGGCTGTATTCGAGGCAGCCGTATTTTCGACGCAAAAATCCCGGAGGATACCAATGGATAATTCCACAGCAAAAACCGAAAGAAGAGACAGGATAACCGCCGCGCTTAAATATGCCTGCCGGTTCATTCCCGCGCTCATTCTTGCGGTCCTAATGATAATTGCGCTGACAGACGTGCATTTTGTTCTGTCGGATGCCGGAACGTCGGGAGCAAAGAGCTATGATCCGACATATCTGATACTGATGATAGTCATGCTCGGGCTTTCGGTGATTGTTCCGCTGCTCGGCGACGGCGTTGCAAAGTATATTGCCGGCGGAGCCGCTTTTGCCGGCTTCCCGTTTGTCTGCTTCTATCTGCTTGAGTATTACAGCCGGAATCCTTTCAGGGAAAGTCCGGTAATGAAGCAGGATATCGTCATGCTGAACGTGATCCTGTTCTATCTGCTGGCAGTTACCCTGCTTTTTCTGACGACGCGGTCGGATGTGGCGCTTGCCGTGACGGCGGCGGTTCCGATGATATTCGGATTCGCAAATTATCTTGCCGTAGCCTTCCGCGACGCGCCGGTTTTCCCGTGGGATGTGCTCTCGCTCGGGACGGCTATGTCGGTGCTTGACAACTACAGGATCGAAATGACGAGCAAGCTGTGGTTCATCATTTTCACTTATGTATTTATGATCGGCTTTGCGTTTCTCACCGGATTCAGGTTCAGGATGAAAAAGAAGCTGATCTGGGTCAATATAGTCGCCGCGGTCATTGCTTTGTCATCGTTCATCGGATTTATGGCATACGCAAGGTCGGACGAAGCCGAGAGCCGGTACGGCTACTATCCTTATCTTTTTTCCTCGAAATATCTCTACAAATACAACGGAACCGCGCTCAGCTTCGTCTGGACGACAAAATATCTGAAGCTCAACGCCCCCAAGGGGTATTCGACCGACGAGCTGAGGGCTCTGTACGAAAAGTACAAAGAACCGAAACAGCCGGAGCAGGATATAAAACCGAACATCATTGTAATAATGAACGAGGCGTTCTCTGACCTGTCGGTGCTTGCAAAAGAGGGTAAATTCAGCACGAATCAGGATTATCTGCCGTTCATCCATGCGGCGGAGAGAAATCCGGAGATGTACAAATTCTTCCGCACCGGCAGTGTTTACGTGTCGGTCAAGGGCGGAAACACCCCGAACTCGGAATTTGAGTTTCTGACCGGAACGTCGATGGCATATCTGCCGACCGGCTCGATTCCGTTTCAGCAGTATATAAATTCCTCTCAGCTTTCGATCGTCTCTCAGCTGAAGGACGCCGGATATGATGCGACTGCAATGCACCCCTATCCCGGAAGCGGTTGGGAGCGCGATGAGGTCTACCCCCGTCTCGGCTTTGACGGTATGTACTTCTATTCCGATTTCAAGGGTGCGGAGCGGGTGAGAAGCTATGTCAGCGACAGCGGGATGTACAAAAAGCTGATATCGCTGTATGAGGAGAAGCGCGCATCGGGCGATACCGACCCGCAGTTTTTCTTCGGTGTCACCATGCAGAATCACGGAAGTTACAAAAAGGTCTCCGGCTTCACTCCGGATGTCACGGTTGACGGGCTGGATATAAACTCGTCGTCCACCTATTATGAGCTTGCATCGTATCTCTCTCTGATAAAGAGGTCAGACGAGGCGCTTTCTGAGCTGATAAATTATTTCAACAGCATTGACGAGCCGACGATAATCCTCATGTTCGGCGACCATCAGCCGAACGATTATGTCGTAAGACCGATACTCTCGATGAACGGCATCAAGGACATTTCGGCTGAAGATCTTGAGACACAGCAGCTCCGCTGGCAGACACCGTATATCGTCTGGGCGAACTACGGTGTTGCCGGGGAAAATGAGCATTTCGTGACAACGACAAGCCTCAATTATCTCGGTATGATGCTGATGAAAACCGCCGGGATTACGCTGACACCGTTCCAGAACTGGCAGCTGACGGAGCTTCTGCCGAACTATCCTGTGATCAATGCGAACTGCTATGTCACGTCGGATTTGGTTTTCCACAGTGTCAAGGACATTTACTCCGAAGATATGCTTTCGCTTTACGCAAAGCTCCAGTACAATCTGCTGTTCGACAAGAAGAACACGGTGACAGGGCTCTTCAGCCTGAAAAATCAGTGAGCGGGAACGACAGAAGGACAACGGCAATGCACATAATAAAGCATTTCAGAACCATAACAAAACACCGGCACGCGGTCATAAGGCACTGCTTCAGGGCAGGGATACCGCTTCAGGGGCTGCTGCACGACCTGTCGAAGTATTCGCCGACCGAGTTCATTCCCGGCGCGAGGTTCTGGCAGGGGACGCGCAGTCCGAACGAGGCAGAGCGCGAAAAGTACGGCTATTCCGCCGCATGGCTCCATCATAAGGGTCGGAACAGGCATCATTTCGAGTACTGGAGCGACTACAACCCGGTCGAGCGCCGCGTTATGCCGGTGAAGATGCCGCGGAAGTACGTTGCCGAGATGTTCTGCGACCGCGTTGCCGCGAGCAAGATATATCAGGGAAAAAACTACACCGACTCACACCCTCTGTCCTACTTTCTTCCCGGAAAGGCCAAGCGGTTCATTCATCCCGAAACCTCTGACGAGATCGAGTTTCTGCTCAGAATGCTTGCCGGGAAAGGGGAGGATGAGACGTTTGAGTATATCAGGCGGTGGGTGAAGGGGGATTTATGACGGAAAACAAAACTCTCTGCTCCTCTTTTGATGAAATTCCTGATAAAAAAGGAAACAGCGTTGCCTGCAAGACGACATATCTTTACGACGACATACCGATACACAAACATGATCATTTTGAGATAGAATTCATTCTGAACGGAAGTGCCGAGCACTGGCTGAACGGGAAATCCAGCCTTGTCGGTGCGGGGGATGCGATATTTCTCAAGCATTCCGACATTCACAGTTTCAGAATATCGAAAAAACCGCTTGTCATACTGAATATGCGTCTGTATATCTCACGGCTGTCGGGTGATCTCAGGCAGCTGATAATCAGTCAGCGGGCGCCATGCATCGGACATACCGAGGGCAGCGGAATTGACGAGCGGTTTGAGCTGTTCAGGCAGCTTGAACATGTGATAAGCTTCGGTGGGAAATACCGCGAGGCGCTGATAACAGCTTACACCACCATATTCTTCGTCAAAATCGCAGAGCTGTTCCGCTACGATGCCGGAGGTGCAGATGAGGTCTGGACAAACAATTACGAATACATTTCGGCAGCCATCAAATATGTCAACGACAATTACATGCACCCGATAAAGCTGTCGGATGTTGCGAAAAGCATCAGTATTTCACCGAATTATCTGAGCGAGATATTCTCGCAGCATATCGGTTACGGAATAAAGGAGTATCTGACGCGGCTGAGGTGTATGTATGCACAGTCTATGCTTGAGGACAGTGCACACCATTCGTCGATCACCAATATTGCCGAAAGCGTGGGATTTGAAAGTTTCTCGAGTTTTTCACGTGCCTTCAGAAAGCTGTACGGAATGTCGCCGAGCGAATATCTCAAGGATTACAACAGAAGAAACGTAAAGCAACAGGACGCTCCCTGAAGACGAGTTCAGGGAGCGTCCTGCCGTTTTTATTCGTTTTTTACTTTTTACCGTTCATTCAGCGTTTTTTCTTCTTCGATACCACGGCGCAGGAGGCTGCTGCGACAATTACCACAGCAGAAATGATATCTGCGGTTTCCGGGTTATTTTCGCCGCCGGACTGTTCTTCGGTATAAGAAATCTCGGGAGCGAAGAAGGTATTTCCACCGTCGCCGCCGTTGGGAAGTGTGACGATTATTGCTATGACGTCGTCCTTTGCAACGGTGTATGTGAAGGTTTTTTCGCTCTTTTCACGGGTAAGCGGCTCGGTTACGTCATTTTCGCCGTAGTGCTTTGCGTTGATGCCTATGCCGATGCGGACCTCTGTGCCGTTATCGTTTTGCTTATATGCCGCAACCTTGATATTGATCTTACCTGCTTTGGGAGCCCTGAAGGTGACACCGACGTTTGCGGTTCCGAGAGGAAGTCCGAAAAGGCACTTTTCAGAGGGAGAATAGAATATTACACCGCCGCCGCAGTCGTAGTACTTTGATTCAAGGGGAAAACCGTTCCAGTTATCGGAATCGGTGAAGGTTCCGTCGGTAAGCTCGAGTTTGTCGGTAACGAATGGGTTCTTCTTTACCGGGACGAAGAGAGTTCCGAGATTCTCTGCTGTCGGTGTCCAGACCGTCTCTGCGGCGGATGCAGGTACTGTGAATACCGCTGCAATTGCCGTCAGGACGAGAAGAGCGGAGAGAATTGCCGATGTCAGTTTTTTCATGATTTATACTCCTTAATATTTTGACCCTGCCGGGTATTTCAGACTTTCTTCTTTTTGCCGGTCGTGATTATCACAACAGCAGCGGCACCGACAACAGCAACTGCTGCAATTACTCCGATGATCAGCCCGGTTTTGTTCCCGCCGTCATCGGGGGTTTTATCTCCGGTTACGGGAGAGGAAGCCGAGGACGGAGCCTCTCCGGTTACGTGGGATGTCGGTATATCGGTAGTTGCCGGTGCGGATCCGGTATCAGACACCGAGTTTTCGCTGCCTGCCGGGGTATCGCTTCCGCTGTTTATATTGACCTCCGTATACCATATACGGTGGACGGTATTTGTTGTATCGTTTGTCTGATCGGTTATGCAGTCAACGACCCACATCACTCTGTCGCCGGCTTTTACTTCAAGGGTGTCGTTTTCTTCCTCCTCGGCAGTGGATGTCACGCTGCTCCATACCGTTCTGTCGTTCAGACGCAGGGATATTTCGGTAGTATCGTCGCCGTCCTTCAAAGCCGAATACTTTGTGTACACGCCGATCTTTCCGTCATACGGCGCTGTCCAGACGAGCACCGGGCGGCAGGAATTCGACGGATGCATGAAATCATATGCGACAATGCATATAGAAGTGTCGGGTGCGTACCAGTTATCTATCGCGCCGAAGACGTCGACTGCGGTATACACTGCATCAAGCATTTTTCCGTCGCTTCTCTGCTCTACCATGAATGAAAAACAATTGTGCGGCTCTGTCATTTTGTCCTTTTCAAGCTCGTAGACGGTTCCGAGGATCTCCTCCTCCGTAACCGCCGACACCGGGATCATCACTACTGCGGATGCGAGGCTGGCGGCTAAAAGCGCCGCAAATACTTTCAGAAACTTCATTTGAGATCACCCTTTCTTATGTTTAAAGCATATCGTCAAGCCGGTTGACGAAGCGTTCTGTCAAGGTATTTATTGTTTTTTCCCACTGGGCATACCACGATGCGAAGCTGACGTTCGGATTTTCCATGAGTATTCTCAGACAGTCCCACGGTCTTCCGATGCTGTTGTTATAAACCGACGCAAAGCAGTATGTCTGACCGTCTCTTATCATATCAAGCATTTTTGAAGCGTCGTCTCCGTCGTCGCGGGAATAGCGATGCTTCATTGCCACCTCGAAGTAAACTCCTGTCACGCTTCTGTGGCTTTCGGATGCCATTGCTTCCATAACCGCTCCGCTCATCGGAGTGTTTTTCGCATCGCGGGGGATGCAGTACAGGCTTACTCCGTCCTGGGGGCGGGTATAGTAGCCGGTCTGGTTTGCGTCGTATTTGGGGTAAGGGATTATACCGTAATCGGTATCCATAAGGCTTATCTTCTTTTCGACGTTTATCAGCGTCGTCGGGTACAGAAGCGCCCGGTCGGACATGAACATTTCGTCAAGGACTTCGTTGTCATCGCTGTAAGCGCCGGGAAGCTCTCCCCAGCACAGAGAATAAACCGTATCGTAAAGTTCGTTGACCTTATCGTATTCAAGCTGATACACCGGAAGTCCGCTGTCATCGCGGGTGAACATCTTTATTCCGGAGCTCTGGAGAAATCCGTCAACGGCATTTACCTTGTCTATTGCCAGCCCGTAGATATCAAGGTCATCTCTTACCGTATCGCCGTTGTCCTTGTTTATGCTGCGGGCATAGGTCATGAGCTTTTCGATCGTCCACTCGCCGTCAAGAACGGTTTTGTAAAGATCCTCAACACCGAATTCATTCTGAAGTTTTTTATTGAACAGGAACACCTGTGCGTAAGATATGCCAGATATCGAAATATCACCGTTTGCGAAGAACAGCTTGTCCTTTATTGTCAGCTCGCTGTTCAGAGACTGGTTCCACCACGGCTGTGACAGATTCAGGTACTGAATTCCGGGCAGGCTGAGAAAATATCCGTCGACAGCGAGCGTCGGAATGTGCGCCGACCAGCCGGCGATCACGTCAAATGCCCCGTCTTCGGAGTCGATTGACGCCTTGAGGTCAACAAGCGATTCGGAGTACTTCTGCCACGGATTTGCCTTGAAGCAGCTTATCTTCACGTCAAGGCGGTTCTCTACGTGCCGGTTCTTATTGTACAGAGCACTGGCAATCGGGCTTCCGGACTCTTCTTCGGAAACAAAGACATCACGTATGACGTCGTCGTCTCCGCGGACATGGAAAACGATATCACTTCCGTCGAATTTCAGCCCGACGGGCAGATCATCAGGAGCTTCGCTGTTTCCGGACGATTCAGGGGCTGTTTTTGAGCCTTCTCCGCCGCCTGCAGTACCGGAACAGGCAGATGAAAACAGCATGACGCAAAGAAGCAGCAGTGCGCCGGCAGCCTTTGTTTGATTTCTCATAAACATTTCTCCTTTTTTACAAATCGCGGGTAATGTCTATAACAATATTATAGCACATTTGCTCACAATTGATATGCGATTCTTTGAATAAACATTGCATTTCTTCGGAAAGCGCGATCAGCGCAGGGTAAATGCGATATATCCGAACGGAGGTATATCGCAGTCGGCGGTCACTGTACGGTTATTGATTTTTTCGGTATGGGTGCCGAAATCGACCTCGGTGAAGATCTCCGACACTCTGAACGACGGAGAAAGCACCTCGTCGGCAAAGCAGTTGAACACTCCGACGGCAAGTCCGCGATCTGTTTCTTTTGTCAGCAGATAAACAAACGGTGCACGGTTTTCGGGAACTACGGGCAGTTGTGCTCCCGAAATCCATTCAAACGCGGATATCAGCTGCTCTTTGCGTGCGTATGTGAAGAAAAGTCCGGTCGTGCGGCTCAGCTCAAGGCTGTCAAACAGATATACAAGGAATTTCTGTCCTTCTGCGTTCTCGTAGCGATAGCTCAGCGGAATTGTCCCGAGACTTGTATTTCCGGTGCTTTCGATCACGGCGGAGGCGGAAAGACCTGCCGTGAGCAGTCTTGCGCCGCCGTCGTTTATGACAACGGTCAGACCATCCTTTCCGAACACCTCGGCTGAAACGCTGCCGGGCACGAACGAATTCGGTTCTTCTATTCCGGTATCGATACCGCGCTCTTTAAGGATAAGAGCAGCCGAGGCATCGAGAACAAGACCGTTTCCGAGCTCATTTATATCGATATGCCTTGCATTTTCCCCGAACAGAACTCCGCAGGCTGCGGAACCTTTATATACTGTCGATATTCCTGCCGATGCGGTCATGATACCTCCATGGGGATACGGGTATCTCGACAGCACCGAAAGGGCGTCGAAGCCGGGTTCAGGGAAGTCTGCTGTTTTCATTTTGTCACGGTATTCATAGATTCTGACTCCGGTTCTTTTTCCGTCGGCGAAGAATTTGCCGAAGGACTTAAGTTTTTCAGCGCTGCGGATATGTTTTTCCTCATATCCGGTCTCGTAGCCGGGCAACGATGTGTAGTTGATCATAAATTTGAGATCGCCGTCAAGCGAGCCCTCAGCACGGAGAAATGCGTCGTGAATATCCTGATATGCCGCCGGACAGTTGTATCTCGGACTCGGGTATACATCGCCCTCTCCGATATATTCCCCGCCGTGGTCCTCCGGAAGGAACGCCATATGGAGCGACGTTATCTCGAACACACCCGGCAGATCCGGATCGCGGCGGCTTCCCCAGTATGGTGCGCCGGACACGCGGATGAACGGTTTGCCGGCGCTTCCGGCGAGGATCGTCGAAAGCTCTGCCGCAGTCACACCGTCAACATCCCATAGTGTATAGCAATCCATTATACCCATCCGTACCGTCGGGTCAATGCCGTCGCATGCTGCACGCAGTTTTGACGCAAGACTGCGGAGTGAGTCGCCCTGGGCTTTCAGCCAAGCATCCCGGTACCGGTTAGGACTTCCGTGAATCACATACTTTGTCAGTGTTCCGTGGGTAATCTCTTCTCCGCCGAGCAGAGCCGATATTTTTTTCATGTGAAGCGGGCAGGCGCACCCGATACCGTAATCCCGGAGGGAAAGGCGGAAATCGTCGTCAAGGATTATCAGCTTTGTTCCGGTCGCCGCGGCTTTCTTTACATTATCCGCGAAGAAATCTGCAAATCCGTCATCAAGCGGGCAGAAGGAGAAGCGGTTTTCCTCTCCGGTTATTCCGTGGATTTTTGTAAAATTCCGTATGGCAGGCTCGTCCTTCGGTGTGCCGATGCCGGAAATACAGCAGCCGTGTCCGAGGGTTTCCCCGAACCATACTGCGGCTTCTATTCCGTTTTCCGAAAAATATCTTATGTTATCGGCAAGAAGCTCCCAATCAATCGAACCGCAGTCGGACAGATGGCTTATACTGATGAATATACGGTCTGCAACGGTTCTTTTCAGGGTTTTAAGATACTTTACACGGTTTTCCGGTGTGAGCATTTTCAGCGGTACCGGCACGTTTACTGAATAAGGTTTCATTTTTTCTCCTTTTCCGACCTTTGGTCAGTAGTTGTTTTGTTTCTGTCGACAAGCACGTTGTAGCAGGCGTCGAGATATCCGAAACCGTCCTTCATATTCGGCTGAAGACCGGGACCGCCCTCAGACCATTCAGAAACGTTATAGCAGGTTATCAGGCGGGAAGAACCGGAGTTTTCGGTATATTCGACTGCCTTTTCAAGCATTTTTTCAAAAAGCTCAGGTGTGTTTCCGGGATGATCCCAGCAGCTCGGATGCGGTCCGAGGGTATTTGCTCCGGTAAATACATGAGCGATCCGGCCGTCGAACCTTTCCGGAAAATCCATTCCGTCGATCATTTCGCTGTACGGTGTGCCGGGTGCTGCCTCCTGTGCGCTGACAAAGCCCTGCTCGTAATATCCGGTGAAAATGTATACTCCGTGCTTTTCAAGTGATTTTGCAAAATTCTCCGTCAACCTTCCCTTGCGCTGTCTGATGACAAGTGCGAAGCCCGGAAAGCCGTTATCTCTGAACTTTTCCGAAATTTCCGCAAGGAACCCGAGGCATCCGTCGGTTCCGGAATATCCGTCGAGCATATAGGTCAGATAATTTTCCTCAAATAGGAACAGGACAGGGTAAGCTTTACCGTCTATATTCATGGTATAAACGTTTTTGTGATCAGGCGAAAAATATGTGAGTTCAAGGACTCTCTTCCATGCGGATCTTATTGCGACGCGAGTTAAGTTTATATCTTCTTCATCTGCCTTCTCACGGAACCAGCCGGGCATGGTCATTCCATATCTGAGTTTTCCGAAATTCGGGGTTTGGTTGAACAGCTGCCAGACCCAGTAGTCGGAGGCTTTCGGATCCTCCCATTTTTCAAGTCCACCGGCAGTTATGAATACACCGGTCACGCCGTATTCCGCAAGCCAATAGCATATCCAGTCGAGGACAACGCTGTCGTCTCCGCGGTAAAAGCCGAGATATGGGTTACGCTCGGCATGATATCTCAGTTTTTCGCAATCGCTGTCGCGCCCGGCTCTGTGATAGTTCCATGCCCAGTTATACCAGCCCTTCCAGCCGGGCTGATACAGAGTCGATTTCTTTCCGAAATCGTTGTAAAAATGGACCATCAGATCGGCTCTCAGCCGGTAATCGGTTTGCGAGAGAGGCGGGGGTACAAGGTTTCCGGAGGTGATCTCGACTTCACTATCGCCGTCAGCCGTTTCGGAATGTCCCTGACGCAGACCGACAAGATTGCCGAGATCGTCAAATACGATTACCGGCTCATCGGATATATTGTTATGCACGAGTACACCGTCGTGTGACTGAAATATCACTCCGTGCGACATATCGAGGTTTTCACCGTTGAAGATATATCTGCCGTCGGGGTAATAAACGGTTTTTCCGGCGGAATGCGCCTTTTCAATCGCGGCGGTCGAATCTGCTTTTCCGGTCGGATCGGCACCGTAATCAGTTATGCTTACCGCCCCGTTTTCTGTGAAGGCAGCGGTATTGAGCTCCCGTCTTATGCCGTCCTTCAGTATTGCTTTTTCCACACGCGTCACTCTCCGTTATATATTTCCCGCGTCAGGCGGACAAGTTCCCCTTCAAGGTATTGACTGCCGCACACTGCTGAGGAATAATCGTTTGCGATCTTTTTCATGAAACCCGGTGCGTCCTCGGATCGGGCTTCCGAATACAGTCTTGCGATATTCTCCGCAGCCTCCTCCGGGGTGCGGCTTTTCATTCCCATATACCATCTTACATATCCGGCTGAGCGCAGTATGCTCTCGGTTTCGCGGCGCTTTTTCTCAGTTCCGGTAACCGCAATTCCGGCAAGCAACGAATCGGTCGCGTCATAACCGTTTTCACGAAGCAGAGCTGCGGCAATTATTCTGTCGCCTGCATCGTTCGGGTGAGTTCTGTCAAGTGTTATTCCCTCCCCAAGACGGCTTCTGAACGGAGTGAACACGTCGATGAGCTTCACTCCATGCCTTCCGGATATCTCCGCGAGTGTCTGAATGCACTTTTCAAGCCCGGTATTACAGGTCAGTGCCGGTCTGTCTATGTCCGACACATCATCATATGCAGTCGGGGTGAGAAGGATCGGCTCGGTACCGTAACCGAGACAAAGCGTTACAAGACGATCCATAGTGGCGGCATAGCTGTCGAGCGCTGCCGATTTTTCGTCGGACAGGTCACAGCCTTCACGATATTCTCTTTCGTACAGGTTCCAGCCGATATCGTTTATCCCGAAAGATATGTACACTGCATCCGGGTTATGGCATAGGCAGTCGCTGTACAGTCTTTCGATAGCGCATCCGGCTGTCGTTCCGGATACGCCGCAGTTACGGAAAAGAGTTTTTCGCCTTCCGTGAGCGGCAAAATATGCAGATATGTACCCTATCCAGCCGCCGTTTGCGGTAATGCTGTCGCCGAGAAAGCAGACAACACGGTTTCTTTCTGCTGCCATTGCGTTCATACGAGCTTTCCGACGCCCGTTTCCTCCATGAAATCGTATTGTATTATATTTCCGTTATGCTTCCAGACCGCAGGGCAGGTGTTGTACTCCCAGTCGAGCGGTTCGAGTGTATCGCCGCCGACAGAAGCACGGGCAAATGCTTCTCTCAATGCGGCTTTTACACCGGAGTCCGCACATTTTCTGTCGCAGGAAACAAACAGCGGTGTTCCGCTCCGTGAAAGCAGATCAAGCCATTTTGAATTAAGACTCCACGGGATATCAGCGGTTATTCCGACGCAGTCGGCATCTGCGGCAAAGAAACTCTTGTCCTGCGGAAGGCGGAAGGCGAGGGAGTTTATACCCATGAAGCGCGTCCGCTCCCACTGTCTGCCGCTCGTATCGTCGCCGACACGGTTGATGTGCACATATCCCGCGCAGAGATGGTTTACACAATTACACCCGAGCAGAAGCATTTTTCCGGCTGAGCCGTATATCGTTTCGTACAGTACGCGCAATGCCTCTGCCGTAGTTACTCCCCGGTCATAAAATTCCCATGTCTCTCCGTCCGGGACAAATCCGCGGAATGCGTCCTTGCCCCAGATACCGGTGGTGTCGTATGACGTAAAATCGTATTTGAGAAGTTCTGAGCCCCAGTCAGACAGACGCTTCACGGTATCGGATATATAATTCAGAGTATACGGGTGTGTCGGGTCGAGTCTGCCTTTTTCGCCGCGAAGAAAGCATTCCTCCGGTATATCTCGCCGGGCATCTGTCAGCGGACGTATCCACAGCCCAGGTCTTACGCCGAGCTCACGCATTTCAGACATAAGCGCCGGCATATCGGGAAAGCGTTGATTTCCGGAATCCCACGGACCGCAGCAGGCATTCGGTGACCACCCGTCGTCTATTATCATGAACGGACGGTTTTCAAGTCCGTCCGATATTCCGGCAATAAAACGTGAATCGTCAAGTATCTCCCGGCAGGAGCTGTTTCCGTATGCGTAATACCAGTTGTTCCCGCCGTAAACCGGTTTTTCGGGAAGAATCGGGACGGGTGACATTACAGAGCAGAAACGACGGGCAGCTTCAAATCTGCTTATACCGGAATATTCGCGGTACACAACCGATGCCGCTTCAAGAGTTCTGCCGTCAAGCCATACTCCGCACCCGCCGTTTCTGACATCAAGCACGAGTGTTATTCCCTCTCTGTCAAACTGCCAGTGGCACATTGCGGATGGACGGGTCATGACACCGAAGCAAAAAGTCTTATCCCCGGCAGACAGGAGGAAATACCATGGCATTGCCCGTTCCGGAGCAATCCCGCGCCATTCAAGCTCGCCGTAGCCGCGCTCCCATGCATCACCGAGAAGCCTTACACTGCCCTCGGTTTTCAATCTCCAGCGGAGTCTTACATACTTCGGAAGGTCGTTTTTCGCTGTCAGCGAGACCGAAAGACTGCCGTCTGTCACTTTGCAGTTAAGACGGGCATCAGAGACAGTGCCGGCTTCGGTTATGATCCGGAACACATCGGGCATTCTTATTATATTGTACATAATCAGCCTCCGGTTCTGTTTATTCCGAGAGCCTTTGCGACCGCTTCGAGATATCCGAAACCGTCCTTTACATTCGGCTGAAACCCCGGACCGCCCTCTGCCCACTCGGCAACGTTATATATTGTTACGCAGGGGATGAGCCTGTCGTTTTTTTCAAGATATTTTACCGCTTTTTCTGCCCATTCCGCGAACAGCTCCGGAGTGTTTCCGGTAATGCTCCATCCGGACGGATGAGGGGTGTGAGAATACATTCCGGTCGAGATTGCAATTACGGTATTATCCGATGCGAGATCGCCGTTGAAGGAATTCACATAATCGTCGTAGTGACGCAGCTTTTTTGAAGTGTCAACGCAGTTCGGCTCGTAACCGGCGGCATAATGGTATACTCCATGCGAAACAAGCGACTCATTCTGTGCCGCGGCGAATGCAACCGATGCGCGGCTCATCACTGCAATTCCGTCGACGCCGAGCTTTGTTTTTGCGTACTCCGCAATTGTTTCAAGAAGCGCCGCGTAGCCGTCGCTCCCGCCCATTGTGCCGCAGGCGGAGTCCTCCTGCCAGTTATACAGGACGGCACAGTGTTTTCCGTCAATTGTTACGGTATAATAGTGCGGATATTCCGCATAGATGTTTATGACGTTCTTCCACCATGTTTCCATATGCTCTTTCCCGCCGCTGTACGGGGTTTCGAGGACATATTCCATGCCGGAGAAATTCTTTGTGTTATTGAAAAGCTGATACACCCAATGATTGGCGTCATAGGGATCATCCCAGCTTTCGGTATCGGGGTTGGCAAGTACGATCATCTGATCAACTCCGTACTCACGCATCCAGTAGCACTGCCAGTCGAGTACCGTCGGATCGTCACCGTAGTAATAACCGAGCAGTGGATGCCGTGACGGGTCGTAAGGATCGTTTCCGACAGTGTTTTCGGTATCGTGGTGATTCCATGTCCAGTAGAACCAGCCTGTCCAGCCGTAATTCCCGGTAAGTGTTCTCTGACAGCCGAAATCGTTATAGAAAATCGGGAGGAAATCTACTGTTGTTTCATATTGTGCCGTAAAAAGCGGCGGTGGGACAAGTGAGCCGTTTTTTGAGTCAAGTCCGCCTGATTTCAGCTCAAGATGATTCTGCATGAGTCCGATAAGATTTCCTGAATCATCGAAATTCACTATCGGCACAGCCGAAATGCTGTTGCGTATCACAACACCATTTCTGCTCTGGAACTCCACTCCGCCAGAAAAATCGAGGCTTCTTCCGTTGAACAGATAGATTCCGTCCGGATAATATATCTTCTTTCCGGACGAATGGAGGTACTGCATAAGCTCTGTCATATCGACATTTCCGGTATTGTCAACCCCGCACTCTGCAACGTTTATCACCGTGTTCGCCTCTACGTAAGAATCCACGTTCTTCATGTCGACACCGAAACGGGAATAGATGTTTCCGGTAAAATGCATTCCTGATTCAAGTCCGAACAGCTCTCCGTTCTCAGATACCGGCATGACACGCGGATTTGCGGGATTGAGGTACACGGTGATCAGGTATTTCACTCCGTTTACGGTATCTTCATCTGTCTTTCCCATGCAGAGAAGCTTCCTGCCGCTTCTTGCAATTACAAATCCGCCGTCGGCAAGGGCTGAGATTGCTTCACCGAATTCGTCGTTGCGCGTAGACGAACCTATTACTATTTCGGAATCGCTGCGTTTTACCGGTCCGCCTTCCCAGTCGTTCTTTATCTCCGGTAGGTCTCCGGTTGTTTTTCCGAGAGCGTCAAGAAACGCTTCAGCTGCTTCGGAAACGTTTTTCGGTGCGCCGTCGCGCACTATCACAGAGTAACCTTTGAAAACTCCGGTTACCGAAGGTTCGGTTTCGCTTCCCGAGGAGGTTCCGGGGGGTACTGATGTGACCGGAGCTTTTCCGGTTTCGTTTGTTTCATCGGTTGTCTGCCCGGGGGTTTTGCAGGACGGCAGTATAAGCAGCGAGGCAATGACCGCCGCAAGCAGTTTGTTCTTTTTCTTCATATCGGTTATTCGGCGGAGCCACCGCCATCCTTTCCGTTGTTATGACCTCCGGCATTCCGGAAAACACCTCCAGAAACCGCTTTTCAGTCTAACGTTATTCTATCATATCCGTTTTTACGTTTCAACGCAGAATTATGCAATAATATTGCGTTTCTTCGGAAATCGAGTAGGAGGCTATCCATTAGCTGAGCAGCCGACCTCTCACACCACCGTGCGTACCGTTCGGCACACGGCGGTTCAATCATAAAGAGTGCAGAGACTTGTACGCTTCGGATATATCGTAATATCCACGGCGTGCAAGTCTTTCGTTTGTAATGGTGTGGGTCAGTATCCCACTTCCTGCAACAGCCCAATACCGTCTATCTCTTATTGGCTTTCACCCGCCTGTAGGCGCTGTTCAGATTATCTCTGTCAAGCACCTTTTCAAGCAGGTCTGCACCGTCTCTTTCTTCTGCCTTCTGAATTTCGGCACTGTACGCTTCTGCATACTCTTTGTGTTCCACACCATCCCTTTGCAGGAAGCCACCACTCCCGGTGTATTCTGTTTTCATCGTACCGACCTCCTTCAGCCGTTTACTTGAGACTTATGATTGTTCGGCCCTTCCCGAGCTTTTTTTCCCGGTACTATGGCTTCTGCTGACTTCTTGCGGTTCGTTGTTACTATGCTTCGTTTCGAATTCGTCTACTCCTATGCACCCGCAAGACCTCCCCGGGTAAGCGTCATCACTTTCACCTCATATATCTGCTGCATTTACGCCTTGAATTTCGGGCAGTATCGGACTTTGTTCTGTCATGCAAACTCGTCCATTTCAAAACGCCTTTTACGCAGTTCCTACTGCCATGCCTGTAGCGGACTTTCACCGCCAAGTTATTACGCGTGCCGGGCACACATGAAAAAAGCGCCGGCTCCCGTTGATTTGGGAGCGGCGCTTTCTGATTGCTGTCGGTTCATTCCGCAGTTTCTTCGGAGAGTATCGCGAAAAGCACTGCGCCTGCCGGTCTTCACGAGGGTATCGACGTTCATCAGTCTTTACCGTCCTGATCCGGAGCCGCAGCCCCAATAAAATTTTTTATCAGTTTAAAAGTTTTTGAAAGTTCCAAGAAAACTTTTTTTCAAAAAGTTTTCTTGGCGAGTCCGGGCGGAGCCCGGCAGAAAACTCACTTCAACCCGTCAACCGCTTCGCGGCGTCTTATTGAGTAGGCATAGGCATTTTCAAAATCCTTCAGGCCGGCGGCGCATTTTTCGAGTAAAGACAAACACCATACCGAGAGCATCGGCACAAGCTGACTGCCGGTGGCTTCTATCAGCCTGATCTTTGCCTGCCGGAACTCGCCCTTTGCGCAGAGGATCATTCCCTCGCAGACCGCACGGTGTTTTCTTTCGGAAAAGGTTGTGACGGAGAACAGCTTTGCGGCATAGTCGGCACCGTTTTTCAGCATCTCTGATATTGCGGCAATCTTCACAATGTCGTTCCCGCATCCGCCGCACTTAAGTACCGGGGCAATTGCTTCCGCATCCTCTCCCGGCGCGCTGTGGTCAAGAAACGATCTGATATAGACCGAATACATCTTCGCATCGGCAAGGTATCCGGGAAAGATCACGTCCCCCTCGGAAAGCTCTCCGGTGACTCCGTCAAAGTACTCTGCAGCCAGCCGCAGTTCCCCTGCCATAAGCCCCTCCACGCCGCAGCGGAACGAGCATACGGAAGAGATCACCCGGAATTCTTCGTCCGATCCGGTCAGCCCCCTTGCGTAATCGAGACAGAGCGCATAGCTGCCCTTTCCGTATTCGTTTTTAATCATCGAAAGGAGTCTTCTGTTGCGCAGGCTCTCACCGTCGTCGCTGTCGTCAATAAAGTAGCCCGGCGGCAGTCCGAGCCGGGACGCAAGACAGCACAGGGTCTCAAGCGAGGGATAAGCATCCCCCGTTTCGATCCTGCTCAGCATATTTCTTGTGATATCCCCGCCGCAGAGCTCCTTCTGGGTCAACCCCATCTCAAGCCGGGCATTTTTGATCTTCTGTCCAAGTGCGGAATAGCTCATAGTCCTCCCGGCGGTCAGTTTTCCTGTCCCGCCCCGCAGTATCCGTCGGCGATTTTACGTCCGATCTCGCGTCCGGCATTGTCCGCATCGGCAAGAAGCTGCTCGGAGCGTGCCTTCATGGAGTCGGTTATGTCGCTGAACCTGTCCTTTGCCTCGGCGATCAGCTTTGCATAGCTGTCGAGATAGCTATCGGACACCGATTTCAGCTTTCCTTCAAGCTCGTCGATCATGGTATTCATCTTCGTCTCAGCATCACGACGGATCTTTTCGGCTTCAAGCTCCGCCTCTGCCTTTATTCGCTTTGCATCCTCTTCGGCGTCGTTTCTTATCTTATCGGCATTGCTGTTGGCAACGATAAGGATGTTTCCGACCTGCGAGCTCATTGAATCGTAAAGCCTTGACTTTTCGTCCTTTTCGCTGTTGCCCGCGGCGCTGTTCTTAAGCTCCTCAAGCTCGGCTTTCAGCTTTGCATTCTCGGTCTCGGCAGCCTCAAGCCGCTTTTTTGTTCCGTCGTCAGCAGTGTTTGCCGCAGGCGCCGGCATACGGTTCTGAAGATCGGCGATCTGTGCGCGGAGATCCGACTCGCGGCGCGAAAATCTGGCATTGACCTGTTCGATATAAGCGTTTACGTCGTCTTTATTATAACCTCTGAAAGATTCCCTGAATCTCAGCATGGAATTAGAATCGTTCATTTCCGTTTATTCCTTCTGTTGTTGTCCTGATTTGTCTTGTTTCCTCTGCGTTCCTTTGGCTTGCGGTCTGACCCGCCGTTTTTTTCGCGTGTTCCTGCTCCGGAATGACTTTCAGCGACCTTTTTCGCGCCGGCCTTGTGCGGCGGTCTGCCTGTCACCTGCCGGTGCCCGGTGCTTTCCTGCCGTCCGTAACCGACAAGACAGTCCTTTCCGCTGCCGATAAGCTCTTCTCTGCCGCACTTTACAAGTGCCTCTCTGATAAGGGGCGCGTTTTCCTTCCGGTTATACTGCAGAAGCGCTCTCTGCATCAGCTTTTCGCGGTAGTCGTCGGTACAGTACACGTTTTTGCCGGTAAGCGGGTCGATCCCCGTGTAGTACATGACGGTTGAAACGGTTCCGGGAGTGGGATAGAAATCCTGCACCTGCTCCGGTCTTACTCCGTTCCTTTTTAGGTACAGCGCAAGCTCCACCGCATCGTTCAGTGTGCTTCCGGGATGGCTTGACATGAGATACGGCACGATATACTGCTCCTTGCCGCACTCCTTACTGTACTTAAAATATCTTCTTCTGAATTCCTCGTACTTATCGACCGACGGCTTGCCCATCAGCCGCAGGACGCTGTCGCAGATATGCTCCGGCGCGACCTTGAGCTGGCCGCTGACGTGGTCGCGGACGAGCTTTCTGAAAAAGTCCGGGCTTTTGTCGGCAAGCATATAGTCATACCGTATGCCGGAGCGGATGAACACCTTTTTCACCTTCGGTACGGCGGCAATGGCATTGAGCAGCTCTATATACTCGGAGTGGTCGGCTTTGAGATTTTTACACGGTTCAGGCGCGAGACATCTGCGGTTCAGGCACACCCCGTGCTTCAGCTGTTTGTCGCAGGCGGGGTATCTGAAATTGGCAGTCGGTCCGCCGACGTCGTGGATATATCCCTTGAAATCCGGCATCGCGGCGATCTTCTTCGCCTCTTCGACGCAGGACTCAATGCTTCTTGACCGCAGTATTCTTCCCTGATGGAAGGTGATGGCGCAGAAATTGCACCCGCCGAAGCATCCGCGGTTGTGGGTTATCGAAAAGCGCACCTCCTCGATAGCCGGAATGCCGCCGTCCTTTTCGTACGAAGGGTGATATGTCCTCATATACGGAAGCGCATAGACGCGGTCAAGCTCTTCCCTTTCAAGCGGCGGCATCGGCGGGTTCTGGACAAGCATTTTATTGTCGTATATCTCGGTTATCGCCTTGCCGGTTATCGAATCCTGATTGAGGTACTGAACCTTATATGCCTCGGCATAGAGCTTTTTATCGGTCTTGAGATCGTCGTAATTCCATCCGCCGACGCTTTCGTAATGGATCCTGTCGCCGGGAGCCGTGAGATATACGGTTCCCCTGACGTCGTGGATCTTTTTTACCGGAATGCCTCTTGAAAGAAGCTCTGCTACGCGGAGAATTATGTTCTCGCCCATTCCGTAGGTCAGAATGTCGGCGCGGCTGTCAACAAGGATGCTGCGTCTGACTTTATTGTCCCAGTAATCGTAATGCGCAAAACGGCGCAGGGACGCTTCAAGCCCGCCGATGATTATCGGGACATCACCGTATGCCTCCCTTATGCGGTTGCAGTAGACGATCACTGCCCGGTCGGGACGCACACCTGTCTTTCCTCCGGGAGTGTAATAGTCATAGTTTCTCTTTTTCTTTGCGACGGTGTAGTGTGCCACCATCGAATCTATATTGCCGCTTGAAACGAGAAAGCCGAGCCGCGGTTTTCCGAAGGTTTTCATTGCATCGGCGCTCTTATAGTCGGGCTGTGCAAGCATTGCCACCCGGAATCCGGCGTTCTCAAGCACCCTTGAGATTATCGCCGGACCGAATGACGGATGATCGACGTAGGCGTCCCCCGAAACGTAGACGAAATCGGGGGCGTCCCAGCCGCGCTCAAGCATTTCTTCTCTGTTGACCGGCAGAAAACCGTTCGGTTCCATACGGGTTAAGCCTTCTGCTCGACCATTTCGTAGACTTCAAGGATATCGCCTTCCTTGATATCGTTGAACTTTTCAAGCCCGATACCGCACTCGTAGCCCTCGGCGACTTCTTTGACGTCGTCCTTGAAGCGACGGAGCGATGCGATCTTGTCCTCGAATATGACGACGCTGTCGCGGAGAACCCTGACCATGCCCTTCCTTGTGACCTTGCCGTCAAGGATATAGCATCCTGCAATGGTTCCGACGTTCGGAACACGGATGGTCTGTCTGACCTCGGCGTGACCGAGAAGCTCCTCTTTGAATACCGGAGCCAGCATTCCCTTCATTGCCGCGGTGATCTCCTCTATGCACTGATAGATGATCCTGTAAGTGCGGATATCGACCTTCTGTCTGTCTGCCGTGTCAAGCGCATTCTTGTCGGGGCGGACGTTGAAGCCGACTATAATGGCGTTCGATGCCGCCGCAAGCATTACGTCGCCCTCTGTGATTCCGCCGACCGCGGAGTGGATGATTCTGACCTTGACCTCGCTGTTCGACAGCTTTTCAAGCGAGGATCTGACAGCCTCTGCGGAGCCGACAACGTCTGCCTTGACGATGATTTTGAGTTCCTTTGCTCCGTCGGAGATCTGAGCGAAGAGGTCGTCGAGGCTGACCTTTGCGTTTGCGCCGAGCTCCTCCTCGCGTATCTTCTGTCTGCGCTTGTCGGCAAGCTCTCTTGCCATTCTTTCGTCCTCGACGGCATTGAACTCGTCTCCGGAGGTCGGAACATCGGAAAGACCGATGATCTCGACCGGCACCGAAGGACCTGCCTCGGAAACGCTGACACCCTTGTCGTCCTTCATGGCACGGACACGTCCGACCGCGGTTCCCGCGATTATCGTGTCGCCGTTGCGGAGCGTACCGTTCTGGACGAGAACCGTTGCAACGGGACCTCTTCCCTTGTCGAGCTTTGCCTCGATGACGATACCCTTTGCACGGCGGTTGGGGTTAGCCTTGAGCTCCTTCATTTCGGCAACGATAAGCACGCTTTCAAGCAGCTTGTCGATTCCCTGCTTCTTCAGAGCCGAGACAGGAACGCAGATGACGTCGCCGCCCCATTCTTCCGGAACAAGGTCGTACTTTGTAAGCTCCTGCTTGATGTTGTCGGGATTTGCGCCCTGCTTATCCATTTTGTTTATCGCAACGACTATATCAAGTCCGGCAGCCTTTGCGTGGTTGATCGCCTCAACCGTCTGCGGCATGATTCCGTCGTCAGCCGCGACGACGAGGATCGCGATATCGGTAGCCTTTGCACCTCTTGCGCGCATTGCGGTGAATGCTTCGTGTCCGGGGGTGTCAAGGAAGGTTATCGGCTGACCGTCGATATTGACTCTGTACGCGCCGATGTGCTGTGTGATGCCGCCCGCCTCGCCTGCGGTAACATTCGCATGGCGGATAGCATCGAGTATGGAGGTCTTTCCGTGGTCAACATGACCCATGACAACGACGACAGGCGCTCTCGGAACGAGATTTTCCTCGGTATCCTCTGCCTCGTCGAAGAGCTTTTCCTCGATCGTGACCCTGATCTCGCGGCTGACCTTTGCGCCGAGTTCGTCCGCGATGAGATATGCGGTATCGTAATCAATGACCTGATTGACATTTGCCATGACACCGAGGAGCATGAGTCTCTTTATGACCTCGGAAGCCGTGACCTTGAGCCTTGATGCAAGCTCTCCCACGGTTATTTCGTCGGGGATGGAGACGGCAAGCTGCTGCTTGCGCGCCTTTTCAAGCTCCATCTGCTTGATCTTGTCCGCGGCGCGCTTTTCTCTGTCGTTCTTTCCGCGGAAGGGGGTGCGCTGGTTCTGATTGTTGTTCTGCTTCTTGAGCTTCTGTTTTTCCGGAGCAAAGCTGTTTCTCTTGCCGTTGCCGTCGGCGGCAACGAAGCTTTCAAGCTTTTCGTCGTACTTGGAAAGATCGACATCGTTTGCCCTTGTATCGACGGTTCTTGTCTTTCCCACCCTGCTGTCGCCGGAGGAAACGATAACGCTGCCGCTCTTTTCGGGCTTTTCTGCCTTTCCGCCGATCGTGAATGCCGGTTTTTCCTGCTGGGGCTGCGGCTTCTTCTGGTCGCGGGGCTTCTGCTCCTTCTGACGGCTGAACTCCGGCTTTTTCTCGAATCTGCCGAATCTGTTTGCCTGATTGCCGCGCGGATCGTTCTTCGCGTCCTGAGCCGGCTTATTGTCGGACGGTTTCTTTGTGCCGTCGGGCTTCTTCATCTCCGCAGGCTTTCTTGCCGGAGCGGGGGGCTGCTGCCTGTCATTTGCCGGTCTGACAGCGTCCTTCTTCGCGGGCTGTTTTGCCGGAGCGTTCTGCGCGGAGCCTGCGCTTTCCTGCTTTGCCGGCTCCGGCTTTGGCGCGGAAGCATCGTCCTTCCGGGCTATGGTGACCTTTCCGGCAAGATAGTCGTCGAAGTTTGCGACCTGCTTCTTTGAAGTCAGCGCCTCCATAACGACGTTGAATTCCTCTGTCTCGACGACTGAGGAATGCTTTCTGCCGGTCATTCCGAGCTTCGTGAACAGATCAAGAAGATCCTTGCTCTTCATGTTCAGGTCTTTTGCCATCGTGTTGATCTTATATTTCTGGTTATTTATCATTCTGTGACCAATCCTTTCATGATCGTTCAGACCTGTCGGTCCTCATACCGTCAAAAGCGGAGACGGCTTTCGATATCCCGGCCGTAAAATCACGGTCGAACACCGCGCATACGGCAGCTGACGGGCTTTTCCCCGTCCGCTGTCCAATCTCGTCGGCGGGAATACCGGTAACATAATAACTCATGTTATAGTATGTGCAGGCATTGATTATTCTCTTCTTCGTGTTCGCCGAGGCATCGGCGGCGATAAGCACTATCCCGAGCGGGTGCTTCGTTTTTCCGTCCCCGTCGTCGGGAATGCCGTGACGCCTTATGTCATCGCAGACCCTGTCGGTGCCGCATGAGAGCTTTCCCGCCCTCATGGCAAAACCGAGAAGCGAAAGCAGCTTGCCGTTCAGTATCTTTTCCCGTGCCTCTTCCGGAAGCTCCTGCACCATCCTGTCTTTTTCCGTCACTTTTCCGAAAGCCCCCTCTCAAGTTCTTCGTAAACCTCATCGGAGATCGTGACCTCGAGATTTCTCTCCAGCCGCTTTGCCTTTCTTGCCTTTTTCAGGCACTCGACACTGCGGCAGATATACGCGCCTCTTCCTGCTTTTTTGCCGGTCGGATCAAGCTCCGCGCCGCCGTCGGGAAGTCTGACCACCCTGATCAGGTCCTTCTTGGGAAAAGATATCCCGCACCCTACGCATCTGCGTTCGGGGATCTTCTTTTCTTTCATCGGGTGATATGCTCCTTACTGATCGACCTTTATATCGATCTTGAAGCCGGTGAGACGTGCGGCGAGGCGGGCATTCTGTCCCTCCTTGCCGATCGCGAGGGAGAGCTGGTCGGCGTCAACGAAAACGCGGCACACCTTCTCCTCCTCGATCACGACGCGGTTTATCTTTGCCGGGGAGAGTGCGGAGGCTATGAATTCCTCCGGCACGTCGCTGTACCTGACAATATCGATCTTTTCTCCGCCGAGCTCCTTCAGGATATTTGATATCCTCATGCTTCTCGAGCCGATGCAGGCGCCGACCGGGTCAACGCTCTCGTCGTTCGACATGACCGCGACCTTGCTTCTTGAGCCTGCCTCTCTTGTAACGCCCTTTATAACGACGGTTCCGTCCTGGATTTCCGGGATTTCAAGCTCGAAGAGTCTTCTGACAAGTCCGGGGTGGGTTCTTGAAAGGGTGACGAGCGGTCCGCGCGATTCTTTTCTGACCTCGGTGACAAAGACCTTTATTCTGTCGTTATCGTTGAAACGGTCGCCGGGGATCTGCTCGCTTTTGAGAAGCGTTGCGATGCTTGTTCCGGTATCAACGGTTACGTTTCCGGTCGCCTCGTCGGTACGGAGAACGGTTGCGGTGATTATCTCTTCCTTCTTGTCCTCATACTCCTTGATCATCATTCCGCGCTCTGCTTCTCTTATGCCCTGAATAATGACCTGCTTTGCGGTCTGGGCGCTGAGACGGCGGAAATTCTTCATCTTAAGCTCTTCCTCGGCAATGCCGCCGAGCTTGTAATGGCGGTTCATTTTCTTTGCGTCCTCAACGCTTATCTGCGTCTCGGGATCCTCGACAGTCTCTACGATGTCGTACTGTCTGAACATTCTGACGTCCTTCTTCACTGGGTCAAGGACGACTCTTACGTTTGCATTGCCGCCCTGATCTCTCTTGAACGCGCTGATAAGCGCCGCCTCTACTCTCTCGAGCATATACTCTTTCGGTATACCCTTCTGCTTTTCAAGCAGGTCGAGCGCCTCAAAAAATTCGGTATTCATTTTGTTTTTAAATTTCCTCCGGTTTAAGTGGTTATGCGGGTGCCCTTATGCGGCGTTCCCTCAGTTATCATCAAAATCGAAATGTATATTTGCCTTTGAAACGGCATCAAGCGGGATCAGCCTTTCGCCGACGGTGAGCGTTTTTCCGTCGGGATCGAAGCTGTTCAGCACACCGGTCAGCTGCTTTGAGCCGTCAATGGCTGTGAAGAATTTCAGGTCGATCTCCCGTCCGACCGCGTATTCAAAATGTGCACAGGTGCGCAGCTCCCTCTCCACACCGGGAGAGGACACCTCAAGGTAATACTGCACCGGTATCGGGTCGGCTTCATCGAGAACCGGATCGATGGCGCGGTGAACCGCCTCGCAGTCGTCGATATCAACGCCGTCGTCGCTGTCGATCGTCACACGAAGGATCTGCCTTGCTCCCTCCCTTACATATTCGACATCCCAGAGCCGGCAGCCCTGCGCCTCAACATACGGCTTAATAATTTCACTGACTGTTTCCGCAATATTTTTACGGTTATTTGCCATCGGTCAAACCTGTCCTTTCAGATATACAGTCTCCGAACAAAAGTTTAAGAGTAGGCGCGAACCTACTCTTAATACTCCTGATCTTAATAATGCGTATATATTATATCACAACTCATCCCCGATTGCAATAGCTTTCGCGGACTTTTTTACGAAAATTCCGGTTTTTTTCCGCGTTTCAGAAAAGACCGGTGATCTTTCCGTCGGATGTGACGTCAATGCGCTCTGCCGCGGGGGATTTCGGAAGCCCCGGCATGGTCATGATATCTCCGGTCAGGACAACGACAAAGCCGGCTCCCGCGGATATCTTCACGTTTTTCACGGTAACGGTGAATCCTGTCGGCGCGCCCGTCTTTGCCGGATCGTCCGAAAATGAATACTGGGTCTTTGCAATGCAGACCGGAAGACGGTCGAAACCGAGAGATGTCAGCCTGTCTATCTGCTTCTTCGCCTGCGGCAGGACTGTTATCCCGTCGCCGCGGTAGACGCGTTTTACGACATCTTCGATTTTGTCCTCTATGCTTCCCTCAAGCCCGTAGCTGAACGAGAAGGCGGAATTGTCCTTTTCGCAGAGACGGACGACCTCGTGTGCAAGCCCGGTTCCGCCCTCGCCGCCCTTTGCCCAGACATCGGAAAGGACAGCCTTCACGCCGAGCTCCGCGCACTTTTCGATGACAAGCGCGATCTCGGCATCGGTGTCGGTCGGGAAACGGTTGACGGCTACGACTGCGGGGAGATGATAAACGTCAACGATGTTCGAGACGTGGCGCAGGAGGTTGGGAAGCCCTTTTTCAAGCGCCGTAAGATTCTCTGCCCCGAGCTCTGTCTTCGGAACTCCGCCGTGCATCTTCAGCGCACGGACGGTTGCGACAACCACCACAGCCGAGGGAACAAGCCCGGCTGCGCGGCACTTTATGTCAAGGAATTTCTCGGCTCCGAGGTCGGCTCCGAATCCGGCTTCGGTAACCGCATAGTCACCGAGCTTCATTGCGGTCCTTGTCGCTATAACCGAATTGCAGCCGTGCGCGATGTTGGCAAACGGTCCGCCGTGAACTATTGCCGGGGTGCCCTCAAGCGTCTGGACAAGGTTAGGCTTGAGTGCATCGCGGAGAAGCGCGGTCATTGCTCCCGCCGCCTTCAGGTCGCCCGCCGTGACAGGCTCGTCGGCATAGGTATATCCGACGATGATACGTGAGAGCCGCGCCTTCAGGTCATCAAGCGAATCGGCAAGGCAGAGCACCGCCATTATCTCCGAGGCAACGGTTATATCGTACCCGTCCTCTCTCGGAACGCCGTTCACTCTGCCGCCGAGTCCGTCTGTGATGAAGCGGAGCTGACGGTCGTTCATATCGACACAGCGCCTCCACGTGATCCTGCGCGGGTCGATGTTCAGGCTGTTGCCCTGATAGATATGGTTGTCAAGCATTGCGGCAAGCAGGTTGTTCGCCGCGCCTATCGCGTGAAAATCGCCGGTGAAATGAAGGTTGATGTCCTCCATCGGAACGACCTGGGCATAGCCGCCGCCCGCCGCTCCTCCCTTAATTCCGAACACCGGACCGAGAGACGGCTCACGGAGAGCCACAACGGAGTTTTTTCCGATTCTGCGGAGTCCGTCGGCAAGCCCTATCGTCGTCGTCGTCTTTCCCTCTCCAGCCGGGGTGGGGGTCATGGCGGTGACAAGAATGAGCTTTCCGTCCTTCCCGCCGCCGTTTGCTCTTTCAAGCCCGAGCTTTGCCTTGTATTTTCCGTAATACTCAAGCTCATCGGGGGTGATCCCGACCTTTGCCGCGATCTCTCCTATCGGCTTCATTTCGACCGACTGCGCGATCTCGATATCAGTAAGATGTGCCATTTCAATTACCGTTCCTTTCTTTCCGGATCAGATTCCGAAGTATTTAACCGCGCCGCGGAACATTCCGATGTCGTAATTTCCGGGTACGTTGCGGTACAGTCCCGCGCCGGTTCTCTCGGAGTGTCCCATTTTTCCGAACACGCGGCCGTCGGGGCTGGTGATGCCCTCGACCGCCTCATAAGAGCCGTTCGGGTTGAAGCGGATGTCATATGTCGGCTCGCCGGAAAGGTCAACGTACTGCGTTGCTATCTGTCCGGCATCTGCAAGCTGCCTTATCACGTTCTCCGGGGCGATGAATCTGCCCTCGCCGTGAGATATCGGCACGCTTATCACGTCTCCCGTGCTGACCTCCGAGAGCCACGGGGAGAGATTCGATGCCACGCGCGTCCTGACAATGCGCGACTGGTGTCTGCCTATCGTGTTGAAGGTGAGCGTCGGGCAGCTTTCGTCGGTATCGACGATCTTTCCGAACGGGACAAGTCCCAGCTTGATAAGTGCCTGGAACCCGTTGCAGATTCCCGCCATAAGACCGAGTCGCACGTCAAGCAGGTCGGTCACGGCATCGGTTATCTCCGGGTTTCTGAAAAACGCGGTTATGAATTTTCCCGAACCGTCAGGCTCGTCTCCTCCGGAAAAGCCTCCGGGGATAAAGACTGCCTGCGATCTTCTGACCCTTTCGGCAAACGCGGACACCGATTCCGATATCCCGTGCGCGGTAAGGTTGTTTATGACGAATATCTCCGGCTCCGCGCCCGCATCGGCAAAAGCCTTTGCGCTGTCGTATTCGCAGTTTGTGCCGGGGAACACCGGAATTATGACGTGCGGCTTTGCGCATCCGACCTTCGGAGCGGTCTTTACGCCGCCTGTGTATGTGAACTTCTCCGGCTTCCTTCCGTCATGCCCGATATTGCACGGGAACACCGGCTCAAGCCTGCTCTCGTAGTCGCGGAGCAGGTCTGCGACAGACACTCTGTCGCTTCCGCGGGAAACAAACCCGTCGTCGGTCACACTTCCGAGAGGAACCCCGGCGGAATATCCGTCCTTCAGCTCAAGTATGAACGAGCCGTAGGAATATCCGAACACGGTTTCGTCGGTGATGCCGGAGTCGAAAGCGAATCCGCAGCCCTCGCCGAAGCACATCTTCATGACCGCCTCGGCGATCCCACCGTATCCGGGGGTATATGCCGAAAGCACCGCGCCCGATTCATTCAGTCCGCGCACCCTGTCAAAGACGTTTATAAGCGATTCGGTTACCGGCAGTCCGTCGTCACCGTATTCCGGAGAGAGCAGCCACACGCGGCTTCCGGGAGTTTTGAAATGGTTTGAAAGAATATCTCCCGCTTTTGCGGTTGTGACGGCAAAGGAAACAAGCGTGGGCGGAACGTCGAGCTTTTCAAACGACCCGCTCATGGAGTCCTTTCCGCCTATCGCGCCGATTCCGAGGTTCTTCTGTGCCTCAAATGCGCCGAGAAGCGCGGCAAGCGGCTTGCCCCATCTCTTCCCGTCCTTCATCGGCTTTTCGAAATATTCCTGGAAGGTAAGATACACGTCGGAGAACGGCGCGCCGGAGGCGATCAGCTTTGACACCGATTCGACAACGGCAAGATATGCCCCGTGATAACGGCTTTTTTCGCTGATATACGGATTGAAGCCCCATGCCATAAGCGAACAGTCGTCGGTGTGACCCTTTTCGACCGAAACAAGGTTGACCATCGCCTGCGACGGGGTCAGCTGATTTTTCCCGCCGAAGGGCATTGTCACCGTTCCGGCGCCGATCGTGGAATCAAATCTCTCCGACAGCCCGCGCTTTGAGCAGACGTTGAGGTCAGAGGCAAGTTTTTTATAATTCTCCGCAAAGTCCCCGCCGACACTGCGCGAATAGTCCTCAGGGGCTGTAACTTCGATATTTATATGCTTCTCCGCGCCGTTCGAGTTCAGGAATTCACGCGAAACATCGACGATCTTTTTGCCGTTCCACTCCATGACAAGACGGGGGGATTCAGTCACGACGGCGATTTTCGTTGCCTCAAGATTTTCCGAATCCGCAAGGGCAAGGAACCTGTCCGCATCCTTTTCCGCGACAACGACAGCCATTCTCTCCTGCGATTCGCTTATCGCAAGCTCGGTCCCGTCAAGTCCCTCATACTTTTTCGGCACGGCGCCAAGGTCGATATGCAGCCCGTCGGCAAGCTCTCCGACCGCGACCGAAACACCGCCGGCTCCGAAATCGTTGCACCGCTTGATAAGAAGCGACGCCTCCGGGTTGCGGAACAGCCGCTGGAGCTTTCTTTCGACCGGAGCATTTCCCTTCTGGACTTCAGCCCCGCAGCTTTCAAGCGATTTCAGGTTATGGGACTTTGACGACCCGGTCGCACCTCCGCAGCCGTCCCGTCCGGTCCTGCCGCCGAGAAGGATAACGACGTCTCCCGGCGCGGGGCGCTCTCTTCTGACGTTCTTTTCGGGAGCGGCGGCGATTACCGCACCGATCTCCATGCGCTTTGCCGCATAGCCGTCGTGATATATCTCATCGACCTGCCCGGTGGCAAGTCCTATCTGGTTACCGTACGAGGAATAACCCGCCGCGGCGGTCGTCACTATCTTTCTCTGCGGCAGCTTTCCGGGGAGCGTCTCTCCGACCGGGCGGAGAGGATCGGCGGCTCCGGTGACTCTCATTGCGCCGTAGACATAAGATCTTCCGGAAAGCGGATCCCTTATTGCGCCGCCGATACAGGTCGCCGCGCCGCCGAAGGGTTCGATCTCGGTCGGGTGATTGTGCGTCTCGTTCTTGAAGAGCAGCAGCCACGGCTCGGTCCTTCCGTCAACCGTGACGTTTATCTTCACCGTACACGCGTTTATCTCCTCCGACTCGTCGAGCTTATCGAGCTTTCCGTGCTTTTTAAGATATTTCACGGCAAGCGTGGCAACGTCCATAAGATTGACCGGCTTTGTCCTGCCGAGCTCTTCCCTGACGGCAAGATAATCGCGGTATGCCTTTTCAGCAAGCGGATCGTCAAATTTCACGCTGTCTATCGTGGTAAGGAATGTCGTGTGACGGCAGTGATCCGACCAGTAGGTGTCGAGCATTCTTATCTCGGTGATTGTGGGATCACGTTTTTCGCCCCTGAAATAATCGCGGCAGAATCTTATGTCGTCGATATCCATCGCAAGACCTTTTTTTGCGATGAAATCCGCAAGCTCACCGTCGCCGTATTCCGTGAAGCCGACAACGGTTTCGACCTCCGTCGGGACTGTATATGCGGCTTTAAGCGTTTCCGGCTTATCAAGCGATGCCTCACGGCTCTCGACCGGGTTTATTACATATTTCTTCACCGCAAGAATGTCCTCTTCGGAAAGATCGCCGTAAAGGAGATATACCCTCGCGGTTCTTACGTCCGGACGGTCGGCTTTTGAGATTATCTGCATACACTGCGCGGCGGAATCGGCTCTTGCGTCGAACTGCCCCGGCAGATATTCCACGGCGAAAACATAAGCGCCGTCATCGGGCAGGTCATATGTCACCCGGTCAAGCTGCGGCTCCGAGAACACCGTCCCGACACAGCGGCTGACAAGTGCTTCGCCGGCATTTTCAATATCGTACCGGTTGATCAGCCGCAGTCTCTCAAGCCCGGTTATTCCGAGAAAGGACCGGATGTCTGCGAGAAGCGCCGATGCCTCGTTGTCAAGCCCCGGCTTTTTTTCAACATAAATTCTGTAAACCATACTGCCCTCCGGTCATTTCTTTATCGCTTCAAGCGCGCGTTTTCCGATATCGCGGCGGTAATACATATTCCTGAACCGGACGAGCTTCAGCCGGTCATAAGCCGCATTCACGGCATCCTCAAGGCTGTCCCTCACCGATGTGACTCCGACGACCCTGCCGCCGGAAGTGACCGTCTGTCCGCTGTCGTTCTCGGAGGCACCGGCAACAAACGTGAAATCGCGGTCGGTGTCGTCCGGGACCGTAAGAGGGAAACCGGTTTCGTACTTCTTCGGATATCCGTCCGATGCGGCGACAACACAGCAGGCGCTCCGATCGGAGAATCTGACCTCGGTGCTCTCAAGCGTACCGTCTGTCGTTGCCCTCATAACGGTGAAAAGGTCGCTTTCAAGGAGCGGAAGCACCACCTGCGTCTCCGGATCGCCGAAACGGCAGTTATATTCAATGACCTTCGGTCCGTCGGGGGTCAGCATCAGTCCGAAGTACAGGCATCCGCGGAAGGTCCTGCCCTCGCTGTTCATCGCGGCGACCGTCGGAAGGAATACCGTCCTCATGCAGAGCTCTGCAATTTCATCGGTGTAATAAGGATTCGGGGCAACGGTTCCCATGCCTCCGGTATTCGGTCCGCGGTCGCCGTCAAGGGCGCGTTTATGGTCCATTGACGACACCATCGGCTTCACGGTCTTTCCGTCGGTAAAGGCAAGAACCGAAACCTCTGGTCCGGTCAGGAATTCCTCTATCACTATCCGCGAGCCGCTCTTTCCGAACATTCCGTCCTCCATCATCGACTTCACGGCGGAAACGGCCTCCTCGCGGTTCGCGGCAATGACAACGCCCTTCCCGAGAGCCAGCCCGTCAGCCTTGACGACTGTCGGATAGCTGACCTTTTCAAGATATCTGATAGCCGCGCGCATATTGTCAAACGTCTCGTACTCTGCCGTTGGGATCCCGTATTTCTTCATCAGATTCTTTGAAAAAATTTTGCTTCCCTCGATGATCGCCGCACGTGAGGTCGGTCCGAAGCACTTTATTCCGCACTCGTTAAGTCTGTCCACCGCACCGAGAACAAGCGGGTCGTCCGGCGCAACAACCGCGTACTCAATGCCCTCTTTTACCGCAAAACCGGCAATCCCGTCGATATCCTTTGCGGAAACCGGCACGCACACGGCGTCGTTCTCCATTCCGGCATTTCCGGGGAGAGCGTAAATAATGTCGATCTCCGGGCTCAGTTTCAGTTTTTTGATTATTGCGTGTTCGCGTCCGCCTCCGCCGACTACCATTACCTTCATAGCAAAAGCTCCTTTTATCAGTGGTGGAAAAGCCTCATTCCGGTAAATGCCATGACCATTCCGTACCGGTCACAGCACTCAATGACAAGGTCGTCTCTTATCGACCCGCCCGGCTCGGCGATATAGGAAACGCCGCTCTTCTTTGCCCGTTCGATATTGTCGCCGAACGGGAAAAACGCATCGGAGCCGAGAGAAACGCCGGTTATGCCGTCAAGATATTCCCGTGCCTCGTATGCGGTAAGCGGTTCGGGACGGCGGGTGAAATTTTTCTGCCAGTTTCCGTCGGCGCAGACGTCCTCTTCGTTTTTGTTGATATATCCGTCGATCACGTTGTCGCGGTCGGCGCGTCCGAGGGTGTCTCTGAACGGGAGGGAGAGCACCTTTTCGTGTCTGCGGAGCTGCCATGTGTCAGCCTTGCTTCCGGCAAGACGGGTGCAGTGGATCCTTGACTGCTGTCCCGCGCCGACCCCTATCGCCTGCCCGTCAACCGCATAGCAGACGGAATTCGATTGGGTATATTTCAGCGTTATAAGCGAGACGATAAGGTCGCGGACGGCACTTTCCGGAAGGTTTTTGTTCGCAGTCACGATATTTTCAAGCAGACCGCGGTTTATCTCAAAATTGTTTCTTCCCTGCTCGAAGGTTATTCCGAACACCTGCTTTTTCTCGACCGGAGCGGGGATGTACGACGGGTCGATCTTCACGATGTTGTAATTGCCCCTGCGCTTTGAGCGGAGGATCTCAAGTGCCTCGTCGGTGTAGCCGGGAGCGATTATTCCGTCGGAAACCTCGCGCTTTATCACAAGCGCCGCGGTTTTGTCGCAGACATCGGACAGGGCTATCCAGTCACCGAAGGACGACATCCTGTCGGTTCCCCTTGCCCTTGCATAGGCGCAGGCAAGCGGCGAATCGTCAAGCCCCTCTATGTCATCGACAAAGCACGCCTTCTTCAGATCCGAAGGAAGCGGGACTGCAACCGCACCGGAGGTGGGGCTTACGTGCTTGAAGGAGGTTGCCGCCGGAAGTCCCGTTGCCTCCTTAAGCTCCTTCACAAGCTGCCACGAATTGAATGCGTCAAGAAAATTAATATATCCCGGTCTGCCGGAAAGCACCTCGACCGGCAGTTCCGAACCGTCCTCCATGTATATGCGTGACGGCTTCTGATTGGGATTGCATCCGTATTTGAGCTGGTATTCGTTCATTTTCGGTTCCTTTCCTTCTGTTTACCGTGATATCAGTTGTTGCGGTTGATGATCCTCTCGTCCGGCTCTCCGCCGTCGAGGGGAAGGTATCTTACGAAAAGCGAGACACGGTTGTCGGCATTGAGGCTGTTCCAGATAAGTTCCGCAGCCTCCTCCGCAGTATCCGGGAGCGAAACCTCCTCCGGCTCGCCGTAAAACGACGGGATCGGGTTTCCGTCGCATTTATAGGTATGTATGAAATGTGCATATCCGGGACGCGGAACATAGCGGAAGAAATAACGGTTGCAGACCGACGGGTCGCCGTTTCCGCTTTTAAGGATCGACAGCTCATAGGTAAATCCGCGCTCTCCCTCTCCGTAGCTCACGATCCCGGAGATCCTCGGAGTATAATTCGGCGCGTCGGGTTCAGATTCGCGGGTCATAAGTGCGCTCTCAAACGTCCCGCCCTGAAGAAGCGCGTTATAAACCGTGTCGGTCTGGTCGCCGTTTGTGATTATGTCGGTACCCGGCAGAGAAAGGAACGGGTTATATATTATCAGGCTCGGATCGGTCAGCTTTGACTCGTCGTATGCCCGCGTGCGCATACCGTTTCCGGTTCTTTCAAAGACGCGGTTGCGGCTGTTTTCGCTTCTGCCCATTATGAAATAGACAATCGCGGCTTTTTTCCCGTCTCCGGTCATTCCTATGATTATGCCGCGTCCGGGATAGGTGTTTTCGCGGAGCAGCTTTCCGATGTCGTAAAGTGCCATTTTCATTCCCTGCCTTTCATGATTTCCTGTGATATCTTTTCAGCCGAAAGCGGAAGGATGACCCACTCCGCCTCGCGCATGACCTTCTTCTGAAGTGATTCCGGCGTGTCGCCGCCGTCGATATAAACCGCCTTCTGCATGATTATCTTCCCGCCGTCGGGAATTTCGTTTACGAAATGAACCGTGGCGCCGGTCACCTTCACGCCGTAGGCAAGCGCCGCCTCGTGAACCTTAAGCCCGTAATAGCCCTTCCCGCAGAACGACGGGATAAGCGACGGATGGACGTTTATTATCCTGTCGCGGTAACGGGCGGTAAAGTCCGCGCTGAGTATCGACATGAATCCGGCAAGAACAATAAGCTCCGCGCCGCACTCCGTAAGCCTTGACACTATCGCGTCCTCAAACGCTTCCTGCGAGCCGAGAGCCTTTTTTTCTGCGACAAATGCCGGTATGCCCGCGTTCTCTGCCCTTGTCAGCCCGTATGCCGAGGGAGAGGAGGAGATAACGCAGACTATCTTTCCGGAATGAAGGATCCCGCTTTTCTCCGCATCGATAAGCGCCTGAAGATTTGTGCCGCCGCCGGAGATCAGCACGGCAATGCGCGCCTTCCCTTCGCCCATTATATTATCCTGACCTTTTCGTCGGAGCTTCCGATCCTGCCGATGACATATGCGTCCTCGCCGTTTTCTTTAAGCACCGAGAGGGCGGTGTCGGTCTCGCTCTCCGGAACAACAATGCTCATTCCGACGCCCATGTTGAAGGTGTTGAACATATCGCGCTCCGGAATATTGCCGTCATGCGCGATGAGATCGAATACCGGAAGGATGCGGAGCGATTTTCTGTCGATGACCGCAGAAAGACCGTCCGGAATGCTTCTCGGAATGTTTTCGTAAAATCCGCCGCCGGTGATATGAGAGATGCCGCGGACGCTGACCCTGTCAAGCAGTGCAAGCACCGGTTTAACATAGATCTTCGTCGGGGTGAGCAGCGTTTCGCCGATGCTCTTCCCGCCGAGGCAGTCAAGCGGCTTCTTTATGTCGGAATTCTCAACGTCAAAAACCTTTCTGACGAGCGAAAAGCCGTTTGAATGTACTCCGCTCGACGGAAGCGCGATGACGGTGTCTCCGACCTGCATTTTCCCGCTGTCGATTATCCTGTCACGGTCAACTATGCCGACGGAAAAACCGGCAAGGTCGTATTCGTCCTCCGGATAAAATCCCGGCATTTCGGCAGTCTCGCCGCCGATAAGCGCGGAGCCCGACTGAACGCAGCCCTCCGCAACTCCGGAGACTATTTCGGCGATCCTTTCGGGTATGTTCTTTCCGCAGGCTATATAGTCAAGGAAGAACAGCGGCTTTGCCCCGCAGCAGATGACGTCGTTCACGCACATCGCAACGCAGTCTATACCGACGGTGTCGTGCCTGCCCATCAGAAATGCGATCTTCAGCTTTGTTCCGACCCCGTCTGTCCCGCTGACAAGCACGGGATTCTTCATCCCGGTAAGATCCGGCGAAAACAGCCCGCCGAAGCCTCCTATGCCCGACAGAACGCCGGGAGTGTTTGTCCTCTTTATGTGGCTTTTCATAAGCTCAACGGCGCGGTAGCCGGCGGTGATGTCAACCCCCGCGCTTCTGTAACTCTCGCTCTGGCTTTTCATTTTTATTTCCTTTCGGTCAGTCCTTTGCCTCCGAGATGCGTCTCTCGAAGCGGTTCTTGTTTGTTTCGCTCGGTGTCTCGGTCGGGTATTCCCCGCTGAAGCAGGCGGTGCAGTAGCCGCCGCCGTTTGTCCCCTTTGCGATTTTCCTGACGCTGTCAACGCTCAGGTAACCGAGGCTGTCCACCCCGATTATCTCCGCGATCTCCTCCACCGTGTGGCGGCAGGCGATGAGGTTGTCCCTCGAATCGATGTCGGTGCCGTAATAGCAGGGATTGAGGAACGGCGGAGCGGATATCCTCATATGCACCTCTTTTGCCCCCGCCTCGCGGAGCAGCTTCACTATTCTTGCGCTCGTTGTTCCGCGGACTATCGAATCGTCGATAAGAACAACGCGCTTCCCCTTTACCGTCTCGGATATCGGGTTCAGCTTCAGCTTGACCTTGTTTTCCCTTGCCTTCTGACCGGGAGCTATGAAGGTGCGGGCTATGTATTTGCTCTTCACGAAGCCCATTTCATACGGGATCCCCGACTGCTTTGAATAGCCAATCGCCGCATCAATGCCGGAATCCGGAACTCCGACGACGATATCCGCCTGAACCGGATGCTCAAGTGCAAGGAATGCGCCGGCGCGCGACCTTGCGGCATGGACATTGCAGCCGTCGATGACCGAGTCGGGACGGGCAAAATATATGTATTCGAATACGCATAGTGTCGGAGCGCGCTTTCCGCAGTGCTCCCTCAGGCTTCTTACGCCGTTTTTGTCGAACACGACGATCTCTCCGGGCTCTATGTCCCTGATCATTGTCGCGCCGACCGCGTCAAGCGCACAGCTTTCCGAGGCGACGATGTATTTTCCGTCACCCGTCTTTCCGTAGCACAGCGGGCGGAAGCCGTTCTCATCCCTCACGGCGATCAGCTTCTGCGGGGACATAAGAACAAGTGAGTATGCGCCCTTTATCCTGTCCATTGCACGGCTGACCGCGTCCTCGATGGTCGGTGAGGTCAGACGCTCCTTTGTGATTATATACGAAATGACCTCGGTATCGCTTGTCGTGTGGAATATCGAGCCCTCAAGCTCAAGCCCGGAGCGGAGCTCGAAGGAATTGACAAGATTTCCGTTGTGGGCAAGAGCCATTCTGCCCTTGATGTGATTGACAACGACAGGCTGAACGTTTTCTCTCGCGTTGCCGCCGGTCGTGCCGTATCTTACGTGACCTATCGCTATGTTTCCGCTGCCGAGCGACGAAAGACGCTCCGTGCTGAACACATCGTTCACAAGTCCGGTGTCCTTATAGGCATGAAACAGCCCGTCGTCGTTGACAACTATGCCGCAGCTCTCCTGCCCGCGGTGCTGGAGCGAGAACAGCCCGAAATACACGTCGGTCGCAAGGTCGCAGGAGGTGTCGGAATATACTCCGAACACTCCGCATTCTTCTCTTATGTCACTCATAATACCGCCTCAGCTACCGAAGACTCTCCTCATCATCTCGTTGTATGCGTCCTCGACGCCGCCCATATCACGTCTGAAGCGGTCCTTGTCGAGCTTTTCGTTCGTCTCGCTGTCCCAGAAGCGGCAGGTGTCGGGGGATATCTCATCGGCAAGAACGATCGTTCCGTCGGAAAGCCGTCCGAACTCCAGCTTGAAATCGACCAGCTTTACGCCGAGCTTTATGAAATAGTCCTTAAGAACCGAATTCACCCTGAACGCAAGCTCCTTAATCCTTCCGATCTCCTCCGGAGTCGCCAGCTTCAGCGCGACTGCATGATATGAATTGATAAGCGGATCGTGAAGATCATCGTTTTTGTATGAAAATTCGACCGTCGGGGCGTCAAACACGATCCCCTCGTCAACTCCGTAGCGCTTTGCGAAAGAGCCGGCGGAGATATTTCTGACGATCACCTCAAGAGGCACGATGGAGACCTTTTTCACAAGCGTCTCCCTGTCGGAAAGCTCCTTCACGAAATGCGTGGGGATACCGTTTTTTTCAAGGATCTGCATAAGACGGTTTGACATACGGTTGTTCACCGCTCCCTTTCCGGCTATCGTTCCCTTTTTCAGTCCGTCAAGGGCTGTGGCGTCGTCCTTGTAGGACACTATGTAAAGCTCCGGGTCGTCGGTAGCGAAGACCTTTTTTGCTTTTCCCTCGTAAAGCTGTTCTCTCTTTTCCATGATCGTGTTCCTTTCGTTTCCGTTGAGTTGCTGTTATTTTATTTACCGGTTGAATTCTTCTTCCGCGGCGCGGTTCTTCGCAAGCACCTTTTCGCGTCCCGCTGCCCGTGCCTCGTCAAGCTTTGCGGCAAGATCACTGTCGGTCACCGCAAGTATCTGCACCGAAAGCAGGGCGGCATTGGCGGCTCCGTCAATCGCAACGGTCGCAACCGGAAGTCCGGTTGGCATCTGTACCGTTGAAAGGAGCGCGTCAATGCCGTCAAGGTTCTTTGATTTTACAGGTATCCCGATAACAGGTAGGGTTGTATTTGCAGCCATTGCCCCGGCGAGATGAGCCGCCATCCCGGCAGCGGCGATTATTGCGCCGAGTCCCCTTTCTCTTGCGGTAAGGGCGAAATCGCGCGCCTCCTCCGGCGTCCTGTGTGCGGAATATACATGTACCTCGTAAGGCACTCCGTATTCCCTGAGCACACCGATGGCTTTGGAAACAACAGGCATATCGCTGTCGCTTCCCATGACGATACCGATCTTCTTCATAGTTTATCTCCGTTTCCTCATCCGCTGCGATGAAAAATAAAAATAGGCAGTCCTGCGGTGTGACACGCAAAACTGCCCAGACGGTCGGCGTTATAATTTCCCGTTCCCCGGTGGTGACCCACCAATCCGTCAGTTGCGGAAAACTTCATTTAACACAAAGTATTATATCACACACCGGAGCCGAAAGTCAACGGCTTTATCGGAAATTTTATTGCAATATTTCAGCCGCGTTTCGTCACTTATACCGAACCGGCACCCCGCCCGCAGAGTCTGTCCTTTTCGTACGGACAGGAGGAATAGTCCATGCACTCGGTATGCGGATGCTCACCGCAGGTGCGGGTCATCACAACGTTTTCGCCGCGCCTCGGGCAGTACCTTTCTATGATGTCGCGGTTTTCGCTGCGGTTCCTGTTATTTTCTTTCATGATATGTCCCAGCCTTTCGGTAAAATAAAACTGATGCCGACCGCCGCGTGCGGCAGTCAGGCAGTCCGTTTGCATACGTTATTATATCCGGTAAAGATATTTATATGCCGGCGGCGGGGATATGATGTCATGAAAGATATTTCATTTTCCTACGCAGAAGCGGCTGAAAATGCAGTCGGTTATCTCTCCGGTAACGGCGCGTCCGTCAAGCTCGCCGAGTTTGCCCAGCGCCAGTTCAAGATCAAGACCGGCAACATCCTGTGTAAAGCCGGATGCAAGCGCACATTCCGCCGATCTTATGTGCTCGCAGGCTGCGGAGAGAGCGGCGTTCTGACGCGCGTTCGAAATGACGGGCGTCGTATCGTAATCGATCGATTCCGAAACAAAAAGCGACGATATCCGGCTGTAAAGCACATCAAAGCCCTTCCCGGTGACGGCGGAAACACAAACCGGCTCCCACCCCTCCGGAAGCTCCGGAGCATTTTCCGGGTGCGGAAGGTCGGATTTGTTGAATACCGGAATGACCTCCGCACGGGAATGCGACAGAAGCGATATCATTTCTCTGTCCCCGTCATCCGGCGGCGATGAAAGGTCGAAAACGGCAAGCACAAGCCCGGCGCTGTCAAGCAGCTCCTTTGATCTTTTCACGCCGATGCGCTCCACCTCGTCGTCGGTGTCGCGTATTCCCGCGGTGTCGCAGAGACGGAGGGTGACCCTTCCGACGCAGACAGTCTCCTCGACCGTGTCGCGCGTGGTTCCGGCGACCGGTGTGACTATCGCGCGGTCTTTTCCGAGAATGCGGTTGAGGACAGACGACTTTCCGGTGTTCGGTTTTCCGACGATGGCGGTAACGATCCCCTCGCACACCGCCTTTCCGGTCCTGTACGTCGAAAGCAGTTTTTCCGCCTCCCTACGCAGCCCGGATATACCGGAAAGAAGCTCATCGGGGGTCATGTCGGTAAGGTCCTCGTCAGGGTAGTCTATGTAGGCATAGACAGACGCGATTATTCCGGTCAGCTTTTCTCTCAGCCGGCTGATCTCCGCGGCAAGCACGCCCCTTGACTGCGCCGACGACAGCTTTATGCTCTCAAGCGACGCGGCATCGATAAGTCCCATCACCGCCTCCGCCTGGGAAAGCCCGATCTTTCCGTTAAGGAAAGCCCTTTTTGTGAACTCTCCCGCCCCGGCACAGCGGCAGCCGGAGGCTATTGCCGACTCAAGCACCGTCTGAGCAAGAACGATACCGCCGTGACAGCTTATCTCGACCGTATCCTCTCCGGTAAAGGAATGCGGCGCGCGGAAAACGGCGGCGATCCCGTCGTCGATCCTGACTCCGTTATGATATATCGCCCCGTACACCGTGCGGTTTCCGGGATAATCGGAAAGTCTCTTTCCGCTGAAGGGCACAAAAAATCGCGACGCGCATTCCGCCGCCTCAGAGCCGCTTATTCTGATCACCGCGATGCCGCCCCGTCCGTACGGGGTCGATATCGCGGCTACCGTATCTCCGTGTTCCATTGCCGTTCTCCGTTTACTGTCGTTTTGTACAAATAAGAATAAAAAGGGGCTGCCGGAAAACCCGGATACGAGTTTCCCGACACCCCCCGATAACTGAAATTATGCTTCAGCCTCAGCCTCGGAAGCCTCTTCGGTCTCCGGAGCCTCTTCGTCCGCGCCGCCTGCGTATTCGCAGTTGTCGCAGTCACAGTCGATCCCGTCGTTGTCAAGGCACTCGAAGTTGCAGTCGCAGTCGTCGTCGCAGAGCAGGCAGAGCTTCTGCTTGTACTTGTCATAGAGGATCTTTGCGATGACGCAGATCCCGGCTACGATTCCGACGGCAAGGAACACCTTGAGAAGGATATCGAGAGTTTTGTTTTCTTCTTTCTTCTTGAACATAGTAAATACCCCCTTGTGAAATCAATCACAACAGACTGTGGTCTTTGATTAAGTATATTATACCGCAAAAAATCCCGCTGTACAATAGAAATAACAAAAATTTTTGTAAACAAATCCGGAATAAACTGCACAACGGTGCGAAAAAAACGGCAAGAGCGCCTCCGGAATGTTGATTTCCCGGAAAGACTGTGATATAATAAATATAAATCAAGGTCACATTCCCGTAAGCGAAAGGGTTTCGGATACCGTGAATACTCCCGAACGACACAACAATAATACCGGAAACCGCAGAAGGTCTCCCGTGCCTCCGCGCGCTCCGAAAGGACAGCCCTCTGACACCCGCGCACGGAGCGGCGCAGGAAGGCAGCCTTCCCCGCGCCCCGACACATATTCCGCCGCCCGCCCGGTGCAGAGGAATCCCGCACCCTCCGACCTGCAGAACAACCTTAAATCCCAGACTCCCCTCAACCGCAGAATGCGCCAGAAAACCGCTCCCGCCGAGCCGGGAACAAGACGCAGGGCGACAAAGCCGCAGTATTACAGAATAAAGGAAGAGCAGGAGCGCAGAAAGAAACGCACCGTTTTCGGGTACAGGGTGCTTCTTGTGCTTGTGATATATGCCGTGCTTATGCCGGTATCTCTTCTGCTTTTCCGGCTCTGGCTTCCGCGCCACACCTCGCCGGAGACGCGGAATTACACGTATATCGTCATGTCCGGAAAAAGCGTTGTGTCAAGACGCTCGTATCCGTGGTCAACGGTGCGTTCCGAAAACGTATACTACCTTGACATGACCGGGATTGCCGATCTCTGCGGCATGACAACCACCGGAGATGCCGAAAGCCTTAAATACACCGTCCGCGCAAGCGGAGAATCGGTGAGGTTTACGGTGGGTCAGAGCCTTGCCTACGTAAACGGCATACCGGAGCGCATGGAATCCGACTGCGAGGTAAAAAACGGCAGGCTTTACGTGCCGATGGACTTTGTGAACCGCTGTTTCTCCGGTATCAGCGCAGAGCTTGACTCCGAAAAGAACCGCATTACCGTCACAAGGGAAACCGATGACGAAACCGGGGACGAGGTGACCGTCTCGTTTGCATTCAAAAAAGCCGAGGCGATTTCCGCAATAGATTTTGACTCCCTCGATCACGACATAAAACAGCAGATACTCCTCCGCGAAGAGGCAAACAAACCCGGAAACGAAGGAAACGACGGAGGAGATCAGCAATGACGGCAAAAAAACCGAACGGCAGAAAGCCTCAGCCGGCAGGATCGCGCGAGCGCGACATCATCATTGCAAGATGCGTGATCTGCGCCATGATATTTGTCATAACATCAGCCGCCGGCGCGCTCGTATTCAATGCTGTCTGCCGGAAAAATGCCGGGTGGAGCGACATTTCCTCCCCTGCCGCCGACACCGACATGAGCGGAGACGGCACGGAACCGAAGCCCCCGTACGGCGACGGATTTCTTTCCGACATGAGCGGGTATGAGGAATACATCAACCCGATACGAAAAAAACGCGATGCTTTTCTTACGGTCTGCGGCAGAGGAAATCCGGTGAAATCCGTGCCGGATGATATTTCGGTTCTCCCGTCCGGAATTGCCCCGGGCACAGTCTCCGTGCGGCTGTATCCCGGAAAGGCTCTTGAAGCCATGTTCACCGAAATGGAGGCTCTCGGCATTCCGCTGACCGACACATCCGGAAACCGGCTCTCCGTCATCCGCGGGTATGTCCCGAAGGAAGAACAGCAGGCGGAATTCGATGCGGAAGTCGCACGGATTCTGAAAAAAGATCCGACACTTACAAAAAATATGGCGGAGAGCATTGCGACCGTCACCGTCAGCCGCCCCGGTGAGGACGAGCATCAGAGCGGACTTTCCGCCGACATATCGTTCCCCGGAATGACCGCACAGGCCTTCCGCAGGACGGATGCGTACCTCTGGCTTAAAGAAAACAGCTGGAAATTCGGCTTTGTTCTCCGCTATCCCGAAGGAAAAGAGGACATCACCGGCAATCTGCCTGAGCCGTGGCACTTCCGCTATGTCGGACGTCATCACGCGGCGGAAATGTACCGCTCGGGGCTTTGCCTTGAGGAGTACATCGACAGCCTGACATCATAAACCGCATTCAATGTCCCCGCCCGGAAGTGCACAGCCTGCCGGGCGGAGCGTATTTTCAACCGGTTCTGCCGCTCCTGCGGACGGAGGGACACGCCGTTTTTTCTCAAAAAATATTGACATATATCCGCCATTGTGATATACTGACTACATATGCTTTTACGGCGCCATGCTACGCACCCGCCGCAGTCCGGTCATCCGGGAGGTTTTCAGAAAATCAACATGTCCGACAGAAAAACCGCAAAAATCATATGGATAATATCCGCAGTTTTCGCCGCAGTCCTTGCCGCCGGTGTCATACTGTCGGTCGTCATTGCTCACGCCGAAAAAAAGGAGCTTACAGAGCAGGCACGCGAGGCTTTTTCGCAGGTCACGGTCACCGATATACGGGTGATCGCCGGCTCAAGAGTATCTCCGGAGGATTTCGTCGCAAACGGCAAACCTGACACCGTCGGCGTTTCTTTCGTTACCGAGCCGTCGACAAATGAGGCGGGAGAATTCACCGTTCCGCTCAGGCTGACCTACGGAAACGAGGCCGAAACGCGCACCGTCCGTCTTACGGTATGTACCTATAACCGCACGGTTAAGGTGTCCGTCGGTTCGACAGAGGCGGTAACAGTCTCCGACTATATTCCGACCCCCGGCTTTGCCGCCGAATTCGTCGGTTTTGACCCTGATTCGATTGACAGAAGCAACCCCGGAATTTATGACGGAAAGCTGCTTATAAACAACCACCTGTACGAAATAACCTTCGAGGTCGCCGATACCGAGCCGCCCCGTGCAGTCCCGGTCGAAGGGACGGTAGTTCTTATCGGCAAAAGCGTTAAGCCGGCCGACCTTGTGACCGATGTCTCCGATGTAAGCACCGTGGACTTTTCGTTTGCGGAGGAGCCCGATTTTTCGGCTGAAGGGGACGTCACCGTGAAGGTAAGACTCACCGACACATACGGCAACTCTTCGGTATATGAGGTCACGGTCACCGTTGCTGCCGACACCGAGCCGCCGGTATTCTCCGGACTTCACGACATAACCATAACCGTCGGCGACACGATTTCCTACAAATCCGGCGTAACCGTCTCCGACAACAGCGGAGAGGACATTGAATTCACCGTTGACGCCTCCTCCGTAAACAGAAACAAAGCCGGAACCTACAAAGTGAAATACACGGCAGCCGATTCCTCCGGAAATACGGCAGAGGAATACAGAACCGTGATCGTTATAAAGCTTTCTATCGAGAAGGTAGAGGGAATGATCGCCGATCTTGCAAAAAAGATAGTCAATGACGGCATGACGAACGACGAAAAGATCAAAAAGATCTGGAACTATACAAGACTGAAGATAAAATACACCGGAAGATCAACAAAATCCGACGTATACACAGCCGCATACGAGGGGATGACGACCGGCGGCGGTGACTGCTATACCTATTACGCCATGAACACGCTTCTTTTCAGGCATCTCGGCATTGAAAACACCGAGGTGAGGAGGGTCGAGGGCAAATCCCGCCACTGGTGGAGCCTTGTGCTCTTTGACGACGGAAAGTGGTATTTTGTGGACTCCTGTCCGCTCCCCACCCCGATAAGCGGCAATTACGCAAAGACGGGAAAGATGACCAAAACCGTCCTCCGTCAGCTTACCGAGCTTGAAAACAAATACTCGGGAACCGGCGGCACTTTTTTCGGGTACTATGAATACGACGAAAGCCTCTATACCGGTTACGATATAGCGGAGTGAGGGTAGAGCTGTCATGACAAATATCCTTGAATATCTCGAGCAGACCGCAGAAAGGCTTCCCGACAAGGTCTGCTATACCGACGGAAAGACGTCGATGACCTTCTCGGAGGTTCACCGCGCGGCAAGAGGTATCGGAACCTGCATTTCCCGCATGGGATATTACAGAAAACCGGTCGCCGTTTTTATGAAGAAGGGACCGTACGAGGTTACCGCCTTTCTCGGCGCGGCATATGCCGGATGCTATTATGTCCCGTTTGATGCCGAAATGCCGCTTTTCAGAATCGAGCTGATATTCAGAACTCTCGGCGACTGCGCGGTGATCTGCGACGGTTCCGCGCTGCCCCTGCTTGAAAAGGTCGGACGTGAAAAGGATGCCGTGCTCTGTTCCGAAGCCGCTGAAACCGTTCCGGACGATGCTCTCCTTTCCGGCATACGCGCACGCCACATTGATACCGACCCGCTTTATGTTCTCTTTACCTCCGGGTCTACGGGAGTTCCGAAGGGCGTTGTCGCCTGCCACCGCTCGGTCATAAATTACATCGACCGGCTGTCGGACGTGCTTAAGGTCAGCGAGGATACCGTGTTCGGCAATCAGACGCCGCTCTACACCGATGCCTGCATGAAGGAGCTGTTCCCCACCCTCAAATGCGGTGCAACAGCCGTATTCATTCCGAAAATGCTGTTTTCCTTCCCGGTCAGGCTGATCGAATTCCTGAACGAGAACCGCATAAACACGATCTGCTGGGTCGCCTCAGCCCTCTCGATAGTATCGTCTGTTGGAACGTTCGACACGATAAGACCGGAATTCCTTCGCACGGTCGGCATAAGCTCCGAGGTGTTCCCGGTAAAACAGTATCACATCTGGCAGAAGGTTCTTCCGGATGCGAAATTCATAAACCTGTACGGTCCGACCGAATGCACCGGCGCATCGTGCTGGTACATCGTTGACCGCGAATTCCGCGACGACGAGGTTCTTCCTATCGGAAAGCCTTTTCAGAACACCGAGGCAATGCTCCTTTCCGAGGACGGAAAAGAGGTCCCTCAGGGAGAGATCGGCGAGATATGTCTGCGCGGCACCTGCGTGACCTTCGGCTATTACAGCAACCCGGAGCGTACCTCCGCCGCATTTGTTCAGAACCCGCTGAACAGCGTTTATCCGGAGATAATCTACCGCACCGGCGACCTCGGCAGGCTCAACGAAAGGGGCGAGCTGGTCTTTGTCTCCCGCAAGGACTTTCAGATAAAGCACATGGGCTACCGCATAGAGCTCGGCGAGATCGAAGCCGCGGCATCGACCTATGACGGAGTTTCTCTCTGCTGCTGTCTTTATGACACGCAGAAAAAGAAGATAATTCTGTTTGTCACCGGAACGGTTGACAGAAACGAATTGCTGAAATACCTGAAATCCCGGCTCCCGCGGTACATGATACCGGGCGAGATAATGCTTCTTGCCGCAATGCCGCTGACACTGAACGGAAAACTGGACAGAAAACTGCTCTTGTCCGTCATCGAAGGCAAGGCGGATATCGCCGGAATCAACGGACAGTAAAACCCAAACAAGATAAAGGAAAAACAAAATGGACAAGATCATCGGATTTTTAACCGAACTTCACCCCGACGTGGACTTTGAGACCTGCGACACCCTTGTTGACGACGGAATTCTTGATTCAATGGACATAGTTTCGCTCGTTACCGACATTTTCAATGAATTCGACGTCCGCATTCCGGCGGATCGCATCGTTCCGGAAAATTTCAACTCCGCGGCGGCTCTTTGGGAGCTTGTCAGCGAGCTTATTGACGAATGAGCTTTACCTCTGTCCCGTTCGCGCTGTTTGCGGTGCTGTCGGTGATTCTGTATTACACGGCGGCAAGGAAATTCCAGTGGCAGTTTCTTCTGGCGGCAAGCCTGTTCTTCTATGCCTGCTCCGACATACGGTACCTGATATTCATCGTCATTGTCACAGGCTCGGCATATTTTGTGACGCGGCGCTTCACTTCCCTGCGGGCAAAGCAGGCAGAGTATCTCAAATCGCACCCGGAGCTGACAAAGGACGAAAAGAAGGCGTTCCGGAAAAAGACGGGGACTGCCTGTTCGCGATGGCTTCTTGCCGTTGTGCTTCTTGATTTCGGTATTCTTTTCGCCTTCAAATACCTGAATTTCTTCATCACAAACATAAATGCAATCATCGGGATCTTCTCGAAAACGGCATCGATCGCGACACTCAATATCATCCTCCCGCTCGGTATATCGTTCTATATATTCCAGACGGTCGGATATGTTGCCGACGTGTATTTCGGAAAATATGAAGCCGAGAAGAACCCCTTCCGGCTTGCGCTTTTCGTCTCGTTCTTCCCTCAGCTGATACAGGGGCCCATCGGACGGTACGACCTTATGGCGCCGACGCTGTATGCACGGCATGAATTCGATCCCCGCGCAGTTTCCTCCGGCGTCGAGAGGATGCTTTTCGGCTATTTCAAGAAAATTTTGGTCGCCGACCGCATTGCACCCGCCGTTGCCGCGATCTGCGGCGCTCCGGATAAATACCGCGGTGCCATGGTCGCCGTCGGAATGCTTTTCTATGCCACACAGCTCTGGTGCGATTTCACCGGCGGCATCGATATAACCATCGGAATTGCCGAAACGCTCGGCATTTCGCTCAGCGAGAACTTCAACCGTCCGTTCTTTTCGAAAAACATCGCGGAATACTGGCGCAGATGGCACATCACCCTCGGAACATGGTTCAGGGACTACACCTTTTACCCGCTTTCCACTTCAAAGGGCATGATGAAGCTGACAAAGGCGACAAAGAAGCATTTCGGAAGCGGAGCCGCAAAGCGTGTTCCGGTCTACCTTGCCTCGGCAATTCTCTGGTTCGCAACCGGAGCGTGGCACGGCGCAAAGTGGAATTTCATCGTATGGGGGCTTCTCAACTGCGCGGTGATCCTGATATCGCAGGAGCTTTCGCCGCTTTACCGTAAATTCGCGGCAAAATTTCCGAAGCTCCGTGCCTCCCGCTTCTGGGACGGCGTTCAGGTCATAAGAACCAACATCCTGATGTCGTTTCTCCGCACGTTTGACTGCTATGCAACCGTCGGACTTGCGTTTTCCGCAATGGGTTCCGTGTTCCTTAAGCCGGGACTCGGGGCGCTGACGGACGGGACTCTTATGAATCTCGGACTTACCGCCTACGATTACTCGGTCATTGCCGTGTCCGTCATATTGCTGTTTACGGTCAGCATGATCCAGAGGAGCGGGTCGGTCAGAGAAAAAATGAGAAAACTGCCGTCTCCGGTAAGGGTCGGGCTGTTTGTCCTGCTCTTCTTCGTGATAATAGTTTTCGGTGCATACGGACCCGGATACAATTCCGGCGACTTTATTTACGGACAGTTCTGAGGTGATGAAATGAAAGCAAGAAAAATCATCGCGCCGGCTGTCTGCGCGGCTGTCATTCTTACCGTCGGATACCTGCTTCAGGCGCTTCTTGTGCCGAAATACATATCGGAGGCGCGCGAGGGCAATCTTATTGCGGAATACTACTCATCTCCGAAGAATCACGATGTGATTTTCGTCGGAGACTGCGAGATATACGAAAATATCGATCCGGTGGCGCTTTACGACGGGTACGGGATATCGTCCTATCTGCGCGGGTCACCGCAGCAGCTGACGTGGATGTCATACTGTCTCATGGAGGAGACGCTTAAGTACGAAAAGCCGAAGGCATTTGTTTTCAGCGTCCTCGCCCTGAAATACGGCGAACCGCAGAGTGAGGCGTACAACCGGCTGGCTTTTGACGGAATGAAGCTGTCGGCAGCGAAGATCCGCGGGATAAACGCGTCGGTAACAGAGGGAGAGGACCGGCTTTCATATCTTCTGCCGATCCTCCGTTTTCACTCCCGCTGGTCGGAGCTTGACGCAAACGATTTCCGGTATATGCTGAAAAAGAAGCCGACCGTCTCTGCTGCGGGCTATGTCCCGAGGATCGACGTTAAAGGCACCGACTTCTTCCCGAAGGGACAGGAGCTTGCCGATTACCGCTTCTCCGACAGGTGCTATGAATACCTCGACAAAATGGTAAAGCTCTGCCGGGAAAACGGCGTAAAGCTGATATTCGTCAAAGCCCCGTCAATAAGCCCGTACTGGTACGATGAATGGGAGGAGCAGGTCACGGAATATGCCGCGAAGAACGGCATTCCGTACTACAATTTTCTTGAAATGCAGGACCGGACCGGCATTGACTATATGACCGACACCTACGATGCGGGGCTTCATCTCAACCATGCAGGCGCCGGAAAGCTGACGGCTGTTCTCGGAGAGCTTCTCTCGGCTGACCTGTCTCTCACCGACCACCGCGGCGACAAGGAATACGACAGCGCGTGGGACAGCATCCGCAGATTCCGCGACGGTGTCATTGAATATCAGAAAAAGGAACTTGCCGAAACCGGAAAAATCTCCGGCATTACAACAAGCCTCGATATCGGATAACCGTATTAACGGGAAAGGAACAGAATCATGAAAAAACTTTTTATAATTTCGCTTCTTGCGCTGACGCTTGCCGCCTCTGCCTGCGGAAAGCCCGGAACAAAACCGGTCACAAGCGGCTCTGTCGGAACCGGCAAAAGCCCGGTTTCCTCCGGAACCGTTACAGACGAGCCGAAGTCTGACGGGTTCGTTTTCACCTTCGGCGGAAAAGAGATCTGCCGCGGGATGAGCGGTGCCGATGCGGTTGCGATCCTCGGTGAGTACGAAAACAAGACGGAATCCCCGTCCTGCGCCTTTGACGGGACAGAGACGGTCTATTACTACTCCTCCGTACAGCTGACGACCTATACCGACAAAAGCCAGCCCGAAAAGGTGCTGTCGATCTATCTTCAGGACGACTCGGTTTCCACCGGCGAAAAGATCTCGGTCGGCGATGCAAAGGACAAGGTGATGTCGACCTACGGCGCGCCTGCGGATGAATCGGAAAACGGCGCGACCTTCGAGAAAAACGGAACAAAGCTCTCCTTTGTTTTCCGCGACGGAGCCGTTTCCTCGATCCTCTACTCGTTTGAAGGATAATTTCATAAAACAGGTCCCGCCTTCCCCGGCAAAACGGATGAAGGCGGGACTGTTTTCTGCTGCCTTTATCCGGACAAGCGGTTACAGCGCATAATATGGCAGTGCCGTGGCTCAGGGCGGAACTTTTTCATGCTCCAGCCTTGCAAAACCGGAGCAAAAATGTTATAATAGTATGAATTGAAACAAAAACGGGCTGAAATCGGAGACAACTCACTTTTGCGGACTCCGGGCAAGGGGATAACATGAACATACTGTATCTCAAATACGCTGTTGAGGTGGCAAAAACAAAATCGATAAGCCGTGCGGCAGAAAACCTGTATATGGGACAGCCGAACCTGAGCCGTGCGATAAAGGAGCTTGAGGAGTCGCTCGGAATAACGATCTTCGCGCGTTCTCCGCAGGGCGTAAAGACAACTCCCGAAGGTGAGGAATTCCTGTCTTACGCAAAAAACATCCTCCGGCAGATTGATGAGGTCGAGGCAGTTTACACGCAGGGGAAAAAGCACCGGAAGACCTTTTCCGTCTCGGTGCCGCGTTCAAGCTACATTTCCTGCGCATTCACGGAGTTTGCCGCTCACCTGAGCGAAACCTCTCCCATCGATCTCATGTACAAGGAAACCAACGCGCAGAGGGCTGTCAAAAACGTGACTGAGGACGGCTATGACCTCGGAATAATCAGATTCCAGACGGCATATGAGCAGTATTTCAGTACTATGCTTGAGGAGAAGGAGCTGAATTCCGAACTGATATCGGAGTTTTCCTTCCTGCTTCTGATGTCGGAAAAGCATCCTTTGGCGAAAAAGGACGGGATAAGCTACGACGACCTTGTACCGTACACCGAGATCGCGCACGCCGACCCGTATGTGCCGTCGCTGTCAATGGCAACGGTAAGGAGAGAGGAAACCCCCGATATAACCGACAGGAAGATATTCGTTTTCGAGCGTGCAAGCCAGTTTGACTTGCTGTCAAAGGTTCCCGGAACCTTCATGTGGGTGTCGCCGATTCCCGACGGACTGCTTGAAAAATACGGACTTGTCATGAAAAAATGCGTCAGTACGCAGAAAATGTACCGCGATGTTCTTATCTACAAAAAATCCTACCGTCTGACCGACCTTGACAAGGACTTCATCACAGAGGTCGTAAAGGCAAAGCGCCTGTACCTGAACGGCATATGACCGTATATATATCTTCATATCTATTTCGCATATCGCCTGCAGGCGGAACTGTGGTATAATTATAAGGGACAGATTTTGTCCGATATCCCGCGCGGGCGGAAAGGGTGATGATTTCAATGAATCTTGACAGAATAATCGCTGTGAGAAACAACAAAACGGTATTCCGTGACGGAGACCGGGTAATAAAGGTATTCGATAACGACTTCACAAAAGCCGATGTTCTGAACGAGGCTCTCAATCAGGCGCTTGTCGAGGAGACAGGGCTTCATATCCCGGCAATTCTTGAAGTAAGCAGGATCGACGGCAGATGGGCTATCGTTTCGGAATATATCAAAGGGAAGAATCTTGCTCAGCTTATCGCCGATGACTCAGGAAAATGGCTTGACGTAATGGCTGCGCTCCACTGCGAGGTGGCATCGAAATCGGTTCCGGCGCTTCCGAAGCTGAACGATAAGCTTCACAGAAAAATATGCGCCTCGCTGCTCCCGGCAACGGCGCGCTATGATATCCACAACCGGCTTGACGCAATGCCGAAGCACGCGTCTCTGTGTCACGGGGATTTCAACCCGTCGAACATCACGGTCACGCCGGACGGTACGCCTTATATCCTTGACTGGTCGCACGCGTCGTGCGGCGATCCGGCATCCGACGCGGCAATGACCTGCCTCATGTTCATGTGCGACGGGCAGAATGAGACTGCGGGCAGATATCTCCGGCTTTACTGCGAAAAGAGCGGAACCGACGCGGAGCATATAAAGAGCTGGTTCCCGATAATGGCGGCTGCCGCATCGGTCAGCGGAATGCCGGAAAAGCGGGATTTCTACAACAGAATTGCAACGGAGTCTGAGCCGGATGTTGAAAAGTAAGGGGAACGGTCACAACAAATGAAAATCACGGTTTGTATAGGTAGCTCGTGCCATCTGAAGGGTTCGAGACAGGTAGTTGAACAGTTTCAGCGTCTTATTGCCGAAAACGGACTTAAGGACCGCGTAGAGCTTGGCGGAACCTTCTGCATGGGCGACTGCCGCAGGGGTGTCTGCGTCAATATCGACGGCGAAACGCTTTCGGTCAGCCCGGAAACTGCGGAAGCAGTCTTTGCCGAGAAGGTTCTCTCTGCTCTCGGAAACGGAGGAACGGAATGATAATCATGATATGCGTCGGCAGCTCCTGCTGCCTGAAGGGTTCATACGAGCTGGTAGAGCTTTTCAAAAAAGCCATCGCAGAACACGGACTTGAGGATGACGTCACCCTCGCCGGGAATTTCTGCACCGGCAACTGCAACCGCATCGGCGTTACGATACAGATAGACGACAACACATATACCGGAGTAACACCGGCGGGATTTGACGCTTTCTTCAAAGAGCACGTCCTTATTCCGTTCGGAAAAACCCGATAAAGGCAATACCGGAAAGGAGCATCAGCCATGTCCGACTGTCTCAGACTCAAGAAATCAAACTGCAAAAACTGCTACAAATGTATCCGCCACTGTCCCGTGAAGGCGATACGCTTCTCGGGAAATCAGGCGAACATCATCGGAAACGAATGCATTCTCTGCGGTCAGTGCTTTGTGGTATGTCCGCAGAACGCAAAGGAGATAACAAGCGAAACCGAGAAGGTCAGGGTCATGATCCAGAGCGGAGCTCCGGTGATAGCAAGCCTCGCGCCGTCGTTCGCCGCGAATTATGACGGAGTCGGGATCGATAATATGCGCGCCGCCCTTAAAAAGCTCGGATTTGCCGATGCGGAGGAAACCGCTGTCGGTGCAACCATTGTCAAGAACGAATATCAGAGGATGCTGCGTGAAGAGCACCGGGACGTGCTTATTTCGTCCTGCTGCCACTCCGTGAATCTGCTGATACAAAAGTATTTTCCGCAGGCTCTTCCCTGCCTTGCCGATACGCTTTCCCCGATGCAGGCTCACTGCCGGGACATCAAAGCGAGACATCCGGACGCCGAGACGGTGTTCATCGGTCCCTGCGTCGCGAAAAAAGACGAGGCAGACTATTACGGCGGCTACACCGACGCGGTTCTGACGTTTGAGGAGCTTACCGAATGGATGAGAGCCGAAAACGTTGTCCCGGAAAAAGGCACCGACAACAGCATCAACAGCCGCGAGCGCCTGTTCCCGACATCAGGGGGGATTCTCGACACGATGAACGAGAGGCTTCCCGAATATACCTACATAGAGGTTGACGGAGTCGCAAACTGCATCGACGCGCTTCACGACATAACCGACGGAAAGGTACACAGGTGCTTCATCGAAATGTCGGCGTGCGAGGGCAGCTGCATCGGCGGGCCGGTCATGGAGAAATACCACCGCTCTCCGATAGTAAATCACACATCGATAAAGAGGTATGCCGGAAAGAACGACTTCATCGTCACACAGCCGGACGCCGGGGCTTTGAAAAAGGTAATAGAGCCGATCGAAAAGCGCCTTCCCATGCCGACGGATGACGAGCTCCGCGATGTGCTTAAGCAGATGGGCAAGACAAAGCCGGAGGACGAGCTGAACTGCGGCTCCTGCGGCTACAACACCTGCCGCGAAAAGGCGGTTGCAGTGTTCCAGGGCAAGGCGGAGATCTCTATGTGCCTGCCGTATCTGAAGGAAAAGGCGGAATCCTTCTCCGACAATATCGTCAACAATTCGCCGAACGGAATCATCGTCCTGAACGACAAGCTGGAGGTTCAGAAGATCAATCCGGCGGCAATGAAGATAATGAACATACGTCTGTCCTCAGACGTTCTCGGCGAACCGGTTGTGAGGATCCTCGACCCGAAGCCCTTCCTTGACGTTATCCAGTCACGCCGCGGAATGCCGGCGACAAAGACATACCTTGCCGAATACGGGAAGTATGTCGAGCAGAGCATTGTTGCCGACAACGAATATCACCTGCTTATCTGCCTCATGCGCGACATTACCGACGAAGAAAATGAGCTTCGCAGGAAGGAAGAGATATGCAGTCAGACTGCCGACATTGCCGACAAGGTCGTTGACAAGCAGATGCGCATAGTTCAGGAGATCGCATCTCTCCTCGGCGAAACCGCGGCGGAGACCAAGATCGCGCTGACCAAGCTGAAGGAGTCGATCAAAGATGAATGACCTTTGCGCCGAAGTCGGCTGGAAAAGCATAAATCATGACGGAGAGGAGCTTTGCGGCGACCATGTCGATATCGTCAGTCAGGACGAGAATTCCCAGGTCATCGTCCTTGCCGACGGGCTGGGAAGCGGGGTCAAGGCAAGCATTCTCTCGACCCTGACGTCGAAGATAATCTCCACGATGATGGCAAGCGGACTTTCGATAACCGACTGCGTCGAGACGATCGCCGCCACCCTTCCGATATGCTCGGTGCGCGGTGTGGCTTATTCCACCTTTACGATAATCCACCTCATCGGAAACGAGTATGCGGAGCTTATCCAGTACGATAATCCCCGCGTGATACTCATCCGCGATTACAGCGCCCTTGACTACCCGGTGACCGAGATGAACGTCGGCGGAAAAAAAATATTCAGTTCGCGTATACGGCTGAAGGAAAACGATATTTTCGTCGCAATGAGCGACGGATGTCCCCACGCCGGGATCGGAACGGCATACAACTTCGGTTGGCAGGTGTCAGATATTGCCTCGTTCATGGAGGGCATCGCATATGCCGGTTACACGGCAAAAACCCTTGCAACCATGCTTGTTGACGAATGCGGCAAGCTGTACGGCGGCCATCCGGGAGACGATGCCACCGCCTGTGTCGTGAAGGTGCGTAAGCGCGAGCCGATGAACATTCTCTTCGGTCCGCCCTCCAACCGCGACGACTGCAACCGTATGATGGCGCTCTTCTTCTCAAAAGAGGGCAAGCACATCGTCTGCGGCGGCACGACGGCGTCCATCGCGGCGCGGTATCTCGGCAAACAGGTAAAGACAAGCCTGACGTTCGAGGACAAGGAGATCCCGCCGATCTCGGAGATCGAGGGAGTTGACCTTGTCACGGAGGGTGTCATCACCGTAAACAAGGTGCTGACCTACGCAAAGGACTACCTTGCCGACAACAAGACATACGAACACTGGGGCTTCAGACGCGACGGTGCTTCCCTTATCAGCCGGATGCTGTTTGAGGAGGCTACCGACATCAATTTCTATGTCGGCAGAGCGATTAACCCCGCCCATCAGAACCCCGATCTTCCCATAAATTTCAACATAAAAATGAACCTCGTCGAGGCGCTTTCAGACTGCCTGCGCAAAATGGGCAAGCGGATAAAGGTCAGCTATTTCTGACGCGCCCACGCATATGCAAGAGGATAAAATGACTGCAAAAACAAGAAAATTCGATACAAAAGTACAGCACTTAAAATACAAGGTCCTCCGTGAGGTCGCGCGCCATGCATGGAACGGCACCCTTTTCGAGAACCTTACCGACATTCCGAAGCAGATAGTTCCCGGAAACGTGCCGACAATGCGCTGCTGCGTGTACAAGGAGCGTGCGATCCTCGGCGAGAGAGTGAAGCTGGCGATCGGCGGAGACGCGTCAAATCCCAACGTGATCGAGGTAATTGACATTGCCTGCGACGAATGTCCCGTCGGCGGATATGACGTTACCGATGCCTGCCGCGGATGCCTTGCCCACCGGTGCGAGGACGTCTGCCGCAGGGGAGCTATCAGCTTTGACCATCAGCAGAAGGCTCACATAGACAAATCAAAGTGCGTCGAATGCGGCGCCTGCGCAAAGGTCTGCCCCTACTCCGCAATAATGAACTACAAGCGCCCGTGCGAGAACGCCTGCAAGGTCAAGGCTATCTCCATGAGCGAGACAAAGGCGGCAAAGATCGACAACGGAAAGTGCATCTCCTGCGGCGCCTGCGTATATCAGTGTCCCTTCGGAGCCATATCCGACAAATCATTCATCCTGAACGTCATAGATCTGATAAAAAAGAGCGGCGGGAACAGGGAATACAAGGTCTACGCCGTTGTTGCGCCTTCTATCTCAAGCCAGTTTACCTACGCAAAGCTCGGTCAGGTCATAACGGGGATAAAGGCTCTCGGCTTCCACACCGTTGTTGAGGCTGCGCTCGGTGCCGACATGGTTGCCGACGCGGAATCGAGAGAGCTTGTCAAAAAAGGTGTTCTTACAAGCTCCTGCTGCCCCGCATTTGTCGATTACATTGAGAAGCAGTTCCCTCAGCTGTCAGAATACATCTCCCACAACCTTTCCCCTATGGCGACGATAGCAAGATATATAAAGGAACAGGACGAAACGGCAAAGGTAGTCTTCATCGGTCCCTGCACCGCAAAGAAGATGGAATTCCGCAAGCCGGAGGTTCATAAGTACATCGACATCGCCATGACGTTCGAGGAGCTTCAGGCTCTGTTTGACAGCCGTGATCTTGATATCACGTCGATGGAGGAAGGGGTTCTTGACAACGCCTCATATTTCGGGCGCATTTTCGCAAGATGCGGCGGGCTTGCCGACGCTGTCGCAGAAGGAATAAAGGAACACGGCGACGATTTCGAGCTGAATGCAGTTTCCTGCGACGGTATCGAGGAGTGCCGCGTCGCGCTTCTCCGTCTGGCTAAAAAGATCGGGAATACCAACTTCATTGAAGGCATGGCGTGTGTCGGCGGCTGTATCGGCGGCGCGGGATGCCTTACGCACGGCGAAAAGAACAAGGCTGAGGTCGATAAATACGGCAAGGAAGCCTACGAAAAAACCATCGCCGATGCGATTTCGGTGCTTAATCACTGATTTTATTCTCATAGAAGCAAAACACGCGGTTCTCATATCGAAAGCCGCGTGTTTTTTGAAAAAATTTCGTTTACCGCGTTACCGACACACCGTTTCCGGTGTCTTTATGGTTGAAGGCCTTCAGAATACGAAAGAAAAAAACGATGGATGACTCCGACATCATCGGGCTGTATTTCAGCCGCGACGAAAGGGCAATTTCGGAAACCGCCGGGAAATACGGCAGGCTGTGCAAGAGCATTGCCTCAAATATCCTGAAAAACGACTCGGATGCCGAGGAATGCCTGTCCGATGCCTGTCTTGCCGCCTGGAAAGCTATTCCTCCGGCACGACCGGACGATCTTTGCGCCTATATCGCGCGCATAACGAGAAATCTTGCGCTCAACCGCCTGAGGTCGTCAAAACGGAAATGCCGCGGAGGAGGGACGGACACAGCACTGAACGACGACATTCTCCCTGCCGAAAGCCTTGATACCCTTATCGAGAGCCGGCGCGCGGCAGAGGTGATAAACCGTTACCTGTACGGCATTTCAGCCGAAAAGCGGAAGGTGTTTGTCATGCGATACTTCTTCTGCGACCCGGTGAATGACATTGCCGACTGCCTCGGGATGAGCGTGGGACAGGTCAAAATGTCGCTTTTCCGCACACGAAAGGAGCTTAAAGAGCTGCTTGAAAAGGAGGAAATCGAAATATGAGAAAAGATAAGCTTAACGATTACGTCTCCGGTATCGACGATGCTTTTATCAGGGAAAGCGCATCGGTACGCGGCGGGATGAAGCTGAGAAAAGCCGGAATAATAGTATCCGCAATGAAAATTGCCGCCTGCTTACTGCTTGCCGTCGGGATAACCACAGCCGCGATATTTCTTCCGCAGATGAGGAAGCCGGGGGCAGGAGGCAGCACCGATGTCACCGGGAGCGATGTTACCTCCGGCGATAATACCGGGATCGGACATGACGGCAGGTACATCGGCTTCACTGCCCATGACGTTTCGCCCTGTTTCCCGTACTATCGGGGAACGTACAGCGGTCTTCTCTACCGGGTCGCGACAAAAGATGTTACCGATTACACAGCATACGTGATTGCAAGTGTCGCCGACCTTGAGGATTATATCGACGGGTATCAGGCTATGATGAAAAACGAGCCGGGATACAGGAAGCCTGACACGGAAGCGCTTGCGGAGATCAGAAACAGATACGGCGAAAGCTATTTTGAAAGCCGCGATCTGATTTTTCTTCCCGTCCTTGACGCAACGATAAGCGTAACGTTCAGAATCATGTCTCTGACAGAAAAAAACGGCGCCGTAACGCTTGATGTCAGCTATTACGATCCGGGAGTCGGTGACTGCTGCGAGCAGCAATTCTGCGCGGCGATTGAGACGGAGGAAAAGCTGAAATGCGATTCGGTAAATGTGAATTTCAGAAGCGAGGTCGGGCAGAATCCGACATCTGAGAGAGACTGTCTTCTTATATGGAGCAATTTTAATCCCGAAAAAGCGAAATTCGGCAACAAATCTTCGTTTACCGTTTCCGAGCTCAGCAATGCGGTGTTCAAAACCGATAAAGAGAATAATTCGGTATATCTCGATGCGGTTATCAAATTCGATAAAGAGAATAATTCGGTATATCTCGACGGCGAGCTTCTTGCGAAATTTTTCTGTATCACCGACATATACCTGTGCGACATAACCGGAGACGGAATCCCCGAAATGTGCTTCAACATTGCCTTCGGCAGCGGTCTGATTGACTTCAGGATCAGTGCAATTGATTGCTCAACCGGAAAAACGATTTTTTCACTGTCGGACAGAGGAAAGCATGATTATACATTTGCCGAAGAGAACGGGAGTCTAATCATCGTTGAACGCAGCAGACTATCCAACAACGTCACCCGCACCGGGACACTGACCTATGACGGCGGCAATGTTTCGGTAGACTGGGGCAGAAGTGTCAGCACCAAGGCGTATTGCTTCAATATCAACACGCTTACCGGCGGTGCCGCCCATCCGTTCACGGTTCTGAGAAGCAGGAGCGACGTTGAAAATTATCTCGTCCGCTATCCGCAGACGGAGAAAGACTATATCGAACTCAAAAGCTGTCTTGACAGCTACGGAGAGGAGTTTTTCAGGTCAAACCACATTGTGATCATCAGCACAACCCTTGGGGAAAACCAGACTTACAGCGGTGTTCAGCTGACAGAAAGCTGGAACAGTCTGTACGCAGAGCTGCTGACAGAAGAACCCGGTGCTGATGCCGATCACGGAATAATGCCGATCACCGTTATCATTCCGGTCGGCGGACAGCTTGCTGATAACCCCGCTTACAATTTCAATTAAATCCTCACATAAAAATCTCCCGACACCGCCATAGGCAGCGTCGGGAGGTTTATTGTTGTCTGAATATCAGTTAAGAATCAGAGACCCTTCTTTGCTCTCTCGATCTTCTCGATATCGGAGAAGTCGTGAGTGGGGGTGTATCCGGGGATCGGAATGAGCTTCTCGTGGATAGCGTCGATGATCGCATCGGGATACGGGAAGAATGCCTCCTCAAGCTCGTGAGCCGGAGTGATCCAGTTGCGCGAACCGAGTGCAACTGCCGGAGCGTCGAGGTAGTCGAACGCGAACTCCTGAATGTTGGCAGCCATGTCCTTCATGACGGAGTTTCTCTCGCAGGCATCGCCGACGATAAGGATCTTTCCGGTCTTCTTGACCGACTCGATGACCTTGGTGTAATCGAACGGAACGATGGAACGTGCGTCGATGACCTCTGCGGAAATCCCGTACTTCTCTTCAAGGGTCTTTGCAGCCTCAAGCGCTCTGTAAAGAACCGCGCCGATGGTGAGGATGGTAACGTCCTTACCGGGCTTCTTGATGTCGGGATCGCCGAGCCTGACCTCGTAGTGTCCGGTCGGAACACCGTCGGGGAGGAACTGCTCGCCGATGCCGTAAATCCTCTGGGATTCGAAGAAGACAACAGGATCGGTTCCGTCAAGAGCGCTGGTCATAAGACCCTTTGCATCGGACGGAGTTGCCGGGAATACGACCTTCAGTCCCGGGATGTGAGCGGTAAGAGCCGTCCAGTCCTGAGAATGCTGTGCGCCGTACTTGGAACCGACGGAAACGCGGAGGATGATCGGCATCTTGAGGATGCCTGCGCTCATTGCCTGCCACTTAGCCATCTGGTTGAAGATCTCGTCGCCTGCGCAGCCGATGAAGTCAGCGTACATAAGCTCGACGATAGCGCGGCCGCCGCACATTGCGTAGCCGACAGCCGAACCGACGATAGCCGACTCGGAGATCGGGGAGTTGAAGAATCTGTGATAAGGAACAGCCTCAGTCATCTTCTTGTAGACACCGAATGCGCCGCCCCAGTCACGGTTGTCCTCACCGTAGGCGATGAGTGTGGGATCGTCATAGAACTTGTCGATGATCGGCTCGAAGAGACCGTCGCAGATGTTGTACATCTTCATCTTTGAGACGGGCTTGCCGTTTGCATCGGTTGCCTTTCTGATCTTTCCGGCGATGTCCTTGACTCTCGGGCACTCCTCCTTGGGCATGAGCATTTCAGCCTCTCTTGAGGGATCCATGCTGACGACCTTCTGGTTGGAGAACATGATTGACGCGATCGCGTCGGGATCCTTGTTGAGGTCCATTCTGGGCGAGATCTCGTCGTTGATGGCGAGCTTCATGATCTCGGTCATGCGGTTGGTGATCTGCTCGTGAAGAGCCGCGAACTCGTTCTCTGTAGCGATTCCGCCGAGGATGAGCTTGGTCTTGAACGCAGGGATCGGGTCTGCTGCCTTCCATGCCTCGATCTCCTCCTGAGTACGGTAGGTAGAGGAGTCGGAAGGAGAGTGTCCGGAAACGCGGTAGGTAACGACATCAAGAAGAGCCGGTCCCTTGCCCTCGAGCAGGAGCTTCTTCTTTCTTGAAACGGCGTCGATGACTGCAAGCGGGTCGTAACCGTTGACTCTCTCTGCGTGCATCTGATCGGGGTTGAAGCCGGCGCCGAGGCGGGCAACCATATCAAAGCCCATTGTCTCGCCGCGGGTCTGACCGCCCATGCCGTAGTGGTTGTTGAATACGTTGAAGAGGATCGGCATTCCGGCATCGCTGTATCTGCCGTTCATTCCCCAGAGCTTGGTGATCTGATCCATCGAAGCGAAGTTGAAGGATTCAAGAACCGGTCCGCGTCCGGTCGCGCCGTCACCGCAGTTGGAGACAACGATTCCGGGCTTGTGGTTGGATCTCTTATAGAGAGCCGCACCGAGAGCTATAGGAGCTGAAGCACCGACGATAGCATTGTTCGGCATAAGTCCGAAAGGGATGAAGAATGCGTGCATCGATCCGCCGAGACCGCGGTTGAAGCCGGTGGTACGTGCGAAGATCTCTGCAAGTGCGCCGTAAAGAAGGAAGTTGATCGCAAGCTCCTTGATGTTTCCGCCTGCGTTCATGTGCTTCTCGACAACGTTCAGAACCGAACCGCCGAGGAACTCCTTCATTATATCGTAAAGCTCCTTGTCATCGAGCTTATGGATGGAGGAAAGTCCCTTTGCAAGGATCTCTCCGTGGCTTCTGTGTGAGCCGAACTGGTAGTCGTTGATATCAAGGCTGTATGCCTCGCCGACCGCCGAAGCCTCCTGACCGATCGAAAGGTGAGCGGGTCCGGGGTTGTTGTACTTTACGCCGTTGTATTCGCTCTTGACCTTGACCTCGTTGAGCATTGTCTCAAACTCGCGGATGATAGCCATGTCGCGGTAGATGCGCATGAAATCTTCCTTGGTGTAGAGAGCCTTCTCCTCTTCAAGGGTCTTGTTATACTGGCAGACCGGAATATCGGTGAAATGGATATAGCCCGGTTCAAAGGCTTTTTTCGGATCGACGAACTGACTCTTAGGCATGATATATATCTCCTTAAGTAATTATAATTTCTTTGATTATCAGATCATGAACATTGCTTCCCTGATGACCTCGCCGACGGTGGGGTGCGGGAATACGATCTTCTGAACCTGCTCGACTCTCATCTCGCGGTCAACCATGAGCGCCGCGCCGTAGATGATTTCGGAAGCATAGTTACCGATCATGTGAACGCCGAGGATCTTTCTGTGCTCCTTGTCGATGATGAGTTTGACGATACCGTCGCCGCCCTCGTTCTCGGCAATATAGCGTCCGCTGTACTTGAGCGTGTAGCTCTCGATCTTGGCATCAAGACCCTTTGCCTTGACCGTCTCTGTGGTTTCGCCGACAGAGGCGACCTCGGGGTTGGTGTAAATGACTGCGGGAACGGAATTATAGTTCATTCTGTCGGGCTTGCCGAGCATATTGTTGACGGCAACCTCGCCCTCGCGGTATGCGGTGTGGGCAAGCATGGACTTGCCGTTCACGTCGCCCGCCGCCCAGACGTTTGCAACGTTTGTCTCAAGCTTATCGTTTGTAACGACAGCGCCTCTCTCGGTAAGAACGCCGATGTTCTCAAGACCGATGCCCTGAGTCATTGCGCGTCTGCCTATCGATACAAGAACGGCATCTGCCTTTGCGCTCTGCTCCTTGCCGCCCAGCTCATAGTTCACGCAGTCGGTGCCGACCGATGTGACCTTTGCGCCGAGAAGGAACTCTACGCCCTTCTTTACGTAGTTTTTGTAAAGGATCTTGCTGATCTCGCTGTCGGTGGGGCCTGCGATATGATCAAGCATTTCGATAACGGTGACCTTGCTTCCGACAGAATTGAAGTAGGAAGCCATTTCAAGTCCGATGACGCCGCCGCCTATGACGACGAGCTTCTCCGGGACCTTCTTCATGTCAAGGATCTCGCGGTTGGTCATTGCAAAACCGGAGGCAACCGCCTCACGCAGACCGGGGATCGGAGGAACGGCAGCGGTCGAGCCGGTGCAGATAAGGAGCTTTGAGCCCTTATATTCCTTGTCGCCTGCCTTTACGGTAAAGCCGTCGGTGCCTCTGCCGAGGATCTGACCCTCTGCGTTGACTACCTCTACGCCGGCTCTCTTCATGGAAGCGCCGATTCCGCCTACAAGTGTCTTTACGACTCTGCCCTTTCTGTCAATTACAGCGGCATGGTCGATGGACGCGCCGTCGAACTTTACTCCGTATTCGGCACTGTGTTTTGCGTAGTCGTAGATTTTGGCTGAGTAAAGAAGCGTCTTTGTAGGGACGCAGCCTTCGTTCAGGCAGACGCCTCCGAGGGCTCTCTTCTCGATGAGAAGAGTCTTGAGACCGCCGTGAGCCGCTCTTTCAGCCGCATTGTAACCGGCGGGACCGCCGCCGAGAATGATAAGATCGTACATTTTTTCGCCTTTCTAATAGCTGTAATTTCTTACTTGGCAAGAAGCAGATTGAAGTTGGCAAGGTTGTCGCAAAGAGCCTTGAGGAACTTTGCCGCCGGAGCTCCGTCAAGAGCGCGGTGGTCAAAGGTAAGCGACAGACCCATTGCCGGATATGTGCTTCCGTCGGCCTTTACCCTGTATGTCACCGCGCCGACACCGAGGATGCCGGTCTGCGGCGGGTTGATAACGGGAGTGAAGCTCTCGATGCCCATAGCGCCGAGGTTTGTGACGGTGAAGGATGCACCCTTCAGCTTATCGGGAGAGATCTGACCCTTCTGAGCCGCAGTGATAACGCTCTTTGCCTCGCCGGCAAGGTCGTTGAGGGAGAGCTTTTCGGCACCGAAAACGGTGGGAACAAGCAGTCCGCGCTCGGTATCGACAGCGATTCCGAGGTTGACGGTGTTGAAGTAACGGATGATCTCCTTATCGTCAAGATAATGGGCGTTGAGATCCCTGAATGCGGGGATCGTCTTTGCAACAGCGTAGAGAACGATGTCGTTCAGAGTTATATTGTTCATGCCGAGGGCTTCCGCATTTGCCTTGAGCATCTTGCGGTATGCCATGATCTGAGTAGCATCGAAGGAGGAGTTGAGCGTAAGCTGAGCCATGTTCGACAGAGAAGCGTGCATCGACCTTGCGATGACCTTTCTGATGTTGGGGAGCCTGACATCGGTATATTCCGCGGTGTTCTCCGGCTTTGCTGCGGGAGCCTCTGCCTTTGCCGCGGGAGCCGGCTCTGCTTTGACCTCTGCCTTGTCGGCATTCGTAAAGCCCTTGTCAAGAAGAGCATTTACGTCGCGCTCGATGATCCTGCCGTTCGGCCCTGTCGGAACCGCACGGGAAAGGTCGGCATCGGTGCGCTCTGCGAGGTGTCTTGCCCTCGGGGATATCTTCATTCTTCCGTCGCCGTTATCCGCGGCGGTGGAAACCGCTTCTGCCTTCGGAGCCTCGGGCTTTGCAGCCTCTTCCTTCTTTTCCTCCGGCTTTGCCTCTTCTGCGGGAGCGCTTCCGTCCTTCGGAATGAGTGCGGAAATGTCCTCGCCCTCGTTTCCGATCACGCAGACGGGGCGCAGACACTCGACGTCGTCGCCCTCTGCCGCAAATACGGCAAGAAGCGTTCCTTCGACCTCCGAAAGCTCGTCAAACGATGATTTGTCGGTCTCGTAAGAGAACAGCACGTCCTTTACCGCAACCTTATCGCCGACTTTTTTCTTCCACTCGGTGATGATGCAGCTTTCGACGCTCTGTCCCTGACGGGGCATTATAACAACATGTGCCACTTTTTTATTTCCTCCTTGAAATAATAACTTGTATATGCTAAAACGCCTGACGGCGATTTATGCCGTAAGTACCGTAATTCCCGCCTTTTCAGCCTTCTCACGGATGTCCGCGGGAAGCTCTTCGTCGGAGACTATGCAGTCAAGGTCGTCTACCGAACAGAAGGTATAAGGCAGGCTTTTATTGAGCTTTGAGCTGTCCATCAGAAGCACGACCTTGCGCGCCTTCTGAACGACCAGCTTTTTCAGCTCGCATTCGATGTAGTTTCCGCAGGTAAGCCCGTCCTTCGCAGAGACGCCCGAGGGAACTATGAACGCAAGATCGATATTTATGCTCTCGATGAATGCGATCGACTGATACCCGGAAACCGTGATATTGTCGCGGTTGATCATGCCGCCGACTATATTGACGATAGGCAGATCCTTTTTCATCAGCTCTATCGCGACGTTGAGTCCGGTCGTGGTGACGGTGATGCGCTCGTCGGGGATCATCTCGGCAAGACGGAGCATTGTCGTTCCGGAATCAAGGAATATCGACCGTCCGGTTTCGAGAAGAGTAAGCGCACGGCGTGCGATCTTTTCCTTTGCGCCGGCATTTTCATGAAGGCGCAGACTGAATGCGTCCTCCATCGAGGTGGTTATGAACTTCATGGAGCGCGCGCCGCCGCGCACCTTTATTGCCTCGCCCTGTTTTTCAAAATATTCGATATCGCGGCGCAGGGTCATGCTTGAAACATCCGGGAACATTGCCTCAAGATCGTGCAGGGAGATAAACGGCTTTGCCTGAAGAAGCTCTCTTATTTTATTTCTTCTGAGTGAGCTCATATTCCGACCGTCCTTTCATTCCGCCGGCACCGGCGGTGTTTATTTTAACAAAATCAATGTAATTATATCACACAACATCACAGTTGTCAATCATAAAAACCAATAAAAATGTAAATAATCCGCTCTCACGGCTGCTTTTCTGCCGTAAGAGCGGATTTGCATTTTCTTTGCATTCACACAGGTGTCCGCATGAAATTGTGCATTCTTTTTTGCACTGTCAGAGGTACTCCGGATGGGTTTTTATCGGTCGGTTATCTGGAATTCTGCGTATGCGACATTGTTGGCTCCGAGGAAAACAACAGCGCGATACTCTCCCGGTCCCCATTCCCGATACATATCCGATTTTTTCAGCTTCAGATCCTGCGTCATGCACTGATCCTCCGACCCCCACTCTTTCATATACCCTCTCCACCCGGTATCGTAGAAGGCATCGTTAAAGACTTTTTCCGACATCGGGAGCAATTCCCATTTGTCGCCGTTCTTTTTCTCAAGAGCCGGATGACGGAAGCACCATATCGGCAGGTTCGGGGTCGCGGATGTGAGAGTCACAACGATCGTGTCGTCGCTGACCCGGTACTTTTCAGAGTCGGTCTTTGCCGTTATGTCGTCGCTCACAACATATCCGTCACCGTATTCCGGGTTAAGGAAGTCCGGGTAATACCCGGTGAAATTACTGTCGGGCAGACTGCCGCTCTGAGGCTTTTCTTCCCCGCAGGAGGAAAGGAGCGCAAGAACCGACAGAACCACTGCCGCCGCTGTCAGGATTTTCCGAAATCTGATCATATTGTTTTCCCTCCGGATATTTTTTTCTCGTTGGTTGAGCTGATTTTATTCGATATAAGCTGTACAGATACGGCGCGAATCTTACACCGACATTCAGATTCTTATTGTTCATTGATGCAGTATGGATCCCCCATGCAACGTAGTTCACCGATGAAAGCGCCGAGCCGCTCATCCCTTCACGGGCGCTGCAGGTATGCTTTACTGTATATTCGGTCAGCTTGTTCATAACGCCGCTGCTCTTGTACTGATGGAACATCTCACCGGGATAGTTGACGTGATCACCGGGGTAGCCGGACAGGATTATCTCCTTGTTCTTCGGCACGTCATAAGAGCTCATACCGTATGTTCCGGTAATCGTTTTCCCGATTGCGGTAAACAGCGTGACATAGCACCAGTCGAACTCTTTGTCGGAGGCACCGCTTGTGGTTACAAAGTTTGACGACAGAACCCACTTCTGGGGATGATAGTAGTCGGTCTCGTCAAGTATCTGTCTGAAGTTTGTCATGTTCTTATCGAACCTGGTGAATATCCTTATTTCGTGGGGATACATCTTTTCTTCTTCATCCCAGAAAACGTGTCCGGCAGTTACAATGACCTTCTGACCGACCATAAATCCGGTCGAGATGGTGTAATACATTCCCGCGTCGGTTTTCCAGCAGCCGAGGATGAGCGTGTTCTTGCAATAAGGCAAATCCCTCACATTCGTGACACGGTTCCAGGGGCTTCCGGTAATGATCTTGTCAGGCGACACCTCTCCGCTTTATCCGACAGAGCCGGTCATGGATTCATCCGATTTCATCCAGTCGGGATCCGCCGGCTCGAAATAGTATCCTCCGCTTACGGAATCGTACTTTGAGACCGAATTGACCGCCCCGCTGGAATACTGCGGATCAAGGTCGGCAAGCGTGAAATTCGTGTCCTTTCCGGTCACGGTATCATGATCGATGAAGGTAAGCTCTTCATCTCCGGGATCAGGTTGGAGCTTGTCGATTGCCGCTGTCGGCAGCAGCATCGTGCCGCAGACAAATAAAGCGGTAAGGCATAGGGTTGTTTTTTCATTGCGTATTTTCCTTTCGGTTTGAATTGATTTGCGCTTTTTTAATCGAAGGCTTATTATACAATAAGTTCCATTATTTGTCAACCCATATTTACAATATTTTTCTTGTTTTTCTAAATACGTCTTTTGCAGGCAAATCAGACAGCCGGCTCGCACATACGACATTAAAAAGGCAGTTAAAAACCCGTGACGAGTCTTTAACTGCCCTTTTCATGCTGTAATAATATCAGATTCAGGCTTCGGCGGGAACATCCTCTCCGGCTTCCGGTTCTGTCTGCCGGTACTCGATGTACCCGACATTGTCGGAAGCGTCCGCTGCACTGCACATTTCGCCGTAAACCCCATCGCGGAGCTTTTTCCTCGCCTCGCGGGGGCTGAGCGTGGAATCGGGATATACCGGCTCGCACACCCGGACGGTTATCAGCGGATAAAGAAACCGTAAAAACCGTCTTTCACGGTATGTGACCACAAAAGGCACGACCGGAAGACGGTGCTTCACCGGATAAGTGAAGGAATCGTCGCGGAACGGTCGTATGAAATTGCAGAACGGCCAGATATGTGCCTCCGGATAAACCGTTATCACCCGGCGCCTTTTGAGAAGGTCACCTATCGCCGAGTTGAAGTTGACCGCCCCTCTCACCGTTGTGGGAAGCGGCACTGCACCGAGCATCGGTGTCAGAAACCTGACGACCGGGATCGACACCGTCTCCTGAGAGGTGATGATATGGCTCTTCTTCGGGAATGATATAAGCGACGGGATAAATGCATCGGCGATGTTCTGCGTGTGATTTCCGTACAGGAAATACCCGCCCTTTATCTTCCGCGCGGCACGGCGGTTCTTTATCCTTATCCCGAATGCCAGCCGCAGATAGATAAGCACAAGCGGCGTTGCAATGCACCGGTAGACGGCAAATTCCGAGAGGTTGTAAAGTATTCCTTTGTGGCGATATCGGTAATGCTCATCGACCTCACGCTTCTTTATCTTTCCGTTCGTTGCGGCGAAATCGTCATTCAGCGGATCGCTGTAAAATACCGTTTTCTTCTTCACAGCCGTGTACCCTTCCTTCTGCGGCGTCGCGGAGCATCTCCTCCATCCCGTCCATGCAGGCATCCTGATCAAACTGCTTTGCGTATCCGAGATACCTTCCGCGGCAGGCTTCCTTTTCCTCCGGATGCTCTATCCAGAAATCTATCTTTCCGGCAAGCGACATGGGGTCGCCGTGACGGAACAGATTGTCCTCACCGAGGGCAAAGAACCGCGTCGCACTCCTCGGCGAATCGGCAATGACCGGGACAAGACCGCAGGTGATCGCTTCAAGGCAGGATATCGCCTCAATCTCGATCTCGGCGGGATGAACGTAAAGGTCGGCATAATTCAGCACGTCAAGCATCTCCTCGCGGCTGAAAAACCGGAACAGCGGCTGATTTTTCAGCTTCTTTGCCGCATACCTCCCAAGCTCCTCCTTAAGAGGTCCGTCGCCGGCGAAAATCAGCTGTATCCTGTCGGCATACTTCGATTCCGCGGCAGCATCGATAAGAACCCTGTGCGACTTTTCCTTGCTGTACCGTCCGGTAAAGAGAATGACGAATCTGTCCCTGAAATTCTCCGGCTTTTCGGTCGGGCGGCGGACAAAGCGTTTGTTGACGCCGTTTGATATGACGTAAGCGTTGGTTTTCGCGCCGACAGCCTCTTCAAACGTCTCCTTTATGAACCGGGTCGGATAATGCACGGCGGCGCAGTAGCGGTATACCTTCTTGTAGAAGAATCTGTAAACGTCGTTGTTGAAGTGTCCGGCATTCATGAGGAAGAGGTGAGCGGACAGATTCTCCGCCTGACAGTGGAAGCTGGCGGTAAGCGGAATTCCAAGCTCCCGCGCTATCTTCACCGATGTCCACGACATCATGAACGGCACAAGGAGGTGAACAACATCCGCCCCCTCTATCGCACGGCGCAGAGCGTCCTCGTCGGCTTTGGCTATCGTCACGCCGTTCTTTTCGACGTAATTATCAAAGATCCCGAAGCTGCGTTTCGGCATGACAACGTAGCCCTCAAGCCCTTTTTTGTCCTCGTCGGGACAGACAACGGTTACATCGTGACCCTTGCTTTTCAGCGAGCGTATCAGGTTCATTGCCGCAATGGTCGTGCCGTTGTTTTCTCTTCCGAGAACGTCGCAGATGATTGTTATCTTCATGTCAGAACTCCGATCGGTAAAAGTTATTTTTATAACCGTTCTATCAGATAACATTTTACCGCAAACCGTACAATAAGTCAAGGGGGTAACCGAATAATAAACGAAAAGCCGTTTTTTCGCCATGAATCGCGGATTTCTCCTTCAAAAAAGCCCCTTCGGGATGAAGGAGCTTTCTTAATCACTTATAATTTTTTAAATAATCCACCTGCGCCCGTGACAGGTGTCTCCATGTTCCGGGCTTGAGGTTTCCGAGGGTTATCGTGCCTATCGCGGTTCTTTTCAGGCTCTTTATCTCAAGCCCGGTCTGCTCGCACATCTTTCTTATCTGCCGGTTGCGCCCCTCGAAAAGCGTCACGCCGAGGGTCGTTTCCTCGTCCTTCATGGAGATTATCCTGACGACCGCAGGCTGAATTTCATATCCGTCTATGCTCATCGGGGAATTCAGCCTGAAAAGCTGCTTTTCGGTTATCTTACCCTTGACCTTTACCGTGTAGAGCTTCGGTATATGGTGGCTCGGGTGCATCAGCTTGTTCGCAAGCGCCCCGTCGTTCGTCAGAAGGAGCAGCCCCTCCGATTCAAGGTCAAGCCGACCGCAGGGATACACCCGGCAGCCGACGTCGGCGACAAGAGACGCCACGCACTTTCTGCCAAGCTCGTCGTTCATCGTCGTGACGTACCCTTTCGGCTTGTTCAGCATTATATAGACATATCTTGTGTCGGCGGCTCTCACAACCGGCTTGCCGAGATATTCAACCGTATCGATACCGGGGACAATCTTTCTTCCCTGCTCCACCCTCTCGCCGTTGACCTTTATCCGTCCGGCAAGTATCTCTTCCTCCGCCTTTCTGCGCGACATAAGCCCGCAGTCGGCAATGTATTTCTGTACTCTGATTTCGTTATCCATCGTTTTTTCCGTCCCAGGCAGTGTATCAGTACCCGAGGATATCCTTTATCCGTTCAAAAAAGGTTTTTTTCGTCTCTTTCATCTCAACGTCCCCGTCGGCATAAAGCTCACATGAGGCAATCTCGGTGTCGCCGTCATAGAAAACAGCCCTGCCGACAGCCTCCCCCGCCCTCACGGGAGCATAGAGAAAATGCGGCATCTCTATCACCGTCCGCAGACTGTGCGCGCCCTTCACAAGGTCAGCCGAAACCGCCCCGTCGGAATGATATCCGACAGTCTCCGAAAGCCCTCCGGTGACGGAAACGGTTCCGGCAACGCCGTTTTCCCCGGTAAGCGGCACTCTTTCGATCATCGAAAAGCCGTAATCAAGCATTTTCCGGTGGTCAAGCCAGTCGTCCGGATCGTTCAGAGTGACCGCAATAAGCATCACCCCGTTCCGCTCCGCGGCTGTGACAAGACATCTGCCGCTTTTCTTCGTGAACCCGGTCTTAACGCCAATCGCGCCGTCGTATGATTTCAGCAGACGGTTGTGATTGACAAGAAGACGCGAGCCTTCGCCGTCCTTCATAGGTATCACCGAACGGTAGGTCGATACGATCCTCCGGAACGTTTCGTTCTTCATCGCAAACGCGGTGAGCACGGCAAGGTCACGCGCCGTCGTGTAGTGATTCTCACCGTCAAGCCCGTGCGGATTCTCAAACGACGTGCGGGAAAGCCCCAGCTCCTCCGCTCTCCTGTTCATCAGCACGGCAAAATCCCCGACAGACCCGGCGATACCGATCGCAATGGCTGTCGCGGCATCGTTCGCGCTCTCAAGCATCATGGCAAGGACAAGCTCCTCCACCGTCAGCTTCTCGTCCCTGTAGAGATATACCGACGAGCCCTCAACTCCGACCGCCTTTTCCGGAACCGTGACGGTCTCCTTCAGGTCGCACCTCTCAACGGCAATGAGCGCGGTCATTATCTTCGTGGTGCTTGCCATAGGACGCTCGGTATCGGCGTCCTTTTCAAAAATGACCCGCCCGCTTCCCGCATCAAGCAGCAGAGCCGACGACGCGGAAACGGAAGGCACACCCTCCGCCCGGACAGCCGCGGCTCCCGCAAACATTATCCCCGCCATAAGCACGGCGGAAAGTCTTTTTATCAGCTTTTTCGGTGTTTTCATATACAGTCCTCCGGTTTTTTCTTCGGAAACAGTATATGAACCGCGCCCTTCAGGTATTACTGACCGGTTCTCAGTCCTTCTCTGCGAGATTTTCGATCTCTGACTTCAGCCTGTCGTCGTCAAGACCGTCCTCCGGCTTCTTTTTCTTCGAGAAGATCTCCTTGAAGCGCGCAACAATATCCGGTGCCTTCTCGGCGAACGACGAAACCGAATCGACAACTCCGACAGCCGGAGGGACCGACGCGGGATTTGTGATGTTCAGCATCGACACATTTCCGTCCCGGCTGACGACAAGGAAGCACACCGGCACCACCGAAACACCTGTGCCGCCGCCTCCGCCGAAGCACGGAACAGGTGTTTTTGCCGGCATTTTCGGATTCTGCGCCGGCTGATCCTTCTTGTCCCCGTTCTTCGGGAGATAGTCAAGTCCCCCGGAGGCAAATCCCACCGAAATCTTTGAGACAGGTATTATCACCGTCCCGTTGTTTGTCGTGATGGGATCGCCGACCACCGTTCCGGAATCCGCGATCGTCCTTATGCTCTCAAGAGAAGAGCTTATCATTTCGCTCAGTTTGCTGTCTGCCATATTCAACCTCCGTTTACCGCCATTGCGGGTTTATTACCGTTTCCGGGAGCGGCTTCCGCCGTCTCTCCGTCTTTATCATTTTCGTCTTTTCCGCCGTTATCTTTCTTTCCCGGCTTCGGCTTGTCAACGCTTATATATCCCTTCAGTGCCGTGAAAAGCACCGAGATTATCTGCCACACTCGGATCTTCATCGAAATATCAAGCACGATACTGCTCTTTCCCGAAAGCCAGTCAACTCCGACCGCGATGTTCGGCGCCTCTCCGCGATATTTCGTTTTCAGGGTGTTGTCGGCAAGCTCTTTTATATACGCGGCAGTCTGAACCGCATATCCGTATGTCAGCGCGATCTTCGCCGGATCGTCGCCGGAAACGGTTATGTCGATCTTCCGCACGGTTATCACAAGATATTTCCCGAACTTTTTTACCGCCGCAAGCAGTGCAGTCCTTGCAAGCTCAAGATAATAATGAACCTCATCCCGGAAAGCCGGCTTTTCCTCCGGCTCTTTCGGGGCTTTTTCAGCTTTTTTTGCCTTTTTTCTGTCCTTTTCGGCTCTCTTCTTCGCCTGATTCAGCTGTTTTTTCTCCTCACGGAGCCTCATCCTCCGGAAATTCTTAATTCTGAAATTCCGCAGCTTCGGTTTTTTCTCTTTTTTCGGGAACAGCCGTAATCTGAAGAACAGAATCTTAAGCGTGCAGGTCATGTCCCCGTCGGCTTTCAGAATGACCGTTATGCCGGTCATCGCAGCAATCAGGATCAGCGCGATCACTGCAAGAATTATCATCAGCGCGGTCATTCCTTCACCTCCGTCATAAATAATAAGACTCCGTCAGCCGCCCTCCGGCATTGCAGGTGCATCCGGAGATTCCGGTTCTGTTTCCGTCTCCTCCGCGCGGCTCGTCACCGCATCAAGCACCTCGCTCTTCGGAAGCTCGTCAAGCGAACCGAGTCCGAAGCACCTCAAAAACGTGTCGGTCGTGCCGTAAAGGTTCGGCTTTCCCGGAACGTCAAGCCTTCCCGTGACCTCGATAAGCTGCTTCTCGCCGAGTGTCGTCACGGCATAGGAGCTGTCAACGCCCCTCACCTGTTCGATGAACGCCTTTGTCACCGGCTGATTGTACGCGATTATAGCCAGCACCTCAAGCGCGGAGTTCGACAGCGCGCCGCCGCTTCTCATTCCGAGAATCGATTTTACCTGTTTTTCATACTCCTCGTTCGAGCAGAGCTGACAGGAATCGGAGAACATGACGAGCCTGATCCCCCGCCCCTTGTATTCAAACGCCTTTGACCGCAGAAGCTCAAGCAGGTCATCATGGCTCAGCCCGAGGACCTCCTCAAGCCTCTCGAATTTTACCGGAAATCCCGCGGCAAACAGCGCCGCCTCGATCACCGGGACATATTCTTCGTTCTTCATACCGCAACTCCCTCTCTCGGATGTGTCAGATTCAGTGTAAGCAGCACCCTTCCGTCAAGGGTGTCCATCGTTACCCTCTGCACCTTGAGAAGCTCAAGAGTCGCGGAAAAAATCGCGATAAGCTCCGACCTTGAGTGCGCGGTCATGAGAATATCCTCGAAATCCATAGTGCCGTTCTTTCTCAGCAGGCGCATGACGGTGAATATCTTCGCCGAGACCGGAACGATCTTCGCCGAAAGAAGCCGCTGTATCGCCAGCTCCGACTCTCTTGCAAGGTCAGGAAGACGGCTGTTCCGGCTGAGGACACGACCGAGTGCCTTTTCAAGAAGCGAAAGCTCGATATGCTCCGGCAGGTCAGAACGGGTGTCAAGCACTTCCGGCTCCTTTGCGATACGCCCGGCATAGATCCCGTACTGATCCGACAGGAATGCCGCCGCCTCCTTTGCACGTTTGTACTCGATAAGTGCTCTTGCCAGCGCGGCTCTCGGGTCTTCCTCGTCCTTCTCTTCAGTCTCCGGTCTGGGAAGGAGCATACGGCTTTTTATCAGCATAAGCTCTGCCGCCATGACGATGAACTCTCCGGCTATCTCCATGTCCATCTGCCGCATTTGCTCAATATATTCCATGTACTGATCAAGTATCAGCGCGATCGGAATATCGTAAATATCGACCTTGTTCTTTGCGATAAGCGAAAGAAGCAGGTCAAGCGGTCCCTCAAAGACCTCCAGCCTGAAATTAAGGTCACTCACAGAAACGGTACCAGCCTTATTACAAAGTCAAACGCCGACAGCACTCCGTCGGACACAGCGGAGATCACGGGAGTAAGGATACCGGTGGCAAGCAGGACAAGCATGACAATCATGATGACCCGCTCGTATCTCATGACCGAGAAATACCACTTGTCGGGAAGCAGGAAATAAAATATCCTCGACCCGTCAAACGGCGGTACCGGTATCAGGTTGAACACGGCAAGATATGCGTTCATCTGAGAAAAAATAATCAGGAATAATGCGACAACGTCCAAAATTCCGTAAATGTTTCCGATGTAGTTACCGTGAGACAGATATCCCCCCAATTTCGTCACCGCATTCAGTATCCGGTAACAGAGAATCCCGGCAAACGACAGTATCAGGTTCGACACCGGACCCGCAAGACCGGTCAGAGCCATTCCCTTTTTCGGATTTCTGAAATTCCGCACGTCGACCGGCACCGGCTTTGCCCATCCGATGCCGAAAGCGATCATCGAAAGCGTTCCGACAAGGTCAAGGTGGCGGAACGGATTGAGCGTCAGCCTCCCGTGCCATCTCGCCGTGCTGTCGCCGAGCTTATCCGCCGCCCATGCGTGGGCAAATTCATGAAACGACAGCGAAAACAGCACTATCGGAACCGACACAAGCAGCGAAACCAGTGTCCAAACCGAAAAATCACCACTCAGTATATCTAAAAGCACTTCTCTGCGCTCCTTTCAGACCTGTCAACCCACGTAAACATATAACTTATTATTATCCCTTTTTCAAAAGTTCTTGGAGTTCTCAGAACCTTCTTTCAAGAAGGTTCTGAGCGGGTCCGGGCAGAGCCCGGATTACTTAATTCAAAAAATCGAAAACGGTTTTCAGCACCTCGTCCCGCCCCGCCTTTGACAGCGCGGAAAAGGGTATGACCTTCGCTCCGAGCTTTTCAAGTTCCGTAAGCGCAAGCGCATAGTCGGTGCGGTTCAGCTTGTCCGACTTTGTGGCAACGATAACATAATCACTCTCCGTCGCGTCAAGCCAGTCAAGCATCATGAAATCATCGGAGGTCGGCCCCGCCTTCATGTCGATAAGCTGGAGGACAAGCCGCCTGTCGCATTCGGAATGCAGAAAGGAATCCGTCAGCTGCGACCAGCGCTTCTTGTCCTGCGGCGTGCGCTTTGCGTAGCCGTAGCCGGGGATATCGACAAAAAACACCTTCCCGTCAACGTCATAGAAATTGACGGTTATCGTCTTTCCGGGAGACGAGCTGACTCTGGCAAGCGACCTTCTGCCGAGAAGCGCGTTTATCAGCGAGCTTTTCCCGACATTTGACCGTCCGGAAAAGACGATCTGCGGCTTCCTCCCGTCGGGAAACTGCGCGGCAAGACCGGCTGTCACCGCAAGGGAGGAATTCTGTATGTTTATCTTCATATCTGCCCTGTCCGTTTATCTCACGATCGCGGCTTTCAGCACCTGATCGACGTTTGAGCAGGGGATGAACTCAAGGTTCTCTCTGACAAGCGGGTCGATCTCGCTGAGGTCGCGCTGATTTTCGCTCGGAATGCAGACGGTATGCACTCCCGCCTTGTATGCCGCCATTGTTTTTTCCTTAAGCCCGCCGATGGCAAGCACCCTGCCCCTCAGCGTGACCTCTCCGGTCATTGCAATATCGCGTCTGACCGGCTTTCCGGAAAGCTCGCTTGCAAGTGCGGTAATGATCGTGACCCCGGCAGAGGGTCCGTCCTTCGGCACAGCCCCCTCCGGAACGTGGATATGTATGTCCTTGGTCTTATAGAACTCCGAATCAACGCCAAGCTCCTCGGAGTGTGACCTGATATAGGTGATAGCCGCCTTTGCCGACTCCTTCATGACGTCGCCGAGAGAACCGGTAAGCTCCACCTTCCCGCTTCCCGGCATAGCCGCCGCCTCTACCCGGAGAAGGTCGCCTCCGACCTCGGTATAGGCAAGCCCGTTCACCACGCCGACCTCGTTGTCGCTGTAGATCTTATCCGGCAGTATCTTTCTGACACCGAGGTAGTCCTTTACGTTTTCCGCCTTTACGGTGACCGACTTCAGTCCCTGCCCGACGATGTTTTTCGCCGCCTTCCGGCAGACCGAGGCGATCTCTCTTTCAAGATTGCGGACTCCCGCCTCTCTTGTGTAGAAATCGATTATCTCAAGAACCGCATCTTCCTTTATTCTGAGCATCCGCTTGTTCAGCCCGTGACGCTTAAGCTGCTTCGGTATCAGATGATCCTTTGCGATAGCCAGCTTTTCGTGGCGGGTGTAGATCTTCAGCTCGATTATCTCCATTCTGTCGGCAAGCGGGCGCGGAATGTTTTCCATGTCGTTCGCCGTAGCGATGAAGAGGCAGTCGGAAAGATCGACCGGAAGCTCGACAAAATGGTCGCGGAACGCCTTGTTCTGTTCGGCATCAAGCACCTCAAGCAGAGCCGACGCCGGATCTCCGTGCGCATCTCTTGTCAGCTTGTCGATCTCGTCAAGCAGTATGACGGGATTCATGGTTCCCGCCTGATTTATCGCCGTGACTATGCGCCCCGGCATTGCGGCGATATATGTCTTTCTGTGTCCGCGGATATCAGCCTCGTCACGGACGCCGCCGAGGGAAACGCGCACGTATTTTCTCTTCAGCGCGCGCGCGACCGACGCTCCGATGGAGGTTTTACCGGTTCCGGGAGGTCCGACAAGACAGAGTACCTGATTCTTCAGCTCCGGGTTCAGCTGCTTTACCGCGATGAATTCAAGAATTCTCTCCTTCACCCTGTCAAGCCCGTCGTGATCCTCGTCAAGTATCTTCTTTGCCGCGGCAACGTCGATCCTGTCCTTTGATTTAACTCCCCACGGAAGCTCAAGGCACAGGTCAAGATAGTTTCTCATGACACTGCTCTCGGCTGAGGTATACGGGGTCTTTGCCAGCTTCTTTACTTCCTTCACCAGCTTCTCCCTGACCTCGTCGGGAAGGTTTGCGGCGGCGATTTTTGAGTTGTATTCAACGATCTCCTCGTCCTCTTCCTCCTCATTCTCGCCAAGCTCGTCACGTATTGCCCGCAACTGCTCCTTCAGGTAATAATCCCTCTGATTTGCATCAAGCTGGGCGCGCACCTTCTTGTGGATATTCATCTCGGTGCGTAGAATGTCCGATTCGCGCTCCATAAGCAGGCAGACAAGCTCTGCGCGGCGCATCGGATCGAACTCCTCAAGCACCATCTGCTTGTCAACATAATTCATAAGCACGCTTCCGGCGATAAAATCGGCAAGCAGTCCGGGATCGGAAAGCGATTTTATCGCGGTGACAAGCTCGTTTGACGGCTTCGGCATGAGCTTTGAAAAGGAATCAAAGGTGTTTCTCATCTCGGCGACAAGTGCCTCTGCCTTCACGCTGTTTTTATCGGCAAGCCGCAGATCCTTCCCTATGACATCCGCTGTAATAATGCTGTCGTCAATTGTCAGATTCTCCGCGGTTGCACGGCAGATACCGGCGGCAAACACCTTGAGATTGCCCTCCGGCAGCTTTACCGTCTGCTTTATCTTCACAACCGTTCCGACGGAGTAGAGATTTTCCTCCGTCGTCCCGGTCAGGGACAGGTCTCTGAGCGAGACGATGAAGATAACACCGTCGTTCTTTTCGGCTTCAAGGCAGACCCCGGCATCTGCTTCGTCAGCCACCTCAAATGTAAGCGGGATCGCCGGAAAGGCGATAAGCCCCCGCATCGCAAGCGCCGGAAGGTGCATCCTTTCGGCTTTTTCTATATATTTCGGCATAAAAATCGTGATCCTTTCAGGGAGCGGCGGTTGACTCCCACGCAGTCCGCCTCCCGGAGTGATTCATCCCGGGACATATCCGCAAAATCGCAGATCGTCCGGCACATTCCGAAATTCTCCGGTTCTGATTATTGTAGCATATATTATTAAATTAATCAATTACAAATATTAAAAATACTGTTAAGGCAGGCACAGCATCAGATCCTGCACCTTATCGCTTCAACCGAAAGCGCTTTTCCCGTCGCGGTGTCGCAGGTATAGAGCGCACCCTCAAGAAACGTCGCCTCCCCCTCCGGGTTATCGAATCTCACAGGCATATGTGTGCGGAGCCTTTCGATAACGCACTCCTTTTTCACCCCGAGAACCGAGTTTTCCGCGCCGCACATTCCGAGGTCGGTTATATACCCCGTCCCGCCGGGAAGCACCCTTGCGTCGGAGGTCTGAACGTGCGTGTGCGTGCCGCATATCGCGCTTATCCTTCCGTCAAAGTAATAGGCAAGCGCCAGCTTTTCCGATGTCGCCTCGGCATGGATGTCAAGGAATGAAATGCAGTACTCCCCCGCATTTTCGGCAAGCATCTTCTCAACCGCCTCAAACGGGCAGGCAAGCGGCTCCATGAACACCGTTCCGAGGACGTTCATGACAAGCACCCTTATCCCGCAGCTGTCATAAACAACAAATCCCTTCCCCGGCGTCCCCGAGGGATAGTTCGCCGGCCGGAGAACAAACCGGTTGCCGTCGATGTAATCCTGCATCCCGTGCTTCTGCCAGATGTGGTTCCCGGAGGTCAGCACGTCGATCCCGGACGAAAGAAGGCTCTCCGCCGTGACCCGGTCAAGCCCGTTGCCTCTCGCCGCATTTTCGCCGTTGGCTATGACAAGATCGGCGCGGTATTCGTTTCTCAGTCTGCCGACAGCCCGGCATACCCTGTCTGTCGATTCTGCCCCGACTATATCTCCGATCGCAAGTATTCTGTATTCTGCCACTTTCAGCCCTCCGGTCGCGGAACAACATTTCCCACAATAATTATACCGCCTGACCGCGCTTATGTCAATAAAAAAAACACAGAGGGCGGTAAAAACTCAAAATGAGATTCTACCGCCCTGATGATACCGCCCTCCCGCGGACGGGAAAAGGCAGCTATATTTATCGGATCGCTTTCATTGACGGCTCCCGCCGGCAGACGGCGGAAGAGAGAGCTTTTCAGATCACTTGCCGTGACCGGCAGCCTCGCGGACGATCATTGCACTGTACACCGAGCTCTGCTCGGCAGACGAAAAAATCACCTCGGCAGAATTGCCCGTGCCTTTCGGTTTATACCAGATCGAGACAGTCATCTCCACTCCGTCGGGGCTCAGACCGACAGCAAATGTTCGTTTTTTCATTATAGCACAGTTTTTACACCGCGAAAGTATCGCGATGTAAACTTCCTTTCATAGTAAGTCCGTTATTTATTCAGCACACCGATCCACCGCAATTATAAGACCGATGTGCGCTGATTCTGAATCTGAATATGAAAGCAGCTTTGCGATTGGTATGAGCACATCTCTGCTGTCACCTCCGGCGTCAGATGGCATTGTATCCCTCTGAAAACAGTATATCAGATAAATTGCCTGATGTCAAAAATAAATAATAATTTCGACCATTTGTACAAATTATCAACCAGCTATTTGTGCACAATGACGAATCAGGTCTGAGCTTTGGCAGGTGACTGCGAAATCAATCAGGGCGATGCGGTTTTTCGCCGGTTTTTTGAAATAGTATTCACTCCCGCACCGATAAGCAGTATCTCCATGCAGGAATATAGCCACAGCATGACAATTATCACGGAAGCAAGACTGCCGTAGATATACGAATAATCGGCAAAATGCTCGATATAAAACTCAAAAAAACGCGAATAAACAAACCACCCGACCGCCGCAAATGCAGCCCCGCGCAGCCCGGAGAAAAAACCCGTCCCGGCTCCGGTTCTCACCCCCGAATACCCGCGGAAGGTCAGCGCAAAGACCGCAGTCAGAACGACAAGAAACGCTCCGCTGTTGAGAATCTTAAGAACCCCGGCAAGATCGTCGCGTATATGCGCCGTCACCGTATCGCCGAATACCCAGACAAGAAGCGTCATCAGCACCGTCAGCATCCAGAGAAGCGTATAAGCCAGCCCGCGGAGAACGTATTTTATCGGATCAGCCTCCGGTTTCCCGCCGTAGACGTTCCGTATCCCCGCACCGATACCCCGTATTCCCCGCGATGCCGACCACAGAAGGGTCACCGCGCTGACCGAAAGAAGCCGGATGTTCGATTTCTCCGACACCTCGTCAAGAACCGTTCCGGCAAGCGGGGCAAAGCTCTCCGGCACGGCGGAAATGATCCCGTCCTTGATCGCCCCGCCGTTTTCCGGAAGGATCCTTCCGACAACCGCAAGCAGGACAATAAGAAACGGGAATGCAGAGATTGTCATGAAAAAAGAAGCCTGAGCGGCATAGACTCTTATCCTGTACCGCTCAAGCCAGCTTCCGATTTTCTCCGTCAGGACGATCACCGCGTCGATGACGGGAATTTTTGTTCTGATCCGCATGGCTGTACGCACTCCTCCGGCGTACAGAAAGTATATGCAGATGTTAAATAAGTATTCGCACCGCGCCGTGAAGGCACTCGATCTCCGCGCGGCTTATGTTTCCGGCGAACTCTCCGTCGGTACACCATTCCGGCGCGGCGTCGCACTCGATGACGGCTTTTTTCGTCTGAACCATGATGATATTTTCGCCGTCGTACTTCTGACGCAGAAGCATTCCGACGGTTTTTGAGGTGTCTGCGGCATTTGACAGACCCTTTATCAGAAGTATCTCGAAAATCCCGTCGTCCAGCTTCACCTGCTCCGGCGGCAGGCGCAGAACCCCTCCCGCAGAGGTGGAATTCGTTACCGCGACAAGCGCATAATTGCCCTCAAAGCTCCCGCCGTCCCATGTCACCTTTGTGTGATAGGACTTTCCGAGGTCGGGAAGCTCCTTTGCCCCCTGAAGTATGTATGCAAGGTGACCTATTGCATTCTTGACCTTCTGATCGGCGGAAAAAGAGGCTTTTGTGAATATCCCGAACGAGGTTATGTAGGAAAAGTGCCGGCTGCCGTTGAGGCTTCCGACGTCAAGCTCCATCACCTTCCGGTTTGCGATGTCAAGCGCCGCCGCGTCGATCTTTTTCGGCAGACCGAGCGTTGTTGCAAAGTCGTTCGTTGAACCGCAGGGATAGTAGAGAAGAAGCGGCTTTTCGCTTATTCTGAGAAGCCCGGAAATCACCTCGTTAAGCGTACCGTCGCCGCCGCAGCAGACGACAAGATCGCATTCCCTTCCGTACCTCTCCGCAGCATCGGAGGCGTCGCCGCGCGCTTTAGTCACGTATACCGCAGTTTCATAGTCCTGCCTTCCGAGGGAGGCAAGGAGATCGAGAATCCCGCTCTTTATCTTCATTTTCCCGGCAACCGGGTTGACAATCACCGCTGCTTTTTTCATAATTCCGATTTTTCCCCTTCCGTCATATCCGAGAATGATATCATTCCGTATTATTATAGAGCTATTATATTGATTCGGATATCGTATTTTTCAAAAAAAGTGTAAATTTTCGCGTTACCCTATGGACATTTGCGCTTTAGTATAGTAAAATATATGTTATCTTATATTTTACGGAGCTTTGCCATGGCAGTTTACATACCGGACGGGTACAGATCCCTTCTCAACACAAGACAGACACAGATAGCGATAAAGAAGGTCAAGGACTTTTTCGAGCGCGACCTTGCGATACAGCTTGACCTGACCCGCGTTTCGGCGCCGCTTTTCGTCAGGCGCGATTCGGGGCTCAATGATACGCTGAACGGGGTGGAACGCCCGGTTTCCTTCGACATCAGGGGAATCGACGGCGAGTGCGAGATAGTTCACTCGCTTGCAAAGTGGAAGCGTTATGCCCTAAAGGAATACGGCTTTGAGCACGGCGAGGGGCTTTATACCGACATGAACGCCATCCGCCGTGACGAGGACACCGACAACGTACATTCGGCATTTGTCGACCAGTGGGACTGGGAGCGCATCATATCAAAGGAAGAGCGCACAGTCGAAACGCTGAAATCGACGGTGAAGAAGATATACGCCGCTCTCCGCCACACGGAAAAATATATCGCCGACGACTATGCCTTTGCCGAAAGACTTCTGCCGGAAAAGATTACCTTCATCACCTCTCAGGAGCTGGAGGACATCTACCCCGGGCTCACCCCGAAGGAGCGCGAGCTTGAGGCAGCGCGCCGCTGGGGTGCGGTCTTCGTCATGCAGATAGGCGGCACGCTGAGATCCGGCAAGCCGCACGACGGACGCGCCCCCGACTACGACGACTGGTCGCTCAACGGAGATATCATCGTCTATTACGAGATCCTCGACATGGCGCTTGAGCTTTCTTCGATGGGCATCCGCGTCGATGAAGAGGCTCTGAAAAAACAGCTCGAACTGCGCGGCTGTCCGGAAAGAGCATCCCTACCCTTCCACCGCGCCCTTCTTGCCGGAGAGCTTCCCTACACGATAGGCGGCGGCATCGGTCAGTCGAGAATCTGTATGTTCTTCCTGCACAAGGCGCACATCGGAGAGGTTCAGGCTTCGGTCTGGGACGGCGAAACGGTAAGAAAATGCGCGGAAGCTGGCATTGTTCTGCTTTAAGGCGGTGGCGGCATGAGAAAAGCGATACTTTTCGACCTCGACGACACGCTTCTTGACTTTCACCGTTCCGAGCGTGATGCGATAAAAAAGACCCTTTCCTCCTTCGGCATAAATGCCGACGACGCAATGATGGAATATTACAGCCGGGTCAACGATTCACAGTGGAAGCTCCTTGAAAAAGGCGAGCTGACGCGGGATCAGGTGCTGACAAGGCGGTTTGAGATCTTCTATGCCGGAATCGGAAAACCGGGGATCGACTCGGACGAGACATGGCGCAGATATGAGCACAATCTGTCTGAAAGCTGGTACTACATCGGCGGCGCAGAGGAGCTTCTGTCGGAAATGTGCCGCGATTACGAGCTTTACATCGTGTCAAACGGCACGGCATCGGTTCAGGACGGAAGGATCGCCGCCTCCGGTATCGGAAAATACTTCAAAGACATCTTCATTTCACAGAGGATCGGCTTCAACAAGCCGGACAAACGCTTTTTCGACGCTGTCTTTGAGCGGCTTGACGGACTTGCCCGCAGCGAGGCGCTGATAATCGGCGACAGCCTTTCCTCCGACATAAAGGGCGGGAAGAACGCCGGGATAGCCACCCTCTGGTACAATCCGCACAACGGACGCGCCGACGGAGACATTCAGCCCGATTACGAGGTCACCTCCCTTGACATGATCCCCGTCGTTGCCGAAATGTTCTTCGATGGCAAAAGCGAATAAAACCAAGCCCCGCTTCCGTGAAAACACGGCGGCGGGGCTGTCTGATTTCAGATGATCAGCGGTTTCTTATCGCATCGATCGGCTTCTTCGCGGCGATCTTTCTGACCGGCAGGAAGGAGGCGATGAAGGCAACGCCGATACTTATAACAAGCAGGAGCGCCACCTGACGCAGTGAGAACGAGAGCAGTGTTATAAGGATCCCCGTGCTTCTGCGCAGATTTGCATTTATGACCGCCGTAACGGTTCCCGTCGCAATGGCGGAGAGAACAAAGTTCGTCATTGCTATAATAAAGCTCTCGGAGAAGAATATTCTGAAAACGTCGTTTGATCTGGCGCCGATCGCGCGGAGAATACCGATCTCCTGCTTCTTGTAGGCAATAGAGGTGCTGATGAAATTCGACAGCATAAGAGAGGCAAACACGGCAAATCCGATCCCGATATACAGAAACACCTTTGCAAGGACCGAAAGAACGCCGGTTATCGAATCAAGCTCGAATATCACCGGGCTGTTCACGGTATAAAGCACATCCATGCTTTCGTCATATGAGGAAACAACTATCTTTCTGATGCCTGCGGCGGTTTCCGGCATACTTCCGATCGCGGTCGTGTAACTGCCGCTCTCGGTTCCGCAGAGGAGCCCGGCTGTTTTCTCGTTGCAGACGACAAATGCGTTGATACCGTCGGAAACCGAAAGCGCCCCGGAATCTATCACCCCGACGACCTTAAGGTCAACGTTCCGGTTCTCCTCGAACAGGAAGGGACTGAAATCCATGCTGTCCTTTCCGCGAAGAAACTCCGCCGCCTCCTCAGCCGATACGCCGTAGCTTTCTTTGCCGTCGTCCGTGCCGATGTGGAAATCTCCGTTCGATATAATGACCTCGCCGTCAGCCAGCTCGGTTTTTTCTCCGTCCAGCCAGATGACAGACGATGTGTCAACGGCATCGGGTGTGACAGCGGCATTAACCGTGACCGCGAGATAGCTTTTGTCTTCCCAGTACCCGTCGATGTAAAAATTGGTCTTGGACAGATCGAAGTTTACCTTTCTGAAGTTGTCAAGGAATCCGTCGGCGGTGAACAAAAGCCCTATCAGACCGTAGTCAAGCTCGGTATTGAACTCGTTCGAAAGAACATAATATCTGATAAGCTCCGCCGGCTCAAGGTTTTCCGTCGGCTCTCCGAGCACGGAGTAGCGTTCGCGGTCGAACCCGGTATCAATCACTGCCGTGACCGTTGCATCAAGCGCACCCAGCCTGACGGTTTTTCCGAGAATATCCTCCGGCGCGCCGACCGTCACCTCCTCCGCTGCCCCGTAAACACGGTATCCGCACCGGCGGAAGGTGTCGAAAAGGAACGAGGTTATCGCAATTTCGTTGTTATTTTCCGGATATCTTCCCGCGACGATGCGGCATCCGAGGCCGGAAACGGTTTTTTCCGTTCCGTTTATGATGCCGGTGGCGTTTCTGACATTGAGCGAAGCATTTTTCCCGCTTCCGAGGTTTTCGGAAAAGTCGAGGGTGTTTACGTCCTTCCGGTTATACACTCCAGAGACCGCGATGCCTGTGCGGCGGGTTATCTCCTTCAGGTCGTCATCGGTCATTTTGTAGCCCTGCCGGTAATATGTGTCGTTTCCCGTCCCCTGTCTGACCTTTTTCCGGAATGACGCGTGTCTGACATTGCTGTCGATAAGGGAGGCGGTACAGGCATTTATACGGTCATACGCCGCAAACGTGTCGGCGATCCCGAACAGCGTAAAGGCGACAAGCGACAGGAGTATTGTGACCGTCAGCCTTATCTTCTTGTGCTTCAGACTGCTTGCACCTATCCTGAACGCCGGTTTAAGCGGCAGGCGCGATTTTATCGGACGGAAAACAGCATCGGCATCGCCTGCGATCTTCGATTCGTCGGTTTTTCTGAAATTCTTTGCGTTTTCTTTTGAAACCGTAATCGCCGCCGCGCGGCCGGACGCTAAATTTCTTATATATTCGTTTATCGCAAGACGGTCCTCCTCGGTCAGCTGATACCCGGAGGGAAGGGTTACCGTGTCGCCCTCGTAGACCGGTTTTGCCTCGGTGCTCGCCGTTCCGTCGTATTCAACGTCGCTTATGACATGACCGTCGGCAAGCTCGATTATCCTGTCGGCATACTTCTCCGAAAAATCCCGGTCGTGCGAGACGATTATGACCAGCTTGTCGCGGGACAGACGCTTCAGGGTGTCGAAAACCTGCTTTCCGGTGTTGGAATCAAGCGCGCCTGTCGGCTCGTCCGCCATGATTATCTCCGGGTTCTTGACAAGCGCACGGGCAATCGCGACTCTCTGCTTCTGTCCGCCGGAAAGCTCGTTCGGGCGTCTTGAGCCGTAGCCGTCAAGATCGACCTCGTGAAGAATGCGGTTTATCTCCCCGTCATCCGCTCTTTTCCCCTGAAGCTCAAGCGCCAGCCCGATGTTCGCACCGACGGTGAACTCGTCAAGGATGTTGTACTCCTGAAAAATGAACCCCACATAGGCATTGCGGTAGGAGTCGAAATGCTGCTGACTGAAATTGCGGCTCGAAACTCCGTTTATGATTATCTCGCCGCCGTCTTTGTCGTAACGGTCAAGCCCGCCGAGAAGGTTGAGGAGCGTTGACTTCCCGCTTCCCGACTTTCCGAGCAGAAAGACCATGCCGCGGTCGGGAAATTTCAGGCTGACCCCGTCAAGCGCCTTTACCGGAACGCCTCTTTTCGGTTTATATGTCTTGCTTATTTTTACTGCTTCAAGCATTTCCGTTCTCCTTTACAGGGAAAAATCGCGGATTCATTATACCATTCCGCAAATCCGTTTGTCAACCCTTGGGAGAGATGTTGCGTTTTCTTAACAATTACTTATTGAAATAACCGGTACGGCGTGTTATAATATCCGTACATTATTCCCGCTGCCGGGAAAAAAGTCACTGTATCACAATCATTCGCAGAGCGGAGAAGAAATATGAAAGCAATAATCGGAATAGACGTCGGCGGAAGCACGACAAAGATAGTCGGCTTCGGCGAGGGCGGAAGGCTCATCGACCCGATGTCGGTCAAGGCAAACGACCCGATAACCGCGGTCTACGGCGCGTTCGGAAAATTCACCGACGAAAACCGGCTTGACCTTAAAAACATAGAGCGCATTGCCGTCACCGGAGTCGGCTCAACATACCTGACAAAGCCGCTGTACGAGATAGAATGCCGGCACGTCCCGGAATTCGACTGCATAGGGCTCGGCGGGCTTTACCTTTCGGGGCTCGACAGCGCCATCGTCGTCAGCATGGGCACCGGAACCGCGATAGTAAAAGCCGAGAGAGGAAAGCCCGTCGAATACCTCGGCGGCACCGGGATCGGCGGCGGTACGCTCATCGGGCTGTCAAAAAAAATGATCGGCGTCACCGACATCGGAAGCATTATGGAGCTTGCCTCGGCAGGCGACCTGCGCAACGTTGACCTCCGTGTCTGCGACATAACAAGAAAGGACATCCCCGGAATGTCGTCTGAGCTTACCGCCGCAAATTTCGGAAACCTGAGCGACCTTGCATCGAAAAACGACCTTGCCCTCGGACTTGTCAATATGATTTTTGAAAGCGTTGCAATGCTTGCCCTCTTCGCCGCAAGGGACAAGAAGATCGGAAAGATCGTCATGACCGGAAACATCACCACCATTCCGCAGGCAAAACCGATCTTTGAGGCGCTCAACAGAACATTCGACGCAGAATATATCGTTCCGGAGAATTCGCAGTTCGCAACCGTTATCGGCGCGGCGCTCTCTCCGGTAAAGCCGTGAAAGGAAAGCAGATAATGAAGAACAAAATCCGTATCACAGCTGTGTTTCTCGCGGCACTGGCGGCGGCAGGCATGGTCTCCTGCTCGAAAAAAGGCGGCAATAACGACGGAACGTCACAGCCGGTTTCCGTCACAACAGCCGCTCCCGCCCCGGTAACCTCCGATACCGGGACCCGGAACGATACCGAGGCTGACGGACTTGAGATAACCCCGCACATTGTGTGGGAGCAGTACACAGAGGGAGACGATCAGCTTATACTGTACTCGGCAAACTGCCCCGTTCTCAGCGGGAATCCTGAATGGAATCTTGAAAAGATAAATGCCGCGCTTGAAGAATACTGCAGGGATTACGCAAAGATATCCGATATCGACCGCGTGTCGGCGAAAGAGGATTATGACAATCTCGGCGACCGGTTCGAGAGCTATGAAAAATCCACAGACTATACCTGCTATGTAAAAGACGGGATTCTCTCCCTGAAGTACGACTCATACGAAAGCACCGGCGGTGCCGACGACCTCTGGGTGACAACCGCTCTCTGCTTTGACCTTAAGACCGGAGAACGCATCGACCTTGCCGCATTTCTCGGAAAAGATGCCGACTACGCAAAGCAGTATGCGGCAAGCGCCTTCTCGCTCCTGATAAAAACCGCCCCCGACAACTATTTCGACAACGCAGAGGCGGCTCTTCCGGAGCTTATCGACGGATATTGCTTCTACCTCAACGAAACCGGTCTTGTCCTGTTTCTCAACTCCTGCACGATAGCCCCCGACGCATTCGGACAGCAGACTGTAACGGTTGCATACGCAAATCTTCCGACATGACATCCGTAATAAAACCAGCGGGACCGGCACCGGCTCGGATCCCGCTGGTTTTTCTTTCAGAACGGTTTCATAAAAAAATCCTGACTTTTTGCTTTCCGGCTTTGCGGCGGAATTCACCGTTTCCGCCGCAAAGGCAGCTCCTGTGCACCGGCCTTTTTTCCGGGATTCAGCTGAGACACGACAATAGCGGCGAAAATAAGCACGCAGCCGACGATCTCCCGCACACCCATGGTTTCCTTCAGGATCAGCCATCCGGCAATTGCGGCAAAGACCGATTCAAGGCTCATCGTAAGCGTTGCCGTGGTCATGTCGGCATATTTCTGACCGATTATCTGAAGCGTATAGGCAACCGCGCTCGACAGAACACCGGTGTAGAGAAGCGGAAACGCGCAGTCGGCTATCGCGGACATCTGCGGAGTCTCGAAAATAAACATACAAGGCAGTGAAAGAAGAGTACAGACGGCAAACTGTATGAACGACATCTTTATGCAGTCAACCTCGCCGGAGTATCTGTCAATCGCAAGTATCTGAAGCGCAAAGAGAAATGCGCAGACAAGGGTCAGAAGGTCGCCCTTTCCCATTCCGCTCTCACCGCCCATGCAGAGCAGGTACATCCCTCCGGCACCGACCGCGATTCCCGCCCAGACGTTCAGTCCGGGGCGCTTTCCGAAAAGCATTCCGATAAGCGGCGCGATTATCATGTACATCGCGGTTATGAATGCAGATTTGCCCGATGTCGTGTACTGTATTCCCGTCTGCTGAAACGACGTTGCGGCAAAAAGAAACACTCCGGCAAGCACTCCGGCGGTGATCAGCTTTTTCTGACCGAAGCCAAGAAGCGGGAGCCCTTCCTTTTTCTTTCCGCGTCCCGAAAACAGGCTTACCGGAAGAAGCACAACAGCGGCAAGCAGAGAGCGGCAGAAGGTAAAGGTGAACGGCCCGACAAATTCCGTCCCTGTTCTCTGCGCAATGAATGCGGTTCCCCATATAAGCGCGGTCACCGCAAGGATCAGACAGCCCTTTATGTTGTTTTTCTTCACGAAGATCCCCCCTCGGGATGTAATAATAGAACAGTTTACCACATTCCGAGGGGGATTTCAATAGTTTTTATCAAAAAAACGCTCTGCCGTCAGTCGGAGGAGCCGAGGAGCGGCTTAAGCGAAGTCACAAGCTCCGCGACAGTTTCCGGCTTTGCGGCAGTGAGCGGCAGGCGCACCTCTCCGGAGCAGAAGCCGAGATGTGCCATCGCCGCCTTTACCGGTATCGGATTGCTCTCGGCAAACAGAGCGGTCATGAGGGGCAGAAGCTCGTAGTAAAGCCTTTCGCACTCTCCGTGCCGCCCCTCGAACCACAGGCGGCACAGCTCGTGAAGCTCAAGCGGAAGGAGGTTTGAGGCTACCGAGATCACGCCCTTTGCGCCGATCGACAGGAGCGGAAGGGTCAGGTCGTCGTTTCCGCTGTAAAGGTCGATATATTTCCCGTATCTGCCGATTATCCGCGCCGCCCGCGACACGCTGCCTGATGCTTCCTTTATCCCGCACACCGCGCCGGTTTTGCAAAGACTCTCAAGCACCGCGTCGGGGATGTCGCTTCCCGTCCGCGACGGAACGTTATACAGGATGAGCGGTCTGCCGCAGGACTCGGCGATCTTCAGAAAATGCCCGGTCATCCCGTCGGCGGTGGGGCGGTTGTAGTACGGCGCAACGGCAAGCACGGCGTCGGCTCCCTCCCGGCAGGCAAGACGCGACAGCCTTGCCGAGAACCCGGTGTCGTTGGTCCCAGTCCCGGCGATAACCGGAATCCTGCCGCCGACCTCCTCGCATACCGCAGAAACGCACCGCAGCTTTTCAAGCGCCGAGAGCGTCGGAGACTCTCCCGTAGTCCCGCACACCACAAGCGCGTCGGCTCCGTGGCTGACCTGATATCCCGCCAGACGCTTCAGTGCCCTGTAATCCACCTCTCCGTCACTGAACGGCGTGACAAGTGCGGTTGCCGCGCCTCTGAACAGTTCTTTTCGCATTTTGATGCAACTCCTTTCGGACTGAAATATATTCTCCGCCTCAACTTCACAAAAAATTTGTTTTCAGCGGTTGAAATCGGCGGTAATATGTAATATAATGATAGCTGCGCTTAAGACGCAATACCGATGTAAGAAAGCTTCAGACTGATGATAACAAATAAACTGACCGACACCGCGCTCACGACAAAGGACTTTTTCTATGACCTTCCGAAGGAGCTGATAGCACAGACTCCCGCCGAGCCGCGCGATTCCTCACGTCTTTTGGTCCTTCACAAGGATACCGGGGAGACGGAGCACAGAATATTCCGCGACATCATCGACTACCTGCACGAGGGCGACGTTCTTGTCATAAACGACAGCAAGGTCATCCCGGCAAGGCTGTACGGCGTGAAGGAGGACAGCGGGATCACCGTTGAGGTGGTGCTTCTCCGCTCCCGCGGGCTTGATGTATGGGAGACCCTCGTCCGCCCCGGCAGACGCTGCAGACCCGGTACTAAGATTATATTCGGTGACGGGCTTCTTCGTGCAGAGGTTCTTGAAACCGTCGAAGGTGGGAACCGGCTGCTGAAATTCGCATATGAGGGTGACAACATCTTCCACGTTCTCGACAAGGTCGGGCAGATGCCGCTCCCACCGTACATCACCGAAAAGCTGAAGGATAAAAACCGCTATCAGACAGTATATGCGAAAGAGGAAGGCTCCGCCGCTGCACCGACAGCGGGACTTCACTTCACCCCGGAGCTGCTTGAGAGAATAAAGGCAAAGGGCGTCGTCATCGCTCCGGTCATGCTTCATGTCGGTCTCGGCACCTTCCGCCCGGTCAAGGAGGACAGGATAGAGGAGCATGAGATGCACTCCGAGTTCATTTCGGTGTCAAAGGAAACTGCAGACCTCATCAACAACCGGAAGGGCAGAGTTTTTGCCGTCGGAACCACCTCCTGCCGCACGCTTGAAAGCGCCTCTGACGAGAACGGTATTGTCCATCCGGTGACCGACGACACGAAGATATTCATCTACCCCGGTTACAGATTCAAGATAACCGACGCGCTCATAACCAACTTCCACCTGCCGGAAAGCACCCTGCTCATGCTCGTTTCCGCGCTGACGAGCCGCGAAATGATGCTTAAGACCTACAATGAGGCAATAGACATGAAATACCGGTTCTTTTCGTTCGGGGATGCAATGCTGATACTGTGATCCCGAAAAAAGCAAAAATGAAGCCTTGTCATTGACAAAACGGCTGCAATGGTTTACAATAGTGATAAATTCAAAGCAGTCCTGTTTAAAAAACAGGCATCCGCATAAAGCATCAGGCAGCAGCTGCCGATAAAGACGTAAATTAAGGAGACAGATAAATGACAAACACGATCCATATGCTCCCTTCCGCAACCGAGGGGCAGATGATGAGCATAATACTCACCACCGCTGAGGGTGGGCTGATCCTCATCGACGGAGGACGCAGAGAAGACGCAGCTCCGCTTCTTGATTACCTGAAGAATCTGACCGGCTCCGCAAAGCCGCATATCGATGCGATATGGTTCACCCATCCGCACTGCGACCATATCGGCGCATTTGTCGAAATGATTGAGAACCGTCGGGACGAATTCGACTTCGACGCGCTTTACTACTGCTTCCCGTCGGAATACTATTTGAGAAACGACCCGTCGGCGTCAGGCACGCTTCACGAATTCTATCGGTGTCTTCCGATATTTGCGGAAAAAGCGCATATCATAAGCGACGGTGACAGGATATCTGTCGCAGGAGCCGATTTCAGGGTCTTCTACACCGTTGACACAGCCATAAGGCAAAACCGCTGCAACAATTCCTCCGCAGTTTTCAGAATCGAGGTCGGCGGAAAGAGCATCCTCATTACCGGCGACTGCGGAATCGAGGCAGGAAACAAGATAATTGCGGAATACGGCGACAAGATAAAGTCGGATATCTGCCAGATGGCACATCACGGTCAGTCCGGAGCGGATTTTGAGTTCTATAAAACCGTTTCTCCGTCGGTATGTCTCTGGTGCACCCCCGGATGGCTCTGGAACAACGACGTCGGCGGCGGCTTCAACACCCATGTCTGGCAGACCGTCACCGTGCGCGGGTGGATGGAGAGCCTCGGCGTGAGGAACAATTACGTCACAAAGGACGGAATTCAGGTTGTCAGCCTCTGAAAAAACAAAGCTGATCGCGGTTGTCGGTCCGACAGCGTCCGGAAAGAGCGCGCTTGCGGCGGAAATCGCGAAGACAATCGGCGGGGAGATCGTCTCCTGCGACTCCATGCAGATATACCGCGGCATGGATATCGGGACTGCAAAGCCGACCGCCGGGGAAATGTCGGGGGTAAGGCACCATCTTATCGACGTCTGTGACCCGGAGCAGCCTTTTTCCTGCGCCGATTACAAGCCGCTTGCCGAAGGAGCGATTTCCGATATCACATCGCGCGGAAAAATCCCGGTTTTCTGCGGCGGGACCGGGCTTTATCTCGATTCGGTCATCTCAATACCGTCGTTTTCTCCCGAGGTCCCGGAGGGGATACGGGAAGAGCTGATGTCGCGCTCTCCGGAGGAGCTGTGGGACGAGCTTCTGCGCGTTGACCCGGAATCGGCTGAAAAGACGCATAAAAACAACGTGAAGCGCGTTGTCCGCGCTCTTGAGATATACCGCGGCACCGGGAAAACAAAAACAGAGTGGGACAGGCTGTCAAAAGAGACCGAGCCGCCGTATGATACGCTGATCATCGGGCTTGACTATCTTGACAGAGAGATACTGTACCGCAGGATCGGACAGCGGATCGGGGTCATGCTTGAGTCGGGACTTGTCGATGAGGTGAAAAGGCTCAGCCTTCCGCGCGGGTGCAACGCCGCTCAGGCGATAGGCTACAAGGAGATTTACCTTTATCTTGACGGAAGGGCGGAATACGGCGAGGCTGTCGCTCTGCTTGAAAAGAACACAAGAAACTACGCAAAGCGTCAGCTGACGTGGTTCAGAAGAAACAAAAGTATTAAGTGGTTTTACCCCGACTCTCCCGGTGCGGAAAACAACCTCCGGGAGATAATGCGGGAAATAAACCGTCATCTGTATCCGGACGGGTAATAACATGGATGTTCAATATCTTAAAAATGTGCTGAAATACGCGGCGTCGGCTCTGCTGTCGGTAATACTGATAGCGTATATCCTTTACCATATGTCCGGCGGATTCAGCCAGGATATCGTCACCGAGACCGCGGCGCTGACGACAAAAGAGGAAACGCTTACAATCCGTTCCTCGATAATGCGGAACGAAAAGATACTGTACTCTCCCTTCAGCGGCGACATAAACTACCTGTTTTCCGACGGAGACAAGGTGGCTATCGGAACAAAGGTCGCGGAGGTATATCCCTCCGGCGGGGACGCGGAGATGCGGAAGAGCATAATCGCGCTTGACAGAAAAATCAGGATCCTTGAGCAGAGCGAGTCCTATGTACATGCCTCGCTTTCCGACACGGCATCGACCGACAGACTTATCTGGAAGGATCTGTACTCCTTCATGGAATCGGCGGACAGCGGAAGCGTATCATCGGTTTCAGCCATATCCGACGACCTTCTGATACAGCTGAACAGAAGAAAGATCATAGTCGGAAGCGTGCGGAACTATTCCGCTCAGCTTGAAACGCTGAAAGCCGAAAAAAACGCGCTCATGGCGAATTTTCCGGCAGGCGCCTCAGAGGTGGTTACCGAGTCAGCGGGATATTTCTTCAGCGCCGTTGACGGGTTCGAGAATATATTCTCAAGTGCGGATATTGCTGCCATGACACTCGGCGATTACCGCGCAATGTGCCGGAAGAGCGCAGAGGATCTCAGCCGCGGCGGATTCGCGGTCGGAAAGCTGGTCACCGATTACCGGTGGTACGCGGCGTGCGAGGTTGCATCGGACGAACTTCATAATTTCGACACCGGAAAATATTATGACGTAAAATTTCCCTACAACGGCGGCGCATCGATAAATATGTACCTCTACCGCATACTCTCCGACGTCGGCTCCGACACGTCGGTGCTGATTTTCCGGACAGACATTCTGCCTGAGGGCTTCAGTTATCTGCGCAATCAGACGGTTCAGGTAGTGAAAAGCTCATTCACCGGCTACCGCGTTCCCGTGTCGGCGGTCAGGATCGTTGACGGGGTGAAGGGCGTTTACATCCTGCGCGGCTCAAAGGTGCTGTTCCGGAAAATCGAACCGCTGTTTGAGTACGACGGCTACTTAATAGTAAAGGAACGCGATGAAAGCGCCGGGGACAGGGCATCGTGGCTCGCTAAAAATGACTTTGTTATCGTGAAAGGCAAGGATCTGTATGACGGAAAAATCGTCAACTGAGCTGACGGAGGAGATAAAAGCCCGGGTCAGACGAAACCTTGAGGAAATATTCACCGCCGTTGCCGGAAAAAACGTGACGGTTATGGCGGCAACAAAGACCGTGCCCGCCGAAGTGATCAACTACGCGACGCAGGAATGCGGGCTTCACAACATCGGCGAAAACCGTGTTCAGGAGCTTCTGTCAAAGTTCGATGCGCTTGATAAAACCGGCGTGAATATGCACTTCATCGGAACGCTCCAGCCGAACAAGGTGAAGTACATTATCGGAAAGGTATGCCTCATCCACTCGCTTGACAGCATGAAGCTGGCAGAGGAGATATCAAAACGCTCAGCATCTGCAGGGATCATCACCGACGTGCTTTGCGAGGTGAACATCGGAAACGAACCGGCAAAAAGCGGCGTCCCGGAGGAAACGGCGGAGAGCTTTATCGAAAGCATCTCCTCCCTGCCCGGCATAAACCCGCGCGGCATAATGGTGATAGGTCCCCACTGCGGCGATCCGGAGGATTACCGCCCCTTTTTCGGAAGGACAAGAGCTCTTTATACCCGGCTGTCAGACCGCGGGCTGTTCGGCTCCGACCCGATACTCAGCATGGGAATGTCGGACAATTACCGCCTTGCGGTAGAGTACGGTGCAAATCTCATCCGCCCCGGCACTGCGGTGTTCGGCAGAAGAGGCTGACCGACGCGATCTGCGATATTTTTTCCGAAAATATTCTCGCAGATTTCAAAAAACGGTTGCGTTCACCCGAAAAGTATGGTATAATGTTTTTATATAGGCGCACAGGCGCTTTCAACACTTAAAAATTCGGAAAATACACTTGGATAATTATAACGGAGGAATCTAAAATGGGCTTTTTTGACAGACTTAAGAATGCGGTCAACCCCCAGGAGGGCGACGATTACGAAAACGACGGGTACGACAACTTCGGTGACGACAACTACTTCGACGACCCCGCACCCGCACAGAATAATCAGCAGAATTCCGGAAATTACGGATATTCCGCTCCTCAGCAGAGCCAGTCCAAGGCTCAGCCGTCATCCGGTATGGGCTTCAGCTCCGGTGCTCTCGAGCTCAAGGTCGTAAAACCCGAGAAGTACGACAGCACAACGGCACAGAAGATCGCCGATCATCTGCTCAACCGCCGCACGGTTGTTCTCAACCTCGAATCCACAAACAAGGAGTCGGCAAGAAGACTTATCGACTTCCTCAGCGGTGTCGCATATTCAATCGACGGCTATATTCAGAGAGTCGCCAACAACACCTTCGTCATCGTCCCGAACAACGTTGACGTTTCCGGTGAGCAGCTTCAGGAAGCAAAGAAGCAGGAAGACACCGAGCTGTTCTGAACCCTACTGACACCGGCACGGATGCCGGATTTCCCCTGTTCTGACAGGTGATCCGGTATCCGTGTGCGGTCACTTTGCTCTGCTGAGAAATGTATCTCTTTGCAGAGCAGTTTGTTTTTTCTATCCAATAATGCAGTATACTGTATGCTGTATGCCGTGAACCGGAATAATTTCCCGGAATCTGAAAAACCGTCAAGGGGAAACAATCAAAATGTCCGTTGCTGCCACAATGCTGGTATATTTTCTTTACTATCTTCTCGGAATCGTAAATTATGCGCTTCTGATAAGCGCAATTCTGTCGTGGGTGGCACCCGATGCCGAGGGATGGTTGGTCAACCTGATATACGCAATAACCGAGCCGTTTCTTCTACCGGTCAGAAAACTGCTTGCCAAAAAAAATCTCAATTCCGCAGGTCCGCTTGACCTTTCGTTTTTTCTGACAGTTATGCTCATACTTATCATAAGAGCCTGCCTGTCGGCACTTATTTACTGATTTTTGCCGGCTGCCGCAAGTGCTGCAGATCCGGTCTTACCGCAAATACGGGGAAAGGAACACAACATCATGCTTGCTCCGCACGAACTTAAAAACAGGGAGTTCACAAAATCCTTAAGAGGCTACAGTACCGTCGAGGTTGACGAACATATCGATTTCATTATCGAAAAATATTCCGAGCTTTACCGGGAAAACGACGAGCTTGAAAAAAAGCTCCGCCTGACAGAGGCTCAGCTTGACGCAATGAAGGGCGAGGAGGAGTCGATCCGCTCCGCGCTTGTCAATGCCCAGAAGGCAAGCACGCGGATTATCAACGAGGCGAACGAGCGCGCCGATGTCATTATGCGCTCCGCCAAGAACAGCTGCGACAGGCTTATTGCCGAATTCAAAGCCAACATAAAAAAGGAAACCGAAAGGCTCAACGAGGCGAGAAAAGAGGTCGCGGCATTCAAAGCGGCTCTCTTTGAGGAATATCAGGCGCATATCGAGCTTATCGAAAAGATAGCACCGGACATCGCGCCGGTTCCCTCCGATGACAGAACCGCGGAGGAGCTTTCCGCCGCAGTCATTGAACGGATAAAGAACGACCTTGCGGGAAAAGAATCGGTGATATCCGGCTCCGGGGTTCCGTATGCAGCAGATTCATCTGCAGATGAATCTGCAGAAGCGGCTGACTATGACACCTCCGATGTCTCCGTAACCACCCCCGCAGAGGCTCCCATTCCGAAGGATATCTTCGCCGAACCGGAAAAAGATGAAGAACGCAGCGTCCGCGATGCCGACGGGGATAACGCGGCAGCACCCTCCTCCGACGAGCTTGTCACCCACAGAAGCAGAGTGACCGACGACGGCAGGGGCGGCATTGTCGACTCCATCAAAAAGCTCAACAGCACCGTTTCCGGCTCCGATGACGACGATGAGGAGTTTCTCCGTATGCTGAAAAACGTCTCCGATTCAGATTCCGATGCGGAGTCCGAAGAGGAATTCCTCCGGGTCTATGACGGAAAGAAAAAATAAACCTGATTTCAGAAAGGCAAAAATAAATGGCTCAGGATTACACAAAAACCCTCAATCTGCCGCAGACGGACTTCCCGATGCGGGCAAATCTTCCCCAGCGCGAACCGGGGATCTATGAAAAGTGGACGGCTCTCGATCTTTACAACGAGATAAAGAAGAGAAACAGCGGAAAGCCCACCTTCGTTCTCCACGACGGTCCTCCCTTCTCAAACGGAAACATCCACATGGGAACGGCGATGAACAAGATCCTCAAGGATATCATAAACAAGCATATGTCGATGACCGGTCACTATGTCCCGTACGTTCCCGGATGGGACAACCACGGTATGCCGATTGAGTCCGCGATAATCAAGAAGAACAAGCTCGACCGCAAGAAGATGAGCATTCCGGAGTTCAGAAACGCCTGCCATGCATTTGCTCAGAACTTCGTCGATATCCAGATGTCGCAGTTCAGACGTCTCGGCGTTCTCGGCGACTGGGAGCACCCTTACCTCACCATGAACCCCTCGTTTGAGGCACGCGAGGTAAAGGTCTTCGGCGAGATGTTCAGAAAAGGCTATATCTACAAGGGTCTGAAGCCGGTATACTGGTGCCCGAACGACGAAACTGCGCTTGCAGAGGCAGAAATAGAGTATTCCGACGACCCCTGTACCTCCATTTATGTCAAATTCCGCGTCTCCGACGACAAGGGCAGGCTGTCCTCCGTCTGTGACCTTTCAAAGACCTATTTCATAATCTGGACGACAACCACATGGACCCTTCCGGGAAATCTTGCGATCGCTCTCCATCCGCGCGAAGAGTATTCCGTTCTGAAAGCGGACGACGGTAATTTCTATATCACGGCAACCGCACTTGCCGAAAAAACCATGCGTCAGGGCGGCATAAAGGAATATGAAACCGTCCTTACCCTTCCCGGCAGCGAGTTCGAATACATGACCGCTCAGCATCCCTTCCTTGACCGTCAGTCGGTGATAGTCAATGCCGATTACGTCACTATGGACAGCGGTACCGGCTGCGTCCACACAGCTCCCGGCTTCGGTGCCGACGACTACATTACCTGCCGGAGATACAATATCGATATAATCGTTCCGGTAGATGACAAGGGTTATCAGACTGCGGACGCCGGAAAATTTGCCGGATTGCACTATCTCAAGTCAAACGACGCAATACTTGAGGACATGAAGGAGTCCGGCGCGCTGTTTGCATCGGAGGAATTCGTTCACTCCTACCCGCACTGCTGGAGATGCAAAAAGCCGATAATTTTCCGCGCAACGCCGCAGTGGTTCTGCTCCGTCGATGCCTTCAAGAACGAGGCTGTCGAGGCTTGCCGTAACGTCAACTGGATCCCAGGATGGGGCGGAGAGCGCATAACCCAGATGGTGAAGGAGCGCGCCGACTGGTGCATTTCCCGTCAGCGTCACTGGGGGCTTCCCATTCCGGTATTCTACTGTGATACCTGCAAAAAGCCGGTATGCACCGACGAAACGATAAATTCCGTCTCCGATATCTTTGCAAAGGAAGGCTCCAATTCGTGGTACGAAAAGGACGCTTCGGAGTTTATTCCGGAGGGCTTTGTCTGCCCGCACTGCGGAGGAAAGACCTTCACGAAGGAGACTGACACGCTTGACGGCTGGTTCGACTCCGGTTCAAGCCATTTCGCGGTGCTTGAAAACAACCCCGACATGAAATGGCCTGCCGATATGTACCTCGAGGGAGCAGACCAGTACAGAGGCTGGTTCCAGTCCTCCCTGCTCACCGCCGTCGGTGCAAAGGGACAGGGTGCGCCCTACAGAACCGTTCTCACCCACGGCTGGGTCGTTGACGGCGAGGGCAAGGCAATGCACAAGTCACTCGGAAACTCCGTTGCTCCGGAGGAAATGATCGTCAAGTACGGCGCCGACCTTGTAAGGCTCTGGGTCGCCTCCTCCGATTATCAGGTCGACGTCCGCGTTTCCGATAAGATCTTCGGTCAGCTTTCCGAGACCTACCGCAAGGTCAGAAACACCATCCGTATACTTATGGCAAACCTCGGAACCGCAGAGACCGACTTCGATCCCGACCGGGATATGCTTCCCGCCGATGAGCTTTACGAGATCGACAAGTGGGCGCTTTCAAGACTCAACAGCCTTGTAAAAACGGTGCGTCAGGCATATTCCGATTTTGAATTCCACGCCGTTTATCACGAGATAAACAACTTCTGTACCGTCGATATGTCAAAGCTGTATGTTGACATCACGAAGGACCGCGTCTATGTCGAGAATAAGGACTCGAAGGCGCGCCGCTCGGCTCAAACGGCGATGTATATCATCCTCAGCTCTCTTGTGCGTCTTGTCGCTCCGATCCTCTCCTTCACCGCCGACGAGGCATGGGCAAGTATGTCCCACGTTTCCGGCGACGACGTGAGAAGCGTCATGCTGAACGATATGCCGGAGTACAGAGAAGAATACCACTTCGGCGGCGTTGAAGAGCACTGGAACCGTCTCTTCGATATGCGTGACGAGGTCATGAAGGCACTTGAAAATGCAAGAGCCGAGAAGAAGATCGGAAAGTCTCTTGACGCAAAGGTCACGGTCCACACCGCCGACAGCGACGAATATAAGCTCCTTGAGAGCTTCGGCAACGAGCTTGAGACAGTGTTCATCGTTTCCGGTGTAACGCTTGTCAACGACGGTCAGAACACCGTCACCGTTGAGCCTGCCGACGGATGCAAGTGCGTCCGCTGCTGGAAATACTCGAAAGAAGGTATCGATAACGACGGCTTCCTCTGCGGACGCTGTGCAAAGATACTCGGTCTTTAATATGCAGCTGATCCTTTGGGCGGCTATCGTTGTCATATCGGTAGCCCTTGACCAGATATCAAAATATATTGTCGTCCTGAAGCTGAAGCCGGTCGGAACTGCGGATTTCATAAACGGGATCCTCGGCTTCAGCTACGTCGAAAACACCGGCGCCGCCTTCGGCATGATGAAGGGCTTCCGCTGGGTCTTCATCGTGCTTTCAACCGTCGCAATCATCGCTATCGGGATATATCTTGTGAAGTGCCGGAAAAAGGTTCCGCCGCTTCTCGGTATCTCTCTTGCAATGATCGTCGGCGGCGGCATCGGCAACCAGATCGACCGTATTGCAAACGGCTTTGTCGTCGATTTTCTTGAATTTCAGTTCATGGATTTCGCCGTGTTCAACATTGCCGACTGCTTTGTGACGGTGGGTGCTTTTCTCGTGCTTATAGACATCCTTTTTGTCAACCGGAATCTTTTTTCGGACGGCAGGGACAGCAGGGACGGCAAGGATAAAAAGAGCGCCGGTAATCCGGCAGACAAGGCATCATGACAGATATAAACGACGTCGGCAAGCGGCTTGACGTCTATGTGGCGGAACGCGGTGGTATCACACGTTCCGCCTCTGCCAAATTAACAGAGCGCGGCGCGGTAAAGGTAAACGGCGTGAAAATGCCGAAGAATTACCGTCTCCGTGAGGGCGATACCGTCGATATCGACTTTCCGGAGCCGGTCCCGGACAGGGCTGACCCGGAAATCATTCCGCTTGACATTGTTTACGAGGACGATTATCTGCTTATCGTGAACAAGCCGAAGGGGATGGTGGTGCATCCCGCCGCCGGAAATCCGACCGGGACGCTTGTGAACGCGCTTTTATATCACTGCGGCACCTCCCTTTCCGGGATAAACGGAGTGATTCGCCCCGGAATCGTTCACCGCATCGATAAGGACACAAGCGGGCTTCTTGTCGTTGCAAAAACAGATGCGGCACACGTTTCGCTTGCGGAGCAGATATCGTCGCACTCGTTCGGGAGAAGGTATGAGGCGATAATCAACGGTCATCTCCGGGATGAAAGCGGGACGGTTGACGCACCGATAGGACGTCATCCGGTCGATCGGAAGAAAATGGCGATCGTAAAAGGCGGCAAACCGGCGGTGACGCACTATTCGGTTGTCTCGCGCCTTGAAAAAGCCGACCATATCGCTCTGCAGCTTGAGACCGGGCGGACGCACCAGATCCGCGTGCACATGGCGTCGCTCGGGCACCCGCTTCTCGGGGACACGGTCTACGGCGGCGGGAAAAGCCGGTTCGAGGTCACGCATGCTTCCCTTCTTTCCGGGCAGTGCCTGCACGCAAAGACGATATCCTTTGTCCACCCGATAACAGGGCAGTTCATGAAGTTCGACTCGGCACTGCCGGAGTATTTTACGGAATGTCTCCGTCTTCTCGGCGGGGAATGACGGCGAAAGGAAGTACAGCATGGGCATTTTTGACGGAATACTGATCTTAAGCGACTTTGACGGCACTTTCGCCGGCGAGGGCGGCAGGATAATTGACCGGAACATTTCGGCAATCGAATACTTCAGGGCAAACGGCGGTCATTTCTCATTTTCCACCGGAAGACTGCCTTCGGTAATGTCGAGGATCTTCCCGGATTTCCGCACGGTTTCGAATGCGCCGCTGATAATGTGCAACGGAGCGCTTGTATACGAACCGTCGGAGGGAAAGATCCTTCGTGAAAGCTGGTTCGACGGAGTTTCCGGCAGAAAAATGGCTGATGACGTTCTGTCCCGTTTCCCTTCAATGTCGCTTGCGGTTTACCCCGACGACATGGAGTATCACGGGAAGATAAGGCCAGAGGACGTTCCCGGAGACCGCTGGCACAAGGCAAGGTTCAACAGGGACGATGACCCGCAGCTTGTTTCGGACTGCCGCGACTATCTTCTGCGGAATTACGGAGACTCATATAATATCTTCCGTTCGTGGCACAACGTCGTTGAGATCGTCGATAAAAGCTCCGCCAAGGGAAACTGCATCGACTTCATCAAAAAATATCTGAAGAACGGCGGATGCGGCGAAATGACCGCCTTCTGCATCGGTGATTATGAGAACGACATCGATATGCTTAAGCGTGCCGACTATGCCTTCTGCCCGTCAAACGCGATTGACGAGGTAAAAGCGCTCTGTCAGCCGCCGCTCTGTCACCACGACAGGGGTGCGGTCGCCGACCTTATTGAAACAATCAGGAATTCGTATATATAACCGGAGATTTGACATGAAAGAGAAATTCTATATCACAACCGCAATTGCGTACAGCTCAAGAAAGCCTCACATCGGAAACACCTATGAGATAATCATGACCGACGCGATCGCACGGTACAAGAGAAAACAGGGCTATGACGTCTTCTTCCTCACCGGAACCGACGAACACGGGCAGAAGATCGAAAACTGCGCCGCGGAAGCCGAAATTTCGCCCAAGCAGTACGTTGACGGCGTTGCAGGCGAAATAAAAGCCATCTGGGATCTGATGGACACAAGCTACAACAAGTTCATCCGCACCACCGACGACTACCATGAGAAGGCGGTTCAGGCGATCTTCAAAAAGCTCTACGACAAGGGCGACATCTACAAGAGCGAATACGAGGGCTGGTACTGTGAGCCGTGCGAGGCGTTCCTCACCGACACTCAGGCGGTTGACGGAAAATGCCCCGACTGCGGCAGACCGGTAAAGCGCATGAAGGAGGAGTCCTATTTCTTCCGCATGAGCGCATATCAGGACCGCCTTATGAAGTATATTGAGGAGCATCCCTCATTCATCGAACCGGAAGCGCGCAAGAAGGAAATGATCAATAACTTCCTGAAGCCCGGACTTCAGGATCTCTGCGTTTCGAGAAGCTCATTTAAATGGGGCGTTCCGGTCACGTTCGACGACAGGCACGTTATCTATGTCTGGATAGACGCTCTGTCGAACTATATAACAGCTCTCGGCTATAATCCCGACGAGCCGGAAACCGAGCTGTTCAGAAAGTACTGGCCGGCGAACGTCCACATCATCGGAAAGGACATCATGCGCTTCCACGTCATATACTGGCCGATAATCCTGATGGCGCTTGACCTTCCACTCCCCGAAAAGGTCTTCGGTCACCCGTGGCTCAACATCGGGCAGGACAAAATGAGCAAGTCGAAGGGCAATTCCATCTATGCCGACGACCTTGCAAAGGTGTTCGGAGTTGACGCGGTAAGACAGTACGTCCTCGCAGAAATGCCTTATCTCAACGACGGAAGCATCACGTACGAAAACATCGTTGCAAGGTACAACAACGACCTTGCAAACAACCTCGGCAACCTTGTCAACCGCACGCTTGCAATGACAGGCAAATATTTCGGCGGGATCGTCCCTGCCCCGGCGGAAGACGCGGGAACCGATGCGGAGCTGCATGAGTTCGTCGCGGCATCCTGCGAAAGAATGAAGGCACAGATGGACACATATCACGTTGCCGACGCAGTTGACACGGTATTCTCCCTCTTCAGACGCGCAAACAAGTATATTGACGAGACAACGCCGTGGACTCTTGCAAAGAACGGCGAGACCGCACGTCTCGGAACAGTGATCTACAACCTGCTTGAGACGATAAGGGTCGGCGCCGTGATGCTTGAGCCGTTCATGCCGTCAACCTCGGCGAATATACTCACTCAGCTCGGAACAGACAGGGCTGATTATGCCTTCGGCGGGCTTGAGAGCGGAAAACACATCGGAGAATCAAGGGTTCTCTTCTCCCGTCTTGACGAAAAAGAGACGGTCGAAGCCCTCCGTGCGGCAAACAAGAAGGACGAGCCGGAGATCCCGCGTCCCGATGACTGCTGCGAGCCGATATCCATCGACGATTTCATGAAAACCGAGCTCCGTGCCGCAAAGGTCATCGCCTGCGAACCGGTTCCGAAGGCAAAGAAGCTGCTGAAATTACAGCTTGACCTCGGTTACGAGAAGCGTCAGGTGGTTTCCGGAATCGCAAAGTGCTATAAGCCGGAGGAGCTTATCGGAAAGAAGCTGATAGTTGTCGCAAACCTCAAACCGGCAAAGCTCTGCGGAGTTGACAGCTGCGGAATGATCCTTGCCTCCGGCGAAGGAGACAATATCAAGGTGGCGTTCCTTGACGATTCGGTACCTGCCGGACAGAGGATCAGATGACGCTTTTTGATACACACGCCCATTATTACGACGAAAAATTCGGCTCCGACAGCGAGCGCCGCGAAGTGATCGGGAAAATACGGCAGGCAGGCGTGAAATACGTGATAAATGCCGGGACTAACCCGGATTCGTCGCGTCTTTCCCTTGCTCTTGCCGATGAGTACGACGGCTTTTATGCGGCTGTCGGGCTTCACCCGGAGGATATTTTCGACATTTCCGACCCGGAAGCCGCTTTTTCGGAGATAAGGGAGCTTGCCGCCTCGGAAAAAGCGGTGGCTGTCGGCGAGATCGGACTTGATTATCACTGGCACGGGGAGCCGTCGGAGCGCGAATTTCAGAAATACTGGTTTTCAAGACAGCTTGAGCTTGCCTGCGAGCTCGGTTACCCGGTCGTTGTCCATGACCGCGATGCGCACGGCGACTGCCTTGAGACGGTTATGAAATTCCCGGAGGCGCGGGGCGTGTTTCACAGCTTCAGCGGAAGCCCCGAGACCGCCCGGGAGCTTATAAAGCTCGGATGGCATATCTCGTTTTCGGGGGTCATAACATTCGAAAACGCCCGCCGCACGGCACAGATCGTCACGGAAATACCGGAGGACAGACTGCTTATCGAGACCGACTGCCCGTATCTCACCCCTCATCCGTACAGGGGACGGAGAAATGATTCGTCCTATATGCTCCTGACGGCTGAAAAAGCAGCGGAGCTTCGCGGAATAAGCGTTGAACGCCTCTGCTCCGTTACACTTGAAAACGCAGCGCGGCTGTTCCCGCGGACGGGAATACTGCCGTCTTCAATGAATGAGGTGACTGCTTCATGACTGTAGCCTATGTGTACGGAAATTCTCTGTACCTCAATATCACAAACCGCTGTTCCAACTCCTGTACCTTCTGCGTAAGGACTCAGGCTGACGGCTTCTATGCCGATGACCTCTGGCTGAAGCGCGAGCCGACAAGGGACGAAATAATTGATGCGGTAAGAAAAGCAAAGCCGGAGAAATACGACTCGGTTGTTTTCTGCGGCTACGGAGAACCGACCGAGCGGCTTGACGATATGCTCCTTGTCTGCCGGCAGATAAAGAAGGAATTCTCCCTGCCGATACGCCTCAACACCAACGGACAGTCCGACCTCATAAACTGCCGGCGCACAGCCCCGGATTTTGCCGGCGCCGTCGACCGGATATCGATAAGCCTGAACGCCCCGGACGCGCGTGAATATGCCCGTATCTGCCGCCCGGTGTTCGGAGAAAAGGCGTTTCAGGCAGTTTTGACCTTTGCCGCCGACGTAAAGCAGTTCGTTCCGGACACCGTGTTTTCGGTTGTGAAGGACACCATCACGGATGCCGATATCGAAAAATGCCGCGAAACAGCGGCGAGGCTCGGCGTTCCGATAAGGGTCAGGGATTATATAAAAACCTGAAAGAACCGGCTTGCCGGCACAATATCCGTATACCGCAATACTACCATACTAAAATACTGCACTCTGTTTCGGAGGAAAAAACAATGCACAGCTATATCCGCGAAAACTACACAATGCTATTTGATTTCTATGAGCTTACGATGGGAAACGGCTATTTTCTCTCGGGATTAAAGGACAAGATATCGTATTTCGACGTATTTTACCGTCAGAATCCGGATAACGGCGGATACGCTATCGCCTGCGGTCTTGAACAGATCGTCGACTATATAAACAACCTCCGTTTTACCGAGGAGGACATCGAATATCTGCGCTCCAAAAAATGCTTTGACGAGAAATTCCTTGACTATCTGCGTACCTTCCGTTTTACCGGAGATATCTACGCAATGCCGGAGGGTACGCCCATCTTCCCGGGAGAGCCTGTAATAACGGTACGTGCTTCGGCGATTGAGGCGCAGTTTATTGAAACGTTTCTGCTTCTCACCTTCAATCATCAGTCGCTTATCGCCACAAAGGCAAACCGCATAGTCCGCGCGGCAAACGGCAGGGCTATAAGCGAGTTCGGCTCCCGCAGGGCGCAGGGACCGGGCGGTGCCATACTCGGTGCAAGAGCATCCTATATCGCAGGCTGCGCAGGAACCGCGTGCGCGATCGCCGACGAACGGTTCGGAGTTCCGGCGACCGGAACAATGGCTCATTCATGGGTCCTTATGTTCGATTCCGAGTACGAAGCCTTCGACACATACTGCAGGCTCTACCCGACCTCAAGCACCCTCCTTGTCGATACCTACAATGTCCTTTCAAGCGGCATTCCCAACGCAATAAAGGCATTCAAGGCAAACGGAATCACAAAGTGTGCCGTCAGGATAGACTCCGGCGACCTTACGTATCTTTCGAGAAAGGCGAGAAAGATGCTTGACGAGGCGGGGCTTCCCGACTGCAAAATCGTAGCTTCAAACGCACTTGACGAGTATATCATCCGCGATCTTCTCACTCAGGGCGCGCAGATCGACGCATTCGGAGTCGGGGAGAGGCTTATCACCTCAAAAAGCTCCCCTGTTTTCGGCGGGGTTTACAAGCTGGCTGCTGTCGAGGACGGCAACGGCAACATCATCCCAAAGATCAAGATAAGCGAAAACCCCGAAAAGGTCACGACCCCGCATTTCAAGAAGGTCTTCCGCCTGATCGAGCGTGAAACCGGAAAAGCCATTGCCGATTATATCACCGTTCATGACGAGACGGTAGATGAAACAAAGCCCCTTACGATTTTCGACCCGAACTTCACCTGGAAGTCAAAAACCCTGACGGATTTCTATGCAATCGAGCTTCAGAAGCCGATTTTCAGAAACGGACAACTCGTCTACAAGCTCCCCACAACAGAGGAGATCCGTAAATACTGCTCCGAACAGATGGATATGCAATGGGACGAGATCAAGCGCTTTGAGAACCCGCACAATTACTATGTTGACCTGTCTCCCAAGCTCTGGGATACAAAGCAGCTCATGCTTCACGGTCTCACAAGGTAACCCGGCCCTCCAACTGATTATAAAAAGGCTGTTAAAAACCCGATGTTTTTTAACAGCCTTTTTTCTGCAATAAGGTCAGAGCAATAAACGGAATAACCTGCCCCTGTCGGTTCCGACCTTTGCTTCGGCATCCGCCTCCGTAAGGTCATCGGTGCTCCCTGTCACCTTATTTGAATCATGGACTTTCTGCCGATTTCATAACTCCAGCCGGCATCTCCGGGGGACATACTCTGTCTCAGACAGCAGACCGACACAAGCAGGACCACCGCTGCCGCCGCGCCTGCCGAAAATATGCGATGCCGCACTTCCGCCTTTCTGCGTCGCAAAGCAAACATGGCCTCCATGCGTCTGTCAAGCGAAGCGGGGACATCTATCTGTCCGCAGGCATCAGCCTCACGCTCCATATCCGCAACAAGCCGCTCTGCAACGGCTTTCGCAATTTTTTCATAATCATCGTAACCGTCAGAACCGCCGTTTCCGTTCACAGTATACCCCTCCGTCCGTTTTAAAAATTCCGGAATCACCGTTCATAGGATTCCGTCTTATCATTTACCATTATGCCCTGTATTGTCTCAATTGTAAAGCCAAAAAATCGTCGCAAAACATGACAAAATCGTCATAATCCGATCATTGCCGTTAACAGTCAGGGCACATTTGACGTTACGAAAAACAGAAAAAGGGCTGTTAAAAAACCCGAAGTCTTTTAACAACCCCATTTTTCAGCCGTGATCAGCCGATAAGAGTGTAATTGTTGGTAAGAGGAGCGTTGAACCACGCGGTATCAACGAACAGACCCTGCTTATTGTTGTCGTTGTCGAGGATGATGTTGGCAAGAATAAGAGTCGTGCCCTTCTTCATCTCAATATTTCCCTTGGCAAATGCAACGGAGTCGATGCGGCACTCGATAATGTAGCCGGTTTCGGTCTTGGTCGAAGCGATTGCTGCATCAGGAACGTCCTTACCGTGGTTGCCATCGCCATAGATGAAGTGTTCGCCGATGTATGCCTTGCCGTCAGAAGCCTCGGGGCAGAGCGAGAAGAAGAACATCTTTCCGACTTCACCGTTTGTGCAGTTCGGGTCGATATAGCAAGCTATCTGTGCACCATCGAGGTTGTTGTAGTCACCGCTTCCGGCTACGTTCTTTCTGTCGCAGAAAACAGAGTCGTTGATCTCCATGCTTACATAGAGTCCCTTTTCATCCCAGAGATATCTGAATGTTCCGCCCTGGCAGACAAGTCCGGAGGTCATCACATCAACAGTGTTGGTGTTGTCGAGCTTGACCTCAAGAGCGCCCTTCCACTCGTCGGCGTCAAACTTACCGTCGATCACCGGTGCCTTTGCTACCTTCGGGATCTCATATTCGGTCTGCTCGGGAGTTGTTGTGTTCTGAGTCGGAGCCGGATCTTCGTTCTTGGACGTTTCCGGGGGCTTTGTTTCATCATTCGGCTTGGACGTCTGAGCAGGAGCAGAGGTGCTGTCCGGCTCGGTCGAATCCTTTACCGAAGAGGAGGTGGGTTCAGACGACGAGCTGCCGGATGTCTTGGGGTCGTCGCCTGTTTTCTTGCAGGATGCAAACATCGTAAGAACGAGAAGCGCCGCAAGAGCTAGTGATAGTTTCTTCATGATTCTTTCTCCTTTTTATTTTGCAGTATTTATCCCAGGCAATGCTCAGGATAAATTACTGAATTTATTATATCACATCATTGATTTTTTGTCAATAGCGGATATCATCCTACATACGAAACTTCAACAGTTCCGGCAGAAGCGGTAAACGTGAGCAGGCCTTCGCCGTTCTGAACGGTAACGGTTTCGGTCTTTCCTCCGGAAGTTACCTGCCATTTACCCGCCTTGACACCTCCGATATAGCACTCGGCATCGCCGGACAGCTTGAAGCTGTGGGTTTCGGTAAGTTCGCCCTGCTCTTTTGCGAACAGGATGGCACGGTTGAATATCTCCGCGCCGGCGAGGGTATCGGTATTTATCTCCTTAGCCTTGACGGGAGCGGCGCTGTTGGTGGCGTCGGTCACGTACATAAGGGTGAGCATGCGGTCGGTCTTGTTTGCCTTTACGGGATTGAGATCGATGCGATACTCAGGATTTGACGAATCGTAGTTAGACGGCTTGTAAACGGTTCCGTTAAAGGTGTATTCAGCACCGTTTCCGCCATTAACCGTTGCCTTCATATCGGTGATAAGCGACTGAGAAACAAGCTTTCCGCCGCCGTTCTTGACAATAACATAGCCGTCGCTTGTGACCTCGGGCTTTGTTTTGCTGTGGAGCAGGACGGTCTTCTTGTAATTAGCATCGTCGGCTGTTACGCGGTCGAATGTTACAAATACCATCGGATAGGTCTTGTTATCGGTCATGACGGATATCATGTGCCTTGTGACCTCTTCAACGGTGACCGCATCGTATGCCTTTGTCATATCGCCAGCAAGGTAGGAGTATTTGTAGGTATTCCCGTCAACCTTATAGCTACGTCCGATCACGGTCGACTGATTCATCGACTTGGACTTTTTTGCTGCGTCAAGTGTGTAGCTGCAGATATATCTCGACAGGTCAAACACGACAGACTGACCGCCGGAATACGGGTGCGTGGTTCTTGAAAGCGCCTTCACCTTGTCGGAGTTGAAGATAAGCAGCGAGTTGCTGGATATCGTCTGAACAGTGTAGGCATAATGGTGCTTTGTGCCGTAGCCGTCGTATTTTCCGGAATCGGAGGCAAGGATGCCCTTATAGTAGATCTGGAACGAACCGCACTCCATGTGCGAATGCGAACAGCTGTAGAACTCTGTCATGTTCATATAGACTGCCGCCGCGTTCGGATCCGTCCACGAGGAGCGCGCAAACACTGCGCTGCCGGGGAAGTTGAGCATATTGACAAGCTTTCTTCCCTGCCACCAGTCGGTGCTCTTAAGCTCAGTGTCGTTGATGATCAGGTATGTGACCGGGGTTACCCATGCAAATCCGTGATTGCCGGGGATGTAATCATTGGTAGAGGAGTTGTACAAAAGCTCCGAGAAGCCCTTGAGCGACTTGTCCTTGAAGTAGTTTCCGGCAAAGAATTCAAGCAGATAGAAGTCGCTGAGGTAGCTGTTGCACTGATCTCCGATTTCGAAAGCAGGATGTCCCTCAAGTTTTCCGGGATAAAGGAAATCGAGCATTGAATTGCAGACCCTGTACAGGTCGTCCTTGCTGAACAGCTGGGTCTTGCCGTTAGTCATAGCAGACATCAGCATCTGTCCCCACATGAGGTAATATGTCCTTGAGGGGCCATAGCCGGAGCCTTCCCAGTGCTTTCCGGACTGAAGCATGAAGTTCTGTGCGGGAACAATGTCGTTGTACAGCCTTCCGACAACATAGTTGTATATGAACGGGTATTCGTCGTAGGTTGCAATTGCAAACGACAAGTAGCTGCGGAGAAGCTGACACTCAAGATTGTGGTGAGCGATAGCACCATCCTTTGAAGGCGGGCAGCCGACCTCCATTCTTGCGCCGAGCTTGTTGAGAACCCCGGCGGTTATCTGTTCCATATCGAGCTCTGTAAGGAGATCGTGACACCAGTCGTACACGCACGCCGAGATGTACATAAGTATGCCGTAATCTCTGTAGGGGTCGACCATTCCCTCGGCATCGATGGTCAAGATCGCGTTTTTCAGCGCATAAATCGCCTGATAACCGTAAACCTTCTCACCGGTGAGGAGATACTTATATGCCTTTGCCTCGATAGCGCAGAGGATCGTGCGGTCGGCATTGGATGTCTCGCTTCCACGGGAGCTGAATGCACCTGTCGTAACCTTTTTCTCGGCAAGATAGGTGAACTGATAGACCGCATTTTCGTTTTGAGAGGCGGAAAGTGCCTTTTTAAGCTTAGGCAGTGTCGATTCATTGACCATCACACGCGGGTGCTGACCCTTTGTGGGAACAACCGACGGTGCTTTGAACGGTGAAGTAAATGATTTAAGACCGCCGAAATCGGAAGTCTTGAATCCTTCGGCTTTTTTCTTGTAGTATTTTTCGTCCTCGGTAAGGTCATCATCAGACTGACCGGGGTTTGTTGTTCCCGGTGTTACAGTCGTAGTCTTTGTCGTGTCCTTATCTGTGGTATTGTTATTTTTTGTTGTATTATCGTCTAGCACTGTTGTTCCACCTGATGAATCTGTGCCGCCGGACGTTGTTCCCGGCTCGTCTCCGCCCTTGTTGGATGTAGAACCGGACTGATCGTCTTTACCTGTTCCGGTACCGGAAACGTCGGCTCCCGAGGTGCCATCAGTCGACCCGGACGGAGTTCCGCCTTGCTTGCAGGAGGCAAAACAAAATACAGCCAGAAGCAAGACAAACGTCATTAGCAGTATTTTTTTCATTTCATATTCCTTTGTAAAATATTATCGACCGCATTTCAATCGCTCCGAAAACAGAAGGAGGCATAAATGGGACGTCCTTCCTCCTCAAAACAGATTGAGGAGGAAGGTATCAGATATAGTTAATTATCTGTGAGCTTTCTTTCCGATAACAACTGCGCCTGCAAGCGAGATAACTGCAACAACAGTTACTGCATATGCAAAGTCAGATGTCGGAGGATTGGGCTTGTCGCTTCCGCCCTGAGAAGATCTGTCCTTAATGGAATCCTTGTAGGAGATGTTGTCGACCATAACTTCACGTCCAGCAGGGCCGTTCTTCCACTGAAGAACAACACCGGAGCCAAGCTCAACATTTGCGGTATTGACACCCTCACCGACGATCGGCTGAGTGATTACGAGCTTATCGTCGATATAAGCCTTGAGGGTATTACCGTCGAAATCCATTTCGATATCGAGATGGAACCACTGACCGGGTTTGAATGCTTCTGCCTTTGCTGCAGGCTCTGCATTGTTTCCGCCCCAGACAGTACCCTTACCGCCGAAGCCGTTTCCGAGAACGATGAAGTTTCCGGCGTCAGCATTCTTCAGATTGAGTGCAATGTGAATGTTGTAGTCATCTGCGTTTGCACCGTCAACTGCCTTAACATTAAGATCAGCAGAGAAGGTAACCTTTCTTCCAAGCTCGGACATTTCCCAGCCCTTTGCCTTGCTCTTTGCAAAGAATCCGACGGGACCGCCTGCACCGTTGAGAGAAGTAAGGGCAAGAACCTTTCCGTAGTTACCGCCGACATCCTTAAATGCGGCTTTTCCTCCGGCACCGGTAAGACCAGTTATGGAAAGACCGGTTCCTGCGGGGTCTGACGTGATCTCTCCAACTGCGAAATCGCCCTCTTCAAAGGTGAGATTAAGAGGATGATGGAATAAGTCCTGCACACCTTCTGCAGAGACCGCCATGGCAAATACGGACAGCGCCATGACAAGGGACATGAGGATTGCAATTGTCTTTTTCATTTTTCTTTCTCCTTTTAAGAAAAAATATTGATATATTTCAAGATTCCTCAATCTTAAAACCGTAGTGAGTATCAGAGCCGAATCGTTTTGCCGTCTTTACTGCTTCTGTAAGCCGCCTCAACGACCGACTGGGATCTGATCGCGTCCTCCGGGGTGACCGGGACGTTCTCTTCCCTGAGCAGTGAATGTGCAAAAGCCTCGACTTCCTTTGTGTAGATATTGCCGCCGGCGCCCTCAAGCTCCTTTGTTTCGCCACCGGTGCGCACCTGAGATGCGTCGTATCCGGCGGTGTCATCGGCAATTCTCCATACAGCAGTTCCCGCCTCGTCCTGTGAAACGGTTCCCTCGGCGGTAAAGCTGCCCTTTGTGCCGTATATTTCAAGCTTGCATATGGCGGCATCGTCAGGGATGTTGAAATTTGCGTCAACATAAGCCGTTGCGCCGTTGCTCAGTCTCATAAGCACGGCACCGGCATCCTCGACAGCGTATCCGAACACCTGATTTCCGATCATTCCGTCAACCGCCGTTACCTCAAGCCCGGTTATATACCGTATCAGGTCGATGCAGTGAACGCCCATATCCATAAGCGCTCCGCCGCCGGACAGTGACGGGTTCTGGCGCCATGCACCGTCCATTTCGGGATACCAGCAGGAAAGCTGTGCCCTTGCCGAAACGACCTCGCCGAGTCTGCCGTCCGCAATAATCTTCTTCATCTGACGGTGGAACTCGTGGAACCTCATGACAAAGCCAACTCCCAGCTTCACGCCCTTTTCTGCGCAGTATCTGCTGATCTCTTCGGCTTCCGCAGAGGTAAGTCCGACCGGCTTTTCGAGCAGGATGTGCTTTCCGGCATCAGCCGCCATCATCGTCTGCTTTTTATGGCAGAAAACCGGGGAGGCGATGTAGACGGCATCGATCTCGTCAAGTGCAAGAAGCGATTTTTCATCGGTGAACAGCTTCTTTATGCCGTATTTCTTTCCGCATTCTTCGAGAAGCGCGGGATTTACGTCCATCAGGGCAACCAGCTTGGAACTTTTGGAAAGAAGCATTCCGGGGATAGTCCGCCTGTCGGCAATTCCGCCGCAGCCGATGACGCCCCATCTGATTTTTCTTTTCATATTGCGAGCCTCATTCACCGCGCTGCATTTCGGCTATCGACTCGAGAATTGCATCTGCCATGTACTCAAACTGCTCGTCGGATAGTCCGTAAAGCGGAAGGTGAGTGAAGCGGTGATAGAACATTTCCTCGCACACCGGGCAGGTCTTCGCGATTTCATCGGGATCGTAGCCGAGGTCGCTTACCACCTTGAAGCGGTAGAGCGGGCCGAAGTGCGGGATATTTGTAACGCCCTTCTCCTCAAGCTTCCTTTTCAGCACCTGAATGTCTCCACCCGCCTTTGCAGGATCAATGTGGAGCAGATACATATGGAACGACGGCTTTATCTCGTCGTTTCCGAGAGGCTGAGGGATTATTGCGTCGCAGACCGACAGGCGCTTGTTAAGGTACTCTGCGGCGGCGCGGCGCTTTGCGATGATCTCCTCGTTTCTTGCGACCTGAAGCGAGAGCCCGAGACCCTGAATTTCAGTTGTTGAAGCGTTCTGAGCAACGAACGGACGGTTCTTTCCGGGAATGGGAGTGATATTATAGAGCCAGTCCTTGATCGGAGCCGAGAAATCAAGTCCGAGGAATCTTGCGCGCTTCATATCCGGTCCGAAGCCGGGAACGTTGGTGCATACGATACCGCCCTCGCCGAAGGAGGTGATATTCTTGACCTCGTGGAAGCTGAACGAGCCGAAGTCGCCGATGGTTCCGAGGTGTCTGCCCTTGTACATAGCGCCGAACGCATGAGCTGCGTCCTCAAGAACGAGTATGTCATGCTCTTTAGCCAGCTTCATGATGGGATCCATGTCAACGGGATAGCCCGCGATATGGACAGGGACGATCATTTTTGTTCTCGGAGTAATCTTTCTTGCCACGTCCTCCGGATCCATGTTTACGGTTCCGGGAACGATGTCGGCGAAGACAAGCTTTGCGCCGATCGAAAGCGGATAAGCCATGGTCGCAACAAATGTGATAGCCGGAACGATGACCTCGTCGCCGGGGTTAAGTCCCGCGTATTTATAGGCAATTTCAAAGCCTGCGGTGCAGTTGGTGACAAATGTCGAAGTGTCGGTGCCGAGATACTCGTTGCACGCCTTTTCTGCCGCCTCGACCTTTGAGCCGAGAGAGAGTTTTCCGGGCGGGGTTGAAACCTTGTCGAGCTTCTTTATTTCCTTCCAGACGTTCTCAAGGGCTTCGTCATATTCCTTGCCCTCGCCCTCCATCAGGAAGCGGATGATCTCCATAAGATCGTGAACATTGTAATTTTCGCCGACAGCCGCCCACGGCACGCGGGTCTCGCCGGTATTATATCTGAAATCGCTTGGCATGATTTTCTCCTTATCGTGTATATATGTATCAGTTGACATCCGGGCAGAGCGGGCCTGCAAGCTCGTTCAGGAAGAACAGCTTTCCGGGGATCGTCGGGATATAGCTTGATGTCACAAAGCGCGTCGGGCGGTAGCGGAGCGTCATCCAGAAGCTCATGCCTTGCCACTGCATTCCGCGGCTGAACGCTCCGTCCGCACCGCCGATTGCATAATCGGCCTGGAACAGCAAAGCCGGTCCGACGGTGTTTGCACGGCACGGAACAAGATCAGTGCGGGAGCGGAAGCTGGTAAGAGCGTTCTGCTCTATCGTGAGGGGATGAAGCTTTGCACCGAGGCGATAGGGCTGTTTTCTCCACTCCTCGTCGCTTGCGAATTCAGAGCCGAAATGAGGTTCCCAGAATGCGATGTGGCACATTCTTCCTATGCCGTAAACAAGGATCAGCTCTGCGCCCTCAGCCTTGAGAGCCGCGATCTTTTCGAAATATGTGGGAAGATTGTCCTTCGTTGCGAAGTTGCGGTGGTCGACAGGAACGGTAAGCTCGCCGAGAGGTCCGTAGAATGCCGACTCCATTGCGCTCTGGAACGACGCCTCGCCGGTTATGGTGTTGCCTTCACCGTCAGCCCACTCGTCCATATTGAAGCACCACACATGATCGCACTTCACGTTCCATTCACGGAGAAAATAGACTGCCCATTTGTACATTCCCATGGGGCCGACAGGAAGAATGAACGCGGCTTTTCTGCCGGCTTCCTTTGCCATTCTGATGCGGTTTGCGATCTCGTGTCCCATTTTGACATCAAAATCGGCAACGGTCGCGCAGGAAATGGGAGCAAATCCGGGATTCCAGAAATCCTGACGTTCAGTTACCTCTTCGGGAGCATGGGAGCAACATTCCGCTATTCTGTCAAAGTCCCATCCTTCCGGATAAAAGCCTTCGAGGAGGCTTCCTTTAACTGTTGAAACAAAATTGATCATCATTGTATCCTTTCTTGCCGCTTACGGCAGAAGACGTTTGGTGGTTCCCTTAAGGTAGACCTGACAGGGGCGGAAGCCCTCCGCATAATCGGCTCCGCACTGATATCCGCGATAGCGGGAGCAGGTTCTTACCATGTCGGCAAAATCGATGCCGTCGTGCTCGCGCATCCAGACGAGCTGGCTCTCGTGGCACTCGAGCATTCTGATCTTGAGGTCGATCTCGTCGGTGATATCCACGAACTCGGTCGGGACGAAATTTACTCCGGCAAGGGTGTCCATGTAATATATCGGCACCAGTTTTGCCGCGTGATGCGTCTTTGTCGGGTAATTCGGGAGAGTTGCCGCAAACGATGCGTCAAAGACAAGGCGGGAGACCGCCGTGTGGTCGGGCATATAGTCATCCGGGTTATGGGTGATTATGACATCCGGATCGGCGTACTGTATGATCTCAACGATCTTATCGCGTGCCTCGCGGTTGTTGTCGAAAATATCAAGGTCGGAAAAGCCTGCGCACACGATCTCGATCCCGGCAAGCGAGCCTGCCTTCTTTGCCTCCGCCGCGCGGATGACCGCCAGCTCGTCCGGCGGGATAACAACATGACCGAGATTTCCGTTCGATACATGGCAGACAATTACCGTATCTCCCCGCTTCACGCACTTTGCAAGTGTTCCGGAGCAGGCAATTTCAATATCATCGGGATGCGCCCCGATAGCAAGAACTCTCATATATCCTCCGATTCATCCGGCAGGTATCAACATTGCAATTGATAATTATGCCGAAATCTTTATTCTATTTTAACTGTTTTTATGTGATATTTCAATTACAAATTTGTGCTATTATATTGCAAATCCACGCATAGGTTAATTGCAATTACAGCGCGAATTCCGGCTCATATTCCTGAGCGAAAGGTTCCCACGCGATGCGTCTGATCTCGATATCGGTGACAGCCAGTCTTGTGCAGTACGGCGAAAAGCCTACATGACCGCCGATAAGCGGCTGGGGATCGATAAGCTCCGACACCAGTACGCCATCAACGACCATAAAGCAGTGACCGTTGACCGCTCCGCACAGCATTTCAACTTCCTCTCCCGGTCTGTAATGATAGAGGGTAGTCGAAGCGTGCAGATTGCTTATCCCGTTTCTTTCGATACCGCTCTTGTGCTCGTACCAGCCGTTCAGTCCGCAGACATACGATTCGCCGAGATAGTCGGTGCTTTCGTCCCAGTGGGCGCAGAACACGGCATTGAGATCACGTTCCGCCGGAAGGACAGTCTTTCCGCGGAAGCGCATCATGACATTTACGTCATAGTTTTCGCGCGTGAACAGTATTCCGCCCTTATTTCCGGATTCTGTCCCTATAAGCCAACCGTCCTTCTGCGTCCAGCTTCCGCCCATCACGGTGAAGAAATCGCGCCAGTTCCCGTCGGGATGATAGCTCATGAGTACCGGCGATTTGTCGATAAGTATTTTCTTTCCGAAAAGATGAAGTTCATTCATTGTTGATCACTCCGTTCTTACTTGTTCTTTTATCTGTTTGTTCTCCGTCTTCTTTTCCGTCTTGCGGAAGAAGCTTAAGGTTTCGGCTATTACGTCTTTTCTCAGGCTCAGAAGTGCGATGAGGTTCGGAAACGCCATAAGCGCGTTGGTTATGTCCGCAAGGGTCCAGATCGGTTTAAGTTCAAGGAACGGTGCTGCGGCGATCATGATGAGATATATGATCTTATAGACGGTGACACCGCGTGTGCTGTTCATGAGATAGACAATGCATCTTTCGCCGTAAAAGCACCAGCCGATTATCGTTGTGAACGAGAAAAAAGCAATTCCGATCGTCACGATGTACTGTCCGGCATTTCCGGGAAGTCCTTCTCCGAAAGCCATGCTTGCAAGCACGCTTCCGTCATAATTCGATCCGTCGATCAGTCCGGAGGACAGAATGACAAATCCGGTCATACTGCAGACCGCGATCGTTGTGAAAAAGACTCCTGTCATCGAAATAAGTCCCTGTTTGACGCAGGAGCTTGTTTTTGCCGCCGCGGATACGATCGGAGAGCTTCCGAGACCTGCTTCGTTAGTGTATATTCCCCTTGCGATACCCGTGCTCATCGCCGTCACGACCGAGACGATGACGGTTCCGGAAACTCCGCCGGCAACCGCAGTCGGTCGGAATGCTGCCTTAAATATCGCGGACAGAATCGACGGAATCGCCTCTGCCCTCATGACAAGGATGAATATCGCGCTTCCGATATACAGCAGCGCCATCGCCGGCACAACGAATTCGGCGACCTTTGAGATCGACTTTATCCCGCCGATTATCACGAAGCCGGTGATAACGGCAACGACAAGTCCGATTATCCATACCGGGATGCCGAACAGGCTGTTCACTGTTTCGGTTATCGAGTTAACCTGCGGAAAGGTTCCGCTTCCGAGAAGCGCGGTTATCAGTCCGAACACGGCAAAGATCCTTGCAAGCGGAATCCACTTTTTCCCCATGCCGTTCTGTATATAATACATCGGTCCTCCGCAGAATTCGCCCTTTTCGTCGGTCGTGCGGTATTTTACGGCAAGCAGTGATTCCGCATACTTTGTTGCCATGCCGAGGAGCGCGGACACCCACATCCAGAACAGCGCGCCGGGACCTCCCATCCTGAGTGCGGTTGCAACACCGACGATGCTTCCCGTGCCGATGGTCGCGGCAAGCGAGGTGCAGAGTGAGCCGAACGGCGAAACATCGCCGCCGCCGTCCTCTTTTTCGAATATCATTTTGCAGGCAAGCGGAAATTTTCTGAACTGAAGTCCGCGAAGTCTGATCGTGAAGTACAGACCGGTTCCGAGAAGCAGCACAAGCGTCGGCACGCCCCAGACCGCGTCACGCATCGTCTGAAGTACAATGTTGAGTTTATCCATAACAGTCGCTTTCTATTTATAACTTAATATTACACTGTAACATTATACATTCACGCTTTTTGCAATTCAATTACAATTATCTGCATTTTATATTGCAAATTCAATCACGGATGTAAAAAGGCTGTTAAAAAACGCGATGGTTTTAACAGCCCTTTTCTCAGCATTGATTATGCCATTGTCTTAAGCATTTTTTCGGTCACGGAATACCTTGCCGGCTCGCCGTTTGATACGCGCTGGAATTCTTCGTACATATACTCAGACATCCTGTGCACCTCGTTTCCGAGAGAACCGGCGACGTGTGGGGTAAGATAGACGTTTTTCAGTCTGTAAAACTCCGAATCCGGCGCCGGAGGCTCTGATACCGTCACATCAAGCACCGCTGTGCGTGTCGGCACCTCCTTCATAGCGCGGCAGAGATCGTCCTCAACCACCTGTGCTCCGCGTCCCGTGTTGATGAATGCCGCATACGGCTTCATCATTGAGAACAGACGGTAATTCAGCATACCTACGGTCTGCGCATTATTTGCAAGGTGATTGGTGATGACATCGGAGGTTTCAAACAGTTCCTCAAGACTGCACTTCCGTACGTCCAGCTTCTCTGCCCTTTCATCGGAAAGAAAAGGATCGAAAACGATGACCTTCATCCGCTGAAGGGAGTCCAGCACCTTCTCTGCAACCATGGAGCCGATCATTCCGGCACCGATGATGCCTACCGTTGCCTCATAATTGCCGGGATACGGAAGCCCGTTGTCACGGTTTTCCCATCCCGCCTCTCCGGGAACGTGAAGCCGCCCGAAAAAACCGCTGTTTGCAAGGGTTATCTGTGCGAAGGTATACTCCGCAACGGGAACGGCATTTGCCGCCCATGCGCTGTAGACGCTGACTCCGCAGGCAAGAAACTGCTTTGCAAAGCTCTGCACCGAGCCGGCGGCATAGAACACTCCCTTAAGCGTCGGGAATATCCGCTTAATCTCCACCTCGGTCAGGCTGAACATCCCCCATGTGGTGAAGATATACTTCACCTGTGCGAGAATGTCCGAATAGTCGCAAAGCTCTTCTTTCCCGACAGCCTTTTTGCCGAGCGGAAATTCAAGCGCGGAGAAAAGCCTTTCGGTAACATCCTCCGAATACACGCTGTCGGTCGGTGACTGAAGCCCGACAAAAACCGCAATATCCATTTTGCATCACTGTTTTTTCAGAACGAAAAAATCCCTTCAGTAATAGTCGCAGAGCGTCCGAAAGCGGAATTATTTCTTATAGTATTCCGGCTTGACGGGCTTCATCGTATTTGCCGACTCGACGATGGAGAGGCAAGCAACGATGGTATTCGCGCCGTCGATGACGGTCGTTGTAAGCGGTTTATGATTGACAACGCTATCAAAGAAGTCTGCAAACTCGCCGCCGACGTTGTGGTTGTTTACCGCAAGCGGGACTTCCTCAACCTCATACCCATGTTCTGCCGCCATATTCATATGATAGACCTTCATGCTCGTGCTGGTATTGTCGGTGATGATTGTGCCCTTGGTGCCGTAGAATACGGAACGCATCGTGTAATCGCGCTTTGCGCTGATCGACGACATGATCTTTCCGATGGTTCCGCTCGGGAATTTCATAATTGCGACGTGAGTATCGTCATACGGTGTAAGATCCGGATATGTCTTGTGAGTACCGTAGGCGCTGATGTACTCCGGATCCTCTCCGGACACCCAGCGAAGGAGGTCAACTGCATGGCAGGCTCCTCCGACAACGCCGTTGCGGTTCGGATCGCATCTCCATGTATTGCCGATGAGAATGGTATAATAATCATGAGCATATTCCGACTCGATGAAGGTCAGCTCGCCGATTTCGCCGGCATCGATGCGCTTCTTTGCCTCGATGAAGCCGGGAGTATAACGGCAGATCTGTCCGACCATGAACACCCTGTCGCTTTTCCTTACCGCGTCGATGATCGCATCGATATCCTCTTTGACAAGTGCAAGCGGTTTTTCGCAGAGAATGTGCTTCTTTGCTGCAAGCGTGTCAACTATCACCTGTCTGTGGAGCTGATCGGGAACTGCGATGATAACTGCATCGACATCCGGATCAGCAAGAACATCATGATAGTCGGCAGTCGACTTCGGCACGTCATACTCGGAAACCATCTTTGAAACGGCATCCGGATTGGTGTCGCAGACCCAGAGGAGTTTTGCTCCCTCGGTGTCGTGAACCGCTTTTGCGTGATATATTCCTATACCGGGTCCCGCCCCGATAAGTCCAACATTGAATATTTTCTTATCCATAACTTTTCTCCTTATTTCTGCCTGTCGGCAAATTCAAATATTGTTACAAGTCCGAATTCTTTTCCTTCCCCGCGGCAAACAACGCAGTCGCAGTAATCGCGCCGGTTTTCGTCGTTCATCACCGGTGTCAGTGTAACCTCACACGGGAGCGACGTCTTTACAGTAAGCAAAAATCCGTCGGCAAGCTGTTTTACTGTATCTGCCGCCGTCTGTTTTATGTGGTGGGGATAAAGGTGAAATGCCGCCTGCCATTTCAGAGAATGCTCCGAGACCGCGCGGTCGGTAAAGATAACGGCATTACCGTCTGTTTTCACAGTTCTCTCCCACGTATAGATCTTACCTCCGCACGAAACACGGCTGAACGTTGAAATCACTCCGTTATCTGCATCGAACCGGGTTATCTCCGGCGCCACCGTACAGGCATCGTCGTCAAAATCCGGGCTGAATACCACATTGTGCGCACCGGATCCACGCAGGTACAGATAAAAATCCCAAAGATCATAATTCGAGCATCCCGAATCAACAAGGACCGGTGTTTCACCGCGATACAGAAGAGTCTGCGGCCGTCCCCAATGCCGGTGTCCGTTCGTTCTTGCCATTGCGTCGGTCAGAAGAGTGAAACCGTTCTTTCTTATAACTCCGACTCCGCTTCCGGGAAACAGAACGCTTCTTTTCTCTCTAGGAAATGTGAGCGGGATCAGTTTTTCCGCGCGCTTTATATCGTCGTATGTGCTCATTCCGTAAGAATCGGATATCCTCATCACTCTGCCGGAAGGGGCGGAGCACTGATACAGCCATTCATACTGGCGCTTTATCGATTCTTCAATTCCATCGATCGGCGCGTATCCGTTGTTTTTCATGAGCAGATATGCCTCAAGATACAGCCTGACGATAAAATGACTGTAGCTCGGACTGTCCTCATCACTTCCGCCATCGGGGAATATCGCGCCCATATTCATCTTAACGGTGTCGGCACCGGTTTTCAGAAGAGCCGCGGAATTATCAAACTCCGGGAACAGGCAGGCAGCCATGATAAGCGCAACACCTATCTGAAGCACGTGATTCTGCATCAGCCCGCGTTTCAGCCTGTCCTCGCCCTCTTCGCAGAGGTGCCTTATATGAAGTTCAAGAAAACGGTAAAGATATTCCCATGTTTCCCTGTCAAACGGCGCATCCTGAAGCATGAACATACCGTGCATAAGCGAAAGCGAACGCCATGCGACCTGCATATCCCGCCATACCATGTCGGTTTTCAGGTACGGTACATCGCCGTCAAACGGCTGATACGGATTTGCTCTGTCCCACTGCCGCACGATCTTCAGCCACTCATCCGCCCATTTCCAGTCACCGGTGCGGAGAAATTCCTGTGCAAGCGGGATCGTCATATACAGCCGTGCCGGCCATATCTGCCACTCGTATTTCGGCGTGAACTCCGGAAAACCTTCAGTAAATGCGAAAGAACGCTTCCAGTTGAATTGTCCGTCAAGCGAAAAAACATCAAAGAGCTTCCCTGACACGGTAAGATCTCTTATCCTGTCTCCGTCCGCCGTTCCGAATCTGTCGTTTGCAAAATTGAATGCCCCACCGTCAAAAACGAAATACGGAAAGATCGGCTCGGAGAGCAGCTCTTCGCGCGGATAGGCATAATAAACCGTCCTTTCGCTGCCGAATATTTCTTTGAAGAACGGTTTTGTAAATTGACTGCCTGTTTTTTTCATAAATTCTCACATCCGCGCTCCCACGCTTTTATCGGCAAGGGAGCACGGACAACAATTAATTCAGTTTCAGACCCTGTAATTGAGTTTCATTTCCTCAAGCTTCTGCTGAGCGCCTTCAAGTATCGCTTGCATGGAGGATACAAAGGTGTTTTCCTTTCTCTCAACAAGATGTCCGACGGTATCGGCAATGCTGTTGAGATAGAAGCCGTTGATTACAGCAAAATCGGATGTCATGGACGAATAGATGAGATCGACCATGTGCGATGCCACCTCGGAATCGACCTTGTCGGAAACAAATTTGATTTTGAGCGCAGTGTCATAGATAGCCGGGAACACGGTTTTGTGATTTTCGATTCCCTGTGCCTCAAGGAAAGCCGAAACGGCATCCGCTTTGCTCATATCAAGGCTGATCGGAATGGTATAAAGCATAAGCGGATCCTGCATGACGGATATATAGTCCTTCTGTGATTCGTCAAGCTTCGGACGCGGGATAATTGCATACGCGTCGTTCATGTTTCTTGTGAATTCCGACCATGAACGGAGGAAGTACTCGTTCATAAACAGCGCTTTCCCGTCAGCGAACATCTTGTTTGCAAGATCATCGGAGATGGTTCTGTAATCGTAAGCGTAAACGCCCTCGGTTGCGTTGTAAAGGTTGTATATCTTCTCGAAGATAGACTGATTCTTACTGTTGACAACATCAAGCTCCATATTTCCGTCGCCGTCGCGCTTCGAGAAAGTCATACCCGCGCACTGTGCGGCAAAAACGGCAGACTGACCGGTCGAAACAGTAAAGCCGACCTGATCGTTTTCGTTGATCGTCTTGGAATCGTCAAGATCCTTGTAAACTTCCTTGCTGTACTGCGCCAGTTTGTCAATTGTCCAACCGCCGTTATCAACAATTCTGAAGAGCGCATTCGGATCGCCGTAATATGAGTCATAAAGATCCCAGTTGAAGAAGGTGCAGGATGTCCACGAAATGATTGTCGGTGAAGCATCTCCGCCGAGGAAGTAAAGAGTATCCTCGCTGAGCGTCAGATTGCTCATATAGTCGGAATACCAGTAATCTTTCTCAAGGTCAAGATATTTGCTGTACTGTTCGTCCTTTATGTTGGCGAAAGCACCGTCAAGCGCCTTTGCACAGCCGTAGAACTGGTCAACAAGAACCAGGTCATAGGTACTCTCGTTGCTGAGTATGTCGGTAACAACCTTGTTGACATGATCAACGGAAGATTCGCTGGTTTTTACATACTCTCTTGTAATGTGCAATCTTTCGTCAACAACCTGGTTTGCTTTGTAAACGGCAGCCCAGATAAGGTCGCCGCCCTCTTCGCCGAGATAGTACTCGGTATACTTGTCGCGGATGGCAATTGACAGCTTTGTGCCTTTGAAGTCAAGATCATCCGGCAGGCCGTCACCTGACTGGGTTGTCTGCGTTTCCTTGTTTCCACCGGAAGTTGACTGAGCCGGTTTGGGGTCATCGTTGGTCTTGCAGGCGGCAAGTGCTGCTGCACAGAAAAGCACCGCAAGCAGGACAGACATGATTTTCTTCATTTTTATTTCTCCTCGGATATTATTTTTATATTCTTGCCGGAAAATTCCGGCTTGATTTTTTGTTGAACGGCGCTCACCACTGCACCTTCCACCTGTCAAGATACCCACCCGCGGCATTACCTGCGCCGCAGTCGGATTTCTTTTTCCTGTCGGCGGAGCCGGCGGCGGCTTTTTCAAGAAATTCAAGAAACCGCGCGTTGTCCGGCGGAAGAGTTACCCAGTCATCGGTCCATGAGGACAGATACGCGGCGTTTGAGATCATAAGCTCGTTCAGTCCCTCGCATCCCGGTGCGATAAGCGGCTCTCCGTGAAGGACATGGTCGGCGAAATTCCGAAGAATCAGCTCATGCCCCGGCACGCCCTGTCCGCATTCGTAAACCGTTTCCGTCACATCAGGAAGAGGTCGTCCGGCAGCACTGAAGCAATATTCACGCTCGGGTTCGGACAAAAGGTAAAGATGCAGTTTCCCATGTTCTATAACGATCTTCCCTCTGTCGCCTGAGATCTCAAGCCGGTTTGTGCCCGGATACTCTCCTGTCGTGGTTATAAAGACCGCAGAGGCGCCGTTCCCGTATTCGGCATAAAGTGTGGCATCGTCCTCTACCGGAATGTCGTGATATCTTCCCTCATGGCAGAAGGCGCGTATCTTCGACGGCATTCCGAATATCCACTGCCAAAGGTCAAGGTTGTGAGGCGCCTGATTGAGAAGCACCCCTCCGCCCTCGCCGTCCCACGTCGCTCTCCAATCGCCGGAGTCGTAATATGCCTGCGAACGGTACCAGTTCGTGATTATCCAGACAAGCCTTTTCGGCACACCGAGTTGTCCGCTTCCGACGATCTCCCGCGCTTTCAGAAACAGCGGATCGGTGCGCTGATTGAAGTCGATTCCGAAAGCTTTGCCGGACTCCTCCGCTGCACGTATCATTTTGCGCACCGAGCCGCAGTCAACGCCCGCCGGCTTTTCAGTCAGAACATGAAGCCCCGCGCGGAAGGCATCCGCAGCGATTACGGGGTGAAACCGGTGCGGAGTCGCAATGATCACGCAGTCGGTATCGCCCGACGCAAACATTTTCTCATGCTCCGCATATACCGGAATGCCCGGATATGTGTCTTTTATCAGCTTTCTCTTCTCCGCATCGGTATCACACAGCGCGGAAAGAGTCATTCCCGGAATCTTCCCGGCAAGAATGCACCCTGCATGGACTCTTCCGATATTCCCGATGCCGACAATGCCGACGCGCAGCTCTTTTTTTTCAGGTTCCATATGTCCCCTTTGTGTCGGCAACGCGGGCAACGACATTTTCCTTGCGTTTTGACGATGCCACGCGCTTCATAAGCTCGTTATAGTACATCTCTTCATCTATCGGAAGCGAAACGGTTTTCCCCGTCCATGCCGAAAGGTGCGCGGCATTTGATATCATAAGTCCGTTTATGCCCTCTTCACCGCGCGCCACAAGAGGCGTTCCGTGAAGTATCGCCGAGGCAAAGCTGTTGAGCACCCCGATATGCTGCGGATTCAGCCCGTCAGTCTCCGGGCTGTATACCCTGTACCCCGGTCTGCCGAATATTTCGGTATTCACAGCCGAAAATTCCTGTTCGGTCATGTCAAGCTCGGTGACCGTCAGCTTCCCGTCCTCGATCAGGATGTTTCCCTTATCAAGCGTGACCTCGAACCGGTTTCTTCCGGGAGCGTCACCGGTCGAGGTGACAAACACGCCGGTCGCGCCGTTTTCATATTCCGCAAGGATGGTCACATCATCCTCCACCTCAATATCGTGCCAGCGTCCGAAGCTCATTTTCGCGGTTATTGCCGTCGGCATTCCGCAGATCCACTGCCACAGGTCAAGATTGTGCGGGCACTGATTGAGAAGCACTCCGCCGCCCTCTCCGCTCCATGTCGCTCTCCACGAGCCGGAATCATAATATGCCTGCGGACGGTACCAGTTTGTGATCAGCCAGTTTGAGCGGCGTATCTGACCGAAATTCCCGCTTGTGACAAGCTCGCGCATTTTGCGGTAGATGTGGTCGGTTCTCTGATTGAACATAAGCCCGAAAACCACCCCGGATTCTGCTGCCGCTTCGTTCATTTCCCGCACCTGTTTTGTATAAACGCCGGCGGGTTTTTCCGACATCACGTGAATGCCTCTCTTAAACGCCTCGATCGCGTATACCGGGTGGAAATAGTGCGGAACGGCGATTATAACAGCCTCGATCTTTCCGCTGTCAAGAAGCTCTTCCGCAGTGCCGTACACACAGACTCCGGGAAGGTTCTCCTTCGCCCATGCCTGTCTTTCGGGAGAAATGTCGGCAACCGCCGCAAGCTCCATCTCCGGGCAGTGATTTTCCGTCAGATTGATCGCGTGTGCCGTTCCCATGTTTCCGATCCCGATTATGCCGGTCTTTACTTTTCTCATGTCAGTATATCCCCCTCGATCTCAGCCAGAGATAGCTTTTTTTCAGTTCGCCGAACTGATCCTCGCCGTAGCAGGTGTCCTGTTCGACAAGAAGATGCTCGGTCCCGGCATCCGACGCGGCGGCAAGCACCGAATCGAAATTTATATTTCCGCACCCGACCGCCGCCATGTGCTGTTCCGTCCCGCTCATTGCAAGGTCCTTCAGGTGAATGCACGGCACCCTTCCGGAAAGCCTCCTCAGCCACTCACCGGGCGAACCGCCGCCGACCTGAACCCAGTAGGTATCAAGCGTGAACCCAAGCGTCTCAGCCGGGAAGATCTCCGCCAGACGCTCAAGATAAGTAACTCCGGGAGAAACGTGATTGAACTCGAAATGGTGATTGTGGTACATCAGGTACCCGCCGTTTTCCCTCATCTTTTCCGCCGCGGGCAGATAGTCCGAGACAAAAGCGTCGAAATTTTCAAGCCCCGACGCTCCTCCCGGCATCGAACCGATACCGATGTGGCGGCACCCGAAAACCGCGTTTTCCCTGACCGCGCGGACAGGGTCGTTCTTTATCATGTTTATATCAAAGTGAGTTATAACGCAGGAAAGCCCGGTGCTCTCAAGCTGTTCCCTCAGCCACTCCGGCTGATATGCGCAGGTTCCGGAGACCTGAACCTCGGTATACCCTATATCCGCGATTTTTTTAAGCGTTTCCGCAAAATCCTCCGGAGTCCTGCAGAAATCCCGGACGGTATAGAGCTGTGCTCCGCATTTCATGTCAATTCTCTCCTCAGACACCGGAATATGCCGTGAAGCCGCCGTCCACCGCGACGGTTATCCCGGTAACAAAGCCCGACTGACCGGCATCGGTCAGCCACTTGACGGTTCCGATAAGCTCCTCCGGCTTCCCGAAGCGCTTCATCGGAGTCGCGGCAAGGATCTTTCCGCTTCTCTCCGTCGGCGTGCCGTCTTCATTGAAGAGCAGGCTGTGATTCTGCTTAGACACAAAGAATCCGGGTGCAATTGCGTTCACACGTATGCCCTGGTCAGCGAAATGCACCGCAAGCCACTTTGTGAAGCTCGTTACCGCCGCCTTTGCCGAGCTGTACGCCGGAATTTTCGTAAGCGGCAGAAAAGAGTTGACCGAGGCAATGTTCAGCACACAGCAGTTCTCTTCACCGAGCATATCCGGAACGAAAACCTGCGTCGGAAGCAGAGTTCCGGTCATGTTCAGCCCGAAAACATAGTCAAATCCCTCCCTGTCAAGCGAAAAGAATGACTTTATGTCCTCCCTGTCGATATCTCCGGTGTCATAGTGCTCCTTATCGGTGGTGCATAAGGGGCTGTTGCCGCCCGCGCCGTTTATCAGTACCCGGCACTTCCCGAGGTCGGACAGGATCGCCGCGTGTGCCGCCTCAAGGCTCTTTTTGTCAAGCACATCGGCGGAATAGGCTCTTGCCGTGCCGCCCGCCGCATTTATTTCGGAGGCAACCCTGTTCACCGTCTCATACGTTCTGCCGATAAGCGCTACCGGTGCTCCCGTCTCCGCAAGAGCCCTTGCAATGCAGGAGCAGAGCACCCCGCCGCCTCCGGTTATCACAATTACCCGGTTCATTACTTCATTATACCCTCAAAAAGTCCGTTCAGATACGCCGCACCGAGAGCGCGGTCATAAAGTCCGTAGCCGTATCTGCCCCTTTCACCCCATATCATCCTGCCGTGATCGGGTCTTACATAGCCGTCAAAGCCGTTTCCGACAAGTGCGGAAACAATTCCCTTCATATCAAGCGAGCCGCACTCCGTCGGATGCGCGACCTCCTCAAACTGCCGGTATCCGGTTCGGAGGACATTGCGCAGATGGGCAAAATGTATCCTCGGCGCGAACTCCGCAGCCATTTTCACAAGGTCATTGTCAGCGGATGCACCGAGAGAACCGGTGCAGAATGTCAGCCCGTTTGCCTCGCTCTTTTCGATGTCAAGAAACCGTCTGAGATTTTCCGCGCAGGTGATTATCCTCGGAAGTCCGAAAATGCTCCACGGCGGATCGTCCGGATGTATCGCCATTTTTATCCCGGACTCCTCCGCTGCGGGTATCACCTTATGAAGGAAGGCGGCAAGATTGCGCCACAGCTCCTCCTCTCCCACATCCCGGTAGCGGAGAATGAGATTTTTCAGCTCCTCTTTCGTATAACTCTCGTCCCAGCCGGGAAGCGACAGATCACTTGTCAGAGGATCCATGGAAAGCACCGTCTGCCCGTCGTATGCAAGTGAATTTGAGCCGTCGGGATGCCGGTGTTCAAGCTCGCTCCTCAGCCAGTCAAAAACCGGCATGAAGTTATAGCAGACGCATTTCACCCCGGCTTTTCCGAGACGTCTCAGGTTCTCACAGTAAACATCGGTATATTCCGCCGCCTTTTTCCCGCCGAGCTTTATCTCCTCATGCACCGGAACGCTCTCCACGACCTCGAATTCAAGCCCGTGAGCCGCGGCGGCATCCTTTATCGCAAGAATGCTTTCCGTGCCCCATACCTGCCCCGGCGCTTTGTCGTAAACGGCAGAGACTATCCCCGTCATCTTCGGTATCTGCGCGATGTTTTCAAGGGTAACGGGGTCGCTTTCCCCGTACCAGCGAAATGTCATTTTCATATGATTTTCTCACTTTCCGTATATCAGCCTGCGGATATTCCCGCAGCATATTTTTTCGGCAAGACTTGCAACATCCCCGCAAAACTCTCCGTTTTCATACCATCCGGCAAGCACCGTGCAGAGAATTCGCCTGAAATAGTCGTGCCTTGCGTATGACAGGAAACTCCTGCTGTCGGTCAGCATTCCGAGGAAGGTGCCGAGGTGTCCGTTCCTTGCGGTTATGTGAAGCAGCTCGGTAATCCCGTCCTTGCTGTCGTTGAACCACCACGCCGTGCCGAGACGGACATGACGGAAAACCTTTGCCAGCGTTGCAAGTTGCTCGTTCATTGCCGGGTTCAGAGAGTATATCACCGTCTCCGGCAGTCCTCCGTCGGAATTGATTGCATCAAGCATTGCCGCAATGTCAGAGCCGGGAACCGGGTCTCCGATGCAGTCGCCCCCGCAGTCGCCGCCCTTTTCGGCAAAGAGCGCGGAATTTATGTTTCTCTGCACCGCAATGTGCCACTGCATGACAATTCCCTTCTCCCGATAAAGCCCTCCGAGGAAGCGATACATATCGAAAAGGAAATCAAGATATTCCCCGTCGGAAATATCCGCACCGGAAAGCGCCTTTGCAAAGGTCATGTCGGCGGAACAACCGCTGCCCCTCCGGGGAAAGAACGGTATTCCGACATCCGAGAAACGGCAGCCGTGCCTGACAAAGAAATCAAGCCGCGCGGCAATCGCTTTTTTCAGCGACGCAAGGTCGGATATTTCACTTTCCGCCGCCGCAGACAGCCTTTTTATGTACTCCGGATACCCGCCGCGCCTTATCAGAAGAAGATTGTCTGCCCTGAACGACGGAGCGATATCGGCTGCAAATCCGGCATCGGAAGCCAGCTTTTCATGATATTCAAGGCTGTCCGCCGGGTCGTCGGTCGTTGCGATATACCTCACGTCGGACATTGCGATCAGCTTTCTCGGCGAATAGTGCCTCTCTTTTATCACCCGGTTTGCGCGGTTGTATATCTCCTCCGCCGTTGCGGGCGAAAGCGGGGTCTCTATCCCGAAATACATCGAAAGCTCCATCTGCGTCCAGTGATAAAGCGGATTTCCCGCGGCATATTCGACAGCCTCCGCGTAAGCGAGAAATTTCTCATACCCCCCGGCATCCCCGGTTATGTACTTCTCGTCAATACCGGCAAGCCGCATGAGCTGCCACTTGTAATGGTCTCCGGAGAGCCACATGCCGGATATGTCGGTAAACTCCCTGTCGAGATATATCTCCTCCGGCGACAGGTGGCAGTGATAGTCATAGATCGGAAGCGACCTGACTCTCCCGTACAGCTTCACAGCCCCGGGCGTGCCGAGCAAATAGTCATGTTTCATTTATACAGCACCTGCATTATATTATTACGGATTAATTATATCCCGCCGCAGTCCAAAAATCAATTGCGATTGTTTTCTTTTTGTATTGCAAATCCGCGCATGACGTGGTATAATATTCGGTACACACTGCCTGAATTTTCTCAGCACCGACACCGCGCCCGGTGATTTATCAGAAAGGAGCGCGCACCGCGCCGACAGATACTCAATGAATCAGGATGTACTCTATGACAGCGAACTGATAAGCTTCTCCCGGAAGACCAATCTGTTCCCCGACAACGATTTCTTCAATCTTCACATTCACGACGACTATGAGCTTTACTGCTTCATATCCGGCGACGCATACTTCGTCATCGAGGGCAACAGATACCCCCTCACCCCCGGCTGTATCGTCATAATACGTCCGAGCGAATTCCACCGCGTTTATGTCAGCAGCTCGGTTCCGTATGAACGGTTTGTCGTTCAGTTTTCGAAAAAGCTGATAAACTCCTTCGACCGCGACGGAACACTTCTTATTCCTTATCATGACCGTCCTCTCGGCAGGGACAACCTGTATCCTCCGTCAAAATTCAACGGCATTCTTCCCATCGACCTGCTGAATACCGCAGCCGAAAAGGAAAACGACACCGCGGTCGTCCGCATAAAGGTCATATCAAGCCTCATCATGCTCCTGTCGCGTATTCTCGTGGCTTTCCGGGATTCGCAGGGGAACTCCGCGGAGCTTCTTACGCCGGAAAGGATCATTGACTACATCAGCCGCAACCTGAACAGCGACCTCTCGCTGAGCACCCTCAGCGGAAAGTTTTTCATGAGCGAATCCCAGCTAAGCCGCATTGTCAAGCAGGCAACCGGTCACTCCGTCGGCGAATACATCAGCATAAAGCGCCTCCACTGTGCAAAATCCCTTCTCTCCGCCGGAGAGCCTGCGGGGAATGTCTACCTCAGCTGCGGCTTCCGCGACTACTCCACCTTTTTCCGGGCATATAAAAAGCTCTTCGGAACAAATCCGAAGAGCGATATGGGGAGGGAGAACAGGTAATACAATATAAATAATCAGAATACCGTTCCGGACAGGATGCCGGAACGGTATTTTAGGCTGCATTCTGTTTTCTTAAACCACCGTGACCCCGTCCGGCACCGAAACATCGACAACGGTATCGCCGTCGGCATTCTTTCTTGCCGAAACCCTGATAAGTCCGTGTCTTGTCGGAACGCAGCCCTCGGCAAATTCAAGCTCTCCGAGGTGCGGATTTATGCTGACGGTGTCGCAGCCGTAGCCGGTCTTTATTCCGAGGATATTTTCGGAGATGAATACCGCAACAGCCGACGCCCAGCCGTGGCAGAAGCTGTGGCGGAAGCCGGTATAGCAGAATCTGCCGTAATCGCCGTGGATGTCGCGCTTTCCTTCCGGGACCGGCTCGTCGATCCTTCCGGCATTGTCGAGCCACTCCATGTGGAAATCCTCCCAGAAGGTCGTTGCACCGACTGAGAGCATTGCTCCGTAGTACTCCTTCATTATCTCCACCGCCCGGTCGGTCAACCCGGCATCGGCAAGCGCGGTCAGAATGTAATATCCCATGTATGTTGACATTCCTCCGGCACCCTTTTCGGCAATACGGTCGATCGCCTCCCTGCCCTCTGCTCCGGCAAGGTAAAGTATCGCATGAGACTGCGAGAAATCTCCGCCGTCAGCGTGACTGCAGTACAGGCACTTCACGCGGTCACGGCATCTTTCCGCAAGCGCGTCCTCACCGATGTGCTCCATCATGTCGGCGGAAGCCTTCAGCGCAAGGATAAGAAGCCCGTGAACGCCGGCCTTTGCCTCGGGAGTTCCGGACGTCGGCCAGTCAAGGAAGTACGACGGAAGAGCATCTGTCCCGTCATCGTTTATAAGGTCGCACACTCTGTTTATAAGTCCGGTACAGAAGTCCCTGTGCTCCGTCGGGAAGGTGTAGTCCGCCTTGTACCTGCACCAGTCGTCTGCGATAAGCAGCCACCAGAGGGAATATGCGGGGATCGTATTTATCCATCCGCCGCCGGCGCCCTCTCCGATAGCGAATTCAAGGTTTTCCTCAATGCAGCCGTCATTGCCGAAAACGGTTTTTACGGTGAGCATCTCCGGGTGGGAATCGCCTATCCAGACAAGTCTGTCGCGCTTGACGCCGTCCCATATCGCCCCGTTCTGCATATTCAGATGGCAGGTATAGACCGCCGTATCGTAGATCTTATTGATAAGCGGATCGCTGCACCTGAAGCTGCCCCTGTATTCTGCATCGGTATAGACAAAGTCGGCAACCGCCGCCTTCAGGTCAAGAAGCCCGTCGCCGTCGGTCAGCTCTATCTTCACGAACCGGAAGCCGGTCTGACCGAAGGTGAGGTCGGAATAAAGCGGCAGGACTGCGTCGAAATCGCGCGGCGAATGGTCGTTGCACGCACCCTTTTCCCCGATCTCCGAAAGAGCCTCGCTTACCGACTCACCGAAGGTAAGCCTTACGTGAACGTCTCCGCTTCTTTCGGAGAAGGCAGTGAGAAGCCGTATGCCGCCGTGCAGTTCCTTCCCGAAATCAAGGACGATAAAGGCGTGTTTTTCCTCCCCGCGGTTGTCAAGCACAGTAACGTCCGGCTCGCGGAGTCCTATCTGAAGCTTTTTCCCGACAAGCAGCTTCTCCGCCCCGGTCACCTTTCCCGATGTCATGACAATACGTGCGGGAAGCACGAATTTGTGTACTCTTTTGTCTTCTCCGATTACTTTCAGATTCTCGGTTGCTGTCATTTGTGTTGTTCCTTTCACTCTGCTTCAATGCAAAAGCGCGAATTTGCGTATAATACCCACCGGCATCCGCCGATAACGGTATTATATCATATAATCCGCGCTTTTTCTACCCCTTTGCAAAAAATCGGTCAATAAATTCCGCCGTTTTCGCGGTATATTCTCCAGACATTCTCAAAAAACGAATCGTCCTCCGGAATCGGTCTGACATCGCGTGTGCGGCAGCTGAAGGCCCCGTCGGAAAGATAAACCTCCTGAATACTTTTCCTTGTTTCTCCGCGGCTCTCCGGGACAAAGCGGAACGGTTCAGAGAACCCGTCACGGAGTTTTCCGGAAGGATCATAACAGAGCGACGAACCGCGCGTCTCCCCCGCCGTGTCGGAATAACCGATCATCGCTGTAAGCACCGCGCACTGCGTCAACAGAATATCGCGGAGCTTATAGAAGGTATAAAGCCTGTCTGCCGACGAAACAGAAGCCTTGTCGGATATCCCGGCAAGCTCTTCCCCGGTAATTTCAAGAAGACTTGACAACCCGTCACGCCGCCTGATAGCCGCTCCGCTGTCGCTCATCCTTCTCTGTGCATCAGAGATGAGCTTTACGGTGTTCTCCTCGCCGCCGATAACACTTTCCGCGATCATGCGGTGCTTTTCCGCGCATTTTTTAAGTATCGGCAGAAATTCCGCATCGGAAGTCTTTTCGTTCGGATAGCTGCATATGTAAAGCGCCGCGCGCAGCGAACCGACCTGCCCGGCATTCAGCGCCGAGCCGCCCGGACGGGTGACTCCGTGGGTTCCCGCGCACTCTCCCGCGGCAAAAAGCCCCCGCACCGAGGTCTGCCACCACATATCGACGGATATCCCTCCGTTGCAGTGCTGTGCGCAGAGCGATATCTCAAGATATTCCGCAGATATATCCCTGCCCTTTCCGAGGTACAGGCTGACCGCAGGGGGATTCATCTTAAGAAGCCGGTCGATCGGTCTGCCGAAGCAGGCTCCCGCCTTTTCAAGATACTCCCGCGCCTCGCCCGACAGCTTCCGGTAATCTATCTCCTCAAGCCCGAAGGGATTTTTCGTGAAATCAAGATATACCCGCCGGTGATTCAGAACCTTTTCACGGTAGACAAGCAGATCGATTACCGACGAGCCGTCAAGCACCTTCCGGCTGTCAAACGGCCACTGATACCCCTTCAGGAAAACGGTTGACAGCGCCCCGTACCGGTCGGAGAAATAATCGTCGAGGAATTCGTGCTCCGTCCCGTCGGGATCAACAGATACGAACCGCGGAAGGACCTGCATATATGTCCCGGAAACGTTCCATCTCGGAGACACCGACGCAAGCCCGTACTGCCATTCGGTAAGATTCTGAGCCGCGGCACCGGCTTCAAGAAATACCCCGGTGCTTCCGGTATGGCACTCCGGATACGCGCTGTCGGCATATATTCCGGCAGGACCTCCGACGGCGGCGATCACGTCCGCACATCTGAAGCAGACAGTCTCTCCGGTCGCCTTTCCGATACACATGATGCCGCAGACGCGGTTTCCGTTCTTCATCACCTCAACGACAAGATACCCGTCGTAAACCGGCACTCCGAGCCTTTCCGCGTTCTTCTGAAGCGCCTCCGTCATGTCCCTTGAGGTGAGAGGTCCGGCAGAGGTCGCCCTTGCATACGGGTCATGGTCGGTCTTGTAGCCGACATATTCCCCGTAACGGTTCACCGGGAATTTCACACCCAGCTCGCACAGGTTCATGAAGCACCTGACCGACAGAGCCGCCTCGCACAGCGCGTTGTCGCCGTCCACACTTCCTCCTGCAAACAGATCGGAAGCCATTTTTCTCACGCTGTCGGGGCTGTCGCCGCCGAGACCGAGCTTATAGTATGTCTGCTTGTCGCTGCCGGTATTGCGCGACGTTCCGCAGTCAACCCCCTCGGTAACAATCGCGCAGGAAAGCCTTCCGTCCTCCTTTATCCGGCACGCGGCATTGTAGCCCGCAGCACCGGTACCGATGATAATTACGTCATATTCAAATATCTTCATAACAAACCGTCCGTCACAGGCGCCTTATGTGATATCCGCCGTCAACATCGACCGACTGCCCGGTGACATAGGGCAGCGCTCCGGAGCAGAGGACATAAACCGCGTCAGCCACGTCCTCCGGCTCTCCCCAGCGCTTTATGGGAAGAAGCCCGCCGTCGATAAGCGCATCGTACTTCGCCTGAACCGTCGCTGTCATTCCGGTTCGGATTATTCCGGGTCTTATTTCGTTGACCATGATTCCCTCTCCCGCCAGCCTGTCGGCAAAGAGAGCGGTTATCATCGAAACACCCGCCTTTGAGATGCAGTACTCTCCGCGGTTGGTCGAGCTGACATAAGCCGACATCGACGAAATGTTGCAGATATATCCGCGCACGCCGCCGTCCGCATCGTTTCCGATCATGTGCTTGGCGACCGCCTGCGTCAGGAACAAAGTTCCCTTAGTGTTTATGCCCATGACAAAGTCATAGCTCTCCTCGGTCATCTCAAGGATGTCGTTTCTGACCCTCGGAGCAACACCGGCAACATTGACAAGCGCGTCGATCTTTCCCGACACCGCAAGCGCAGCCGCAATAAAATTCTCCCGGCTCTCCTTTTTTGAAAGATCGCCCTTCACGTACGTAAATGCCGGATCACCGGCGTTTTCCGCCTGAGCATCGGCAACATCCATGCCGACAACGTGCCAGCCCTCCGAAAGAAATCTCCTGACCGATGCCTTTCCTATGCCGCCGTTGCAGCCTGTTATCATTACTGTTTTCATGTTGTTTTCCCCCTGACCGGTTAATTCTGTTTTTTCATTTCACGGTAAAGCGCGGCGTAAAGTCCGTCCCTCACCACACACCCCGGCGTACTGCCGGATCTCATGAGCTCGGTGCATTTCGAGCAGCAGATGCATATCCTTTTCGGGTCAAGCCCGCCGCCCTCAAGTATGTCGCGGGCAAATTCCGGATATGCAAGTATCATTCTGCCGAACCCGGCAAAATCGAATTTCCCGTCCGAAATATAAGCCGCCGCCACGTTCGGAGCGGCAGCTCCGGGATAGGTAAGCCCGGAGGAAACTATCTTCATCTCCGGCACCGAGCGTTTAAGCTCAGCCGTTCCTTCAAGCATACGCGCGACTCCGGTCATCGGGTGCTCCGGCGGCTCATACGGTCCGGCGGCAAACGGACGGTTGACGTGCGGGTTGAAATACGGGTTGCCCATCGTAATATCAAGCACGCGCACACCGAGCGAATACAGCCTTTTTATCAGCATGACCGGCTCCGTCGGGTCAAAATCCTTCCCGCCGTCCTTCTTCACACCGAAGCCGTTCGGATATTCAAATCCGTCATAGGCATTCAGCCTTGAGGTGACTATGAAATCCTCCGACGTCCCGGCAGCCGCCCCGGAAATGCTTTCGCAGAGAAGCCTCGTCCGGTTCTCAAAAGCGCCTCCGTACCTTCCCTCCCGGTTGTATGCCGAAAGAAGCTCGGAATTCAGATACCGGTGACAGCATTTTATGTCAACACCGTCAAATCCGGCTTTTTCGGCAAGCACGGCATTATTCACAAGCGCCTCTCCGACGCGGTCAAGATAGTCATCCGTCGCAATGCACTCCTCAGAAAGCATTCCGTCCTTCTCAAGGATCGGGTTGTTGTACGCGATTATCGGCGCGGGTCTGCCGTCCGGCTTGCTGTACCTGCCGGAATGGGTGTCCTGCATTATAACAAGCGGCGCATATCCGTTCGCCTTCATCCCTGCCTCCCGGATCTTATCGACAAGAGACGCAAACGCGCCGATATTGTCCTTATAAAGCCACAGCTGACGCGGGTTTGCCCGTCCCTCCCTCAGGCAGGCGGTCGCCTCGAACCATATGATGCCCGCACCGCCCTCCGCAAGGCGCAGGTATCTTCTTTCGGTCAGCTCTCCCGGAGTTCCGTCGGGATTTCCGTCGCAGCCCTCCATTGCCTGACATACAAGACGGTTGCGGGCAGTCTTTCCCCCGATATCAACGCTGTCGCCGAGACAGGAGATATCACGGGAATAAGGAAGCCCGGCACCTGTCGCGGCATTCTGTTCGCTGAATTCGGCAAACGACGTGCAGGCTTTTCTCTTCACGTTTTCCATCACTCCGCCGCCTTTATCCATTTTTTCAGGGTCTGCGCCGTTTCCGGAAGCGACTCCGGACGGTTGTCATGCATGAATTCAAGCATAAGCGGCATTGTCTCACGCTCTGAACCGCGAAGAATGCTTAAATATTCCGCCCACCTGTCGGTATGCGCGTCAAGCGGGAGCATATTTTTTCCCTCCCATGAAAACACATGAACGCCGTAAATGTACGGAAGCAATGCTCTGACCGACTCAATGTTCCATGAATGCGTCCTGAACTGGTTCGGCTGCCACAGCGTCATGAGATTCTTTCTGCCGACGTCACAGAAAAACTTCAGCTCGTCGGTATACTCCTGCGTAACCGTCCGGTTGTGGCACTCAAGGCAGAACATGATGTCAGGATACCTGCCGCAGATGCTCTTTGCATCGTCAACGACCTTTGCGTAAACCTCCGGCGACATTTCGGACGCCGACATGTTCCCCGCCCAGATACGCACATTCGTGATGCCGAGTATGCGGGCTGACGTGACGGTTTTCTCAATGTCCTCCCCGCTTCCGAGAACATAGTACGAGCCGTACTCAGGCATTGACAGCCCGGCAGCTCCGGTTTTCTTTTTCGCGGCTTCCGCGGCGGCAATGTCACCCGCGGGAACGTGTACATCGCTTCCCCACTCGACAGCCTCAAGCCCTGCGCAGGTCGTGATACCGATAATATCACCGACGGACAGCGCCCTGAAGCTGATCGAAACAAGTCCCGGTATAAATCTCATATTATCTGCCTCCGTTTCAGTGACCGCCGCCCATATAAGCGCGGTCTGTGGTTGATTGTGTTCTAATTATAGCTTTGACCGTCTTTTACCGCAATTGCAAATCAGGCGAACAGCATTGCAAATCCGCGCACGGGAATTAAAAAAACCTGCTGTCGAAAAACCCGGAATTGAGTTTTTCGACAGCAGATTCAGATCACACGCGGTCTTCCTTCAGTCTCTTCATAACGCCGTTGCCGCCGCGCCCGAAATAATCGTGAAGCGTTCTGTACTCGCGGAACAGCCTTTCATAAGCCGCGGCATTTTCCGGGATCGGTCGGTAGACAGTCGGTCTTACCCTGCCCATCGCCTCCGATGCGGCAAATGCATCGCGGTAACCGCCGTTTCCGGCACCTGCCGCCGCTGCCGCAAATATCGCGGAGCCGAGCGCCGGACCGTTCGATGCCCCGGCGATCCTTATCTCTCTGCCGAGGACGTCTGCATATATCTGCATGGTAAAGGGATCCTTGTCGGCAATGCCGCCGGTCGCATAGATCTCCTTCACCGGGACACCGTTTTCACCGTAATTGTCAACTATCATGCGGGTGCCATATGCCGTTGACTCGATAAGCGCGCGGTATATGTCCTCCGGCTTTGTTCCGACATTAAGCCCGAGGATAAGCCCCGACAGCCGGCTGTCTCCGAGGACCGAGCGGTTTCCGTTCCACCAGTCAAGCGCGATAAGACGGTTTTCTCCCGGCTTTTTCTTTCCGGCAAGCGAGCGGAGATATTTATGGATATTCATTCCTCTTTCCCGTGCCGCATTCATATAGCTTTCCGGTACGCAGTTGTCGATAAACCATGCAAAGCAGTCGCCCACGCACGCCTGCCCCGCCTCGTAAGCATAAAATCCCGGCATTACCCCGTCAAGCACCACCCCGCAGATCCCCTCTGCGTATGACAGCTTATCCGACAGGCTGATGTGACAGGTCGATGTGCCGATTATCATCAGCATCTTCCCCTCGCAGTCGCCTCCGAGAGACGGAACCGCTGCATGAGCGTCGATTATGCAGGCGGCGACCGCAGTCCCCGGCTCAAGTCCGAGAAGCTCTGCCGCCTCCTCCGTCAGTCCCCCGCAGTATGCCCCGGCGGGAACCACCTCACCTCTCAGCTTGTCCTCCGCCGCACCGGCAAAGCCCTCCGAAAGCTGCGCGAAGAAATCCCGGCCGGGATAGCCGTCCTCACGGCTCCACAGCGCCTTGTAGCCCGCCATGCACGCGCTTCTTTTCAGGCTTCCGCAGAGCTTCATGACAAGCCAGTCGCCTGCCTCGACAAAAATATCCGCATCGTCGTACACCCCGCGCGCCTCGGAATATGTCTCAAGCATCTTGGCAAACGCCCACTCGCAGGAGGTCTTTCCGCCGTAGCGCTTCAGCCATGCCTCTCCCCGCGCTTCCGCAAGATCGTTTATCATGTCCGCATACTTCTGCGCCCCGTGATGCTTCCACAGCTTGACGTATGCGTTCGGCTCATCACTCCACTTTTCCGTCATGCAGAGCGGCGTTCCGTCTGCATAGACCGGCATTATAGTGCAGGCAGTGAAATCCACGCCGACGCCTATAACATCGCACCTGTCCACCCCGCACTCCGAAAGAAGCTGCGGAACGGTGTTTGCAAGCGCGTCAAGATAATCCTGCGGATACTGAAGCGCCGATTCCGGCTTGAGCTTTCTCCCGGTGGGTATCTCCCCGTCCATGACAGCGTGCGGATAACTGAATTCGCGGTACCCGATCTCTTCTCCGTCGGACACGCTCACAAGCACCGCCCGTCCGGACAGCGTTCCGAAATCAAGCCCAATTGTATACTTTTTTGACATACGGTATTCCTCCGATGATTTTGGTAAGATAATTATAGCATACTGCCGCGCAAAAATCCAGTAGCAAAGAGAAGAAATTCCGATTCCGGTACAAAAAATGCCGCCGGAAAGGGTCCGGCGGCACCGTGATTTTGATTTTACTTCACACCGAAGACATACTTCGTCGTCGAGTCGTACTTTTCTCCCGCCTTAAGCGTGCACTGAGGCATATAAGGACGGTTGGGAGTGTCGGGGCTGTACTGCGTTTCAAGGCAGAACGCATGATACAGCTTTTCCGGAACACCGCCCTTGAAGGGAGTTTTTCCGTTCATTCCGCCGGCAGTATAGAGCTGAACCGCCGGGGTGTCGGTGTACATGGTCAGCGTGCGCCCTGTTTTGGGGTCGTAAGCCTCTGCACCGGGACGGAGCTCTCCGGGCTTGCCGTTTATGACAAAGTTGTGGTCATATGTCTGACCGATGGGACGGAGAGTCCTGAAATCGAAAGCGGTTCCCTCGACCGGCACCGGCTCCCTGTACGGAAGAAGAAGCTCGTTGACCTCGTCGTACCGGTCGGCATTTATCATAAGCTCCTGCTCAAGCACCGAACCGCCGTCGTAGCCGTTCAGGTTGTAATATGTGTGGCTTGTAAGGTTGAGAACGGTATCGCGGTCGCTGTCAGCCTCATAGTGAATGGTGAGAGCGTTGTCATCGTCGAACGTGTAGGTAACGGTTACGTAAAGATTGCCCGGGTAGCCCTCCTCACCGTCGGGTGAGAAGAGCGTGAGGACAAGCCTGTCAAAGCCCTCTCCGGTAACCGCGTCTGCGTCCCATATCTTTCTGTTGAAGCCGACGTTTCCGCCGTGAAGATGGCACCTGCCGTTCTCGTTGAGCGCGATATTATATCTTTCGCCGTTCAGCGTGAAGCCGCCGCCGGAAATGCGGTTACCGTACCTGCCGATTATCGCGCCGAAATAGGCTTTCCTTTCGGCAACATAGTCGGCGATGCTGTCAAATCCGCAGATAATGTCACCCATTTTCCCGTTTCTGTCGGGCACGATAAGCTTGCTCATAATGCCGCCGTAGGTAAGTACCGTCACCGAAGCGCCGTTTTTGTTGGTAAGGGTATAGGCAAAGACATCCTTGCCGCCGAAGGTTCCGAAAAGCTGTTTTGTAATCATATATGATATTCTCCTGATGAAAAAAATCGTCATTCACATATAATTATACATTACCGATAACGAAATGTCAAGCACAGATTCACGGAAGCGCTGCAAACCGGAAAAAGGTGCCGTAAAAACCCGTTCTGAATTTCTTACAGCACCTTTTCGTTATACTCCCGCAGTCAGGCAGCCCGCCTTGCCGGTTTTATGCTGATTATCGAGATATACGCCTTTGAGGTAACGGCATATACGATCACATAGAAAAGCGCAAAGACAAGGAACACGCCCGCCGTGACCGCAAGGAACAGTCTCACGTTGACCAGCCCGAACAGCTGAAGCACCCGGTTCACCATCGGAAAGGCAAAGCCCATGTGAACAGCCGAGACAGCAAGCGGCAGGAAAAAAACCGTCAGTATCTGCGAATTGACCGAAGTACGTATCTCCCCGACCGTCATTCCCACCTTCTGCATGATCCCGAAGCGCGACTGATCCTCATAACCCTCGCTGACCTGCTTGTAGTACATGATAAGCACCGCCGCAACCACGAACGCCGCACCGAGAAGGATACCGATGAAGAGAAGCCCGGAGTAGGCGGCAAGAAAATCGTCAAGCTCCGGCTCAATGCCGGTACAGCGATAGGACTCATACCCGTCACCGGATTCAAGGGCTTTGCCGATACCGTTTCCGATCCTGTCACTCAGCCCGGACTTTTCGTCACTGCTTCCGATGGCATCAAATCCGATACAGAGGTCCGGAAGCGTCCGTCCCTCCTCCGCCCCGTGCCTTGAGACGGAGTAAAAATCAGCCATCCCGTAAATATCGGAGCTGTCCGGCAGAACGATCCTCACGGCACCTGACCCGGAGGATTCCGGTATCGGAAGGTCCGGAGCCTCGCCGGTCACGGTGTAGCTCCTCCACCCTTCAAACGACAGTGTCTCAAAGGGCGTCCCGTCCTCCGCGCTGACAAGCGCACAGCCCTCCTGCAGTGAAACGCCGGCATCGGCTGCGGAAACCGCATAGATATGCGACAGCAGCCCGTCCGCGCCGAAATCGACATTTCCCCCGGAAATCTTCCCGTAGCCGGTAAAATAACGCAGCTTCACAAGGTTCTTTGCCTTAAGCCCGGATCCGGATATCAGAGAACCGATGTACTCACTCACGGCATCGGCGGAAGCCTCTCCGCAGTTTCTGACCGTAACGATATAGTCACGGCAGTATCTTGTCCGCAGTGTGTCCTTCAGCCCGATATAAAGACTCATGACCGATGAAAGCGTAACCACCACCATCGTCGAGAGAATGCAGATGGACGCAAGCCCCGCGCCGTTGCGCTTCATACGGTAGCTCATCCCGGAGACAGGCACAAAGTGCTTTTTGGAGTAATAATACCGCCGGTTACTCCTGAGAAGCTGCAGAAACATCACGCTGCCGGATATGAAGCATATATATGTCCCGATAATGACGAGTATCACCGCGACAAAAAACAGCAGCGTCGCCTGCAGCGGATCCTTTATCGACAGGGCAAGCCAGTAACCGGAACCGAGGATCACAAGACCGACAAGAGCCGCAGGCAGATTGCCCTTCGGCGCGCGCTCACCCACGCTGCTCTCGTGCAGAAGCTCTATGGGGCTTGCCGTTCCGAGCCTTTTCAGCGAACCGAGATAGATCACGGTGAATATCACAGCATAAACAGCCGAAGTTGTCAGCAGGAGCGGAACGCTTACATAAAAGTCAAACCCGGCGACATGACCCATAAGCCGGAACAGGCACATCTGCGCCAGCTTTGACAGAAGCACTCCGAAGACAAGACCGAATACCAGTCCTGCCGCGCCGATTATCGCATTCTCGACAAACATGACCTCCGCAATGTTGTGCTTTGCCATGCCGAGGATGTTGTAAAGCCCTAACTCCCGCCGTCTGCGCTTGACGATAAAGCTGTTTGTGTAGAAAAGGAATATCGCCGAAAATATCCCCACAACGGCACACCCGAAGGACAGCGTAACCGAAAGCGAATTCCCGCCCCTCATAGCCCGCACACCGGGATCCCGCGCAAGGAACGCGGTGATATAGAATATCGATATCATGCAGACGCAGGTCAGGATATACGGGAAATATACCTTCCCGTTTTTTCTGATGTTGCCGCCGGCAAGGCGGAAATAAAGTCCCGCTCTCATCTTATCCCGCCTCCCGTGGCAATGACGGTGAGTGTGTCGGAGATCTTCTGATACATCTCCTCGTCGCTGCTCTGACCGCGGTAGAGCTGGTGGAACACCGTGCCGTCCTTTATGAACAGCACCCGTCCGGCGCGGCTTGCGGCTTTTGCCGAGTGAGTGACCATAAGTATCGTCTGTCCTCTGCCGTTTATCCCGGAAAACAGCCTTAACAGCTCGTCGGAGGAACGCGAGTCAAGCGCTCCCGTAGGCTCGTCGGCAAGAATAATCTCCGGCTCCGTGATCAGCGCCCTTGCGACCGCCGCCCTCTGCTTCTGACCGCCGGATATTTCGTATGGGAATTTTCCGAGGATGTCGCCGATTCCGAGGTCAAAGGCTATCGGAGTCAGCCTTCTCTCCATCTCCGGGTACTTCATCCCGGCAAGAACAAGCGGCAGGAAAATGTTGTCCCGCACCGAAAACGAGTCAAGCAGGTTGAAATCCTGAAAAACGAAACCGAGATGCTCACGCCTGAACACCGCAGCCTCCGAATCCTTTACCCGGCATATGTCTCTCCCGTTGAGAAGCACCTCCCCAAAGGTCGGTCTGTCAAGCGTTGCCACAATGTTGAGAAGCGTGGTCTTCCCCGACCCGGACTCACCCATAATCGCGACATACTCTCCTTCCGCCACATCAAAGCAGACGTTTTCAAGTGCCGTCACGCGGTTTCCTCCGAACCTTGTCGTGTATATCTTTTTCAGATTTCTTACTTCAAGCAGATTCATTGAATTTACCGTTCCTTTCGGCAGAACTCCGCATGACCGGAGCTCTGTTTTTTTCTTACACGTCCATTATATCAGAAAAGGGAAAGCGCAGCCATGCTTCCGGCTTACGTTTTCCCTCCGAAACTTACAAAAGCGTAAGAAACCCCGTCATTCCGCGCCGGTTTTCCGCCTGTCAAGGCCGATATACACCGCCGTGCCGACCCCGACCTCCGATTCCGCCCGTATGACGTGTCCGAGCCTGCCGCACACCACCCTGCAAAGCCCGAGACCTATTCCGGAAGCCTTTCTGTCAAGTCTCCCCGCGCTCCCGGTGTAACCGCTCTCGAATATCCGCGGCAGATCCTCCGGACTGATGCCGATCCCAGTGTCCCGGATGACAAGCGTAAGCGGCTTTTCAAGATAAACCGAGACAGAACCCTCGTTAGTGTATTTCAGCGCATTTGAAAGCACCTGCCCGACAACGAAGCCCAGCCACTTCGAGTCGGTCACGACGGGAACATCCGGTACGTCGAAATTCAGCTTTATTTTTTTCCTTATGAACTGCGGTGCGAATTTTCTTATCGCCGACCGTGCAATATCGCTGATGAGGTATTCCTTCAGCAGATAATCCGTAGTGTCTGACTCCAGCCGGCTCTTCGCCATGACCATATCGACATACTGCTCGATCCTGAAAAGCCCTTCAAGCAGCCCGTGCGCTTCCTCCGTGTCGCTCTCACTTAATATCAGCCGCATTGCCGCTATCGGGGTCTTTATCTGGTGCACCCAGAGGGTGTAATACTCGCTGTCGTTTCTTTTTCTTCTTTCCGCTTCGTCACACGCACTGCGGAGTGCGCCGTACAGCTCCGTCACCATCCCGGTGAAGGCGGAAACGACCCCGTCCTTTGTCTTCGGAAGCCCCTCGCAGGAAATGGTTATGCGGCTCTTTATCTCCTCAAGCTCCGAAACCCTGCGGCGGTACAGAATGTAATCCGCGGCGGCGAACACCGCGAAAAAGGCACCGCAGAGCGCCGCCCCGTAACGCACGGCAGCCGCTTCGATTCCGAACAGCCGGAACACCGCCGCAAATATCACCGCACATACCGCAATGACCGCGATATCACCCGCGCGGCGCCTTAAATATCCCAAAAACACCGTCAGCCTCCCTTTTCAATGATATATCCGAGCCCTTTTTTCGTTGTTATGAAGTCGCAAAGCCCCTCGGAATCCAGCTTCTTGCGCAGTCTTGTCATGTTCACGGTCAGCGTGTTCTCGTCAACGTAGCAGTCCGTCTCCCACAGCCTCTCCATAAGCGTACTGCGGCTCACAATACTCCCCTTTTTCTCAAGCAGGGTCAGAAGAATCAGGTATTCGTTCTTTGTCAGCCGGATGCTTTTCCCGTCGTACATAAGTGAAGCCTCGGAGGTGTTGAGCCTTGCTCCTCTGTGTTCCGGATATGAAGGCTGACTGCCGAAATCGTAGGCTCTGCGCAGATGCGCCCTGACCTTTGCGGTAAGCACCCCCATATCAAAGGGCTTTACCACAAAATCGTCCCCGCCCATATTCATTGCCATGACAATATTCATGCTGTCGGATGCCGACGAGATGAATATAACCGGCACGCTTGATATCTTCCGTATCTCGCGGCACCAGTAGTACCCGTCGCAGAACGGAAGCGAAATGTCAAGCAGTACAAGATGCGGCGAATAATCCCGGAATATCCCGGTCACCGCCGTGAAATCCTCCGTTTCGCAGACGTCACAGCCCCACGCCGAAAGCCCGCGCTTTATTGCCGAGGATATCTGCCTGTCGTCCTCAACTATCATTATCCGGTACAAAATATCCCGCCTTTCCGCCCGATTCTCATATATTACAACTGATATTATACCACCGTTCCGCCGTCCTGTAAAGTCAAAAAGCAAAAATAAAGGGTGCAGAAACCCGCTTCAGAGCTTCTGCACCATCATTATTTACTTATATTGTCAGCCGTTCAGCGGTCGCGTCTCGGTCTGAAGGGTCTGCGGGGACGCTCGACCGGCTCGGCATCCGGCATTCCCTCGGGACGGGGGAGAGTGTCCTTATGAGAAAGGTTCATCCTGCCCTTTTCGTCGATTCCGAGGAACTTGACGGTCAGCCTGTCTCCGACATTGCAGACGTCCTCCACCTTTTCGACTCTTGTATGAGCCAGCTTGGAGATGTGGACAAGCCCCTCCTTGCCGGGTGCAAATTCAACGAAAGCACCGATCGGAATGATCCGTGTGACCGTTCCCTCGTATACCGCGCCGATCTCCGGCTCGAACACTATGTCGCGGATCATCTTCTCTGCGGCAAGACCGCCGTCGCGCTTGACCGCGGCGATGAAGACGGAGCCGTCCTCCTCTATGCTGATCTCTGTCCCTGTCTCGGACTGGATCTTCTGAATGACCTTGCCCTTCGGTCCGATAACGTCACCGATCTTCTCGGGATTGATCTTCATGCTGATCATCTTGGGTGCGTACTCGGAAACATCGTCTCTCGGCTTGTCTATCGCCTTGAGAAGGATCTCGTCGATGATGTAATCGCGTCCCTTGTGGGTAGTCTCGAGAGCAGCGCGGATGATCTCGGGGGTAAGTCCGTCGATCTTGAGGTCCATCTGGATCGAGGTGATGCCCTTATGGGTTCCGGCAACCTTGAAATCCATGTCGCCGTAGAAGTCCTCAAGCCCCTGGATGTCTATCATGGTCGTCCATGTGCCGTCGTCCTCGGTGATAAGACCGCAGGAGATACCGGCAACGGGAGCCTTTATCGGCACGCCTGCCGCCATAAGCGCAAGGGTGGAGCCGCAGACAGACGCCTGAGAGGTCGAACCGTTGGAGGAAAGTACCTCGGACACGCAGCGGATGGCATACGGGAACTCCTCTACCGAGGGAAGCACGGGAACGAGCGAACGCTCTGCAAGTGCGCCGTGACCGATCTCGCGTCTTCCGGGAGAGCGGACGGGCTTTGCCTCGCCGGTGGAGTAGCCGGGCATATTGTAGTGGTGCATATATCTCTTCGACTCTTCCTCGTCGATGCCGTCAAGCATCTGCTGATCGCCGAGGGTGCCGAGGGTAGCAACCGTGAGAACCTGAGTCTGACCTCTTGTGAAGAGTCCCGAGCCGTGCGCTCTGGGAAGGAGATCGACCTCTGCGGCAAGCGGACGGATCTCGTCCATTCTTCTGCCGTCAACGCGCTTCTTGTCGTTGATGAGCCAGCGGCGGACGATCTTCTTCTGGATCTTGTAGATAAGCTCTTCCATTCTCGAATCGATATCGGGATATTCCCCGCTGAACCTTTCAACGATGGCATCCTTTATCGGGACCATTCTCTCATCGCGGACAGTCTTGTCGGGAGTGTCGAGAGCGAACATGACGTCCTTCTCGCAGAAATCAAAGACCTTGTCGAACATTTCGTGGTCGAATTCACCAGACTGATAACCGAACTTCGGCTTTCCGATCTCTGAAACGATGCTGTTTATGAATACGATGAGCTTCTTTATCTCCTCGTGAGCAAGCATGATCCCGTCGTACATTTCGTCGTCGGAAACTTCCTTTGCACCGGCTTCGATCATAACGACCTTCTCTGCAGTCCCGGCAACGGTAAGCTCAAGGCGGCTCTTTTCTCTCTGGGCGGCAGTCGGGTTGATGACGTACTCTCCGTCAACAAGTCCGACAAAAACTCCGGCGATAGGTCCGTTCCACGGAATATCGGAGATTGACAGCGCGATTGACGCGCCGAGCATTGCCGAGATTTCCGGCGAGCAGTCGTTGTCAACCGACATGACGGTCAGGTTGAGGGAAACGTCATTGCGCAGGTCCTTCGGGAACAGGGGGCGTATCGGGCGGTCGATGACACGGGAGGTAAGTATCGCCTTTTCCGACGGCTTGCCCTCTCTTCTGAAATATCCGCCGGGGATCTTTCCGACAGAATACTGTCTCTCTTCAAAATCGACCGACAGCGGCAGGAAATCGATCCCTTCGCGGGGCTTTGCGTTTGCGGTCGCGGTTGCGAGAATGGCGGTATCGCCGTATCTCACAAGGCAGGAGCCGTTTGCCAGTCCGGCGAGCTTTCCCGTCTCTATCTTCAGCGGTCTTCCCGCAAGTTCGTATTCGAATACTCTGTAATTTTCAAACATACTTTTTTCTTCCTCCGTCTTTACACCGCCTCCCGCGACGCGGGAAGCGAAAATCATATTTTATCCCTGAATCAGGGTAATAAACGCAACAGTGAGGAACCCTGCCCTGCGGCAAGGTTCCCCACATAAGAGCTGTTTCCATCCGGTGGGGCGTTTACTGAAAGAGGTTTCCGACCCCGCCCGGTATTACTTTCTGATACCGAGCTTCCCGATGATTGCACGGTATCTTTCGATATCGGTGTTCATGAGGTAATTGAGGAGATTTCTTCTGTGACCGACCATCTTGAGAAGTCCGCGGCGGCTGTGATGATCCTTGTTGTTGGACTTGAGATGCTCGGTCAGGTTGTTGATCCTGTAGGTAAGGATCGCGATCTGTACCTCGGGGGAACCGGTGTCACCCTCGTGGGTGGCGTACTGTTCGATAATGCTCTTTTTGATTTCTGCTGTCATGATGTTTTCACCTCATAAAAATAATTAATAAGCGATTGCCTCAGCAGCCGGCGGGTGAACGCGGCATATGCCCTTTCCCCGGGAGCCGGGACAACGCAATACGGGTATATTATATCACAACCGTTCCGTTTTGTAAACCGTATCGGCTGTATTCATACAAATTTAACATTTCTCCGGACTCACGAAAGCGAGCCGATATATGCGTTCAGCGACGCTTTTGCCGCGTCAAGGCAGCTTTTCAGCGATTTCGACCCGGTAACCGCGGAAACGACGGCGTTGTACGTCCCGTTTCTCAGGTTTTTCGACGACGCTCCGAACATTGCCGCATGGTCATACACCGGATCCTGACAGATAAGCTCCATCATGTCAGGGGTATGGACACCGGTGATGTACTCACTCTGCGCCTCGGCAAAGAAACAGCGTTCGATGTACCCGTACGACGCGGTATTCACCGCCCGGAGAACATACCCCGCCGATTCGGGATTGTCGGCAGATGCAAGCGCGGTTATCACGGGGGCATCCGACGACAGCGGCGTGCTGTATTTCTCCTGCGCCTCATCGGTTTTCGGAAGCGGAAGCGCCTCCCACATAAAGCCGCAGTTCTTTATCTCCTTCATGGTTCCGAGGATTCCGGAAAGCACCAGAGCCTCTCCGGTAAGAAAAATATCCGTGCCGGTCAGCGTGACCTCTTTTTCCGATTCCACACCCGACTCATCGGCGACCGTGATGTTCTTTTTTATGCTGTCGGTGCGCATCGACAGCAGCGTTTTCATGTCGGAAACAAACCTTTCGGTGATGTCGTTCCGGCAGGCAAGCGAGTATCCGTCCGAATTTGACAGATAATTCTGCCCGGTCGAGAAGAACAGCCCGGCCACAAGCGGCGAAACACCGTCACGGCTGACAAACCGTATCCCGTCCTCCGGCATCAGCTTCATGCTCTCAAAAAGCACGTCCCATGTGAACCCGCCGGAAACAAGTCTGCCGTAATCCGGCTTTATCCCGTATTTCTCTCCGAGGGTGAGGTTCAGATAAAGGCATCCGTAGTTCTCCGGCTGTCTTACCGCCCATCCCGCCGTTCCGATGACAACTCCGCCGACGGTCAGCTGAGCCGTTGCGCGGCTGTCATAGCACTCGTCGTCAAGCTCCGTGAAAAGCAGCGATTTCAGATTGCGCAGATACCCACCGGAACAGTAAGCCGGAACGTCCCCGCTTCTTATCACGGCAAAATCGGCATAATAATCCCCGGACTTGTCCGCCGCCTTTGCATCGGAAAGAAGCTGTGACGCGGACGAAAAGAGGCTTATCACCTTTGCGTTGTACCTCCCGGCGACAAGGCTGTCACGGTAAAGCGCCGCCTGAGAATATGTCTCCGATTCCGCGTTGAAGATATCTCCCGTCTCGGAAGCGGCGGCAAAAATGACCGATCTGCCGGAAAGGTCGGCTGCGGGAAGACTGTCTGTCTTTTTCTTCGCCATGCCGGAATAATCCTCCTCCGGCATCGTCGGATAATCCTTGGATTCCCACGTCGGAGCCGTGATGTCGGTGCCAGCCGTGCCGCCGGAGTCAGTCGTCTGACCGGGTCTGTTTATCGTGATTATCCCGCAGGACGAAAGCGCAAGCGCCAGCAGAACGGCAAGCTGTGCCATGCTCCGTTTTTTCATGTGCGGTTCTCCTTTCCGGAAAATGCATCAGGAATTTCTTATATAGTGCGTTCCTTCTTTGGTATCGACAAGGGTTATGCCCATAGCGGCAAGCTCATTTCTTATCCTGTCCGCCTCGGCAAAATTCTTTTCCTTCTTTGCGGCGGCACGGAGAGCGATCTGCCCGGTTATCCACGGGTCGCACTCCTCCTCCGGCTGTTCCTTCACGGGAAGCGGCTTTGTGAGGTCAAGCGCAAGAACCCTGTCGAAATCCTTTATCAGCGAATACTTTGTCGCGTCGCCGATATCCGCTTTAAGAACGTCGTAAACCGCGGTTATCGCAAGCGAAGTGTTGATATCGTTCCCGACAGCCTCTGCAAAAGCGGCTTTATATTTTTCAGCCGCCGCAGCGTCAATATCGCCGTTTTTGTCAAGCGCAGAGGTTCTTGCCCTCAGCTTGCGGTAAGCGGTCGCGGCATTGTCAAGCGCGTCGTAAGAGAACATCAGCGGCTTTCTGTAATGCGAAAGCAGGCAGAAGAAGCGGTACTCAAGCGGGTCATAGCCCTTTTCCTTAAGCAGGCTCAGCGTCAGGAACTCGCCCTTCGACTTCGACATTTTTCCGTTCGCGGTGTTGAGGTGCAGGACATGGAACCAGAAATTGCACCACCTGTGCCCGATATAAGCCTCGGACTGTGCGATCTCGTTCGTGTGGTGCGGGAAGGCATTGTCCACCCCGCCGCAGTGAATGTCAAGATATTCGCCGCAGTATTTGAGGGAAATGGCAGAGCACTCGATATGCCAGCCGGGATATCCCACTCCCCACGGGCTGTCCCATTTCAGCTCCTGATCGTCGAACTTCGATTTCGTGAACCAGAGCGCAAAATCGGCGGGATTGCGCTTGTTCGCGTCCTCTCCGACGCCCTCTCTCACCCCGACCTCAAGGTCGTCGGCATCGTGCTCGCCGAAAACATAGTACTTTTTCAGCTTTGAAATATCAAAATATACATTCCCGCCGGAAATATACGCATAGCCGTCGGCAAGCAGCTTTTCAATCATCTTTATGAACTCCGGAATGCACCCGGTAGCCGGCTGGGTGACATCGGGGCGCTTCATGTTCAGGGCTTCGCAGTCGGCAAAGAACGCGTCGGTGTAGAACCTTGCGATCTCCATAACCGTCTTGTGCTCGCGCTTCGCACCCTTCAGCATCTTGTCCTCGCCCTCGTCGGAATCACCGGTCAGGTGTCCCACGTCGGTTATGTTCATGACGCGCTTCACCTTGTAGCCGAGGTAATCAAGCGTTCTCACAAGCGCGTCCTCCATTATATACGTGCGGAGGTTTCCGATGTGTGCATAGTGATATACAGTCGGACCGCAGGTGTACATTTTCACCTTTCCCGGCTCGTTGGTATAGAAATCTTCCTTTGTCCTTGTGAGTGTATTGTACAGCTTCATCTTATTTTTCTCCGTTTTCAAGCTCCGATATGCGTTTTTCAAGAAGTTCGATTTTGTGCGTCAGCCGGCAAAGCTCCTGCGACACCGGGTCGGGGATATGCACCTGGTCAAGATCGACCCTTCTGTCGTTGCGTTTTACCACCTTCGCCGGGATCCCGACCGCAGTCGAATCCGGAGGCACCTCCGAGAGCACCACGGCGTTTGCGGCGATCTTTGAATTGTCGCCGACCCTAAACGGCCCCAGCACTTTTGCCCCGGCGCCTATCATGACATTGTTTCCGAGGGTCGGGTGACGCTTTCCGACGTCCTTTCCGGTTCCGCCGAGGGTGACGCCCTGATACAGCGTGCAGTTGTCGCCGATCTCCGCCGTTTCTCCGATAACGACCCCGCTTCCGTGGTCGATAAACAGTCCCTTTCCTATCTTCGCGCCGGGGTGGATCTCAATTCCGGTGAGGAATTTCGCGCTCTGGCTTATCACCCTCGCGCCGAGGACGTGACCGTGCGTATGCAGTATATGCGCCACGCGGTATGCAAGCACCGCATGAAACCCCGAATAAAGCAGCGCAACCTCAAGCCCGCTTGTCGCCGCGGGGTCGCGCTCCTTTATCGAGGCAAGCTCTTCCTTAATGCTTCTGTATGTCCTCAAAGCAAGTATTTCCGCTCTGTTCATATGATTTTTCTCCGGTTAAAGTCGGGCGGTATTTCCCGTCCGTTCCTTAAATTATAATATATTTTATGCGATTTGTAAAGAGCCGACACGCTTTTTTCGCTTCATTGAAAGAAAAAACTTGATTTTTGCCGCCTGATAAGCCGATTATTTTGTTCCGGCACTTGACAAATCGGCAAAACAGCAATATAATTGAGTAAAATGACCGGAATATGAAGGATTCGGGCTGTCTGCCTGCATATCCGCCGGGCGTGTGTTTTTTTGCGGCTGCAGGCGGGATAAATGAATGATATGCCGCGGCGGCATTCACAGCCGCCGGAAAAGCACAGACCCGCCGGGTTGTCCCGAAAGAAAGGAAGCCTTCCCCCGTGAAGGCGGTCATACAATGAACAACGATCTTATCAACAGAATCAAAAAGCACGCTCCCCGGTTCTCAAAGGGTCAGCGCGCCATTGCCAACTTCCTCATCACAAATTACGAAAAAGCCGCCTTCATGACGGCATCAAAGCTCGGAGAGGTAGCCGGAGTCAGCGAATCGACCGTTGTCCGCTTCGCCGTCGCAATAGGCTTCGAGGGGTATCCGGAGCTTCAGGCGGCACTTCAGGAGCTTATCAGAATGCGCCTCACCCCCGTACAGCGCATGGAGGTGACAAACGACAGGATCGGCAACGGCGACGTGCTTGAAAGCGTCCTGAACTCCGATATTTCAAAGATACGTTCCACCCTTGAAACCGTCAGCCACGCCGATTTCGACAGCGCGGTCGAGGCGCTTATGCACGCAAGGAAGATCTACATAATCGGAATGAGAAGCTCCGCGATACTTGCCAGCTTCCTCGCCTTCAACTTCAGATTCATGTTCGAACACGTTTCCCTCGTCCAGACAACCAGCGGCAGCGAGGTTTTCGAGCAGCTTCTCCGGGTATCGGAGGACGACGCGGTCATCGCCATCAGCTTCCCGCGCTACTCCAAGCGGATAATCAACGCCGTTGAGTTCGCAAGCTCCCAGCACGCAAAGATAATCGCGATAACCGACAGCGAGGCTTCTCCCATCGCTCCCTACGCCGGCTCAAGACTCTTTGCAAAGAGCGACATGGCGTCGTTCGGCGATTCGCTTGTCGCCCCGCTCAGCATCGTTGACGCGCTCATCGTCGCGATATCGAGAAGAAAACAGCGCGAGCTTGAGAGAGTCTTTACCCGTCTTGAAAACATCTGGGACGAGTATGAGGTATATGACAAGGGCAGGATCTGAAGCTGCCGCAAATAAAAACACTGCCGGGCGGCTTTCTTCCCCGAAAACGGGATCTGGAAAGCCGCCCGGCTGCAGACGGGGACACAGCATATGAAAAAGATCGCAATAATCGGAGGCGGTGCGGCGGGAATGACGGCTGCAGTAAAGCTCATCGAATACGGCGCGGACGTCACGGTGTTCGAAAAAAACGACCGCACCGGGCTTAAGCTCGGGATCACCGGCAAGGGCAGGTGCAACCTGACAAACAACTGCACCCGCGAGGAATTCATGGCGAATATCCCGACAAATCCGCGCTTTCTCTACTCGGCTTTCAGCGCGTTCACCCCTGCAGATACGATGGAATTCTTCGAGAACATGGGCGTTCCGCTCAAGACCGAAAGAGGAAACCGCGTTTTCCCGGTTTCCGACCGCGCGGGAGACATCGTTCACGCTCTCCGCGACAGGATAAAGGGTCACGTCGTCAACCGCCGCGTCACCGGCATCTGCGCCGAAAACGGAAGGGTGACCGGAATTACCGCAGGCGGGAAATTTCTCCCGTTCGATGCCGTCATACTCTGCACCGGCGGAATGTCATATCCGAAAACCGGCTCCGACGGCGACGGCTACCGTTTTGCCAAAGCGCTGGGGCACACCGTAACTCCCCTCCGCCCGTCGCTTGTTCCGATAGAGTCACCCGACCGCTTCTGCGCCGGAATGCAGGGACTTTCGCTGAAAAACGTCGCAGTCTCGGTCACGTCGGACTCCGGACGCGGGGTATACCGTGACTTCGGCGAGATGATGTTCACCCATTTCGGGGTCACGGGACCTGTGATACTCTCGGCATCCTCGATGATACCCGACCTTGCACCGGGAAAGTATATTCTTCATATCGACCTGAAGCCTGCGCTTGACGAAAAAACCCTCGGCGACCGACTTCTCTCCGACTTTTCAAAGAATATCAACCGCGATTTTGCAAATTCCCTCGGCGCACTTCTCCCGGCAAAAATGATCCCGGTTTTCGTCCGCCTCTCCGGCATCCCGGGTGAAAAAAAGGTCAATTCGATAACGAAAGAAGAGCGCAGAAAGGTGACAGCCCTCCTTAAGGACTTCCCCGTCCGCCTTTCCCGCTTCCGTCCCATCGACGAGGCGATAATCACAAAAGGCGGCATCTCCGTTAAGGAGATCGACCCGAAAACAATGCAGTCAAAGCTCGTCTCCGGTCTGTTTTTCGCCGGAGAGATCATCGACGTTGACGGCTATACCGGCGGCTTCAACCTCCAGATCGCATTTTCCACCGCAGTCTGCGCGGCGGCGGGAGCGATAGACAGTCAGTGACAGAAAAATCAGGCGGCACGCAGCTGCGCACCGTCTGATTTCTCATTTCCGGAAGATAATTCACTCAGGAAACATATCCGCTGATCTTTCTCATGATCCGCTCATACGCCCTCTGATAATAAAGCGCCTCCGCCTCGTTCATATCCGTGTTCGCGATGGCGTAAAACTTCTGCAGCATCGTCTGACACCGTGACAGAAAGTTGAGATATTCGTTCATCATACCGAGCGGATTTTCCGATTTCGTATACCTCTCCATGAAGCTGCAGTACTCGTCAAAGAAGCCTTCGTATGAATCCACCGCCTCCTTGAATTCCGGACGTACTCCGGGAGGGGCAGCATTCTGACTGCTGCAGGAGCAGAAAGAAAGCACCAGTATTGCAAGCACCGCGACAATTGAAACGACCCGTTTTGTCTGTTTCATTCCGATTCCCTCATTTATTTCAGTTTTTCATACATCGGCTTGAAGCCGTAGGTTTTCACGGTGAACAGGAATTGTTCATATGAAATACCGTATTCCGAATAAACACAAACCGTGATTTCTTTTCCGGATTTCAGCAGAGAGAAAAACTTATTCTTGTTTGAAACAATTTCAATACGGTCAGCATTCCTCGGCATTTTTCCTTCAAACGTATACTTTTTCCCGTTTGAGTCAAGAACTGAAACCGTATACTTCTGTCCGTAATATCCTTTGACACGGTCATATTCGCCAAAAAGCTTACGAAACAAACCGATGCTCACACGTCCCTTGTCTACAATTATCTGTCCTGCACACGTGCCGTCATCCTCCAGATAACCCTTATGTTTACCGTCATAGGTTTCATACGACAAATATGTACCGTCAGCTTTTCCGAACTCATCAACATAATTTTTGAAAGTCCACGGGACATCACCCGATATCGTACCGCATCTCACACAGGCGCCGTTGTCATAAGTATGCCGCGGATTAATATTTTCCTGCCTGACAATTACTTCGCCGCACACGGAACAATGCTTTCCTTCCGTCTTCCCGAAGGTTTCGCAGCTCTCCTCCACCGCCGGATCAACCACCTCGGTGTGCGGCAGCTTTGCAATCGTCTCCCCGCCTTCAAGGACAGCGCCGCATTTTGCGCATTCGCTTCCGGCGCTTCTGCCCTCGGCGGCACAGGTCGGCTGAACCGCTTCAAAGTTGACCGGTTCATGTCCCGCCGCCGGAATTTTCTCCTGCGGAACAAGCACCTTCCCGCACCTTGAGCAGTGCTCGCCCTCGGCTTTGCCGTCTGCGGTGCAGGTCGGAGCCACAGCCGCGTCCTTCACCGCTTCATGCTTTCCGGCATCGGGTTCTCCGTGGGCTGCACCGCACTTTTTGCAGATTGCCGGGTTCCTGCAGTCAGCCGGCTGCCACTCGTGCTCACATCCGCACGACGCAAGGAACAGCACCGCAAAAAGCATCGCGACAAACAGCCGGAATGACACTTTTTTCATTTCACTTTTACCTCCGATAACAGTTTTTTCTGCAAATATGGATTTGCAGTATGTCTTTTCAATTATTATACATCCTTTATTTCCATTTGTCAAGACAAATATATCTTTATTTTCCCCACATATTGCCTTCACGGATGTATAATAATACGGAGGGCAAAAAAATGGACTATTTTGACTGGTTTGCAAACAGAATATCTGCACTGAGACTCAAAAAAGGCGTATCCGCGCGGGAAATGAGCCTTGCGCTCGGACAGAGCGAGAGCTATATCAACAAAATCGAGAACAAGCGCACTCTGCCGTCAATGGCCGGGTTCTTTTACATCTGCGAGTATCTCGGAATCGAACCGCGCGCATTTTTTGACACCGACACGGAATCGCCGGGAACCGCAGCCGATCTGTACCGCGAGTTTTCAAGGCTCCCGGAAAAACAGGCAGAGCATATCCTCGCTCTGATCCGTGACCTGAACGGCTGATCCGGCGCGTCTCCGGAAATTCCGAAAATGTTTTTCAAAAAATCAAAAAATCCTATTGACAATCATCTCACGTTATGGTATAATATCATCCGTTGCAAGGTAAACGAGCGGCGATGATTTGCTGGTGTGGCTCAATGGCAGAGCAGCTGATTTGTAATCAGCAGGTTGATGGTTC